>Ga0335072_10000201_pt1 | contig 129935 bp, 98 predicted proteins | sample Lox_Sample_21_FD_206725 | JGI IMG/M metagenome (GOLD analysis project Ga0335072, IMG submission 206725) | Soil microbial communities from Loxahatchee National Wildlife Refuge, Florida, United States - Lox_Sample_2.1 | ecosystem: Environmental > Terrestrial > Soil > Wetlands | place: USA...
GCCCTTCCTGCGCAGCCCATGACAGCGGCGTCTGCCCACGGGCGTCCTTCGAGTCCACGTCCACCTTGCCCGTGCCGAGCAGCAGCTTGACGACCGCCGCATGGCCCGAATCACTGACAAGATGAAGTAGCTCGCCTCCGGAAAAGAAAAGGTGTCGTTCAAACCTTGATACTTGAAAGGAAAGTAAAAATTGGGGCGTCTTTGCAAATTCGCATACTCTATGGCATAATGATTCGATAGATTCTGGAGACATATTGAGATGCTTTGACCAGTGCAAAGCGGCGTATTTCAGAAGATGGTGATGTTGAAGACGATCATTATACTTCGATGAGACACTAAACGGATAGGTGTCCTCAGTAGGTCCTTCGGCGAATCCAGGGAAGGAGAGGTACGTGAGGCAAGTTTCCGCAAGCTGTGACTGAGCTTGTGATTGAGCTGAAATACTTCTGGGTTCAATCCATTCGCGAGTGTTTTGGAGTAGGTAGTCTTTGGCAGATTGGTGTATCAGCTGGACGGCCATATCGTTTTCTGTGAATTCAACTAGCCCTCCACAGTGGCTTTCGACACGTAGCTTGAAGAGGTCCATATTCATTTCTCCAATCAGCGTCGCTTCAGAGTTATATCTGCCCGGGTGGCAATTGATGGTAACCGCAATTCGGAATTCCTTCAATGTCAGTGGTCGTTCCGAATATAAAACCCATTGTAGCATTATGCTTCTGACGGAGGCCCGGCGCCAATCTAACCGACTGAGGATGTTCTGATACATTTTTTCCATTTGCTCTCCGCTTGGTGTCGCTTCCACAATTTTTTCCAAATCCGGTGTCGTAGTCCCATACCTTCCTTCTTCAACCAATCTCTTCATCATCAGGTCTACCCACAGAAAGACGCAATTTGAGCGATCTCTGAGTTTTACCTTTATAGGCTGCAAATTTTCGGCATATCGCCTCAATTCTAGCGTCACCTTGTTTGAGATGTATTTTTCGATGTCTATCTCGACGTACTGCGAGTCTGGACGCTTCTCTAGCGAGATGCGGGGCCATGGGTGGTCATCGAATTCTTGCAAAAGGGTCGGAGGACGACTTGTGATAAATATTTTGAACCTGCAGGAGCCGTTCCACGAAGCTAGCTGTTTCAGCAGTTTAGCGATTTCAGGAGCGGTTTCACCAGCCTTCGCTTCATCCAGGGAATCTATGATAAGGTAAAATGTGGAGCTGTCGTTCGTCTCTCGGAGGGAAAGAAAGAGTTTTCGGAGGATACTTGGCGGCCATTCTACATTGGCATTTCCATCTTTCTTGAGTTCCTCATAAGTTTTCAACAGCGGAAGTTGATAAAAGAGAGATGGTTTGTGATGGCATATCTGATAGAGCAGAGCCCGAATCATTCCAGATGTGATTTTCTCGATCTCGTTTCCCCGGTCGCTGAAGAAAAAGTATGCCGATTGATATCCAAGGTGAGTAGATAAGTTGGTCTGCACATATTTAGCCAGCACGGACTTGCCACACCCAGGCTTGCCAGAGACAAGGAGGATCTTAGAACGACTGGCAGATATCCAATCTCGAAATTTAGGGTGTGACCAGATCCATTCGCAAGTTTCATCGTTGGCTTCCGTGACATACGTCATCATGCGATCTTCATAGTCTCTAAAGAACAGGGAATTCAAGAAATCTATGCATCAGGCACGGCCCATGTCAGCCAAGATCATCCTATCAATTTCAGAGATGGGTACCAAATTAGAATTCAGATTCACGAACCTCTTCCTGCCTCTGCTGCCTTAGATCCTGCCGCTGCAGAGAGTTCCCGCTCCTGTGTCTTAATGTTCCGCATGCAGAAAGCCAGAGCGTCTTTAAAACAAATATAACCACTATCCTCTGCTCCGGTGAATCGACACATGTTCATGTGATTTCGATTTATGAAATCGCGATGCTCGTATTGTCTAGAACCGAAAGACGAAGAGGAGTCGGGAACAACCTTAAAACCCTTCAGAATCGTACAGTGTGGAGAGAGCAATGACACCAACCTTGCCGTTGAATACTGGAAGTCCTGTTTTGCCAGCAGACTCTAGCAAGCTGCCGATTCGGAGCTTCCCCGTATCCAATATGTCTTGAAAGTCCTTCGCCAACTTGTCCAATCTCTCATCATCAGGGTCCAATGTGCGAAGTATTGTTTTGTTGGCATCAAAAGCTGCGCTCACAACCGTACTCAATAGCAAGCCCCACTGAGCATCATTTGAGCCTCTGTGTGGAGTTCCGAAAAAGATGATGGCCTGAGTAGATTCGTATACGTCTAGCTTGCTAGGGTCGAGTAGCTGTTTCTTCGCCTCAACAAGAGCTTCTTTAACGAGGAGACCTCCAAGGCTATGGGCAACAAAGATGATAGGTCGGCCAGCGCAGTTGGAACGCTGACGTTCGCCAGCCACTCTATTCAGCAATGCTTCGCCATGCTGAGACAGATTCAATTTGTTGGCGGGTCCTTTGAAAAAGCGGCTCACATGTGAATCATAGCCATATGTAAGGATTCGAATATCGCCTTGGTCTGCCGGTAAGAGATCCTCAGGCCAAAAGATAGTTGCTGGTTCCTTGAGTTGCGTCTCAAGCTTGGCTTTCTTCCGGAAACTAAGTAAGCTGCTTAAGCTACGATTTTGAGCAGGTCTTAAAGAGTTGTCGACTCCGGCTGAAAACTGCCAAGTTCTACGAGGGTGACCTTGCAGACCATGTACGAAAATCACATCAGCGAGGATTGTTTCTTTACTCGGCTTATATAGAAGAGTCAGGTCGTGCTCTTGTACCTTAACTGACGGCCGAGCTGGTAATGTGCTAGGCTGAACGTTGGCTTGGTCCTCCCTTATTGAGGTAGCGCTTTCATGGTTGGCACTAGCTGGTGACGCCATTGTGAGGAACGTAGAAAAATTCAGGCCGATTATCAAATTTCGAGGTATGGACGGAGCTGAGTGTGTTATGTGGTTATGGCTCGGGATACTAGTACATTGCGCGAAGTATCAGCAAGGAAGGAGATGTTTCGGCGTTGTAGAATGCAATGGAAATCGATGGAATCTGTAGCCACAACAGCGAGCAGCCACAGAGTGGGAGAGTAAGGTACACAGGTCGGGTACATGTATCGTACATGAAGGTTAAAATGCCAGCAGCCAGGACCGGGCGCTGAAAGCGTGCACACAAAAAAAACCGGACACCGATTGTGCATGCCACTATAGTAGAGGTGCGTGGCCAATGGTTTCATAAATGATATGCCTTGTCACCCGGTCCTGTGCGGCAATCATCGTTCTTCCACATGGCGGCTCAACCTCAGAAGTCTTCCACGCCAAAGCGCGATAGGAAAGGCGAGAACTTCGACAAGTGCGCCAAGAATCTGGTAGGAAAATGCAATCAAGCCGATGTGTACATTATAATTCGCTGGAAAAAGAAACCCCTCATCACTTACTCTATACGTCGTGTAGCTGCTCTTCCTGGCCTCCTGCGAAAGAAGACATCGTGAGCATCCTTCTATAAAAAAGTAGCACTGTAGCTGCAAACAAATCAGACACCCGCCGGACTTCGCCCAAATAACAGAGGATGAGCCGTCCGACCAACCGAGAGCGGCCATGCCCGAAACATGTACTCTACCCCCTAAACCGGAAGCGGGTTGCCCGTTAACAAGATTACGAAGGAAGGGAAGCTCGTACGATACCACGGGGGAAGCATCTTAGACGGTTAATGCCCAAGCATCGCCACCCTTGAAGCTTCCAGCCGAACTTCTCCACCTTGAAATAGAATGTGTTTGCCGACTATCTAGCAGACTCGCTTGTTCGCCATCCCGAACGCAGGCGACTCGAGCTTAAACATCTCCTGATTACCAATCAAAAGGCGAGCACGCGAGCTCACCCATCTCCTGTCAATTCGGGCTTACGACTTTTAAATCGTTCTTAATCGAAAATATATTAAACGACACCGACTCCACCAAGTTTTTCTACAGTGCCCGAAGATAACGCAGGCTCAACTCCCACAACTCCAACATCGTGGCTTCAAACCCCACTCTGTTCCGCCCCGCACTCAGAATGATGACGAACTTCAACATAAATATCGTCTCAGACACCGTGTGCCCATGGTGCTACGTCGGCAAGCAGCGACTGGACAAGGCGATCGCAAAATGGACCAAAATCCACCCAGACGACACCATCAGCACGACATGGATGCCATTCTATCTCAACCCCGACGCACCTAAAGGGGGAGTCGACAAGCAGGAGTACTACAACACGCGGTTCGGGCCAGAGCGCACCAAGATGATCCAAGCACGGCTGTCGGCGATCGGCAAGGCCGACGGCATCGACTTCAAGTTCGGCGGGCGGACCGGCAACACGCGCGATTCGCACCGTCTCGTGCAGCTGGGCAAGACCAAGGGCCCCGCCGTGCAGACCCGCGTCGTTGAGGAGCTCTTCAAGGCCTACTTCGAGGCCGAGCAGGATATCACCAGTCGTGACGTTTTGATCGCCGCGGGCGTGCGCGCCGGCCTTGACGAGGCTGAGGTTAAGGAGTGGTTGGCGTCCGATAAGGGCGGGAAGCAGGTTGACGAAGAGGTTGAGGACGCTCAGAGCAGGTTCATTTCCGGCGTGCCGAACTTCACCGTCGACGATAGGTTCCAGCTCGAGGGTGCGCAGGATCCCGAGGCTTTCATTCAGGTATTTGAGGCTGTCGTTGCGTCCAAGGGAAGTAAGAATGTTACGGCGAGCAAGTCCATTACTGGGGATGTGTGTTGAAGTTGAGTCGGTGGGCAAAATTGAATGAGAGACGGCTTACACGGGATGATTGTTTACCTGCTGATACGAAACGAGCAAACTGTTTACGAGAAGAGTCTCTTTTTTGAGAATGCTGAAATGGACTTATGTTTATTACGATCAGAGATATCATCACCGTTCTCCGCTAGATGTGGTATCAATATCGAAAAGGACATAATAGCCTTCGCTCTCGTATGCAATCCACGCAACCGATCCCATTTCTCTACTCTATTGCTCAAGCAGCTTGGTGACCATCTTTAAAATCTCCTTGGCATCCTTGCCAAAGTTCTTAGGATCTTTCTTGATTTGTGGCCAAATCTCGCCATGCTTTGGTCTCGCCTCCGCACATCGGTCAATCACCTCCTGGATCTTCTCTTCAGTGCCATGCTGCTGCAAGAATTTGAGATACCAAGCCCAGGAGTCGCCGTAGTCAGGGTCGGCAGCGATAGCCTTCTCGAACCACGAGTTGGCCTTTTCCAACTGGCGCTCCGCCCAGAAGAGACGTGCCACGGCACCGAGAATGTGCTTGTTGTTCTCGACCTTTCGCATTGCGTCGAGGGCTCGCGGCTTGCGCTTGGTACGCTCTTCGATTTTCAGAATGCGTTCCGCCCACAGAAGACCCGAATCGGGCAGTTCCTTCTGAGCCGCCGCCATGATGGTGACTGCCGCGCCCTTGTTGTTGGCATTGAGTTCTAGACGAACCGCCTCCGCCCATATGATATCGCTTTTGGGGTTCTCCTTGCGGCCGCGCTCCAGCACCGACCGTGCCTTCACAAGCACTCCAATCTTCATCTCTATGCGGCTCGCAGCGATCCACAACGGCGCGAACTTCGGCGCGTTACGCGTGCCCGTGTTGTATGCCTCTCGCGCTTGCGGGTACATGCCCTTGGCCTCATAGATCTGTCCCTTCATGATCCACATCTTGCCTGAGCGTGGGAAGATTTTCAAGCCCTCGGTGAGCATGTCGAAGGCCTCGTCTTCACGGCCCAGGTTGCGCTCGAGCACAATGCTGTGCGTCCAGATACGATCCGTCTGAGCCATCTGCCGACCGGTTCGAAGGGTCTCGCGTGCTGTGTCGTAGTCCTTCGCCGCGACCTCAAGGTCAACGGCAGCGAGGAAGAGCTGTTCTGATGGGTTGCGCTTGAACGCACTCGCGAGTACAATGCGTGCGGATTCGGGGTCGTCCTGCCATTTGTCGTTGGCCAGCTTGAGCCAGAACCGATCAACCTTGGGCATGTTGTTAGTGGCTAGCTGCAACACTTCGTAGACGTCTTCTTTTGTGCCATGTTGCTCTTCAAGCTCAATGGCAGCATCCCATAGGCTCATATCGGACGTGTTGCCCTCGCAGGCCATTCGGTAGATTGCACGAGCGGTCTTGTAGTGGCCATAGGACTTTGCCGCTTCCGCTTCGACTAGCCACGTCTGCCTCCTGCCGTCTTCTTCTACGTTCCAGTTGCGTATAGCCCTAACGACTGCCTTGCACGTCTCCTCGGCACCATCTTTCTCCGCTTCATAAGCCTCTTTCAGCCAATCCTCGCGCTTGATCTGCGCTGACTGGTCCTTCAACACGTCAACCGCGCGGTTCATAACCATCTGAATCCTAGGGTTGTTCTCCTTTTGAACGGATTCCTCAAGACGAGCAGCAGCCACCCAGATTTCATGTGATGTCGGCAGTTTCTGACGAGCAGTGTTAATTACCTTCCGCGCGTTCTCTTTGTTCTCCAATTGGGCGAGTGCAACCCACAACTCCACACTTTGCGGTACATACTCGACTGCTTTTTGTAAAGTCGCTTTTGCGCCCTCTCTGTTCTCTAGATTTGCGGCGGCCTTCCACAAGACGACAGAGTTGGGCATGTTGTCGACGGCTTTCCGCAATATGGTTCTCTGCTTCATCTTGTCGACCTCTAGATCCGCTGCTGCAAGCCACAATCGATGGCTCTTGGAGTTGTGCTGGATGGCATCGTAGGCAATGACTTTGGCGTTGTGATTGTTTCCTTCCTTGTGAAGGCGAACTGCTTCAAGCCAAATATCTTCGTTCTTAGGGCACCATTGACAGCCTTCGAGAACCTTATTGCGTGCTGCAACTACGTTGCCAGCCAACTCTTCCAGACGAGCAGCAGAGATCCAGCCTGGCGCGTACTTGGGATTTGCCTTCGTCACAGACTCTAGGAGTGGTCTTGTGCGCTTGATGTCGTAGAGATTCTTCATGCCTTCCATGTGCTCTTTTTCACCAAGTGCTGTCATCATGCTGTTCTTGTCGATAACAGTAGAGGTGTCATTGCCAACTTTTGTAGATGCGGCATCCTTTGCTGCTTGTGCAAGCCTCGACGCAAGTAGGTTTCCACGAGCTGAGCCGATTGCTCCGAAGTTTGTGGCTGAACCGTTAGTTGTGCTTTTGGCGTCCGCTTCGTCGTGGACACTTATACTCGTATCCATTTGGCCTATAGGTTGGTCATTATTTTGATCATGAGCTTTCTGATCTTCGTCTTTCTTACCTGCAGATTGGGCAGCTGCAATGACGCTGTCAGGAACAGCGTAAGCCCTCTGCATCCTCTCACGCCGTGCGCGTTTGTTTCTTCCGGTCAAGTCTCCAACCTCGGGAAGATTAGCCCACTCCTCTTCAGTGACGCTGGCAAGAGCTCGTTTCGCATCTGCAAAGAGCTGAGAGATTTTGGGGTTCTTCAATTCGTATTCTTCGCGTTCATTCTTCTCACGTTCCTCCCTGCATAGAATTAGAATCAGCTTGGTGTCCTGCAAGAACTCTTCAACACAACAGTTTGAGAAGGGATGTGGAGTGGAGCGGGGATTACTAACCTTGCTTTCTTTCGCCGCTTAGCCATGCGGTCGTCAACTTCTTGATAAATAAGATCGGCTTCATCATCATCCTTATCGAACAGGCCATGCGAGAACAAGCCAGACTCGTTATCGGGATCAGCAAATCGTTCGCCTTCTTCGGCTTCGTCACGGTCCTGGTCAGTTACACCGTAAGCCGTAGGAGTGGGAGCATTGATCTGAGCAGCCCTTTTCGCGAGAGCCTCTTTCATCGCCTCCTCTGATGGACCTTCACGAGCGGGACCCAGGTCACTGCGCGTGGTAAAGCCGGTCGCGCCGCGTCCGAGACCAGCGACATAATTGACGGGCGCGGGCATGCTCAGGAAGTCATAGTTTCGAGCCGCCATCTTGCAGACAGTCTCCTACAGGAGAGGGTCGAAAACGGGGGAGAGAAAGGATGACCGGGATGGGAGGAAGAGTGAGGATGGTATGTGAGTAAAAAGTTGAAGTACACATTACTCGACGCCAGCTTTTCGAAAGTTCGTGGCGGCAACCGCACACTAGACCTATTACGGTATAGTTGCCGTTCCACTGCTCAGCCCCAGGCAACATCTCAGCCTCGATCCTTACAGTCTTCTCTTGGCTGCAGTATTTTCTTTCATTCTTTAGATCATACCTTCAAACTCATGGAGAGAACTTCTTCACAGGATATCACAAACGACATGGAATCCAGTAAAAGCGAAAAAGCTCCTCAAGGCGAGGAGGATGCACAGGATGAAACAGTTAAAATCGGCGTGAATGAAGGCTTCGAGCTGCAGATTGCTTTGGATCAGTTCCTCAGTGGCGAGTCATCCGATGCTCTAATCGACTACATGGCCAAAATGAACGGCTTAGATCCAAAGCAAGCCATTATCAGAGCGACACCAGCTTCTCGTACCGATGTGGAAAAGGGAGGACATACTCTGAAATACCTAGGGACAGTTGATTCATTAATCCATCTCAATTCTGACTCTAAAGTCATTGAGTACCACAAATCTATTCGTCCAAGAGATATCACTTCGAAAGCACATACCCAGCCTCAGCATCCTCAACCAAGAGAACCTCCATCAAAGACTTTTGAGTATAGCAGCCTAGACCCAAAGACGAAACAGATACGGCTCCTCCGAGTCAGTAATGAGTACACCTATGGAGGAAATACGCCCACAGAGCTGACAACATTCGACCTTGATGTTGCTCCTGAATTCTATGCTCTGTCCTACGTGTGGGGAAAGTCAGAAAAGCCAGTCAAAATTTATTGCAATGACGGCCAACTAAATATCACCGTCAATCTTGCAATGGCCCTGAACCGAGTCTTCAGCTGGAAGTCTGATATGTACCTCTGGGCGGACGGTATCTGTATCAATCAGGAAAATGCAGTCGAAAGAGCAAGCCAAGTTATGCTCATGGGCAAAATTTATCGTCGGGCTTCGAAAGTGCTTGCGCATTTACATCATATCGATTCATTCTCATCGCCTGATCACTCGAAGCCAGAGCAAAGTTCTACGTGGTCGGCCATCAGCCTGATGAACTATCTCTCCCGGATTTGGAACTTTGATACCGACTTTTCTACCAAAGATGAGGCTGAATGGGAAAGACTAGGTATACCGAGTCGCGAAGAGCCATGGATTTGGAACAACCTCCTAAGTTTCTGGACACATGATTGGTTCACTCGCGCCTGGGTTTTACAAGAAGCTGTCCTTGGCTCTCAAGTTCTGGTCTTTTTCGGGGATGCTGTTACGACCCTGGACCAGATCATTCGGTTTTGGGACTTGGCGCAGCGTCGTGACACTCCTCAGGTCCTAAGATATGGTCCACTAGGTGATGTCTATGCAGCTTTCCTGAAGCTAAGTTTGATCAGTGCGTTCAAGCGACTAAGACAGAAAGGTGTTGCTCAAAACGACAATGAAATCAAAGCCTCTGACGCTCCGTCCGCCGCTCAACATGACTTAAAGTCCGCCCATTCCAGCAATGACAATTTCAGCACGGTTGTGGAAGACTCGAGCTTGTTAAATCTGCTCTCCATCTCTCGTCCCGCAGAAGCTACAGATAAACGCGATAAAATTTACTCTCTGTTGGGTATAGCAGAAGATGACATTGCAAAACTTATCAAGCCGGATTACTCCGTGGCGAACACAGTTGCAGACGTTTATTTGGCCATCGCCGAGAAGTATATGGAGAAAGGACTTACCATCGAATTGCTCCAACATGCTGGGTTAGACAGAACCGCAGGGCTTCCATCTTTCGTACCAGACTGGAGCCATGAACCAAGATCACCCTTCAACTTGAATCTCTACAACTGCTCTGGGAACACACGACCAAGTATGAACTTCCTACCAGCCCAAAGGAGACTCGTTGTTCGCGGAGCCATCATCGATTCCATCCGAGCACCTGGCCTTCCACTGCTACATTACTCGCGATATTTCTCTCAGGATAAGATGGCTCCATATCATATTGGGAGCGGCGACGACTTGAAAGCGCCTCCCGCATACACTGATCAAGAAGTGCGCCAGCTTTTGTGGAATCTGGATATCATCATTTGCTACGGATCCTGCTCGAAGGAAGTTTATCCTGGACGCATGGAGGAAGCCTTAGCGAGTACACTTACCGCAGACTGTACGTGGTCGAATGAGCGAACAAAGCTCAGTCCCGATTTTTTCGAATCGGTCAAAGCCTTCTGGAGTTTGTATAGCTTTGCTCCCGCGCCGCCTGAAGGAGTCACTGGAGAGGAAGCAGACTCGGAGGTACGGTACCAGGAGCGGATGGGGTGGGTATGGAAACACAGTGAGGAGGAAGAAAGGGCCTTGAAGAAAAAGTCTTGGCCGTTTGAAGTTGCAATGCAAGCAGTGCAAAAAGGACGTCGAATATGTACAACCGCCGCCGGCTACATGGGAACGTTTACGAACGATACAGAACATGGAGATCTGATTGCCATATTCGAAGGCTTTCCAATGCCTTTTGTCATCAGGCCTGAAGCAGACGGCTTTCTTCTTGTCGGTAATGCCTACGTACATGGCATTATGGATTCGGAGTTAATATGTAAAGACGTCGATTTGAGTGACGATAAGGTGGGGACTGATAAAGATGGGTCGAGATACGGCATCAAGATGGGAAAGGACAGTTATGCTGTATTCCAGAATATTGTCCTCGTATAAGTTTCAGGAAAGAGACCACCGGCGTTTACGGAGTGGGAAGTACCGTTGACCCTTTGAGTTTAATCTAGGATAATGTCAATCCAGTATTACATCAGAAGCTTGAGGTAAACCTAATTATATTCTTATCGACCCTGAATCAAATAGATCATCTCCGCCTGGCCATTCTGCTTTGCAGCACCTTGACTATTCTTTGTCGAAATGTGACCATGCCTTATTGAAGATTTGACGTGCTAACCTTTTACATACAACAGGGGTGGCACTGCATGGAACGAAAGGCTGGGACCCAGCGAAAAGAAGCCAACCATTTTGGAGCCCGTTTGCACTCACGACAACCTCACTCGTATTCATGACGGTCTTCACTGTCGTCATGTTTGTCCTTCTTGAGGTAGCTTCTCATACTCTAGCACCAGTTCAACCCGGTGCGTCCGTGTATTTAATAAATAACTCTGCTACCTCTTCAAATTCGACATGCACCGTCCCTCTGGAAGATATGCTATCTACCAGCCAAGAGACGTGCGATGAGGTTCTTTATGCATGTCCCACAAACTCAAACTTTGGGCTTTGGGGTGGCTTTTGCTGCTGTTCCAATTGTACCGAAGAAGAATATCAAGTCGGATATTTCTTTGACGATTGGTCCAACATTCCACATCTACCGTGCTTCAGCGAGCATGCTGCGCCCGGAACAGGAGTTGGCGGTACAGAGTATCCAACCTCAGCGATTTGGTTCTTTACTGAATTTAGCCCAACTATCATTGGTGTTATATACTCTTTACCATGGAACACTATTGACGTCACTGTCAAGAAACTGCACCCTTTCATGGAGTCTGCTCGAACGGACCGACGGCATGTCAGGAGCCATATGTATCGGTACCTGCGAGAGTCGAACTAGCTTCGATTATCTTGTCCTTTTGCCCCGTAGTAGGTAGGGTAACAGGTACCGACCTAACACGGCATAAAAGTCCAGGATCAAAAATCTGCTTTACGTATCTGGACAAGAACTCACTCTTGGTTCCCCTTTACGCCCTTTGGAATCGCGACTACCTTGTCTTTGTTGTCTCCATCCTCGATGTGGTAGCTTCAATAATCCTAGTACCGCTTCTTGCTGGAAGGTTTCAATTGCAAATGTTCCCGGTCTATAAGATCGGCGGCACTATATTCGCAAGATCTCCTGCCGTGAATCTAGGAACTGTCCGAGGGGCAGAGGCCATTTTAGTTGGCATGATGGTTGGTACGGCATACTTCACATGGCATATGCGAAAACGATCCTCCGTTGTCTATTCCGATCCCACCAGTATGGCGACCTTGTTCTCCATGGCCCACCCTTCAATCCCGAGAGAACTCCGACTCATTGATACCGGATCAACTGCAAACCAAATTTCGTCCTCTCAGTTGGATAAGAAGTTCCGATCCCTCAGTCCACGATTAAGACATGTGACTGATGAAACAAACGGAACCATAAGATACCAGTTTGTTGTTGACGGTACACCGGAGGAGCTAGTGAGAAAACAATCTCCGCCAAAGAGTCCAAATGCCTTCATCCGAAGCGTCAAGAAGTTCTTCTCATCAAGTGTACCCAGTCTTATCATTCTTCTCGGGGCAATTGTTATACTTCCAGTGCTGGGATCGTCATTGACCGGCGGCGATGTCAGCAGCATTGTATACAACGAAAGGTCGGCACGCTTCGACACCACCATTATGGCAGCAGCCGCCGTCTTTTTAAAGATTTGTTGGGCGTTCAGTGAGCGCGGTGCGTAAATATCATCTAATTCGTACTCATAATGGACTGACAATTCCAGAAACCCGACTCTTGGAACCTCTTCGTCGTCTTGTCTCCACTCGTGCCCGACGACAACGTGTGTCTGCTGCTCACACACTCCTTCCACCACTCGAATCAAATGCATTCAGTGCTTTATACCATTTCATGCGCCATGGTTCGATTTGTCTGGCGATCTTTTCCATGGTAGCTATTACCACCGAAGTCATTACAATTCTTGTTCCCCATTTGAGCATGAGTGGTAATCAACTGCTTTATGTGTCTTCTAATGGGTCAACCTATATACTGCCAAGCACGTGCAATGGTGTATTCTTAGACTTCGACCTCACGTCGGAATTTACGGTCAACTACTACCTCGTTTTAGTAATCGGTTTATTCTTCATTTTTCTTGTTTGCTATCGCCTTTCCACGCCTCGGATACCCTATGGCTACAGCATTAGAACGGTTGCCGACACATTGAGGCTTATTTGTGGCAGCCAGTGCGTACAATAATTTGCTGAGGTTTCAATGGCTTATGAAAGAAGGAAGAAGAGGATCGTACTTGGGAGGGGAGGGAAATATGCATTCGGAGTTGTCAGAGGAATAGACGGGGTGAACAGACGGGGCATTGATGATGCATCTCTGGTGTTACGACGTGTTCGAACGGGCAATCTTTTCCACAAACTTTTCCATCGGGACAAGCTGGAAGACTTCAGAGACGATGGCCAATTGTTGAATGGTGGATTGGAGAACTTAAGGCGCTAGAAGTGTGGTGGCCGATCTCAGTAGGGCATACGAAGGCATGCAAGCCTGATTCATGTGAGCAAATGCTGATTCACAAATATGCCAAATCTGAAAGTCGGGCCTGCAGGTTTTTTTAATAGTTATTACCACTTTATTAAGCTTGTGAGGCTACGAGACAAGCTGAGTATAATCACACAGCCCAAAGATGCACATAGAACCATGAAGATTGAGCAAGCTATTTTTCGTACCGGCTCATTTGTTGCTAGTTTCTCAACTCTCTTTTTCAGTCTGCATCCTCTTCCTCAATTTCAGATTCCACACTACCTAGTATACATCAAAGTGCTGACTTTTTCTCGTTCTTAGGCCCATGCTGGTCAGTAGCATGACTGACACCCTTCAAATCACTACAGTTCGTGCAATGCGAGCAATCTTCAAGATCTTGGCAATTGGTACAATGATGACAATTGACCAAACGGTCGCTGTCCGTACAATGATTGCTGTTGGAGCAATCAGTACAGTTCGTGCAGTGTGTGCAGCCAATGCAGTTCTTGCAGCCCGTGTTATGATCGTTTCTTGATACGCTTGATCAAACAGAGATTGGTTAGTACAGATACGAAGGAAGGAAATGGGAGTGAAAAGTACATGTTGCCCATTGGAGAAAAGAGAGCGAGATTTCCAAGTGGGAATATTAAGATCGAAGATGGTAATGTATTGGCGAACCGTTGCTCTTAGGAAAGGATAGAGAGATGAACTATAGCAGAGTATCGTGTAATTGAATTAGGACTGACGGGGCTCTGGCAGTCGTCAGTACTCCGTAAAGACTTGGCATTTGCTGCCACTTAAGTACCTCCGTATCGCCGGGTTTTGTAGGCTTCTCTCTCACTCTCAACTCTCAAGGCATCTCATCCCTCCTATTATTGCTCACACGCTCTTCACTCCTTTCTGGATACGCTCAGGAGCACTCGCACTTCCTTGATACCCTCAGCACTCGCACGTCCTCTCACTTGCATCCGCATACCCAGTCCTCTTCGAATACGATCCTCCTCTGCGAAATGTCTTAAGCAATCATTAAAAGCATTATCTCAAGATATGCTGGAGAAGAGTTATCTGAACTTTCCTTCCTCAATCCTCTTATAATAGAGAGAATTAACTATATTATCCTGTTCGGAGGCGCGTTCAATCCGCCTCATATCAATCATCTCATCACTCTCGAACACGCGCTAAAATCCTCGGGCCAGGACCTGAACATACTCGGCGCATTTATTCTCCCGTCCAGTACGAACTTCCTACGAAAGAAGTTTTCTCAAGAAGAGAACCCTCTTCTTCTGGAACGGTCGCTGAGATGCGAACTGTGGATGAAAGAGGCTAGAAGGCCGAAATATACTTGGGTCTTTCAGCAACCAGGGTTGCCTGAACACGAATTTGAAGTTTGGCGGACCTTTTAGAAGAGATAGAGCAAGCCTCTAAAGTGGAGAATTACCATATCGAAGTCATCTACCTACATGGTGCTGAGACGTTTTATGAACCCCTCTTTCCAGAATGGGCGAGGTCTGAAGCTCGTGCTAGCATCAATTTGATATCAGATCTTACCCGAGAAGCCAAGTGGAGCACCGATCTCCTTCAAATATTCACAAACTACTTGCCCTGGAAGCCTAGGTACGACCTGTGGAATGATCAGTTAGAGATTTGGGACAGCGAACCAGTACCTGGGATGCAAGAGAGTCCAAGACGAATTAGACTATTGAAGTCATCTCTCTCCGTCACTCCGCTGAGCTCTACTACGATCCGAAACTTATGTACAGATATGATGAATCCGTCCTTCGAGTCCGAGATGAGCAATTATGTTTTGAGTTGGCGGTGCCTGCGAGCAGATGCATATTTTACAAGCTGGCTTAGTAATACAATGAAAGGTTGATTTTAACTAAATCTAAAAAGCAACGCATAATCAATTTATGTTTGTGCGAGTATAAGAGTATAGCTCGAAGCTACTCAATTGAGTTGGCATGCTTCTGAATGGATATCACTCAGACCCGTTTGTAAACACTGTATCGGGATATTCCTGCTCTGCTATTACATATACAATAGCGATAACATAGCTATTTGTCTGACAATTGCGCAGCGCTCGAAGTTTTCAAGCCAGTTGATTGTTGACCAGAAAGAGGGATATCCGCGCTGAATATCATGACTTCGTCTTTATCGCCGAATAAGGCTGCCATTTCCTCGAGCGGTACACCTTTTGTCTCGGGAACACACATGATTATCCATACAATACCAAGACCGGATAGGACGATGAAAACCTGATTGTGATTTTAGCGTGCAAGCACGTAGATCATCACGACGGAATGGTCTCACCAAGAAAAACCTCCACCCAACATTCGCAAAGGCTGTGGCGGTCACCTGTAGAAAGACGAGATCTGCGAGGGTGATGGTGCAAATCGCTAGTGCGACGCCTTTGGCTCGGAGGTGATTGGGGAAGACTTCAGCATAAAAGACTATGCCGGCGCCATCGATGCCGAATCCATACAGAGCTTGAAAGGCATAACTGTCCAATCGGTTAGATGCAGTTCCTTGCTAGTATGAAGAATTTTCAAGGGAGAGTAATTTACAGAATAGCGATACATGCCCGAAGGCCAGCTTTGTTCGGAACAGGACCGATTGGACTTGCAAACGAAGCTATTAGAGCGACTTCAATGATAAGACAGATACAGCAGCCAGTCACAGAAATGAGCATAAGAGGCTTGCGGCCCATACGATCCACGAGGCATACCTGAGTAAATGGTTAGAATAAAACAGAGGGATTGGCGGGAGTTGTGTGAACTAACCCCAAGGAGGTTTGAGGGAATCGCCAGCGTGATCCAACCACACTGCAAAATCAACTGACTCAACGTGTCGTACCCTAACGCTGCGTAGATTGTTGGTCCGTAGTTATTAATCACCAATATACCGGTGCTCTGCCCGATGAACGCAAAGCCGCACGCCAGAATGGTTCTCTTGCGGTAGCTGGGTCGGGTGAACATCTCCATCCAGGTGGGCTTGACCATTTGGTCGTGTTCAATCTGCTTCTGCATCTGGTAGAACTCGCTGCGAGCGTCCTGCCCGTCCGCATCGTTCTTGTTATAATGTAACTTCATCACAATTTCACGGGCCTCCTCGACGCGGCCGACCATGAGCAGCCAGCGTGGCGACTCGGGTACAAAGAGTAGCACGATAAGCACCGCAACCGGGAAAATTAGTGCCAGGCCAAGAGGTGCACGCCAATGTGCGGCGGGCGACTTGGTGTAGTAGAATGCGAGTCCCATGTAGGCGGCTAGGGCGTAACCAAGTGCGATTCCCAAACAGTTCATACCGACAAAGAAACCGCGAAGTTTGGGTGGCGCGAGCTCGGCGGCATAGACGGGCATGAGGGCTACGAAGGCGAAGGCGCCTGCTCCGGCGAAGAAGCGGAAGACGATGAACATGGTGATGTTCTGGGCTGCGCACAAGCATACTCCGCCAATAATGGATAGCGTGGCACTATAGATCGCTGCCATCTTCCTCCCGTACTTGTCCATGATATAACTCCCAGCTAGGACGCCGAAGAATGCTCCAGCCTGAAATAAGCCATTGGTGGCTCCAAGGAGTGAGTTGGCATGTCCATCCAACCCTGGTTTTCCATTGATCGTCGTGAGCAAGCCCATGTATTCGAGGAAAGATGGCTGGGCGAGCGTAACGCTGATGATGGCGGCCGGGTACCCAACGGCTAGCTGGCCGACAAAGCCAACTCCAAAGCACATCCAAAAATTTCCCCAATTCCATTGTTTATTTTGCGCGAAGCTTTTTGCCATGGTGGGGTTTGGAATTGTATCTACACTATAGCAATCCTGTAAATACTAATAAGCTCGTGTCCTTTTGTTAATAATGGCAAGAGAAGATGGATATTGAAAGTCGGTATATGCCAGAAAATGCGGCAAGAGGGATTAAGATAGAGTTTATTTTGAACAGAGGGGTTGCCAGCTGTTTATCAACACGGCTGCCTTTCATGCGAAGGTCACGCGAAGCTCTCCAACATTCGACTAGTGGTTACTGTTAACGGCTGCATGCAGAAGTAGATGAAAATAATTGGAGAAGAATCAAGACCAAACTCTCCATCATGCGGGGCCATCACATTGCGAATCCATTCGAAGGCTCGAGTTATCTGGCCCAGTGCGTGCGAGAGTACATCTGATTGCCAAAGGATGAAGGAGAGAAATGTGGGATGTAGCTGGAGACTACCATCAAGGAAAACGTAAGCTCAGGAATCCCAATATCGATGCCGCTCACCTGGTCATGACGGCAGGGAAAGATCTTCAGTGTAAAGGATAGGGTGGGCATGATTTCATCGGATTTATGACCACTGAAAACTGTAATCTGACCATAGGCAAAGCGTATGAGATTAGCTCCGTTCTTTTGAAGACCTTCGACAAACGATTCTGCATAGAACCGCCTGCATAATTAGAGATTGTGGCGAGTCTGATGGTGATCCTATAAGGTGGTACTCTACTCCGTAGTTTATCTGAGGATAGCCAGTCTATAATGAGCCTTTGACACTGCCACCTCCTATGTGTCTATCCAACCCTTCCCGTGAATAACTCTTTGAGTACGCTTCCCTCAAACCATGCTAGGTCTCTTGCCATAGCTCGTTCCATAATCTCAACCCCCAGCTTCACGCATTCTGTCGTCTCTTCGTTGTTACCCCATTGCACCCATCGCACCTGGGTAGGCCAATATGCCAAATGCGTCCCAAAGTGTGCTGCAACTCTCACCCTATCCTCATCCCTAATCTGTCTAGTGGCCGCATATGCCTTCAAAAAAGCATTCATCAGGCCCTTATTGCCCCTAAACCGATCCAACAACCAAGATTCTGCGGCGAATTGGCCGACATCTGTGGCACCATTGCCACGACGACTCATTTCCCAATCTATGACTGTCAATCGCGGCTCCTCGCTGTCGTCAAGGATCACATTTGCCGGCCAAAAGTCCCCGTGGCACTGACATACATCATCCGTGGCCAGTTTACTCCCAAACTCCGCATTCACCGCATCGCCTAGTCTCTGATCTAGCCCGGACTCAGCCAGCGATTCGCCTATGTTGTTGTAGAGAAACCGATACATTGTCCTGGCTACCCCATTCACCCCCAGAACATCTTCGTTCAACTTCTCTGTTGCGGAATGCAGACCCGCAATCCATCGCCCTAGCCGTCTGCCAGAGGCTTGTACCGTCTCAGTTGACATGTCTGCGTACGCATCCTTGAGCGTCCGGTTCCCTGCATCTGATAGGTGCAGTGTGTGCGCCTGCTTGTCATAACCGATCAATGCAACTGGCTCCACAGCCTCTGATTTTAATGAGGCTGGCAGGAGGGACGACAATGTGCGTAGGACGTGGGCCTCCGTGTTGACGCGTTCAAGAGGGAATGTGATGGATGGGTGGTCACGGAGGAATGGTTCGGCATGTTTGAGAATCGTTGATCGGGCGTCGGCAGAAGTCAGCCGGAAGACGAAATTTGCGGTACCACCGGACAGTTCCGTCAAGGTGTATTTGGTGGCAGGATTGAGGCCCAGAGAAGGCGGGTTTGAGTTGATATAGGTCTCAAAGTCAGCGGGGATGGCGAGGGGCATGACGGGGAATCATGCGATGCACTAATGGCGATGCACTAATGGAGCGTGGCAGATTTTGGAGTCGTTCCTCAGAATTTCGATTGCGGTAGCTGGTGGAAACAAAATGCGAGAAGGGAGTCTTTCAGCGTCGGTGGGCGTGGAGGCGACAGGAGTCACAGGACACCATGCATCGTCCCTTCGTCTAAATCCTCTGATTGTATTTCTCCTGCACCTTATGTTAGATTTCAAAACCGGTGAAATCTAGGTGAGGGTGCTGCGCACGCCCGAGTTGTATGCTTAATAAAATCGTAGTCAGTCATTTGATATTCTGCATTCGAGTGTTGACACATTGTCATTGAATGAGTCTCAAAATTTTCTTGCTGTCGTCGACATTCTCATATGTGATATGTGGCCTAAGGCACATATTTTCCATAACGTAATCCACAAGTGGAGCGGGCGACTGGTCGACCATCTGGTCTCATAGAACACCAACAGGACACAACGCAATAAATTGAACTATCTAACTTTCGTACATTGATCGCTCGAGCGATTATAGCCGTAGCATAAATGACAGCTGGGTAATCCCGCTCGCGTGCCATTTATTATTCAGCCCGGGAATCTGTAGGATTTAGATCGTGAATGAAGGCCAGGACATGGCCGTCTAGCGGGCAACACCTATTATTGGTAGCATCGTCAGCAAGAAGCAAAATAAGCTCAGCAACGAGAAGAAGGATAAAAGAATTGCTCAGATCATATCATAATAGTGATTCTATGTGCGAAGGCCTTAAGCTGACCAACGCAAGATTTCGGCGAGTGATTGGAATTCATCAGGGCGGGAGAAAATATCATGGAAAAAGCGGAATGGGACTTACAGCATCATTATACAGTCGAAACTGTGTTCCAAACGATCAGAGATGGGAGTGTAATCGGTGACAGATGAAAGAAAGGAACGAGAAGAGCGAAAATTTAGGTGGCGGGTTAGCGCTAACTCACGTGATACGCTCACTTTAGTTCGTCCTCGTTCAGCCACCATCCGGATTCCTCGTGTGGTCCAATCAGTTCATCATCGTGATCTTAACAGAAGAACAAGCAAGGAGCTGTTATATTCACGACGCGCGACAGGAAGATAGCAGTCAAGCTTGCGCAACAGAACGTCGTAGACCCTGGGTGTTCGGAGCACAGCGCTGTGATAAGGGTATCCTGGCCAGCTGTGGTAGCAAGGCTCTTTCTTCCTTCTGAACCAGGAGCTAGTATCGTTTAACTACAGTATTTCGTTCAAGCTTCCCTCCCCTTGCAGGTGCCATTTTCACTCAAAGCAATGTGCAACAGAACTACGTATACACACGAGGTAGTCAATAGAGTATGTACTTTACCTACCTCTCATACAAAATTGTCCTTCCAAGCTGTAGTCAAAAGGGGTTTCCCTGGAAGATCGTAGAGTATAAGCCTGGCCACCGTGATCCGCTTGCATGTAGTGATGTATATTGCTGTTACGGTGCCTGAATAGCCATTTGTGTGCCGTTGTATACATGTAACAAGGCGATGTGTGGCGCAATGTACGAATAGAATGCAGCTAAAATGGAGAACATATCTACGGCAGTTGGCAGGCACATATCTCCCCAGCAGGATCTCATAGTACGAAGCCGAGTTGATTTACCACTAGGCTAAAATACGGATCATCGTACTCAATCACACTGTGGGCAGTTTATATTCAACAAACCGTGCAGCTGCCTATTCTACGAATGCAAGGATGGCGTGACTATCGTTCGATGATTGCACGGTAATTTAAAAGTGAGAAAGAAGCTCGTTAGCAGTAAAACTATTTGATTCATTTCTATTCCCTTCGGACATGAATGTTTTCTGATTGCACACACGCGGCGAATAGTGAAGTCCGCCCAATGCTTGCAATTTCTGTTACAAGATGCAGGATTAGAATACATCAAATGAGGGAGCTGTCCTCATTGACATCGTCCTGGAGGACATGCAGGACAAATTGCTTCATTCTGCCACCAACTAACGCCGTAGACCGTGAAGCCTAACCATTCACAGCAATTCTTGTCATTTTACACTATCACTATGCTGGCTTCCCACACACGTTCAAGCTGTCGCGGTGGAGACAGTCTCAACCTCAATTTTTGGCAATGGAGCGCTTGTCCCACCGAGATCAGTCGCCTTAGCCTGCGGGTTCTTGCTGTAGTAATTGCTGATGGCGGATTTGATGGCGTCCTCAGCAAGCATCGAGCAGTGTACTGGCATGGCGGTAAGCATCCATCTCCATCAAAGCCGAACGTTGCATTTCTTTAACATCGGTCCGTATGTACTCACGTTTGACAGGTGGCAATGATAGTTCCTTCGCAATCTCGGTATTCCTGATCTTCGCGGCATCCTCCAGCGTCATTCCCCGCACCAGCTCCGTGAGATAACTTGAACTCGCAATGGCAGAGCCGCATCCGAATGTCTTAAACTTCACATCGGAGATTGTGTTGTTGCTTGGATCGACCCGAATCTGCAGCTTCATCACGTCGCCACATGCTGGGGCGCCGACGAGGCCAGTTCCAACGTCGGCATCGTTCTTGGGCATCGATCCGACATTTCGTGGGCGACTGTAGTGATCGAGCAGTACTGTGGAGGTCAGCACGACGCTTTAAAGAGCCTGAAAAGGAGAGAATGCTGCTGTTCCGATGACGGTGGCGGTTGCCTGCTTCACCACAACTGCTTGCGACAATTCGTTCAAAGCCAAGGGAGACTTATCTTTCTCGTGGTAATGCCGCCGGCTATCGACCTGGGCGACTGCGGGTACTGCGGCTCTTCTAACGCCCGATATCTGAGGCCTGGTTGCAGCGGACATGATACTGCCCGCCCTCGGCGCCCCTCTTGCGAGCGCCCGCTGAAACATAGTGCTGGATGGTGGTGCGTGTACTCAGTATTGGAAAGACCTTCAATAAGCAATTGATCCGTTGGTACGTATCGATGGACGTTGATGAAAGGTAGAGGTGGCGGATATGGAGTAATGTGAGGTTAATGAAGTTTGAGATTCTTTCTTCTAGACGTTCCGATTCCCGCGATCGGCGCTAAGTTGACTCCGCTCGGCGATAACTAATGACGTACAGTCTAGATCGCTCATCGAAATTCGCAGAACGCAAATCATAAGAAATTCTCCCATTGCAAACAGTTGAATTTTGCTTCGCTCTACTGGCTATTTCTGTCTATGTAGCCGATGCATATGAATTTAAGTCCCCGTCCTAGCCTAGATGAATGCAATGCGTTTCCCGCACCGTGTGGTGAATAGCTCCGCACTCACTATCTAAACCCCGACACAGAAATGCATGTCCGTTTGATCAGTGCGAGTATTCTCCGCTTCAGAGACGCCTGAAGAAGTAAACATACGCAAATTTCTTCATCTCATCAATGTCTGCTGCTTTGGCAACCTTCTCGTCGTTGTATAGAACCCATGATGAGTGCTTCTCGCCTGGAACCTCCTTACGGATGAACGCAACATAGTGGCCGGCATGAATGGAGCTGCCTTTGTGGCAGACTATTGACTGCAGCTGGAAGTTGGCAGGAAGTTTGTCGCTGCCTGGCATCGGTCGCTCCTTGGGTACCTCTTGCACTTCTTCACCACCATCGAAGTCACCCGTTGCATCAGGATGGTTGAATAGCCAGTCGACTGCCCGTTCAAGATCTCCACCAGTTTCTTTGAGTGCTTGTCGAGCTTCAGGAGCGTTAAATCCCATGGCACCGAGTGATTCAATCTTTTCAGGGTCGACAGTAGCACCTGAGCCGCCAGCTCCACCACCAAGATCTACTGGAGTATCGATGTCTGGATCATCCATATGCTGAAAGAGCCAGTTCGAAGCCGCTTCGGCATCTGTATTTCCAGTCGCATGTAATGCCTTTTCGCATCGCACTCTGGGAAGGCCCATTCCTTCGAGCAAGGCGAGTGCTTCGGCGTTGGGTACAAACTTGTTGCTAGCTGATCCCGCATCGGCATCCTCTGGCAGTTCCGCTTCATCTGGCTGCAGACCATTACCTTTGTATGCATCGAAAGCGAATGGCAGATCGTCCACAATGACAGGCACATCCTGTTTCGTTGGAACCCAGTTCACGATTTCAAATCGACGAGCGTTGACTGCGAGGATGGTTGGGAAGGTGCGGAATCGATTTCGCTTTGAGAATCCGTCTTTACTGCCACAGGAGGTACAGGTCAACTCAACAAGTTCGTCAGCTGTGAAGATGTTCAGGCATTCCTTCAGAGTCACCGGCTCGAATTCCTCCTTCTCCTTCTCTTTTGTCTTGGACTCATCGCCGTCGGTCGTTACATCAGTCATTTGAGTGTCTTTGGAGATTCGGCGAATTGGGACAGGTATCGAGATGTTTTCTTGCTCATCAGTGCGGTAACGGACCTTCTTACAGCTGAGACACTGAAGACGTTGTTCCATAACGAAACGGAAAGCGTCTACCGGGTCCTGTAGTGTCGCTGGATGTTGTGAGCGACTAATGAGCTTCAGCAGATGGAGAAGAAATTCGAATGCATCTTGTTGTCGCATAGTAGAGAATTCCTCGTGCCCTCGACCGACCAGATGCTTAAGCATAGACGGTGCCAGACCTTTTTGGTAATGCACGTCTTGTAAGCTCTCAGAAGTAGACACGTCTGGGTCAGGTTTTGAGTATCGTCCCGAAACCAAACCGTCTGCGATCTTACGCAGCTGTGTCTCGAGGTCTTCCGCTGGATGTGGTGCTGGAGGTGGGAGGTCGCCTGGGTGGAAGTAGCGGTCTTGAAACTCTGGATTAGAGAATAGGGATTGCAATACGCTGTTCATATAGCAACTGTTTCCGAGATTTTTCAAACCGGTGAAGTCGGGTCCAAAGATTGGGCGCATCTCTTTGCCATCTTCCGAGGTCATGGAGAACTCCCAGCGCAGATTCTGTTCGATTTGCATCTCGGTCAAGCTCTTCTCAGTCTTGATGCGGTCTGAAATGTTGATACCCCAATTCGCGAGATGAGTCGGTAATTCCGGATCTACCCTCTCCTCGTCGCAGGAGTAGCAATAGATGTCCGCAGTTCCGTCGGCCGTAATAGATCCTAGCTTTACAGCAACAGGGTGTTTAGTCTCGTTTGTATGTGCCAGACCATGGCCGTTGCCACCGACGCCGCCGTATTGTGCGCGACCGCAACCCAGGTTTCCACATTGCAAACACAGCCAGAGATTCTCTTTCAGTTCGCACTTGGAGCAATGTCCTAGATCTCCCGACTTGATCTCGCGAGGAGCGTCTTGTTGAAGGTGTAAGGTATGTTCGCAGGCCGTGTACTCCTGCTCCCAGGCTTTGACCTCCTCTTGCCTTGCAAAGGTATTTGCCTTCAGGACTCCGTCCACCACTGCGGCAACCTTTCCCGAGGCCTTATCAACATTATCCACACCACACTCATAGCATTTGACTTGGGTGACGGTATCGTAACGGTCCGCTTCTGTCTCAGCGGCGATAGCGAGCTTGGAAATCTTCTGTGGCGGCTCATCTCTCTGAATTTGCTTCCGTGTGCGCTTGATATTCACGACAAGAGGGTGACCTGTAGCCTGAACGTGAAGTAGAGAGTGATTTCGCTCACCAACACAACCTCCGTTAAAGCAGAAAAGGCAGACGTCAAGTCCCGTTGCATCGTCTATGGAATCGAAACACTGTGTGCAGTCCTCTCGATACACCGACTGAGAAGGAGATGGCGGCTTGAGCTCTGACGCGTTTACGTGTATGCATGCCATGATAGTAGGGTCTCGTATTTCAGAAAGGAAATATATGAAAATGTTTGACAAGTTGCTGTGGACGAGGCGAAGTTGTGTAAGGTAAGGTAGGCAAAGTTAGGTGGAAGCTACCCAAGAGCTCCCCCGCCAGGCACCGAATTGAGGAAAACACCAACAATCCCCGCTATCCGCATATTGTAATTATGGTACACGCCCTACGTACCAAGTCGACGCTGGCAGAGTCTTCAGTGCCAGCGATATAATCTTTCAAATCTCCGCTTTTCTCACTTGTGTAGTAGGTACTTGTTAATCCATTTTTCACTTGCTTGATGGGATTTACGGGCAACTAGCCTTTAACTTGGCAATTTGTGGTAACCTCCCTTGTACCTTCGTACCACTCCGTTTCCATAGCGGCTTGACAGTTTTTTCTTTCTCGATCCGCACTTAATAAACTATGGGTCCCAAATAACAGTGACCCAGGAGACGTTCATTGCCTACACCCACATTCCATCAGTCACAGCAGTTGGATGCACCCTTTTCTCTGCGTACTATTGAGACTGCCGATCGCTATGACACTGCGCATCATGTCTCGCTTCCCTTTGGTCTCATGCTCACTGTCATGGCTGTCGAACCAAGTGTCAAATATGGGACATCTCGCAGGCAACGTCACCATCCGATCGCAATAGGACCAAGACAAACTGCGAACTCGACCTATCACATCAAGGCCCATCACCCAGAATTAGCAATGATGCACAGCCACCTTTAGCGAGCTATGGGCATACGAGCAATAGCGTGACGTCCGCTCGCCACGGAATAGACCGAGAGCTGAGAAAGATGCAGTTTTACGAGGAGCATGTACCATTGGTAAGAGAAGATCCTGAAACGGTGGTAAACACCTGTGATTTTCTCAATCTTAGCGGCTTTGGAGAGTAGTATAGCGAACAAAGGACTACATTGGCATCCAGTCGAAACTCGACGACCGGGAGCGCCATGGCGCCGAGGAAGTGTTGGAGTTCTAACGTGCGAAAGACCGCCGGAATCCAACGGTGGGGGACAAACCGCACGGTACTGTATACGGTTGGTGGCTGCAAGGGACAGCGGCTGAACGCCACTGTCGGACGCAACGCCCGTGGTCAAGGTCAGCAAACATTCCAGGATTTTTTCGAAGAGCCCTCCCATGGCTTTGACGTAGCGCAAGAGATGGCTGTGCCGGCCTACACATACAAGAATCGGACACTGGTGCCTTTGGCAAAGAAACGCGACGCTCAACCACCTTAGACGCTCCTCCTGAAAGCTTGCAACACTCGGTAGACCATTCGTTTCCACAGTGGAGACGAATTACCCTCGTCTCAACACGGAAAAAGCCCCCTTGAAAGGGTTAGTGCGTTTGAAAACCTGCGCCTCTTTGAGCAAGCAACCGTTTTTTGCCGTCTTTGGGGCCGCTGTCTTTTCAACATACAACCCGCGCAATCTCTCTTCTCGATCGTTTCAGATTTTACTCTTTTGTTTGATTCCTACTTCAGCTGTCGACTCGATACCTTCGTTTTCTTTCCTCGGCGCTTACTGACCTTCGTTCACCAAACCCCTCCGTTTACCTTCTTATTCATCTGTTCGACGCGCACGGCCAAGGTTGATCCTGCACCGGGTGCCTATTTTATCATTCGATTTACTCCTCCGTGCTCGGGCCTGAGGTCTTTTTAATTAAGTCGGGACCGGTTCGCCAAAAGGTCCAGCTCGACAACAGGCAACTTCGACCGATATCCTTCGTTTCCACCCTCCGAACTGTCGGCTTTCTCCAAACGGTCGATCATGATGAAGGTACGATGGCGAGCTTCGTCGGTTCTAGCCACAGCCTTACTGCTTGGAACTCTCCCTGCCAGAGTACTGGCCGGAGGCGTACTGCAGACAACCGGTTTCAGCACCTGCGGTGGTGACAATTCCATCCAAGTTCAGCAAATGAACATTCAGTACGATCAGGACGGCAACTCGGTGACGTTTGACGTAGCTGGCACAAGCACGAAAGAGCAAAACGTCACAGGTATAATCACCGTCTACGCATACGGCTCCCAAGTCTACCAGAAGAGCTTCGATCCTTGCGATAGCGCAACGGAAGTTCCTGAACTTTGCCCAGTTCCAGCAGGCACTTTCTCTGCGCAAGGCACACAATCTATACCTAACAATATCGCGAGCAACATTCCGTCGATAGCTTTCAACATCCCCAACTTGGATGGCACAGCGAAGCTTGAACTCCTCAACGACGGCTCCGATATAGCTTGCATAGAGTCGTCCGTGAGCAATGGCAAAACTTTCCAAGTGACAGCCGTGCCTATAGTCGCAGCGGCCATTTGCGGTGGTGCTCTTTTGGCATCAGGCCTTTCCGCTCTTATATCAGGTGGACAGCCTGGCGTAGCCACTCCGAGCCCGACGTTTTTCGAGACAATCACCTGGTTCCAGGGTATGGCGATGAACGGCATGCTGAGTGTTAACTATCCAGGTGCATACCGAAGCTTTGCCACAAACTTCGCCTTTAGCACCGGCTTGATCCCTTGGGGACGCATGCAAATAACCATCGACAATTTTAGGAACAGAACTGGTGGAAATTTGACCGACGACTCTTACCAGTACCTGAAGAATTCGACTTTGATCTACCCGGGAGACGCAAACGTCACCAGGCGCGGTCTCGATTTTGTTGACCTCATCGTTCGCCAGATATCCGGATCAGCGGATGGTACGACTTTTGGCAGCGGATCGAGCAACAGCAGCAATTCCAATTCCAGCTCCACCAAGAACATGCATTTTGTTAGTGGTATCGAAGCGTACACCGAAGAACTAGCCATTCCGCAAGCCAACACGTTTATGACCGTTCTCCTCATCTTTGCACTCGTCATTGGTGGCATTATTGTTGGTATTCTCCTGTTTAAGATTATACTCGAGGCAGTTGCCATGTGTGGCAAGCTTCCGAAGAGTCTCAACAACTTCCGCAAACGATATTGGTGGATCATGGCAAAGACAATTACCAACCTCATTCTTCTCTTGTACGGTATCTGGACACTTTACTGCGTCTACCAGTTCACTCGAGGCGACTCCTGGGCCGCCAAAGTGCTAGCCGGCGTCACCCTCGGTGTGTTCACTGCAATTCTCGCCTTCTTCACCATCAGGATCTATCAACTTGCGCACAAATACAAGAATGCAGAAGGCGACGTGTCTGGTCTTTTCGATAACAAGGAAATCTGGCGAAACTACAGCATCTTCTATGAGAACTACAAGAAGAGCTACTGGTGGCTGTTCGTTCCAATAATCATCTACATGTTTGCTAAGGGCGTCGTTATCGCTGCCGGTGATGGACATGGCATGTTCCAGACGGCTGGTCAACTGATCATTGAGTCGATCATGCTCATTCTTCTCCTGTTCTTGCGACCATACGGCCTCGCTTCCGGCAACTGGATCAACATCATCATTCAGATCGTCAGGGTCATATCGGTCGTTTGCATCTTGGTCTTTGTAGAGGAACTCGGCATCTCACAAACTCCTAAGACGGTCGTTGGTGTCGTTCTCATTGTCGTGCAGTCTGTGTTGACTTGCCTTCTCGCGATTCTAATCTGCGTCAACACAATCGTGGTTTGGATTAGAGCCAACCCACACCGCCAGGCTCGCAAGGAAGCCGGTACGTCTCTAACAAGCTCGTACAAATAACCATTGCTAATAATCCAGCAGAGAAACTTAACCGCGACCTCGACACGCTCACTCCTCTCGACCCACGTAATTCGCTTCTCCTCTCGGGAGAGCAACAAAAGCGAACTCATCAGCGAGGGGACAGTGACGAGCCTTTGGCCCCTTACCACGACGACACTCCGTACGATACTTCGTACAGGGGACCAGGAGGTTATAGCGAGAATATTAACCTTTCCACACGACCTTTCCGAGATGATCGCCAGCCAAGTCCGAATCCAAGCATGCGGCAACCTCTACTACCGGATATCGACATGACTTATCGGAGCCGCGGATATTGAAGCACTTTTTCCTTTTTTGCATGGCTTGTTTAGCCTCAGGTTCAGCGTAGTCTTTTAATCGTTATTGATTCACAGCGTACAAAGACTGGTGCGGCGTACACTCCTTTACCAACAACTAGTTTCTGCATATACGGCGAAAATTTTTGTGGATACACCTCAACAAGAGGATTGATCATTGTGTTTATTCTGCCTGTACATGAAGCAGATGACGGCCGCCAGTCTCATCCAGTATATAGCAAGGTGTTTTGGATACCAGAATTAAAGCTTCTCACTTCACTTTTATCTTGTGCACCGAATAATTAGAAAAATGTGGCATTGAGCGTTAGCAATTCCTTTCCAGTTCGAGCTTTGCCAGCCGAGCCTTCTCAAAAAAAAGTTTTTCTCTCCCTTCCGATCCAAGCAGCAATTCCCAAGGTACTTTATGTACAGCTGCCATATTCCTTCGACGCCGAAACCCACCCAAAACGCCAGCCTCCAAAACCAGCCCATCTATTGTACAAAGGTTACGACAAAGCAACCGCGTCCACCGCCTTGCCCTCGCCCGCACGCAGTCACCACGCAGCGACCAGGCACACGACGCCAACGAGCAGCATCCAGCCGGCAGAGGCATACACGGCACTGGCGGCGCTACTGCCCGTGGTGCCGACCGCGACGTTGCCCAGATACCACGCGCCGATGTCCGTCAGCCCACCGTTGTCGTCGAGCATGGCGGCGTTGGGGCCGACGTTGGACGCGCTGGCGCGGAACGACCCGAAGTACGAGTAGTGCGTCACATAGCTGTGTCTCGGTTAGCGTCGCGGCGTTCGTTGCGTAAAACAGCAGCGGCTTGGTACTTACTCGAGGGAGTCGAACCACGAGGCGCTCTCGTTGAAGAAGGCCTCCGTGCCGGGGAGCGTGTCGTCGGCGTCGGCGTACTCGGTGACCCAAAGACTGTTGTTCGGCCAGGCGGCGTGGTACTGGCCGACGTGGGAGGCGAGCCCCTCGAAGTTGCCGTACCAGTGCAGCGGGATGAAGTCGACGGAGCAGTTGCCGGAGCAGTTGCCGAAGAACTGGGTGAGCCAGTCGAAGCCGGACGGCGCGCCCGTGCACGCCGGCGCGCCGAGCTGCAGCCCGTACTTCTGCTTCAGCGGCTCGATGTTCGTCGCCCACAGCCGCGCGGCGTAGTTCGGCGTGATGTTGCTGCCGCCTGATGCTGAGCTGCCGTCCGGCTCGTTGAACGTCAGCACGTAGCTCAGGTTCTGCCCGTTCGATATCAGCCCTTCCACTTCCGCCAGAAAGGTTGTGTCGTCGGCGCCGCCTGACGGTGCTCCCCACATCATGGGAACGAACTGCATTTGGGATTTTTGAAAGGCATTGGCTGGAGTGGTACCGTATGTGTAGTACCACGTGAGGTCAGAGCCATTGTGAATCCAGACGTTGTCGTCGGTTGGATGTGCCGATGATGGCACGTAGACGAGACCACGTTTTGGTGATGGATTGATATCTTGTGAGAGAGCTGTAGCGGCGAAGAGAGTGGCAAAAAGGAGGGATATCCGGGTGATCATAGTGACAGTGGTATCTGTGTAGGAGTTCCGGGGTTGAGGTACGAGTTACTTCGATGGTGGAGCTTTGGTGATTGACGGTCCTACTCTTCTTCCTTTAGACTTTGATTAAAGAAAATTATCGATTAACTGTTGATTGAAAAGACAATTGATGCCAAAAACCAGACAGTAAAGAGAGTTGGCAGGCAAGCGAAGGGCACGCGTGCTGTGAACGACAGGCGACAAAGTCTCGGGGAAAAGATATGCAGGTCAGACTTCCCGGACGCCAGAATATGGAAAAGATAAAGCGAACGAGAGAACCAGCGAGCAGGGCGAAACCAAAGGGCTGTCTCAATTTAGAAATTGTGGCGATAGGGCGATGGGGTTTGGTAGACCGCACGAGGCCAGTGGCTCGCCAATGCATGGTCTCATTGGCAGATGCAGGTAGCTATCGATTGAAACATGTCTGCCATAGAAGAGCTGCCGACGAGATACCGGAATTAACCCTAGTACTGTACCTAAACAAGACCCGGACGCTTGACATTCGTCACCTGTATCTTGGAAGGTGTGGAGCAAGCAGTTTGGCTACATGTCCCCAACGATTGCGAAAGACTGAAGGATGGATGGATTTTCAATTGTGGATTCCTTTGCGGCGCCAGGACGAAGCCCATGTTTGTGGCTGCCGTTAATTATCTTAGCCAGGGGTTTGTGGACTGAAAAAGGGGTGCGGCTGTACGACTCGATAGCCTCTTTTGGAGACCCACGCAATGGAACGGTGCTGGTGTGTGGTGGCCGGCCTAAGGTGTCAAACAACGCCTTAAGCGCGGCATTCCGTGAGCAGAGAGCAAACACATACAGAGCAACGCAAGATATGTGAACATAGTAGAACAACGAGAAGAGCTGCTTGAACCCACATGCCCTTTTAAATTGCGATTGGCAACCTGCCTCTAGTACAGCGCCCGGAACACTTGAAACGTACTTCCAATTGCCGCCACCGAGTATGGTAAGGTTACAGTATGGATATCTGCATTCAAGGAATCGATACCTCATCAAGAGTCAACTCCAAAACTCCAACTTCTTTGCCAATCCATTTGCTCGCATTGTTTTAGTCCACTTTGATAGAGCTGTAGATCTTCATGACGAAGAGCCATGAGGAGAAGAATCCAATCGTGCCTGTCAAAAAGATTAGCTAACTGCTCATCGAAGTGCAAATATCAACAGGAACACTCACCAGTGAGCACAAACCAAGCCACAGCAATCAGTCCACTGTACCCTAGATACAGCACTCCACTCGTCCAGCTCGAGAAGCTTAGCGTACGGATCCAGTACAGCATCGCGTACGCAAAGACGTAGATCGCTGAGCTGCCCGCCGTGAAGAAGCTACGCCATTGCCAGTGGTAGCTCTCGGCACAAAGCAAAAAGTAGATCATGAGCACCGTGACGGTGGCGCACGTGATGATCATGAGGCCGAAGCAGATGAACAGGAAGCCGAACATGTAGTACACGCTGCCCGTCCAGATGGAGTTCATGATGAAGTAGAGCTCGACGAAGATGGCGCCGAAGGGCAGTACGCCGACCAACAGCATCGATGGGATCGGCCGCATGTATCCGCTGGCCGGCGGAATCTGGCGCGGGATCTGGTTGGTGCGGACGGGCGGCGCGATCGTCTTCGCCTTGAAGCCCAGCCAACTACCCGCCAGCGACAGCGGCACAGAGATCACGAACCAGATGAGAATGACGACGATCATTGTCGTGAATGGTACCGCTCCGGATGCCCGTCGCGCCCACACGAACAAGTTGAGGAAGAAGAACACGCTGAAGATGAATAACGGTCCGACGAATGGCGTGTACAGGAAAAGTCGCCTCCAGCCTTGGCCGTCGAAGAACTTGTATGCCCGTGCCGAAACATAGCCACCAGCGAACGCGAACAGAGTGTAGAAGAGGAGCATCACGGTCGCAAGTGAGCCGCGGTTGGACGGTGAGAGAAAACCGAGCATAGCGAAAGCTACGATATTGTTAGCAGGATCAGATGTTGGAGCTGTAAAGGCAGAGAAACGTACCAATCGTGAAGCCGGCCATCAAGAAAAGCTGTGCACCGTTGCCGAGGAGCACAGCGAGCGGCAGTGGATACACAGGAGCCCTGAAGACGTCGCCATGAACTAGCTTCCAGCCGGAGTCTTCGGCCACGGTGTCATCCATGACTCCCGTTCCAGAAAGATCCTCAAGCGCCACCTGATCGAGGCGGTTGTAGCGAGCAATGTCCTTGCGCAGTGTTCGGACGAGGATCGTAGAAACCATGCCCACCAGGAAGCAAACAATGATTGCCGAATTCACCAGCGAGAACCAGTGAATCTTTGGATCGTAGACATGTAGCAGCTTGTCCCATCTCGTGGCAAAGGTTGTACTCGACGGCCGCCAGTACACGCTGTACGTCCAAGTGACCTTAGTATTCGCAGTCTCTGAGAGTTGCAGATGTGTCTGAGGATCACCGCATTCGGCTTTCTCGTCCTCAAGGTTGATGTTTTTGCTGTCCCGCATTGAATATGGCTCGACGATGACTCCGACCACCCGGTACTTGTTCTTGCTCGCCTCATGGTAGTCAATGTAGATATCGTAATGTGTGTTCAAATACGCTTCGGTGAGATCATCGTTGGTGAAGCCGAGTGGAAATCCCGGACTCTCGAACCGTTCACCGTTTTCTACCTTCAGTTGGCCCGCCGGAAGTCCGTCAATCAGCCAGTTGAGACTGTATGATTGTTTGATCCTTCGATTAACAAACTTGGCGTCCTCCGGAGAGAATGTCGCTTCCTCGCACAGGGCTTTGCACGACTCGTTCATGCCCATTTGCAGCACAAACGGGCTCGTGAATATCCTATCACCGAACAAGATGCTGCCTAGCGACTCTGGAACCGATTTTGCTCCTTCTAAAGGTGCACAGAAGTGAAACTCCGGCTGATAATAGTCGTAAGCGAACACACTCTGTACATTGGGACTCGTCTCTGAGTCTGCGGGAGTGAGATGATTGACGTTCAGTTCGACTGTGTCACCGAAATTGTAGGAGTTTGGTGTGACGCCGGGGAGGTAAAAGGCATTCGTGGAGAGAGGAAGAGCAAGAAGAAGGATTTGGAAGGGCTTCGGCATAGCCGAAGACCTCCGTAACCGCATTGTGGAGGAGGGCGTTGTGTGATGGCTCAAGTTAGGTGCTGCTGTTGCTTAGGAAAGAGCAACGAGAATCAAGGCGCGCTGAGCGCTGTCGATGGGATATTTGCATTCACAGACTGCGTATGGTAAGCACAAGCCAATAACCAAATTCATAAGCTTGGTAGTCGTGAACGTGAATGAATGGGTGATGTTGAAGAAAAGTCCAGGCTGTCAAAAGCTAGGGAGGCGAGGCGTTTTGGCAGGGCTGACAGTTCCATCTTGGGCTTTTAAGCCTGTCACAGGCCGCAGCCGTCCGGCATAACGCGTACCACCCGGTCCAAATTAAATACATAACGGAATATTTCACGTGGAGAATCAAAGAGTTGCTTAAACACTTTATTGCAATTTTCGTAACTATGACGCGAACTTCAAGCCTCCAGAGCATGCGCTAGGATATCGTTGCCATCGAAGGAGCACTTCGTCAAGAACAAGATTAACGCCTATTGATTCGAAAGGAAATCTGTTGCAGACTCAGTAGCACGTTTCCCCGCGCTTGAAATGCTGACTCCAGAACGCGCAAGCAATGCTCAAGTGTCCATTCCCATCAGCAGCCAACGAGGGCTGACAATCTCATCAGATTCGGTCCACGGAGCGAGTGTGACCGGTTCGAAGCCGACCCAGCCAAGATCACGTCGCAATCCACTCATCTCATTTGCCGGCAGGCGGCGATCAAGACAGGCAACAAGTTGAGTGCAGTCAAAAGTAGAGATGCTGCAAAGCTCGAGGAGAGCCATGAGACTAAGCAAAGGTTAGCTCATACTTCTGGAAATCGAACAATTGGCATCAAGGTTCACCTACCCAGGTTTAAGATCATGTGTTCGCACATTGTCGTCGAAGAAAATGAACAACGTCCGTTTATCTTCTTTCACAGCAAGAAATCCTCGGAACCTGACCCCCCCGGAGTAGTCCCACATTTCAACCCACTTCTCAACGAGTCCATACTCTTCAACAATAGCCGTCGACTCGGCTCGGGGTGGTGTTGCCAAAGGACTGTAATCGTAGGTGGTGGAGGCAGTGTTCTTAGTGCCATCATCGTTGTTATGCGCACCCATCGCAAGCGAGTCCTTCAAGACCAAGTTCCCCTCACCAAGGAAAACAGCCTTCAGTGTCCCGCAGAAGAGTCTCTCACACTCTTCCGCAATGGTGTACGCAGGCCCCTCTCTACGCGCCCTGAGCGGCTTCGATGGCGCCGAAGCACGCTCTCTGTGCATGGTGTAGGCGGCGAGAGGGGGGCTATGCGGAGGTGAAGGTATTCCCTGCGTGAAAAGTTAGCCTTTGTCGCGGCGAATCTCTCTGATCGCGAAAATTACTACGCACCGAGGTGACCTCAGGAATACCACTCGGGTCCTCCTGCCCCCGTAGAAGAGTAGTGGAAGCCGGTTAAGCCGGCGGTCGCAACGTCTACGACATAGCAACTCGCCTTGACCTTAGCGTTTGAAGAGCCGTAGTAGGAATTACTACTACTTAAACTACTAGTACTTTCGGAGAGTCTCGCCATGATTGCTGGATGCCAGGATTGCGCTTTGAACGTTGGTGGCGGGTTGAGTGGAAGATATATGGTTGTTGATTGGTGATAAAGCCGTCAATTTATGCTGAAGTGTTTCGAAACGGTTGTTTTTCGCTGGTGTTGGTGAATTTCGACTGAGGTTGTGAGGGTGGCGGAGAATCTGATGGGAGGAACGGGAAGACTTTAGCCAAGCGGAGATTCAAAGAGGCTAGACGTGGGTCACGTGGAGGATCTGGCAAATCATACCGTCTCTATATTACACGAGGGCAAAATGGCGAACAAAAATAAAAATGTCGGAGACTTCGAAGACTTTGAAATTTTTGTGGGTATTTTGAGAGTACATAGCTAATTTCCACGAATGGTCCTTGCAAAGCAGCAAGGCAGCTTCGCCAAACTCCAACTATGCCACGGACTAATGCATCCCATCAGAAGCAAAACTATGGATTCCGTGAGCCGGCATAAGCCGCATGGCTGATCACTGCCAAAGCCCCATGCCCGTTATGCAAACTCCTCGCAAATGCATCACATGCATGAACACGCCGTATGGGCCTCCATGATGGTTGTTTCGTGCTGTGTAAATGGGTATCTCGAGTTAAGAAAGCGTTGTGTAATCGCAAGGTCTCGCCCTCTTTTGACGATGTTGATGGCGAGGATTTACAGGCTGTCTCATGTATGCCGAGTCGTCGTGGTTGTTATTCTGCTGGTTTTGAAAACGATTGGGCTGCTGCATCGTCTGGTTGTTGAATTGCTGTCCACTATATGACGTTGGACGCGTTGGACCCATGGAGCCCATATTGGGCACCATTTGCGGATTCATTTGCCAACCCATGTTACCCATCATATTCATGTTGCCTGCTGGGAAGAAGTTATTGTTGAAAGGGGGGAACTGTTGCTGCATTGGAAACGGTCCTGGCACGGGAAAGTTTGGCATCATGGGAAACTGAGCATTTGCAAATTGTGGCGCCGTTGGGAACGGCTGTTGTTGCTGTTGATTGCGCATAGCTGCGGGTCCTTTGGGTACATTCGCCCAGTCAGTGTCGTCCTCATCGGCTGGCCGTTTCTTCGACGTTGTTGACATCTCTGATTTGGTGGTCTCGGGAGTAGCGACAGCAGACTTAGATGGAGATGGAGACTTCACGGGTTCGTCCTTGCTGACTTCATTACTATCGACCTCTGGTAGTTGATGGTCGCTGACTCCACTCTGCTCTGGTTCCTTTACATCATTCTGCACTTCCTTTGGACTCTTTGGAGACTGCGGACTCTTTGCAGCTGCTTTCTCACGCTCATATTCTCGAATCTTCTCGACCATGTCCTGATCAGTGACAAGGTCGTCAATTAGAACATTCTCTCCACAATTAGGACAGACAAGATCTGAGTCTAGAAGAGTGTTCTCAATGCATTCATGACAATAATTCTTGCCACAACACGGAGTCTTCACTGGATCAGCAAACAAACGTTTATCGATTGGACATAGTAGACCTCGCTCCTCGAGCTCCTTGTTCACAGTTGAGGACGCAGCAGCTTCTTGCTGTGCAACAGCAGCTTTGTGTTTCGCCTCGAATTTCTCCCAAGAAGCCTTATCCGGCTCGACAATGACTTGATTACCATCTGCGTCCAGCATGATTTTCCCAGATTGTATGTCATCGGCCAGATCATCGGCAGATCCAGTGGGCTTAACGACCCTCATAAACGACCTTGGAATTCCAGTAGTGCGCTTGAGCCTTGCCTTCGGCTCAAAGTTAGGATCATCGTTCGTTGGACAATCCTGAATCCAATGACCTGCTTTGATGTTAGTATGCAATTCAAACTGTTGACGAATAACAAGGGTATACATACCTTTTTCTCCACACCTGTGACAGACATAGCCAAGGGGAATGGGTTTGTCATGGTTGACGTGTTTTTTGACGGCGCTGCCTTTATGGTAAACTGGCTTTACGTGGGCCATTTGTTGCTGGTGCTGCTCCCATTGTGAACCTTCGGCGGCGAACATGGCGGCAATGCGCTCCTCCTCGGTTTGTGTATTCATATCAACAGCCGAAGTGGGAATCGGTCCGTTTTTGTTTTGCGTTGCCGCCTTGGCTTGTTCAACACGAGAGGCATTCTTCGCAGAGACAGGAGCTTTGCCGGAGACGTATCGAGCTGCTTTGCCATGACCGGGACGAGCCGCGGGCACTCTGCGGGCGACGACAGAGCTCGATCTTGGAATGATTGTGGTGTCATCATCGTATTCCTCGTTGGTGGACTCGTCGTAGATGTAGAGGTCGAAATCACTGCCATCGCCCAAGCCGCTGACGTTGATGATCTCGCGTTTGAGTTCGAAGACCGTAATACCAGTGCCATCAAAAGTGATGCGCTGCGGTTCCTTCATCGACCGGAACTTGAAGAAGACTGACGACGCCATGGTGGTGGTTGCGAGATGAGCCGCTGGACGACCCAGCCGAGGGTCCAAGAGCCGCTGTCAGAATGCTCTTCCGGTGGCGTTCTTTGGGGTGCAACAGCTTGAGAACAATCTAAGATCAGATACGGAAGCGTTAGAAGCGTCAAGTCACCTCACCAGTGAAGGAGAAGTGGACGCTGAGTGGGTTAGAGTGGTATGCTGAAGAGTAAGACGTTGTTGAGAGGATGAGGAGATGGAGGCAGAGAGGTCTTGGCTTTGTACCGTCGGAAAACGGGGCGCTCAGAATCACAGGGAGGCAGACAGAATCACGTGGAAGATAAGGCAGGTGCGGTATTAATAATTTGTGCCTTAGAGCCTAATTCGCATGCCTGCAGTGGGCCTATCAAATTGCCCTCAACCACTTTCAACGCTATCAGCAGACTCTGTACCGAGCGCATATTGAGTACTCTATGTAGAGTGCTTTGCGAAGTCGTAACCTTCCGATATCACAGGATTGCTTTACTTTCCAAAAATATTTTCTCACCGCCCATCGTCTGCCTCAAATGCCTCTCAACTTGGACGATATCTTAGCGTAGACCACAGAGCTTTGGCCTTCAGTTTCGCCATATGCCATTTTTTCCAAAAGCATCACAATGAGTAAATTCGGTGTTCTGGTAATGGGTCCAGCGGGTGCTGGAAAAACGACTTTCTGCAACGCTCTGATACAACACCTTCGCAACAACCGGAGGTCATGCTTCTATATCAACCTCGATCCGGCCGCAGATGACTTCTCGTACGAACCAGACGTAGATATCAAAGACCTAATCGGGCTCCAGGATGTTATGGAAGAGATGGACCTCGGTCCGAACGGAGGACTCATTTATTGCTTCGAATTTCTGCTCGAGAACCTGGACTTCCTGACAGAGCCACTGGAACCTGTGAGCGAAGAATACCTGATTATCATCGATATGCCTGGCCAAATCGAGCTGTATACGCACATCCCAATTCTTCCAACGCTTACCCGGCACTTGACTCAAGGCAGCCTGAACATCAACTTGTGCGCCGCATATTTGCTGGAAGCGACCTTTATCATCGACCGCGCAAAGTTCTTCGCAGGAACCCTCTCTGCCATGAGCGCTATGCTAATGCTCGGCATCCCTCATGTCAATATCCTGAGCAAGATGGATCTCGTCAAGGGAACAGTGGCTCGCAAGGAGCTGAAGCGCTTCCTGTCTCCCGGTGCAGAGTTGCTGGATGATGATCCGGCTAGTCAGATCGTATTTGCGGACGAGGACGCTGGAGAGGGTAGCAGCAATGACGATCCGTCAAAAACTGAGAGCATCATGACAGGCAAAAGCTTCCAAAGGCTTAACGAGACGGTGGCTAGGTTGATCGACGACTTTGGACTTGTGTCGTTCTTGCAGCTGGACGTGCAGGATGAAGATAGCTTGGGTGCCGTACTAAGCTACCTCGACGATGCTATTCAGTACCATGAAGCGCAGGAGCCAAGGGAGCCAAAGGAGGAGGAGTTCACAGACATGATGGAGGAAGGATGAGACTCAAGAGCGGAATTTTAGCACTTGCTGAACAACCCATATGAAATATGATAACGAAGTTCATATGCATAGGAGGAGCCGAGCCTAAGCTCCTAGAATTCATAGAGCCTGCATTCTTTGCAAAGGGAAATGGGCTGGCTTCAGTCTTCTAATGGACGACGCGCTGGTCGTGAAGCGATCTTGAGAGTCAAATCGCTTCTCGGAAAAGACGCCATAAAAGCCATGATCCGCATATGGTAGGGAAGTTTGGGAATACCTATAGCACCATCAAAGAGTAAGGACGCAGATTAATATCTAATCGTCAAATTCTATTTCATTCCTAAATGGCCAATTGCCCACCATTTTGCTCTTGTCTTCCGTACCTGGTCAAGCTCGATCTACCAATGCTCCATCAACCCAGACAAGTAGCTCTTCTGTCGAGCGGGATTGGTGATTCTCGACCTTTGAGACCCATGTCGACTATATCTTACATCTTCCGCGAAGTATATCCTAGGACAGTAAGAGGATCGCTAGAAGCATAAACCACAAACGCAAGATAGCCCTGCCATTGATGGCGTTGCGGCTTCTTATGTTGAAAGTCGATGGGTTCAGTAGATTGATCATGACAAATAACATCGCACAGTGCTGCGTTTTGGAGGATCCAGCTCCATCGGTAGGAAATACAGATGCAAATTTCGATCGTCTATTCTTCTTCATCTCGAATGTTAATCCTGGCAGCATATTCCAAGATATTACTCTCAATGTTCTCCTGAATGAGCTCGCCCTTGCCACCCACGACCCTCAAGATAAGGTCGTTTAAGCTACTGCGGCCCAAAATGTCGACGTGATCGCCTGTGTTCGGACCTCCTCTTGGGTTGAACCGCTCCGGCTCGTGGCGCATCTCGTGGACTTTGATTTGTACTCCTGCAGGGTTGTATCTCTTGGTTTTCCAGCCCTTAGAGCACATGTAGCCCATGCTGAGGAGGTTGACTGTGCCGTCGCCCTCGCCCATGAGTACGCCACGATCAACTTCGCTGTTGGTGAATCCTTGGTCTATTGAAAAGTTGAGCCGAGTGAGTGGATCGGTGTCTGGGCGGTAGTAGTATGCGCGTTCGGTGGGCTTGCCAAAGCCGTAGAAACAGTATATCTTCAGATTCGGCGCCAGTGGTAATCGGGTTTCGAGTGGGTTGATCCACTTGGATGAGATGAGCTGGTTTGCTTCAACCTCTTCACTTGTCCACGCAATGCCATGGCTGTAGTTGGCTTGCACCATTTCCTTGTACCAGTCTTCAGTCTGCGTAAAGAGGAATGGCATTGCCTCACCAACGGTCATGTTCGGGTACTTCTGCGTTGTGTTGGTCTCTCGAAAAGTCAAGAACGTACCATAGGAGCTGTTTCTCCCTTCTACGTCGTCCGGAGCCCACGTTGCGTTGCCCCAGACAGTTTCTCCACCGATTGGAAGCATGCTAGAAATTCCCGGCATTGCGCGAAAGATGTCAGCACGTTCGGCGCGGCTGAGGAACTTCTCAAGTCCGTAAATTGCGAAACTGTTCAACTGGGCGGTGTCGCGCATCTCACCGGAAAGCACCGCAGTCAAGCTCTTGACGGCTCCCAGCATACAGCCTGATATGTTAATCCAACTGTCGACAAAGGCTTCCACCCAGTTTGGACCTCCGTTACCACACCCGGCGCATTCCGCCTCGACCCAATGGAAGAAATGATAGAGCACTTGCGAGCCCATGCTATGTGACAGTAGAACAACTTTCTTGTTGCTTATCCTGGCAGCTAGCTCAATGTGATTTTTCAATCTCGTGTAGTACTGATCTCTGTTTTCGTAATTGATATACGACATGCGCCAGTCGTATGCCGCTGTGAATGCATTGTTACCGTCGTATCCAATTGTCGCGAGGTTCTCCAAAATCTTGCTCCAGAGCCAGTAGCCGGTGATGAAGACATCGGTAGCTGCAAAACCTTGTGCAGCGCGTAACTTGACGCCTGGAGGATCCAGACCAGTGATAGGGTCGAGCTTGATGTTATTACTCCACCAAGTCTTGTCTGTTATCAAAGCTCGCATCATACTCCAACTACCCCAGAGCCGTTTTCGAAAGTACGGTCTCGCTTCCTCTTCGGTGGACCAGCTCTCCAAGCCAGTGCTGATAACGCCAGGGATCATAATACACGGGTGCACGGCAGTAATGCCTTCGTTCTTTGCGTGTAAGCCCACGGCAAAGGAGTCATAGTCGATTGCATCTTTCTCGTTTTTCTGCAGCTCTTTCGCGTCATTTACAAGACCAGAAGGAAGAACCTCAAAGAGACTGTCGAGATTGAGATCGCTCAATGTGGCAATATCGATCATGTCACTGTTGCCCACAAAGAAAGCCGCGAGAGCTATTCCGAACAAGCCACCAAGGGTGAAGATCCATGCTGACCGTCGCTTGCTGCTAGACTTTTGCTTCTTGAGATGGACGAGCTTCTTCTCCGGGATCGCGCGATATTCCTCTTTCTTGTCAGGAGTTCCTTCTCGTGATGGCTCAGCAGATGGCTCGTTTGACGAATCACCCACTATTCGACGTCGTAAAGAGTTCATGTCGCACTACTGTTCAAAAAGCGGATATGATATGTCTGGGATGGCGGACGGATCAGACGAATCTCTGGATCGCCACGGAAGTGTCCGCCAATCTCTCACTCAATACTTGGGATCCATCATTTCTCCATGAAGTTTGTCAAGATTGAGGATCGAAAAGTGAAAATAAGCAAAGGTTAATAAGCCGTGACGGGGTGCTGTTCCATGTCAAGTTCAAAGAAATTGCGCCTATCGATTCTGAGACGATACGCTTCGAACATCCTGACAGCGAGTCATTGGCGCAGAAATTCGGACGATTTCCATTCGCTGCCGCTACACAAGCCATGGCGATTTTTTGCATGTGAAATGTCGTGCATCGGTGCCGTTTTGTTCAAGCATCAAACCACTACCTACTAGAATTCATGTTCGCTCTTAGGCTATGAGCGCCGACAAGGCCGACACGGCTGATATTGGTCTCAAATACGTTCAGTACGATGTGCACAAAGAAAATGTCTATCTTGATCCCATCCGACAGTTGATTGCGAAGGATCTTTCCGGTGCGTGGGAGCCGTTCTGATTATCATCTACTGTGGCTGATTTTCTTTTCCAGAGCCGTACAGCATCTACGTGTATCGATACTTCTTGTATCAATGGGGCGATCTATGTTTTATGGTACGTTGTCACATCCCATGCTTACCTTGGCAGTTTTCTAAGAAGCTTCAAGTCTCTGGATGCCACCACGAACGAACTGCGAGGAGTTGTAATATGTAAACTGGAACCGCACCGGAGCGGTACATTTAGAGGCTACATCGCTATGCTAGCAACAGTAGAGCAGTTCCGTGGCAGAGGCATCGCGACCAAGCTCGTCTGCATGGCGATTGATGCAATGAAGGAGAGGGATGCCGATGAGGTAAGCTCTTGCGCTTGAATGAGAGCTCCATGATTCCTGACAGTTGGTTCAGATAGTTTTGGAAACGGAAGTCACAAATACTGCGTCTCTACGTCTCTACGAACGCCTCGGCTTCATCCGCAGTAAACGTCTACACAGATACTACCTGAACGGTAATACTGCATTCCGCCTCATCTTGTATTTGAAAGAAGGGACGGGACTGAAGACGCCTACCTCTAATCAACAAGCGAATGATCCGTGATTGCTGCCGTGGAAAAGAGCTGTATCAATTTCATGAACAACGTCCGCGCTGAACGACTAGACCTCCGCTGAGTTGGAGTAGACTGACTATGCTTTCGAAGGTCTAAGATGAACTTGTAGCCGTGGTTATCTGGTAGGGCCTGTTTTGGTAACTGGATAAATGCCGTCGAAATCCGAAGACCATCACTGGGAGAAAGAGGGCCGTCATATGCATTTCGATGATGTATGAACAGGAAGCAGAAGTTGAGGGACTAGATGTATTATGTGTGAACAAGATAAGGCAACAAAGCCAACCAGCAAACGAGCAGGAAATACGTAGAAAACGAAACGTCCTTGTCGCTGCGAGATCCATGGCCAGACTTCACTGATTTATTCCCATGGACAATTCGAACTTCGTACACACCGTGAGCTGACACCTGATCTAGGGGATTCTTGAAGCCTCAGGCCACATTCAGTTTGGGATATGTGGCGTCGTGAAAGTTGTCCTCGAACTTCTTCAAGCCCTCGTGCCAATTCTTCCACCCCCATTCTCGTTCTTGACTCTCGTTCAGTGCGTCGAGTTGATCGCAAGTCGACTTCGCCTCCATGCTTCGAATTTAGCATTTGATTCTTCGATCTCATCGAATCTTCATACCTGCGACTATCCACCAAGCTCCACAGAGCGAGTAATCTTTCAAGATGCTCCTGTGGCCGGCTCTTCTACTCCTTGCATGCCTTCCTCTCCTTTCCCTCTGCGCGGAGGACTACTATAAACTCCTTGGTCTCGATCGCGATGCATCTGACCGCGAAATAAAAAAGGCGTACAGGCAGCTCTCGAAGAAATACCACCCTGACAAAAATCCGAACGACGAGACGGCACACCAGAAATTTGTTCAGATCGCCGAAGCGTATGACGCGCTCAGCAGTGAAGAGACGCGGCGGATATACGACCAGTACGGCTACGAAGGGCTACAGCAGCACAAGCAGGGCGGCGGCCGACCGCAACACCACGACCCGTTCGACCTGTTCTCGCGGTTCTTCGGCGGCAGCGGGCACTTCGGGCACGGTGGAGTGCGGCGAGGGCCAGACAAGCACGCGCACACGGCGCTGCCGCTGCGGGACTTCTACAACGGGCGGGCGATCGAGTTCGCGATCGAGAAGCAGGCGGTGTGCAGCGCGTGCGAGGGCAGCGGCAGCGCCGACGGCGTCGTCGACGCCTGCTCCACCTGCGGCGGCTCCGGCATGCGCATCCAGAAGCACATGCTCGCCCCCGGCATCTTCCAGCAGGTCCAGACCCAGTGCAACGTCTGCGGCGGTAAGGGCAAGACCATCAGACATCCGTGCTCTGTGTGTGGCGGCTCGCGCGTCGTCACCGAGCAGGAGATGCATACGCTTAATCTGGAGAGGGGTATGCCCGTTGGCGTCCAGGTCCAGTTCGAGAACGAGGCTGACGAAAGCCCGGATTGGGAGGCTGGCGACTTGTACGTGACGGTTGGTGAAGCCCCGGCAGGCCGGAATGAAGCTGCGGACGATCTGCTCGAGAGAACAGATGGCACCTACTTCAGAAGGCGAGGCAAGGACTTGTTTTGGAGGGAGGTGTTGAGCTTGCGGGAAGCTTGGATGGGCGACTGGACTCGGAATATCACTCATCTTGATGGCCATGTCGTTCCGCTTTCTAGAAAACGAGGCGAGGTTATTCAACCTGGTATGGTCGAAATCATCCAAGGAGAGGGTATGCCCATCTGGCAACGCGACTCTCATCCGGACGAACTGGAATTTGGCGATTTGAACGTGGAGTATGTGGTCGTCATCCCTGATCAGATGGAGAATAGCATGGAAAAAGACTTTTGGTCCATCTGGGAGAAGTGGCGGCAGAAGAAAGGAGTCGACTTGGGTAAGGACTCAGGAAGACCACTGAACTGGCATGACGAACTATAAAGCTGTACGATATAAGATTAGTATGTGGAAGTAGCATTATACCACGATTCAATAGAGTCATAGAGTTCCTGCTTGATGCCTATGGACTATCTTATTTCCATGTAAATGCAAATACGTGAAAAATCTCTATCACACCATCAAGCCAGACAGGAATACAGAATCCATCCTTGCTAGGGTATCAAAATATCAGCAACCTGCCATCGACACCAAACGCTGATGCAAGTGCAATGTAGAAGGCCGTGAACTATTCGAGCCCAGCCATCCGAAGTATGCCTGCAAGTATGCTACAAAATATGATACAATGCGAATCTTTAACGCGAAGGTAAGGCTTGCGGGCACGTCTTCAATGATTGTGCCACCGATCAACGGAACGTACCATGCAGAGCTGTAGGATCAACGATTCGCTGTTTAAGAGACGAGATCGACAATTTCGGCGTCCTCTTCGTCCATGCCCGCAGACGCGATGAATGGATGATTCAAGGCTTCCTCGGCTGTGATTCTCTTCGCGGGATCGCACTCCAGACACCTCTGTAAGAAAGATATAGCTCCCTTTTCTTCGGAACTGAGTGGAGAGACCCGCTTGCCCTGCTCATCACGAGCACTGCGGTTGGTGGACCAGAGAATGATCTTCTCGAAGCTGTGGCCACTTTCGCTGTAGCTTGGGATGTTCGTCTCGAAAACTTGACCGTGAAGGAAAGCGGCCTCGCGCATGCGACGGCATCCGAAAATGTTGGTGAGCTCCAGCACAGCATCGATGTCGTCCGCGCTGTGAAAGAATGGGAAACGGCGGGAAAGCATCGTTAGAAGGATTACTCCTGCGCTCCACATGTCTATAGAACATGTCTGTGCTGTGCATTTGAAAAGCACCTCTGGAGCACGGAAACCACGCGTTCCCGCGCGATTAGCACGTCGAGATTGACGATTGTCATTCTTTGGATACATCGGCTCCTCAGGACCGTCGGCGTTCAGAGCGGTGGCATAGTAACTGTTTTGTACCCTGTAATGGCGTTCGTCATTGCTCAGCTCACATGTGCAAGGAGTCCAGTCAGTTCCCTCGCGCTCTGCAAGGCCGAAGTCGACAAGAACACCTCGAGATCGTGTAGGATTGTAGAGAAAGTTCGTAGGTTTGATGTCGCGATGGAGGATCCGGTGCTCATGCACAGATCGTAAAGCGGTGAAAAGGCTTCGGAAGTATAGTCGCATGTCTCCAACGGTCATGTCACGAAAGTAATCTCGGAAGTCTCGGTGCTGACAATACGGAAGCACCGCAATGACCTGATCCGTGTGACGAAAAGCAGTTATGAGCGGACAAACTGAATCTGAGTCACGTAGGTCGTGCAGGAGTTCGAGTTCGTTCAAGATGCGGATAGGGCTGCTCGTAACGTAGATTTTTTTGAGAGCGACGAATCGAGGTCGACGTCGTTTCGAGGATGCATTCTTGTGCCCTGCAGGAGACCATTTCATGTTTTCTTTCTCCTCGAGATCCCACTCGTTTTTGTGGTCGTTGTAGTGCAAATCTTCAGCCTTGTACACGGTAGAGAAAGTACCTTGATGTTGTTAGGGATTGAGACGGCCCACCAATAACGCCAGCACTCACCCTCGCCAATGCGATTAATCAACCGGTATCTTTTGTTTATCCCCTTGAAACTTGCCTCGAAGCGTGCAATGTCTTCCGCAACCGACTCATCAAGCTCGCTTTCTTCGCTTTCGTCTGTATGGGTGGCTCCGCTCTCATTTTCTGGGCCCCTGCTCTCGTCCATAACGGTGTCCCCTTCGTCGGACTCGACTTGAGACTCGGAGAGCTGTATCTCAGGCTCATCCTCGTGAACTTTAACTGCATTTGCAGGCTTTTGGCGAACCATTTTCGGCGTTGTAGTTTGGAGGTTGGAGCGAGTTGAGGATGAAGTCCGTCGCTCCGCCGTTGTCAAGCAGGTGGGCTCGCGTAAACATAAACATTGGGTTCAGGTCGCGTCACTCCAACAAAGCTTCCCAGCCTCGGCCCCTCCACCACAACTTCAATCCAACATACCAATTTCTCAGTCCTCTCCATTCAGTCGTTACAAAATGGACGGGAGGCTAGACTTTAATTTGAATGATGCGCTCAAGCAATACCTCGAGGACCCTTCGACAATCGCAACTCCAGAAGCTCCGTCCGACCTTGTTGACTGTGAAGGCGATGCCGATGCCTTGACGAGTGCTGTTGTCAACGGCACTTTAAATCCAGTTGTTGATGCTGTCGCTGAAAGCCCAGATGCGATTCTGCGACAAGGCAATTTCGACACACTAGCATTCTTACTCAAGTGCGCCCCCGTTACTCCAAATTCGCTTCAGCGGTACGAACGAGAACCTGACTGCGAGTTGTTCAAACTCTCTAGGACATCTTCCCTTATACCTCCTACATCTCTGAGCAAGATACTCGATCTTATTGTCTCCAGTATCGGAATCGAGACTGATGCTGCCCATGCCGACATCGAATCGGAGGAACAAGACTCCATTCATCATCACAAACAGATTCTGGAGGTTCATGCATTTCTGCTACAATGGTCCATAGCTGCTATCGAGACAAAGGCCGCTGAGAAATCTGCTTCTGCTCCAGCAGCGCGAGGAAGAGGCGGCGGCAAGAGTGGCAAAGCCAAATCAGCAAACAAGGACGCCAATTGGGATCCAACTTCACAATTGCAGACGGCATTGGATGTCATGAGCAGGATACTGAAACTGAAATTGAACAGAATTTTCGTCACTACTTCTGAGAGGGATACCTTCGTCAGCCTCTTCACGCGGCCAATGTACCTGCTCCTCGAAAATGAGACTAGAGTCAAGAATGCTGCTATCAAAAATCACGCCTTCAGAGTTGTCTGCATTGCAGTTAAGCATCATGGACACGCTTTTGGTACGTCTTCATTACTTCAAACGAGTGTGAGTGGATGCTAACACCCCTAGCTGCGCAAACGGCAATTATCCAGAATCTATCTTACTTTGAGCACTTGTCGGAACCGATGGCAGAACTGCTACACATCATGTGTGATTCCTATGACTATCCACAACTGGCCGAGGAAGTTTTGAAGTAAGTGTCTACGCTGTGCTAATTTTGCTTCCTCAAAGAGCATGCTAATTCATATTACAGAGAACTCAGCAACAAAGAGTTCAACAGCAACGATGTCAAGGGTCCGAAATCTGTATCCACATTCATTGCAAAGCTTTCTGAGCTTGCCCCTTCGACAGTGATCAAGTTGATGACCCACCTGGCCAAGTTTATGGACAGCGAGTCTTATACGCTACGATGCGCCATCATCGAAGTCTGCGGCAATCTCATTGCAATGCTCAGCAAAGATGAGGACGGTGAGAGAAGCGAGAATCATAAGGCTCAAATCAATGTCTTCTTCGACGTGCTTGAAGAACGCTTCCTGGACGTAAACCCTTACTGCCGTTGCCGCGTTATCCAGGTTTACATCAAGCTCTGTGAGCTGGAGACCAAATTTCCAAAGCGACGACAGACAGTTGCCGAGCTTGCGGCCCGTAGCCTGGAAGACAAGAGCAGCAATGTAAGGAAGAACGCGATTAAGCTGCTGGGTAAACTTGTTTCAACGCATCCTTTTGCCGTTCTCCATGGAGGACTTCTTTCGTATTCCGAGTGGAATGCTCGTCTTGAGGGCTGTGAAGCTGAAATTAAAGCTCTTAAACCACCTGCAGAACTTCAGGAAAAGGCCGTAGACGCTGTGGACGCCACCTTGCTGGATGATGCGACTCAAATCGAAAATGAAGCTCCGGCTCCCACCGAGCAGCAAATTGCAGCTGCCATGGAGAAAGCGGCAGCAGAAGCAGCGACGGCGGAGATGTTGAACAAGCTCCAGTTGACACGTCGATACTATACCGAAGCACTCAAGTTTATTGAAGTGCTGCATGAAGCTTCGCCCATAGCAATGCAGCTGCTTTCATCGAAAAACAAGAGCGAAGTGATCGAAGCCATGGACTTCTTTGTTGTCCTGGACGCCTACAAAGTTGAGACAGCAGGGCCTGGTATTCGACGTATGCTCAGATTGATTTGGACTAAAGGCAATAGTGACGAAGGGAAAGGCGTTCAAACTCACCTCATCGAGTGCTACAAAGGTCTTTATTTCGACTCTCCGGCTTCGTTTACCACCAACGATGCGGCTAACTTCGTCGCACGCAATATCATCAGTCTGACATTTGGAGCAACGCCAGCCGAATTGACGTCGCTTGAGCAACTCCTTAGCATGATGATGAAGCAAGATCTCATCAACGATGCCGTTGTTCAAAAGCTCTGGCAAGTCTACGCCGTCAACAAGGAGACATCCAAGAAGCAGAGGAGAGGCGCCATCATCGTGCTGGGCATGCTCGCGGTTGCCGATCCTGATATTGTCGTCAGAGAAATGGAAACATGTCTTCGTATCGGTCTAGGAGAGCTTGGATTCAGAGACCTTGGTCTGGCTAGATACACTTGCATTGCCCTTCGACGGATTAATCCGGGCAAGTCAACTGCGAAAGACAGCAACGCTCGAACGTTCGGTCGTTTGCCAAACGACCATGCTGTTCTTGTTAAGCTTGCAGCAATACTTGAGGAACCCTCGGAGTCTATGGATTGGTTTGGCGTTGCTGAACAAGCGATCGCAGCTATCTATGCGTTGGCAAAGTTTCCAGATACCATCTGCTCCGAAGTGATCAGAAGGAAAACGAAGGAGGTCTTCTCTCCTAACGCCAAGCGGAAGAGAACTTCAACTGGTTCTACAGGAATGGAAGATGTAAGCGAGCTACAAGGAGAAGATGGGAAGAAGCGAAGCTCAGCTTCCGGTCTCTCGCAGCTGCTCTTCATTGTCGGCCATGTCGCTATAAAACAGATTGTCCATCTTGAACTCATTGAGCAGGAGTTCAAGCGAAGGAAGGCAGAAAAGGAGGCAAAGATTGGCACTGCGAAGACACCACGAAAGTCCACAGCTCCCAGTGAGCCTTTGACGGCAAGAAAGAAGAAATCTGGCAACAAAGACCAACCCGGCGACGAACAGGACGAGTTCGATTTAATCGGAGGCACGACAGAAGATGATTTCACAGAAGCCATTGCCCACGTCCGCGAGCGAGAGTTGCTCTTTGGACAAACCTCTCTCCTCACCTCTTTTGGGCCATTGGTAAGAGAGATCTGTGCGAACAACACCAACTATGCCGACCCAGTTCTCCAATCTCAAGCTGCACTATGCATGGCAAAGCTCATGTGTGTCAGCTCGCAGTACTGCGAAGAGAATCTGGGACTGCTCATCACCATTCTTGAACGATCGAAGGATGCCACAGTTCGTAGCAACCTCGTGGTAGCGCTCGGTGATATGGCTGTCTGCTTCAACCACTTGATCGACGAGAACACGGATTTCCTCTACCGGCGCTTGAATGACCAGGACATCTCGGTCAAGCGAACATGCCTTATGACGCTGACCTTCTTGATTCTCGCCGGCCAGGTCAAGGTGAAGGGCCAACTTGGCGAAATGGCAAAGTGTATGGAGGACGACGACCAGAGAATCCGCGACATGAGCCGAATGTTCTTCACAGAACTGGCCACCAAAGATAATGCCGTCTACAACCAGTTCGTAGATATGTTCAGCGTTCTGAGCGCCGACACAGAGCTGGATGAGGAGAGCTTTAAGAGGATTCTCAAATTCCTAGCTGGATTCATTGAGAAGGTGAGCACTGTTCACGATGCTACGGGTACTTCACAGGCTAACGACGTCTACAGGACAAGCACGCGAAGCAATTGGCAAATAAGTTGGCCGCCCGTCTGCCGCGTTGCAACAGCGAGAGGCAATGGAATGACGTTGCATTCGCACTCGGCCTGCTTCAGCACAAGGATGAGGAGATACACAAGGTCATTGTAGAGGGATTTAAGGTCGTCCAGGCTGAGGCGTAAATCGGGCCATCCGAGACATTTCGTGGCACAATAGATACCCTCAGATATTCAAGTTTCTCAATATTTGTATTTTCTCTCTGCGTCGCCTAACGGACCATTACGCCGTGCAGCAAGCCTCTTGTTCTTCGTCGTCGTTCGAATCCACGGATGGGTGATAGCGCTCGTATTGAGAGATCTATCGACCAGGTATTCTCTACGGTGGTTAGGGCGCAATATTCGGCACAAGGAACTTCCCGCCTTCCGATGCCATATTCGTCGATCCCGAGAATACGGAGGTACATCCGAATTCTTCCGCCGAGGTCCGACACGAGAGAATAGTCAAGCCACCAGAGCTTGGGCTCGAGTTGACCAGGCTTTCCCATGTAGCATCCCGACCAGCGGCCCGAGAGTCACAATTTGAACCCCTGAGGCGCCTCATGTGACCGTTGTGCCATGCGGTTTCCTGACGATCCGCTTTTCAAATAGCGCCCTTGTGGCATATCACTTCTATTTACGAGGTTGTGGCTGCATAGCAGGAAACACTGCGGTGGTACGTTGGCGAAATTGGCGCCCGATGATAGGGATTCAACGTGCGGCACGGCAAGCCATTTGAATGGTGACGGCTTGTGCAGGGGTCTAGAAACGGCGCGGATCGAGGACGGACATTCCGAATGCTGAAAAGGACCTGAAAAGGACTCAGAGGGTTCGGTCTCCGTTCCGTATTCCAGATACGGAAATCGCTCGTTCTCTTTCAACTGTGGCGAGTGACAAAATTCCCCGGATTCCATTTCCAGTTCTCATTCTTTCTGACACCCAGATTCACCTATGACAGCAAAGGTAATACTCTCATCTTTTCCCGTTCTTGGATACACTTGCGAAAACTCGAGGCCGCGAGCGAAAGCTCGGGCAGCGTGAAATGGCCTTTCCACGTCGCAATTACCCCCTGCTCATTAGCCCTAGCACTCATTACTATATAGAGCCCAAGGTGACAAAGCAAAAAGAATGGTTCATGGATGGAGATTTCGATCTTAGCCTTAGTCTATATGGCGGATTCTGGGATTAAGGCCCACTTCAGCTGTAGTTTCAGGATCAGAACATCCATGCTCTTCAGCGTCATCCCCAGGTTACACAGTTATAGACGAACTCTGTGCGGAATAAGTTCGAAGAAGTGATTGATCAGAGGCCATTCATTGTGACTGCGAAACCCAACCATCAAACCCATCGTCAAATGAAATCGTAAATCGTAAATCATTAATCGGTTTCACACATCGCGTGGAATGTCGGTGTTAGGGTAGATCTAGGTTCTGAAAGCCCTGATGTGGCACGACCTAGTATGGTGCCACAATGTCTCACTTCTGACGGTCATTTTACCTTCAGACCCAAGGGCCTGCAGGGCGTTTGGCCTTTGCACAACCGTGGAGCGTCAGGCTTGGGCTTCCTCGGTTTTAATGTGCACTTCGTCACATTTCCATATGCGCACGGTTCGATCAGCACCGCCGCTTACAATGACCGGGGCACTTGGATGGGTATCAACGCCTAGGACGACGCCTTCATGCCCCTCCAGGCGCTGCAGCACGGTTTTGGTTTTGACGTCCCAGAACCAGATAGAGCCATCCTCGCTGCCGCTTACTATGAAAGCGAAGGGATAATCCTGCGAGCCGTAGACGCCAAATGAGCCACCGAGACTGAACTTTGTATTAGTATGCCCCTGATATGTCTTGACGCAGCGGCCCTCGACGTAGTTCCACAAGCGAATGCTTGAATCAAGTGTCCATGCCAAGACGAACTTGCCATTGGGTGAGAATCGTACACCGACGACTGGCGCGTTGTCTTCGTGGATGAGCGTCTTAAGGCACTGGCCTGTCGCCGTGTCCCAGACGCGAATGAGGCCGTCACTCGAGCAGCTGACGATCAACGTGCCGTCTCTCACAAAGTCGACGCCGCCAACTGGATCGGAGTGCGCAGGCAGTGTTCGCATTATTCGAGCCGCCCGCACGTCCCACAGATAGACTGCTTCATCGTACGAGCCGCTGACGAGCATGTTGCCTTTTGGAGAGAATGCGACTGAGTAGATGTAGTTGTGATGGCCTGTGAAGGGGATTGGATGCGGTTTGCCGGTTTCTGCGTCCCAGAGACGAATAGTCTTGTCGTCAGAACCCGAGGCAATGAGCTTCGAGTCTGGACTCCATGCCAACGTCGATATTCCGGCCAGATGGCCCTCCAGCGTATGCTCATGCCTGCCGGTCTCGGCGTCCCAGATTTTTACTGTGCCATCGGCAGAACAGCTCGCAATCTTTTTGCCATCTGGGGAAAACTTGACCGCCGACACGCCCTTTTTGTGTCCTCTTAATATCAGTGCTGTTCTGTAATGAAGCTCTTTAGGCCGCTCGAAAGCTTCGAGGTTCACATCTTGCTGGTCCCTGTAATCCTCCGACCTAGAACGGTAACTCCTGCTCCTGCTCCTACTGCTTGTTCTTGACCTCGGTCTCCGTGGTGATCTTGATCTGTTTCTATAATATTCATGATCTTCGTCCTCAACCTCGCGGCTAGCTCTCTGAGTCGCTGGTCGCTCTGCGATATCGTAACTCGGCGAAGCGGATGCTACGGGCGATACTGGATGTCGAGTCGGGCTTCTGGAACGACTATGTCTCGGTGCCATGGCGGGATAAAGACTCAGCCTGTTATTCAGAGCACAATCGGAGAACTGAAGAGGATTGTGCCGTCAAGAAGAGGCCCTTGTTCTTGGTAGCTTAAAGGTTACGGCAAAGCCGAATTTACGGAAATGACGCTGGATGAGAGTGTGGAGGCGAACAATCGCACTAGCAAGTATTATAGAAGTTGCGCTTCTTGCAGATGGTTTTTTCGCGTTTGTTCTTCCATAAATTTTGTTGCTGTAGTTGAGCTACACGACGCGAACGGAAGCCGGACCTTGCATGCCGCTACGCCGTTTTGACAGAAGATAGCAAACTCAGCATACGCAGCTTTTAACGTCAATTCAACTCTCCAACGGCCACGCTGCATCTCTAAACGATGGTGGACACTCTTGGCGTTATCACCATCAATTGTTGGGGTCTCAAATACCTCTCCAAAGCTCGCCACGAAAGACTTTGCGCAATCGGGGCTGAGATTGCGAATACCAACCCTCCACCCTCAATAGTAGGGCTGCAAGAGTGTTGGACTCAGCAAGACTACAATGCAATCAGGCAACTGACGCAGCATATATTGCCATATGGCAAATTCTACTTCAGCGGAGTGTTTGGAGGCGGGCTGGCCATCTTGAGCAAGTGGCCAATTGAAGAGAGCAGTATGGTTCCGTACAAGCTCAACGGACGGCCAACAGCGTTTTTCAGGGGCGACTGGTATGTTGGAAAGGGAATCGCGTGCGCAAAGACTAGAATTGGGGATGGCAGAGCCGTAGAGGTCTTTTGCACACATGTACGTTTGATATCATTTACAACTGAAGATTCCATTGCTTCCGCATGCTGAACGTTGTGGTCACAGCTACACGCTCCATACGAGAAAGAACCAAATGATTCATACTTGTGCCATCGAACCGCTCAAGCTTGGGAAATCTCAAAGCTTATGCGCGCCGCTTATGAAAAAGGCAACATCGTAATCGCGCTGGGGGACTTCAACATGATTCCATTGTCCCTAGCACACAATATTGTCACCACTTACGGCCGATCGCACGATGTATGGCGCCTTTTGCATCCCGACTCTTCAATCGGCGCATGGGAGGATGCTGTGGAACGAAAACGGAATAGGCCGCAACCTACGGCCGAGTTCAATCTCAAGGAGAATGGCACAACATGCGATAGCGTACTCAACACGTGGCGATGGAACAAAGGTCAGCAGCAACGACTTCAAAGAGGTGAAGATATTCACGTAGACCCTTCAACTAAGGACCCTCGTGGCAAGCGACTCGATTACATCTTTCTAGGCGACGCCCAGTCTGAATGGACCGTCGAGAGCGTGAAAGTCGGCATGGTGAAAAGACACGCGACGATTAAGTGCTCGTTGAGTGATCACTTCTCCGTTGAGGCTATTCTTACACGAGGAGCCAAAGGCGGCGCGAGGACGATCAACGGGGATATGTCAATCAATGATAAACCTATCAATACGCCAGCGGACCCGCTATATCTCTCACCTGAGACATACAAGGCCATTCAGGCCGTCACCAGCAAATACATGGCACGCGAACGGCTCCAGCGACGCTTACGAGTCGCGAACTTCTGGATTCAAGTTGCAATCTCGGTCATCTGCCACATATCAGTGTGGTGGAGCCCTCGCAACTTTGTCAGTTTTATCTTGATGCTTGTAAGTACGATTGGCTTGTCGGCTGGAGTGATTGATGGTTTGATTGGATTTCTCTTCATGTCAAGCGAGCTGAGGGCATTGAAAGAATTCCAGTGGGAGATAGACAATGCGGCAGAAGCAGCGCAGCGGACAGCTAAGTGAGTCACGAGTAAGTAGAGTTATAGTGGAGACTGCGAAGCCTAGTTATGCAGCGGTTGCAATTGCATGGAAGAAAGGAGTGACATCAGGTAGTCAGTTCTCAGTGAACTTTAACCAACGAGCATGCTTGCTTTGAGTAGACAATAACGCGTATCGAGACCTCAGTACTATCCATTACAGCGATTTGGGAATGTGCTCCGCGAGAAGCGCGGAAAAAAGCTTCGGCTGGAAGTATCGCAGGACTACAAGATTGCAAAGCATCCAATAGAGAATTTAAGCTTTCGAAGCGAGGCTTCTCGATCAGGGGCAAGTGGGAGGTTCTCCGTGTTGCATAATTTGAGTTTGCGGGTACTGTATGTTGGGTATCCATTTCTCAACCCCTGCTGGCAATCAACGTTCGTGGGGGGATTACCCATGGGAAGAAAGAATGGCAAAGTCAAAGTTGAAGTTTGAAAACACCGGACTAATGTCTCAGAACGAGGATTGAGGCGGATATTCTTGGAAGAAGGCTAATTAACGCTGAAGGGGAGAAATTTAAAGGGCAGCGATGGCTGGCTGGGTACCAGCGACCACAGTTAGGGCCAATTACGGGTCTGAACAGAGGTTGCAAGTCAAAGGACTGAAGCAAAAGGCGAGGATGGGCTTGATAGAGTGTGTCCTGAAGGAAATGTATTTGCATTTTGGGTAGCTGTATGGTGACTCGCTTTCCCGCCATCCCCTTTTTCTGGAAGACTTCCATGAACCACTCGGCGGGTAGACGGCTGAGCCAGAGTCGGCATCAAACGATGCGACAGACAGAGTGCGGCATCTTGCTTTGCCGGATCGAAACCTTCCAAGCGAGAATCCCAAATTTTCGTTAGCTCCCGTCCCCGCTTCAGCTCCGCGAAAAGCACAGAGGCTGTTATTATGTTTGAGGCAGGACGCCGCGTTGCAAATGCGTGCTCGGTGGAACGAGGGGAACGAGCGTGGGCGAAGGTGGCTTCGAAAACACGATCAACAGGACGGCATTTGCAAACAAACAAGCCCGCCAATTTCAAAAGGGCATATCGCGTGCTAAGTTTGAGGGCGTGAGTTATTACTACAAATGGTGCTTGGTACCGTAGCGCAGCCTTCGTTCCGGCAAAATATGACAGTCAACTTTGTCGACGTCAGACCGTCGACGCGGCTTCACAAAACGCCCCAAAAAGAAATGGCTTAGAGCTGACGGTTCGGCTTCAGTCAAATTTGGCAGGAGGCCTCCCAAGCGGTGCTGCGAAGCTGGGACGGCGTGGAGGTCAACGTGGATGCTTGTTGAATTACGCAAGGGATGGCTGATCACCACTGCCGTCCCGCTCACTTCAGACCCTGCTCGAACAGTTCCAACAGAGAGAAAACCGTTTTTTGACAGGCAACATGACCCGCAGGCCCCCTACCGACCTCGACACTGCTCAAGGTTCCTTGACCAAACCAAATGTTCCAGCGCGCCGAATTGGGTCGATTCGGAATCCCGGAAGTGCGACTTGAAGCTCGCCACCTTCGCCTGTGGGAATCATCCATGTTCGCTTCCCACGCACCGTCGAAATTCAAATGCAGGACCCCCCTTCGGCCATGCATCCCTGGAGAAGGTTTTTCGAAAAGGAATGCGTACTAAGGCCGGAAAGCGCTGCAGGCTGTACCGGTTTTCCCTAACCGTGTGGGCCTTGACATCCAAAACGAATCCTCAATAAATCCGTATGTCGTGACGTAGCCGGCGAAACTATGTCTGCAAGTCAGGACCGGGTGTAGACGCCATCTGTATTTTTCTGCATGATGGCAGACCCGAGATCCTCAGCATGACCCATACCAGAGTTACTCAAGATGCTTCGCTTTGCATGCGAGATCAAATGCCGGATTTACACGCGTTTAGGGAGTACCATCTCACTAAATTGCCAGTCCATACTAATGTACCTACTTTGATACCTTGCACACAGTATTCTACTCAAAAGACCATCAGTCGCACAGTTTCGCATCCGGAGATCTGAAGTGCACTTGATGTAGCTCCACCGTACCATACCCTCGGAGAGCCAGCCATGGATTTTTTTTTTCTTCTTCTCAGCTGCCGTCCCCCTACCTCGCCTTGCAGGATCTCAAAAGGAAAGCACAGCTTCCATCTCAGAGCCATGAGCGTGGCGTTTGATCGTGAGATGCCACCTTTGGAATTTCCACCTTTGGAATTTCCGACTGGGCTTGGAACTTGAACAAACGCAACTCATCGCTTGCTCAAATCCAGCAGATAGTCTTTGTTATTGCCAGGATACCCTTTACCTCGAATTTGGATCTCCAATTTGAAACTTTGAATGCTCTAGCGGGACTGTTTCACGCTTGAAAGGACGAGTATCGGTGCAGAAGACTGTGCCGGGGATTTCACTTGACATATGGATTTTACAGGCTGTCTTGCGCAACAGAACCTTTACCTTCTTGACATTATGCATGTTCCAGTCGTATCTTGAAGCTGTCAACTGCGACTCTAGAAGTGCCATCTCACTGCAAGGTTAGTTTTTCTCCTTGTTGAAGTCTGGTACCGATGCACCTGCTACCTCAACGGGCCGTCCCTTTCTAGACGAAGGCCGGAGCGACAGTCAAAACTTCGGCCCCAATCAATACGCCCATGGGACGCCCGCTCAGTACACGGGACCGCGGAAGCGGATCAAGCCGCACGCCAACTTATTTTTTCCATCATTCATGACCGCCACCGAGAACTTTCGGTGTGTATTACAACATCGATTTACTGCTCGCAGCGCTCGTGGTGAATTGAGCAGGGTCTTTGGCAGAAACGATTCAAAGCCCTTGCAGATCTGGTCTTAAGCACCGGGGATTGTTGCATTGAGCTTGAGGCCAGATCCACAAAGACAGGTGGATCACACATTTCTGAGGCATGGACTACGCTCACGAAGAGCACCGTGCCGCTGCTTTGTCGATGCTCAATGCCGTGACGTGCAGGTCTTGACAGGCCGTCTGCCTGCACCCGTCCCTCAAAAAACCCGCACATCAGATCCGAGCTTTGTTTTCCCAGGTTGGCCGTTCGTGACCGCCGGACTGCGTGTGAAATTATGCATCAGAGAGTGGAGTGCGCTATCAACGTCGGACTTCCACGCACAACTACGGCGATACACGGTATTTAATTTCCAGCATGCTCGTACTGCGGTCTCACCATTCACAATAGTTATGCCAAAAGAGCATTGATCTACACAGAACCAGACGAGGCGAGGCCGGTTGCACAAATGTTATCAAACTTAGCAGCTCCAGTTACGGATTCCAATCATGAGAGGCTAACCGGGGCTCGCAAATTGGTCAGCGTTAGTTATGTTCGATGCATTCCCAAAGCAGCAACCTGAACGGCTCTGCGATCATTTGCGAGATCGTCCCTTGCAAGTCGAACGACGACAAGCAGGGAAAGCGGCCAATAACGTCGACGTCAAGTGACATCGGCAGCAGCGCCTGTGATCTCGTTCAGCTGATCCATGTAAGCCAATCTGTTAGAGCCATTCTTTCGGCAGCTACACACGTGGTCCAGGAGCGGTGCGGGCTTAGTGCTCGGTTCGCCGTGCCATGGCTTTTCGCAGGTCAGTAGTATGCCCCACACCAACCCTGGAATTGCCGGCTGCATCCTCGCGACGTTGAGGTTCTATTGGAAGCCGCGAGGAGTCGAGGCTGTATAACCTTACGAAACGGCATCATATTGTCCGGACCGTGCAGCACGGAACTAACCACATAACACGTAATGAACACGGAAAGAGACATTCACTGAGGCTAGAGTGGCACTTCGCGGGCAACGCCGGGATTTTCGACCAGAAGCTTTCGAGTCGAGTTCTGCCCTAATAGAACAAGAGCCAGTTCCGGATATCGGAGTGTGCCACGCCGAGACACAGAGCATAAAGCCGGCACAAGAGCATAAAGCCAGCACAAGATGTCTTAGAGAGCTGGACAAGCCGGATTGGCGAAAGCGATGGGCGGATCATCTTCAGAGCTAAAAGGTGGGTATCCGTGGTGAAAGGCGCAGTATCTACATTGCCAATCATTGCAACACAACGCCAAAGCAATTATTAGCCAACAGCCAATTCCGTCGGGCAAATCAGCGATTTACGATTTTCATTCACATGACTGCTTGTGGTGCTTGCAAGTACGAGGTATTCTGTTTACGATATCTAGCTCCGCTTCCACGAGGCAGGTTGCGTGGACGAAAATGGGGCCACAGGTTGCGGCGGCAGCCAGACGCCAGAAGGATGCTTAGTATGCTGACTCGTGCGGGACCGAAAAAGCACCGCCGTTTTGGCCGACTCGACTCTGTCTGCCCGAGACACGGCGGAGGCTAATTAATCGCATGAGCTGGTTGGCCAGCCAATTTCATTTGCCGCTCTTTAGGCTTTTCCGCTTGGCTCGCGCTTGTGGCAGTTGTGGCATGGCCTGCTGAACCCAAGGTGCGCATTGCCGGGTAGCCCTCTGCCTTTAGCGTCCACCCCAACCGCGAGAACCTGGACGCCTTTGGGCCATACTCCCCCTCATCTGGCTCCTGCGGCCGGGATTTGCGTGGCCAGAGAGCGTGGCGTGGCCTTTATGCTCGGTCGCCCACATCCCGAATGGAACGCTGAGCTTGCTGCTCTCCGGACTTTCTGAGAAATCCGGCTTTGCTTCCGGCTGCGGCCTAGGTGGAATTAGGGTTTTGGATTGCGGCGGTGGCGATCTCTTTTGCTTTCTTTTCGAAACGGTTAGCCCTTGGTGAGGTTGTTGATCCGAGTGTTACGGTGTAGGGTGCATTGGCGGTCCCATGTATGGGATTTCACCAGCTTAATTGCCGTGTTGCAATTCGTTGGCATTGGCATTCGACTACTTGCTTGGTTCCGGCGGCTGGCTTGGCAAGCTTGCTGGGGGAGAGGGTGCAACGGGTCACGATGTGCCTTTTGTTATCCTGGCCTGCTCTCAATCCCCTGGCGAAGCTCCAGTGCAGTAGGCTGGTGGCAGAGGCAAGAGGCTGCATGGTAGCCCGGGCTCGGTCGCAACCATGGGGCCCATGGCACCCCATAGACCCGCACGGACGCTGCGCAATGGGCTTTTGTCGTTCCCGCCTCACTCTACGGCCAGAGCGAAGACAAGCAAAGCGCGAGATTGATGCCAGAAGGAGAAGGGATGACGACACGACCGGACGAGCCGTATTACAAGCAAACCCGCCGTTCGTCCCGCGAGGTGGTCGAGGAAAAAGAAACGCAAACCACAACGCCCGCCGCCGCCAGCGAAGCTCCACTGTTCCGGCGAGCGAGCGGGTGCATGTGGTTGTGTGTCCGGTGCGTGTCAGTGTGGGCGAGGCGGGAATACGCAGAAAACAGCAAAATGCCAACCAACCAACCACTAACAGGGAGGAAGGCAAACAAGAAGCCCAAGTGCCGGCGATGGTACCTCAGGTAAGGTGGGTCGGCAGGTAGAGGTACAGTACGTACTGTACATTCGTGAGCAAGCCACGCAGAGACCTTGCCATGGCAGCGGTGTCCCTCTCCCGGAGATTTCACCAACGCCTTTGAACCCCGGCCCGATTTGCTCTCTTCCTCCCACGCGCGCAGATCCATGCAAGCAAGCCTGGAGCTGTCAATTGTAACGTCCGTCGTCCTCAGCTCCTCTTTCGCCCTCCATTCTTCCCACAGCATTTTGCTTTCCACGAGCCCGTGCGGCTGCTCCGATTGATTGAATCAGCAAGCCCGGCGGCCAACTGTGCCTTGCCTGCTGCTGCGCTTCTGCGCTATCGGCAAAGCCCTGAGCTCAGCGTCAATCAATCGAGCAATCAATCAATCGTTCAATCAATCAGCCCGGCCCCAAGCCCAATCTCTCTCGCTCTCCCGCCCGCCGACGGCTGAACGGCGTTCCCATCCGTCCTCTCGTCTGGAAAAGCGCCCAGCCAAGTCCACGCCAGGAAAACGCCCGCCTCGTCTCCGTTGGGTCCGCGAAAGCAATACGACCTCTGCCCTGACCGCTGGGAAGCGCTAGAGCACGATCCGTCCTGTTTCACTGTTGAACGATTTCCCGTGCCATGGTAAAGGACCTCTCGTCGACCTAGCTCGGGGCCCCAGAGAACGTCCATCCACTCCATCCGTCCCTCCTCGTCTCCTCGTTTCTTCTGCTGCTCAGGCCCGCGCGGAATTTGCCCCTCTCTCGCTCCCCTTCGCATTGCGTCCGTACCCCATCCATCAGGTTTACCTGCCCACCCACGTAGACCGCTACAGTTGGAGGCCATCGGTGAACTCGCGCGGGATTGATTGATTGATTGACTCCCCATTTTCTTCAATCCGCTCCGCGCCAATGACGTCCATGTGCCTGCCCACCCTTGGCTGACTGGTGGATGCTATCGACTCGCCACCGCTTTCTGGAACGCACGCTGTTGCGCGCTCGCTCTGCCTGCCCTCCTGGCCTCGAATCATTCGCCTCGCCCGCTTATGGCTTAACCCGGCCAACGCAATCAGGTCGGGATGGACGGGGATTCTGATGTAAAACGTCCCCGTCTGGACCGAGATCAAGCAAACTACTCACCTTCAGCTTCTCGTCCTCCAAACACCACCAATCCCGCCGCCAATCATCCCGATTCCCACCCTTCGGCCGCCGGCGCCGCTGCTGCTGCTCCGCTACATCCGTTTCAGCAAGCTCATCTTCCTGCCGGCCAACATCAACACCATCCTGCCGTGCCACCTGGAGCCGGCCAGTATCGCGAAACTCTACCAGACCCCCGAGCGCTGGCCCAATATCAACAGCCGCCGACCGCTCATCAGGCTCCTCCAGACCCGCGAACAGGCTATGGCCCACCGGTAAATGCACAGCACGCCAGATCTTATTCCGTTGACAAGGGTTCGTCTCCACGTAACAGTGTGTCGGGTCATTCCCAGGTGACTGATCCTCACCGGGCGTCCGTTCCGCCGCCGGCCACGCAGGAAGCGCATATGGAGCATGGCGTCCATCCATCTGGCTATCTCCCACACCCAATGGACCCATATGTCAACGGCGGCGCGGCCAACGGCCTGCCATACCACCCTTCTCAGGAACCATATCCGTCTGCACCGGGAGCTCCTCCGCATTCCTATCCTCCTACTCCAGTTGGCGCGTATCAGCAACCCACTACCTACCCACAAGGACCATCGAGCTATGGCCTGACAAGAAGGAAGCAAGTTCGCGCTCAACAGGTACGGTTTTAGTCCCTTCACCTTGTGTTTTGGTAGTTAATTCCACTCTTAGGCATGTAACAACTGTCGTCAGCGAAAGCAGAAGTGTGATGAAGCACGACCTTGTGGTTACTGCAAGCAGGAACAGCTAGATTGCGAGTACAAAGAAGTTCCACCACCAAAGTGAGCATCACAGCCTTACTCAGCCGTGGTGGTTGTGCCTTGCTAATAGACCTTATAGAACGGATCGCACGATGGCGGTCTTGATTGAGCAGCAGAAAGCCGTCATGGATAGAGTCGACAAGTCCGAGTCAGCCATGCGAAATCTTTTAAACTCGATGTTCCAACAGCTCTCGAAGCAGATTGCAGGGCGAGATGGTTCAAGCAGTCCCACAAACGTAGCTGCCGGAGCCACGCAACCTGGCTTAGACACCGAGCGAACGTTGAGCGGTCAAGCCCAAGGCCTTCATACTTCTTCACCTCTGGCGCCACACGAGTATGACGACGTCTTCGTTGCTAGGCCCGAAGAACATCACACGGGAGCCCATCATCTCATGAACAAGTGGACTGCCATCAAGGATTTCTTCAACCACGCCGGAATTACTAACGAAGAGTATGTGCACGATGAAGAGGAGAAGCGAAGCCTCCTCGATCCGTACGAATGGTGTTCCCAACCTTTTGATGTCGACGTAATGCAAGACGTATCGACAGGTCGAAGTCCTTCATCCTCAGGCTACCAAGGTGATTTTGGGACCGGAGGCTCACCTGGTACGTATGGACAGTGGGCACCGAAATACCAATCAACTACTGTTAAGCCCGAAACAACGAACCCAGGTGGCTTACGACCGGATGGAAAGTTGCAGCTCGATGAAGCTACCATGCGTCGTCTTCACGAAAGTTACCTCAAGCACATGTGGATCTTGCACCCATTTATCGATGCTCGCGAGCTCAAGCGGATGGTTGATAGATTCGTTACGCTCAACGCTACAGTCTCAATCAGCCCTTGGACGTATCCAGGCGCTCCGGAGCATCAAGAGGCATACAGTGGCATCGGCATCAAGCGCAAGAGGCACAATATGAGCGGTGAAGATCATAGCACTCCAAGCAGCCCGGGCAGTTCTCTGCCTGGCTCCTCCAAGCGAGATGGAACGCGCATCATCGAGACGGCGATTGTCTTGCTCGTTTTAGCGCTAGGCAAAATCTTGGAGCACACCAACTACCTCCTCGCCGATGAGAACACCGCCGTTCGGAACAAAAGCACTCCGAATGCAATGTTTGCAGTGCCTCAGCAGACTCCTGGTCAGAATTTCGTCAAGCCATCACCGCCAAACTCCTCTGCTTTTGCACCGGTAACAGCCGGATCATCTCCCGGAGTCGACAGACCATCATCTGCAGCAGATAGTCGAGGGTCTCCTGGTGATCGATTCCTTCCCAACGAAAGGCGAGAGCGAGACAGGCGTGCGATGTACAGGAATCTCGACGTCATTCCGGGCCTGGCGTACTTCGCTCCAGCGTCGCTAATCCTCGGAAACCAACACGCAGGCAACGATATTCCGCATGCCCAGGCCTATCTTCTGGCTGGTTTGTATATGGGACAACTCGGTAGAGTTTTGGACAGTTGGAACTACATCTACACGGCGAGCAGAACCGTCGTGGTGCTCCTGAGGACAAAGTTCGTACCCAGTGTTTGCCGTTTCTGTGTCGGATGAGCAGTATTGACCATTTGTGCAGGCACTACGATAATCTCAAACTCAGAGACGACGCCCTCAAGAATGAACCACCTCAGCCGCTCATGGATGACATCTCTACGACCGTTTCAACGCTTTATTGGTCCACACTACAACTAGAGAGGTCGGTCATCTCGACCGAATGAAGAGTCAAGCGCTCACAATTTTTTTTTTAGTGATATCCGAGCCGAACTGGATAAACTACCTCCAAGCTTGATCTGGGGTTATGAAGACAGTCTACGACTACCCGATCGCCTGTTAGGCGCCGTCGGCAGTCAGTCGATGGAGTACCTCGAATTACAAAACGAAAAGCTCTCCGTCCGTGATGTCATGTTCCATTATCATGCACAGATCAGTATCCGCAGGACTCTGAATCGAGCTCATGCTGCCCTCTATTCCGTCGAAGGTTTGTTGTCTTGTTTCTTATGAGAGCTGAATCTAAACTCTGGAACAGATCGATCCAAGAAGGCGCCAAGAGGAACGTACAAAGTTAGCTGGGCTGATGCAGATGCTCCTCAGTTATGGGAATCGCTGCAATTCTGGCGAAGAATTCTGCCTGCTCACTTGCAGTGGCACGACGACGAGGATCTGGCCATCGACATCAACACTGCCAGACTTCGTGGCAAGTACTATGGAGCCGCGTATATGATCACACGTCCTTATCTGCATGCTGCCCTGTATCAAATGAAGACAGATGACTTACGGAGAGTCGATTGGGCTAAGCAAGCACAAGGTAGTCCTGGAACGGCTCCTCACACCGGCGAGATCGCTACACTACCGACGCTCTACACCTACCAAGAGAACGTAGATCATATCATTTGGGCTTGCAAGCAATGCATCGATGCTGCGATCAAAAGCACCACGGCTTTTGATGGCCTCAGTCCTAGCAACGATCCAATCACTCGACGGCCACGCGTCACCAATATTCACGGAACAGCAGCGGCGTAAGTTTAGGCTCGTTTCGTGATTGAAACACAAGCTGACTTCATCCCAGACAATTTAGCAACATTCTAGTTCTCGCAGCGGCGTACAAGAACCCGTTTCTAAGGCAGCTGGTTCCTGAGGAGAAATTCTGGGCCCTGATGCAACGTACCATTGTACTGCTCTCGCGCCTCTCGCCTCTATCGCCAGTTTTTGGTATCAACCAACGAGTCCTAGAGACAACAAGGGCCGAAATGGATCTCGTTCGGAAGCAGGACTACGAAGAAATACAGAGCTACCACGGTACTCCAGTTGCCGGAGCCGGTCGAGGAGGCAGTATCCCCTTGTCGGCAAGCAGCTCATTCAGCGGACGATAAGTTGCATCCCTACAACGGCAGCAAAAAGGAACCTGCAAATTGGAATCGACGTGCACCATCGCAATCCATCGCCCGCACATTGCGGCCCTATCCTTCGAACATCTACCGTATACAAAATAGACTGCATCGCCAATCACAGCAGATCAGCGGCGCAAGCACATACATCGAAAGAGACATACGAGCCTCTTCACTGAGCGGCCTTCTGTTTGAAAAGCGAAAATCCCTCCTTCTGCATTATCTCCCGCAATCATCGGTCGGCGAAGACCATGTGCTCCTACCTTCATACATGTAATCCCCAGCACCACCCGATACCCCGATAGCAGCTGGGCTGTCTTTTCCACACTCCTACTAGGGACGTGTGTTCGCACATATCCACATACCATGGCGGCATTCTGATTGTTTTTCACTCGCAAATGGACTACCACTCTGGGAGGATAGCGCTGGCTGTTTTCTGTTTCGATCCGAACCGGTAACATTCGGATCACTCTCCTACGTGGCTTTGGCACCCTGTTTTGCTTTTTTTTTTTGTCTCATTTTCGTACGGCGTTTCTCGGGCGGCTCAATCTGTTTTCGCTTCATCTGTTTAGCATCATCACGCATTCTCGGGCGGGCCTCGTGCTTCATCGTCATCGTCATCGTCAAGCTCTTTCATCTCCAGGGCGGATACTCTGGTTTTTGCTTCTGCGCTGTTTTTGGCTTTTGTTGGAAAGTGTTTTTGCAATCGTCTCACATATCCCCCTCCCTCAGCGCTTTCGTTTCACGGCCGCAGATATCGCTGCCGTCGATGTTTGAAGCGTTGTTCGCTCCTTTGGTTCGTTTTCAATTGTTGGGGTGAGGACAAACACGGTGGAGATACCCAGTGCGAAGCGTTGCTCTTGGTCACAGGATCTTGGAGGAAGCGTCCCGGCTTGAGGAATGTGTATACTGCGCGATACCGATCTGGCTGTACTGTACTGTTGGATCGATGTGTGAGCATGCGAAGCAGAGCGCGAAGCGGTGGCTTCGGAATCGAGTTTCATGGATCATGCGGGATGTCTGTCAACGGCCGTTGTGGTGTATGGTGGTGAGAGTTGTCAGAGCGTATATTCCAAGATGTTTCGGTTATATAGTGTGTTCTTCTTTCACTCTCTATTTGCCTAACATTTTGTGAAATATAAAAATTTTATGGATCACCTCTTGTATCTTCTGTGCAACAATTGAAATCTGCTGTCTCATCACTGTGAGGAACCATATGTATCGGTACCTGCGAGCATCGAAGTAGATTCGATTATCTTGTCCTTTTGGCCCAGTAGTGGGTAGGTTAACGGGTACCGGCCTAACAATCACCTTTGAGACTTCTTATCTGATGAAACTAGTAGTATCATTCGCTCTTCCACAAAAAGGAAAGAGTAGATAGGTATAGGGTGATCGAAGACGAACTCTCGGTAGCATGACATAAGTAGTTCCAAATGATAGTTGATAAGTCTATAGTAACAATGCCAAATACCATAATACATTCATTGATAAATTTCTGTGATGGCGATCCAGCAAACTTTGCAACTTCAACTGTTGATATTAACTTTGACTACGACAACAGGCTGAGTGACAGTCTCGTACAGCCCAAAGTCTGAGATGGTCCGCATGCATATCTCCTCTAATTCCACTCTCACGTCTATTATGTTGGAGGGAGTTTGGGACTGACCAGCAGCTGTTTCTGACTTTGATACGTCATCTTTACTAGCCTGTGTGCTGTTCTTGCGATCAAACAGACTTCTTTTCCTTTGTGGAACAGTCTCCACTGTCGCGTTCTCCCGTGCTTGATCTGTCTTCTGTACTAATTCACGTAGTACCGGTGAGGCCGATAGCCTATCTTCGAGCACATACTGTAGCTCCTTTATAACGTCCGGCTGCCTCCAGAATTCAAGTCGGTTCAAATTGCCGTCGAGCTGAACTTGTTCAACTTCATTTTCGTGTCCGTGGAAGTCGACAATATCTATCGCATTCGAGGTCTTGGAGAAGTGTAAATTCGATGGTATCAGGACGATTGTTGTCTTCGACAAGCCGTGCTTGGCTCGTTCTTGGATGACGGAACAGATTTTCTCGTCTACTATTCTACGTGTGTGTTCGGCACGCACGCCAGTCAATTGATCAATGAGCCGCTGGCCACCAGATCGATCATCCTGGTACGGAAGTTTGGCGACTTCGTCATAGGAAGGCGGCTCGTTTGCTTCTTTGGACATTGACGATGTTATTCGGCCTACGATATTCTCAAAGGGCTGACGACAGATTGCCACACGACACAACTAAGGCTCTTCCTTCGGTGAGGCGACGATAGAACGACTGAACTCGGAGAAGGATTCCACGGATGGACTTTCTAGTGTAGAGAGGCTTTTGTATGAGAACGCCTTGGTCGGCTGTGTCTTTTGTACAGCCTAGCTTAAGATCAACACTTCAGCTCCCTCGATATGGTGCACAGTCTCGTCTTCTACCAACAAAATGTGTTCAACAGTTCTGGGTGTCTGGTGATGTCAATTTCCCTCATCACAATCGGCTGCAGACCGAACTCTGGAGTTGAAGGGTGTAAAGCTGGGGAGGAGCACTACCTGTGATTGATCAAGGCTATTGCGGGCCACTTCGCGGGGTGCAGATAGGGGAATTAAATTGCTCAAAGTTGTCAGCTGCGCTTTCACGAGGCCTCAGATGATTGAGGAAGCTGGGTAAGTTCGTATACTGTACCAAGGTATCGTGAATACGGTCTTCTGAGTGGCTGTGTTAGCCTCGTGTCTCCGCCACACAAATCTGCCTAGATACTCTAAGCCCCCGTTCTTTACCGGTGAAAGGAGACATCTGTTCATAAGATGTACCATGCTTTTTCGTCCAATTCTCTGGGATCAAGACCTGCCCTGTTCCCTATGCTACGGACCGGCAGTGCTCGCTTTCCTTCAAATTACTCGAACCACCGCGAACGCTGGTGAGACTTCAGGATTAGGCAACCCGAGCGATATAAGTCCACGAGACGCAAACTCATTGGACAAACTTTCCATTTGACAAACTTTCCATTTGACAAACTTGACCGAGCAAAACATCACCTGTGCATCTATATAACCTTCTGTCCATTTCCATTAACAACTCCAAGTCCTCACATCTAGTAAATTCAAGCTATCTCACAGTGCGATCTCAACATGGCCTGGTATCATGTCGCCGAGCCCAGCGCCTACCTCGCCATCACTGGTGCAGGTATCGACCGGGTTTCTATCAAGAAGAAGGCTCTTGTCTACCCACTTCAGAAAGTAACAAAGTTCTCGATCACACCCTTTGATTTCTCCATGCAGCTTCAGGCCATGACGGTTGAGAAGCTGAAATTCAGCCTTCCTGCAGTTTTTACCATCGGCCCAGATGATACGGTTGAATCACTGGCTCGATACGCTGTTCTTCTTACCGGTGGAGCGGATGGGAAACCCGCGGTAGCACCAAAAAAGGGAGCTGTTGCAGGAACAGAAGGGCGAGGCCATGTAAGCGACATAGTTAAAGGGATCATCGAAGGCGAGACCAGGAGCATCGTTTCTACGATGACGATGGAGGAACTTTTCCGAGAGCGCAAAGTCTTCCGCGACAAGGTCATCAAAAATGTGCAAAGCGAACTGGACCAATTCGGCTTGAGAATCTATAACGCCAACGTCAAGGAACTCCAAGATACCCCAGGAAGCGAGTACTTTGCATATCTCAGTCGAAAGGCTCACGAGGGAGCCCTCAATCAAGCCAAAGTCGATGTTGCCGATGCTCGAATGCGAGGTGAAGTTGGAGAGGCAGAGAAGCAAGGCAAGACCAAGCAGGAGATTGCAAAGATCAACGCGCAGACGGCAGTTCTCGAAACGGAAAGAAAGGCAGAAAAGGCGCAGGCCGACGCCGCTTTGACCGACAAGGAGATCTCAATCGAAAGGGAACTCAACCTTGCTAGGATTCAGGCGCAGCGTGCGGCCGAAGAACGCGATGCCGAGCTGCAAAAGACTGTCGAGCAGAAGCGCGCTCAGATGGAGCTTGAGAGGCAACGTGCGACCACCGTCACCAAGGCAGTCATCCAGCGTGAATCGGCCGAAGAAGCGGCAAAGGCCGATCTCTATACGCAAGAGAAAGAAGCTGCGGCTCGAAAGGCGCAAAAGCTTGCCGATGCGGAAGCCCACTTCTTCGCAAAGACCAAAGAGGCTGACGCCTTGAAGTATGCAAAGAAGTGCGAGGCAGATGCATTGTACTACTCGCAGAAACAGGTAAGCACCTTGTCCACTGAAAGAGCGATGTCACCACTGACGATCCACAGGAAGCACAAGGTCTAACAGAGATGGCGAAAGCCTACGGCGCGCTTGCAGAGGTGCTCGGTGGACCAGCCGGCCTGCTGCAGTACATGATGCTGCAAGACAACACGTACGAGCGGCTGGCGGCGGCCAACGCAAAGGCCATCAACGGGCTGCAGCCCAAGATCAATGTGTGGAATACCGGCGCCGCGGGAGGCGAAGGCGGTGCTGCGGATCCGGCTGCGGCCATCAGGAACATCTTTCAGACACTACCTCCACTGCTCTCCACCATCAGCGACCAGACTGGCATTACGCCGCCAAGTTGGTTCGCGCAGATGCCCGCCAACGAAAGCCAGGCTCTCGCGAAGAGGGACGCTGTGAAAGCTCCGGCTGCACACACTGCACACACTGCTGTCAATGGTACAGACTGAGTCATGGGAGAAATGTAGGGCATCAAGGTATGTTGTACACCATTCGTATGGCGTAACCGTCAATCTAGCATAGCCTCTCCATCCCGTGGATTGCATTGAAAGCTCATTGCATTTGTTTTCGAACTGCAGTCTCAGACTATGCACCAGGGTAATTCGTAACCTCGGGCGGCGCGGGAGGTAGCTCTTTCTGCGCGAGTCGCATTGCCTTCGCTTAGCATTTCGAGCTCGCTTGGTGGATCTTATAGCTAACCCTGTTCTCTGTTATAGGTCTTTTCTGAGACTCGATACCCAGCCTCACGGCTACAGCGTTTCAATAACGAAAAAGTCTAAATTCATTGCCACGAGGTATAGCGGCCGTAGCGCAGCGGACCCTGCCCTGGATGCGAACAATGCAGAAGCCTGCAAGTCATGCTTGGCTAACGGCGGTTGTGTTGTTGACGGAACGTTGTCACTCTTTTCCGAGCCCTGTTCATCAGCTTGATCGTATCACATCACAGAATGCTTGCTTGCTTGCTGGCTTGGTCGCCGTTGACGGATCCACACTCTCCCCTCATTTCGAAGGTTTCTTTTGGCATTGCGATGTCACTCGCTTGTTTGATTTCCTATGGCTGTGAACCGAACCAAACTGCCTGTTATACGTTGAACTGTACCATTATCAATCAGAATGTCAATACGGGTAGTCGGGTCCACGGATCTGAAAAATTGAAAGGAGAAAGGGATAGTTGTAACTCGCCAGAATGCTTTAATATGTATTTTATTCTTGAGGATGCTTGGCTGTTCATGCAGCTTGTTCACATTCGTTGAGACGTGACATGACACGCTCTTCGGCTAGATACCTTAAATGAGGCCTAGTATGCATTAAATCCTTCCCCTTTCGTAGTATCAGGTTACTTTTCAACCCAAAACAATCCCATGAGTCGTACCCCACCGTTTGTGGCGAAAATATCAACGGGGTATGAAAAGAAAATGCTAATCGAAAAGATCTCCCAGAGCTGCAGGTCACTTCCTATTTGCGGAATGTAGCATGCTTTTGAGGTGTCTTTTCAGCTCGTGAGAGCGTCCCACACATATACGCCGTTCAGTGCCAATTCCAATGCAATCTGAGAATCGAACGAAGGTGAAAATGGTTAATGAGTACAAAGTTGAGCTGTCGGCCTTGCCCGACGCTGCGAGGCTGTATACGAGCACAGACTTGCCCTTGTCCCTCTTTGCGAGGGTTCCGGGAAGACAGTCCCGTGGTCCGCCGTACAAGTCAAAAATTGGAGGGTGAGAAGAAGAGTCGTAGTATGTCGCATGTCCACGTCGATAGTCGTAATGTTTATGTCGAAGCGCCGGAGACGAAAAAGTATATCGTGACTCGGGACCTCGCAGTCAACTATTGTTCTAGGTGTGACTACGAGAAAGCCCTACGGGTGCATGTGAGGACTTCCCTGCTTAGCCTTGACTGGGCTTCCTCGTCCGCCGTTCAAAGGCCTCTTTTTGCTTTCGCAGGTTTTCCGGATCGAATACGGGCATCGGGTCATGCGCCGCGGTGAGGCCTCTGCCAGCGCCGGGGGAGCCTCCGCTGTGCTGCTTTATGTCGCCAAGGCTTCGCATCTTCCTCAGGCCCGCAAAGCGAAGCTTGGGCGTGGATGGCCTGTTCTCCTTCTCAATGTCGTCGGCGGCGTACGGCTCGATGAGTTCGGTGACCTCGAGGCGTTGCTTGGATCGCATGCGGCGCAGTTCGCGTGTAATGCGTTCTAGCGTGCTACCACTTTTCCCAACCTGTGACGATGATGTATGCGTTGAGGTTGACTTGAAGCTGCCGGTTGAAGGGGTTTTGATATGTCTGCCTTCTGAATGAAAGCTTACACCGGAATCAATCTTGCGGCCCTTGCGTTTTTCTGCCTCCTGTGAAGCGGTTTGGCGTTCAGGTCGGATTGGCTCCGGTAGTTTTGGCAGCTCTGCAATGATGATGTTGATGTCCTGGCATTCGTTGATCAAGCTGTTGGACGCAGTGAGATATTGCGCGAGAATGCGATGAACGCTGGGCCAACCAGTGGATTCGCCGTCGCGTCCGCCCTGGCTCATCAGATTCTCTAGAACGAATGCGCCTCGCTTCTCAACTGTGCGGATGTACTTGAAGAATCCATCTCGCTGCGACTTTAGCATTTCCTCGGTGAGCTTCTTCGTTGGCATTGGTTGCTGCTCCAGCATCGGTGGGTATAGTGTGTTGAGCATAGCGAGGCAGTTGTGTTTGCTGAAGGGTTTGAGCGACATTTCATTGACGAGGATCTGTGACGTATGTTAGCTAATTCTTAAATAAGGCAAAGCAGTCAAACTTACCCATCGACGCAGGCCAACGTAACATTGAGTATAGAGAGCGTCTATCTTCTTGTCCTTGGTCAGTATGCCGGAGACCCAATCGGCTATGCGCGCATCGCGGTCACACCAATCTTTTGTGGCGTCCGATGGCTGAAAGGTCAGCTTGTCGATGTTGAGTTTGCTGACGGTGTCGGAGAGGTCGCGTCGTCGCCTCATCTCCAAATCTTTGAGGTAGTCGAGCGCCGTCAAAGCTTGTGGGAAGTCAACGAGTTCCAGCTGTGGCGTGAAACATCTCCTGACGAATGCAGTAACAAAACTCGGAGGTAAAGACGCGGGCTGGGATGGTAATTGATTGATTTGAGCGAGAAGGGAGGTGGTGAATTGAATGGCGACTTGCTGGGTTTCAGCAGTCACTGGAAAGTGTGCAGTTATTGGAGAGCTGCTGTTGGAAGACGGTGTGGTAGATCGTGGGAACGGCTGTGCTCGCGGCGAGCAATTCAAAGTGTACATCGTCCGAAGTGGAATATCGTAGGTTCCCGGATACGACATGACATGGTCAAGAATGATATGATAAGACGAACTAGACGAGGACGTAGTATCCTCTGAGCTGTTGCGGCCATGCGCGAGTGCCGACATGTCGCCTGCTAAGTGGAGGGAAGGCTGACGCCTCCGAATACCAAAGTTCGTCAGTAGCAGAGAAGCCGATGATCGGGCTGCACTCTTGTGGCTTTGGAATAGAAAAGACGATGTCGTTGCAGAAGAAGCTGAGCTGCCTTAAGGGAAGGTTGTAAGTTTGTTTTTGTTTGCTGGTCTTTTGTTGTCGGTTGACCCTTCGATGAGCAACAGCAGACTTCCCAATTGGGTGGCCACCACTGCTGATTTCTAGGCGACGAGCAAGAACAATTCAAGTTCGATCCCCACTCTTTTGGCTCCTCGGAGTGTGTATGCCAACTGACGGTGAGATTGACGCCAATCTCAGGATTTTGAGGATTTTTCGAGCTTGGAGAGGAAACTGCAAGAGCTCGGATCCTTATGGCGGAACGGGACGGGCGCTCAAACTTTGCCACGATCTTAGTATTTCCTTTAAGATGCTATCCCAATCTCTCCCAACGCTTGATGCACGGAACACCCTCTGCCGGAAGAGTGGGCAAACGAAACGGGACTGAATAAGGTGCTGTCGAAACCCGTTATGCTTCGACGGGGCAGCGCAAACGCAGGGTCCGTCACCAAGAAAAGCAAGGGAGTACGGCGGTTGATGGCGATATCGAACGAACGTACAACGCCGTAGAAAGGAATTTCTAATGTTGCATTAAGGGAGGAAGGGAGCGAATTCAGGTCCAAGAGATGAGCGTCTTGTGAGCTTCACAGAGGGGGGATCGTGTGGGCATAAGACTGTGCGCGGGTTTGGGAATACATACATATCGTAATGCAGTGGGAGAGTTTAGTGCTCAATGCAAAAGCACTACCTAGATGTACGTCAGGGTTCCAGGATACATCACAACCGCGCAACCCTGCCGTTCTGCGGGCTGTGAAGCCAGTGCTTTTAGCCACCGGCTCATCGGGGATCAGGGCCCGGGTGGGGGGACAAAGACACACCACGAATGGCGCACTCGCTCACCAAACTGCCCTGTAGGCCCCATCATTCGAACAGGCCTCAGCTCCCGCTTCGTACTTCGTCCAGCTTCACCACAGCAGATACCCCGCCTAATAACACAGCCGTCGTGGGCTACATGGTTCACCTCGGCGAGACATGGGCTACATTACGTCTCAAATAGAGCACATTCTGGCATCCTGGAACTAAGCTACAGTATGGCAATCGATATCGTTAGTCCATAAAGCCACGAGGCTTCTCGCCTCCCGTCGCAGCTAGTCGAACTTTTCGGCGCACACGGCGTGCTTGAGATTCCATGGCCCACTTTCCAGCCTTTTCGAAAATCTCCCCTTCGAGAGTGCTCTGCCAAGGGCTGCAGTGGTGGCGTCCGGATCTTCGCAGCCTGTGTCCGGCAAACAGAATACGGATTATCTATCACAACACAACCAACTTCGGAAAGTCGACAGGTCGAGACTCCAAGGCCAGCAGCGGGACAACCGTTTGCAAAATCCATGGAAGCTGCACCTGTCAACTTTTGTAGGTGTCTCGCTTGAGTCGGTCGTCGAATCGCGCACTGCTGGAACTTTCGTTCCCAGGCTAGCGTGCCGTTCGGTGTCCGTTCCTTTCTTGGCGAAGGTGCGATGAGCCCGAGACTCGTGAAGTTCAAAGTGGCGCCGCGAAAACTTTCTTTCGTTAAATCCACCAAAAGAAAGCCAATATTGAGCGCCAGAGTCAAGGTTTCGCGGTGCGGCTGCCTTCAGCCGTTCTGCCAAAGCAACTCCGCCATCACCAACGCTGCCCTTGATGTAGATTCTGTGTCAGAGATAAACCTGCCCGGAAGCATTTCGAATGCGGCCACTCGTTCCGTGGTTGCGCATCTGCGCTTACTGTCAAAGTCTGGCTCGACTTGCCGGCCAGGAAACAAACCACTCGGAAAGGCCTGCAATGACCGCCTGGTTCGCTCGTTTCGCGTTTGCCCAATGGCGAACTTCCCGCGCGGAAGACTCCGACAATGTGGTTACGGAACCCGCTAGAGGAGCGCGTACATTTGTGAAAGAACGCCATTTTCTACACTATCTCGTTCGTCGGGTTGGTTTCATACCCGGCGCGGCGCCACATATCGATAGCAACGCCGTGCGGGCTTTGAATCGAGCACACCGGAGTCCCACCAGGACGCCTTTTCACGATCCCCTGAGGTCCAACGCGTGCACAATTGAGCTAGTTGGACGGGAGAATAAATAGAGAGCTAGCGTGAGTAACACGCGAGTGTCAACCGTTGATGCCTGTCTATTCTCCTAATCGGACGAGGCGGCCCAACACCGCGGACTGTCCGAGCTTGCAGTCGTCCGCCGAAGATCCTGTGTGTTCTGGGCCCCAAGTCGCGTTTTGACTTGCCTTCCTCATCCCAAATGCCCTAGGGCTTCGCCTTCGGTCTCGATTGTACGAACCTTTTGACGCAGGGTCGAGATGAAGGAGCATTCGTGCATAGCGTTCGACCTGCAAACATAAGGGATTCGAGGTCGAAGTCGCCATATGTCTTCTACGATAAGCAGCCACACTCAATTGACATACAGTAATTCGCCGCCCAAGAATACTATCGCAGTGACACACAACGTTCAACTCTTAATCTCTTGCTGCGTTCCTGAGCTCTTCAGCAGCCACATCTCTGCCGTCGTCCCGTTTATTCCCACAAGCGCAGGAGACCATTGCCATTGACAGGGAAATGTTTATTAACCTTGCGTCAGGAGACGCGGGACTTCAACTCTCTAAACTGACCCACCGAAAAGCGCCAAGGCCAAAAATTTCTTTTTAACGTGCAATGATAGTGGCTTTACCTTGGAATAAGCCGAGTCCAACCACATGAAGCTGAATGGATTCATATCTGCAAGCTGTTGAGAGGGATGAGAAGATCGACTCTGCAGCGTGTATTCTTGTGGTAGATTGACAGGTACCGTTCAGATGTCAAGGGAAGGGCGTCTGATCCGATCTCGCATCTGCCCACTCGTAGCAACCATAGAGCGTGATGACTGTACAGTAGGCATCGGAAGTCCTCGAATATACTCAATCTCAAATCCAACAGTAGTTAATACTGGATTTTGGTGACTTACCAGCATGTCTCTTTCCTATACCACAGTCGATGTCTTTACTACTTCCAAATTCGCCGGAAATCAATTGGCAATAGTCCATCTACCAACGTCTGTCACCCTAACACAAGAACAGAAACAAGACATCGCCAACGAATTCAACTTATCCGAAACCGTCTTCGTTCATCCACCACGTTCCGGCGATGAGCCGAATTCATGGACAATCGACATATTCACCATCGGCAGTGAGCTTCCGTTGGCAGGCCATCCAGTAATTGGCACAGCGTGCCACCTACTCGGCTCCCTGCCGGGCGATGCTTCGGGCATCGTCAAAGGATCGTTCACCACCAAAGGCGGCCACGTCGGGTTGGAGTATGACCCCCGCACGAAGCGCGTGTTCGCGTCGCTTCCGCACAACGTCCACGTGCACGCCGCCAAGTACGGCTGCGACGAGCTCGCCAAACACCAACCGCAGCTGCAGCGCTATCTCAAAGCGTCGCCCGTCGTCTCCATCGTCAAGGGCATGACGTTTGTGCTCGTGGAGCTGGAGTCGCTCGCGGCGCTGGCTGCGGTGGCGAAGCTGTCTGAACAACTAATCGTCAAGCGCGATGAGGGTTGGGACGAGGGCTTGGTGGGCTCGTTTTTCTACACCTTCACCGAAGGCGTCGATGCCGGGAGCGGATCGCTGAAGTTGCGGACGCGCATGATGCAAGCGGATGTCGGAGAAGATCCTGCCACGGGGAGCGCCTCGTGTGCGCTGGCGTCGTACTTGGCCCTGAAGCATGGGCGTGCTGGCCAGCTGATCGACTTTGAGCTCACGCAAGGTGTTGAGATGGGCAGGAAGAGTGACGTCTCGGTGCAAGTCCAATTGGGGCCCGACAAGGAACTGAAGGAGGTCAGACTGGGCGGAAGTGCCGTGGCAGTCATGGAGGGTAAATTGTTCGTTTGAGGTTGAGGTTGAATCACACGGAGATCAATCTCCCAAAGATGAAATCAGTATTCAGCACCAAAGCAGAAAACGCTCCTGCATTGCGGAGTCTTCTTCGTTTTACAGAGACTCATGTATCTACGGCACCTCTCGTCTCTTCAGGAAATGACCTGTAACTGCATCCCATATGAACTGAGATCAGTGTACGACATCCTTAGAGTTGATCGTGAATAGTGGAGACCTTGCATCTCTCCCAAGCATTGCGTCTGCAGAGTCCCACAGCAAACTGGTAAAGTGACAAAGGTCTTGTCAGTGAGCAGTACGTATCTCGTAGCTGATCATTTGCAGTCAAAACCAATGAAGTTGAGGCAAATTTGAGCACTAAGATTGGCCAGACAATGTAAAGTCTAAAAGCGACTGGCTGAACGCATCAGAAGGTAGTCATTCCTTGTATAGGCCATCTGATCATTGGTAGGCCGCGAGCAACTTCTCTGTGACGGACATTCTGCCGCCGCACCAAATTAAGACTACGGTATCAATAACTTTCGCCCGCGAACCATCATTATCGAAAATTACTGCGAGTTAACCCAACACGTTGTTGCCGAAAAGAATGGACCTCGGAGGTTTGGTTGCATTCGGCTAAGTAACTGTGGTTCTGGAACAAAGAATTCATCCATGGTACTATAGAGTGAACGAGCTGAACGATCCTACCAGATTTACGAAGAACGCGTGATCACACCATTCCTTCAACATACTCGGAATTTTGAGTGGCGAACGGCATTTCTCGGATATCGAATGGCTTCCAATCCGCCATGCTATGACAAGAATTGTCCAAACGTGAAAAGCATAATTGCTTTCGTTTACGTTACTACAACATGGCGCAGGTAACTCCACGCGTAAACGATGGACCCTAGACCAAGCTACGTTATCCATGCTGACAACCTGACTAGCAATACGATCAACAATGAGTTGATTCGCGGTTCGCCCACCTGCTTACGGATTGTAGGAGCATCATCCGATTAACCATGTACGATAATTCGGAATAGGCACTTTCATATAGCGTACCTAGTTAGGGCTGTTTGGTAGACTGGACAAGCAACAGTAATAAGCCAAGCGACGAGCAGTACATGGAAGACTGAATTGGAAGGGATCAACACCGACTCTAGGCGTTCCAGAGTCCAAAACGGGCTTGAGATCTTGGCCTATAGTCTTTCGAGATTAGGAGAAAAAGAAAACAGGGAGTTGTAAACTGTGAACTGTGTTGTGCTCCAGCAATGCTGCAGCTTGCCGTTGTAGATCTTCGTATTCGGCTATAGTCTGTGACATCTTGCGTTTGAAACGCTGCATGTGCCGTGGTTATCGACACATACTCAGCAGGATACAGTGTCTAATGCACTGTTCCCAGGTCCCCGAACATTCTGTGCAGAATTACATGACCGTCTCTGAGGTTTAGTTACCGTCAATTTCACCGCGATTTGCGAGGATTGAACTAGATTGTTTGGCAGCTGGAAACGGCAAAGTCGACAGTTCGAACGCATATCGTGGGAAACATCGGTGGCAGCCGCAGTCCTTGCATGAAAGCCGAATATTGAGATGCAGGTACGTTGTTCCTCGGCACGTCTGACATATAGGCACCTGCATGGTCCAACAAAAGTACGTCTATTCCCCCTTTCACATGGAGTACTAGGTTTCTTCTGCCAATACTTTCTTTTCACCGTTGGCATCAAATCCTAGCGCATCTAGCTGCCGGATGAGCTCGTTGATACGTATGACCTTCTGGAATTGCTCAGGTAATAGCGCATCGCCCTTCTCTTTGCGCTCCTTCAGCTCCCTTGCCTGGCGAAGCTTCTTTGCGAGCTTTTTCGCCTCTTTTTCCTTCTCCGCTTCGGAATCAACAAGCTTGTCGTTCTCGATGTTCTTAGGGTTGGCATCTCCTTCTGCTGCACCCTCGGCTTTGCTCGACTCCTCCTTCTCTCTCTCTTTTGCGCGTTTCCGGGCCTCCCGTCTCTTTGCATTCTTATTCGAAGCAGGACTATCATCTTTTGTATCTTCTGATTCCACTGCCTCTGCACCTGGTACTCCGCCCTTGCCTCTATTCCTGAAGCCTTCTGCGGTGCGATTCTTATAGGCTTCTATATCTTCTGGTGGCCTGTATCCAGGGCGAATCTTGATTTCTTTTCGGACGGAACCATCTGCGCGAACTGAAGCGGCTACTCGGCGCTGTCCGTCGGCGCCCGTCGTGATTCCCGCGTTGGAGACGTCTGATTCTTGGTCTTTTGCAGACATTTCGGTTCCGAGGGTAGGTCTTGGTAGATAGAGAAGAATAACAGAAATGAAAAGCAAGATGTCGCTCTCCAAACACTTTTCTCGAAGCGCTCAAGGCGCAGTAATGTCGCCTGAAGTGGCAGGGTTCTACGAATCGCAAGCTCTCAATGAGGGTATTTATTTGCTTAAAAGAAAAACATAAGTCCTGACACAACGTTTAGGGCTTCCTAAAAGTTTTCTGAGGGTTAGAGAAGGTCTAGCGATAGTTGTCTTGAAGGCGGCCCTGGTGGGCTGAAAGGTTGAAATAATCGGAGTCGAACGGCCAATTAGAAAGCCCGGGCGGGGGCCCGGCTTCTTTTCGAGAGCTTTGCAGTCTGGATGGACAACCACAACCGCACCACCTCCCATCTACACCTCAATCCACCTCCCTCGGCTGTCTAGGCTGCCAAAATGTCGGGTGTAAGTAATTCTGGTGATACGCTTACTTTATGGGCCGCTAATTGACCTTTGAACAGTTCTACTCAGGCGCATACAAGTGCGCGCCCTCGTTCTACTACATGATTTCAGACCGGCGATGACTGACAATCATCCAGCGCCTTTTTCCGCAGCAACGCTACCATGCTATGTACCGTCTTTGTTGCAGCCTTTGGCATCCAGATGTACGCTTCGAATTTGTTGATCATCGCTTCCAGAAAGATAAGAAGTTGACGTAGCACAGGGGATTTGACTACACAACGAATACAATCTGGGACACGATAAACAAAGGCGTACGCATACCCATTAAATTTATGCTCATCCGAATTCTAACAAGCCCCCAGCGACAATGGAAGGACATCAAAGGCAAAATCATGGAAGCGAGCGGTGGTGGAGAAGATGACGGGGAATAGATATCGAGCGTATCGTTGGACAAGGGTCATGTACAGTGAGACTCCGTTGTCAACGACTCTGGCACTCTAAAAGGAGGCTGCTGCCTTGTACAATAACGATGGGGCCGTTTCCATCGCGTTCGAATGGCGACCGTGACTGGCATGAACCACCTCGAGTTCGAATTTAGACCAATATTGTATCACAACATTAACTGCAAACAAAGTGCATTTCACTCGTCTCTTAGATTGCTAAAAATCGTTGGTCCATCCTCTTCTATCATTTTGAGAGGCCTAAAGTATCTTTACCATCTCTTCTATCATTTCGACGAGCCTAAAGTAGGTACCTTTGCCGCCGGCGCGCATAACGTGCTTTTGACCGGTCGGCCTGATTATGTGCAATATTGCGTATATTCCATCAAATTTGGTAGTCGCCATGCAAGCCTTGCCCCGAAAGCGTACGTAAAGTCATATCTGCATGAAATAATTGGTGTCTTGGTGCGCTCGGTGACCTTGTTTGAAAGCTGTAGCGTTGTACCCGCTGTAATGGTTGACGTTCCCCACCACACTCCCACCTTCATCATCACCGCCGGAGCTTGTTGCCACAGCGAATCTGTGATACGCCACGAACGTAATCAACGGGACACAAAACTTGCCTCGGTCATCCTCTATCGCTCCCTTTAATCAACCGCGTCGCTGTAGCCCGAACTAACAACTTACAAGCGGCATCTAAACCTGAAGCGCCCTTCCACCAGCCCGATCACAAATTCCTGTGAAGCCTAAAACTGAGCAGCAGAGCTACATAGCCGTACCTAAATAGGAGTTGCGGGCGCAGTAAAGCTACAACACGGGATCGGAGGACAGCAAAGAGACAAACGCGCTCCGCTTTAGGGGCAGCCGCCGGAATGGACGCTCTTGAAGAGCCGCCATTATCGTTGGACGCACGACTGAGCAAAAGCCTAAAGAATCTACCACGAGAATACGACTTCCGTTACACAGAAAGTGCCAGCAAACACCTGATTGAGCTGCTGTTCCGATCGCTGGTCGGTGACCGGGACGACTACCTACAACTCCTGTTTCCACACGGTCCGCCAACGGCGCTAGACACGAGGTGGAGTTTACGAGAGGCACAAGGAGCTCTTGAAGGAGCTGAATACACTGAAGCAGCGCGAGGACATCCTTGCGGTCACATATTCAAGAATGGTGAAGCAACCTACCGATGTCGGACCTGCACGGCCGATGACACTTGCGTGCTGTGTGCTAAATGCTTCGACTCTTCGGACCACGAAGGGCACACAGTCTATGTTTCGGTATCGCCGGGTAACTCTGGTTGCTGTGACTGTGGCGATGCTGAAGCGTGGCTCAAGCCCGTCCACTGTACCATTCACTCTGAGCCGACCACTGCGCAATCGAAGTCGGCCGGCAAGGCTAAAGCTGGTTCAATACTTCCATCTGATCTCCTTGAGAGCATAAGAATCACTATTTCACGGGCACTCGACTATCTTTGCGATGTATGGTCATGCTCACCCGAGCAACTACGTCTACCGAAGACTATGAATTCGGTCGAGGATGACGAGTTCCATTCACGACTTGATTCTGAGTGGTACGGAGCCGAACTCGTGGATCAAGTTCAGGAATATGCTATAGTGTTGTGGAATGACGAGAAGCACACCGTAAATGATGTCCAAGATACAGTCGCTCGAGCCTGCAGACAGTCCAAAAGAGATGGCCTGAGGAAAGCACACGAGGTCGACGATGTTGGTCGCAGTGTTCTGTTATACTCTAAGGACCTTGAGAGCCTACTCAGGATGGCCAAGATCATTGAGCAGCCCAAGCTCACTGTGACTATTCGATCAGCACGGGATACTTTCCGGGAGTACATGTGTGGGACAATCACAGAGTGGATTGCGGACATCTCTGGGTGTAATGTCGGCGCTGATAAGGACATCCTGCGTCAGACCATCTGTGAGGCAATGCTGAGCCCCTGGCGCGTGGGTAGCCAAGCACACCATGGCAGCATTGGCAAAGAAGCCATCGATGACCATGAGATTGAAGATATGGCTGAAGAGTACCTTCGATTCTTTGGCCACGCTCGACCAACACGGATCCGACGACCGAGGCCTAATCAACCCGCCGCCCAAGACGACGATGACGACAGTGACGAAGATGATGACGACATGGCCGATCAAGATCAAGATCGAATGGATGTCGACGGAGAATCGGCTGGAGGGGTTGATCGTGATATAACAATGGATCTATCGGATGAGCTCGACGATGCGCTTGAGGCTTCAGAAGCGACATTAGCTGGTTACCCACCACCGCCTCCTCCACCTGCTCCGGTGATGCGGCATCGAGTTCCAGGACCTGGAGGTGACGCTGATGCCGGGCCAACCAATGAGCCTCAGATCATGATTCCGAAAACCCCAAAGGTCAAATCAATTCGACATCCTCGACCTCCTAGGTACTGGCTGGACCGACCTTCAGGCTACGCTAGGCGGATGGGTATACCTCCGCATGAAGATCTGTGGCAGAGGGTCAGACTCGACTTTCTCATTCTTTACGATCTTCGCATGTGGAAGAAGCTCAGAACAGACCTTCGGGATGTTTTCATTTCAACAGTGGTTACCTTGCCGGCTTTCAAGCGATTGCTAGGTCTACGATTCGCAGGCGTATACACTGTTCTCGCTGAGCTATACCTGATTGCTGATCGCGAGCCCGACCACTCGATCATCAACCTGTCATTGCAGATGCTTACGACACCATCGATTACCGCTGAGGTTGTGGAACGAGGCAATTTCCTGACAAATCTCATGGCTATACTTTACACCTTCCTCACGACTCGGCAAGTTGGATATCCAATCGATGTCGATCCATTGGCTACACTTGCTTTCGAGCAGGGCGCCGTAAGCAATCGGAGAATCTGTCAATTTTATATGGACATGAAGTATCTCCTCCTCTCGGAGCTAGTCCAGGAACAAATCCGAAGCGAAGAAAAATACCTTTTGCAATTTCTCGACCTAGCCAAGCTACACCAAGGCATCTGCCCCAACGTTCGAGCTGTTGGAGAGCACATCGAGTATGAGACCGACGCATGGATCACCGCGTCAATTGTCACAGCGGAGATTATGAGACTCTGTCGCTGGGTTGCGGATGCATTCGCTGTCCAAACCCATCAGGATTTCCTCGATCTTGCAAGGGCCATTCGTAATACTGCGCGAGTCACAACGATTCATTCGTTGGGCTCCGAACGGCGCAGATTTGATCAATCTGAAATCCGAGCTGAAGCACGTATGACCACGCTACCGCCTTTCCAGTTCGACATACGGGCAGATACGGATGCCGTCAGCTATCGCGTAGTGGAGTTCGACGGAATGAGTGAACCCATGAGCTTTTATCATCCTCTACACTACACGCTTTCATGGCTGATTGACCGGGGTAAATCGATGTCCAGTGGGGAAATGCGACAGCTATTGCTGTTCACATATCCGGAGCTTACAGCCTTAACGATTCCCGTCAAGTCGGTGGTTCCAGAGCTCAGTGCCGAAGACAACCTCCTTGCCATGTTTGACTTCCCAATCCGCATCTGCGCGTGGTTGGCACAAATGCGAGCAGGACTTTGGGTACGCAATGGCATGACTCTTCGCCATCAAATGACGACGTATAAGAACGTGCCGAGGAAGGATTTAGGCTATCAGCGTGATATATTCCTCATCCAGGTAGCCTTGGCCGTTTGTCCACCAGCAACTATTCTGGCCACTATCATTACTCGATTTGGGGTTGCGGACTTGGTTAGAGGGAACTTCGACTTTTCGGGAGACGATGAGATCGATGAGCCAAAGAAACTCGATCTTGCCGAAGATTTCGTGCACCTTCTGATAATACTCCTCAGCGAACGGACACATCTAAGGCCTTTGGCCGAGGACCCGAATCCATCGCTAACCGTAGCTCGACGGGACATTATTCATGCTCTATGTACGAAGCCTCTATCTCATTCAGAGCTTTCCAGCAAACTTTCGGAGAAGATATCAGACTCGATCGAATTTGGCGATATGCTCGAAGAAATGACCACGTACCGACCACCCGAAGGGCTTAATGACTCTGGAACATTCGCTCTCAAGGATGAGTACTTCACAGATATTGAACCTTATCTGGCGCACTTCTCCCGAAACCAACGAGAAGAAGCTGATTTGGTGTACCGGAACCACATTGCGTCAAAGACAGGAAAGGATCCAAGCGAAATCGTGTATGAGCCAAAGTTGACCCCTATTCAAACTGGACTTTTCCGAGACCTAGCGGTAATTACGAGAACTCCGTTGTTCTCACAAGTCATTTTCTACTTCCTCTACTTTGCTGCGAATAGTTCCCATCATGCTCCATCGCTTCCAGTAACCAAGGTCGAGCAGTTCCTGCAGTTTGTCCTGCACCTCGTCCTCGTGGCAGTTTTGGAGGATGATACCAAAGAAGCCGACGTTAATACTGCAGACGAACTTTCATTTTGCAGTATCGTGCTTAGGAAGCGTGCTTCTGGCCCCAACCTTGAGAAAACAACCATTGCGCAAATGCTTCGTCAGTTAGCAGACATGGAAACTTTCAAGGCTTGCGAGCCAAAGATCCGCGCCATTCTCCGCCATCTAAGACACAAGAGACCATCGACATATACCGTTTGGATGCACAGTATCGATCTCCCAGTGGAACGCTCGAATACTGCTTCACCTGCGTCGTCCGCGGCGTTGGAGAAGGAGCTGAAGAAGAAGCAAGCTCTTGAGCGTCAAGAAAAGGTCATGGCGCAGTTTAAACAGCAGCAAGCTTCGTTTATGGCCAATCAAATGGACTGGGGTGATGACGATTTTAGTGATCTTGACGAAGATGTTGACACTCCCGAAGAAGAGGAGGAAGAGAACCTCTGGAAGTATCCCACTGGCACCTGCATATTGTGCCAGGAGGAAACGACCAATGACAAGTTGTATGGAACATTTTCTCTCATCAACGACAGCAACATACTTCGACAGACGGACGTGGACGATGCCGATTGGATGCAAGAGATTGTAGACACGCCTGTGAATCTCGATCACTCAGCAGATGCTTTACGTCCATTTGGTGTATCTGGGAAGAATCGACGAGCCATTCGCAAAGTCACCACAGATGGTCGAGTACAGAATATCGAGCGACAGGAACTCGGGAAGGGATTTCCGACTCGGCTTACCAAACGAGGACCGGTAGCAACTGGCTGTGGGCATATCATGCATTGCAGCTGTTTTGAAATCTTCATAGCTGCTACTAATCGCAGGCATGGGCAGCAAATTGCTCGTAACCACCCAGAACGGTTGGAACGATTCGAGTTTTTGTGTCCACTCTGTAAAGCGCTCGGAAACGCGTTTTTACCAATCATTTGGAAGGGAAAGCAAATTTCATACCCGGGCATCCTCAAGACCGGGCATTCTTTCGACGATTTCTTGAACTCCCAAATCGGCGTCCAGGTATCCAGACTCGAGAAAGAACGTGGGGGACACGATACTGCGAAGGAATCAATTGTTGCCAATCGTGTTGAGCGGCTCTTTTTGAACTACAGCAGCGAGGAGATAATTGCACCTCTGTCCGCGCAAATACCACAACTCACGAGCTCGAATGCTACCTATAGTACTCCTCCTGCCACCGCTCAGCGTCACTCGTTGATCAGTCAATTGCCGTCGTTTCTTCAATTCGGTATCGACGACCCTAGCACGACGGTACCTAGCATCGGCTCCTCGGACAACACTACTGTACCACCGCAGCTCATGGAAGTTATCAAAGTCTATCAGCGGCTTCGAACATCCTTGAGAGTAAATGGCATAAATTCTATGTTCAGCTACCCGACTACGAGCAATTCGCAAGGCGACCTCACGTTTACTGATAGTCTAGCTAGGACATTGGCATACTCGATTTCTGCCACTGAAATTGCACAACGAGGCGTGGAGTCTTCGCCGGAAGCTACCCTACTGGAGAAGATAAGTCCTCAAAGTCTGACTCATCTTCGGGTTTTGTCCGAAACTGTATCGACATATGTCACAATTGGCGGTCTCCGAGCCGGAGGTGCTAATGCTACCTACCGCGAGTTCAGTGAGATGCAACGGAGACAGCTACAGCAACTCTTCATTGGCCACCCGCAAGTACATGGTCTCCTTTCGAATGGAGTTCTCTCGCTACCTCAAGAATTGCGACTTCTCAAGCCTCTGCTGGCGTACGACCAATTTATTTTCCTAGCTGAGGCATCTGTCTACTTGGTTCCGGCTCTACACTTTGACATTCTTCACATTATGAGGCTCTGCTACTTCGCTGAGGTCATCCGTGCCATGCTTGAATATCAGCAACGCGAGTTTTCGGACAACTATATTACTCGAGAGACCAGTTACCCTCAGTCATTCATACTATTTTCCAGACTTCTCCGATACCTGGATCATGAAGGTCACGATCTCGACTTTCGACCTTTTGAGGCACTCCCTGAGCGCTCGCAGCCGGGTGTCCAGGCATTTTATAAGATCGTCGAAAGTTACGCACTGCCTTTCGTTCGCAAGTGCGTGATCCTCATACACGTCCGCTATGGTGTTGAATTTCCTCGAGTTTCGGCGTCAGCTGATGAATCAGAACTTACCCGTCTTTCACGGATACTTGGCCTCCCGACGATTGACGAAATGTTCAGCCATGCCCTCAATTCTCCTGCCATTCTCGCTATGATATCTGCTTGGATTCAGCACAGACATCTTGCAGAGGAATATCAGAGTCGCTCACAAACTGCAATTACTCTTAGCCATCCTGCAATCTTTGAACTTGTCGGCCTCCCAAAGACATTCGACACTCTACAGGACGAAATAATGAGGCGGCGGTGCCCAACGACAGGGAAAGATCTTACCGACCCTTGTGTCTGCCTTTTCTGTGGCGAAATCTTCTGCGGACAAGCCGTTTGCTGCACGAACGAGGAGCAGAATGGCGGCTGCTATCAACATCGAACCAGGTAAGGACACTTCACTAATGCCTTCCATGCTTGCGCTGCGAGAGGCGAGTCTCATCAGAACCCCGGACGATGCTAACACGCTGAACAGATGTGGTAATAACATTGGCGTCTTTCTCAACGTCCGCAAGTGCATGGTGCTGCTCAGCTTCAACGAAAATGGCAGCTGGTTCCATGCGCCGTACCTCGACAAGCACGGTGAGGTTGATCCCGCGCTGAGACGGCATCATCAGCTTTTCTTGAACCAGAAGAGGTATGATGTTCTGGTTCGGAAGCTGTGGCTATACCACGAGATTCAGAGCACCATTGCGAGGAAGTTGGAGGGAGACACGAATACGGGAGGATGGGAGACTCTATAGAAGGAGCATTATATCATGCATGGTGTTCGCGGACATTGACGATCTCAGGGTTGATGAAGGCGTTGTGGACGAGCAGCTAGATATGTTATCAAGCTTCACTGTTTTGAAGCCTGTTTATGCAGACCCATTCGTTTTGTAACGGCCAGTCTTATAGCATAGCAGTCGCAGGGCGGTTGCATCACGGAGTTGAACATCGAATACTCATCAATGGAACTTTATCTGCTCATTGCCCTTTTCTAATCGTACAGCTAACAGTAGCTATCGTCTTGTGGTACAGTCGCAAACGCCGCCCCCATGAATCAATGGGTATCGTCAACATAAATCCCTCCGTGTACACGTAAAAGCAAACCGATGAGTTCTCCCCTTCCCAAAGCATTTTTGACCCTAGCCCTTGCCTAAGAAGCAATGATCCTCTAGCCAAGATCGCTCCACTCGCAAGCCTGCGTGTCAAGGTATTGTGAGGTGTTTTCCGAAGCAAAAAGAAAATCGACCTCCGAATCAGTGCCGATGGTATCTCCGGGGCTGGAAGAGCCTTCCTGAGCGGAAACTCATGAGACCTGATCCGATGCCGAGCCAGTACAAGTTAAATCCGAAACTCCTTGAAAGTCAGAATGTCCCTTGGAAGACGGACGTCTTCCGATCCCTGAACTCCGCATTGATGCGTCCCTATTGCAAATCAGTGAGCGAACATGCGATATAAAAAAGACATGTGTGTTGCGAAGAGGTCAAAGCGAGACTGGCTAGAAGAAGAGCAAGGGCTGGTCTCTCTTACTGCCCTACGACCAGTAAGTCTTCGAGTACCGAACCCAGTTGCTCTCGTTCATTTGCCGTTCCGCCAACCCAAGTCCAGTCACCGTCGACATCCATCATATGCTCGTCCTCGTCGTGCGTGCCATTAAGCAACAAGACGCCATTCATCTTCACCGCGCCAGAATCGGTCTCTTCGACAGTCGCTGCTTCGTCTTCGTCCATGAAGTCCCCAACCATGATGCGGTCCGACACCAAACGCATCTGGTTCAGATAGTTGTTGCCGAGCTCGATGGCGGTGCGGAGGTCATTGACATTGAGCGGGAGGCGCTTCGCATCGGCCTCGACCTCGCAGGGCAGGAGGCCGACGGCGTTCCGCGTCAGCTCGCCGCGTTCCCAGCCATCCTCCTCTCTGCGAATCCTCTTACGGAACGCGGCCGTCTGCACGTAGTTTGCGCCGTTGGTACGGACGCGCGCGAGGATGTCTGCCATGAGCTCCTTGACGTACGCCTCGGCGGCGACGTTGATGAAGTCTGCGCAACCGGCTGCCGCGCCTGCCACCAAGCCCTCCTCGTAGCATATCGGCGTCATCCGCGCGGCGACCGTGTCCGACTCGGGGAATTCGTGGCTTTCGACGAAGAGCGGCTGCGCGTAGCGCTTGTTGATCTCGGTTTCCCAATCTGTAAGTCTGGTTAGTTATTGATCACAAAACTTCGAGCGTCATACTTGTCTTGTTATAGCCCCCTGCCGACGTCGGCACTATGTCGGGCAGCTTGTTCATCTCCCGTGCGCGTTGATACTCTTGAACTGTTTGTGTCAGCCAATCGCCGTGGTCATCTTGAAGCTGCTTTAGCCGGTGTCGTTCTCTCGGCGGGAGATACATGATCTCCGTTTTCAATCTCTGCTCTGCGGCATCGCCAGTGACCGCTTTGGAGCTGGCTGTAACTTTGTCGCTGGCGGACACCCAGCTCGCAACACCGGGTTCCGGCGCATCGCGCAGCGTGTTAGCGTAGATGGCACATATAACTTGGTTGTGAAGGTGTTCCCGTGATGGGTCCGAGCATATGAAGGGATCTATTCGTCGGGCGAGTTCCTCTTGGTTAAGTTGACCTGTTGAATGTAAAGTTAGCTCCAGGTCAAAATACCATCAAAGGCGACCCATGATTTCATTGAGATTTGATTACCTGACAAGTACAGCGCGCACGCCTCTTTGTATATGGGCCATTTGTCTCCTATCGCGGTCTTGAGCTGGGAGTATAAAGGTTCGAGGTCTATCCTAGGCGCAGTTGGGGCGGTTATTTTCTTGAGTGGAGGAGGAAGCGGTTTTGATGGTATGGTGGGAGTTGCGGTTTGCTGTTGTAGAGCAGCTCCGCTGATGGTGGCCATGGTGGTCGTGGTGGGCGGCGCGCTGAGATGGGAGGTGGATGCGCGGTGCGCAAAACGCGCTGCAGCCCGCAACAAGGCCGATCAGGTCCGATCAAGCCAGGATGAGATGGAGGCCGGCAATTCTCAATAGATGAATATATAGAAATGATGAAGGAAGCCCCGGGTCGTGTCAAGAAGGGCGGCGGAGGTGAGGTGAAGGTGTGGAATGGAGGAACCGCTCTCACGGCATCCGGATGGCGCTCCCGAAGTGTAAAACTCGGATAGGTGGCAATCACTGGTTATGCAATGTTGATTTTGGGTCCAAGGACCCCAAAACTGATGGGAAATGTGGACGGAGTCCGATGGAGAGTGAGGTTTGCTGGACCGTCCGCGTTTGGCGAGAGGAACCTTGGAAGTTGGCAAGACGGTGTCGCTAGAAGAATATTAAGACGACTGCACATGCTGCGTGCAAACCACACAACATACAATTAATGCACCATTCGAACCATCGCACTTCTATTCGCGGCAAATCAAGTGCTCGCATCAAAGCGAATTCAAATCTTTTGTATCTAGAATCCATCATTGCACGAGACATAAGACGTTCGCCCAGCCTTGCGGAAGATCCGGGAAGGCTGAGGATATGATACGTGACCATCTATGACCATCATGTAAAATGCACCACAGCGTTGAGATGAGCAGTGCTTAGTATCGAAGCAGTCCATCGGATCAGACTTTCAAGATTCGTGGCATCATTTATAATGCTCCTACTCTCCTCCTAGTCCACCATCTCCCAGATCCACTTTGCCCACGCTCCAAACCTCCCTCTCATCCTCAACCTCATCACTGCTAAGTCCCAGTCCTCCTTGACCGCCTTCAGCTTCCCTTCTCTCTCTTGCCTGCTGAGCTAGCCTCATTGCGACCCTCTTGAAGTAGTCTTGCATCATTCTCTTCTGCGGCGGCGCCAAACTAGCTCCAGGACCAGCCAGGTACTTCTCGAAAACACTCGCATCCTCATCCACCACGCTAAAGATGGCCAGGAACGCTGCTTCTGCGGCGAGTTTCACCGGGATGACAAGATCGCGGACGCTCGCAAAGATCGGAGGCGTCAGGATTGGGAGATGCGGGCGCACAAGGTCGTTGTGATGTCTGCTCACCGTTCGGATGACCACGAGCGAAAGCCTCCGAGCGTCAATGGGATTCCCTGGCGCCATTACGGGAGCCAGCGTTTCGAAGAGGGGCTTGCAAGTTTCAAAGTCCTTTGTACTACTCGGAGTAAGGAAGTACTTGCCCGCCGCTAGTATGGCGTTCTCGGAGACGACAGTTTGGCTGTCTTTGATGCCAGCGCAGATTACTGCTACTGTCTCGTCACCGAATGGTTCCGTTAAAGATTCTGGTGATTCAGCCAAGATAGCGTTGAGTGCGAGAACCGATGGCTTGCTGAAATGGGTTGTGAGCACACGATGTTTGATGACATTAGCGGCCGCGTCTTCAGGTAGTACTTTAATGAGCGCACCCAGTAGACGAGCATGCGTGATTACCATGGCATCATCTTCACCAGCCGCGTCAGAATCAATGAGATTCAAAATAGAATTGCGTGATGCCTCGTTCATATTGCCACCGGCTTTGCTGACCACCTCGTAGAGGGCTTTGAGCATGGCATTTTTAACGCCTGCATCTGGCGTCTTGGAACCTGTCACCAGCTCTGCGATGAGCGGATCAACACGAGGTGTCATAGTTATCAGCGTTCCTAAGGCCTTGGCTGCTCTGATACGCAGAATGTCGCTCGAGGTGTCTGCGAGTGACTTGGCAAACGTGCGCTGAAGCTGAGGAAGGAAAGGCTTCAGATATGTCGGGATCTTCTCGAGAAGATTGTTCAATGTATACAGAATCGCAGCTGAAGGATCTTTAGCCATATATCCCGCAGAATATCCCATGACAAATACTCTACCTTTGACTTCGACGGACCGCTCTGATACCACACGAATAAGCGGGCCCGTAATATTTGTGACGAATGGCTTCAGCGACTCCGGACCAGTACGGTCGATGATATCGGAAATGGCCAGTGCTGATTGTGTACGCTGCTCCGAAGTACCATTCATGAGGCCTTGGAGGAAGATTGGTAAAATCGCGTTGATACCCTTCGGCAGCGAGAAGCCAGGTAAATCTGATCCCGGCACACCAACTTGCTGCAGGACTTGTCGAGTTGGAATGACCAGACTCTCCATCTCTTCCTTGCGTAAACGCTTGGTCAGTTCATTTAGAGCCTCCCATGCTGCTTTCACGACTTCTTTATCACCATCATCGAATGCAATCAATAAGACTCGGATAAGATCTGGATAGTAGCGTGATATGTCGATCTCTGCCTTGGCTAGGAAAGTCGCTAGATGGGTGTCCATGATGCGTCTTCTGCGGTGATCATCGTGCTTGACCAAGGTTAAAACTACGCTCATCGCTGTATTCAAGCCATCGAATTCATCAACTGAGAGAAGAACGCTATCGAAGGCCATGTTGAGATCCTCAAGCCGCTCCTCATCTTTGCAGCTGACGATGTTATCCATGATGGAATTGAGAATATTTGGTAGCCTCCGGGTCATGGATGAGCTTGCAACCTCCGCCAACGAAGCGAGGGCCTTTGCGTTGAATGAAGACATTGGAGATGTCAGCAAAGTGGGCAAGAGATTCGGCAGAATGATGTTCGATCTCGTCGTGTCTGTTAACAACGTGAGTAGTGCTGATAGTGCATTCTCTGCTTCATTCTCATTCCGGAGCAAGTTGAGAAGATGTGGTAGGACTTGATCCACGGCCTTCTTGCCCAAGATCTGTTGCAGTGAGTCGAAAGCCTCCGCTGCGGCTTCACGGACGTCTGGGTTCGAATCCACAAGCGCAGTTCGTACAAGCGCGATTAACGTCTTCCCGTAGTCTTCGAGAGCCTCGGGCGAGGCAGATGAAATCAACTCGCGTAGAGCCATGCAAGTGCCTTGTTTCAGATCCGTATCTGTGGATTCCAGACCCTCTTGAAGTGTTGGCAGCAGGTTAGCAAGGACTCCTTCACCAGCCTTGCGGATAAGCTCGCCCAAAGCATTACCAGCAATAACCTTTTGCTCCATGTTCGAATTTGCCAGACGACGGATAATGAGCTGTGTAAGGACATGAGTGATCTCCCGCAATGTTCTCGGAGTTGCAACCAAAGCTTTCCAAACAGCAATGGCAGCAGAGCGGACCAGGCCGGAAGTATCACATCGGCAGATGTAGATTGCAGAGAGGATTTTGTCACGACGGTCTTGGCCGAGTACTTCGAGAAGAGATTGTCCAGCTTCTTGTGCGCTCTCCTCTACTTCTTCTTCCTCTTCTTCCGCCTTTGCAGTAATACCCGTGAGGCTGAAAAGAAGATCTCCCACGAGTTCCACTGAACTGAGACGGATGCGATAGCTATCGTCCGCTAGACCACGCTCCAATTCTGGCAGCAGGAGGTCGATCGCGCGGTTAGCAAAGTTCTTGACGAGTAAACGACCGGCTCGCAAGGCTGTTTCTCGGATAGATTCGACCTCATCAGCCAATCCTCCCAAAATTGGTGGGATAACGCGATTGAGGTAATTTGAGAAACTATTGCCGAAGCAAGCAGGAAGGAAGATAAACAGGCACATAAAGCCTTCGCGAACTGCCGGTTTGGAACTGGAGACATTCTGAAGAATTGTCGGAAGCGTTTCTTCCAGCCTTGTAGTTCCGAGGCCAGCGAGCACTTCACTCAAAGCCTGAGCAGAACCTAATCGATCACCAGCTCCAGTATCCGATTTGAGGGTAGCCATAAGACTCGGGATGAGATCCGGTAGGGCATCCTCACCGAGCTTTTCAATTGTCGATCCGAGCGCTTTGGATGCTGTGGCACGAGTTGCTGGTACAGGATCCACGATAGCAACCCTCAATCCCGCGACAAGGATAGGTAGATGTACCACCAAGTCCTTGCGCTCGGTCAGGTGGGCCAGACTTCCAATGATTTGGGCGGATTTCCGTTTGGTAGCAGATCTATCTCCGAGGCCTCGCTCCAGAATACGGACAACGAGCGCCAGAGACGGAGCATCGAGGAAGTGAAGGAACTGAATCTTGATGAGAGAGTCCAGAGCTTCGTCAGTGAACTTGGTTGGATCACTGAGAGCTTTAAGAAGCACGTCCACAACGCTTTTGATCTCCGGGTTGCTGATAACGTCGCCAAACCTTTGCAAACTCCTCTTGGCCGAAGCTCTCACTTCCTTGTGGCTGTCATTGAGGATGGTGGTTAGTGGAGGTATGATTTGCGGCAAGCTCAAGGCAAGTTGCTGTGGGTCTAAGTACGCCATTGCCCCCAGTAGATCGCAAGCTCCTTTCTTGCTACGCCACTGATCTTCTTCAAGGCCTTTGAGAAGAGTTGGCAGAATTTGCTTCACGCCATATGAGCTGAGTTTCGAGAAGCATGCCTTGGAAGCATCCAAGCACGCCTCTCGAACGTCAATATTCGCATCACCAAATCCGGCTAGCAGTTGCGGAACTATCTGTATTACGTAGGGTTCGAAAAGGCGGTCGAGAATGAGCGAGAGCAACTCATAAGCAAGGAAAGCTCCTTGGCGCTGATTCGCATCCTTTTTGTTCTCTGCTGCGCCTTTGAACGTAGCCATTATTCGATACTCTCGCAAAGCAGTAATTCCCTTGCCGCGGACGATGCCAGCGAGACCGTACGCAGCTCCTCTTCTTGATGCATACTTTTTGCCTTTCAATAGTTCATCGAGCATCTGTTGAACATAATCTCCAGTTTCCGCAATTGAAGCTTGCACAAGAGGAGGTAGGCATTCAGAGACGGCATATTGCACCGTTTCTGATGGCGTACTCAATGTACTCAGTAGCCGCTGAACCACTGTTGGCACACGCTTGTCTCCTGCTTTCAGATGGCGGGCAAGAGCGCCGTAGAGGATGACTACAGCCTCGTTGACCTTGTCAAACTCAGACCCTTTGTTTGGGACTTCCAATGTAGTCTCAAAGAGATGCATAAGCTCTTCAACTTTGGACGAACCCCTGACCGCAATTATGACCGTTGCGGCATCCATCATTTCATCTCTGACAGTAGGATTGCGGTCACCCAAAGGTCCACCATCAATCAAGAAACGAGTGAATGGTACCAATTCCGAATCAGTGAAAACAGTTGCAAGCTCTTTGAAGGCGAGGGCGACTCCGCTTCTCGCTTCCCAAGGATCCGAGAGGTCGGTCTTGAGTAGCATACCGTACTTGTCTCTCTGCGGTTCTCGTGGCTTAGCCTTGTCTTTATACATCTCCATTAGAGATGACAAGATGCTGCTGAATAGGTCCGGGTAATCAACGACCGTTTCGGCCAAAGCCCGTGCCGCTGATCTTCTTAGGGAGCGATCAGAGGACTCTAGATACGACAGTAGATGGACCGCAGAAGGTTTCGGTACAGCGAAATCACTTTCCTCCCAGATATCCCGGGCAAGTTCCGCATTTTCTGAGACATCATCATGGCATGCCAGCCATATCTGCTCCGAGTACTTCATTTCAGATAAGTCCAGCTCTGAATCGATTGCTTGCAGAAGAGCCTCTCTGACAGCCGGTTGCGGAACAATTGTTCCTTTCAATATGATTGCCACTTCTTCATCAGTAATCGTAGGTTCAATATTCCGGCACAAGTCCTGCAAACAGTCTCTAATGAGTCTGTAATGTTGATTGTATGCTTGCATCGAGCTTACGATGACTGAAAGTAGTTTCTGTCGGGGGAGATGAATGTTCGCACATTCATTAGAGTGTAGGCTGAGGAACTCTAACGCAAGGACGAGCTGCTCATCGGCTTCTTCGCTTCCAGCTTCCGCATATCCTCCATTCTCAAGTACGAGGAAAATCAGCGGTAGCATGTACGCAAGAGAAACGACGTTAAATGTCCGCTGCTCTGCAAGGAACCTTAGCCGGTACAAAACTCGAGTGACCTGCTCCGACAGAGGCTCAGCAAGGTATTCACTTGAGATTTGAGTGACACCAATGGCACGTAACGTTGCAATGCCGATGAATGGTCTCAAAGCGCCGACACGTGAGGTTACCGCCGTCGCGCAGTCTAGGTAGGCAGAGGTCGCCGTATCTCCTATGATCAGACCCGCCCCTGCTTCAATGACTTCGGTGAGGAGATGGATGGCCTGTACAATCCACAGCTCTCGTTCTGTTGGTGGTCCTGTCGCAAGTGCTCGAATGATTCCAATTCCACGTCGCAACTTCACAGCGGTCGCGGTCAGCCCTTTCCGAATAGCGGACTCTTTGGCAATTTGAGCATTGACCTTTGATTGCTCGTCGGCAGTTAGCTTCCTCTTCTGACCACTCTTCTTTGCTAGCTCGGCTCGTAGTTCTTCTTCCCATAATAGAGAATCGTAGTCTTTAGCATTCTTCCTAAGTGTGGCGGTCTGATTTTGACTTGTAAGCACATCTACGTAAGCTGTTCCTTCAGGTGTCCGAAAGATGGCCGCCTCAGTTGGGCCTACACCGTGCAGTTGCTGGCAGTCCAGGTCACTGCTGAGCTGCTGGACGATAAGAGGGATAGCCGTTTCTGGAGCCACGAACGCAAGGTCTGCAACTGAACGGTATGCAGCTTGATGAACTGCTGTTGCGTCTTTCCCAGTGTAGTCTTCGGTGATGTCTTTTACTTGCTTTAAGCATTTCTCGATGTTGTCATCGACAAGTCGAAGTGGATCAACTCCAACTCGGAGACACGTCTCTATCCAAGATGTGTGAGGAAGTAGCTCAGGACGATCCAAGATCAGCAGATCAATGAGCTGGCTTTCGAGGATTTTCGAGTCAGCTTTTGCACTTCTTGCTTCCTTACTCGGAGGAGAGAGAGTTATCGAGCGAATAGCATGGTATAGCTCAAAGTTGCCGGTTTTTGCAGAGGCAGCGGCAGTGTCTTTCTCGTCAAGATCGACCCTTTTTCTCCAATTCCAGATTCCCTCGATCACAACGTGACCAATTCTTGCGGGATGCTCCAAGTAAACATCGGCAAGGGACTTTGCAGCTTCGTTCCGTATCGTTGGAGGAATAATAGACGACGTGATGAAGTATAAGAAAGCCTGTGACCAGCTATCTTCAACATCAGAGTTTGGTTGTCCTTCGGCAAGCGATTTTGCTGTTGAAGTTAGAGCACGAATCCCCCAATTCAAATCCGAATCTGCCGTTATCTTTGAGTAGACGCGATGGTTGAGAAGAAAGGACGGCTTCGCGCCACCAACCAAAACCTGTTTTGCTATTGCCGACTTCTCCACGAGAGCGTTTAAGTTTGCGTCGTTGATTTTCCGGACAATCGAGAGTGAGATTGCCGTCAAGACGTAAGCTACGGAGCAAAGGCCATTCTGGGCAGAGGGCAAGGGATTCGCAATGACCTCTTTCAGGGAGTCAATCAGTTTGGGTAGAATAGCTTGCACGAAACTAATAACGGTGGTCTGCTTTAGCATATCGGCTGACAGATCCCATAGAGCATCTCCAGCCCACAAAGACCATGTCCTTCGGACTGCTGGTCGTTTGTCCGCGATGCCTTTCGCAAAAGTGTCTCCGAATGCAGCACTGATTGGAACTGCAGCTGAGAACGCATACGAAAGATGTTTGCTAATGGCCTGAGTTTCAGACTCCAAAGCACTCTCATTGGCTTCCTTCAAAGCTAATGGCAATAGGCCTGTCGCAATTTTGTCCACCAAAGACGGGCAAGAGTTCAGGGAAGCAAGCATCTGAGTGTGAAGCGCCCGTTGGTCCGCAGCAGTGACTTTGTTCTGTTTAAGTGGAGTGAGAATTTCATCAGCCACTTTGTCGTTGATATCCTCCGTGGATGACTTGAGGGCCACGGCTTGAAATGTTCTCAAGGCACCAGAACGGATCGTGGGATTGGTCGACTTGATGTTCGACAGGAACGGCTTGAGTAGATTGGTTTGCAGTACCGATGAAAGATCGATATCGGAGCGTAAGGATTGGATCATAGGCGTTACCAAATCATTGAGAACAACCTCAGGAGCTCGCAAAAGCGACTTCTCAATAGCAGGCATCAAATCAGTCTTTAGATCTTCTAGAGTCGTAAAGGACTCAAATAGATCGCATAGTGCATTTGCAATATGCGGCGGGAGCACCGTTCGAGATCCAATGATTTCCCGAGTGTAGAAGGCATAGCAATCCTTCTTCTTCGTTTCAAACTCTGGTCGGATACCAGGTAGTCTGGCCGATACTCCAGCGACGATTCCGAGCAGAATAGCATTACGGGCGGTAGGAGCTTGGGCTTTTGACGTCAAAGATGATACGAGCGCACCCACGGCGTCTTTGCCAGGTTTAGCAGATCTGAACAGCTTTCTAAGAGCTCGACGGGTGACCACTAATGCCGAATGCTTTACACTGAACCGAGTGTCTGAGCCCATACAGGTCTCCAAGAGTTGGGCATCAGCGAGCACGACTGTCAAACCCCATTTCTGCCATAAGGCTGGTTGAGATGCGAATTCTTCCAACAGTATTGAGCACCATTCCACGAGCACAAATGCATTTGCAGGTGCTATTCCAGGCTTAGTAGCCTCGCTCTTCACTGATTCTAGAATATCTGGTAGGAGTTCCGCTGCGCGAGGGCTTGCAGCTGTGGTACGAAGGCATGATTGAGCAGCACGCCTTGACGGCCGATCGATATAGAGCGCATACGTCTCAAAGAGAAGAAAGAGAAATGCTTTAACGTCTGAGGAATTCAGTTCTACAAGAGCATGAATTAGTTTGAGGTCAATTCTCATCTAGTGCGAATGATAGTTCACCTACCTTCATGCTCCAGTTGGTATCGAATATCATGGAGAGCTCCAATGCGTATTTTGGTAGAGCTGGAGAAGAGAACTCTCTCCAGGTGAGGTCGATCTAGCTTCTGCGGCCCATCCGAAGTATTTGCCATGCCGTGGTACCCAGGAACTTTGTAGGTCGATTGTATGAGTTGTAGACTGAACGCCAACCATAATATGAACTTCAGCGTGCGACCAATCGGAGGCCGTCAACTCCGAATTAAAACTTCCTTTCACGTCTCGTGCTCCAAGTCGAAAATCACTTACTTGTCCACGATCTCTCTCCACTCGAATGTACAAACGCTCTTTAGCCTCTTTCATCTACTCTTTCGCGCCTTTCCTCGTACCGCGTCGCGCAAGTCATGCCTTTCGCCACGTTCTTCTGGCTCAGCCAGGCGCAAAAGCGACACGCAATATCGCTACCAGAAAGCTCGCGGCGCGGAGAAAGGAACACGCCAAAGAGCAGGCGCAGGTGAACTACCTGCAAGCTCTGCAGGACCGGTTACAGGTAAAAATCACTCGTGTATGCTGAAATATCATGTAACTAACAATCGCCGCAGGAATTCAGAGAACAAATCAATGCCAGCAATCTTGGAGTTGTAACTACACTTTACCCCGATCTGCGTGACAATCTTTGGCCCGACGATTCATGGCGGCTGGCTCAACGGCTCCATTACAAAATTCGAGATGCGCCCGTAAGAGCACGACATACACATTCTCTCCTAAAAGTTGTGAATTCGATCACGAACGATTACAAGCACGGGAAGCTGGCACCGCATCCGCTTGCGAGTGTACATCTTCTCTCTACATATAAAGAATCTCAGCAATACTCTAGAGGCCATGATCTTTGGGCATGGCTTAGCAATCAAGGTGAAGAGTACTTGGACGCAAGAGTATACGGAGCAGCAATCGAGCTTCTCGCCTACAGCGGCGAAACAGACCTGCAACAACTGGAAGAGCTATACCAATATGCGCTCGAAAAATACGCCGGCACATTTGCGGGATATCATTTGTCTCCAAATGCTGTACTGCCTGATAGATCGCAGCACATAACCATGGACGGTATGCCGATGATTCTCTTCCAAGGCATACTAACTGCGCGCTTGTTGTTGGGGGATTGGCACAATGCATATATGGCACTTGACACGGCTCTGCGCCTCCACCCCACTAGTTTGCCGTCAAGGTTCTTTGAGATATTCTGCTACGAGCGGCCGATCGTGGAGAGTTTCAAGCTCTTCCACATGGCCTGCCGCTCTTTGATCGTCACACATCCGAGGCTTTTGACGACCCTGCTCAATACTATCCTCGATGAGAATCCTAGCAATAGGCTCGTGGCGCATCAGCTCTTGCACAACGTACGCGTGGTCGAACAGGTCTTCGATGCCGTCAAGGCTTACCTCGGAACGGGCCGTGGGCTATCCAAAGAGCATTTGAGTCTCATGGTGAAAGCGATGAGCAACGTCGTTATCTACATACCCCTGGAGCACTCAGTTGACAAGGCGACGATCGCGACGTACGAGAAGCACAACGCGCTTATCGCCGAGCTCACCGAAAGGCTTGTGGAGGGTCTTGTTCCGACTCTGGGTCGCAACGTGAACTCAGTGTATCATACTTTGGTGGGCTTGGCCGGTAGAGCAAGAGACTCAGATTTACTTCTGCGCGCCTTCGGTCGGATCCAGGAGTGCGGCGACACGGTGACGGTTGTGTCTCACAGGAGCCTCATCACGGCACTGGGCTTGACAGGTAACTTTGAGGCTGTGAAAATTGCCTGGGAGCCAATCTCGGCGCAGAACGAACCACCGACCCGGCAGGATTGGCTTGTCCTTGCGAAGTCGGCAGGTAATTCGAGGGATCCTACGGCTATCGAATTCGTCAACGAGGAATTGCAAAGGCTGGCTGTTGAGCCGACGGAAGCAGCGGCGGTTCGGCTCACATGTAACGCTCGTCACTGGACCAACACCATTGAAGACGACCTGCAGACTGTGCCATTTCACGAAGTTGGAGACCAGATATCAAGCGTGGTCACGAAAACGTTGTTCACGTTGCAGTCACGCCGCGGCATAATACACAACTTCTACGAAGAACCGTTCAAAAGCGACTATCGACAATCATCTGGCTATGGGATCAGTAGAGAAGATCTTCGAGCGATATACGATGAGATGACCACTGATCCCGAACAGCCTCCGGCAAATGCAGAACTTTCTCCTGCAATAGATGCCGCTGGCTATCCACTGGCCGAACATCGGTTCGAGAATTGGCTCGCAATCAACGAACTGTTAGTCTTTGCCGAAGCAGATGCACGAGAAAGGGAGCGTGCCGTCGAAGAAGCCATTGCTAACAGAGGCTCGGTCCATGATGTGAAATCGCAATCTGCGCGTTATGGGAAAGCTGTGAGTGCATCTGATACGAGTTTATCTGAAGCAACTATTGTAGACCATCTGGAGAACGTTCGTGGGGATGTCTCTGCAGTCAGATCATATGTTCGGCGCCTCCGTGGAGTAGACTAGCCTTGTTTCCTGTTTCATAGTGACAAATGATACCCAGTTCCTCGCTCGAGCGTTTAGCACGGAGAATTCAGCTGCTGAGGAGTTCAGCTGTCGAAATGGCCTCAATGGGAAACTTTTGAAGGATTAATTTCTTAATCGCAGTGAAATATAGACCTATCTAGCAATGTCACCAAGTCCGCCATATCATCCCGTCGGGAATTCAAACTCTCTCGCTTGCTGAATTAAGGAATCACTGCATCTTCTGATACGTATTCATCAAAGAGCCAATAAAAGTCGTGATGAGCCTGCTCCGCACTGCACAGATATCCTCGGGCACCAACCAGATGGTGGCGCCCATCTTACGAGCAATCGAAATAGCCAGCTTCGCATTCATGTAGGCCTCCTCGTCGGTGCGACCAGCGGCGACGAGGTCGTAGTCGACGTAGGCGGACTTCATGCCGTTGAGGACGTCGAGGAGGAACACGCCGGAGCCAAGGCTCTGGTCCTTGAAGGAGCGGACGGCAGACGACTTGCCGCCCTTGCGGCTCATGTCGTTGGCCCACTTGACCATATCCTGGTCGGTGATCTCGCGCTTGCCGAGGCCGCGCGCCAGGCCGGACAGCGTGGTGACGATGTCCTTGCGCATCAGCTGCCACACCATGCCCAGCGTCAGCGTGCGCTGGCCGTCCGTGATGTCCGCGCCCTGGATCCCGACCAGCGAGAAGCCGATCTGCCGGCCCAGCTCCACCGCGTAGTTGGTGTTCTCCACCGCCTTGAACCGCATCAGCTCGCCGCCTGACGCCGGCGGCTTGTTGACGTGCCGCCAGTTGACCGTGCCCGGAATCACCTTGTCGTACGCTTGCAGCAGAATCGTGCCGTTCCGCAGGTCATCAAAGAATGAAACAACGGTTGGTTGGACATCCAAGCTGTTCAGCCATAGCGTGAAGACACGAGCTTCGCGTTCACCTTCGGCATCGAAGTCCTCGATGTCGGCCTTTTCTTCCTCGGTAATCGGGTCGAGGCCAGGATGGTTGTTGAAGAGGTTTGCTACAAAGGCGAGGTTGAGCTTTGGGTTTCCAGCAACTAGAGAAGTTGGCGTCAGGAATTTGCGGCATTGGAGTTTGTCGGCATTGTCGAGGACTTGTTCGGCGCGCTGAAGGAGGTCACGAGTTTGGAGCGGTCCACGCGAGCAAAGCTCGGGCGCCAGTTGGTTGAGCAGGACGGTATAGTTCTCGCCGTCTTTAACATCGTTTGAGAAGTTTGCAACTCTGCAATAAAGTCAGGCAATTAATTGTGAGTAGTGGGTATAAAGTGCACGTACTTTCTATGCCATTTGGCGTTCTTCAGGTGATAGTTGAACCAGCGCAGCAGGATCTGTTCGGGCGGTAACCGCAAGAATTGCTCCAGAGTCTCGTCTTCCTCTAGCAATCGGTACAACTCAGGATGGAGCTTGATGTCGATCTTGCCAAGCAAACCTCGGCGGATAACCTGCCAAATCAAGCCAAGGATGAGATGTTCACGCACTTCGATGATGTCTTGAGCGCCAATGTTTACCACAGAGCAGCCGATACCCTTTGCGGACTCAATAACAATGTTGTTGTTCTCCGTCATGTGGAAAGCGTTCAATTGCTTGATCTTCTTGCCCGGCCGATTGAGCACACGTTCATCAATTGTGTCGGGAACGCTGTCGTTGATGAGTTTTGCAAGCACCAGGCCATCCTTGCACTGGTCAAACATCTCAAAGGTGTCGGTTGGGAAAGGAAGGAGATGGCCAATATCGGGATCACCGGCGAGCACGGCATTGATGTGACGGGTGAATTCGGTGCGCTCGTCCTCGTTGATTGTGTGCGTAGAGCTCGCAGTAGAGCCACCGACAGTGATCCTGCCACTCTGACTCGGTTTCTGAGCATGTCCAAAGCCTGGAGATGCTGAGGCGCTATCAGCGGCTGCTGGCTTCGTACCGGTGGACATGCGCCTCTGCGCGGGCGAAGATTCACGAAGTCTGGCGATGAGCTAGGAGCCGGTGAGCGAGAATGAAGCCGCAGCAAGCGAGCCACACTTACGTCTACATAGTCTTCTAATTCAACGCGCCGCGAGCTGTCGAGCTCGACCTCCTTCAACGCCTGTCGGACCACATCGTAAGGCTGTCTCTCCTGCTGTTGGGCAGCCTTGATGGCCGTGCCTTCGTCTACGTAGCCGCGGTCCTCAACATCGAGCTTGCGGAAGGCATCCTGCAGGCCGAATATGTCACTCTGCTGGAATTGAGGGTATTTCCTGGAGTAATGTCAGCCGTGGCCGCAAGTCAAAAGGGATCATGAGAGTAGAAGAGCGGATGCTACACACCTCTGGAGCTTGATGACGTTCATGGCGGAGGCGTAGGGAAATTGAAGTTCACAGCTTCAAGGCTGCGGTAGGCTTGAAAAGCCGTCTGTCTTAAGCAAAATGATTGCCTGGCGGGAAGTCGTGGCGGTTTCCAAATTTGGGTGGAACTCTGACAGAATATTGCGCGTCGTTAGTCGGCCAAGGAATAGCACTGTTACCTTCCTCCAACCCTCCAGCCGCAGTGGTTCCGCGTGTCAACGCCTGTCGTCATACAATTTGCCCACCGAGAGCGCCAGCCGAAACGTGACAGGCCACAAGGCAACACAGTGTTGTCCCGGAGTCTCGTTTCTCCGCCTGCCGACCGCAGCCCGGATTCATCATACATGGGCGACTTGAGACTTTCGTCCTTACATAAGTGGCGCTCAATGCATAACCCTCGCCTGTCGCCTGTCTTGGTATGTTTGTTGTTCCATTAACTAGCCTTGGGCCGTCAACCTGTTCATTGTTTGCTTGCTGAGCGTCAGGCTAGGCAAATGCGTTGCCGAAATCATGCAAACCACAACCAGCGACATCTATCGTCTTGAATTTATCACGTGAGAAAGTAGACGGCTCAAACTCACCTCCATTTACCATGACCATGCGTTTTAACCTGAATTCCACCCAATCCTCACTTACGGCAAATCATTACCCCAGCCTCGTCTGTAAATAGATGTACCATGACCCTCCACAGCTGCTACCCCTCCTCAGTCTAAATTTGCCAATGTCTGTCGAGTAAAAAGCAAGTCTCAAATCGTAACGCCCGGATCACCACAATTGATTGGTCCGAGCGCTCCCAGTGTCGTATTGCGTTTCACTGCGCTGAGACAACCTGTTCTGTTTGAGATGGAGATCCCATCTCCTTCTAACAATCCACCGCCCTTCTTTTACGGCGGGTGACAGGCAACGTCTGACACTCAGAGCTTTTCCAATCCTCCATTCTAGCGACTTATGTGTTGAAAGTTCCCGACCGAATCTATGATTGTGTATGCTTGTTTGCCACCTTCATGTCGTAATGGCGGGCAGCTTCTTTTTACTGCTTTTGTCAGCGGCATCGCTCTCTGTTGCTGAACTTTTGAGTGGATATGTAGTCAAAGAAACGCACCATGTTCCCAGAGGATGGACGAATCTCGGCCCGGCTCCTGGACACGCGAAGCTGGCCATTCGCATAGGCCTCAAACAGGCTAAATGGGACGAGTTGGAGCGTCATCTGTACGAGGTGTCCGATCCATTCCATCCTCGATACGGCCAGCATCTCTCTCGAGAGGAAGTCGATCAACTTGTCAAGCCTGCCGAGTCCACTCTGGCTGAAGTCCACAACTGGCTGGACTACCGTGGTTACTCAGATCGATTGGAATACTCGGCAGCAAAGGATTGGATCAAGCTCTCGCTATCAGTCGCCGAAGCAGAGTTGCTTCTTGATACCAAATACTCCACCTATCGCCACGAAGATGGTACGTATCATCTTGATATTGGCAGCCATCGCTCAAGAAGAATGATTATTAAGGAACAATTGGTAACCTTTTGTTCTAGGTACTGAGCTCATCCGCACTCCCAAATGGTCTCTTCCAAAACATCTCCATGAACATGTCAGAACAGTTCAACCGACTAATTCTTTTCTTCGTACAACCCCGATGCGCCAATTCTCTCGACTCTCCAAGGCAGGTACGTAAATTTCAACCCAATAATCTTCATGTCACAATGCAAAACTTGGGCCTTTCATCGTAGTGCTTTTGAGTAGTGATTGACATTTCATTTTACTTATAGGTGTGACTGGTGATCAAATCACTGATTTTGAAGACGCTTCAAAGTTCTATGCATCACCACAGGCTGTAGGCAAAATTCTGACGTCTGTCTCGCCCCTGGCGCGCGCGTGTAATATCTCCGCTATAACTCCTAATTGCCTCCGGACGCTCTACGGCACTATAGACTACAAGCCGCAAGCCACTTCTAATACCTCCATTGGATTCTGCAACTATCTCAATCAAACAGCATTGATAAGCGATGTAAATCTTTTCATCCAACGTTATGCTCCTGAAGCCCAAGGTGCAACTATTAACTACACTATCATCTCTAACGGACCCAACTTTCAAGGCAATCTTTCAGACCCCGATAAGAACGCAAGTCTGGATATCGAGGGGAATCTAGATGCCGAAACTATCATCGGCATAACTCATCCAATTCCTGTGCAAGCCTACAACACTGGGGGCTCGCCACCGTACAATCCCGACCTAGCAACCGTGAATAACACCAACGAGCCGTATCTCGACTGGGTGACGTACATGCTTAGTCTTCCGGACTCCGAAATCCCCCAAACCATCTCCACGAGCTACGGCGATGACGAGCAATCCGTCCCACAGTCATACGCCACAACCGTCTGCCAGCAACTGGCGCAGCTGGGTGCGCGGGGCGTTAGCCTGCTGTACGCGAGCGGGGACCTGGGCGTGGGCAAGAACGGGACGTGCGAGAGCAACGACGGCAGCGGCATGGCCATGTTTGTGCCGGCGTTCCCGGCCGGCTGTCCGTACGTGACGGCCGTGGGCGCCACCAAGGGCCTGCGCCCCGAGGTGGTCGCGTTCGACGCCGAGAACGGCTTCGCAAGCGGCGGTGGCTTCTCCAACTACTTTGGCGCGCCCGACTACCAGCGGGATGTCGTCGACGCCTACGTTGACCGTCTGGACGGCGCGTTCGACGGCCTCTACAATGCGAGTGGCAGGGCGTACCCCGATGTTGCGGCGCAGGGCGTGCACTTTGCCGTGGTGTGGGCCGGCACGGACGTCTTGATTGATGGCACGTCTGCTGCCACGCCGACGTTTGCGTCCGTCGTCGCGCTGCTCAACGACGATCTCATTGCCCGCGGCAAGGCTCCGCTGGGGTTCTTGAACCCTTGGCTTTACAGCGTTGGGCATGCTGGCATGATGGATGTTACTTCGGGAAGCAGCATTGGCTGCAATTCGAGTGGGTTTCCAGCTATGAAGGGATGGGATGCCGCCAGTGGATGGGGCACGCCGGTAAGTTTCTCCTGTTTTCTGCTAGCGCTGTACGATTAAATGCTGACGGCAGTTATAGAACTTCAAGAAGCTTCAATCACTTGCACGATCGGCGAGTACAAGAAAGAATTTTGACAAGGGCTTTATTGATCGAATAGCTGGTGGAGTTATGCTTTCGCTTTGATCGAAGCTATTCAGCTTTTTTGTGGATATGCAACGGTATTTTCGGAATATGTTAGAAATGGATTTGGGATTCATCACATTAATCATATTGGATAGTATAGACGTGACATATTACTATCGGAATGAAGTAATGTTCTGCGATAGTTTCTCATCTTCCACAGCCCCCACTATCTGCGTTGATGTGAGTCCATTGTATCAAGTCGTCAGATCGAAGATATAAGTTTGCAACTTAAACCTATAGTAGATATTGGGCATGGCATCGTGGCGCTATCTTTAAGTTGTGAGTATGAAAGTTGATCTTGTCGTAATACCAGTAGTTCAGTGCTAAACTACAAATGTATTTACGGAGAGCGTAACAGTGAAATTTGGAGATGTGTGGCAAGGACGTACTGGTTCTTGGGTACCAAATACTTAGAAAACAGCACCCCGTGTGAATCTTGTGTACGAGTGTTTATGCTGCAACCTTACTAAGAGTGGAAAGAGGAGAAAGCCGTATTCCCGTCACGATTGTCGTTTGCGAAGTCTTGCAAGCAAGATATAGAAACAATCTATGCAAACTTCCGTCAGATTCCTAGGAAAACGTTGCGCACAGCTTCCCGTCTGGAAGTTACAAGATAGCTTCTCACAGGTAGTCGGCATCTGTAATGATAGCTAGGTCAGGGTGATTAGAAGGCTCTACGCGCTTCCTCGGTCAATCTCAAGCTTCGTACGGACTTCCAGGTTACGTGCGAGTATAAGAGCACCCACTGTTGCGGAACAGCGTCGTGAAATACCCTTATGGCAACAGTAGAGCGTATCGCCAGTGGTAACCGCTCTGGTAGTACGATTTGTAGTTCCATTTTGGCGTTCGAATTTCGGCGAAAGATGAGTCAACGACTGGTTGATCTTCTCAGTCTTTGATCTGTGAAGATGACCTATCAGAGTAAGTTGCGTGAGGCAGGTTGCCTGTTTAACCACTCAGCCTCTTCTCTTATTCGAATTCGTCTTTCGTTCTGCAATCTGCATCCCTCAGTCCACAACAACTACTCGCTAACAATAATCTCACAACGTTTAAACTGTTGAGTAGAATGCCTTCTGCCTTTTCCTTCGTTCTTCTCATCTCTTTCATGAAAATTTTGCGTCGTTCCCTTGGGTAAGTTGTCAGCACCATTCTCTAATCACCACCACTCTCGTCTTTAGCAATCGGTGATCTACCTCATAGTATGATGAGGCCGACTAGAGGTAGAATAAGACCATCGTGCCATAATATACCTTCGCTGTCAAGTTTCCGGCCGTACTTCGATGGCACTCCGATGGTCTAGTCTGAGCCGCCGCCCGCAGCACATCATTCGACAGCCAACCTGGATCAAAGATCTCCGTCGAGCTCCGCACTAACTTCGATGTCAATCCAAAAAGGCTCGCCGTTTGTGTTACTCGCCATTTGGACGTTTAGCAGCATCAGCTACACCTACCGTTTTCACGAGAATCGCATACGTTGTCGCGTCACCACCAACACCACCACTGAGGCTGTAGCACTCATTCCACACACCGTCACTGGACCGGCGACTGTGAGTTAGATCTTCCCATTCAATGTGGTGAATGGGGTTACCTCACAGAGTGATGGTGTCCCTCCCACGGTGCCGCGCATGACTATCGCGGCGGTGACCGAGACCGAGACGATCGGGATTCCGACGATGTCGATGAGTCCTCCCACAAAGAAAGGATTCTCAATCATCCGGCTGTCGCAAATTGAATATCTAAGGCGAATTCATACCAAATCGGACACTCAATGAGATGGCGGCCCCGTCCAGCCCGCTGATCCAAGCGCATACTCGAAAAGATGGCCGCGGAAATTCAAAGAGGTGACAATGTGCAATCGTCCTGGCCACAGAGATAGGTGAAAAGATAGCATTGTCAAGTTAAGTACCATCTCTTGTCTTTCTCAGCTTCCATATGCCTGTCAATGATTATAACATTCATTTCCGAGCACCGCAATGAGGTCTATTATGGAAAGAGCAGATCTGACGTCGTCAGGATAGAGGACTGCTACATTCATATGTCAATCCATCTGTTCATGACTTTTCACTGACAAGGTTGACAGCAGACACAGGAAGTCGTTGCTTCTAAGCGACAATACTACGAAGCGGATGCCTAGCAAGGCTAATGGATGGGAAGGCAAAGAGCTGACTGACGGAAGCTGCAGATGAAAAGCCTGTGAATAAATGGAAGCCAGGTAGCGAATTTGCCTTGCGATCACTTTATGTCTCGACCGTATGCTGAATGCTAACAGGGTTGCCGAATGTGTAGCACGGAGATCGAAAAACGTGGGCTTAGCAGAGCCAACTCATAGTACAACTACAACCCAGGCTCTTGCTTGACTCTCGATGGCAACGGAGTTCATCGTTACTGCTACAATGTATGTGATGGCCTTCTCTTTTATGAACATCCTGCAATGATTAAACACTTCACCGCGAAGTACCACAGGTTACCCAAGCCGCCCGTCTTGGGCAATCACAAGGCCTGATGGTGCTTATGATCGTGGCCCTTGCACATGAACGGGACAAACATAGCAATATTCTGAGCAGTTTTCTGTTGCAATTTGTGATCTCATCTCGTTGGAACGGAGGCATGCTAACAAGAGAATGACAAGCCGTTTCTGTTGCTACGTGTAACCTACACTGGTTAGCTGTCTGCAATGTTGCTCCAGAACGCTGATGACTCCGTTTTCTCCTGAAACATATTCGGCATAAACTGCATGCATATGGTTAAGTCGGCTGGACGACACATCTGACTCTATGTCACGGCAACTCTAGTCGGGACCGCCGAAGATGACCGGAACCTACTTCCCTCTCGATACTTCCCAGATCAAACGAGAAGGTATGTTACCACAGCCTTCGGACCGAAATGCAGATTCTTGGTCTATAATTAGGAATATTCTTCTGTCTGTGGGCTAGGTGTGCGTTAGCATTTCGACACGAATTGCCTTGATAGTTCCAGCAGCTGTTCCTTTCACCAGCACCTTCCAGTTTCCTTTCGCTGTGGTATTCTCGTTTCTATTTCAAATTCCGGGCCTTCACCGCTTTGTTACAGCATCTTGTGATTGGGCTTACCATCGGTGGACTTCGTTTAGAGACGGCTGACAGATAGAGTTAGAGATCATGAGAGACGTTCTCTAACGAGAGATTGTAAGACATTCCAGGCACTCGTGATATATATCGGTCGCAGAGAGCTAATGCTAGTCGTAGGGATCGGAACCGGTGTAGAGGAGAGATCGTTCAATCCTCTGAACGCCGTTCTTTCTTACTCTTCAGGTTTTAAGAGTAAGGTATGTATGTCGAAAGCTCTATGACCTCCAGAATTCATATATGACCCTCAACACTTGTGACTAACAACATCTTGTGTAGATGGTGTGCATTGGAGTCTGAGGATCACTTCCGCAACTTCGAAGAGGTATGTTGATGCCTTCTGATCTCGAGAAATTTTCTCTCATTTGATGCACCTCTCGAGTACCGTTTGAGGTGTTGGAACGATATCAATGAAGACGCGGCTGCTGATCGGAGCGAAACAGGTGGTGGAAATGGGATCATACAGCGCCAAATTCTTCGCCGACGTCGACGATCCATTTGCAGTGTTTTTGTCATGGTACTCTTCTCCAGAAGCGGAACTGCTCGAGACTTTGGAAGAGATGGAGGAGGAAGCTTGTGCGTTCAAAGGTAAGCGGGAACTATTAGGGCTTTTGCAAGGATCTTCGAAGCAAGAGCTCGCCGAACCTGCGTTGCCGGAATGCAAGTTCGCTTTTTACGAGGGAAATTGCGGTGAGCTTGGTAAGTTTCGTTCTGCCGTCCATCTGAGAGATTCAAAGTTCATGATTTATGTTTATATCGCTATGCACTCTCTCATTCTGAACACTATCGATTAGCATTGCAAGCTTATCTAACGTTCTACTGCAGACAGTTCTGCCTGGAGCATGGGCGATTTGACTGACTGGTACCCTTCGCTTAGCGCAGGCTCACTCGTAGAAGGCGCTGTGCCGCCAGCTGTCGCAGGTACCAGTGGTGCCACAAATGCTTTACCACCCGAGAACTACCAATTTACTGCTTCAGCACAGAAGGTGACCAATACCGTAAAACGGAGACGGTCGGTAGACCTGGCTACAAACGAAGGATTTCAGGCCTCTGGGCCTTTCACGGCCACAGAAGTCGCTGCATTGGAAGATGCTGTCGAGCAGTATAGAGTCGCCAACAATCTGAGCGAGACAGAGGTACGAGACCTCATCCAGGATTCAGATCGCGCGCACAGGAAGGACACAACGCCCCTTTGGCAGCATATTTGTTCAGCTCTTCCGCTACGCCAGAAGCCAAACATTCACAAGTTTGCCCGCCGCAAGTTCCACAACTATTCCAAGAGAGGCCAATGGACTCCCGAAGAGGATGCCGAATTGCTTCGAGTCTATGAAATGCACCCACAGCGATGGAAGCAGATAGGACAAGTCATCGGCAGGTTTGCAGAGGATTGCAGGGACCGCTATCGAAATTACTTGAAATGTGGATCGGCGCAGAAGATGGATGTTTGGGATGCTGTTGAGACTCGCCAATTCAAAGAGGTAGTCAACCACCTTCTGGACGAACTCCGAAATGACGTCTCGCGATCTAAGAAGAAGCGCAAGTTATCAAATTCTGCAGTTGGTGTAAATGAAGACGACCTCGAACAACTCATTGATTGGGATGTGGTCTCCGATCGCATGGGACGACAGCGGAGCCGCCTACAGTGTCGCAACAAGTGGGAGAAGCTCAAAGAAACCGAAGTTCGAGATGCGGCGATTGATCAGGCGTATTTGGAAGCCGGAGAAGATTCACAGAAAGGACCGTCGCCGCGATATCTACAAGCCAAAGCCAACTACGAACATATGTTACCAGGTGACAAGTTCATGATAATCAAACTGATTCGCGACAGTTTGAAATCCCCATATCGAAAGTATGAGCACGAAATACCATGGCAGCGGATGCAAAAGAACACCAAAGACAAATGCAAGTGGACACTACCGGAGCGAAAGATCTGCCTTCGCGACCTGAAAAAGACTGTTAAAGCTCCGAAGAAGGGCGGTTTCAAAGCTTATCTCAATGCAATGCTTGAGTACTTGGAAGAATCTTATCCTGGCCGAACTGAAGATTTCTATGAAGGTCCGCTTGACTACATCTACACAGGAGCTCCGAAGCGAAGCAAAGACCCTCGGCGGCGCCCCAAGCCGGACAAACAAGATAGCTCTCACTTGTCAAGTGATACTCCATCAACAACATCAGCGTCAACCCCCGTGGCCAATGGGTCATCCGAGAACAGTTCGACTACAAGCTATGATACCACGGAGGATGAACCCGAAGATATTGACCTTGGGAAAGAAGGTACGGAGGAAGATGACTCTGAGAACGAGGATCAGTCGGACACGAGTTCTGAAGAAAGAGATGGGTGGGAGAATGTGGAGACCATTGATGACAAATTGATATACTATGCTTCTTCGCAGTGGGTAACGGATGGGCAACGGTTGTTCACAGCGATTAACGAAGCATGATGCATGCATGTTCCAAGACATGTTATTCTACTGCAGCATTGTGACACCCCCGTTTGTATGGCTACAAGCATAGTATGAAGTGTGGAAAAAAGTCTGCGTATTTTGAGGGTGACTCAACGCAAACGACATCACTTAAGGGAGGTGTAAATCTTTTCATTCACCATTCCAAAGAAGGATTTAGAAGAAGACAAAAGTCTCAATCAAACTTACTTTCGTTCTTAATCACTCTGTCGAGATATGCCGTGGTTAGCGTCATTTCCTCTTCTGGTCGTTCGCGAACTATCCTCCTGATAGCAATGTCGCGTGATAACCTTTTCTTTATGTCAATCCACAAACTGAGTCTTCCTATATAAGTCTATCAGGTATAGAATTACTAGTCCTTTCAAATCTATCTTCCTTTCCAAGATAGCTCAACGCAAATACCTATTATTCCATTCGCAGGGATGTGCAATCAATTCCTCACCAATTTCCAGTGCGAACACCAGACTTGTTTCCCGGACGCTTGCCAGGAAGCTATTAAACTTAAAATTGACCCTTCGGAATGCGAAGAGCTCCAGACGATCGAGGAGACTGAGAATGGCCACTGTCCAAGCTGTTCCCAGAAAATGTCAGCCTCTGACGATGACCTCGAAGCCCTTCTAAAGTCCACGCGCCCAGAGTGGGAGAAAGAATTTCTTGATGACGAGGCTTTGGATTTGGTTGCAAATCTGAAGATTAGCGGCGGCAACGAGGAAGAGAAGGAGCAAGCCGATATGGACAGAGCTATTCGAGAGTCAATTCACGCTACATACGGTGGCCAATTCTCGTTAGAAGATTTCAGACCCGATGAGAACTGGAGACAACGACCAACTGGACAAGCCGTGGCCGAGTCTAGCGCAACAGGAACTGCAGGGAGCTCTCGTTCCGCTTCCAAACAATTCGTATCCATTCCTCGGCTTCAAACTGAAGGTCTTCCACCACCATCGGGTCCACCACCAGATCGTGATCTCCCTCCGACTCCCACTACTCCCACTACTCCTCAAGAACAGTCTGGGAAAGGAAAGGCACCCATGACTCAGTCCCCAGTCTCGCCATCCTCTTCCCCTCCTACTTACAGCCTCTTCCCTCCACTATCTTCACCTGGTCGCCCGTCGAACGCTCCAGACTTGATTCGGGGAGCTTCGAGTTCTGCAGTTCAATCTAATCCTGCTCCTCGTAGAGCTGGGAGGGCACAGGGCGGTAGGGTTCCACCACCAGTCGAATCAGATTCATCACAATCACCATAACGCCGACTGCCTCAGAATCAACACTCGTATGAGAAAAGAGAATGATGGTCAGTATGATTGCAGCCAGAGCATTTCTCTAAGGAATTGGATCGAGAAATTCTGATTTGTACGGAAAGATTGCTGCGAAACGTGTAATGTAGGTAGTTCAAGGTTGTTCAAATTGTATCATTCTAGATTTGCTGTTGGCTACTTGACTGTCAACGGTTCGACTGGCTCGAAACCTCGATAGTTATCGTCAATCACATCTCCGAATGAAGTTAGCACATTCCGCTTATATGATTATCAACCTTACCTTGAACAGCCCCCAGGTAATTCTGCATACCGCCAAAGTAGAACCTGATTGCCTTCTTCTTTTTTGGTATATTGACTCCGAAAATCCAACTATTGGTCACTTTGAACAAGCTTTTCTCACATAGCTCGTTACATAGTGCCAACCATTCAGATTCGGCTTGTTCGGAAGCTTCAACAATGGCTCCTTTGCCCGCTTTCACTGCTCGATTGATGAGGTTCGCGATGAAGACAACTTGTGCTTCGATCGCAGGAGGAAGATTTGTAAAAGGTCCTTGAGGTCCAGTAATCATGAACCAATTTGGAAAGTTTGCTGTCGCGACGCCTAAATAACTAGTCGGCCCTCCTTCCCACTGCTCTTTCAAACTAATTCCGTTTCGCCCATGGATTTTAAGCCTTGTATAGTTTCCTTCGACCGCATCAAATCCAGTAGCGAAAATAATCACATCCAATTCATATTCTTTGCCATCGGCTGTCCGAATCCCTTTCGGCGTAATCTCCTCAATCGGTGTCTCATCAATTCTCACAATTTCTACGTTCTCTTGATTGAATCGCTCATAATACCCGCCATCACAAAGCGGCCTGCGTGCATAATAGTCTGTTGGACACAACTTCCTCGCCTTCTCGGGATCCTTGACGATGCTCCGAATCTTCTTTCGAATGAACTCGCAGGCCTCCTCGTTAGCCCGCGGGTCAACCGTAATGTCGGCGAACGTGGCGAACATGAAGCGGAAGCCGTTTCCCTTCTGCCAGTTCTCCTCGAAGACGCGCTCGCGCTCCTCGGGCGTCGCGTCCGCGCACATCGCCGTGCTCTCCTTGAACCCAAACGCCGTGATGCTGTTGCGCACCTGCGAGAAGATGGCGTCGTAGTTCTCGTTGACCCAGGTGCGGTACTCGGATGAGACGGGCCCGTCGCCCGATGGTACGCTGTATTGCGGATGTCGCTGGAAGCTAGTGAGGGACGCGGCAATCGGAGCGACGGCGGTAATGACCTGCACGCCTGTCGAACCGTTGCCGATGACGCCGACGCGCTTGCCTTCGAGCGACACACCCTCGGGCCACTTTGCTGTGTGGTGCATTTCACCTTGGAACGTGTCGATCCCCTTGATATCGGGCAAGTTCGTTGCTGAGAGCAAGCCCAAAGCGCAGACCACGAAACGAGCGTGAATGATCTCAGTAGCATTCCCGTGCTGGCAAGTTTCGATGACCCAGTGATTGGCGGTGTCGTCCCATGTCGCAGATGTCATCTCTGTGTGGAATTGCATGTACTTCCTCAGGTCGTATTTCGCAACAACATGATTCAAATACGCCAGGACTTCGGCTTGTTTGACATAATGATCGGGCCATGGGTAAGATAGGAGGTCTTCTTTATCCCATGAATAGCGATAGATGTATGCTTCCGTATCACTCATCGCACCGGGATAGCGATTCCTATGTGATTGACCGTAAGCATTCTCCGCCTAGAATATTTTGAAATCTTAAAGAATACACACCAATACCATGTACCGCCAACATCTCCGGCGAAATCGATTGCTTTCACGGACAGTCCAAGCTCTTTTAATTTGTAAAGCTGGTATATTCCACCAAAGCCGGCGCCGACCACCAGCGCATCAATTTCTGTAGCACTCATTTGAAAGAATTGAGAACACACAGCTTTAGAAACAAAAAGACTTGCAATACAGCGAAAGACTCAATTGTGTTGCACTTATAATAGTTCTGTCTAAAAGGAAGGGAGTTGCTGCAAGGTGGAGTTAGATACGAACTCTCTGCGGAGGTGGTAGTTGCATTTTTATTCCCGCGTGCGTCCATGAAAGGAAATGTACAGAGTGTGTATAACGGTATCGTGATGGTCCAACATCGAAAACGAATTTTCAACTGGAGCGTGGTGCTATGGAGAAGGAAAGTCAACAAATGTGAGCGGGAGAGGGTTTATTTTGGTGGCTGAGACGACTGAGCGCTGCCGGCAGCCCGAACATTGTGCCGGCGAGTTTGGAGATTAAACCGTTCTTTCGACTTAAACATCGCACAAAAGATACAGTTCAGGTACTGCAGATACGTCTGCACAAGAACTAATCAAAAATAAAGACGAAGTCTGGAGCGTTGAAGGTTCAGATTCGGCTAACCTTCTATGTGGTTTATCACGACAGCAAATAAATGCAGATCCACGCCGATTCCCATGAAAATGTGATGCTCACGACCTAGGCTTCTCCTTCTTTTCCTTCCAAAGCGCCATCAAGCCGACACCCGAGACCTTGACGACCTTGAACCGCACACCAGGAATATCACCCTTGGCTTTGCCCTTGCGACCGAAACCCGCGAGCAGCACTTCGTCGTTTTCATCCACAAAGTTCAAGCAACCGTCGTTGGGCACGAACGCAGTGACTTTCTTGCCGTTCTTGATCAATTGTACACGGACGCATTTTCGGATGGCAGAGTTCGGTTGTTTGGCTTCGACGCCGACTTTTTCGAGCACGATGCCCTTGGCGTGGGACGAGCCGCCGAAGGGAGAGGACTTGAAGGCGGTACCGAGAAGGCGCTTCTTATAGTGGAGATCTGATCAGATGTTACTGATTGCTCTTCGTTGTGAGGAAGAAAAGAAGTCCTCACCTGCCCATCGGCCTTCACGGCGATGATTGCGGAGCTTGCGAGCGGCGTTTCTGCATGCGAAATCAGCATCTCCAAGAATACAAGAATTGTTTTGCTTTACTTACAGGCCTCTAGGCTTGCCTTTACCCATGGTTGCTGTTGTATGGTGGAATTCGTCGTGCAGCTACGAAATGGAAATTCGCTGTGAGGACGTCGGCCATTAGTGTCGCCGGAACCGAAGCGAGCTTATGTAAGAAACCAAGCACGGCACGCCGACGACGACCAGCGGACTAGTGCGCCTATAGATCACCTCAAACTGTTAGTTATGTTTCCTTTCTCGCTTAAAACAAGTCGCTGACGGCCATGGACGTACTAAATTCGGCTTGGAAACCCTTATAATGTCCAAAGCATTTTCGCAATAGTTCTGTCCATTGCCATCGAAATCCTTGACGCATGTCCTATTAAAGCACACTAACTAGAGCCAGAAGAGTTGCTTTGGAACAGAGCAATGTGTCCATTTCATACGGCAGTCTCTGGATATCGAAATGTTCGCTCCAATGAATGATTGCAATTCTCAATCAGCAATCCTGTTGTCGTTGCAAATCAGATTTCCCAGACAATCGATGTCGTTCAGCAACCGTCCAACTTTACTCAGGGCGTATCATCCGCTCTCAAACGTTCCAGCGACTTGAGGTCCTACTACCACTCCCATCTTCTTCCCTGCAGCTTATCCCTCATTTGAACCTTCTATCTACGTCCCTCAGCGCGTCATCCCTCAGCCTCTCAGCGTCTCGCGCTATTTGCCTTGCATCGGTGTGGAAATTCGAATTGGTACTCATCTTTGAATGAGTGCCACCATTACCCGTAAGCCTTCTGTAAGCGTCATCTCCGGCGTTGTATGCTTTCTGGCCGAAAGATTTAGCAGTGCTAGCAACTGAGTTGGCGAGATCTTTAAAACTGGACGTCCAGGACTTTGACGATGTCATGGTGTAGGTATAGGTAGTATAAGATTGCAATAGTTCAAAAGCAGAAATTTCGGTCACCTTGCGGTTTTTTTCCCAACTTTATTTCTGCGGATTTTCGTTTGTCTAGAGTCTCTTTATCATCTCGCCGTGGAAAAAATCGGACCTGGTGATGGATGACGTATGTGGTCTGTGCATTGTGATTTTGCAGGCCTGCGGTCAAGGTGTTGAAGACATCGGATCAGCAAGCCACATGAAAATACGATGGCAGACGTGAATTGTTTTCGAGTTATATTCTTCCGAGTGAAATCGCATCAGGAAAGTGATGCTCTTTTCCGGGGAAAGGCGGCCTTTTTCGACCTCTGCTAGCCAAGCCCTCACCTTTCGACCTCCCATCTATAAATCACCCTCGTCTTCCCCTAGCCGGTTTAACTTCCTTCACCATCCATCACTTTTTTTCTCTTCCTTTCCCTCCTCGACCCCTGCCCTACCTCCAACCGTCCACTTTATGAGGCATTTTTCCTATTCGGTGCGCATTCGCGCCCGTCGTCGCGCCCGCCGACCCCCCCACCGGCTCCTGCTCGTCGGCCTACGGTTTTGCTCACATTCTTGTTTCGCAAGCAACGTCAGCGCGAGTGGCCACGTCGACGCGTGAGAGGCTGCAAACCGCTTCCCGTATCCTTTTCTAAAGTGTAAGCGAGAGCGCGACGCCCACGACTTGCCATAGGCGCTCTTGAATTTCATTGCTGCCGATGGTAAAGTATTCTTTTCCTGCCTCAAGCACTCGACTCTGTCTGCTGACTCCTTCTGAGGTGATTGCTCCTGTGCTTGTGCATCCTGTGTGCGTTGTCAGCAGCGTCGATATCAACCCCTCCTTCCTGCCGCTGTGCCGCAGCTGCACCTTGTCTCACGTCGGAATGGTCCTTAGCAAGCGCTTTGGACGGAGCTGGAGGAGATATGACGGCGGTGTAAGAACGCTTTGCGATCGACAATGGTAGCAACATCGGGCTTAGATGATTGCGTGGCGTCACCATGCTGGCAACATTGGCGGTTGAGCGGGCTCCTGAGCTGACGCACACCTCGCATCTGCTGGGATGTACCGTCGGGGCTACCTCAGCTGATCAGTGATCCACAACCCAAATGCCGAATCGCTCATCTCCTTCAACCGGGCTGCTCCTTCCGATCCAAAACGTCGCTGAGCCCGGGAATGCCCGCCGTAGCTCCCCGGCCGTCATCCATTCGGCCCCGGCAGGCAAGAAATTCAATAGATTACCCCCGGCTAGCGACGCTGGCGATGCTCGTGGGCCGATGCGTCAGGATGGCCGTCCGGGGCATAAGCGCCCAGCCGGCATACGAAAATAGTAGCACCGCCGCGAGCAGCGCCTCGAGGACGCGCGTGTTGGTCGAGCTCTGTATAACGCGCGAGTAGCCCGCCGGGTCTGTTATGGTTGCCGAGTAGTTGCGGGCGTCGTTGCCCTCAGCGATATCGACGGGTGGGTGGATGAGCGTGGCGTTGCTCTCGTTGGCTGGCATCCGGAGCACGCCGTTGACCCATTGAGTGACCAGTATGCCTTGTTGGAACTGGATCGCGTCGGCGACCTGCTGTATCTGCGTGTCGTCTGTCAGAGCCGACAGCGGGACAGCGTACGGGGATGTGGTGAGGATGCCGAAGAAGCGGTCCAGAAGAGCCGTCGATGAGGCGTTCACTAAAAAGACGTACAGACCCTCTGGTGTCTGATCTACCTGTATCGTTGTGGAGCGAGCAGAGGATTCAATAGGTACCGGCGGGTAGGAAGGGTGGATTTCAAGATCCGGTCCGAAAAATGTTATCTCAACGTCGACAATTTCGAAGGTTTCATTACATCCCATTGCGGACACGAAGGAAAGACTCGGTGGAGACGTCGAAAAGTCATAGCTGCCCCATGCATAAAGTGACCCACTGCAGCTTGCCAAGAAGCTACTATTACCCGTGCTTCCGTAGCCGAATACGCCTTGGATGGGCGGCTGCGGTCCTAGGTTTAGAGCTATGTTGATAATATCTTCTTGTGGATCGAGACCATCAAGGCACTGCTCTTCTGGAATATCAATCTGCAGTACATTCCAGTAGCCATCATATGGGACGTAGCCCTTGTAAGATCCATTGGTATATATGATGGCGTTTAGTTCCGAGGCGTTATATTGCCTGCAGTTTAACTTAGGTCGTAGTGCTGGTACTGTTGCATTGATCGGAAGGGATGACAAAGAATCGCTTATTGTGTTGTTGTCCATTGTGCCGGATATTAGGTCAAAGATTGGGAAAGCGAGGTTTTGGTAAGTAAAAGCTGGGTAAGAGAAGTTATTTTCTAGGATCAACGAGGCAAAAATCGAATCATATTGGGTCTCAATTTTTACCATCAGAGAGGCATTGGCGTCCACGTTAAACGAGCCTATGGTCTGCAAGTAGACATCTGATGTCGACGGAAGAGTTTGTAATGAAAACAGATTTCCTGCGAAAATGGTAAAGAGGGGGCTGATTGAGGCAGCTATGGTAGCCATTGCTCCGGGATAGCACCGAGTTCGTATCTCGTGCCACAGAATGAATGGAGTTGCTCGATCCAGTAAGTCGAGATTTATGGATGACTCGAAGCCCCCACCGCGGACGAGGCTTGCGTATGGAGCTAAAATGCGTGTCTGGAGATCGACGGCGCTAAAGAATAAGCTGAGCAAGCTCATTACAATGGCCGGAATTAAGGTCCACGTGTAGTGTAAGTATGTCTGGTCTTCCACGTCCCCTAGACCCTCGTCTACCCGTGATCTCCGAAGCGTAATCTCCAAAGTGAGTATTATACCAACTGATATAAAGAAAACACCAATTCGAAGGATGGGATGCAAGACTACTGGCTGAAAAAGTTTGGCTTTGGTGTTTCCATCTGCCGTATTGAGCAATATCTCGTCTTCCTGGCCGCCGAGCACACAAAAACGGACACGGTTATTTCCACCTTCTCCTTCCACTGTGACGCTTGAGTGATAAAATGAGTTCCCAATTTGAGCCCGAATAGCGTTTATGCTAGCGCTTCCAAAATGCTGTAAAGACTGGAGAAGAGAAGAACTGCCGGCTAGAAGCGTAGCGACTGACAAGATAGAGCCAGGCTCGTGAGGGAGGAAAGCCCTCTTTGGTACGACAAATGCTGCAGCTGTTACTAGCAAGGCCGAAATGCCGAGAAGAGCGCTCATTAGCTGCACAGTCAATGGCCGTACCAGGAGGCGTTTGTCATCGAGGTACGCTGAGCCGGTTGACGGGATTTCTGTTGGTCGCATCAGGCCTTGGTAGGCTATCAGTGCTGTCATCTGTTGGTAGTACTCGGCTCCCCCATTCTGGAGTAACTCTTCATCGTATAGGTTCGTGACGTCTTGTACTTCATACATGTACGTGTTTGCATATATGATGGCGGCCGTCTGGAAATATGGATCGACATCGATGTAGATGTTTGACACAGTAAGTAGAGTATCAGAGCTATCATCTGCGCCAATGGCGAAAAGACTTTGTGGAGCGGCTGTGTTTTGGTAAGACTGGTAAATCGCTTCAAGAAGCTCAGCTGAATGAACGTTACTCAGTGTCCTCGGCGGTACAGCATCCGATATGGAGATGTTTAGCAGTTGTGTTCCGTTCCGGACAACGCTCACTGTATTGATGATGTAAGATGGTTGGCATATCAACTGTGTCGAGTTTAAAATTTCTAGTGGTGAGTCCTCATCAGCATGATCCTTTGAGTCAAGCCCGAAGTAGGTCGTATTAACCTGGCCGAATAATATGGCCACGCGTATGGCGTCCAAATCCGATGAGTCGTTACATGAGCCAGGTACAAAGCGACCAAAGTAAGGGGTTACAGGTATGTACGGTGAGGTGAATGTGAGATTCAGAACACATTCTGGGGTACTCAATATTGCATTCAAAGCTCCGTTCCAGCCCGCGGATTGGTTGGAAGGGGGCTGACTGCCAACAAAATGTATTGTGGCTATCTCGCACGTCAAGTTGCCTGAGAAACCATCAACCGTAGTTTGTAAGACTGCAGAACCCGAAAGGTTCGAGGCAGCCGGCTGATAGGCAAATTGACTTGATATGCCGTTCGGATAGCTCAAATTGTACTCGAATAGTCCGGAGATCGTGAAGGCGGCAATGGAGCCTGTGGTCTGAAGTCCGGAGGGCTCATCAACGAACTCCCTACCCAGAGTAACGGGAACCGACGAAAGGGTTGTCGTTAGCCAAGACGGCGTGATCAACGATGTCGATAGAACAATAAGGACGTTCAGTAGGATTGATACTGTTGCGGTTGATGCAACAACGAAGTCTCGATTTTTGATGGCTCGGGCAATTGTCTTGTGTGGTAGGAGGGAAAGGTAATCCAGAAGCATTGTCTGATCTGCTGTTGCGACGCCGCGAGACAACCGAGCCCACGGGGCCGTCGTTTTAGCTTGACAGTCGACCCTAGCCCACAATGCCGCCGTAGCTGTGAAGATGGCAATTGCGCCATATCTCCAGACGGATTGTTTGTTTTGGTCACCTGGTGCTAGTCCGCGATTTCTGTTGGAGATTGCTAGAAGCGTTTCTAAGGCGGCAATGAAGGCTAGGAGGAGCAAGATGAAGGCAATGAGCACACGGCGACGAAGATAGAATGGTCGCCAGGGCAAGGCCGTGTCAGGCACTACAGACGTTTGTGCAGACTTCAGTCGTGTAGGTTCTATAAGGCTTCGGGCGATCGACATATTCGTAATCGAGTCTACGTTACTAAGTCAGGAGTGAATAGATAGTCCAGAGCGCTCATGAACAACACCGTGCAGCAAAACTCTGAATTGCCGTCTTGACTTGTAGTGTGCTCAGGCTCTTGGTTGCATCCGCGGCGCTTGGGAAATAGATCTTGGGCAAAACTCTTCAGACCATACCGTACTCTACAGTAGAGCTGTGGCAATTGGGCCTCTTATTAGACACAACCCACCCCTGCGACTCCTCTAGCGGCTGCTTTTTAGGATTGCGGAAGGATCCGTATTTCAGGTCCTGCGTGCACAGCCTTTTGGGCTCCCTTGCAGCGAACACGGCGGGTGTTGTATCAGAAACTACGGTACGGGAGATTCAGCCCACTTCGGACGCCACCAACTTTTTCCCTAGCACACCGAACTTCGAAGAGAAACCCACAGTCGCGATTGAGCAAGGGGGAGCACCTGAAGCGGTGATCGATAGCGTCAACGAAGCGATCGAGAGCATGACCAACACCGCGGTAATGTCGGTCCCACAGCAAGCTACCGTACATGTGCGACCGAGCCAGTCAAGTATTAGCAGAAGGCGTTCCTCCTGGCGTGCCCAAGGCATAACGTGCCTTGGCGGATTATGGCGGCCCATTCGAAACGCTTCTATGTGTTTAGAAGCTATGCTACCTTGAGCCACGCGCCTGTGCGAAGTCTTTGCTGGTTGCCTGGAGGCAGAGGTGTCCCGTTCTCGCTTCATCCTACCCTAAGTTACAGTGCCTAACGAAATCGGTTTCACCCTTCGAACGCGCACACACAAACTCAGCCACACTAGCTTTACAGGGGTACAGTGTGAACTTGTACGTAAATGGCTAGCCTGCTAACCGCAGCTAAATGTGTACTTGGGCGGAGGTTCCCTGCTTAAGTCTACCTTTACATAAGCACAACACTCAAGCACGTGATTTCCAGCATTCAGAGGACGCCTGGAAGATTGACGGGTGGAAGATTGACGGTGAGAGCGATCACAGGGTCCGCATTCACATAAGCGTAACATTCGTGCACGTGGTTCCAAGCATTCAAAGAAGACGAGCATTCAGGTCAATTGCTTGACGACGCTTCACGCCCTCCTACTGCGGCCCCCTTTAGAGTTTAGCGCTAACGAAGCGCTGCCAGGTACAGGGACTAAAAGGTCCAGTGTGTGTAAAAAAAACCGGACACCTGATTTTGCAATCGACAGTAACATCACCTCTTTGTTTCGCAGCCGTGACAACAGAGGTACAAGCTCAAAAACATAGCGCTCAATCCACAGGAGCTTCATTGAGTTAGCACGCCCATTCCACTAGTCTCATTTGGTAGGTGTGGCTTACTTGTATGCAGCAGCGTGAGTTTCCAGCTGAGCCGTGACAATGATGACATCTGTGCACTCAATGCACGGTCAAAAAGTTGTGGCGTATAGGATAATACGTGGCGCTTATCGAGGCATTTTTCTTTTCATTCAGATCATCTGCTCCCGCGAACCCCGCCTTGCCGTTCGCAATAACTTGTTCTGTTTCTGCAGTACCGCATGATGGATCGTTCCATCATTCCCCTAATATGGGAGTTGAAAGGACTTCCCGTCGACAGCTGATGCGACACCTATATTAGTGCATCATCTTGTTCTTTCCAAGTGCCTCATGGCTGTTCCTTACGCCTCGATAGCAACTGCAGTCGAAGCTGTCGCGACACTTGCGTTTAAGATTTATTCTGCTTGGAAAGATGCACCAGACATACTACAGCGCGTCTCACGCGAGCTAGAATCCGTTTACCTCCTTTTGCAGCAACTTCACAGCGAATCTCGGGACGGCACTTCGACCATCAATCGTTATGGCGCCCACCAGAAGACCAATTTCGAGATGGTGATCGTCAACATCAAGCATCCACTGGAATACCTCAATAGTCATGTGGAGAATTATAAACGGAGTGGACGTAGCGCTTGGCAGCGGATATTGATTGGTGGTTTGGTGAAGGAACAGATCAAGGATAATTTGGACGAGATTCAGCATCATGTGTCCTACCTACAAATGATCCACCTGAGTTTCTCTGATGGTGAGCGATACCTTCGCTTGGACAATCACATCGATGAGTTCTGCCAAGAGGAGGCCGCGAGGGAGGAAGGGGCGTCGACCATATTCTCGCTCGAGGATGAAGAGGTCAAACCGGAGGGTTGGGAAGAGCTTTGGGAAGAGCTACTCCCAAAGCTCGAGCGGCTGCATTACGAGGCAGTAGATATACGAAACCATAAGAAAGACATATTGGCCTACATCAACTACAAGAGCAACGTAATAAGGAAAGAGCGTGGGGCTAGAGGGCGGCGTGGGCTCATGTACGAACAGATTCATGAAGAGTCTGGAGAGTCAAGTAAAGGCGGAACTCAAGATCTAAGCTCTTTAACAGCAGCTCACCCTGTAGATACTCTTCAGGCTATGAAGAGCGGTTCACAAATAAGAGAACAAGAGCCTCGTAATCGGGAAGCCGGACAGCGTTTTACGATTGAACCGCCGCCAGACAAACTTGAATACATCACACAGACGAAAGAGGTCCACGCGAACAAGGGATGGCTAAATACAGCCACAACACACCAGGCCTACGAGCTCGCCAATTCCGCAGAAAAGAACCAATCGAAGGCAGTCGCCACAGATGACTCGCTACCCTCTGATTACGTCTGGATGAGAAGGCTTTGCAGCCGCCTTGGAATAAACGCTCGGCGTGATCATTTTATCCGCCAAGTGGGCATTTTCCTCGTGTCCTGGCTTCAGCTGAGCATGGGCATCGTAGGTGTCATAATATCCGGCCTCTACATCGGCCAATGGCTTTCCTATTTCAAAGTTAACAGTATCCAATATTGTGCCGAACATTTGGAATATTGTGGTGGTACCAGTGTCGGATATTCTGCCCCTCATGTGCCGGTAACCCCGTAAGTTACTTCACACATTTAGACAGGGTGGAATGCTGATTGTTCGTACTTAGGGTAGCGCTAATCATCGTGTTTGCCATCGAGATCCTTTCCTCGTTCAGTGGTATCGTCTATGCTTGTAAAGGCGACGGGGGCCGGGACGAGGACGACGAGGTAGTCGGGGGATGTACTTTTGGACGAATTTTAATGCTGATCCCGTTTATCGTTACCAGCTTTAAATTACACCCTAAACTTATTGGGGTGACGAGTGACGGCGGACACGAGGATATTTCCGACATTTCTTTCCGGTTCCATATCATCTTCACGACTTTAGCATTCTCGCACTTGTAAGCCATCTACATGCTCTAAATCTTACAGCTTTAATACGCCTTTCTTGCGCTGACCATACCTTAGAATCTCCGACCTGGTTCTGTTGATTCTTCTGATGAAAGATTATATTGATTGATTCTGGAGCTTGGGAGCTCGACTACTCAGGGGAATGGTATATGTGCATCTGTGGCCAAAATTCTGCCCGGCATTGGCACCTTGGTTTTCTGACACAATAACACCCTGTTTTAAGGTGCGAAAGCCGGCGTCTATAGACTTAACGAGACACATTTACCTCCAAATCTAGAGGCCTCTCCCCCCGCTTTTGGAGTCACTTTCCTCTAAAGGATTGCACAGATTTTCTAATCTGCCCGGACGGGTACTTGAACGTAAATGGCTAGCCGGCTAACCGCAGCCAAAAGTGTACTTGGGCGGAAGTTCCCTAGTCAAGCCCGCCTTTACATAAGCGCAACATTGGTGCACGTGGTTCCAAGCATTCAAAGAAGACGAGCATTCAGGTCAATTGCTTGACGACGCTTCACGCCCTCCTACTGCGACCCGTGACAGCGTCTGACCGTCTTTGTCCCTCGAGTCGGTGTCGACCTCGCCGGTGTCGCACCTTTGGCGCAATGGAACAGGAATTGCAATGCCCTCCACTTAGCGGACACGTGTAGCTCCCGTGATGAACCACGCGCTAAATTTGGGGAGCGGGCTCATGCCCTTGCCCGCGCGCGCGATAATGATTCTCAAGGCGTGTTCGCGTAGAGGAGGACGGCGGCGGGCTTGAGGATGAGTGTGCTACTGCAGAACGCGTTCAGGAGTCGCAGGCGGATGCCAGATGGATTGCGCACGTTGTTGGTGGTGGTGGTGCGTACAGGTGCGTGAAGAGGTCGTGGGATTTCGCTGCGACGGACTTTGACCAGGGAACTCCCGCCCAAGTACATTTTTGGCTGCGGTTAGCCGGCTAGCCATTTACGTTCAAGTTCCCGTCATATCCTTGTAGCCCTAGTGTGGCTGAGTTTGTGCGTGCCGCGCTCAGAGGGGTGACACCGATTTCGTTATGGCCTGTAAAGTTATTGTACGCATGTGTAAGTGTCGGCGCAGCTTTGGTAGAGCGGTAAGGCTGTACCTAACGTGTTCATTGTGGCGAAGTGCGTGGAATGGCTAGAGGGCATTCGTGAATGCTTGGAAGTTGTCTTCGCCTGGACTAGGATGGGTGAAGCCAAAGCAACCATATTTCTGGAAGGTTGGAACTGCATATTGCGGTGCCTTGAGCCGCTTTTGCTCCTACGAAGCTTCATGCCGCGAAAAATGTATTACATCAAAGATGGCCACCAGCAATTGGTTGAGTTTGAAGATCCCATGGATGTTCTATACTCCTCACACGCAGGAGTTCTAGCCGCAGGAAAATCGCTTTTGAAACGTTTCATACTGTGCCATGGCTATCAGGCGATAGTCGCAGAAATTGAGCGATATCGCACCAAATCCATAGACAGCTGGAAGCCTTCACGTGAAATAGCGCTGGTATAGTCTTAATTATGTTTCACTCAGTTGCTATGATCTGAGGTCCAACCGGCTTATTCTGTAGCTATAAGCAACACTCTACTCTGTGCTCACTCTACCGTGTACTGGCGCACATGCTTACTTTACTGTGTGCTGGTTTGCGATTTAAAAATTGGGTTTCGAATCTTGTCCCTTTCACCAATCCAAATAAGGTGAAAAAGCATCCCAATTCGACCGCATTTTCACTTGGAATAATATTTATGATAGTTATAGCTTTACAGCGCCGTAGCTAGTTGGGTGACGTTAATACTAAGTCCAAAATTCCTCAACCGTAATACCTGCATGCCGAAAGTGCGCTTTCGTAATACTATCTCTACTTCCTATAGTATCTATACACCACTCAAGAAACACCTTAAAGTCCTGCTCTGGATTCTCTCCGTACTCATGCCATTGTTTCCTTATAAAGGCTTTTAGTACTGCAAAAATTCCTCGATCGGGTTGAGATCTGGCGAGTAAGGCGGTAAATAAACAAGTTTTACCCCGGCATCAGAACACGATTGCTCTACACGTTCCGAGTGATGAAAGGAGGCATTATCTATTACTAGTATAGACTTTGGCTCTGGTCATCTCCTACAATGCGTAAGAAGCTGCTCAATAAAGCCTTCGAAGACACTGCTATTAGTAGATCCTTGGAACACGCGTGATAGAACGATGCTATCTTGTGCATAGGCAGGCAAGATTTAGTATCGGCGTTCACGATGAAATCGCGCGACTTAAACGGGTGCTACGCCAAGCGGGGACCAACCTATTCGGCTAAAACCGATCCTTTTATCGCATCCTAACTCATCCACATATACGAGCTGATAAGAGTGGAATGCGGAGAGGTTATAGAGATAGTAGTCTCGCAAGTCAGCATTGCGCTCCTTGGCTACGCTGCGGGCTACCTTCTTTGACCAGCCCATCGATTTCAGAGCCCTGCTTATGCTCATTGCTGTCACGACAGCCTCGAACTCATACTAAATGAAAAGTGCCATCTCATCTAAGCATAGTCCGGGCTTCTCGAGTAAGCGTTGTTATAAGGCTTGCAACATAGGAGGTGTGATGCTCCGACGTCGTCCGGAGCTGTTGGGACGCGCTTTCGTAGTGCCGAAGCAACGTAGGTTTGAGCGAATAGATTTGATCGAGCGCTTACTGCAGCTAGCGAAGTCGGCCATTTGTGCAGTAGAGAGTGTTCCTAAGACGATCATATCGTGGATTATGGCATGTTGCGATACTGCAAGGTTTGGTGCCATATTGTTAAGTGGCATCGATAGAGTTGTTTAGGTAGCCGTTATGGGAGAGGGAAAGGTGTCAAGTTCGCCTATTCGAGTCATGTGATCGATAACATTAAAATGTAGCTATTAAGAAGACGGAATAAGACTATCTAATGGACATTATTTATTCCCACTAGTTCTTCGTCTACTTACTATTATACATATCTCTTTTCAGATTCACGTACTGGCACGTGCTTTAACCTATCAAGGAGGCGCACACGATAGCGCAGAGACTTGGTGAGGCGGAATGCATGCAGCACTCAGCTCTGCTTTGATAAAGGACGATGCGGCCACGAGATGCTCAAACAACGTAGCTCGCTGAAGCTCGACTTCTATCATTATACTTGTCTAATCTCTTCGCGAAATGGATGGGCTTAGCGTTGCTGCCAGCGTCATCGCCGTCCTACAGCTTACAGGCGCAGTGATCGCATATCTGAACGACGTCAAGGACGCTCCGAAAGAATGCCAGCAATGGGCGATCGAGGCATCAAACCTACAGAGCCTCCTGATCAATCTTCTATATCAGCTTAACCAAGGCCAAACCGGCGATCGTTGGTACACAGCAGTACGGGCTCTTAATGTCGGAAACGGACCTCTCGACCAGTACAAGCAGGCCCTCGAACAGCTGCAGTCAAGGGTGGAGATTCGAGATGGCATACAGAAGGTTAAGAGGCGACTGTTATGGAAGTTTAGTAGGGAAGAAGTCGCAAGCATCCTTGCAAGAATGGAGCGTCTGAAGACTCATGTAAGCTTCGCGCTCCAGATAGATCAATTGTGAGTGCTTTCACCATAGAATTTTAACCGGTGTGCTCACATCGAAAGTAAACTATCCCAAGCTACCAAAGACGATACCATATCCATTCGAAACACCCAAAGTCTACAGCAGCACCATGTTATCATGGAGTGGCTATCACCGACAGACTTTCCTGCCCAGCAGCACGATATCATCACTCGAAGACAGGAAGGCACAGGACAATGGTTTCTAGACTCTCTTAAGTTCAAGAGATGGCTCCAGGGATCCGATAAGACGCTGTTCTGTCCCGGTATACCTGGGGCTGGTAAGACGATGATGGCGGCGATCACTATTGATCATCTCTGCAGAACAACACTAGGCGATGACATAGGGGTCGCCTACTTGTTCTGCAGCTACAAGGAGCAAACCAGTGTACCAAGTCTGCTTGCCGCTCTCTTGAAGCAGCTAGTGCAGAGTCGGCCGGACATGGCAGCTCAGGTGACACACCTCTACGAAGACCACTCAAAGCGAAAAAGCAGACCATCTCTCGACGAGATACTCAAGGTTCTGAAGTCTGTCTGTTCGAGTTACGCTGCAGTCCACATTGTCGTGGATGCGTTGGACGAATACGCGGACGTAGAGCGTGTGCGAAGCCGACTCATTGATAAACTTCGCGAGCTACAGCGCACAACAGACGTGCGGCTTATGTGTACCGCTCGCTTTATCCCTGAAATAATACAGAAATTCGAATCGAACCCCATGCTGGAGGTGCGTGCCAGCGAAGAGGACGTGAGGCGGTTTGTGGCGGGTCAGCTATCACGTCTACCGAACTGTGTTCAGCGCGACGAGGAGCTTAAGCACGCTATCCAGGATAAGATTATTGAAGCTGTTGATGGCATGTAAGTGCACTCTACTCGTCCTGCATACACGGAGCAGTCTTAATAGAATCGCCAGGTTCCTCCTCGCTCGTCTGCACGTCGACTCGCTTCTTGACAAGAGGAACAAGAATAAAGTGCTATCCACGCTGGATAGATTGTCGAAAGGATCGGCAGCGCTCTATGAGGCCTATGACGGGGCGATTAAGCGGATAGATGGACAACTAGCTGAAGACCGTTCGCTTGCTAGGCGCACTCTGTCTTGGATAACTTATGCACAGAGACTGCTTACGACGATAGAGCTACGCCATGCGCTAGCCATCGAGCCGGACGACAAAACTCTAAACAACGACAATGTTTATGAGGTGGACGACGTCGTCTCCGTCTGTGCCGGGCTTGTTACAGTTGACGAGGAGAGCAACATCATCCGCTTCGTGCACTACACGACACAAGAGTACTTTGAGCGCGTATGCTTGGAATGGAACCCTAGCGCTCGGAAAGAGATTGCGGAAGCCTGCCTAATATACTTGTCTTTCGACACGTTCCGAACCGGCAGCTGTGTCGGCGATGAAGCTTTCGAACAGAGGCTGGCCGAGAATGCATTCTTCGACTACTCAGCGCATTACTGGAGCGAGCATATACGACCGGTAGAAAAGACCACTTTACGTTTAGCGCTGGCTTTCCTCTGTGACGAAGCCTTGGTTGACTGTACTATCCAATCTGTGTCGACGCCGGACTATAAATATAAGGGCTATAGTGAAATATTCCCAAATCGAACAAGTGGACTGCATCTTACAGCGAGGTATGGACTACTTTACTTACTAGAGAGGCTAACAGAGAGGCTTTTGATGGGCAAGCACGGAGAGAGCAACATCGGAGCCGACTCGAAGGATTCTTACGGTCGCACGCCGCTGTGGTGGGCTGCGCACAGCGGGCACGAGGCGGCTGTGAAGCTGCTGCTCGGCACCGGCAGGGTGGACGCGGACTCGAAGGATTG
>Ga0335072_10000202_pt1 | contig 129610 bp, 119 predicted proteins | sample Lox_Sample_21_FD_206725 | JGI IMG/M metagenome (GOLD analysis project Ga0335072, IMG submission 206725) | Soil microbial communities from Loxahatchee National Wildlife Refuge, Florida, United States - Lox_Sample_2.1 | ecosystem: Environmental > Terrestrial > Soil > Wetlands | place: USA...
GCTGTGGCCAGAACTGCGAGAAATCGGGCGGGAAGGAGCGCGCGAGAATATCGGCCATCCCGCTTGCGCCGGTGAGCAGGTCCTGCGGGCGGGCGTTCACCACCACGCCGGACTGGATGACGATGACGAGGAACAGGACGATGTAGAGCAGGGTCCAGGCCGGCGAACGGGTTTCGCGCAAGCGGCGGCTGTGCGGGGCGGCAATGGACTCGGCGCGGACGAGCTCGCTCACCTCGGAGTTCATCGCCCCGCCTCCTCATATCGTGCCGTATCCTCATAAAGCGTACCAATCTCCTGATCGGTGATCTCTTCCGGCGAAGCGGCGAAGCGGACCACGCCGCGGCGAAGGCCGATGATCCGATCCGCATAGCGGCGCGCGAGATCCGGCTGGTGCAGGACGCAGAGCACAGCCATGCCCTCGTTCGCCGCGACGTGCCGGAGCAGGCGCATGACCTGGTTCGTGGCCTCGGGGTCGAGGCTCGCCACCGGCTCATCCGCGAGCAGGGCGCGCGGGCGCTGGGCGAGGGCGCGCGCGATCGCCGCCCTTTGCGCCTGGCCGCCCGAGAGGGTGCTTGCGCGTTGCGCGGCGAACTCCTGCAAGCCGACATTGGCGAGGCAGTGCATGCCGTGGGGAATCTCCTGCCTCGGCAGCACGCCAAGCGCGGTTGCGAAATTGCGGTGGCGGCCGAGCGTCCCGCAGAGAACATTGGCGAGCACGCTTCTCCGCTTCACCAGATTGGCGTGCTGGAAGACCATGCCGACGGTCATTCGCGCATCCGCGAGCGCGCGGCCGGTGAGGCGCGTGATCTCCTGCCCGGCGATGCGCGCGATTCCCTCCGTCGGCTTGATGATCCCGGCGACGATGCGGAGCAGGGTGGATTTGCCGCTGCCATTGGCGCCGAGGACCACGGCGAACTCGCCCGGACGGACGGCGAGGCTGGCGCCTTCCAGCGCCAGCCTGCCGGTCGGGTAGCGCATGAAGAGGCTGTCAGCCTCGATCAGCGCTTCGCTCATCAGGAGAGCTTGCCGAGGTCGATATGCAGGATGGTGACCAGATCGCGGATACCGTCGTAGGCGCTGTCCGTCTGCGGGGCGAGCTTGCCGCCGGCAGCGCCGAGGATCTTCAAATCCGCCGGCGGCAGCGAGCTGAGATCAAGATGCTGCAGGACCGCTGTGAGCTTCGCCGCGAGCGCCGGGTCGAGCTTGCCGTAGATCGTGACGGGATCGATGGGGATCGGGTTCGATTGCCAGAGGACAACAAAGTTCTTTGGATCATAGTCGTTCTGCAGCTTCGCGAGCGCGATCTGCTGGCTGTTCATCTCCCCGGCCTGGACCTTGTGGTGCAGGATCGCTTCATAGCTCGCGGTATGGGAGCCGGCATAGAAGGCTTTCACGCCGTGATCGGGGTCGATGCCGGCCTTCTTCAGCGCATAGGCCGGGAAGAGATGACCGGAGGTCGAATCTGGATCCGAGTACGCAAAAGTGTGGCCGGCGACCCCCTTTAGAGTCGTGATGCCCGAGCCTGGCCATGTCACGATCGAAGCCGTGTAGGTCGAGGCTTGGCCATTGCTGTCCGCGAAGGTGGCGACCGCCTGGGCATCGGCGACCTTGTGGGCGAGCACGTAGCCGAGAGGACCGAATTCCCCGATCTCGAGCTTGCCAGCACGCATCGCCTCGATCTCGGCATTGTAGCTGGTGGTGATGAAGATCTTCACCGGGCAGCCGACCTGCCTGGCGATCAGCTTGCCGACATCATTGTAGATAGGCAGGAGCGCAGCGGTGCTTTCATAAGGTTCCACACCGAAGCGCACCGTGCCGCCGGCCGGGCAAATCCCAGCGGCATGGGCGCCACCGGCGGCGAGGCTGAGCGCCGCGCCGAGGGCGAGCGTGGCCATGGTTGTGCGAACAGGTGTCATCGCAAAAATATCCCCAGCGGTTGATGGGCGAGAGCATGCGTCCGTTCCCGGCCGCCATGGGCTGGCGAACTCCGTGAAACCGGGACCGGGAGAAGCACGGCCCTGGTTACGAGGCGGATGGAGACATGATGATTGCAGTATTGTGAACGCTCGATGACGGATGGCGGTGGATAGTGTTCATCACGCCTTCGCCCTGGTTTCACGTTTCGGGAACGAAACACTGCATGTGTCGAGACCGCGCGGATTACAAAGAAAAATGTTCATGCGCGAAGCTTGTGGGATTGTGCGCGTTAGAGCGTGATGGCCGGAGGTGAACTCAGTGGAGTTCTCTCTTACGCGAGAAAACAATGACCGAGAGCGGGGCGCGCGAGCCGATACGAACGCGAATCGCTATAGACAACTCATAAATATGTCTAGATCTGAATGCGGGCGGCCGCGGCTTTCAGAGCCTCGACGCTGCGGAGCAGGCCCTGCTGCTCTACCTCGGCGAGGCGAGGCACGAAGCTCTTCAGTGCCCCTTCCCTGCCGAGGATGGTGGGAAGGGAGAGTGTAACGCCATATTTCGAATGATAGGCACCGATGGGAATGACGGCATGCTCGTCGCGCTGGATGATCTCCGCGATGCGCGCCGTCACCATGCCGATACCGTGTTGGCTCGCGCCGATGCCCTCGATGATGGTGATGTTGGCGAAGCGGACTTCCTTCTCGACCTCGCGGCGAAAGGTTTGGAAATCCTGACCCGGACGCTGGGACAGAAGTTCCTCGACGGGGATGCCGCCGACCCGCGCGGAGGACCAGACGAAAAGCTCGGAGGTGCCGTGCTCGCCCAGCACTTCCGCATCCACCGCGCTCGCGCTGACACCGAGGCGCCGCGCGAGGTGGAATTGAAAGCGCAAACTGTCGAGATAGGTGCCGGTGCTGAGAACTTGCTCATGGCCCATCATGCGGACAGCATCCGCCAGGGGATCCGGCGGGTCGGCGACGACGAGCACGAGCGCCCGTGGCGCGACGGCGTGGAGGCGCGAAACGATGTCCTTGAAGATTTCGACATTCGCATCGAGAAGCCGGAGCCGGCCGGAGGGATCATTGCGATCGGTTGCGCCGCCGGCCTTTTCATTCACGCCGGCCGTGATCACCACCAGGGAGGCGTCGCCCAAGTCCGAGTAGTCTCCGGCTTGGAGGGTGACAGGGGGAGAGAGCGTCGCACCGTACTGAACATCCGTGACGAGGCCACGCGCGCGTTCCTGCATTCGATCGATGACGAGGATTTCTCGCGCGCAGCCGCGCATTACGATGGCGGTCAGACATGCCGACCCGACCGCGCCGGCGCCGATGATCGCGATTTTCATGATCTCTCTCCCGAGAAAGCCGCATCGACGGCAAAATCAGGGTCAGGCACGATTGAGCGCCTCCAGGCTGCGGCCGGTCGTGAGCGGCCCATAGAGGCCGACGACCGCGGCCGAGGCGAGCCAGCAGGCGGCGATATAGACGAAGACCGTCTGATAGCCATAGCCCGCATAGAGCGTGGAGACGATGAAGGGGCCGACGACATTCGCGAGCCGGCCAACGCCGTAGGTGAGGCCATGGCCGGACCCGCGCATGCGGGTGGGATAAAGTTCGGGCGTATAGACATAGAGCCCGACCGCGAAAACCTGGATGCCGACGACCACGAGCGCGCCGAAGAGCATGATGAGCGCCGGCTCGAAGGTCATGCCATAGGCCAGGCCAGAAGCCGCGATCAGCAGGGCGACCACGGTGAGCAGCCATTTGCGGTCGAACCGCTCGAGCAGGTTCGCGGCGACAAGGGCGCCGAGCGGATTGCAAAGCGCGATGACACTCGAGAAAGTGAGCGAGCGGACGACGGTGAAGCCATGCTGGGCGAGCAGTGTGGGCACCCAGGAGACGAAGCCGTAGAAGCCGAGCGTCTGGAAGACCCAGACCAAGAGGAGCATGGCGGTGCGGTTGCGCCAGGCAGGGGCGAAAAGCTCACCGTAGCTGACCTCGGGTTCCGGCTTCTCATCGGCGTGGGGATCCGGTTCCGCGAGCGGGCCCGATTCGGCGCGCGCGGCGCGTTCGAGCGCGGCTGTTTCTTCCTCGGCCCGGGCCGCGTTTCCGCGCAGATGGAACCAGCGCGGCGATTCGATCATGCGTGCGGCAAAGACGAGCGCGAAAAGGCCGAACGCGCCCCAGACGAAAACGAGGCGCCAGCCCCAGGGCGCAAGCGGCACCACGAAGCGAGAAACCCAGGCGGTGGCGGGGATTCCGACAAGGCCCACGGTCATCACGATGCCGAGGTACTTGCCGCGCAGGCGGGCGGGAAACACCTCGCCGACATAGGTATTGGCGATCACGGTCATCGCCGAGAGGCCGATGCCGGTGATGAGGCGGAAAAGGGCGAGAGTGAAGAGATCCCAGCTCGCGGCATTGGCCAGCGAGGCGAGCGTGTAGACGAGGGTCGCGATGATGAAGCCTCGCTTGCGGCCGCTGCGGTCCGCGAGCCAGCCGCCACAGGCGGCACCGATGAACATGCCGGCGAAGCTTGCCGAGATGGTCAGCGCGACGGCGGAGACCGGGATGTGCCATTGATGGATGACGGCGGGTGCTGCGAAGCTGAAGGTGTTGAGATCGGAGAGCTCGAAGAAATAGGCGAAGGCCAGGGCCGCGACCGCCCGGCGATGGAGGGATGTGATCGGAAGGCGGTCTAGCCGTGCGCTGATGCTCGCCATGAAGGCGCCTCTCCCTAGGGTTGGTGCCGGAGCCCCGATTGCGGATGCTTCGCTCGTGAAGGCAAAAAAATCAGCATCGCGCGACGATCCGCCAGGACCGAAGGGCCAAAATTCCCACATCTTCACGAGGCATATTGGCGGCTCGGGCCATGCCTGGCAACGGACCGGCATGGCCGATCGGGCCAGGATTCGCGCAGTCGCGCGCCTGAGCCGATCTAAGGAGAAATCTCCTCGAGCCGCAGATCACGGGTGCCGATGCCGAATTGGGCGATGATCGCCGCCAGCACCAGGAAGCCGATGATGAGCATCATGGAAGCGAGCACGCCGAGATGCGGGATGAGCGGCGCGATGACGATCAGGCCGACACCCCCGCCCAGATGGCCGACGCCATCGACCAGCGCGAATCCGGTCGTGCGCGCGCGCGTGGGGTAGTTCTCGATCGACCAGGCATAGGCGATCGGTACCCAGAGATTGAAGCCGAAGAAAACGACGATCGCGCCAAGGATGCCGAGCGGGATGGTCGAACCGGTGAGGGCGACGAGGATGCCGCCCAACAGCGTGATGGCGGCGGAGAGCGGCATCCAGGATTTGCGTTCGAGATGCTCGCCGAAACCATAGGCGACGACGGCGCACAGGAGAAAGCCGAGCGTGCCCATCGCGGTGATCAGCCCGGCCTCCGGCGGAGGATATCCGAGGGCGGCGAGCAGGGTCGTGAAGCCGGCGGCGAAGGAATAGACGGTGACATAGGCGGAGAACCACATGCAGACGAGCAGGATGGTGCGCCGGAGATAGACCCGGTTGCGGAGAATAGCCCGGAACGGGAGCTCGTCGGCGACTTGTGGCGGCGTGAATACCGGCGGAGCCGGGAGCGGCGCAATGGCGCGGGCCCGCGCTTCCATCTCCGTGATGACGGCCTCGGCCTCTCCGAGCCTTCCGCGCGCGATCAGCCAGCGCGGCGATTCCGGAAGCCGAAAGCGAAGAAACACGCCGACCAGCGCAAGCAGGGCGCCGACCGCATACATCAGGCGCCATCCCTGATCGAAACCGGGAGAGGCGAGCGCGAAGGGCAGGCCGAAAGGCAGCCTTGCGGGCGGTGTGGTGAGCCAGAGCCCGACCCAGATCCCGAGCATGGCGCCGAGCGCGGAAAAGATGAAGATCATCGCAGTGTAGCGCGCGCGGCCGGCGCGCGGCGCCATCTCCCCGATATAGGTGTTGACGATGGCGAGGTCTGCCCCGATCCCGATGCCGGTGATCAGGCGCGCGATGACGAACCAGGAATAGTTCCCGGCGACCGCGGTGAGCGCTGAGCCGATACCGGTAAGGACCATCGTTATCAGCAGGAGATCCCGCCGGCCCGCGCGATCTGCGAGCGGGCTCAGGATGAGCGTTCCGATGACATAGCCGAAGAGATTGAGAAGCACGGGCAGGCCAATGGCGTTGGCTGCGTTTTGCGGCGTGCATCCCGGCACGAGCTGGGAACATGTCTCGATGAAAGAGACGTTGATGTCGAAAATATCATAGAAGGTAAACAGAAAGCCGATGCCGATGATGCCCGCGAACAGACGGGGCAAGGCCCAGACCGGAATCCTGTCGAGACGCGCGAGAAGATTCCCCGAAGATTTGCGCTCTATGTCCATTGTGATGCCGTTCGCCCCGTTTTCGCCTAGATCCCTCCCGATCAAGGGTCTGTTTGGCTTTTGTAAGGAAAGCTAGCCCCTGATCCGGGTCTTTCGCAAGCCGTGGATCGGGGGGATCATGGCGTGGCCTTCTGCGCCGAACCGACTTCGAGCGCGAGGAACAGGAGCAGGCATGTCCGCGACGCGATGGGCGAAGATCGTCATGACAGCAAGTATCGCGCTTTTCATGGCGATCGTCGCATTCGACAATATCACCGATTACGGCTCGAATTTCGAGTACGTCCGGCACGTGCTTTCCATGGACACGACTTTCCCCCACAACGCGCTGATGTATCGTGCGATCACCGCGCCCGCGCTCTGGGCGCTCGCCTACTGGATCATCATCGCGACCGAAGGCGCGAGTGCCGTTGTTCTCGCGATCGGCGCCGTTTCGTTGTGGCGCCAACGCGGCAGCTCCGCTGCGCGTTTCCAGCGCGCGAAGGAGCCGATCGTGTTCGGCGCGATCCTGAGCTTCCTGCTCTGGTTCACTGGCTTCACGATCATCGGCGGAGAGTGGTTCTCGATGTGGCAGTCGCGCGAATGGAATGGCCAGCAGGAAGCCTTTCGTATCGCGCTGACGCTGCTCGCCGTGTTGATCTTCGTCATGCAGCCGGAGCGCGAACCCGCCGGGGAGGAGACGTGGGCGGCGCGGCGGTGAGCGTGGCGGCGGCAGCCTTGACCCCTGAACGCGGCAGGATCGACATGTGCGCCACGATTTTCAGGCCGTTCGCGGCGGCTCCGTCCCGTCGAGGCGTTTTTCAAGAACGAGAAGCCGCAAGTCATCGCGGAGTGGTATGCCGACGCTGCTGTCGTCATAGGGAAAGGGTTGCACGACGCCCGTGCGTCGGTAACCGCGACGCTCGTACCAGCGGATCAAGGCTCCACGAAGATGGATGACGGTGATTCGCGCGGTCTTCGCCCCGCGGTCACGCGCATAGTCCTCGGCTGCTTTCATGAGCGCCCGTCCCAGGCCCCCGGCTTGATGATCCGGATCGATGGCAAGCATGGATATGTACCAGGTTGCGACATCGATGAGTTCAACCGACACGCACCCGATCAACGGTTCCATCGCATCCAGACGCAACATGAGCAGAACCCGCTTCCCTTCCTGGAGGACGGAACGCAACGAGCCGGGATCAGTCCGGTTTCCGCGCAGAAGCCCGGTCTCGTTGGTCCAGCCTCCCTGTGCCTGGCGGTCGCGATAGGCCCGATTGACAAGGAAAGATATGTCGGACGTGTCGCGGAACGTTGCCTCAGTGATGATCATGGCGGACTCCGGAAGGGAAGATCTCAAAAAGAGCAAAGGGAAGACGGCCGGCGGCAAAGTGGGACGGGAAGGAAGACAGCATTGCGCTACAAATGTCACACGATCGCTGCGGCGCCCCGCCTCAAAACTACGGCTGCAAAAATCCGCCGCCGTAAGTATCAATTCGTAATGATTCGATTGTTAAACGAGATCGCCGCGGCCTCCGATCGACCGCGACCGGTTTTGGAGCGTGATGACTGGAGACGGGATCGCCGGAAGTCTGAATCACGCGGAAAAACAAAGGAGCGGAGCGGGATATGTGAGCGGGGGCGAACACATCCCGCGCCGGGATGAAAGCCGTTCCGTTCCGCTGGTTCGAGATGGCGGGATAGGCCTTTGATATCACGCAGCGGGGCACTTGCGGAATTTTTGCAAGCAGCGGAGCGAATCCGGCACCGGCTCGTTGGGATGGAGGCCGCGCCAGTTCGTGAGCGAGACCTCCCCCACATAGATATCGCCGCGGGAATCGACAGCGATGCCGTGCGGGGCATGGAACTCTCCGGGACCGTTGCCCGCATGCAGGCCGCCGATGCGGGCGAGCCGCCTGCCGTTATGGTCGGTGATGGTAAGCCGCGGGCCGAGATTCGGAACATCGAGATTGACCGCCATGCCGGGACCAAGCTCGCCGATATAGCAGATGGGATTATGGCCGCGCGGCATATAAAGGCCGCAGGGGCGATGGAGATTGTTCCATTGCGCCTCATAACGGCCGCTGCCGTCGAACACCTGCACGCGATGGTTCTCGCGGTCGGCGACATAGACCCAGCCATCCGCGTCGCAACAGATATTGTGGACGATGTTGAACTCACCCGGATCGGTGCCGGGCGCGCCCCAGGAGTAGAGATAGCGCCCGTCGGGCGCGTACTTGTGCACCCGGGCGTTGCCGTAGCCGTCCGAGACATAGATGTAGCCATCCGGCGAGAGGGCGGTATGGGTGCAGCGGTGGAAGGGCTCGCCGCTCATGAACGCCGCGGGCTTGCCGGGAATGCCGATCGTCAGCAGAACCTTGCCGGCGAGCGTGCATTGACGGACCGTATGGTCCGCATCGTCGGTGAGGAAGAAGGTATCGTCCGGGCCGGCGGAGAGGCCGTGCGCGCGAGAAAAGACGCCCTCGCCCCAGGAGCGGAGGAAATTTCCCTCGCGGTCGAGCACGATCATCGGGTGCTCGCCGCGATTGAAGACATAGACATTGTCGTGCCGGTCGGTGCCGACCGCGCCGATCTCCCTGAAGGACCAGCCGGGCGGGAGCTTCGCCCAGTTCTCCACGACTTCGTACGTGTAGGCGCCGCTGCCGACGATCTTTGTCACGTTTTCCCTCCCAAGGATGAGCCGCTGAAAAGAGTCGTTCGCTGCCAGGGGCTCTGCCCGCGGCTTTCAGCAGGAATTCGTCTTTTCGCATCTGATACTAAATATCGATCTCGGTCACGTTGGGGGCGTTTTCCTGGATGAACTGGAAGCGGAGCTCCGGGCGCCTTCCCATCAGGCTTTCGACAAGCTCGCTGGTTTTGGCGCGCAGATCGGTGGGAAGTGTGACGCGAAGGAGCGTGCGGCGCTTCGGGTCCATCGTCGTCTCGCGCAAGATGGCGCTCGGCATTTCGCCGAGACCTTTGAAGCGGCTGATCTCAACCTTCGCGCCCTGCTTGAAATCCTGCGCGAGGCGGCGTTCGCGCTCGGCATCATCCATCGCATAGATGCTTTTCGCCCCCTGCGTGAGCCGGTAGAGCGGTGGCTGGGCGAGATAGACATGGCCGTGGCGGACGAGCTCGGGCAGCTCGCGATAGAAGAAGGTCATCAGCAGCGAAGCGATGTGGGCGCCGTCCACATCCGCATCCGTCATGATGATGATGCGACCGTAGCGGAGTTTCCCGCGGTCGAATTTTTCGCCCACGCCACAGCCGAGCGCCTCGATGAGGTCCTTCAGCTCCTGGTTCTGGCGGAGCTTTTCGGCCGAGGCGCTGGCGACATTGAGGACCTTGCCGCGCAGGGGAAGCACGGCCTGGGTCTCGCGGTCGCGCGCCTGCTTGGCCGAGCCGCCGGCGGAATCGCCCTCGACAAGGAAGATCTCCGTATCCTCGCGGCTTTCGCGCGTGCAGTCCGTGAGCTTGCCGGGCAGGCGGAGCCGGCGTGTGGCGGATTTGCGCGCGGTTTCCTTCGCCTCGCGCCGGCGGGCGCGTTCCTCGGCCCGGTCGATCGCGAGCGCGAGGAGATTGTCGGCCTGAGTCGGGTCTGCGCCGAGGAAGTGATCGAAGCGGTCGCGCAGCGCCGTCTCGACCAGGCGCGTGGCCTCGGGGCTGGCAAGCTTCTCCTTCGTCTGGCCCATGAATTGCGGCTCGCGCAGGAAGAGCGAGAGCTTGGCCGCGACCGCGCCGAGCGCGTCCTCCGCCTGGACCTGGCTTGCGCGGCGGTTGCCGCGCTGCTCGCCCCAGGCGCGCAAGCCACGGAAGAGGGCGGCGCGGAAGCCGGCCTCATGCGTGCCGCCCTGGGGGGTGGCGACGGTGTTGCAGTAGGAGTGGAGGAAGCCATCCTCCCCTTCGAGCCATGCGACCGCCCATTCGACGCGACCTGCCCCGCCGGGAAGCTCCGCCTCCCCTGCCCAGAGGGTGGGAATGGCCCGGGGGAGGCCGTTGAGCTCGGCCTCCAGACTGTCCGAAAGACCGCCGGGGAAATGAAGGACCGCCTCCGGCGGGATATCCGTGCCGCGGACGAGGGCGGGCGGGCAGGACCAGCGGATCTCGACCCCGCGGAAGAGATAGGCTTTCGAGCGACAGAGCCGGTAGAGCCGGGCGGGGCTGAAGCGGACCTCGCCAAAGATCTCGGGGTCGGGATGGAAGCGGATGAGCGTGCCGCGGCGCCTGGGCGCGGGGCCCGCATTGGCGAGCTTGGCCTGCGGCTTGCCACGCCGGTAGCGCTGCCGCCAGAGCGTGCGCTCGCGCGCCACCTCGACCTCGAACCATTCGGAGAGGGCATTGACCACGGAGCTGCCGACGCCGTGCAGGCCGCCCGAGGTGGTATAGGCCTTGCCCCCGAACTTGCCGCCCGAATGGAGCGTGGTGAGGATCACCTCCAGCGCCGAGAGGGGCTTGAATTTGGGGTGGGGATCGACCGGGATGCCGCGGCCATTGTCGCGCACGGAGAGCACATTGCCCTCCTCGAGCGTGACCTCGATGAAGCCGGCATGGCCGGCGACCGCCTCGTCCATGGCATTGTCGAGAATTTCGGCGGCGAGGTGGTGAAGCCCCGCCTCGTCCGTCCCGCCGATATACATGCCGGGGCGGCGGCGGACGGGCTCCAGCCCTTCCAGGACCTCGATGTCCTTGGCGCTGTAGGCGGAGCCGGAGGGGCGTTCTTCCTTGCCGGCGGGCGAGGCGCGCCGTCCCCCGGCGGGCCGGTCGAAAAGATCGTTCATTCAGGCGTCCCGAATCGTTACCCCTGAATAGGGGCCCCTAAATTAGGGGACGCGGCCAGAGGTTGGACAGGGGTTGGACAGGGTCCCGCGCGGAAAGGAGGCGACGGGGCTAATCCTCCAGGCGATGGACGTCGTGCAACACGAGGCCATCCTCCTCGCTCGGGATCTGGAGCCAGTCCTTGTGGCGAAGCGTGCGGACGGTATCGCGATACCCGGCATCCCAGTGCTCATGCATGGAGAGCGCGCTGAACTCATAATCCTTCGCCTGCCCCTCATAGGCGGCTTTCTGGTAGATCATATGGATCAGCGAGACCTCCGGCAGGTCCGAGAGGCGTTCCTTGAGCTCGCGCTCCGCCGGGCTCAGCTGATCGTCCGTAAGCTTGGCGAGGAGCGCGCGGAGCTGCACGTTCTTGGCGTGCAGCATCTGGAAGTAGGCGGTCATCATGCGAGTGCGGCTGGAATACTGGATATCCTTCTGGCGGGTCAGGACATCGAAGAAATCGCGCGGCGTCTCGCCGCGGGAGCTGAAGAGATCGACCTGGAAGACGATGAGATTGTTCGAGCCGACATGCTCGAAGAGATGCTGCAGCGGCGTGTTGGAGACGAGACCGCCATCCCAGTAATAATCGGTGCCGATGGGAACCATCGGCAGCCCCGGCGGCAGAGCGCCGCTCGCCATCACATGCTCGGGCAGGATCTCGACCTCGGAACTGTCGAAATAGGTGAAGTTGCCGGTCCGCACATTGACCGCGCCGACGGCCAGACGGGTCTTGCCGCTGTTGATGAGATCGAAATCGACGAGGCGGAGCAGGGTCTCGCGCAGCGGTGAATTGTCATAGAAGCTGGTGGCGCCGACGGAGCCGCGCGGGCGCATCCAGGGCGGAGGCATGTTCGGCTTGAAGAAACCCTCCTGGCCGAGGAGGGTGGTGAGGTAGGCCGACCAAAGATTGTGGGCACGCCGCGGGTCATCGCCATCCGGCGCGAGGAACCAGACCGGACGGCTGGTGATGGTCTGCCAGAATTCGCGCAGCCGCTCGAGCCGACGCTCCGGCGGATTGCCGGCGATGATCGCGGAATTGATGCTGCCGATGGAGACGCCGTTCATCCAATCAGGCTCGAGCCCGGCCTCATGCAGCGCCTGATAGACGCCGGCCTGATAGGCGCCGAGCGCGCCGCCGCCTTGCAGGACGAGAGCAATGGCATGGCATCCGGGTGGCCGCCAGGCAGCCAGCGGGGTGCGCGGCGGCGGGAGGGGACCTGCATCCATTGCAGCTTCGTCCTCTATCAAGGGCCGGATCGAGAATGCGGTTTTCGCGCCCGGCTTGCAATCATACATTCGCGCATACATTCACGGGCGGCGCGGTGGGCTTTGCAGCATGGCCGTCTTTCGCCAAAATATGCTGCTCTGCAAACGCAATGGAGAAAAGGGCGATGAGTCTCAAAGGAAAGGTGGCGCTGGTCACCGGATCGACGAGCGGCATTGGCCTCGGCATCGCCCGCGCGCTCGCGGCCGAGGGGGCCGCGATCATGATGAACGGGTTCGGCCCGGCGGATGCGATCAGCAAGCTGCGCGGCGAGCTTGCTTCCGAGTTCGGTGTGAAGGTTGCCTACAATGGCGCGGATATCAGCAAGGCTGCGGACATCGCCGCGATGATCGCGGCGACCGAGAGCGAGCTCGGCAGCCTGGATATCCTCGTGAACAATGCGGGGATTCAATATGTTGCCGATCTCGTCGATTTTCCGCCCGAGCGGTGGGAGTCGATCATCGCCATCAATCTCTCCGGCGCCTTCTATGCGATGCGTGCCGCCATGCCGGGGATGAAAAAGCGCGGCTGGGGACGGGTGATCAATATCGCCTCCGCCCATGGCCTGGTGGCGAGCCCGCAGAAGGCGGCTTATGTCGCGGCCAAGCATGGGCTGGTCGGGTTGACCAAGGTCGCCGCGATCGAGACGGCGAATGATGGCATTACCGTGAATGCGATCTGTCCGGGCTGGGTGCTGACGCCGCTTGTGCAGAAGCAGATCGAGGATCGGGCGAAAGAGAAGGGGATCAAGGTCGAGGACGAGGTGGCCGGCTTCGTTTCCGAGACCCAGCCAATGCACAAATTCTCGACCCCCGAGGAGATCGGCGCGCTTACGGCGTTCCTGTGCTCGGAGGGGGCGAAGACGATCACCGGCGCGCCATTCCCGATCGATGGCGGCTGGGTCGCGCATTAGAGCAGATCGCGATCAGATGGAATCGGCTGATCGCGTGAAGATGCTCGCAAAACAAACACATAGAGCGGATTGCGTGAGCCCGTGCAAACGCAATTCGCTCTAGAGCGTGATGACCGGAGGTGGAAGCACCGCAGGTCTCTCTCACGCGAGAAAACAAATGACGAGAGCGGTATGGGTGGGCGCGCGATAATCCAAAACTTGTCGCGCGCTCACCATGGGCGAGATCAATATGGCTTCCGGTGGGTAAGCGAGGCGATCTGCCAAAGCCGCTCTGATCCAGCCGCGAAGCTGTCCCGCAGCCAGACAAGCGGATGGTTTGCCCAGATTCTGTGCAGGCAGAGGAAAACCTGATCAGGACGTGGCCTTTCGCCCGATGGTTTCTGGGATTTGGCAAGCGTCCGCCCGTGATGTCCTAAAGCTTGGCCGGGTCCGGCGCTACGATGCCAGCCTTCGCCGAAGGCTTGCGTGCTGCAATGGATTCCGGACATGACCCTGATCAGAGACGAACACCAGACCGAACGGGCCTCTTTGCGCCCCGTGCTGCACGAATTGCGGGCGACGCCGGAGACGGTCCATTGGGGCTATTTCGATGTGGCGCTCGCGCCGGCAATCACCGTCGCGAATGGCGATATCGTGCGTGCCGAGACGATCACGCACCATGCGGGCGATGCGCCCGAGCTGATGATGGACGAAGGGATCGGGGCGATCTTCGACGCGATCCCGCCGGAGGACCGCAATCCCGGCGTGCATATCATGACCGGGCCGATCTTCGTGGCGGGCGCGCGGCCGGGGGATGTGCTGGAGGTGCGCTATCTGCAGATGACGCCCCGGCTGAGATATGGGTCCAACCTCGCCGCCCACTGGGGCCATCTCTACCACGCGTTCGGCGAGAAGGAGCGCGTGACGATCTACCGCATGGACGAGGCGAGCCAGACCGCCGAGGCCATGTTCGCCTATGATTTTCCCGGAAAATATACCGTTCCCGGCACGATCACGCATGAGCGCGCATGCTGCCGGCAGCCGGCGCTCCGCGGCGTGCGCGTTCCGGTGCGGCCCCATCTTGGCACCGCGGGGGTGGCGCCGGACGAGGCTGGGCGGGTCAGCACCATCCCGCCTGGCCGGCATGGCGGCAATATCGACAATTGGCGGATCGGCGCGGGAGCGACGATGTTCTATCCGGTGCAGGTCGAGGGCGCTCTCTTCTCGATCGGCGATCCGCACATCTCTCAGGGTGACGGAGAGATCAGCGGAACCGCCATCGAGGCTTCTCTTGACGTGATGTTCCAGCTCTTCGTCCGCCGCGATTTCCGCTTCCCCTCCCCGCTGCTGCAGACGCCGGAATGCTGGATAACGCATGGGTTCGACGAAGACCTCGACCAGGCGATGCGCAATGCCAGTCTTGAGATGCTCCGCCTGCTCACCGAGCATCGCGGGCTGAGCCGCGACGATGCCTATTCCCTCATGAGCGTCGCCGCGGACTTCGCGGTGACGCAGGTGGTGGACGGGCGGCAAGGCGTGCATGCGCGGATCTGCCGGGCGGTCTTCCCGCCTGGCTGACTCCGAGGCACGGTCAAAGCTTGAAAAGTCAGAGTCAGGAAACGGAACGCGAGTCGGGACCGGGCCGATCCGGGGATCGATCCTGTCTTGAAACAAGATCGACATAAAGGGTCGTCGTCCAACCATAGTCGTGTATGACCCGGCGCAAAGGATTGTCCGGTGAGCAGATGCCTTTCCGCAGCAGGTGGGGTGGCGGCACTTCCCATCGATCGTCGAAATATTCGAAGAAAGTTCCAAAGGTCTCGCAGGCCTGCTCGACTCTCTGGATGGTGATGGTATCGAGGGCATGCGCCAGCTCGGCGAAGTGCTCGTCATGATGCGCATATCGTTCAAGCCCGCGGGCGATGAGCCAATTGACATTCACCCAGGTGGGGCCGCGCCACATATCCTTGGAATAGTGCTCCCGATCGCGCACCGCGATGGAAGGCACAGGAAAAGCCGTTGCGAACATCTCCGGATCAAGAAGATGCCGCGCGAGCGCGGCCGCCCTTTCCGGTGACGCAGCGCCGCAAATCAGCGGAAGAAACCCGACACTGGCGAGAATCGGCGAGCGTGCGTCGTTGGCGGCATCATAGTCACAGTAGAATTGGTCCTTCTCCGACCAGAGACGGTGATTGATGCGTTGGCAGAGACGCTCATGCTTTTCCTGCCATGATGCGGCATCTTTCTCGTATCCGAGCTTTTGAGCCAGCGTGGCCATGACCTCGCATTCGCGCGCGAGATAGGAATTGAAATCGACGGCGGCCAATCGGGTGGGATAGTGAAAGTCGAAGCGGGGAGAATTGTCCATGCCGCTCTCGCCGCTTCGGCTCGCGGGATCGCCTTCCACGAACCATTCCACCAGACCATCGCCATCCTTGTCGCGATTCTCCATATCCCAGCGGATATAGGCTGCGAGCTTCGGATAGAGCCGAAGCGGCCATTCGGGATCGCCCAGCACCTCATTCACCAGTGCGACCCCGTAGGCCAGGACGGGAGGCTGCGTATATTCGGACGGATTTCTGGTGGGCGACATCTGATGCGGAATGAATCCATCCGGCCGCTGAAATTCGAACACCGCATCGAGCGCCGCGCGGGCCAGCATGGGATCGATATGCCGCCAGCCGATCGCGTGAAAGACGGAGTCCCAAAGCCACATGTCCTTGTGGGGCCAGCGATCGGGCGTGGTCCAGGGAGAATGGATCGCCCCTTCGGGGGCGGAGAGCTGCCCCTTCATCACGGAAAGGGCCCGGAACAGGGTTTTGCGGGTTGATCCGGAAAAGCGCTTCAGGATCGGCTGATCGTGGATCCACCGGCTTCGCTGCCGCCAGGATGCTTCGAGATCCGTTCGGATGAGGGCGGGATCGAAGTGGGACGCAGCCCCGATGAGGCAACGGTCGCCTTCGGAAAGGGAACGGATCGTGTCGCTCACGTCCGTTGTCGTTGCGGGTCCGGAGATCAGCAGATGATGGGCATCGAGCAGGCATCCCCGGGTTGCCTGCCCCGCTTCGTCGCGAAAAGAAAAGAAATCGTTGGAAACGATGATTTCCGTCTCCGGCTGCCGGCCGAAGACGACAAGCGAGCGGGCGGGATATACAATTTCAATCCCGGAATGATTTGCCACCGTCCGAATGATCAGGCCGGTTTCATAGTGGGTCGGGCCATCGATGCCCGAATAAGCCATCAATTGCCCGCCATGCCATTGCGGCACGGAGAAAGAAGCGAGCTCGCTCGAGGATGCGCCATTCATGACTGTGATCCAATGGAGATGAGCGGCAGGAGACACCGGCCTCTCTCGTTCATGGCGGGTCCTTCGCGGGAAACCGGCCGGGCCGCGGCTGGCGGGACAATCCTGCCGGCGGGCCGCCCGGGCCTCGTACCGTCACGGCCCTGACATTTTCGAGAGACTGGAACAGGGGATTTGCGGAAACGAAACGAGCGCGATCGACGGAAATATTCCCTCTCTCGATATCCTGCATCCAGACCGCCGGCCGTGCATCCGGCCGGGCACATTCGAGCGTGAAATTCTTCACGGCGAGGCCGCGGACATGGCGGGCCAAAAGACCGGAGGCGGGAAGCTCAGCGCCGAAGCATTGGACATGCCCGCCCGGTTCCGGATAGGACCGCGCGGCCTCGGGCGGGACGATCGCTGCCATCCTTGCCGTTCCGCCCCCTCCCATCCTCATATGGATATGGCTCATCTCGACATCCTCGATCGGATGGCCCGGGATGCCGCTTACGATCATCGGCATGGCGCTGTAGCTCTGCGCGCAATAGACATCGCGGACGGCGAGGCCGCGCAATCGTCCCGGCAGAGTGCCTTCGGGGCCGCGCAGCCGCGCGCCGAGCCGGACGAAGAAAGGGGCGCTGCGTATGTCATGCATGGTGAGGCCCTGAATGACGACATCCTCCACGATGCCGCCATCGACCGTGATGACCGCGATGCCGCGGCAGCCGCGAAGGAGATTGCTCTTCATCACGATATTGCGGAAACCACCGTTGGATTCGGTGCCGAGCTTGATGCGGCAGGTATAATGCTCGGCATTCGTGCGGGCATCGTTTCCGAGGTGCCGGTAGCTGCCATCCATCACCGCGCCGGGAAAATAGGCGCCCGTGACTTTGCAATCGCGGATCAGGACATTTTGCGTGGGAACGGGCCTGCCGAGCGCATAGGAGCTTTTCAGGCAGATCGCGTCGTCGTTCGGGGAATTGACCTCGCAGCCGAGGACATGGACCGTGTCGCAGCCATCGAAGTTCAGCCCGTCACGGTTCGTGTCGATCCTGAGGTTCTCGGCTCGGATAGTGTTGGTGCCGGTGGCGAGAACGGCGCAATGGCCGCCTTCGCGCAACGCGATATCCTTGAGAATAACGTTCTCGCAATTGAGCAGCGCGATCGCCTTGTTGCCCACGCCGGGCCGCGCGGCCGGCGGGCGGCCGGGCTCGAAATCTCCGTTGACGAGACCCCGGCCCCAGATCTGGCCTCGTCCCTCGATTGCGAGATCGCGAAGATTCTCCCCCCACATCAGGCTATTGTGCCAATGGCTGTGGCCGAAATCCTGATAGGGGAATCGCGATGCGATGCTCTCCTCCGGCGGATCATAGCCTTCATGAAAGCTCGCGTGGGGCGGCGGCTCTGCCGCGACGATGACGGCGCCGGCATCGAGATAGAGACGGATGCGGCTTCTGAGACGGATGGAGTGGCTCAAGTAAAGACCCGGCGGAAACCAGATTGTTCCGCCACCGATATGGCTTGCCGCCGCGATCGCGCGATTGATCGCAGCGCTGTCGATCGCCCTCCCCTCACCCGTTGCGCCGAACGAACGCACATTGAAAAGATTGGCCGGCGGGATGGAAAGCGCCTGCAAAGCGGCACTGGCTTCGGGGGGTCTGTTCACGGCCGCGCAAACGATCGTATGGCTGACCGCGCCGGCCGGGTGATTCCAGCGCAGGCCGAGTTTTCGGCTTCACGCATCTGGGCTTCCGTGCAGTTCATTTTCGCCTGACCAAGATTCCTGACCCTCCCGGGTTGCCGGTTTTGCCACCTTCGTCTCGCGCCGCGGAGTGTGCACGGAAGAGAGCACCGGTGATACTGTGGGCTTGCTTGCCGCTGTTCGCGCTTGCGTCGGCAATCGCTTCCGCATTGTGCGGTGCGATACAGGATCTACCGGAGGGAAAGGGCCTCGGGACGGGTACTCGTGGCCCTCGTCACGGCCCGCTATAGAAGAAAGGACGGTGAGGCGGGCAGCGAATTGTCCAGCCTCGTTTGTGGGAGGAAGAGTGCGTGGACGAGGCCTCGCCCCTGTTATCCACCTGGATCGGGCTCGGCGCCTTCAATTTCTTCGCCGCCGCCGTTCAGACCGGATTTGGGCCGTTTCTTCCGGTCTATCTGACACGATCCGGCTGGAGCCAGGCGGAAGTGGGCTTCGCGCTCAGCATAGGTTCCATCGCGAGCGTGGCGAGTCAGGTTCCGGGCGGGCTACTCGTCGATCACGTGCATCGCAAGCGGGTCGTTTGCGCCTTCAGCCTCATCGCGGTCGCGATGAGCGCGCTGACCATGGCCTTCTGGCCGGGCCTGGCGCCGGTCTGGGGCGCCGAAATCCTCTATGGGTTCGGCACTGCCGTGCTGGCGCCGGGGATTGCGGCGCTCACACTCAGCCTGTGCGGCCACGCCGCATTCGGCGAGCGCATCGGCAACAATGCGCGCTATGCCTCGCTCGGCAATGCCGCCGCCGCCGCCCTGCTCGGCCTCGTCGCCTATCACATGTCGCGCCGGGCGGTGTTCTTCCTGGCGGCCGCGATGACCCTGCCGGCGCTCCTCGCCCTGCTGATGGTCGGGCCTCCGTGCTTCGACGGCCGGACCGACCACCCGGCAATGCTCCCCCCGCGCGAGCGGACCGCGCGCCCGTGGCACGTTTTCATCGGGCTGCATATGCATATCTTCGCCATCTGCGTGACCCTCTTCACGCTCTGCAACGCGGCGATGTTGCCGATTGCCCTCAATGGACTGACGGCGCGCCACGAGAATGCCGGGCTGGCGACGACGGGATCGATCGTTGCGCTGCAGGCCGTGGTGGTGCTGTTCGCCCCATCGATCGGTCGGGCGACGGAACGCTGGGGACGCCGGCCCGTGCTGATCGCCGGATTCGCGGCCCTGCCCGTACGCGGCCTTCTCTTCGCGATGCTGCCGGATGTCTGGCCTTTGATCGTGATCGAGCTGCTGGACGGCGTGAGCGCGGCGATCATCGGAGTGATGATCCCGCTGATCGCTGCCGATCTCACGCGCAAGACCGGCTACCTCAATCTCGCGATCGGCTCGTTCGGGCTGGCCGGCGCCCTCGGCGCCACCTTCAGCACGTCGCTCGCCGGCTGGGTCGCCAGCCAGTTCGGCCTGCGCATCGCCTTCCTTGCGCTGGCCGTTGTTGGCGGCGTGGCGCTGCTGGCCGTTCTCTTCATGATGCCGGAGACCTGGCCGCAGAGGAAGCGCGTCAAGAAAGGTGCCAGAAAAGGGGCTCTCTTCGGCGCCAAGTGAGGATCGATCGAGCGATGCGGCGAGCCCAGGCGGAGCCGGGCCCGTAAACGGCCCGACAAGCAGGGTCAGCCGGCACAGGGATTGCATCGCGATTCCAGGCTGCCAAGACCATGCCCATGGCCGTCGAACGGTTCAGCACCGACCCATTCCCGCTGGACCAGCGCGCCGCCTGGGGCGACGCCTTGCGGAAGATCGGACTTGCGTCCGGGACCGGATCCAGCCCTCCTGACGGACGGCTGCTGCATTGCCTCGCGCCAGGGGGCACCGAAATCGCCCTGATCACGGGCGGGCCACAGTCCTTGTGGCGGGCGCCCCCAACCCGCAACGATCGCCCCGGCGATGAAAAACTATGGCTCGGCACCCTCCTGGAGGGGATGGCGAGCCTGCCTGGCGAAGAGAGCGTTCGCGAAGGGGAACTGCTCTATTGGCCCGCCGCCGCCGGGCCGCTGCTCGCGCCCATCGGGTGGTTCCGGCTTCTCCTGGTGAGGCTTCCCCGGCGCGATCCAATTTGGGGCGGCCTGCCGGACGCGGAGATGGAAGCGCAGGACGTTCCCCTGCGGCCGGGCCGGCAGCCGGTTCTGGGGGCCTTGCTCGCGACGATCGCGGAAGCCCTGGATGCGGAAGCAGAGACCGCGCTCCCCGTGCTCGAGGTCGCGCTCGGGGAAATCATGCCGGCTTCGCTTGGGGCGCTGGCCGGCGGCAGGGCGCAGCGGGCGGCGCTGCGCCGGCGGATCCTGCGCGCCTTGGAGCGCAGGTTGGACGACCCGCATCTCAACCTCGCGCGATTCGCCTCAAGCGAAGGCATCTCGATGCGTGCCGTGCAAAAGCTGCTCCAGGACGAAGGGCTCAGCTTCAGCCAGTATCTCCGCCATCGCCGCCTCGCGCGCGCGGCCGAGGCGCTCGGCGATCCTGCAGAGGCCACGGTCCCGGTCGCCGAGATCGGCTTTCGCTGGGGCTTCGCCGACCCCGCCCATTTCAGCCGCGCCTTTCGCCACCAATATGGCGTCGCTCCCAATGCCTATCGCTCCGAGGCGCTCGCGCATGGGCCGACCCCAAAGAAGCAGGGGCCGCGCAGCCGCGGACATCCCGATCCAAGCTCACGCCGCAAGGCGGGGTCGCCGCCCTGCCTCGGGATGCCCCCTGCATCCCGGCGCCGCGGCCCGGTTCATCATCATCTGCGGGCGCGCCCGGAGACGGTTCACTGGGGCTATTTCAGCCGTGCCCTGCCGGCCGTGCTGACGGTCCGTTCCGGAGATACGATCACCATCGAGACGCTGACGCAGCACGCAACGGACGATCCGGCGCGAATGATCGCGGGCGACCCGGATGCGGAGGCCGTGTTCCGTTGGACGGAAACGAGCAAGGCGGTCGACCGGCGGGGCGCCGGGCCCATCGATGCCTCCATCTACGGGCGCGGCGCCGGCGAGGGTTTTGGCGTGCATATCCTGACCGGGCCGATCCTGGTGGAAGAGGCACGGCCGGGGGATGTGCTGGAGATCGAGATCCTCGACATGCTGCCCCGGCCGAGCCGCGCGGCGGAATTCGCGGGCCGCAGCTTCGGCAGCAATGCCGCCGTCTGGTGGGGACGGCATTATGATGAGCTGCTGAGCGCGCCGCGGCCGCGCGAGGTGATTACCCTCTACGAAATCCGCCGCCGCGGCGGCGGCCAGGCTTGCGCCCATGCCGTCTACAGCTTCCGCTGGACGCCGCAGCGCGATCCGTTCGGGGTGCTGCACGAGACGATCGACTATCCAGGCGTGCCGGTGGACCCAGCCACGATCGCGCCGCAGCACAATGTGCTGGCGGGCGTGCAGATACCGGTTCGCCTGCATTTCGGAACGATCGGTCTCGCGCCCGATCACCCGGAGCCGCTCGATTCGATTCCTCCGTCCGCTTTCGGCGGCAATATCGACAATTGGCGGCTCGGCGTGGGGAGCAAGCTTTTCCTTCCCGTCTCCGTGCCCGGGGCGATGCTGTCGATCGGCGATCCGCATGCCTCGCAAGGCGATGGCGAGATTTCCGGGACCGCGATCGAATGTTCCCTGACGGGGACGGTGCGGCTTCGTGTCCATGCGCGGGATGAGGCCGGCGCGATGCTGCGTGATCTCACCTACCCGCTGATCGAGACCGGGGATAGCTGGATCGTGCAAGGATTGAGCCACCCCGATTATCTGGCCGATCTCGGCGCGGCGGCGCAAAGCTAGATCTACAAGCGCTCATCGCTCGACGCCGCGATGCGCGACGCTTTCCGCAAGGCGCGGCGCTTTCTGATGACGGCGCAGGGGCTGAGCGAGGACGAGGCGATCTCGCTCCTCTCGGTTGCTGTGGATTTCGGCGTCACCCAGGTGGTGGACGGCAATTGGGGCGTGCATGCCACGATTCCGAAGACGATCTTTTCGCGCAGGATCACCGAGGCGGAGGGATCCCGGCGATGAGATCGATCTCCACCGCCGCGCCGACGGCAAGGCCAGTGACGCCGACACAGGTGCGGCTGGGAAGCGGGCCGCGAAACCAGCTCTCATAAGCGGCATTGAACGAATCATAATCATCGAAGGAAGTGAGATAGACGCGCACCATCAGCGCGTCATCGAGGGTGAGGCCGAATCCGGCGAGAACGGCTTCGAGGTTGCGACGGACCTGTTCCGCCTGGGCGACGATGTCTCCGGACACGACGGCACCCGTTGCCGGGTTCGTCGGCATCTGGCCGGTGACGAAGAGGAGATTGCCCCATTGGGTTGCGTGCGAGAACGGCGCCACCTTCGGCGGCACGCCATCCTCGGGCGAAAAGGAGAAGCTGCGCCTGACGTCCGTCATGCCGAAGTTTCGACCGCGAGCGCCGCGCCCATGACGCGGAGGAACCGCGCGGTGAGCGGATGACGGGGCCGCGTGAATATCTGCTCCGCCAGGCCATCCTCGGCGATGACGCCATCGCTCAGGAACACGACACGGTCCGCCACTTCCTTGGCGAAACGCAACTGGTGGGTGGAGATGATCATGGTCAGGCCATCCTCGAGCGCAAGATGCCTGATCACGTCGAGGACTTCACTGACGAGCTCGGGGTCCAGCGCGGACGTGGGCTCGTCGAGCAGCAGCACGCTGGGGTTCGGCGCCAGCGCGCGGGCGATCGCCACGCGCTGCTGCTGGCCGCCGGAGAGATGGCGCGGCAGCGCATCGGCGCGATGCGCGAGGCCCACACGCGCAAGCAGCGCGCATGCCCGGCGTTCGGCTTCCAGCCGAGACATGCCATGCACCCAGCGGAGCGGACCGGCCACATTTTCCTGCGCCGTGAGATGGCTGAACAGATTGAATTGCTGGAACACCATTCCGACGCCGAGGCTCGCGCGCTCCTTTGCCAACGCGCGGGGCGAGAGCAGCCTGCCATCCTCGCGATAGCCGAGACGGCTTCCGCCGATCCGCACCACCCCCTGCTCCCAAAGCTCCAGATGGTTGATGCAGCGGAGCAGCGTGCTTTTCCCCGATCCGCTCGGGCCGAGAAGGGCGACGACTTCACCCGAGCGGATCGTGAGATCGACCCCGCCGAGGACGACATGATCTCCATAGCGCTTGCGCAGGTCATGGACTTCGACGGCAGTCGCGCTGCGGGCGAGCGCGGCCGCGCGGGCGGTGCGTTCCGCTTCGGTCGCGATGACGCCGAGCGAGGCGGGCCCTGCGCGCCCGGCGGAGAGCGGGGCACCCAGCGTGTCGGCGGAAAATCCGCCGCTCGCCGAGCGGGCTGCTTGCGGCACCGGGACAGCATTGGCGCGACGGCCCGGCAGCAGGCGGAGAAAACGTTCCCGCGGTGAAGGATGATCGAGATCCAGCAGGATTTCGGCGAGAAGCTGCAGCACGCTGAAGCTGCCGGTCAGCACCAGATACATCACGCCGGACGCGAAGAAAATGGAGAAGAAATCGAAGGTGGACGAGGCAAGCTGCGTGCTGCGCAGCGTCAGCTCCTGCACCGCGATGACCGAGGCGAGGGACGAGTTCTTGAGCGCGGTGACGGCTTCATTGCCGAGCGCGGGCACCATGGTGCGGATTGCCTGCGGCGCAATGATCCGCCGCATGAGCACCACGGGCGTCATGCCGAGCGCCTGACCCGCCGTGATCTGACCCTGATCCACGCTGCGGACGCCGGAGCGCAGAATCTCGGCGATGAAGGGCCCCTCGTTGGCGGCGAGCGCGAGCCCCGCCGCTCCGAGCGGGCTCAGGCGCAGGCCGATATGCGGCAAGGCATCATAGGCGAAGACGAGCTGCAGGATGAGCGGCGTGCCACGAAAGATGACGGCATAGGCGCGGGCGAAGGCGGAGAGCACGCGATAACGGCATAGCTGCATGCTCGCCAGGACGGTTCCCACGAGCAGCCCGCCGGCCAGTCCGAGGCCGGTCACGCCAAGCGTGAGGCCGATGCCCCGGAGCAGGTACGGCAGGCTGAGATAGTGGAGGAAAAGAAGCATCAATCCGTGACGAGGACGGGAGCCTCGAGTGTGCCGGCATCGAGCGACCATTTCTTGAGCAGCGCGGATTCGATGCCGGCCTTCTGGATCTCGACGAGGGCGGCCATGAGGGCGTCACGCAGCTCGGTGTTGCTCTTGGGCACCGCAATGCCGATGGAGTATGGCAGCGTCACCGCAACCGCCTTGCCGAGCTGGCTCGGATAGGCTTTCACCGCCTGATCCACCGTGTTGACGTCGTTGATGTACGTGTCCGCGCGGCCGGCGAGGATCGCCTGGATGCAATCGGCGTTGTTGTCATAGAGCTGAAGCGCGGGCGCGGGCTTGCCGGCCGCCTTGCATGCAGGCGCGAGATTCTGAACCAGCGGCACCTCCACGAACCCGGTGTTCTCCGCGGCGGTGTCACCGCAGAGCGAGGTATTGATGCCGGTGATGTGCCTGGGGTTTCCCTTGGCCACCAGGACGCCGTCGAACACCTTGGAATAGGTGATGAAATCTGCAGCCCTGGCGCGTTCCTTCGTGGCATAGATATCGGAGATGACGAGATCCGCCTGGCCGCTCTGGAGCGTCGGCAGAAGGGCTGCGAAAGCGACCGGCTTGTAGGTCAGCTTGAAGCCGAGGCAGCTGCCGAACATCTGCGCGAGATCGACATCGAAGCCGACATACCGGCTCGGGTCCTGGGGATCGAGCGCTTCATAGCCGGGCGTGTGAGGATTGAGCGCGTCGACGAGCGTCTTGCCCGTGAGACCCGGATATTTCGCCTGCAATTGCTGGCAGGAGGCAGGCGCGGCCGGCAGGTCCGCAGCCCGGGCGCGCCAGGGCGCGAAGAGCGCCATCAGGCAGACGATGCCGCAGGTGATTTGCGTCCACCGTTCGGGAATCACGAGCGCCATCACGGTCTTTGTTCTCTTTCCGGCTTGACGCCGCGTGCGAAGGGATTGTGGGATCATGCGCACGGTCTCTCGCTCCGTCCTTGGCTGTCCGGTCCTGGGCGGATCGTAATCGGTGATGGAGCCGGACTTTTAGGATGCCCCGCACCGACGATTGCCAAATCGTCGGGCCGGCGCGGGAGACGATGAGAATATGATCATTGCCTGTCCTGCTCTGCACACGAGATAGGCAGACAGCGCCTTCCGCCGACTTCGTCATCGAACAGCGTCGAACGGGCCCAGCCGGCCGCAGCCGGAGGCGGCTTTCGGGGCTCTGCGCATCGGCCCCTTGAATAGGCAACCATTTGGCTGCATATTAGCGGCATGAGCCTGGATGCGGTCTTCCGCGCGCTGGCCGATCCGGCCAGGCGGCAATTGCTGGACAGCCTCCATGCGCGGAACGGGCAGACATTGAGCGCGCTTTGCGAGGGTCATGAGATGACACGCCAGGCGGTGACCAAGCATCTCGCCATTCTCGAGGACGCGAATCTCGTCGTGACGCTGAAGCGCGGCCGCGAGAAGCTGCACTATCTCAATCCCCTGCCCATCCACGAGATCGCCGAGAGATGGATCGGCAAATATGAGCGCACGCGCCTTCGTGCGCTCAGCGAGCTCAAGAAAACTCTGGAAGGGAACACGCCATGAGCGCGGAAAAATTCGTCTATGTCACCTATATCCGCACGACGCCGGAAAATCTCTGGGACGCGCTGACCAGGCCCGAATTCATGCGGCAATATTGGTATGGCGCCTGGCAGGATTGCGAATGGAAACAGGGCTCATCGTGGAAGCTGATGTTCCCCGATGGCCACGTCGCCGACAGCGGAGAAGTGCTGGAGATCGATCCGCCCCGCAAGCTCGTTCTCAAATGGCGCAATGAATTCCGCCCGGAGCTTCACGAGGAAGGCCCTTCGCGCGCGACATTCCTTCTCGAGCCGATGGATGACCTCGTGAAGCTCACGGTCATCCACGAAAGCGACGCGACGCGATCGAAGCTCATCGAGGCGGTATCGAACGGATGGCCGGCCATTCTCGCCAATCTCAAGAGCCTGATCGAGACGGGCGAGCCGCTGCAGCGGACGCGCGACTGGCCGAAATGATTGCGGCGACGGGCCGAGAGATGGCAAATCATCAGGTTTCGGAATGAATGGCAGACTGAGTGGGAGGGAACCGTGACGAAGATCGCCATCTTCGCGGCACCGCGTCGGGAGGGATCCGATTACCCACCGCCGTACGACGAACCGTGCCTTGGGCGCGTGCGGCAAGCCTTGGGGGACGAGGCGGGCCTGACCCAGTTCGGGGTCAATCTGCTCCGCCTGAAGCCAGGTGGCTGGTCGAGCCAGCGCCATTGGCACACTTCCGAGGACGAGTTCGTCTGGGTGCTGGAAGGCGAGGTCGTGCTCGTCGCCGACAATGGCGAGGAGATCCTGCGGGAAGGTGACTGCGCGGGTTTCAAGGCCGGTGCGGCGGATGGGCACCATTTGCAGAACCGTTCCGGCCGGGATGCCGTACTGCTCGAGATCGGCTCCCGCCGGGACCAGGAGGATCATGTCACCTATCCAGATATCGATCTGCGATGGGACGGCGGGGGCGGCTACGCACACAGGAACGGCACGCCGTACGCGCGCAACGATTTCTGATTGGCACATTTCGGGCGGCACGACGGTGCCCATGCCTGGGTGTTACAAAAGAAACCATTATGCGCGCGCGGCTTGGTGACATTTTGACGTGCGCGTTCTATGCAGGCGCCGACATTCCGGCAGGAGCGACGATGTCGGCGCGCATCCCGATCCACAGCCATAGTCCCCGCCTCTTCCTGTTTCTCGGCGTGAGGATGAGCATTCTTCTCTCCAGCGCGCAGACGGGAGGTCAGTTCTCCCTGATCGAAGGTTTCATGCCGCCAGGAGGCGATGGCGGCCTGCACCTCCACCGCAACGAGGATGAGTCGATGCACCTTCTCGAAGGATCGCTCGACGTCATGATTGGAGAGCAGGCGTTCCGGCTCGGGCCAGGCGAGAGTTATTTCGCGCCGCGGGGCGTTCCGCACCGATTGCGAAATCGTGGCGACGTGCCGGCACGGTCGCTTCTGGTGACCACGCCGGGTGGCTTCGATGATTTCGTCGCCCGTGCGGGCACTCCGCTGATCGAAGGGGCCGAGCCGCCCCGGCCGGCGCCTCCGACACCGGAGCAGATGGGACAATTGCTGAAGCTTGCGGAAGAATTCGGCATCGGCATTCTCGGACCGCCCGAACCTCCGGACCACGCCTGAAATTCTCCCCCCCATGCACTTCCTTTCGGCTTGCTTTGATCCGCCGCCCGCGCCAACAATCCGCCTCTTCGGTTTGCGGGCAGGATCTCCGCACGGGAAAGCGGGGAGGGGGCCGATGCAGCTCTACGGCATGCGCATCTCAGGCAATTGTTGGAAGGCCGCGCAGATTCTGCGCCTGACCGGGCATGAATTCGACTGGATCGAGACGGACGGAAATTCCGGCGCGACCCGCACGCCGGAATTTCTGAAGATCAATCCGATCGGCAAAGTGCCGGCGCTGGTGATGGATGACAGGATCGTGCTGGTGGAGAGCAATGCGATCCTGCTTCATTTCGCGGAAGGTTCGTCCTGGTTGCCGCCGCCGGGCCTTGCCCGCACGAAAGTGCACGAATGGTTGTTCTTCGAGCAATATTGCCATGAACCCTCTATCGCGGTTGCCCGCAACATCGTCACCTGGCGGCGCGAGGCGCATCTTCACCCCGAGCGCCTCGCGGAGTGCTCCCGGCGCGGCGCGCAGGCGCTGGATGTGATGGAGCGGCGGCTCAAGGACAATGCCTGGCTTGTGGGAGAGGCCCCGACCATCGCCGACCTCGCCTTGTTCGCGTACACCCATCGGGCCGATGAGGGCGGATTCGAGCTCGCTCAATGGCCCTCGGTACATGCCTGGATCGCGCGGGTGGCCGCATTGCCGGGCATCTCCACCCTTCCCCGTCCGGAGGAGGCCGCCTGACGGCTGCAGGAATCCGGGGCCGTATCGGCCTTGGGAAGGCAGCTCAGAGATTCTTGGTCATGTGAACGACGGTTCCTCCCTTGAATTCCTCCTCGCGGTCAACGCGGTACCCGAGCTTGCAATAGAGCGTGATGTTCACCGCAAAAAGCTTGTTGGTGTAGAGGCGAATCTTTCGATATTCGAGCGCGAAAGCGACATTCTCGGCATGGGCCATCAATCGTCTTCCATAGCCGTGCCCTTGCGAGCCCGGCGCGATGGCGATGTTCTCGATGAGAAGCTGATCAAACTCGGAAATCATCTCGATCAGCCCAATCAGCCCGTCGGCGGAAAATAGAAGATCGATCCGGTGATTGCGAACGGCCTCGTCATAATCGGCCAGCATCGGCTTTGGCTCGCGGCCAATCAAGGACACCCATTTCGCATAAGCCGCGCGGGTCAGTTCGCGGATGGAGGCTGCATCACTTCTCTCCGCCCGCCGCAGCACCAGATCCTGCCCGCCCATTCACCCCTCCCCGATCTCTCCGACCTTGCCAGCACCTCCGCACTTCTGGCGCTTCGGCCCTGAATCCCCGATGATGCAACAAGGCTCACGTCATCAAGAAAGGGAAATCCCATGCCGACCGCCCGCCTTGGATTGGCCGTAGCCCTGGCCGTGGTCCTGGCCGCGCTTCTCGGCCCCCTGCCGGTTGCCGCCCGTGCCGCCTCGCCCTCATTCGTCCATAACGGCAAAGTAACGATGTGCTCCGATCCCACCTACCCGCCGATGGAGATGTACGCCAAGCCCGGCGACCGGTCTCCGGTCGGGTTCGATATCGATCTTGCGCGCCGGCTCGCCGAGATGTGGGGGGCGAAGCTCAGCATCCAGGCGATGGATTTCACCGGCCTGCTGCCTGGGCTCGGCAGCCATCGCTGCGATTTCGTCATCAGCGGCATGTTCATCACGAAGGCGCGCACAGAGGTATTCGATGCGGTTCCCTATCTGCGCTCGGCGATGGTGCTGCTCGTGAGGGCGGACAATACCACCGTGCACGGGCCGGACGACCTCGCGGGCAAGGTCCTCGTCGTGCAGGCCGGCACGGTCTATGAAATCCGCGCCCATGCGCTGGCCGCCGAATTCGTCAAGGAGGGCAAGCCCTCCATGATGGTCCAGGCCTATCCCAAGGGCACCGATGTCGCCGAGCAGCTGCTGACGGGGCGTGCCGATGGCGGCTTCACCCAGGACACCGAGGCCGCGTTCCGCGCCGTCTCCGATCCCGGGAAGTTCAAGGTGGCTTATGTCTATCCGCCGACCGACACGTTCGGCCTTTATTTCAACAAGAACGCTTCCGACGTGACACTGATCACGGCCGAGATCGGCGCGCTGCGCAAGGACGGGCTGATCAAGACGCTCGCCGCCAAATGGCACCTGCCGGAGGCGGACGCCACCGCGCCGCTGCCGTAAGACCCGAGAAACAGGGCAGCCGGAAATGAGCTTCGATACGCACGTGTTCTGGGCTGCCCTTTTTTCCTGGCCCATCTTTCAGGGGGCATTGATCTCGGTTGCGCTCACGATCTCGTCCCATGCCATGGGGATCCTGCTCGGCCTCCTTCTCGCGCTGCTCGGGGCGGCGCGAGGGCGGCCTCTCCGCGCCTTCGCAACCACCTATATCTGGCTCTTTCGCGGGGCACCGACCCTGCTCCAGCTCCTCTTCGTGTGGAATGCGTTGCCGCAGCTCCTGCCGGTGCTGCGCGAGCACTGGTTCACCCCCTTCCTTGCCGCGTGGTTCGCGCTCAGCCTGAATGAAGCCGCCTATCAGGCGGAAATCAGTCGCGCCGCGCTGGCTTCCGTGCCGGGCGAGCAGCGCGATGCCGGCCTGGCGCTTGGGCTTTCGCGCGTTCAGTGCTTCCGCCTCGTCATCCTTCCCCAGGCGATCCGTGTCGCCATCCCGCCCACGGCCAATGAATTCATCACCCTGCTCAAGGTGACGTCGCTCGCCTCGGTGATCAGCCTGCAGGAATTGCTCGCTGTCACCACGCGGGAGATCTCGGTGACCTTCCGCTTCACCGAACTCTATGCCGTGGCACTGATCTACTATCTCGCGATCGTCTCGGTGCTCATGCTCGGGCAGGCCTGGCTCGAACACCGCTTCGGCGCGGCCCAGGCCGCCACACGGCATACGCACGGATAGGCAAGCGCGAACTCATCCCCATATTGCACGGTCGTGTGAGAAGCGGGGAAGTTCCGGCGTGGCGAAGCATCTCCATCTTGGCGCCTTCATGCGCCCGGTCAGCATCCATACGGCCTGGTGGCGCTATCCCGGCGCCTATCCGGATGCGAACTTCAATCTCCGGCATCTGGTGCGATTCATCCGGACGCTCGAGCGCGGCCGCTTCGATGCCTTCTTCATGGCCGATCACCTGGCGGTCCTGAACATGCCGATCGAGGCCCTGCGGCGGAGCGCCACCGTCAGCTCGTTCGAGCCCCTCACCCTGCTCTCCGCGCTCGCCATGGTGACCGGGCATATCGGCCTGATCGCCACGGCCTCCACCACCTTCGATGAGCCCTATCACATCGCGCGGCGCTTCGCATCGCTCGATCATATCAGCTCCGGGCGCGCGGGTTGGAACATCGTCACCACCGCGAACCCCGATGCCGCCCTCAATTTCGGCCTGACGGAGCATGTGGAGCACGATGAGCGCTATCGGCGGGCGCGCGAGTTCTACTCCGTCGTCACCGGTCTTTGGGATAGCTGGGCGGACGATGCCTGGCTGCGGGACCAGCAAAGCGGCATTTTCTTCGACCCGAGCCGGATGCATGTTCTGAACCACAAGGGCGAGCATCTCACCGTACGCGGGCCGCTCAATATCGCGCGGCCTGTCCAGGGCTGGCCGGTGATCGTGCAGGCCGGCGCGTCCGAGGCCGGGCGGCAGCTCGCCGCGGAGACGGCGGAAATGGTGTTCGGCAGCAGCCGCACCATCGGGGAGGCAAGAGCGTTCTATAAGGACGTGAAGCAGCGGATGCGGGCGCTGGGCCGCACGCCCGAAGCGCTCAAGATCCTGCCGGGCGCGCTCGTCATCGTCGGGCGGACCCGGACGGAGGCCGAGGACAGGAAGGCGCTGCTCGACAGCCTGGTGCATCCGGAAAGCGGGGTGCCGAATCTCTCGATCCGGCTTGGGGTCGATGCCTCGCGCTTTGATCTCGATGCGCCCTTGCCGGAGATTCCGCAGTCCAACGCGAGCCAGAGCGGGCGGGACACGCTGGTCGCGCTCGCGCGGCGGGAGAATCTGACAATCCGCCAATTGGCCCAGCTCGTCGGCGGCTATGGCGGGCTGCAGATGGTGGGCACGGCGGCCGAGATCGCCGATACCATGCAGGAATGGCTGGAGACGGAGGCCTCCGACGGATTCAACGTGATGTTCCCGACCGTGCCGGCGGGTCTCGACGAATTCGTTGATCTCGTCGTGCCGGAGCTGCAGCTTCGCGGCATCTTCCGCCGCGAGTACGAGGGCGGCACTTTGCGCGAAAATCTCGGCCTGGTGCGGCCGGAGAATCAGTTCTTCCGTGCCCGGGCAGCGGAGTGAGCGGGGCGCGTTGCCACCCCCTGGTTTCGGAAGCTAGATTGACCGCGACGAATGGGGTGATCCCGGCCCGACCGGGAATTGGTTCCAGGCATTGGTTCCGGGCACTGGTTCCGGGCGCCGGTTTGCATAGACGCGATTGGGGAGTGCACAGCGATGGCGACGATACCCGCGCAATTCATGGATCTGCTTCAGCAGAAGACGGCTTTCGCCAATCTCGCAACCTTGATGCAAGATGGAACGCCGCAGGTGACGCCGGTCTGGTTCGACTACAAGGACGGCGTGGTGCGTGTGAACTCGGCCAAGGGCCGGACCAAGACCCGCAACATGAAGGAAGGGGCGCCGGTGGCGCTCTCGATCCTCGATCCGGACAATGCCTATCGCTACATCCAGATCCGCGGCCGTGTCCGGCACGTCACCGAGAAGGGGGCCGACGCGCATATCGACTCGCTCGCGAAGAAATATCTCGGGAAGGACAAATACCCCTTCTCTCAGCCGGGCGAGGTGCGCGTGATGTTCGAGATCGAGCCCACATCCACGAACACGATGGGCTGAGCCGCGCTGCGGATTATAGAAGATCGCCGACGGCATTGTTGTGGTAAGTCCGCAATGCCGTCAGGTGATCGGCGAGCGATTTTCCCGCGATCCGGTGATGATGGAGGCGGCCGAACGTGCTGTTCACCGTGATGTGCGTGACGCCGGCTGATTTCCAGAAATTGAATTCCCTGCGCCAGTCTTTTTCGTCTCCATCACCGGTGGAAACCCAGACCTCGATGCCGATGCTGGCCGGGTCACGACCTTCTTCACCGGCATAGCGGCGGAGCTTGGCGAACTCGGCCTTTGCGCTCTCATCCGCGGGATAGGCCAGCATCATCCAGCCATCGCCCCATTTGGCGGTGCGCCGGAGCGTCGCGTCATGATGGCCGCCGAACCAGATGGGGATGCGGCGCCGCGGCGGCAGCGGGTTGATGCCCGCATCCTGGATATGGTGCCATCGCCCCTCGAAGGTGACGTGCGGTTCGCCCCAGAGCGCCTGCATGACCCGCACCTGCTCCTCGGAGCGCTTGCCGCGATTGTGAAAATCCTCGTTGAGGCCGATGAACTCGACCTCGTTCCAGCCGATCCCGATGCCGAAGCGGAACCGCCCGCCCGACAGAACATCGAGAGAGGCCGCCTGCTTGGCGACCAGAACCGTCTGACGCTGGGGCAGGATCATCACCTGGGTGGAAAACCCGATCCGCGTCGTGCAGCCGCTGAGGAAGCCGAACAGCACGAAGGGATCATGGAAGAGATCGGCCGAGGTGTTGCGGTCTCCCCATCCCGGGCGGCTCGCGACGTTGACACCAAGGACATGATCCGGTGCGGCCAGATGATCATAGCCCTCCCCCTCCGCCGCTTCCGCAAAGGCGCGAACAGTGGCGGGCTCGCCGCCGATATCGATCAGCGGCAATGAAATTCCGAGCTTGATCACCCGCTCCTCCCTGGGTTCGGTCCGCCCAACCTATCGCGCCGGGACAGGGCTGTCGCGGCCGGGCTGTCGCGGCCACGCGCCTGGGCTATTGTGCGGCCCAGATGGCATCACCGAAAGCAAGGGGTGCGGCTTTGCTCAAGCTCGGATACAAGGCATCCGCCGAGCAGTTCGGCCCGACCGAATTGCTCGATTTCGCCTGCCTGGCCGAACGGTCCGGCTTCGATTCCGTGTTCATCAGCGACCATTTCCAGCCATGGAAGCATCATGGCGGCCATGCGCCCTTCTCGCTCGCCTGGCTTGGGGCGCTCGGGGCGAAGACGTCACGGATCATCATGGGCACCAGCGTGCTGACGCCCACCTTCCGCTACCATCCGGCGATCGTCGCGCAGGCCTTCGGAACTTTGGGAGCGATGTTCCCCGGCCGTCTGGTGCTTGGCCTCGGCACCGGGGAATCACTCAACGAAGTGCCCTCCACCGGCATGGCATGGCCCGAGTTCAAGGAGCGCTTTGCGCGTTTGCGCGAGGCGGTGATGCTGATCCGCAAACTATGGACCGAGGAACGGGTGACGTTCGCGGGGCAATATTATCGCACCGAGAAGGCGACCATCTATGACCGGCCGGAAAGCCCCGTGCCCATTTATGTCGCGGCCGCGGGGGCATTGGTCGCGCGCTATGCAGGGAGGCAGGGAGACGGGCTGATCTGCACCAGCGGCAAGGCATGGGACCTCTACACCGAGACCTTGCTGCCGAAAGTCGCGGAAGGGCTCGCCGAGGCCGGCTCGAGAGCGGAGAATTTCGAGCGGATGATCGAGGTCAAGGTCTCATTCGATGCCGAGATGGCGCGGGCGATGGAAGATACGAGGCACTGGGCCGTGCTGGCCCTGACGCCGGAAGAGAAACTCTCCGTCGAGGATCCGGTCGAGATGGACCGACTGGCCGCGAGCCTGACCGCGGAGCGGAGCGCGAGCCGCTGGATCGTCTCGACCGATCCTGACGAGCATGTCGCGCGCATCCGGGCCTATGTGGATCTTGGGTTCCGGCATCTCGTCTTTCATGCGCCGGGCCCGGACCAGGCCCGCTTCCTCCGCCTTTATGGCGAGCAGGTTCTGCCGCGCCTTCGCAAGCTTCCTCTGACGGCGGATGCGGCCGGGCATCAAGGAGCGGCATGACGGGTCTTGCCTCTCTCGAGATTTCCGCCGTCAGGAGCTTCAAGCATATCGAGCGCGGTGATGATCTGGCCGCGCTGATCGCGGGCGCCTTCCAGGAAAGCGGCCATGCGCTCCGCACCGGGGATGTGGTGGTGGTGGCGCAGAAGATCGTCTCGAAGTCGGAAGGACGCCTCGCTGACCTTGCTGCAATCTCCCCCTCCCCGCGCGCCGTCGCACTCGGTGCGGAGATCGGGAAGGATCCGCGGCTGGTGGAAGTCATCCTCTCGGAATCGGTCCGGGTGGTGCGCAAGCGCCCAGGCCTCTTGATCGTCGAGCACCGGCTTGGATTCGTCATGGCGAATGCCGGCGTCGATCAGTCGAACATCGCCGCGCCGGACGGCAGGGAACGCGCGCTGCTGCTGCCGGAGGACCCTGACGGAAGTGCTGCATCCTTGCGCGCACGGCTGCTCGCCCTGACCGGCGCAACGGTCGGGGTCGTCATCAATGACAGTTTCGGCCGGGCCTGGCGGCGCGGCACGACGGGCATCGCGCTCGGCGTGGCCGGGCTGCCCGCGCTGATCGATCTTCGCGGCCGCACCGACCTCTTCGGCCGCAGGCTGGAGGTGAGCATCGTCGGCTTCGCCGACGAGATCGCCGCCGCCGCCTCGCTGCTGATGGGGCAGGCGGACGAGGGACGGCCGGTCGTGCGGGTGCGCGGCCTCGAATGGTCGGCGCCCTTCTCTGCCGCCGCCACGCTCGTGCGACCGCCGGAGGAAGATCTCTTTCGATGACGGAAAATCTTGTTGTCGCGCTTTCCGGCGGCATCGGCGGGGCCAAGCTCGCGCTCGGGCTCTCCCGCATCCTGAAGCCCGAAAATCTGCTCGTCATCGCCAATACCGGTGATGATTTCGAGCATCTCGGTCTCTCTATCTCGCCCGATATCGACACGCTGACATACACGCTGGCCGGCCTCGACAATCCCGCGCTCGGGTGGGGGCGGCACGACGAGACATGGTCCTTCATGGAGACGCTCACGACACTCGGCGGGGCGGATTGGTTTCGTCTCGGGGATCGCGATCTCGCCATCCATATCGAGCGCACGCGGCGGCTCCGCGCCGGCGAGAGTCTCTCGGTTATCACTGCGGATTTCTGCCGCCGCCTCGGCGTCGGGCCACGCGTGCTGCCGATGAGCGACGATCCCGTACGCACGCGGCTTTACACGGACGAAGGCTGGCTCGATTTCCAGGATTATTTCGTCCGCCTGCGATGCCGCCCGGTCGTGCGCGAGATCATCTTCGCGGGTGCCACCAACGCACGGCCCCATCCGGATTTCCTGGCGGCTCTTGCAGACCATACGCTGCGCGCCGTCATCATCTGCCCGTCCAACCCGTTCATCAGCGTCGAGCCGATCCTCGCCGTGCCGGGCGTGCGCGCGGCCATCGCCGCCTGCCGGGCGCCCGTGGTGGCGGTCTCGCCGATCATCGGCGGGCGCGCGGTCAAGGGCCCGACAGCGAAGATGATGAGCGAGCTCGGCATCACGCCGGGCGTTGCCGCAATCGCCGAACGCTATGACGATTTGCTCGATGGCTATGTCATCGATCGGAGCGATGTGGCGGAAGCGGCCACCCTTGCGCCGCGCGTGACGCTGGCGCCGACATTGATGACGACGCTTGCCGAGCGAGAGCTTCTGGCCCGGATCGTACTCGACACCACGGACGCGATCCGCGCAGAAGGCACGGCCCGATGACCCGCCTTGACGGGATCTGGGCCGTCGTGCCCGTCAAGGAATTCGGAAGCGCGAAACAGCGTCTTTCCCGCTTCCTGACACAAGAGCAACGTCGCGCTCTGGCTGCCTGCATGGTCGAGGACGTGCTCGAGGCACTGGCCGCCGTTCCCGAGCTTGCCGGCATCCTCGTCGTCACGGAAGAGCCCGTCGCCATCCATCTCGCGCAACGCTATGGCGCCGAGACCAGCACCGATGGCGCGCGCAGCGGACATACCGGCGCCGTTGCCGCCGCCGCCCGACGCCTCGCCCGCGAAGGCCGTGCCGGGATGATGACGATGCCCGGAGACATTCCCGCCATCACCGCCGCCGAGGTTTCGGCCATACTCGCCGCGCACAAGCCCGCGCCTTCCTTCACCATCGTGCCGGCGCATGACGAGCTCGGCTCCAATGCCGTTGTCGTTTCTCCACCGGACGCATTGCCCCTTCAATTCGGCGACAACAGCTACTTCCCGCACCTCGACTCTGCCCGCCGCGCCGACCTCACGCCGACTATCGTCCGCCAGCCCGGCATCGCCATGGATATCGACCACCCGGCCGATCTCGCTTCCTTCCTGCGCATGAAATCCGCCCATCCGACCCGCACCCGCACGTTTTTGCAGGAGATAAAAGCAGGGGAAGCGATCCCCTGGCCTTAGTCCGCAGCGGCGAGCCGGCGGGGCGGGGTTTGGACGACGGGGGCGAGCGGCGTCGCGTTGAAGGAGGCGGCGCGGCGCTCCGGCGGCGCGGGGCGGTAGAGCGTGTCGCGCTGGAGGGGCACGCGGCCGAGGGAACGGATCAGATCTTCCATCGATTCAGGCGGGAATTCCTGCCCATGCTCGGTGCCGGCGGCGCGGGAGATGCTTTCGTTCATCAGCGTCCCGCCGAGGTCGTTCGCGCCGGCCTCGAGGCATGCGGCGGCGCCCGCGGGACCCATTTTCACCCAGGATGTCTGGATATTCGTGATGTGCGGATGGAGCGCGAGTCGCGCGACCGCGTGCATCAGCACGGCCTCGCGGAAGGTCGGCCCGCGGCGCGCGGCCCCGCGCAGATAGATCGGCGCTTCCATGTGAACGAAGGGCAGTGGAACGAACTCCGTGAATCCGCCGGTTTCGGCTTGCAGATCGCGCAGCGCCAGAAGATGCCGCGCCCAGGAGATCGGCGGCTCCACATGCCCGTACATGATCGTTGAGGTGGTGCGAAGACCGAGGCGATGGGCGGCGCGCGCAACATCGAGCCACGCTTTCGTATTCACCTTGTCCGGGCAGATGATGGCGCGCACATCATCGTCCAGGATTTCGGCAGCCGTGCCCGGCAAGGTTCCAAGGCCCGCGTCCTTGAGCCTGGCCAGGAACGCAGGCACGGTGAGGCCGAGCGTGGCCGCGCCCTGGGTGACTTCGAGCGGCGAGAAGGCATGGATATGCATGCCGGGAACCGCCGCCTTGATGGCGCGGCAGATGCCGAGATAGGTCTCCCCCGTATAGTCGGGGTGGATGCCGCCTTGGAGACAGACTTCGGTGGCGCCCCGGTCCCAGGCCTCGACCGCGCGGCGCACGATCTCCTCAAGCGCAAGGTCATAAGGCGCGCCGCGCAGCGCCTCATGCGTCTTTCCCTTCGAGAAAGCGCAGAAACGGCAACGATAATAGCAGATATTGGTGTAGTTGATATTGCGATTGACGGCGTAACGCACGACATTGCCGCTCACCGTGCGGCGAAGCTCGTCGGCAGCGGTGAGGACGCGCCGATAATCGGCATCACGCGCCGCGAAGAGCCGCACGATCCCGGGATCATCCAGCCGCCGGCCGTCTCTCGCCCTCGCGATGATCTCCTCGATATGCGGATCGATCGTCGCCGCATGGATCGTGGGCGGGCGCGGCGGCACGGTCGTTCCGGGAGACCATCGATCCTCGCGCGCAAGACCCTCGGCATCGCTCATGCGGCGCACGCGCGTCGCGACTTCGGGCGCGAGCCAATCGCCGGCCTGCCGCGCATAGGAGGGATAGACCGCGAGCCGGTTCACCAGCAGCTTGCCGGCTTCGGCGCTGCGCCGTGAAAGCTCCGTGATCGCCGGCCAGGGCGCTTCGGGATTGACATGGTCCGGCGTCACCGGCGAGACGCCGCCCCAGTCGTTGATTCCGGCCGCGATCAGCCGCGGATAGACACCGGGGGAAAGATTGGGCGGCGCCTGAATGTTCATCTCCGCCCCCAGGATCAAACGCGCGGCGGCGATCGTCCACAGCATATCCTCGAGATCCGGCTCCGTGGCATCGGCACGCTTCGTGCCCGCCTTGGCGCGGAAGTTCTGGATGATGACTTCCTGGATATGCCCGTAGGAGGCGTGAAGATCGCGGATGGCAAGGAGCGCATCGAGCCTTTCGGGGCGTGTCTCGCCAATCCCGATCAGGATGCCGGTGGTGAAGGGCACACGAAGCTCGCCCGCCAGCCGCAACGTCTCCAGCCGCGCGGCAGGATGCTTGTCCGGCGAGCCGTAATGCACGCCGCCAGGCTCGCAGAGACGCTCGCTCACCGATTCCAGCATGATGCCCTGGCTCGCGGAGACCTCTCGCAGGCCGGCGATGTCCTCTCGCGTCATCACGCCGGGATTGAGGTGCGGCAGCAGCCCGGTTTCGCGCAGCACCATCGCGCCCATCGCGCGCAGATAATCGATCGTGGAAGCATGGCCGAGCGAAGCCAGTGCCTCCCGCGCGGCGCGGTAGCGCAGCTCCGGCTTGTCGCCGAGGGTGAAGAGCGCCTCCGTGCAACCGGCCTCTTCCCCTGCGCGCGCAATCGCCAGCACGTCGTCCGGCAAGAGATACGCGGGGCTTGCGGCGCGCGGCCGCTCGGCGAAGGTACAGTAATGGCAGACATCCCGGCACAATTTGGTGAGCGGGATGAAGACCTTTCGCGAGTAGGTGATGAGCCGCCCATGGCCTTCGTCGCGCAGAAGTTCGGCCGCCGCCATCAGTTCCGCGAGCGGTGCCCGCAGGAGCCACTCCAAAGAGGGCCCGTTCAGCGAGAGATTCGATCCGTCCATCGCCCCGATCATTGCCCCGGTCATCACTCTGTGATCATCGCTGCGTGATCCTCGGCACTTCCGGCAACAGATATGCCCTGTTCCGTCCGAACCCAACGGTGGGGGCCTGTTTGCCTATGCTGGCCGGTAGAGGCATCCTGCGGGATCGCACCACAGGATGCAATCCGGGAGCAGGTTGTCATGCAGATCGGCTTGAACGCACCCACCGCAGGGCCGCTCGCCGTCGCGGATTCCCTTACGCACATTGCCCTCGAGGCCGAGGCGATCGGGTTCGACTACCTCGCCTTCAGCGATCACATCGTCATCCCGGCGGATATCCAGGCGCGCTATCCCTATTCCGAGACGGGCGAGTTCCCGCAGGGCGCGCGTGCCGGACGGCATGAGCAACTGACCGAGATCGCCTTTGTCGCCGCGAAAACATCGCGCCTGCGTCTCGTGACTTCGGTGATGGTCGTGCCGCACCGTCCGGCTGTTCTCACGGCAAAAATCCTCTCGACCATAGACCTGCTCTCAAATGGCCGGCTCACGGTGGGCATCGGCGCTGGCTGGATGAAGGAGGAGTTTGAGGCCATCGGCGCACCGCCCTTCGCCGGGCGCGGCGCCGTCACCGACGAATATCTGCAGGCATTCCGCGCGCTCTGGACCAGCGAAAAGCCGCGCTTTGCCGGCAAATACGTCGCATTCGACGGCATCACCTTCGAGCCCAAACCAATACAACGCCCGCATCCGCCCATCTGGGTCGGCGGCGAGAGCGGGCCGGCGCTCCGCCGCGCCGCCAGGCTCGGCGATGCCTGGTACCCGATCGGCACCAACCCCGCGAATCTGCTCGACAGTTTGCCGCGCTACCGCGCCGGCGCCGAACGGATCCGCAATCTCGCCGCCGAGGCCGGACGCAGCGTGGCGCTGGCCCTGCGCTGCGGGAGGCACGGCGCGGAGCTGCCGAAGAAGGCGGATGACGGCGAACGGCGGCTCTTCTCAGGCACTTCAGGCGAGATCGCTGGCGACCTCCGCGATCTCAAGACCCTCGGCGTCGCCTATGTCGATTTCACGATCGCGCATCCCACGCTCGCGGCGACGCTCACGGAAATGAAGCGATTCCGGGACGAGGTGCTGGCCCGGGTGTAGGACCGAAATCTGCCCCTCGGACTTATGCTTCCGCGCGGCCGCCCAACAGAACCTCGCGCTTGCCGACATGGTTGGCAGGACTGACGACGCCGTCTTTCTCCATCTGCTCGATCAGGCGGGCGGCACGGTTGTAGCCGATCTGCAGGTGGCGCTGGATGAAGGAGGTCGAGGCCTTGCCTTCGCGGGCGACGAGCGAGACGGCCTGCTCGTAGAGGCCGCGTTCGCCTTCGCTGCCGCCCTCACCCATGCCGGGAATGGCGGGGCCGGAATTGTCATCCTCCTCGGCTTCGGTGATCTCCTCGATATAGGCCGGCTCGCCCTGCTCGCGCAGGTACTCGACCACGGCCTCCACCTCGGCGTCCGAGACGAAGGGACCGTGGACGCGGGTGATGCGGCCGCCGCCCATCATGTAGAGCATGTCGCCCTGGCCAAGCAGCTGCTCGCTGCCCTGCTCGCCGAGGATGGTGCGTGAATCGAACTTGCTGATCACCTGGAAACTGATGCGGGTCGGGAAATTGGCCTTGATGGTGCCGGTGATCACGTCCACCGAGGGACGCTGGGTCGCCATGATGACATGGATGCCGGCGGCGCGGGCCATCTGGGCGAGGCGCTGGACCGCGGCCTCGATATCCTTGCCGGCGACCATCATGAGATCGGCCATCTCGTCGATGACGACGACGATGAAAGGCAGCGGCTCGAGCACCAGCGGCTGCTCCTCGAACATCGGCCGGCCGGTCTCGGCATCGAAGCCGGTCTGCACGCGCCGGGTGACGACCTCGCCCTTGGCGCGGGCTGCCGCGACACGCTCGTTGTAGCCGCCGATATTGCGCACGCCGACCTGGCTCATCGAACGGTAGCGCCGCTCCATCTCCCGCACCGTCCATTTCAGCGCGGTGACGGCCTTCTTGGGTTCCGTGACCACCGGTGCCATCAGGTGCGGAATGCCCTCATAGACCGAAAGCTCGAGCATCTTCGGGTCGATCAGGATCAGCCGGCACTGATCGGGCGGCATGCGGTAAAGGAGCGAGAGGATCATCGCATTGACGCCGACCGACTTGCCCGAGCCGGTGGTACCGGCGATGAGAAGATGCGGCATGCGGGCGAGATCCGCGGCCACCGGCGCGCCCGAGATGTCCTTGCCGAGCGCGAGCGCAAGGCGCGCAGGGTGCTTCACCCAATCGTCGGTCGCCAGAAGCTCCGAGAGATAGACCGTCTCGCGCCGGCTGTTCGGCACCTCGATGCCGATCACGTTGCGGCCGGGCACGGTGGCGATGCGCACCGCCGTGACCGAGAGGCTGCGCGCGATATCGTCCGCAAGCCCGATCACGCGGGCGCTGCGGATGCCGGGCGCGGGCTCGAGCTCATAGAGCGTGACGACCGGGCCGGGGCGGATCTCGACGATCGCGCCCTGCACGCCATAATCGCCGAGGACGGATTCGAGCAGGCGGGCATTGGCCTGCAGCGATTCGGCGGAAGGGCCGGTGGTGGCCCGGGCCGGCGCGGGCTTGAGCAAGGAAAGGGAGGGAAAGCGGAATCCGTCCTCGAGCGGGAGGCTCTCCTGCCGCGGCGGCGGCGCGGCCCGGCGCGGGGCCACGCGCGGACGCGGGGGCGGCGCGGCGGCGTCGAGCCGCGGCTCCCGCCGAACCTGGATGTCCGCTTCCGCTTCATCTTCCACGGCGTCGAGATTGGCGAGCAGCTTCGCGATCGGCTCGGGCTCCGCCGCCTTGGCCGGAAAGCGGATGAGCCGCCGCGCAAAGCCGATCGCGTTCCAACCGTGATGGACGGAGAAGCGGGCGGCATCGGCGGCGCCGCGGCCTGCCACCTGCCATTCGCCCTGAGAGAGGCCGAGCGCGAGCCAGCCGGAGATGCCGGCCAGCACCACCAGCATCGCCCAGCCGAGCAGAAGGCCGAGCGGACCGAGCAGCCCATCGCCGGCAGCGATCACCGTGCCGCCGATCAATCGGCCGATCGCGCCGCCGGGACCGGCCATGACCGGCCAGGCGAGGTTGGTCGTGCTCGCGGTGACGGCGCCGAGCACGGCGGAGAAGGCTGGCACGGCGATCGAGATGCCGACCAGACGCGGGCCGAGGCGGCCGAGCCCGAGTCGCGACGCGACACGCCAAGCCCAGGCCAGCATCGCGAGCCCGGGCAGGATGGCCGCGAGCCCGAAGCTCTGAAGCAGGAGATCGGCGAGCAGGGCGCCGGCCGGCCCGGCAAGATTGTGCGGGATCGCGCCGCTCGCCGTGTTGAGGGAGGGGTCGCGCGGATCGTAGGAGGCGAGCGCAAGCAGGAAGGCGATCGCCGCGAGGCCAAGCGCGAGACTGCCCAGCTCCGTCAGCCGGCGGCGGATGAGGGCCTTGATCGCGGGCGAAGCCAGGCTCTGGATCGATTGGGCGGTGGCCATGCGCGCTTGAAGTCCCCTGCTCCGTTCAGCTGATATCTTAGCCTATAACCGCGAAGCATCTGATGAAAAAAGCGGCGGGCCGGCGATGGCAATGCGACTCGACGTGGCGGTGGCGGTGGTCGGCGCAGGGCCGGTGGGGGCTTCGCTCGCCTGCCGGCTGGCGGAGAGCGGGATTGCGACTGCGGTGATCGACCGTGCGCCCCTGCCACCGATGGAGCATCCGGATTTCGACGGCCGCGCCTATGCGATCGCTTCCGGCTCGCGACCCCTGCTCGATGCGGGTGGTGTGTGGCCGAGGCTTCCCTTTCCCGCCTGCCCGATCCTCGGCATCCGGGTGACCGATGGGCGACTCGGGCGCCCGGCCTCGCGCCTGAAGCTCGGCTTCGATGTGAGGGAAGCGGGCTCGGACGCCCCGTTCGGCTGGATGGTCGAGGCGCGGAGCCTGCGGATGGCGCTCAATGCGCGGATGGCCGAGCTTCCCAGCCTCTCGGTGTTCGCTCCCGCCGAAGCGCGGGTCGAGCGGTCGGAAGCGGGGGTGCGCATCGCGCTCACGGATGGGACCGAGATTGCGGCGCGCCTGGTGGTGGCGGCGGAGGGGCGAAGAAGCCCGCTCGCGCGCGCGGCGCGGATCCCCTTCACGCGCTTCTCTTACAGGCAGGAGGCGATCGTCGCAGCGATCGCGCATGAGCGGCCGCACGACAATGTGGCGCTCGAGCATTTCCTGCCGGCGGGCCCCTTCGCGCAGCTTCCGATGAGCGCGACCGAGGGGGCCGAGCATGTCTCGGCGATCGTCTGGACCGAGGAGGCCCGGCTCGCCGATTCGCTCTTCGCCCTCGATGACCGGCGGTTCGGGGCGGAGATCGCGCGGCGGCTCGGAGGGTTTCTCGGGGCGGTGCGGCCGCTCGGGCGGCGCTTCCGCTATCCGATCGGGGCGATGCTCGCCCACCGCTACACCGATGTGCGGATGGTGCTGGCAGGGGACGCGGCCCATGGCATTCACCCGATTGCGGGCCAGGGGCTCAATCTCGGGTTCCGCGATGCGATCGCGCTCGCCGCTCTGGTGGAGGAAGTGGCGGAAGCGGGGGAGGATCCGGGCATGCCCGCCCTGCTGCGGCGCTATCAGCGGGCCAGGCGGGCGGACAATCTGCTGATGCTGGCAGCAACCGATGGGCTCGAACGGCTCTTCAGCAACGATATCAAGCCGCTCCGCCTGGCGCGCGATCTCGGGATCGCCACGGTCGATCGCATGCCACGCCTCAAGCGGTTCTTCATCCGCCAGGCGACGGGGGTTGCCTCTTGATGAGGGCGCCGTGGCGGATCTCCTCCGGCAGGCAGAGAGCGGCGAGCGCGGGAGCGGCATCCTCGGGGCGCGGAAGCAAGCTGCGATCCTCGGCGGGCATGGCGCGGAGGCGGAGCTTGCTCGCCATCGGGCCGGGATCGAAGAGATTGACGCGGAGATTGGTGTTGCGCGTCTCGTCCGCCCAGCTCAGGGCGAGATACTCCATGCCGGCCTTGCTCGCGCCATAGAGCCCCCAATAGGCGCGGGGGGCGCGCGCCCGCGCATCGGTGACAAAGACGGCACGGCCGGCCTCGGCGGCGAGGAGAAGGGGCGCGGTGGTGCGGATCAGCCGCCAGATCGCGGCGAGATTGATCTCCATCACCTCGGCCCAGTCAGCGGGCAGGATATGGCCCGCGGGCGTGAGCGGGCCGAGCACGGCGGCATTGGCGACGAGCACATCGAGCCGGCCGAAGCGCGTGGCGATGCTCGGGCCAAGCGTATCGACCGTCTCGCCGCTGCGGAGATCGAGCGGCACCAGCGTCGCAGTGCCGCCGACGGCACGGACGGCGTCATCCGTCTCCTCAAGCCCGCCCACCGTGCGGGCGGTGATGACGAGGTCCGCGCCCAGCCGGGCGAGCGCCACCGCGGCCGCCGCGCCCAGCCCGCGGCTTGCTCCGGTGACCAATGCCACCCGCCCTTCGAGCGGGCGGGTCAAGGCTCAGCGTTCCTCGGAGAGGAGCGAGAGCTGACGCTCGGTATTGTCGGTGACGTCCACGGGCGGGATCGGGTAATCGCCGGTGAAGCAGGCATCGCAGAAGGCGGGATGATGCGGGTCGCGCGGGCCATGGCCGAGCGCGCGATAGAGCCCGTCGATCGAGATGAAGGCAAGGCTGTCGACGCCGATCAGGCGTGCCATCTCACCGAGATCATGCCGCGCGGCGAGGAGATGGCTCTCCTCCGGCGTGTCGATGCCGTAGAAGCAGGAATGCTTGGTGGGCGGGGAGGAGATGCGCATATGCACTTTCGAAGCCCCGGCGGCGCGCACCATCTCGACGATCTTGCGGCTGGTCGTGCCGCGCACGATCGAATCGTCGACCAGGACGACGCGCCTTCCCGCCAGCACGGAGCGGTTGGTGGAATGCTTGAGCTTCACGCCGAGATGGCGAATCTGGTCGGTCGGCTCGATGAAGGTGCGGCCGACATAATGATTGCGGATGATGCCAAGCTCGAAGGGAATGCCGCTCTCGGCCGAGTAGCCCATCGCCGCAGGCACGCCTGAATCCGGCACCGGAACGATCAGGTCTGCCGACACGGGCGATTCGCGGGCGAGCTCCGCGCCGATGCGCTTGCGCGACTCATAGACCGATGCGCCCTCCATCCGCGAATCCGGGCGGGCGAAATAGATATATTCGAAGACGCAGAAGCGCGGATGATGCGTGCGGCCGAAGGGACGGATGCTGCGCACGCCGGCATCGGTGATCTCGACGATTTCGCCCGGCTCCACATCCCGGACGAATTCGGCACCGACGATCTCGAGCCCGCAGGTCTCGCTCGCCAGCACATAGCCCGGCGTTCCGTCGGCACCGGCGAGTCGGCCGAGGATGAGCGGGCGGACGCCGAGCGGATCACGCGCGCCGATCAGCGCGGTGTTGGTGAGGGCCACCAGGCTGTAGGCGCCGGTGACCTGCTTCAGCGCATCGATCAGCCGGTCCAGCACGGTCGAATAGGTGCTGATGGCGATGAGATGGACGAAGACCTCGGAGTCCGTGGTGGACTGAAAGAGGCAGCCGCGGCGGACAAGCTCGCGGCGCAGGCGATGGGCGTTGGTGAGATTGCCATTGTGGCCGACCGCGAAGCCGCCGAACTCGAAATCGGCATAGAGCGGCTGGACATTGCGCAGCACCGTGTCGCCGGTGGTGGCATAGCGATTATGGCCGATGGCGTGCGTGCCGGGTAGCCCGGCAATGACACGAGCATCGCCGAAATTGTCGCCGACGAGACCGAGGCCCTTGTGCGAATGGAAATGCCGGCCATCGAAGGAGACGATGCCGGTCGCCTCCTGGCCGCGATGCTGGAGCGCATGCAGGCCGAGCGCGGTGACCGCCGCCGCATCGACGACGTTCCAGACACCGAAGACCGCGCATTCCTCATGAAGCTTGTCATCCGCAGGATCGTCGGGCGTGAAATCGTGAGGCGCGAAATCGTCGGGACGGGGCATCATTCCGGCACTCCTCCTCAATGAGTCGGCGGGTCGAGCGCCGAGCCATCCGGGCTCGCCTGCAAGAGCGCCGTTGCCCCGGGCGAGACCGGCGCCGGCGGCGGATCGAGCCGCGGGCGATAGCGCGCCGGCACCATCTGCACCACCCAGGCGGCGCCGTCATAGGCGAAAGGAAGGGCCCGGGCGGCCAGCACCACCGGCGGCCAGGCGGCGGGTGCCTCGATCAGTCCGAGCACGATATAGGCAACGATGATCAGCACCGCACCCCGGGCGAGGCCGAAAACGAGGCCGAGCGTGCGATCGAGCCCGCCCAGGACCGAGTTTCGCACCATCCCGCCGATGAAGGAGGCGATCAGCGAAAGAACGATCAGGCTGGCGAGGAAGACGGCCGCAACGGCCGCGCCGTCGGCCATGCCGGGATCGGTGATCATCTCGCGCGCCCTGGCCGAGGCGAAAGGAAAAGCGATGGCGGCAATCACGGCGGCGCCAAGCCAGGCACCAACCCCCAGCACCTCCCGCACGAAGCCGCGCGCGAAGCCGATCAGCGCCGAGATGCCGACCACGCCGAGAACGAGCAGGTCCACCCAGTTCATGCAACCGCCGCCAGCCCTGCCGGCATGTTGTTCCTATAGCGCCGATTAAGGCGGATTCGCCAAGCTGTCATCGGCTTCGCCCATCGGCCTTGCGAAAAGATCCGACGAGATCGGAAACATGGCCGATGCCCGAGAGAGACAAGCCCTCCGGCGCCGTGAGCGGCCGCGCGCCGCGCGCCATCCGCCGCGGCAGAGAGGCGGCGGCGAAGCCAAGCTTGGCGGCCTCCTTGAGCCGCGCCTCCGCCTGCGCGACCTGGCGCACCTCCCCGGAAAGACCGATCTCCCCGAAATAGACCATGTCCGCCGCGGTGGGCACCGACGTCGCGGCGGAGACCACCGCGGCCGCAACCGCGAGATCGGCCGCCGGCTCGGCGATGCGCAGTCCTCCCGCGATATTGAGATAGACATCCGCGCCGGCGAGCGTGAGCCCGGCACGGGCCTCCAGCACCGCGAGCAGCATGGCGAGCCGCCCGCCATCCCAGCCGACGACCGCGCGGCGCGGCGCGCCCCCACCGCCGGGCGCGAGCAGCGCCTGCACCTCCAGGAGAACCGGCCGCGTGCCCTCGATTCCGGCGAAAACGGCGCTGCCGGCGACGTTGCCGCGCCGCTCGGCGAGAAAGATGGCCGAGGGATTGGCGACCTCGGCCAGCCCGCGATCCGTCATCTCGAAGACGCCGATCTCGTCAGTGGCGCCGAAGCGGTTCTTGACCGCGCGGAGAATGCGGAACTGATGGCCGCGATCGCCCTCGAAGGTAAGCACCGCATCCACCATGTGCTCGAGCACGCGCGGGCCGGCGATGGCGCCGTCCTTCGTCATGTGGCCGACGAGAACCAGTGAAAACCCTGTGGATTTCGCGAGCCGCGTCAGCTCGAACCCGCTCGCGCGCACCTGATTGACGGTGCCGGGCGCGGATTCCACCGCTTCGAGCCACATCGTCTGGATCGAATCGATCACGACGAGGGTGGCGCCGCTTTTCTCGAGCGCAGGCGCGATCTCGCCGAGATCGATCGCCGCGGCAAGCTCGACCGGCGCATCGGCAAGGCCGAGCCGCAGTGCACGCAGCCGCACCTGCTCGACCGATTCCTCGCCCGTGACATAGAGCACGCGCCGCCCGGCGCGCGCGACCGCGGCGGCGGCCTGGAGCAGCAGGGTCGATTTGCCGATCCCCGGATCCCCACCCACCAGAATGGCGGCCGCCGGAACGAGCCCGCCGCCCAGCACACGATCGAGCTCCGCAATCCCCGTTTCCGTGCGTGGCGCGGGCGCGCTTTCCCCCGCGAGCGGAACGAAGGAAAGCGCCCTGGCTGTGGCCCCTCCCCGGCCTGCCGGCAGCTTCGCCGCCGGGCGCGGCGTCACGATCTCCTCGACGAGCGTGTTCCACTCCCCACAGCTCTCGCAGCGGCCGACCCAACGCGCGCTGACCGCGCCGCAGGATTGGCAGACGAAACGGGTGGAGGCCTTGGGCATGGAGGTCAGGTCATACGAGGTTTTGGCGGATCGCCGCGCGATCCGGCAGGGGCTTTGCCCCCGCGCCCCACTGGGGCGTGGAGGCCCCAGACCCCCATCCGTTTTCTGTGCCGCGCAGCATGGATGGGGTCCAGGGCCTCAAGGCCCTGGCGGGTCCTGGGTGCAGCCCTGAACTCTTGGTTTTCAAATCTTCGCCGCCAAGAGCAGGATGAGATCGCTCACGCTCACTCATCCTGCTCTTGGTCTTTGTTTTGTCGCGTGATTCAGACCTCCGGTGATTCCACCTTCGGTCATCACGCTCTAGTCGCACAATTCCATCTTGATCGGGCCCTCGCGGCGGCCGTGGGTGAACTGGTCGACGACGGGGTTGCCGCTCGTAAGGAGCGAGGTGCCGGGGCCGCGCCAGACAATGCGGCCTTCGTGAAGCATGGCCGCCTCGTCGCCGATATGCTGGGCCGAGCTCATATCGTGGGTGATGGCGAGCGCGGTCGAGCCGAGGCGCTTCACACAATCGACGATCAGTCCGTCGATCACGGCACCGAGGATCGGGTCGAGGCCGGTGGTGGGCTCGTCGAAGAAGAGCAGCTCGGGCCGGGCGGCGATGGCGCGGGCGAGGGCCACGCGCTTCTGCATGCCGCCCGAAAGCTCAGCCGGGAAGAGGCGGCTCACCTCCGGACCGAGCCCGACCTGGGCAAGGATCTCCCCCGCCTGCGCCCTTGCCTCCGCCCGCGTGACGCGATGGCGGGCGAGCAGCCCGAAGGCGACATTTTCCCAGACCGGGAGCGAATCGAAGAGCGCGCCGTTCTGGAACAGCATGCCGACCTTAGCATAGACCGCGCGTCGGGCGCGGGGCGGGAGCTTCAGCACATCCTCGCCATCGATCTCGATCGTGCCGGCATCGGGGGTGAGCAGATTGAGAATGCATTTGACCAGCACCGACTTGCCGGTGCCGGAGCCGCCGATCACGACAAGCGAGGTGCCCGGCATGATATCGAGATCGATGCCATCCAGCACCTTCTTCTCGCCAAAGGATTTGACGAGCCCGCGGATACGGATTTTCGGCGGCACTTCGCTCATTGGCTGAAGAAGAGGCCGGTCAGCACATAGTCGAAGGCGAGAATGAGGATGGAGGCGGAGACGACCGCGGCGGTCGTCGCCGCACCCACGCCCTCGGCGCCGCCGCGCGTCATATAGCCGTTGTAGCAACCCATCAGCGCGATCAGGAACCCGAAGACCGCCGCCTTCACGAGGCCGGAGACGACATCGATCGTCTCGAGAAAAGAGAAGGTGCTGTGCAGGTACGCGGCGGGATTGAAGCCGAGCGAGGTGGTGCTGACGACGAAGCCGCCGAGCACGCCAAGGATATCCGCCACCACCACCAGCAGCGGCAGCGCGATGACGCCGCCAAGAAGCCGGGGGGCGACGAGATATTTCATCGGATCGGTGGAGAGGGTGGCGAGCGCGTCGATCTGGTCGGTGACGCGCATGGTGCCGATCTCGGCCGCCATCGCCGCGCCGACGCGGCCCGCGACCATGAGGCCGGCGAGCACCGGGCCAAGCTCCCGCGTCACAGAGAGAACCACGACCGAGGCGACAGCGCCCTGGGCCGAGAAGCGGGCAAAGCCGGTATAGGACTGAAGGGCCAGGACCATGCCGGTGAAGATCGCGGTGAGCGCGACCACGGGCAGGCTGAAATAGGCCATCTCCACCAGCGCGCGGACGAACATGCGGAGATGAAAGGGCGGGCGGATGAGGTGGGAGAGGCCGCTTACGGCAAAGAGCACGATCCGCCCGGCCGTGCGGCAGAGCATGAGGACCGGCCGCCCGATGGCGGCGAGCGCCGCGGGCAAGGATGTCACGCGGCGACCACCACGCGGTGATAGCGCGGCCCGAGCGCGGTGAGGATCTCGTATTCGTTGGTCTCGGCCGCGTCGGCCACGGCGGCGAGCGGCTGGGCGGGGCCGATCAGCTCGAGCCAATCGCCCGGGCGGAGGCCCGAATGGTCGGTCGCGTCATAGGTCGTGAGGTCCATGGAGACACGGCCTACCAGCGGCAGGCGCCTTCCGTCAAAGATGGCGACGCCGCGATTGGAGAGGCGGCGCGACCAGCCGTCGGCGTAGCCGACGGCAATGGTGGCGATGCGGCTTTCACGCGTGGCCTGCCAGGTGGCGTTGTAGCCGACGCTCTCGCCGGGCTGGAGTGTGCGCAGGCTGAGCACGCGGGCGGCAAGGCCGATGACGGGGCGCATGGGGTTCGGCCGGCCGGGCACGGGGTTGATGCCGTAGAGCGCCGCGCCCGGGCGCGCGAGGTCGGAGGCAAAGCGGGGGCCCAAAAAGATGCCGGAGGAATTGGCGATGGAGCGCGGCGCGGGCGGCAGGCGGGCGGCCAGCGCGGCGAAGCGCGCGCGCTGGTGCTCATTGAGCGGATCATCCGCGCTTTCGGCGCTGACGAGATGGGTCATCACATAGCTCAGCATGATGCCGGCGAGCAGCGCGGGATCGGCGGCGAGTTCCGCCACCTCTGCCTCGGTGAGGCCGAGGCGCGACATGCCGGTATCGATATGCAGGATTGCCGGAAGGGCAGTGGCGGCGCGGGCGGCCTCGGCGCGCCAGAGGGCGATTTCGTGCAGCGATCCGAGAACGGGAATGATCGCCCGCGCGCGATGGACGGATTCGGTTCCGGGGATGAGGCCATTCAACACGCAAACCATGGCGCCGGGGAGAAACGGGCGGATCGCCAACGCTTCCTCGAGATGCGCGGTGAAGAAATGAAGGCACCCGGCTTCGTGCAGCGCCGGGGCGACGAGGGCGGCGCCTATTCCGTAGGCATTGGCCTTGACCACGCCGGCGACCGGGCCGGCGGGATGCTGAGCGCAGAGCACGCGCCAGTTGGCGACGATGGCGGGGAGATCGATCGTCAGGATGGCGGCGGCGGTTTCAGCCTCAACAGCCGGCATCGGAATGCTGGAGGTCGAGATCGGCGAAGCGGGTGAACTCGGCCTCGAAGAAGAGGTCGATCTTGCCGGTGGGGCCGTGGCGCTGCTTGGCGAGGAAGAGCTCGGCGCGGTTATGGACCCGCTCCATGTCCCGCTGCCACTTCTCGGTGGCTTCCTGGAAACGCTCCTCGGACTCGAAGCTCATCTGCTTGGGCGCGCGCTGGGCGTAATAATACTCATCCCGATAGATGAACATCACCGAGTCCGCGTCCTGCTCGATCGTTCCGGATTCGCGAAGATCGGCGAGCTGCGGGCGCTTGTCCTCGCGCGCCTCGACCGCGCGCGAGAGCTGTGAGAGGGCGAGCACCGGCACCTCCAGCTCCTTGGCGATGGCTTTCAGGCCCTGGGTGATGTGGCTGATCTCGAGCACGCGGTTCTCCGGCCTTGTGCCTGCGGCGGGGCGCATGAGCTGGAGATAATCGATGACGAGGAGGGCGAGGCCGCGCGTGCGCTTGAGCCGCCGCGCACGGGTGCGGAGCGCGGAGAGGGTGATGGCGGGCGTGTCGTCGATCTCGAGCGGGAGGCTGCTGATCTCGCGCGAGACGGCGACGAAGCGGTCGAAATCGCGCTGGCCGATCTCGCCCCGGCGGATGCGGTCCCCGCTGATGCGCGCCTGCTCGGCGAGGACGCGGGTGGCGAGCTGCTCGGCGCTCATCTCGAGGGAGAAGATGGCGACGGCCGGCCTCTTCGAATTGCCGGCGGAGACGGCGAGGAGCGCGCGGGCCGCGCCCACGGCGATGCAGACGGCAAGCGAGGTCTTGCCCATGCCGGGGCGGCCGGCGAGCACGACGAGATCCGAGGGATGGAGGCCGCCGGTCTTGGCATCGAGGTCGCGGAGCCCGGTGGTGAGGCCCGAGACATGGCCGGTACGGCGGAAGGCACGCTCGGCGCTTTCAATGGCCTGGGCGAGCGCACGCTCGAAATTGAGGAAACCGCCTTCGCCTGCGCCGCGGGTGGCGAGATCGTAGAGCGACTGCTCGGCCGCCTCGACCTGGTCGCGCGCGGTGAGCTCCGGCTCGGCGCCGAAGGCGCGATTGACCACCACCTCCCCCAGATCGATGAGCTGGCGGCGAAGCCAGGCATCATGGATGGTGCGGCCGTACTCGCCGGCGTTGATGATGCCGACGGTGGCGGCGAGAAGCTGCGCGAGATAGGCAGTGCCGCCGACCTCCTCCAGCACGCCGGAATGCTCGAACTCGGCGCGCAGCGTGACGGCGTCCGCCAGCTGGCCGGTTTCGACGCGGCGACGGATCGCCTCAAAGATGCGGACGTGGATCGGGTCCGCGAAATGGTCCGGGACGAGAAACTCGGAGACGCGCTCGAACGCCTTGTTGTTGGCAAGCAGCGCGCCGAGCAGCGCCTGTTCCGCCTCGAGATTGGTGGGCGGGCGGCGAAGGGCGTGGCCGAGAAGGGGTGGGTCGAGCGAATTCATGGCGGGGCGAACATAGCGTCGGCCGCCGAGTCCGGCAGCCTGTGGATAAGGAGGAACGTGGGGGCGGAACTGGGCGAGCACCCGATTTCGTCGGATCGCTCAGCCCAGCGCCGCGAGGGCAATGCGGGCAGCGGCCGCCACCAGATCGTCACGCGCCGGAGCATTCTTCTTCTCCAGCGTGACATAGATGGCGAGAACGATCGGTTGCTTGCCAGGGGGCCAAATCACGGCAATGTCATTGGCGGTGCCGTAATCCCCGGTGCCGGTCTTGTCCGCGACCGCCCAATCCGCAGGAACGGCGGCGCGGATTCGCCTGAGGCCCGTCTTGCAGCCGCGCATCCAGGTGACGAGCTGGTTCCGCTGCGACGGGTCGAGCAGATCGCCGAGCGTGGCGCGTCGCAGGTCCGCCATCATCGCGGCCGGGGTCGTGGTATCGCGCGGATCGCCCGGCACGGCACCGTTGAGCGCGATTTCCCAGCGATCGAGGCGGAACGAATCGTCGCCGATGGAGCGCGCGAAGGACGTCACGGCGGCGGGGCCGCCGAGCAGACGGATGATCAGATTGGCCGCGGTGTTGTCGCTATATTGCAGGGCAGCGGCACAGATGGCGGAGGTCGTCATGCCCGTGCCGACATGAAGGTTGGTGACTGGCGAGTATTTCACGAGAGCTTGGCTTCCATATTCGATCCTGCGCGCGAGCAGCGTGGGATCGCTCTCGCTCCGCTTCAAAATCGCCGAGACGGAAATGAGCTTGAAGGTGCTGCAGAACGGGAAACGTTCATCGGCGCGATGGCTCACCGTTTTCTTGTTCGCCGTGTTCAGCCCGGCGACGCCGATGCGCCCGCCGCCGGCCGCGGCTTCGAGCGCGGCGAATGTGGTTGCCGTGTCCGCGAAAGCAGACTTGCTTCCAAAGTGCGCGGCGGTGATGGCGGCGGAGGTCGCAGCGCGCAGAAATATGCGACGCGGGAATAGAATTTCAGGCAAGCAACGCGTCTCCTTGAATCCCGTCCAGCATCATAGGGATGAAGTTCCAGGAGTCTGGGGCCTGAGGCCCAGCTTGGTCCAGGGGCAGAGCCCTGGACTGCAATAATTTAGACGGTTTCTTGTCTTTTGCCGACGTTTCGGCCTAGCGCGCGGCGCCGAGGACCCAGGCGAGCACGCCTTTCTGGGCGTGGAGGCGGTTTTCCGCCTCGTCGAAGACGACCGATTGCGGGCCGTCGATCACCGCCGCCTCCACCTCCTCCCCGCGATGGGCGGGGAGGCAGTGCATGAAGATCGCATCCGGCGCGGCCCGGGCCATCAGGGCTTCGGTGACACGGTAGGGCGCGAGCAGGTTGTGGCGGCTCTCCTGCGGATCGTCCGACATGGAGACCCAGGTATCGGTGACGACGGCGCGCGCGCCGGCAACCGCTTCCTCCGGCGCATCGAAGATTTCGATGTTCGCACCTTCGGATTTGGCCCAGGCGACGAGGGCGCGCGGCGGGCGAAGCGGCTCGGGGGTGGCAAGGCGGAGGGTGAAGTGAAAGCGCGCCGCGGCCTCGATCCAGGAGCGGGCGACATTGTTCCCATCCCCCGACCACGCAACGATCTGGCCGGCGATGGGGCCGCGATGATCCTCGAAGGTCATCACGTCCGCCATGAGCTGGCAGGGGTGGGAGGCCTCGGTAAGGCCGTTGATGACCGGCACCGTCGCGTGCCGGGCAAGCTCGGCGAGCTTTCCCGCGCGATCCGTGCGGAGAAGGATCGCATCCACATAGCGCGAGAGCACGCGCGCGGTATCGGCGATGGTCTCGCCGCGGCCAAGCTGCATTTCCTTGCCGGTGAGCATGATGACATCGCCGCCGAGCTGGCGCATCGCGACCTCGAAGCTCACGCGCGTGCGGGTCGAGGGTTTTTCGAAGATCATGGCGAGCGTCTTGCCGGCGAGTGGACGCGAGCTGACCCCGCCCGCCTGACGGAAGCCGTGCGCGACATCGAGCATCTGGCGCAGCGTCGGCGTGTCGAAATCGCTGAGATCGAGGAAATGGCGCGGACGCGAAGGTGGCGCGCTCTCCCGATCCGCAGCCGAGCGCCTGAGCGCGCCGCTCATTTCGCCGCGGCCTTGGCGCTGGAAGGCAGGCAGCGGAGTGCCGCGCGGCGGAGCATGGCGAGTGCCTCGTCGCATTCGGGCTCACGGACGATGAGGGGCGGGACGAGACGGAGCACGTTCTCCCCCGCATTGACGGTGAGCAGCCCCTCGGCGAGGCAGGCGGCGTTAACCTCGGCCTGGGGCGGGACGCATTTGAGCCCGAGGATGAGGCCGGTGCCGCGCAGCTCGGAGAAGATCGCGGGGAATTCGGCGACGAGCCTCTCGAGACCGCGCCGAAGCCTGGCGGCCGTGCGCTCCACCGCCTCGAGGAAGCCGGGAGCGAGCACGACATCGAGCACCGCGTTGGCCGCCGCCGCGGCGAGCGGGTTGCCGCCGAAGGTGCTGCCGTGGCTCCCCGTCGTCATGTGGCGGGCGACACGCTCGGTGGCGAAGACGGCGCCCATCGGGACGCCGCCGGCAATGCCTTTCGCGGAGGTCATCACATCCGGCGTGACGCCGGCCCATTCATGGGCGAAGAGTCTGCCGGTGCGGCCCATGCCGGACTGGATCTCATCCATCCCGAGAAGGAGGCCGAATTCGTCGCAGGTAGCGCGGAGATCGCGCAGGAACTGGAGGTTCGCCGGGCGGATGCCGCCCTCGCCCTGCACCGGCTCGACGAGGATGCCGGCGGTTTCGGGGGTGATGGCGGCGCGCACCGCGTTGAGGTTGTTGAAGGGGACATGCTCGAACCCGTCCACCGGCGGGCCGTAGCCGTGGAGGTATTTTTCGTTGCCGGTGGCCGCCAGCATGGCCAGCGTGCGGCCGTGGAAGGCGCCCTCGAAGCAGATGAGGCGGAAGCGCTCGGGGTGGCCTTCCTCGGCCATGGTCCGGCGCATCATCTTCACCATGCCTTCGTTCGCTTCCGCGCCCGAATTGGCGAAGAAAACGGAATCCGCGAAGGTCGCTTCGACGAAGCGGCGGGCGAGCGTTTCCGTCCCCGGAATGTGATAGAGGTTGGAGACGTGGATCACCCTGGCCGCCTGGGCGGCGATCGCCGCCACCAGGTGTGGGTGGTTGTGGCCGAGCGAGGAGGTCGCGATGCCCGCCCCGAAATCGAGGAATCGTCGGCCGTCCTGCGTGATCAGCCAGGCGCCCTCGCCCCGCTCGAAAGCGAGGTCGGCAGGTTTGTAGGTTGGCATCAGCGCAGAGATCATCCGGCGATCGGCCCTTTCCGCCGTTCCCGTCCCGGCATGTCGCGCCTCCGCGACCCATCGCGGCCGCCGCCGGGGAAACACACATAGTTGGCCGGGGAGGCAAGCCGAGTCAAATGGACCGATGAAGAAGAATCCGCGAAATCGGCGACATCCCCAGAGGATGATCAGAAGAGGATGCCGGGGTGGGATTCCAAGGGAAAATCAACGTGCGGTTGGGTGACGGCGGAAGATGGTCACCACGCGGAAACGGTGATTGGTCGATTTCACCATGCCGATGACCGCCTCGATCGCGAAGGCGTCCTTGCGGTACATCGGCAGCACCTGATCGAGCCAGACGATATGCGTGCCGGGTGCTGCGCGCTGGAGGGCGCGGAGGACCGTGTTCCGCTTCACCATGGTGGTCTGGTAGCGCTCCGCGTCCTCGACGCTGTAGGGCGGATCGGCCAGCATGAGGTCGTACTCGTGCAACGGCACGGAGCGGAGCTGCTGTGCGTCATCGACATAGGTGGGTGAGAGAGCGGCGTTGATATCCACCGTGTCCCCCGGCAGTGCGGAGAGATCGACCTTGCCCGAGAAGAGGTGCAGGACGCGCTTCTTGTCGGGGAAGAGGGCGCGGATGCGGCGGAGATAGCCGGCCGGATATCCGCCGTAATAGGCGGACCGCACCCGGTAGTCATTGCCCATGATCCAGGTGCCGACGACCCTTCCTTCCGCAGAGAGGAAGAGGCTGCGCGGGAAGCCGGTCTCGCGCACGTAATTGGCGATCCGCTCTTCCCATTGCATCCGGCACCCTCCGTCTCAGCGTGCAGAAGAGTGCCGTGGTTATGGGCACTTTGTACAGATGCTGAGCACCGATTGCATCGGGATTCGGCTATGCGGCCTGTACATGTCAGGTTTGCACGTTTTTGCATTGGACCGTTTGTCCAATCCCCATTGGTGCGCCGCACACATAATTTGTTGGACCGGTGTTCCACCCGTCGGATCGGACATGTCCGTGGAATTTGTCTCGCCTGCGCCGTCTCGTGCCTGCCCTGCGCATTCTGAAGCAACCCTGCCCGCAGCGATGAATACGGGAATGGACGCACCGGGGAAGCGGCAGCAGAGGCGCCGGACGCGACGCCTGCGGCGAGCCTTCCCGCTTGCGGCGCTGCTCGGGATGGCGCCGCTGCTCGGCGGCTGCCAGTTCGCGCTCATGGATCCGCGCGGGCCGATCGGCGCGGATGAGAAATCGATCATCATTCTTGCCACCGTGCTGATGCTCATCGTGGTCGTGCCGGTGATCGCGATGACGCTCGTCTTCGCCTGGCGCTATCGCGCCTCGAACAGCGCGGCGGCCTATGCGCCGGACTGGGACCATTCGCGCGGGATCGAGACGGTGGTGTGGCTGGTGCCATGCCTGATCATCGCCGCACTCGGCATCGTGACGTGGGTCTCGAGCCACCGGCTCGATCCCTACCGGCCGATCGAGGCCGCCGCCAAGCCGCTCACGGTGCAGGTGGTCTCGCTCGACTGGAAATGGCTCTTCATCTATCCCGAGCAGCATATCGCGAGCGTCAATCAGCTCGCTCTTCCGGTGGGCGTGCCGGTGAAGTTCCTGCTCACCTCGTCGTCGGTGATGAACGCCTTCTTCATTCCGCGGCTGGGCACGCAGATCTACACGATGGCGGGCATGCAGACGCAGCTCAGCCTGCTCGCGAGCAAGGCGGGCGATTACCGCGGCATCTCCTCCAATTACAGCGGCGACGGCTTCTCCGACATGCATTTCACGGCCGAGGCGATGAACGCGAAGGCTTTCGCGGCCTGGGTCGCGACGACCCGCGACTCCTCGCGGGCGCTGACGCTCGCCTCCTACCGCGCATTGGCGCAGCCAAGTGAGAGAGTGCCGGTCCGTTATTACAGCTCCGTCGCTCCGACACTGTTCCACGATATTCTCAATCAGTGCACGAACGGCGCGCCGTGCCGGGATGCCGCGATGAACCTCGCCATGGCGAAGGAAGCGCTGGGCAGCAACTTCCTGCTCTGCGCGATCACCAATCCCCCAGGCGCCGATTCCCCAGGCGCCGATCGGAAGGGAATCCACTGATGTTCGGCAAGCTCACCATGAGCGCGATGCCCATGAACCAGCCCATCATCATGGGCGCCGTCCTGTTCATGGCGATCGGCGTCGTCGTGGTGCTCGGCGTGATCACCTGTTGCGGCTTCTGGCGCCAGTTGTGGACGGAATGGCTCACCTCCGTCGATCACAAGCGGATCGGCGTGATGTACGTCATCCTGGCGCTGGTGATGCTGCTGCGGGGCTTCGCGGATGCCATCATGATGCGGAGCCAGCAGGCGCTCGCCTCCGACGGCGGGGCCGGCTATCTGCCGCCAGAGCATTTCGACCAGGTCTTCACCGCGCACGGCGTCATCATGATCTTCTTCATGGCGATGCCCTTCATTGTCGGGCTGATGAACGTCGTCGTGCCGCTGCAGATCGGCGCGCGAGACGTGGCCTTCCCCTATCTCAATTCCTTCAGTCTCTGGATGACCGTCTCGGGGGCCATTCTCGTCAATCTCTCGCTCGCGGTCGGCAATTTCGCACGGACCGGGTGGCTCGCCTATCCGCCGCTCTCCGAGCTTCATTTCAGCCCTGACGTCGGCGTCGATTACTATATCTGGAGCCTGCAGGTCGCGGGCGTGGGCACGCTGCTCGGCGGCGTGAACATGATCACGACCATCCTCAGGATGCGCGCCCCCGGCATGACGCTGATGCGAATGCCGGTTTTCACCTGGACCGCGCTCTGCACCAACATGCTGATCGTCGCCGCCTTCCCGGTGCTCACGGTGACGCTCGGGCTGCTCGCGCTCGACCGCTATCTCGGGATGCATTTCTTCACCAATGCCGCCGGCGGCAACCCGATGATGTACGTGAACCTCATCTGGATCTGGGGCCATCCGGAGGTCTATATCCTGATCCTGCCCTGCTTCGGCGTTTTCTCCGAGGTGATCGCGACTTTCTCGGGCAAGCCGCTCTTTGGCTACACCTCGATGGTCTATGCGACCATCTGCATCACCGTGCTCTCCTTCACCGTCTGGCTCCATCACTTCTTCACGATGGGCTCGGGTGCCGATGTGAACGCCTTCTTCGGCATCACGACGATGGTGATCGCGATCCCGACGGGCGTGAAGATCTTCAATTGGCTGTTCACGATGTATCACGGCCGCGTGCGGTTCGAGACGCCCGTGCTGTGGACGCTCGGCTTCATGGTCACCTTCACCATCGGCGGCATGTCCGGAGTGCTGATGGCGGTGCCGCCGGCCGATTTCGTGCTCCACAACAGCGTCTTCCTCGTCGCCCATTTCCACAACGTCATCATCGGCGGCGTCGTGTTCGGCTGCATGGCCGGCTACAATTACTGGTTCCCGAAGGCGCTCGGCTTCAAGCTCGACGAGCGGTGGGGCAAGATCTCCTTCTGGTTCTGGCTGATCGGCTTCTATGTCGCGTTCATGCCGCTCTATGCGCTCGGCCTCATGGGCATGACGCGGCGGCTCGACCACATGGACAACCCGGTCTGGCACGTCTATCTGATGGTCGCGGCGGGCGGCGCGGCCATCATCCTCTGCGGCATCCTGGCCCAGCTCGTCCAGCTCTTCGTCAGCATCAGGAACCACGTGGCCCTGCGGGACGCGACCGGCGATCCCTGGAACGGGCGCACGCTGGAATGGGCCACCGCCTCTCCGCCTTCCTTCTACAATTTCGCGGAAACACCCGTCGTTCTGAGCCGGGACAGTTTCTGGGACATGAAGCGCCGCGGCGTCGCGTTTCATCCGCCGGTGCATTACCACCGCATCCATATGCCGCGGAACACGGGCGCGGGCTTCATTCTCGGGGTCCTCGGCGGCGTGGTCGGCTTCGGCATGATCTGGCACATCTGGTGGCTGGTGCTGTTCGCCGTGGCCGCCGGACTGACCGTCGTCATCGCGCATTCCTTCGACGAGGATCGCGCCTACTACGTGCCCTCCGGCGAAGTCGCCGAGATCGAGGGCAGGCATTTCCAGCAACTCATGCCGCAGGCCGGTGACTGAGATGACCGTCGATATTCGCCTTGCCGCCGACACCGCCCTTCTCGCCGATGCCGGGGAAGGGCACGAAGAGCATCACGACACCGCTTCCATCGTCACGCTCGGGTTCTGGATCTACCTGATGAGCGACTGCGTGCTGTTCGCAGCACTCTTCGCGACCTTCACGGTGCTGCGCGGCGACACCGCAGGGGGGCCGACCGGGCGCGAGATCTTCAGCCTGCCCAATGTGGCGATCGAGACAGCCTGTCTTCTCGTCTCGAGCTTCACCTACGGCATGGCGATGATCGCGGCGGAGCGGAACCGCAAGAGCGAAGTGCTGCGCTGGCTCGGCCTGACGCTGCTTCTTGGCCTCGCCTTCCTCGGCCTCGAAATCCGCGAGTTCGCCGACCTGGTCCATCAGGGGTTCGGGCCCGAGCGCTCCGGCTTTCTCTCCGGCTTCTTCACCCTCGTCGGCACGCACGGATTTCACGTCTTCTCCGGCATCATCTGGATGCTCGTGCTGATGGCGCATGTCGCTTATCGCGGCCTGACGCCGGACAATCGCACGCGGCTGATGTGCCTCAGCCTTTTCTGGCACTTCCTCGATATCATCTGGATCGGCGTCTTCACCATCGTCTATCTGCTCGGAGCCGCCTGAGATGGCCGGCGCGAACGCGGCGCATGCTGGCGTCCCCCATGGCGATGGCGAGGCCCATGCCAGCGTGCGGGGCTATGTCACCGGCTTCATCCTCTCGGTGCTGCTCACCGCCGTTCCCTTCGCCCTCGTCATGTCGGGCACGGTTCCGGCGGCGACGGCCGTGCCCGCCGCCATCGGCCTTGCCGTCGTGCAGATGGTCGTGCACCTCGTTTATTTCCTGCACATGAACCGTGCCTCGAGCCAGTCCTGGAACATGGCGGCGCTCGTCTTCACCGTGATTATCGTGGCGATCTTGGTCGCCGGCTCGCTCTGGATCATGTACCACATGAACGCGAACATGATGCCGGGCATGATGCCGCCGGAATGACGAACTTCCTGGTCTTCGAAGATTTTCCTGGATGAAGGCAGGAAAAGGACGGCGAGCATCCCCCTCATTCCCTCCGCCTTGGACCCTGGCCCGCGGGACGCGCCAGCCAGGATCGCGCCCACGCTGACGGCCCCCGCGCTGGCAGCCAAGGCGCGGCCGGCAGCGTTGCGCAGCCTTCCCTCGGCGCGGTAGGACCTCATCCCAATATGACCGAGCAAGGCCTCGTCCGTCCCTTCGGACGGGCGGAGTCCGGCGGCAGCCCGGGCAGGGATCTGCATCCAGCAGATCAACGCCGGGGCGATCAGCGCCGGGCGGGGCCTCTTTATGGTCTGGCGTCGGCCATCCGGCGCCGCTGGGAGGATGCCAAGGGGAGGATGGAAGCAAGTTCGATCGAGGAAGCGGCCAACCGGAAGAATCTGCTGCTTCTCGTCATGCTCCGCTGGCTGGCCGTGGGCGGGCAGGTCGTCACCATCCTCTTCGCCCGGCTCTGGCTCGGCATCGCGCTGCCGCTGATGCCGATGGCGGGCGTGGTTCTCTTCCTCGTCGCGTTGAACATCGCAAGCCTCCATCGCTGCCGGACGGGGCACGCCATCACGGACGCCGAGCTCTTCGCCGGGCTGGCGATGGATGTGGGGGCGCTGACGGTCCAGCTCTACCTAAGCGGCGGGGCGATGAATCCCTTCGTCTCGCTCTTCCTGCTTCAGGTCATTCTCGGCGCGGTGCTGCTGCGGCCGCTGCTGGTCTGGCTTCTCCTTGCCGTGGCCAGCCTCTGCTTCATCGGGCTCACCCAGTTCTACCGGCAGATCGATCTCTCCGCCTATCGAGGCCAGCTCTACGGACAGCAAGATTTCTTCTCGTTGCATATTTATCTCTACGGCCTGATCATCTGTTTCCTGCTGACGGCGGTGCTGCTGGTCCTGTTCGTGGCGCGCATCAACCGCAACCTGCGCGACCGGGACCGGAGGCTGGCGCAGCTTCGGGAGCAATCGGTCGAGGAGGAGCATATCGTGCGGATGGGGTTGCTCGCCTCCGGAGCTGCCCATGAGCTCGGCACGCCGCTCGCCACGCTTTCGGTGATCCTGAACGACTGGGAGCGGGTTCCCGCGCTCAATGTCGATCCCGAGGTCGCCGCCGAGATCGAGGAGATGAACGCAGCGCTCGCCCGCTGCAAGGAGATCGTCTCACGCATCCTGCTCGCGGCCGGAGAGGCGCGGAGCGAGGAATCCGAGCCGACCACGCTGCTCGCCTTTCTCGATCATGTGGTCACGGAATGGCGGGAAACGCGTTCGCCGGCCAGTCTCGATTACGCGGCTGAGATCGGCCTCGATGCAGCGATTGCCTCGGATACGGTGGTCCGGCAGATCCTCTTCAACGTGTTCGACAATGCGCTCGAGGCCTCGCCGGACTGGGTCGGCGTCCGGGCGAGCCGGCGGGGCGAGATGCTCGTCGTCGCCGTCACGGACAAGGGCGGCGGGTTTGCCCCGGAGATTCTCGCCAATCTCGGCAAGCCCTACCAGTCCACCAAGAACCGCTCGGGGAGCGGCCTTGGCCTCTTCCTCGTGGTGAACGTGCTGCGCAAGCTCGGCGGCACGATCCTCGCCCGCAACCTGCCCACGGGCGGAGCCTCGGTGGAGCTCTCCCTGCCGGTCGAGGCGCTGGCGATCGAAGGCGAGGCGCACCGTGCGGCCGCGTAGGTCCGCCCCGATCTAGGCGCTGCCCATGATCCACTGCCCATGATCGGCACCCCAGAGAGGGAGCGTGATGATCCCTCCCCCCCCCGCTCCAGCCGCGATCTTCTCATCATCGAGGACGATCCCTCCTTCGCGAGGGCATTGCGCCGATCGTTCGAGCGGCGGGGCTATCGCGTGGCGGTCTGCGATCGGGCGGATGCGCTCGCGGCAACGCTGCAGAGCTTGTCGCCCGCCTTCGCTGTCGTGGATCTCAAGCTGATCGGGCCTTCGGGGCTCGAATGCGTGAAGATCCTGCACGAGCGCGACCCCGCGATGAAGATCGTGGTGCTGACCGGCTATGCGAGCATCGCGACCGCCGTGGAGGCGATCAAGCTCGGCGCGAGCCACTATCTGGCCAAGCCTTCCAATGCCGACGATATCGAGGCGGCGTTCGAGCGCGAGGCAGGAGACACCAATGTGGCGCTGAGCGCGCGGCCGAGCTCGATCAAGACCCTGGAATGGGAACGCATTCACGAAACGCTGGTCGAGACCGAATTCAACATCTCCGAGACGGCGCGAAGGCTCGGCATGCATCGCAGGACGCTCGCCAGGAAATTGTTGAAAAAACGGATCGATTAGAGCGCGATGCTCGGGGCCGAATCACCGAAGGTCTGAATCACGCGGGAAAACAACGCGCCGGCTCAACTGGCCGCGGCGGTTTCCTTCGCCAGCTCCTGCGCGGCGCGGACCATGAGCGCGCTCACATTGACGATGCCGCGCGCGGTGACGCTCGGCACCAGCACATTGAGCGGCTTGGAAAGGCCGAGCAGCAGCGGCCCGACCGTGAGCCCCTCCGCGGCCGCCTTGAGCATGTTGAAAGAGATGCTCGCGGCATCGAGATTCGGCATCACAAGGAGATTGGCCGAGCCGGTGAGACGCGAATCGGGTACAGTGCGATTGCGGATCGCATCCGAAAGCGCGGCATCGGCCTGCATCTCGCCATCGATCTCGAGATCGGGCGCGCGGGCGCGGATCATCCCGAGAGCGATGCGCATCTTGCGCGCGGATTCGGAGCGCGAGGCGCCGAAGCTCGAATGCGAAAGCAGCGCGGCTTTCGGCACGACGCCGAAATTCTGCACCGCCGTCGCGGCAAGCAGTGTCATCTCACTGATCTGCTCCGCCGTCGGATCGAGGATCATCTGCGTGTCGCAGACAAAAAGCGCGCCGTTGCGCAGGATCAACGCCGAGAGCGCATAAACCCGCGTCGCCTCCGCAAGCCGCGGCACCAGCGGCAGCGCGTGCTGCATGTGCCGCCACCACTCGCCATTGCCGCCGCAGACCGCGGCATCGACCCGGCCGGAATTGAGCAGCATCGTCGCGGTCACGGTACTGATGCGTCTCAGGCGCACCGCCGCATCGGCGGGCGGAATCCCATGCCGCGCGACCAGGCGCTCGTAATCCGGCAGCATCCCCTCGACGAGCCCGGGGTCGGCGGCCGTGTCCACCACCTCGACAGTCTCGCCGATGCTCAGCCGAAGCCCGAGCTCGCGCACGCGCGCCGCGATCACCTCGCGCCTTCCCACCAGCACGGGCACCGCGAGCCGCTCATCGAGCACCGTCTGCACCGCGCGCAGCACGCGTTCATCCTCGCCCTCGGCATAGGCGATGCGCTTCGGTTCCTTGCGCGCCGTCTCGAAGACCGGGTGCATCAGCGCGCCGGAGCGGAAGGCGAAGCGCTCCAGCGCCTGGCGATAGGCGGCGCAATCGGCGATCGGCCTGCGTGCCACGCCGCTCTTCATCGCCGCCTCGGCAACGGCGGGCGCGATCTCCAGGATCAGTCGCGGATCGAACGGCTTGGGAATGATATAGTCGGGGCCGAAAAGGGGCGCGGCACCGCCATAGGCGGCAGCGACCGCCTCGCTTGCCTCCATCCGCGCGAGCCCGGCCAGCGCCTCGACCGCGGCGATCTGCATTCCCTGATCGATCGTGCGCGCGCCGACATCGAGCGCGCCGCGAAAGATGAAGGGAAAGCACAGCACATTGTTGACCTGGTTCGGATAGTCCGAGCGGCCGGTGGCGACGATGGCGTCCGGCCTCGCCTCGTGCACACGCTCGGGCATGATCTCGGGCTCGGGATTGGCGAGGGCGAGGATGAGCGGCCGGGGAGCGAATTTCGCCAGCCACTCGGGCTTCAGCACGCGGGGCGCCGAGAGGCCGAGAAAAATGTCCGCGCCGTCGAGCACGTCCTCGAGCCGCCGCGCATCCGTCTCCCGCGCATAGCGGGCGAGATTCTCGGCCTCGATCCCGGGACGTCCGGCATGAACGACACCCTTGATGTCGGTGAGCGTGACATGCTCGGGCCTGAGGCCCATCGCCACCAGAAGATCGATCGAGGCAAGCGCCGCCGCGCCGGCGCCGGAGGTGACGAGCTTCACCTCCTCGAGGCGCTTGCTTTGCAGAAGGAGCCCGTTGCGCACGGCCGCGGCGACCGTGATGGCAGTGCCGTGCTGATCATCGTGAAAGACCGGAATATCCATCCGCCCGCGCAGCGCCGCCTCGATCGCGAAGCATTCGGGCGCCTTGATGTCCTCGAGATTGATGGCGCCGAAGGTCGGCTCGAGCGCCGCCACCACCTCCACGAACCGCGCCGGGTCGGCGGCATCGACCTCGATATCGAACACGTCGATCCCGGCGAATTTCTTGAAGAGGACCGCCTTGCCCTCCATCACCGGCTTGGCGGCGAGCGGGCCGATATTGCCGAGCCCGAGCACCGCGGTGCCGTTGGAGATCACCGCGACCAGATTGCCGCGGGTGGTATAATCGTGAGCCGAGGCAGGATCGGCGGCGATGGCGAGCGAAGCGGCGGCGACGCCGGGAGAATAGGCGAGCGCCAGGTCATGCTGGGTGGCCATCCGCTTGGTCGGCTCGATGGTGAGCTTTCCCGGCCGCGGCAGCCGGTGATAGTCAAGCGCTTCCTTGCCGATGGCCTCGTCCATCACAGTCTCCTAACGTGGCGGGACCATCGACGGAACGGCCCATCCTGGCAACGCGGGTCCGGCAATCGGAAAACGGGCGATGGAGGATCAGCAAAATGGTGCGGTCGAGAAGACTCGAACTTCCACGGGGTTGCCCCCACAAGCACCTCAAGCTTGCGCGTCTACCATTCCGCCACGACCGCTCGTACCACGCGCCCGATGCCGCCTTGCATCGATCGCCCGGCGGGGGGCGGATATAGCGGATGCCTTTCGACCCTTCAATTGCCGACGCGCTCTGTTTTGAACGCTCGCCCGCGCCGGTCGCCTATCCGGACGCAATAGCCCGGATGCAGGCGCTGGCGGGCGAGATCCGCGCCGGGACGGCGGCGGAGCGCGTCTGGTTCACCGAGCACCCGCCGCTCTACACCGCCGGCACCTCGGCGCGGACGGAGGACCTGACCGAGCCGGGGCGTTTCCCCACCTTCCGCGCCGGACGCGGCGGACAATGGACCTATCACGGCCCGGGCCAGCGCATCGCCTATGTGATGCTCGATCTCACGCGCCCGCATGGCACGGTGCCGGAGCGCGATGCGCGGCTTTATGTCCACGGGCTCGAACAATGGGTGATGCGGGCGCTGGCGCGGCTTGGCGTCGCGGTGGAGCCGCGGGAGGACAGGATCGGGCTCTGGGTGCGCGAGGCAGGAGAAGAAAAGAAAATCGCGGCGATCGGGGTGCGCATCAGCCGCTGGGTGACCTCGCACGGGATTGCGATCAATCTCGCGCCGGACCTCTCCCATTTTCAGGGAATCGTGCCCTGCGGCATCCGCGACTACGGCGTCACCAGCCTTGCCGCTCTCGGGCGCACTGCAAGCATGGAAGAACTCGACGTGGCGCTGCTTTCCGTCTGGCCCGAGGTGTTCGGCGGCGATCCCGCGCCGAAATTCCCCGCGCCAAAATCGAGGGCATGCCCGCCGAAGACGCAATCACGAGAGGCGTGACTCTCGCGGGAAAACAAATGGCTGGTCAGTGGGCGAAGATATCCGGCTCCTCGTAGCCGAGCAGGTCGAGCATCGCCCGCTCCGGCAGGAACGCGAAGCAGGCTTCGGCGAGCGCACGCCGCTCCTCGCGCTCGAGCAGCGCCTCGAGCCGTGCCCAGAGCGCGTGCAGATAGAGAACGTCCGCCGCCGCGTAAGCGAGCTGCTCGGGGCTAAGCTCCGCCGCGCCCCAGTCGGAGGTCTGCTGCTGCTTCGTGAGCTCCACCCCGAGCAGCTCGCGGCAAAGCTCCTTGAGCCCGTGGCGGTCGGTGAAGGTGCGCACGAGCTTCGAGGCGATCTTGGTGCAGCGGATCGGCGCCACCCGGATGCCGAGCGCCTTGGCCAGGATCGCGACATCGAAGCGGGCGAAGTGCATCAGCTTCACCACGCCCGGATCGGTGAGCAGGCGGCGCAGGTTCGGACAATCCGCACCACGGCCGCCCATGCGCTCGGGCACGATCTGCACCAGATGCGCCACCCCGTCGCCGGCCGAGAGCTGGACGAGGCAGAGCCGGTCGCGATGGGGATTGAGCCCCATCGTCTCGGTATCCACCGCCACCATCGTTCCGAACGAAAGCCCCGCGGGCAGATCGTTGCGGTGAAGGTGGATGGTGGCGTCTTGCTGGAACTGGGTGAAGCCTGCCACTTCGATGCTTTGCAAATGGTGCCCAGGAGAAGACTCGAACTTCCACGACCTTGCGGCCACAGGTACCTGAAACCTGCGCGTCTACCAATTCCGCCACCTGGGCATGGATGGCAGGTGCGGGCGGGGCGGCCATCTAACGCGGGGCCCCCATGGCGTCAACTCCGCCGGCTTGAGCGAAAGCCGCCCGCGGCCTATTCACGGCGAGAAGAGAGGTGCCTCAGGAGAGACGGGTGGCGGAGCGCAAGGTGGCAACGGTGTTCGGCGGCTCGGGCTTTCTCGGCCGCTATGTCGTGAAGCGGCTGGCCGCCGCCGGCCAGGTCGTGCGCGTCGCGGTCCGCGACCCCGAGGCCGCGCTCTTCCTCAAGCCGATGGGCGCGGTGGGCCAGATCGTGCCGCTCTACAGCGACCTCGCCCGTCCGGACACCGTGCCCCGCGCGGTGGAGGCGGCCGATATCGTGATCAACCTCGTCGGCATCCTCGCCGAGCAACGCCCGGGCGATTTCCAGCGCATCCATGCCGCCGGGGCGGGCGCCATCGCGCGCGCAAGCGCGGAGGCCGGCGTCGCCCATCTCGTGCATGTCTCGGCGATCGGCGCCGATCCGTCGAGCCCGAGCCGATATGCCGCGAGCAAGGCCGCCGGAGAGGAAGCCGTGCTCGGCGCCTTCCCCGGCGCCACCATTCTTCGGCCCTCGGTCGTCTTCGGCCCCGAAGACCGGTTCTTCAACCGTTTCGGCGCGCTCGCCCAGTTCCTGCCCTTCATGCCGGTGATTTCGGGCGCAAGCCGGATGCAGCCGGTCTATGTCGGCGACGTCGCCGATGCGGCGATGGCTGCGCTGGACCGTCCCGAGGCCGCGGGGCGGATCTATGAGCTCGGCGGCCCGCGCATCTTCACCTTCCGCGAGCTTCTGCAGTATGTGCTCAAGGAAACCGGCCGCGACCGCCCGCTGATCGCGGTTCCACCCGCCCTTGCCCGCTTCCAGGCAATGATCGCCGAACGTCTCCCCGGCAAGCCGCTGACGCGCGATCAGCTTCTGATGCTCGCGCGCGACAATATCACCTCGGAACAGGCACCCGGCCTCACCGATCTCGGGGTGGTTCCAACCCCTGTCGAGATGGTCGTGCCCCAGTATCTCGCCCGCTTCCGCCCCGGCGGCGGCCGCCGCGAGCTGATGCCGGCCTAGATTGAAGGGCTCTCAATAGTCCTGGGCTCAGCTGTAGACCCCGGCAAAGACGATGCCCTGGCAATCCTTTTGCCGAACTTATGTGGGTCTGGGGCCACAGGCCCCGATGGGATGCGGCTGGGGCGTAGGGGCGAAGCCCCTGCTTTGGGCGGACCCCTTATTTACGCGGGCCGGGCGCGCTCGACCCGTCGCTTCAGGGCGCGCGCGGCGTCGGGCAGGCGCCGGTCCGGCGTGCCGAGCAGGAACGCGTCCAGTCCGCCCTTGTGCTCGATCGTCGAGAGGGCCCGCGCCGAAATCCGGATCCGGACCGTCTGGCCAAGGATATCGGATACCAGCGATGCCTCCTGCAGGTTGGGAAGGAAGCGGCGGCGGGTCTTGTTGTTGGCGTGGCTGACGTTGTTGCCCGTCAGCACGCGCTTGCCGGTAAGCTCACACATGCGTGACATCGGGGGATCCCTCGAAGGAAGCGGGCTTATGGCGGAGCCGGCGGGTTTCCGTCAAGCCAGCGGCTCGACCGGCTCTGCGAGCAGCCCGTTTTCCTGCTCCACCGCCTGCAGCGCCCACATCCGCGCGTAGAGCCCGCCCTTGGCGAGCAGCACGGCGTGGGTGCCGCGCTCAGCGATCCTGCCATGCTCGAGCACCAGGATCTCGTCCGCGTCCACCACGGTCGAAAGCCGGTGCGCGATGATCAGGGTCGTCCGTCCCTGCTCGAGCGGACGCAGCGCCGCCACGATGTCCCGCTCGGTCGCCGTGTCGAGCGCGCTCGTCGCCTCGTCGAGGATCAGGATGCTGGGATTCTTGAGCAGCGTGCGCGCGATCGCCACGCGCTGCTTCTCCCCGCCGGAAAGCTTGAGCCCTCGCTCCCCGACAAGGGTCGCATAGCCGCCCGGCAGGCGGCGCACGAAATCGTCCACCTGGGCGAGCCGCGCCGCCGCCTCGATCTCCGCGTCCCCGGCTCCCGGGCGGCCATAGCCGATATTGTAGCGGATGGTCTCGTTGAAGAGCACGGTATCCTGCGGCACGATCCCGAGCGCCGCGCGCAGGCTTTCCAGCGTCACGTCGCGAATATCGGTCCCGTCGATCAGGATCCGCCCCGCGCTCGGCTCATAGAAACGAAAGAGCAGGCGTGTGATGGTCGATTTGCCCGACCCGGTCGGCCCGACGACCGCAAGCGTCCCGCCGGGCGGAACGGAAAAGCTCACCCCGTGGAGAATCTCCCGCTCGGGCTCATAGCCGAAGCGCACGCCTTCGAAGGCAACCGCGCCCGCGAGCGCGGCGGGTGGCGGCAGGGCGTGGGCGTCCGGGCGATCGGCGATCTCCGGCGGCACCTCGAGCAGGCGGAACATCTGCTCCATGTCGAGCAGCCCCTCGCGGATCTGGCGATAGACGAAGCCCAGGAAGTTGAGCGGCTGATAGAGTTGCAGCATGTAGGTGTTGACCAGGACGAACTTGCCGACCGTCATCGTGCCCGCCTGCACGCCCTCCGCCGCAAGGAGCATGATGAGGGCGACCCCGATCGCCACGATCGCCGCCTGGCCGCTGTTGAGCAGACTGAGTGTCACCTGCGAGCGCACCGCCGCGCGCGCGTACGCGGTGAGCGATTTGTCGAAGCGCGCCGCCTCGTACTCCTCATTGCCGAAATATTTGACGGTTTCATGATTGATCAGGCTGTCGAGCGCCTTGTTCTTCGCCTCGTTGTCGGTCGCGTTCATCATCTGGCGGATGCGCAGCCGCATGCTGGTGAAAGCGATCGTGAAGCCGAGATAGCCGCCGACGGCGGCAAGGGTGAGGAGCGCGAAGCGCCAGTCGAAAATGCGCCAGAGGACGAGCGTCACCAGCAGCACTTCGAAAATGGTTGGCAGCACGTTGAAGACCGCAAGCTTGAGGACATTCTCGACGCCGGTGGTGCCGCGATCGACGGCGCGCCCGAGCGCGCCGGTCTGCCGCTCGAGATGGAAGCGAAGCGAGAGCCGATGCAGGTGCTGGAACGTCTCGAGCGCGATCCGACGCACCGCCTGTTGCTGGACGCTGGCAAAGAGGCCGTCGCGCAGCTCGCCGAAGGCCGAGGAGGCAATGCGCAACAGCGCATAGGCGATGACGAGCGCCACCGGCACGACGACGAACGCGCCCTTTCCTTTCGGAGCCAGAGCGTCGACACCGCGCGCATAGACGATCGGCACCAGCACGGTCGCGACCTTTGCCGCAACCAGGGCCAGACCCGCCGCCGTCACGCTGAGCCGTGCCGGCAGATCCTGTCTCGGCCAGAGATAGCCGAGCAGTCGGCAAATGGCCCGGAACGAAATCCTGGGAGAGGAGGAGACGGGCATGGACATCTGCGCGGATATAGGCACGACGGAAGCCAAGCGCATTCCTGGACGCAGTGGTCCTCTTGGGAATCGGTGGCGGCGAGACTACCTCGGCGGGCGATGCAAGACGATCTCCTTCGCCACATCGCCGCCTGCCGCAATGCCCGCCCCGCGGCGCGCCACCGGCTCTGGCTCGGCACCGCTTCGGTCGGCTGGGTCGCGCCCGAGGCTGTCGAGGAGATCCGGGCCGTGGCGCCGGAAGCCTCAGCGCGGGTAGACGGTGTCTTCCTCCCCGATGCCCGCTCGTTCGAGGCGATGGCCGGCGCGCTCGTCCGTGCAGGGCATGTACGCTGGCGGGACGAGCCGTTCTCCGTCCGCACCCGGCCCGATCGCCCGGAACTCGCCCGGCTCGATCGCGGCGCGCTGCCCTATCTCGGCGTCTGGTCGGAAGGCGTGCATGTCAACGGCCTCGTTCACCGTTCGGACGGCCTCTGGCTCTGGGTCGCGGAACGCGCCGCGGACAAGGCGCTCGACCCCGGCAAGCTCGACCATCTCGTCGCCGGCGGGATTCCGGCCGGGCTTTCGCCCTGGGAGACTCTCGGCAAGGAAGCGGCCGAGGAGGCCGCGATCCCGCCCGCGCTCGCCCGGCAGGCGGTCGCGGTCGGCAGGATCTCCTATGCGATGGAGCGGCCGGAGGGCCTGCGGCGCGATCGGCTCCATTGCTACGATCTCTGGCTGCCGGAGGATTTTTCGCCCCGCCCGGCGGACGGCGAAGTCGCGGGCTTCGCGCTCTGGCCCCTCTCGCGCGTCCTTGCCGAGTTGCGCGGCAGCGATCGCTTCAAGTTCAATGTCGCCCTGGTGCTGATCGATCTCTTCCTCCGCCTCGGCCTGATCGATCCCGAATGCGCAGAGGGCCGCGCCTTGCGCGCGGGCCTGGACGAGCCGGTCGCGCTGTAGAGCGTGATTGACCGAAGGTGGAATCACCGCCGGTCTGCGTGACGCTCCAGCCGGACCTTGGCGGCAAGCCGCTCCAGGCTGTGATCGACCACGCCGACGACGGCAAGCGCCGTGATCGCCTGGCGGAGATAGGATGCATTGCTGCCGATCGGGCCATGTGCGCGGGCCACAACCGCCGCGATCTCGGCTTCGGTGAGCCTGCCGACATAGCGCGGATGCGCACGGTTGATGACGAACGCCACCGCCCGAATTCGCGCATTCGCGGTCCGCAACGTCACCCAGCGTGCGTGATAGGCGGTGCCGGACATCTCCCGCCGCCAGACGAGAAGGAGCTCCTCGCGAACCCGTTCGGCGGCGATGCGGAATGCAATGCCATGGCATGAGCCGCCGTGATCGAGCGCCATCATCAGCCCCGGCCGCTCCGGCGTGCCGCGTCCGAACGTCATTTCGAGGCAGAAACGCCGATGCCACCCATGCAGGGTGGCAAGGGTCCGCCTGGCGAAGAGAAAGGCCGGATTCCACATCAGGGACCCATAGCCGAACACAAAGGCATCGGTGCCGGGTGGATGCGCGGCAAGGATTTCGTCGAGAGACGCCTCGATCTCTTCGTCGCTACGCACGTTCAGCCCCGGCAGACGGAGCGCCCTCAGGCGCGCAAGGAGCGAGCCATCCGCGAGCGCCTCGCGTGTGATGTGGGACTCGGCTGCCGGCAGCTCCATATCCTCAGGGAGCAAGCTCATGGCGGAAACGTCATCGCTCCGCGGTGTCATTCGAGCACCCCGGCGAAATGGACGGCAAGCCAGATCGTCGGCGCGGCGTCGTCGGTCCAGGCCACGCGGTGGCGGCAATGAGCCGGAATGAGGAGATGATCGCCCGCCCGCAGGCTGCGCATGTCCACTTCCCCCTCGAACGCGATCCCCGCCGAACCGGAGACGAGCAGGACCCATTCGTTCCAATCCTGGTCGTACCATAAGTCGGGCGGGCTCGCCTGACCGCGGGAGACGATTCGCTGCACCTTGAGCCCAGGCGCGGTCACGAGCGCATCGAATCCTTCCCGCGCCGAGGCGAGCGGAAGCATCTCGAAGAGATTGCCCTGGGCTGGCCGCATGCTTGCCTTCGATAGCGGCCGCGGCGCCTTCGTCAAGCCACGAGTCGGGAAATCTCCTCACGTGCCGCGCCGATCGCCGATTCCCGCTTCTCCGGCCCGAGATTGACGCCCTCGGCGCGCACGAAACGCACATCGGTGATGCCGAAGAAGCCGAAGATGCCGCGCAGATAGCTTTCCTGATGGTCGAGGAACGCGCTCGGCGTCTCCGGCCCGTAAAGACCGCCGCGCGAGGAGGCGATGATCACGCTCTTGCCGCCTGCCAGCCCTTCCGGACCTGAAGCGGTGTAGCGGAAGGTCTTGCCGTCCACGGCAAGCCGGTCGATCCAGGCCTTGAGCTGGCTCGGCACGCCGAAATTGTACATCGGCGCGCCGATGACAATGATGTCCGCGGCCAGGAACTCCTCGAGCGCTGTCTGCCCCGCGGCCAGATCCTCCCGCAGGGAAGCCGCTTCGGGCACGGCGCCCTGGGCTGCCGCGAGGTGTGCGCCGGAAAGATGGCCGACCGGCGCGGCCTCAAGATCCCGGTAGGTCACGCCGGCAGAGGGATCGCGCGCCTCGAGCGCCGCGACGATCTCCGCCGAAAGGGCACGGCTGACCGAACCCGGGCCGAGAATGCTGGAATCGATGTGGAGGATTTTCATTTCCCTGGTTCCCTGGCGAGTTGATCGGAACCTGGAGCCAGCGGACCTAACGTGACAGCCTATATCTCTCGATAGAAATTATCGCAAAGACCGATAGATGCTCGACGGCGTCTCACTTGACCAGCTTCGCACCTTCATCGTCGCAGCCGATGGCGGAAGCTTTTCCGCCGCCGGACGGCGTCTCCGCCGTGCCCAATCCGTGGTCAGCCAGACCCTCGCCAATCTCGAGACCCGGCTCGGCGTCACCCTTTTCGACCGGACGGGGCGCTCTCCCGTCCTCACCCCGGCCGGCCGCGCCCTGCTTGCCGATGCCCGCGCCGTCGTGGGCGGGATGGATCTCTTCAAGGCACGGGCCAAGGGCCTTGCGGGCGGGCTCGAGCCGGAGCTTTCCGTCGTCGTCGACGTGATGTTTCCGATCGCGATCCTGACCTGCGCCGTCGTCGCCTTTCAGGCCGAGTTCCCAGCCACGCCGCTGCGCCTCTATGTCGAGGCGCTCGGCGCGGTGATTGCGCCGGTGCTCTCAGGGAACTCAGCTTTCGGTGTCATGGGCTCGCTTCCGCTCATCCCGCCCGAGCTTACGCGCGAACGCCTGCTCGCCGTGCGGCTTGGCCTTGTCGTCTCGCCACGCCATCCGCTCGCCTCGCAGCCGCAACCGATCCCGACCTCCATTCTCGCCCGCCATGTCCAGCTCGTACTCACCGATCGCACGCGGCTCTCCGACGGGCAGGAGTTCGGCGTTCTCTCCCCGAAGACCTGGCGGCTCGCCGATCTCGGCGCCAAGCACGCCTTCCTCCGTGCCGGTCTCGGCTTCGGCAGCATGCCGCTCGCAGCAGTGCGCGAGGACCTTGCCCAGGGCACACTCGTCGAGATTGCGGCGGATGACATGCCCCCCGAAGCTCCGCTGATGCCGATGTTCGCCATCTACCGCACCGATACGCCGCCCGGCCCGGCGGGACGCTGGCTGATTGGACGTCTCCGGCAAATTCCGGCGGCTTGTCCGACCTCCGCCAACCCGGCACGGCCGATGATTGCCGTTCCGTGAAAGGACCATCGCCGGATGATGGATGATCCGGCGGTCGAGCCTGCCGCCATCGCGGCAAGAAGCGAGCAGAAAGTCCTTGTCAGTGCCCGAGGATCCGGCCAAGGAACGTCCTGAGCCGCTCGCTCCGCGGCGCGGCGAAAAGCTCGGCGGGCGTGCCGGTCTCGACGATCTTGCCCAGATCCATGAACACGACGCGGTCCGCCACCTGGCGCGCGAAGCCCATTTCGTGCGTCACGCAGACCATCGTCATGCCGCTCCCGGCGAGCTCGATCATCACGTCAAGCACTTCCTTGATCATCTCCGGATCGAGCGCGGAGGTCGGCTCGTCGAACAGCATGATCTTCGGCCGCATGCAAAGCGCCCGCGCGATCGCCACCCGCTGCTGCTGTCCCCCCGAGAGCTGGGCTGGATATTTCCTCGCCTGCTCGGGAATCCGCACCCGGCTCAGAAATTCCATTGCCAGCGTCTCGGCTTCCGGCTTCTTCATCCGCCGCACATGGATCAGCGCAAGCGTGCAGTTCTCCAAGATCGTGAGGTGCGGAAAGAGATTGAAGGACTGGAACACCATGCCGACCTCGCGGCGCACGGCGTCGAGCGCGCGCATATCATCCGAAAGCTCGGTGCCGGCGACGGTGATCCGTCCCCTCTGGTGCCTCTCGAGGCGATTGATGCAGCGGATCATCGTCGATTTGCCCGATCCCGACGGGCCGCACACCACCACCCGCTCGCCGCCTTCGATGCTGAGCGAGACATCCCTGAGCACGTGCTGCGGGCCGTACCATTTCTCGACATGCTCGAGCCGGATCGCAGCCTCGGGCACCCCTCACTCCATCACCAGCCGATCCGGCAAGAAAAGGCCAAGCTGGCGGTAATATCGCGCCGCGCCCGGATGGAACGGCAGGAATGCGTCTTGGCTGATATTGTCCGCCACCGTCTCGGCCGCGACCGGGAAGCGGCTGACCAATCGGGGCGCGGCATCGAGCGCCGCTCTCGTCACAGCATAAACGAGGCTGTTCGGCAGGGCCTGCCGGCAGATCGCGAAATTGAACATTCCCGGACAAACGAGCCGCTTCTGCCCGGCATAGGTGCCGGCCCGGATCGCGGTTGCGGAAAGCTCCGGCAGTTCGCGCACGAGCATTGCCACCTCGCGCGGGGTGAAGCCGAAGAAACGCACGCTCATCCGCTGCGCGACCTCCAGGAATGCCGGGACCGGCGGCCCCGCGGCAAGGAGGCAGGCATCGAGGTTTCCGGCCGCGAATTCGTTCGCAAGATCGCTGAAGCCGCCGAAACGGAATCCGGCGACCGCGATCCCGAGAATCTGCAGCATTCGCGGCAGATAGCTGCCGCCCGTTCCGGCCTCGGGCCCGACGCCCACCACCTTCCCGGCAAGCCCGTCCACGCCCCTGATCCCGCTTCCCGCCCGCGCAATGCCATGGAAGGCCGTCTCATACATCGGGAACACGGCCCGGATCGTCCGGAACCGGACCCCATCCGTCCAGGCGCCGCCGCCGGTCCAGGCCTCATGGGCGATGCCCAACGTCGTCATCGCGAGATCGATCGCCCCGCGATCGAGCAGCAGGATGTCCTCGTTCGGCCCTTCGGTCGCCCGATAGAACATTCTGACGCCGGTCGCGGCCTCAACCGCCGCGCCCCAGGCCTCGCCATAGGCGGCATAGGTGCCGCCGGCACTGCCCGTGCCCATGGTGAGCGCCACCGGCCAGGCGGGATTGCGGGCGATGGGCTGCGCCGGGCTGACGGCCGCCCACGCATCGCGGGCTGCAAGCACGCCTGCCATGCAAGCAAGCACCTGCCGCCGGCCAAGCACGCGCTGCCCGCTGATCAGCATGGGCCCGGCTTGATCTGATGCCGGCTTGATCTGATGATCGAAGCCCCGGCTCCGGCGGATCGCTTCGCGATCCCGTCGCAGGCCGTATCGATCCGGCGCCAGCCTTTCCCTCATTCCCCGGCCGGACCCTATCGGGGTCGCGCCCGATGGTCCACTGATCTGGCCACTCACTCGGACAGCTTTAGCGCCCAGATCTGCTTGGCCTCTGCCGGCGCATAGAAATCCGCGAGCACCGCTTCGAGCGAGAATCCCGTTGCACGGTAGAAGGCGCGGGTCGGCGCATAGAGCGCGCGACCCGATGTCTCGGCATAGAGGCGCCGACCGCCTTCGCGCGCCGCCTCCGAGGCCGCCGCCGCCGCCAGCCCTCGCCCGAGGCCTGCCCCCTGTGCCGCCGGATGCACCACGAGCCAATAGAGGTCCCAGGCGCCCTCGCTTGCCGGCACCGGCCCGAAGCAGGCATAGCCGAGCAGGAGCCCGTGCGGCTGCTCCGCGAGCAGGAAGCGGTACCCGCTTTCATCGCCTCGCCCGAGCGCCTCGCGCGCCAGCTCCTCCGCGACCGCCAGCTCGGCCGGGCTGAAGAAGCCAGTGGCGCGGCAGAGGGCGCCGATCGCTTTCTCGTCGTTCGCCACGAGCCGTCGCCGCAGTGCCACCGCAGGGCATTTTTTCGCCTCGCGCCTAAGCTCGCGTTTGGGTGCCTCGCCCGCCCGCGGCTTCTGGCCCGGCGCGAGTGCCACGCTCGCGATCCGCCCGATGAGCGCGGAGAAACCGATTCCGGCCTGCCCGGCCGCCGCGGCAAATCCCGCATCCGGCGCGAGCGCGGGATTGGCGTTCACCTCCAGCACATGCGGCATGCCGGCTTCGTCCAGCCTGAGATCGACCCGCCCATAGCCCCGAAGCCCGATCGCCCCGGCCGCGCGGCGCGCCTCTTCCTCGATGCGCGCGGCGAGCTCCGGCGCGATACCCCCGAAGCGCCGTGCCGTGCGCCCGTAGAGCGGATCCTCCACCCGCCATTTGCCTGCGTAATCGAGGATGCGCGGCATCCCCGCCGGCCAGTCCGGCGCATAGACGAGCTCCGCCACCGCCAGCACCGCGAGCACACCCGCCTCTTCAAGGAGCGAGACATTGAACTCCCGCCCCGGCAGGAAGGCCTCGGCGAACCAGCCCTCCGGCATCTCCTCCGGCAATTGCGCGACCACCGAATGCGGCCCCAGCCCGAACGAGCCATGCTCGGTGCGGTGCTTGAGGATGAAGGGGCCGGAAAACCGATCCTCGGGTCCGGGAGGAACGCGCACGCCGGCCGCCCTCAGCACGCGCTTCGCAGCCGGCTTGTCGCTGGAGAGCGCGAGGGCGGAGAGCCCGCTTCCGGTGAACCGGACCCCGGCCCCTTCGAGCAGCGCGGCCATGGCGAGCGCAGCCGGCCCGCCAGCGCCGACGCCGGGCAGGCTCTCGACGAGGTTGAATACCAGCGCCGGCGGATCTTCCGCGAGCCGGCGGGCGGGTGGGCGAAGATCGAGCCCGATCGCCAACCGCTCGACCGCCCAGCCATTCGCGGCGAGCGCTTCCGCGACTGCGCTTGCGGCGGCGAGCGTGTCCTGCTCGTCCGGCCCTGCCTCCGGCGCGACCTCCTGGTGGACCAGCAGGCAGCGCCTCATGCGGGCGGGAGCATCCTCCCAAGCGGGCGGCCGGCGAAGATATGGACGTGGAAGTGCGGCACTTCCTGATTCGAATCCGGGCCCATATTGGCGAGCAGCCGGTAACCCTTCGCTTCGAGCCCGAGGTTCCGCGTCACCGCGCCGACCGCGCGGAAGAACCCCGCGATCTCCGCCTCCGTCGCGCGTGCGGAAAAATCCGCGAAGGACACATAGGGCCCTTTCGGGATCACAAGCACATGCACGGGCGATTGCGGGTTGATGTCGTGAAAGGCGAGCACATGCTCGTCCTCATGCACCTTCCGGCAGGGAATCTCGCCGCGCAGGATGCGGGCGAAGACATTGCTCTCGTCATAGGGGGGAAGGCCGCTCACCGCCATCGCCGGATCTCCTGCCTCTTGCTCCGCCATCAAAGAGTAGGGACATCGTTCCGGGCAAGAGGCGCCCGCATCTGGCCATCGCGGCTGCGCGGCAGCGCCGCGCGCGGAATGTGGCAGCGGATCGCATGCTCGCCGGAGAGATCGAGCTTCGGCTCCTCCCTCTCGCAAACCGCGCCGAGCTTCCGCGGGCAGCGCGTGTGAAAGACGCAGCCCGGGGGTGGCGCGACAGGGCTCGGGATCTCGCCTTCGAGGCGGATCCGCTCGCGCCCGGCCCCGAGGGTCGGCACGGCGGAAAGCAGGGCCTCCGTATAGGGATGATGCGGGCCGCGAAAGATCTCTTCGGTCGGACCGTATTCCATCAGCCGGCCAAGATAGAGCACGGCGATCCGATCGGCGAGATAGCGCACCACGCCGAGATCGTGCGAGATGAAAACGTAGCTCGCACGCCGCTCGTGCTGCAGATCGACGAGCAGATTGAGGATCGCCGCCTGCACCGAGACATCGAGCGCGCTGGTCGGCTCGTCGCAGATGACGATCCTCGGATCGCCCGCGAAGGCCCGCGCGATCGCCACCCGTTGCTTGAGCCCGCCCGAGAGCTGGCGCGGCCGCTGGCCGAGATGCCGCTTCTCCAGCCGCACCGCCGCTAGGAGCTCAGTAAGCCGGCGCTCGCGCGTCTTCCCCGTGAGACCTTCGAGCCGGCCGAGCACGCGGCCGATGAGATGCCGCACCGTGTGGGCGCGATTGAGCGCCGAATCCGGGTTCTGGAAGACGATCTGAAGCGCCTTGCGCGCCGCCACGCTGCGGCCGCGCGCGCGTGCTTCGAGAGGGGCGCCATCGAGACGGATCGCGCCCCCCGCATCGGGCTCCGCGAGGCCGACAAGAAGGCGGGCCAGCGTGGTCTTGCCGCTGCCCGACTCGCCCACGAGCCCGAGCGTCTCCGCGCTGCCGAGCGCGAGCGAGACATCCGAGAGCGCGCGCACCGCCACGCCGCCGTCCCGATAGGTCTTCGAAAGATCTCGCGTCTCGAGCAAGGGCGGAAGATGCGCGGGCGGGACCGGCGGCGCCGTCCAGGCATCCGCTGTCGCGCGCGCGAGGTCTGGAACACGCTCGGCATGATGGCAGAGCGCGACATGGCCGCCGAAGTCCCGTGGAGGCGGGGCGACCGCGCGGCAATGCGCATCCGCGAGCAGACATCGTTCGGCAAAGACGCAGCCGACGATCCGCCGGTCCGGCGGCGGAGGAAAGCCAGGAATTGTTTCGAGCCTTCCATTCTCCTTGCGCCGCCCGGCTTCCGGCAGGCAGCGCAGCAGGCCGCGGGTATAGGGATGACGCGGATTGGCGAAGAGCGTCTCCGACGGCCCGTCCTCGACGAGCGTGCCGGCATAGAGCACGCCCACACGCTCGCACATGCGCCCGACGATACGAAGATTGTGGCTGATCAGAAAAAGCGCGGTCCCAAGCTCGTCGCGGAGCGAGGTGATGAGGTCGAGCACCTCGGCCTCCACTGTCGCATCGAGCCCGGTCGTCGGCTCATCGAGCACGAGGAGCTCGGGCTCCTTGGCCAGCGCCATCGCGATCAGCACACGCTGCTGCTGGCCGCCTGAAAGCTGGTGCGGGTAGCTCGCCATCACGCGTTGCGGCGCGGCGATACGCACGCGCCCGAGCATCGAAGCCGCGCGTGTCTCTCCCTCCGCTCGCGGCAGGCCCAGCACCTCATAGACCTCTGCCATCTGCCGGCCGATCGTGAGAGTGGGGTTGAGCGCACGCGCCGGGTCCTGAAAGACCATCGAAACCTGGCGCGCACGCAGCCGCCGGAGCGCGGCGCCGTCGAGCCCGCGCAGATCCTCCCCACCGATCCGGACTCGCCCCGCGGTGATCTGCCCCGCACGCGGCAGGACATCGAGCGCGGCCAGCGCCAGAGTCGATTTCCCGGAGCCCGATTCGCCCACCAGGCCGTAGGCGCCGCCAGCAGGAATTGTGAAGCTCACGTCACGCAGCACGCGCTGATCACGTCCGCGCGCGCGGTACGTGACCTCGAGCCCTTCGACGGAGAGCGAAGCGCTCACGCGGCGAGCGCCCCGTAGAGGCCATCGGCGAGCAGATTGACACCGACGACGAGCGAGGCGGTCGCCGCGGCATCGAAGGCGACCGCCCACCAATAGCCGCCGGCGATGACACCGTAATTCTCGGCAATCGTCAGGCCCCAGTCCGGCGAAGGCGGCTGGATGCCGAAGCCGAGAAAGGAGAGCGAGGCGACCGTGAAGATCGCATAGCCGAGCCGCGCGGTGGTCTCGACCAGGACCGGTCCCATGACGTTCGGCAAGATCTCGACGAACATGATGGCGAGCGCGTTTTCCCCGCGCAGCTCCGCCGCCGCCACGTAATCGAGCGCGCGCTCGCCAAGCACGGCGGCCCGCACCGTGCGCGCGATAACCGGCGCGAAGACGAGCCCGATCACGATCACGACGGTGACCGAAGAGGGACCGAGCGCGACGAGCACGAGCAGGGCGACGATGATCAGTGGCAGCGAGACGAGCACTTCGATGATCCGGCCGAGAATGATATCGAAAAGGCCGCCAAGATAGCCGCCGGCAAGCCCGAGCGTCGCGCCGGCGAACGTGCCGAGCAGGGTCGCGAGCGGCGCGATCGTGAGGATGTCGCGGGAGCCCACGATGACACGTGAAAAAATATCCCGCCCGAGCTGATCGGTGCCGAACCAGTGCGCGGCCGAGGGCGGCGCGAGCTCGTGCAGAAGATCGGTGGCATAAGGATCCCACGGCACCAGGCGAGGCCCGAGGAGCGCCGCGAGCGCCCAGAACCCGACGATCCCGCCACCCGCCCAGAAGGTGCCGGAGCGGCGGAGAACCTCCCAGCGCGTCGGCGCTTGCGAGTCCTCCAGCACCTCCTGCTTGGTCTCGGCAAGCGGACGCACCGCCGAGACGCTCTGTTCGGCGCTCATCCCCCCATCCCCGGCGCGAGGCGCGGATTGGACAGAACGGCAAGCGCATCGGCGATCAGTGTGACAACGATATAGATCACCCCGACTGTGAGGATGCCGGCCTCCAGCATCGGGAAATCCTTGCTCGTGGCGGCGGTGAGGATGAGGCTGCCGATTCCCTGATAGCGGAACAGCGTCTCGACAACGACAAGGCCGCCCACCAGATAGCTCGTCTGCGTCGCGATTACGGTGATGGTGGGCAGGAGCGCGTTGCGCAGCACGTGCCGCCGCAGCACCACGAAGCGTGGCAGGCCTTTCAGGATGGCCGTGCGCGTATAATCCGCCTCCAGCGCCTCGATCGTTCCGGCCCGTGCCATTCGGGCGATATAGCCGAAGAGAACGACGACAAGCGGGATTGCCGGCAGGATGAGATGGCGGAGCTGATCCAGCGGACCCGCGCCCGCCGTCCAGGAGGCCGAGATCGGCAGGACCCTCAGCCAGACGGAAAAGATGAGGATGACGACGATGGAGGAGACGAACTCCGGAATGACGGTGAGCGAGAGGCCGGCAAGCGAGATCACCCGATCGGCGAGGGTGCCGACGCGGATCGCCGCCGCAACCCCGGCGCCGATCGAGAGCGGGACGACGATGATGAAGGCGACCGCGGCGAGCTTCAGCGACTTCACCAGGGCGGCACCGATGAAGGGCGCGACCGGCGCGCGGAATTCGAGCGAGCTTCCCATATTGCCGTGGAGAATTCCACCGATCCAGCCAAGATATTGCAAGAGCAACGGGCGATCGACCCCGAGCTGATGGTCGAGCGCCGCGACCGCGCGCGGATCCGCGAGCGGCCCCAGGACCTCCCGCCCGACATCGCCGGGGAGAAGCTGCCCGCCAGCGAAGACGACAAGACTTAAAAGGAAAAGCGTGAGCAGGCTGAGCGAGATCCGGCGCGCGAACCAGGCTGCCCAGCCGCCACCCATCGGAACGACTATCCAGCCGAGGCCGATTGCAGGAAGAGCTGGGCGATCGGGTTTGGTTGCGCGCCGGTCACGGATTTCCGCGTCGCCGTGAGATAGTCGTAGAAATAGGCGAAGACGATCGGCGTCTCGTCGAGCAACAGGGTTTCGATCTTGCCGGCGATCGCGCGCTGCGAGGAAAGATCGATCGCGGCGACGAAATCGCTCACCAGCTTGTCATACGTTGGATTCCTGAAATGCGCGGCGTTCCAGCTTCCCTGGCTCGTCAACGTCGCGGTCAGCAGCACGTCGGGCGTTCCGCGATGGCCATAATCCGTCATCCCGAAGGGGCTGTCGAGCCAGTCCGACTTGCCGAACACGGCATCGCCGTAATAGGCGCTCTGCGTCTCGATCTTCAGCGAGACATCCACCCCGATCTCTTTCGCCGCGTTCTGGACCAGGACCGCGTAATCGGGCATTTCCTGATATTGCTCGGTGGTGAGGGCCACGGCAAATCCCTTCGAGCCTGCCGCCGCCATCAGCGCCTTCGCCTCGGCGATATCCTCACGCCGCTGCGCGATGCTCTTGTCGGTCGAAGGATAGACGGGGGCGAAGGGGCTGTCATTGCCAAGATCGGAGAGGCCGCGGAAAAGCCCCGCCACGATCGCCGGCCGGTCTAGCGTGAGCGCCAGAGCGCGGCGGATGCGCTTGTCGTTGAAGGGAGGAATATCGCAGCGCATATGAAGCTCACGGTGCGTCGATGCCTCGAGCTTGATGATCGCGATGTCCGGATCGTCAATCAGCCCTTGCGCGCCCTGCACCACGATCTGCGAGACGATGTCGAGCTGCCCGGCCTGCAAGGCGAGAATCTGCGGCTGCAGGTCATTATAGAAGCTGAATTCCGTTCGCGCCGGCAGCACCCGGCCGCCCCACCAATCCGGGTTGCGCACGAAGCTCGCCCCTACCTTGGGGACATATTTCTCGATGCGGAAGGGCCCCGTGCCGTCCCATGTCTTCTCGAAATTGCCTTCATAGTCGGCGGGGATGATGATCGCATTGTAATTGTCCGATGAGACATAGTAAGGAAAATTTCCGTTCGGCGCGTCGAGGTGGAAGGCAACCGTATGATCGTCGATCTTCTTCGCGTTCCCCTTGGAGAGCACGCCCCGGAAGACCGAAAGCGCGTTGGAGGCGTTCTTGGGATCGGCGAGCCGGTCCATCGTCGCCACCACATCATCAGCCGTCATCACCTTGCCGCTGTGGAATTTCACGCCTTGGCGCAGCGTGAAGGTCCAGACGCTGCCATCCAGGTTGGGCTTCCAGGAGGTTGCCAGCATCGGCGCAAGACGAAGATCAGGCCGATCATAGACCAGGAAATCCCCGACCTGCTGAAGCATCAGAAGCCCGCTGACATCGGCCACCGTGAGAGGATCGATCGCACCGGCCGGCACGCTCGTGCCGACGCGGATGGTGGTGTCGGCCTTGCCGGTGGCCGCCTCGGCGAGCGGGACGGACCAGGGACCGAGCGCGCCGGCAATGGCGCCGAGCATCGGCCCGCCGAGGCCGATCACGCTCGCGCGGCGAAGAAAGGAGCGGCGGCTGAGACGCCCGGCGAGAAGCTCATCGACGAGATGGTTTTCAAGCGGACCAAGGCGCCGGCGCAGCAGATCGATCATGGAATAGGGTCTTTGCATCGGATGAAGACCTTTCTTCTACCGAAACGAAAAAACATCGCCCCCACGCGCCCGATCCGTTTCGGGCCCGCTATGCATGTCCGAGATTGCTGGCATGTTCGGATTTTTCGCCTCGGCGCGCAACGCTCCTTTCGGGCGCAGGCATGACCGATCTCTTCTCGCCCGGCCTCGCGGCCAAAACGGTCATTGCCTCGCTTGGTCTCGCGCCCCACCCCGAAGGGGGGCATTACCGCGAGACTTGGCGCGACCGCCCGGCCGATGGCCGACGTGGCGCCGCGAGCGCCATCTTCTTCCTGCTCGCAGCGGGCGAGGAGAGCGCCTGGCACAAAGTCGATGCGGCGGAGCTTTGGCTCTGGCACGCGGGTGCGCCTCTCCGGCTCGAAATCGCCCCACCGCGCGCGGCGCTTCACCTTGGGGCCGATCCCTCTGCCGGACAGACGCTCCAAGGCATCGTGCCAGCCGAAGCGTGGCAAAGCGCCCGGTCCCTCGGGGCCTGGACATTGGTTTCCTGCATCGTCGCCCCGGCCTTCGACTTCGCCGGATTCACGCTCGCCCCGCCCGGCTGGATGCCGCCCGGCTGATTGCGTTCAAGCGGTCGATGCAGGTTTCGCAAATCGCGCGAGCGAGGGCTTGCCGATGTCCTTGGAGCTGCCTTCGTCTGCGAGCATGAGATCGCGAATCGCGTGGGCGCTCTCCGGTGCGGATTTGCAATGAATAGCGCGTGTCGTCCGATCCCATGCCGGAACGTTGCGCATTCCCCGCTCGCGCGCGACGATTTTCGATGATCACGCTCCTGTTCTGACCTGGCGAAAGATTTCACGGATCGACGAGAACGCCCGGATTGAAGAGTCCCGCCGGGTCGAGCGCCGCCTTCATCGCGCGGAAGCCCTCGGCGAAGAGGTCCGGACGCTGCCGGTCGTACCAGGGCCGATGGTCGCGGCCGACCGCGTGATGATGGGTGATGGTGCCGCCTGCCGCCAGCAGTGCCTCGCTCGCCGCCTCCTTGATCGTCTTCCATTGCGGAATAAGCGCCCCGTGCCGACCGAGCGCGTGGAAGGTGAAATAGGGCGCCGGCCCGTCCGGATAGACATGGGTGAAGCGGCAGGTGATCTGGCCCGGCCGGCCTGTCACCTCATGGATGGCAGCAAGCGTCGCCTTCGTCACCTCCGCATGCAGCGCCTCGAACCTGTCCCAGGTGATGGCGGTCTCGAACGTATCGGCGATGATCGCGCGCGGCACCAGGATTTCGCGGGCATAGGGCATGCGGATGAAGGCGGTGCGCCATTTCTCCGCGGCACCCGGCTTCGCCATCTCGGCCTCCGGGCGCCCGCCATGGTCCGCCGCGCAGGCGAGCGCACGGGCGTGAAGATCGGCGAGCGGGCCGTCCCATCCCTCGAAGCCGAGCACCATCAGTGCCGCGTTCCCGTCCCCCGCGCCGGTATTGCGCGCCTCTTCGGGGTCCAGGATACGGCAGTTCGCGGGTGTCAGGCCGGCCTGGAGGATCGCCCGCACCGCCCGCGCCGCGGCGAGGAAATCCGGGAACCACACGGCGCTCCCGACCCGGAAGCCGGGCCGGGGCGTCAATCTCAGCCAGGCCTCGCTGATCACGCCGAGCGTTCCTTCCGAGCCGATGAAGAGCCGGTCTGGACTCGGTCCCGCACCGGAGCCCGGCAGCCGCCGCGTCTCGAGCGTGCCGCGCGGCGTGACCACCCTCAGGCTTTCCACGAAATCGTCGATATGGGTGTGGAGCGAGGCATAGTGGCCGGCCGAGCGGGTGGCGATCCAGCCGCCGAGCGTGGAATGCTCGAAGCTCTGCGGAAAATGCCTGAGCGTAAGGTCATGAGGTCGCAGCACCGCCTCGAGCGCCGGGCCGAAGATGCCCCCCGCGAACCGTCCCGCGCGCGAGACAGGATCGATCTCGAGCATCTGATCCATGCGCGAGAGATCGAGCGTGACCGAGGCTTTTGCGCCTTTCTTGCCGAGCGCGGGCTCGATGCCTCCGACCACCGAGCTGCCGCCGCCGAAGGGCGTGATTGTGGCGGGAATGCCGCCCGCCCATTCGATCACGCGGGCAATATCGGCTTCATTTCGCGGATGGGCGACGATGTCGGGTGCCGAGGAATAATCGCCGAGCATTCCCCGCACCGTGTCGGGATAGGATTTGCCGAAGCTGTGCAAGGCACGGTCATGGAGCTCGGCCGAGCAGATCGCGGCAAGCGCCGCCGGCGGTGCGGCGCGCGGTGCGGGGAGCCGGATATCGGCAAGGCCGGGCACTTCCTTCACGTCGAAAGAATCGGTGCCGAAAAGCCGTGCATAGGTCGCCAGCGCGAACCGCTCCTCCTTTTCGGTGAGGCCCTCGCCCACGAATCCCCAGCCGAAGAATTTCCTCTTGCGCTCCATGCCTTGCGCTTTCCCTGCGGCGCTTCCCTTCCGGGATCGGACGATAGCCATGCCCGGCGGACCTGTCAGCGGAGGCGGGAAGCTGGCCGATCAGGCAGGGCCCGTGCTACCCGCCGGCCATGCGCATAGATCGCGGTTCCGCCCCGTGCTGAAGCGCCTCGCGAAGGCGAGGTTCACGCAAGGCTTCCTGGCAAGTCTCGCCGGGCTCTATCTTCGCTTTGCTCTCGGCACCACGCGCTGGCGCCTGCATGGCGGGGAGCACATTGCGCCCCACATCGGGGACGAGCCGGTGATCGTCGCCTTCTGGCACGAGCGCCAGGCGATGATGCCGATGCTCTGGGTCTTCACCCTCCGCTTCGACCACGGGCGTCCAAGGGAACGGCAGCGGGCGCATGTGCTGGTGAGCCGCCACCGTGACGGGCGCCTGATCGGCGCGGTGGTGCGCTGGTTCCGGCTCGATGCCGTGTACGGCTCCTCCTCACGCGGCGGGCCGGCGAGCCTGCGCGCTTTGGCGGCGCTGCTCGCGGCGGGTGATTACGTCGCCATCACTCCGGACGGGCCGCGTGGCCCGCGCCGCGAGGCCGCGCCAGGTGTCGCCCAGCTCGCCGCCCTTTCCGGAATCCGCGTCCTTCCCTGCGCCGCCCAATCGTCCCGCCGCGCCGTGCTCCGCACCTGGGACCGTTTCGTCGTTCCGCTGCCCTTCGCGCGCGGCGCGGTCGTCTGCGAGCCCACCATCACGGTCGGCCCCGATGGCTGGCAGGAAGCGCTGCCGCGCATCGCCGCGGCGATGACCATGGCAGCGGACGCCGCGGACCGGCTCTGCGCCTCATGAGCGGGGAATTGCCGGCAGCGATCTGGGCCGGCAGCGCGCGCCTCGCCACGCCCGCGCTTCGCCTCTGGCTCCGCCGCCGCCTTGCCGCCGGCAAGGAGCGGCCGGGACGGCTGGCCGAGCGGCGCGGCATCGATCCCACGCCGCGCCCCGGCGGCAAGCTGCTCTGGCTGCACGCGGCGAGCGTCGGCGAAATCGTCTCGGTCCTGCCGCTCATCAAAGCGCTCGGCCGACAGGACAGGGAACTCAATATCCTTGTCACCACAGGCACCGTTACCTCGGCGACCCTTCTGGTCGAGCGACTGCCCACGCTCGGCTTCGGTGAACGCGCCCGGCATCGCTTCGTGCCCCTCGACGTGCCGGGCTGGGTGGGCCGCTTTCTCGATCACTGGCGGCCGGATGCCGCCGCCTTCGTCGAAAGCGAGCTCTGGCCCAACCTGATCGCCGCCGCTGCCGCGCGCCGCATCCCGCTCGCCCTGCTCAATGCCCGCCTCTCGGAGCGCAGCTTCGCCCGCTGGCGGCTCACGCCCGGCTTCGCCCGCCGGATCCTCGGGGCCTTCAGCCTGATCAGGGCCCGTTCCGAGGAAGACTCCGCCCGCCTCTCGCGCCTCGGCGCTGCCGATGTCTCCGCACCGGGCGATCTCAAGCTCGCCGCCGAGCCGCTACCCGTGGACGAGGAGGAGCGGAGCCGGCTCGCCGACCTGCTTGGTGCGCGGCCGCGCTGGCTCGCTGCCAGCACCCATCCGGGCGAGGAGGCGATCGCGGCGGAGGTCCATCGCCGCCTCCGCGGCGAGTTCCCCGGCCTGGTCACGATCATCGCGCCCCGCCACCCCGAGCGGGGGCCAGAAATCGCCATCGCCCTCACCGAATTCGCGCCCACGCGCCGGAAAGCGGGAGGCGATCCGCCGCCAGGCGGCCTTTTCATCGCCGACACGCTCGGCGAGCTCGGCCTTCTCTATCGGCTGGCGCCGATCGTCTTCGTCGGCAGGAGCCTGGCCGGCAGGGGTGGGCAGAATCCGCTCGAGCCGGCCCGCCTCGGCTGCGCGATCGCGGTCGGGCCGCATACGGGGAATTTCTCCGCCGCCGTGACCCGCCTCGAACAGGCGGGCGGCCTTGCCCGGGTCTCCGATGGGCCGGCCCTCGCGGACTGGGTTGCCGCCATGCTGCGCGCGCCCGAGGCGGTCCGTCACATGGGCGAGGCCGCACGCTCCGCCGCCGAGACCGACGCCACGCTGCCTGACAGGCTCGCAGCCTCGCTGCTCGGCCTTCTGGGCCGATAAGCGCCATGTTGCGGCCGCCGCGCTTCTGGTCGAACGGCAATTCCGTGCTTCCGACCATGCTCTCCCCGCTTGCCGCGATCAGCGCGCGGCTGGCCGCTTCGCGCGTGGCGCGGCCGGGCTTCGCCGCGCCGGTGCCGGTGCTTTGCTGCGGCAATGCCACGCTTGGCGGGACCGGCAAGACAACCCTGGCGCTCGATCTGGCACGCGGTCTCCGCGCGGCCGGGGTGGCCGTGCACATCCTCGCCCGCGGCTATGGCGGAAGGGCGCGCGGCCCACTCCGGGTGATGCCGGAGCATGACGCGTCGCTCGTCGGCGACGAGGCTTTGCTGCTCGCGAACGCTGCGCCCACATGGATCGGCGCCGATCGCGCCGCCACCGCCCGATTGGCGATCGCCGCCGGGGCCGCGGCGCTCGTGATGGATGACGGGCTGCAGAATCCAAACCTGCGAAAATCCCTTTCCTTCCTCGTCATCGACGGCGGCGCCGGGTTCGGCAATGGCCACGTCTTTCCTGCCGGCCCGCTGCGCGAGCCTCTCGCGGCCGCGGCGGCGCGCACCGCTGCCGCCGTGCTGATCGGGCCGGATCGCGCCAACGCCCGGGCCCTCCTTCCGCGCGGCCTGCCGGTGCTCACAGCGCGTCTCGTCCCCGGTCCGGAAGCCGCGGTGCTGGCTGGCCGCCGCGTGCTCGCCTTCGCCGGGATCGGGCGGCCCGACAAGTTCTTCGCCACACTCGAAGCGGCGGGCGCAAGGCTCATCGGGCATCGTGGCTTTCCGGACCATCATCCCTACCGCGAAAGCGAGATTTCCCGCCTCCTCGAGAACGCCACCAAGCACGATGCCCTGCCGGTCACGACCGCGAAGGATCAGGTTCGCATTCCTCCGGCGCTTCGCGAGCATGTCGCGGTGCTCACCGTCACGCTGGCCTGGGACGATCCCGGCGCTCTCGCCGCCCTTCTTGCGCCCCTTTTCCCGGACGTGGCCCTGTCGTGAATCTTCTCCATCGGCTGGAGGCCGCCGTCGTCGCCGGCGGCTTTGGATTTCTCGAAGCGCTGCCTCCGGCTCAGGCGGCGCGGCTCGCCGGAGCCATCGCGCGCGCGATTGGCCCGCTCCTGCCGGTGTCCCGCATTGCCGAGACCAATCTCCGCCTCTGCCTGCCGAAGCTCGATTCCGCTTCGCGCCGACGCCTGATGCGCGCGATATGGTGGAATCTCGGCAGCACCGTGGGCGAGCTGCCGCACCTGCCGCACCTGCTGCGCTTCGGCCCGACCGAGGCCGGGCCCGGCTTCGAGATGGTCGGGGCCGACATCCTGCGTGCGCTTGCGCGGCGCGGCGGGCCCGGCATCTTCTTCTCCGGCCATATCGGCAACTGGGAGCTGCTGGCCCCATCGGCCGCGCATTATGGGGTGCACATGGCGCTGCTCTATCGCGCCGCCCAGAATCCGGCGGTCGACGCGATGATCAGCCGGATTCGGCGCAATGCGATGGGCGGGGCCGTGACGCTGCTGCCCAAGGGCGCGGAGGGCGCTCGCGGGGCGCTCGCGCATCTCTCCAAAGGCGGGTTCCTCGGCATCCTCGCGGATCAGAAGCTGGATGACGGCATTCCGGTTCCGCTCTTCGGCCGCCCAGCGATGACGGCCCCCGCGCTTGCCGCTTTCGCGCTTCGCTTTCGTTGCCCGGTGATCCCCGCCCATGCCGAGCGGCTCGGGCCGGCGCGCCTGCGCGTGATCGTGGAGGATGCGCTGACCCTTCCCGACAGCGGGCATCGCGCCAGCGATATCGAGGCGCTCACGCGCAGCGTGAATGCCTGCCTCGAACAATGGATCCGCGCCCGGCCGGAAGGCTGGCTCTGGCTGCATCGCCGCTTCGCGCGGGACGAGTATCGATGAGGTGACTCAGCCGGCGGTCTCCGCGGCGAGCGAAAGGATCGCAGCCGCGATCGGCTGGGGCGCCTCCCAGGGCACGAAATGCCCCGCGACCGGAATCACCGCGCGGCGATAGGGCCCGGTGAAATGGGCGGCGGCCTGCTCCGAGCCCGCGGGGGGATCGACCCCGTCGCACGCGCCGTGCAGCACGATCGCCGGCACCCTGATCATCGGCTGGCGGGCCAGAAGCTTCTCGATCGCCGCCAGCGCCGGATCCCCCGGCGCGCCGCCATGGCGGTGCCGATAGGAATGAATGACGACATCGACGAAATCGGGATTGTCGAAGGCGGCGGCGGTGCGCCGGTAGGCCGCCTCCTCGAACCGCCAGTTCGGCGACCACAGGCGCCAGAGCAGCCGGCAAAGCTCATAGCGGTGGCCTGCGAGCCCGGCGCGCCCCCGTTCGGTGTTGAAATACCATTGATACCAGAATCGTTGCTCCTGCTCCGGCGCATCCGGCACCGCGTTCCGCGCGATGTCCTGGATATTGTAGCCGCCGATGGAGACGAGCCCGCGCACCCGCTCGGGCCAGAGCGCCGAGACGATGCAGGCGGCGCGGCCGCCCCAGTCATATCCGGCCAGGACCGCGCGCCCGATCCCAAGCGCGTCGAGGAGTGCGAGAAGGTCCGCGCCAAGGGCCGCCTGCTCGCCCGAGCGCGGCGTGCGCGGATCGAGAAAGCGGGTGGGTCCATAGCCGCGGAGATAGGGCACGATGCAGCGATGGCCTGCGGACGCGAGCCGCGTTGCCACCCCGTCCCATGCGCGCACGTCATCGGGAAAGCCATGCAACAGGATGACGGGCAGGCCGCCCTCGGGTCCGCTCTCCTCGAACGCAATTTCGAGCAAGCGCGTCGTCACGTGCCGGGGTCGTGCCGGTATGGTCATCTCCATCCTCCCGCCAGTGCCCGATCGCAGAGAAAAGTGACTCGCGGAGCGAGCCCTTTTCGCCGCGTGAATCGGGCACTGGCGAGAGGACGGCGATGAGCGCAACCCGGCAAGGGAGGGGCGGTTCGCGGGGCGAATATCGGGCTCCAGAGCGGGATGTGTTCGCTCCCGCTCGCGTATCCCGCTCTACTCATTTGTTTTCCCGCGTGATTCAGACCTGGGGTGATTCCACCTTTGGTCATCACGCTCTAAAATTCGGGCGGGATCGCGGGCGCCAGTGCGGGCTGCGCTGGGGATCGCGCTCCGCCCTTCCCCGAAGAGGATAGAAAATGATCCATGTCGTCGCCATGATTACCGCCAAGCCCGGAAGGCGCGCGGACATCCTGCGGGAGTTCCACGCCAACCGGCCGAACGTGCTGGCCGAAAAAGGCTGCATCGAATATGGGCCGGCAGTGGATGCCGAAGGCGCCGGCGCAACTCAGACCCCTTTCGGACCCGACACCTTCGTGGTGATCGAGAAATGGGAAAGCCTGGAGGCGCTCAAGGCTCACGCTGCCTCGGCGCACATGGCGGCTTACGGGGCACGGACGCGGGAGATGATCGCCGAGCGGGTGATCCGCGTTCTCACCCCCGCATAGGAGCAAACCTCCGATCTGCGCTCACCGGCCTAAAGACTCTCACGTTAAAGACTTTGGCCGAGCGCATGGCGCTGAAGATCCTTGAGCCGGTCGGCGCCGCCGGCGGTTTGCGGGTCGATATCGAGCACCTTCTGCCAGGCCGCCAACGCGCCCTGCCAATCGCCATCCGCTTCCGCCACGAATGAAAGAGTTTCGAGCGCCGTGAAATGCTCCGGATCGATGGCAAGCGCGTGGGCAACATCGCTGATCGCTCCTTTATTGTCGCCGGCGCGGAAGCGCGCGAGCGCACTCAGGCTCCAGCCATCGGCAAGATCGGGCTGCAAAGTGGTCGCGGCATCGAAGTCCGACTCCGCCTCGCTCGGGGAGTGCGCATCGAGTGCCGCGCTCCCGCTCTCGAGCAGGAGGCGCACAGCCGGGGTTGCCTGGTCGAGCCATGCCGCGGCGATGTGCTGCTCGAGCACGTCGGCGGCATGCGCATCCGGCGCCGCCTTGAGCGCGGCCAGCATGCCGGCGAGGTCGGAATCCGCCGGCTGGGCCCGGGCAGAAAAGGGCACCGCGAGAAGCGCGAGGAGCAAGGCCCGACGCATGGCGTATCCTCCCGCCTTCGCCGTGCGGCGACAAGATTTCTTTGGACGCGCGTTCTCGGGGTTCTGGGCCGATTCCCGATTCAGGCCGCCCGTTCGAGACGGCGGCGCAGGGACGAGATGACGGAGGCGAACATTTTCTCGGTAAGCCTCCCGGTGCTCGTGTTGTAGCGGGAGACATGATAGCTGTCGGCGATCAGGAGCCCATCCGGCCGCTCATGGATCGCCCCATGGCGGAATTGTGCGCGGGCAAGCGGCATGCCCGATGCGCGGACCACCGCTCCATGGGCGAGAACCCCGAGCGCCAGCACCGCGCGCAGGCGGGTCATCGCCTTGAGCTCACCGAGCAGGAAGCGGCTGCAGGTCCTCACCTCCTCCGGGGTCGGCAAATTGGCGGGCGGAACACAGCGGACGGCATTGGTGATGCGGCAATTCTGCAGCCTTAGCCCATCTTCCGGAGAAGCGCCGTAGGAACCCGCGGCAAGGCCGAAGCGGATCAGGGTTTCGTAGAGGAGCTTGCCGGCATAATCGCCGGTGAAGGGCCGTCCGGTGCGATTGGCCCCGGCAAGGCCGGGCGCCATGCCGACGATCAGCACCTCCGCCCCGATTGCCCCGAAGGAAGAGACCGGAGCATTGTGCCAATCCGGATGGGCAGCGCGATTCTCCGCGCGATAGCAGGCGAGCCGTGGGCAGAGCGGGCAATCGCGCGCCGGTTCCTCAGGCGGCTTCATGAAGCGGCGTCACGCGCCTTCGGAAGCCTCCGCATAAGGCTCGGCAGGGGTCGGACGAGTCGGCCGGGCCCGAGGCTCGGTCTGCCGCCGCGTGAATTCGGGGGCGATATCCGCGAGCTCGATGAACTGATCCGCCTGCCGCCGCAGATCATCGGCCACCATCGGCGGGCTGGTGCGAATCGTGGAAACCACCGAGACCCGGACGCCACGACGCTGAACCGCCTCGACGAGACGACGGAAATCCGCATCCCCGCTGAAGAGGACGGCATGATCGATCTTCGGCGCGAGCTCGAGCATATCGATCGCAAGCTCGATATCCATATTGCCTTTGACGCGCCGACGCCCAGCCGCGTCCGTGAATTCCTTGGCAGGCTTCGTCACAAGTGTATAGCCGTTGTAAGCGAGCCAGTCGGTCAGCGGCTTGAGCGGTGAATATTCCTCAGTCTCGAGCAGCGCAGAATAATAATATGCGCGCAGGACATGGGCCTTGCGTCGGAAGAATTCGAGGAGATTGCGATAATCGACATCAAAGCCAAGATTCCGCGATGCGGAGTAAAGATTGGCACCGTCAACGAACAGCACCGTTCGTTCGGTCGGAAGGAAATGCATGATTGAACCTCGTTTCCATGTTCTATGCTTTGCTTTTACATAGCGAGCTGGAGCGCTCGTTTGTCTCGATTCGTTTTGTCTCGATTCGTCTGGCCGGCGCGCCGCCCCAATGGGCGCTCCGCGTAGTCGCCGCAGAAAATCATGTCAAGCAGATGTCAGTCGGCCGATGCAGGTCCGATCCTGGTCGCCATCGGTGCGAACCTGCCCGGCCCCGATGGGGCAGAACCGCTCGAAACCTGCCGTTCCGCCGCTCTCGCGCTCGATGCGCTGCCCGGATTGCGGCTGGTTGCCCTCTCGCGCTGGTGGGCAAGCGCACCCATCCCGCCCTCGGACCAGCCGGACTATGTCAATGGCGTCGCACGCCTGGGCGGGAAAACGACGCCGGAGGACCTGCTCCAGGCGCTCAAGACGCTCGAGCGACGGGCCGGAAGGCAGTCGCCCGGCGTGTCCGGCGAGGCCCGGTCGCTCGATCTCGATATCATCGCCGTCGGACCCCTGGTCCGCCAAGGCCCCGACCCGATCCTGCCGCATCCGCGCGCCCATCTGCGGGCCTTCGTCCTTGCCCCGCTCGCCGAGGTGGCGCCGGGCTGGATGCACCCCATCCTTGGCCAGACGGTCGAGGCGCTCCTCGCCGCCCTGCCACCGCAGCGCCTTTGCCCGCTCGGCCTCTGAACCGGCCGGGAAGGCCGATTCGGCTTGCGGGCCCCGCCCCGCTGACCTATGTACGGAGGCGGAATTGGCCGCTTGCGTTGAGGACTTGAACGGATGGCCCGCGTCACCGTCGAAGATTGCGTCTTGAAGGTGTCGAACCGGTTCGACCTTGTCATGCTGGCCGCGCAGCGCGCGCGCAATGTCAGCCGTGGCGAGGCCGTCACGCTCGACCGCGACAATGACAAGAACCCGGTGGTGGCGCTGCGCGAGATCGCCGAGGGGACCGTGGAGCTCCCCCGCCTGTGGCAGGATCTGGTGAAATCCGTCTCCCGCCTGCCCGAGCCCGAGCCTGCGGACGAGGAGGTGATGGACCTGATCCCCACCGATCAGAACATCTTCGGCTTGCAGGATGTGGCGGCCGATGAGGAAACGGCAAACCTTTCGCGCGAGTCCGAGGATGTTTCCCCGGAAGACATGGAGGCGGCGATCGAGGCGGAGCTTGCCGGCCGCCCGCACCGCTAGGATGACATGAGGAGGGGCGCCGCCGGCCCGCCTCCGCCGAGGATTTTCCGTGCCCCCGAAGGACTGGCCGCAGCTTCGCCCGTCCGCCCGCATATCGTTCGCCAGTTCGAGCTGACTGAGAAGGTTCTCGCCTACGATCCCAAGGCGAGCACCACGCTGATCGACGCCGCCTATGTGCTGGCGATGAAGGCGCACGGGGCGCAGCGGCGCGAGAACGGCGATCCCTACATCACCCATCCCCTCGCGGTCGCCGACATGCTGGCGGGCTACCGGCTGGACACGGCGAGCATCGTCACCGCCCTGCTGCATGATGTCGTCGAGGACACGCAGGTCGGGCTTCCCGAGATCGAGCAGCGATTCGGCCCCGAGATCGCAGGCCTCGTTGATGGGGTGACCAAACTCTCACGGCTGGCACTTTCCTCGGAAGAGAATCGCGAGGCGGAGAATTTCCGCAAGCTCGTGCTGGCGATGAGCAAGGACATCCGTGTCCTTCTGGTGAAGCTCGCCGACCGGCTGCACAATATGCGCACGCTCGGCTTCGTGCAGGACCGCGAGCGGCGTCAGCGCATCGCCCGCGAGACGATGGAAATCTATGCCCCGCTCGCCGAGCGGATCGGCATGGACGCGATGAAGACGGAGCTGCAAACACTCGCTTTCCGCGAGCTGCAGCCGGAGGCGTACCACAGCGTCCAGGCGCGGCTCAATCTGCTGCGCGGCCAGGGCGAGGACGTGATCGAGGAGGTGCGCGCCGAGCTCGCCCGCGTCTGCTCCGATGCCGGGGTGCAGGTGCTCGAGGTCACGGGGCGGGAAAAATCCCCCTTCTCGGTCTGGGAAAAGATGCGCAAGCGCAATGTCGAGCTCGACAAGCTTTCCGACATCATGGCGTTCCGCATCGTCGTCTCGACGCGCGAAGCCTGCTACATGGCGCTCGGCGCGGTGCACGCCGCCTATCCGGTCGTCGCCGGACACTTCAAGGATTATATTTCGACTCCAAAATCAAACGGCTATCAGAGCCTCCATACCTGCGTCACCCTGCGCGAGCCGCGCAACCAGAAGATCGAGGTGCAGATCCGCACGCGCGAGATGCATGAGGTGGCGGAGGCCGGCGTGGCGGCGCACTGGCTCTACAAGGAGGGCCGGGCCCCGAACGAGGAGGTGCAGCATTTCCGCTGGGTCCAGGACCTGCTCGAGATCCTGGAAAATTCCAGCGCGCCGGACGAGTTCCTCGAGAACACCAAGCTCGAGCTCTACGAAGACCAGGTCTTCTGCTTCACCCCCAAGGGGCGGCTCATTCAGCTTCCGCGCGGCGCGACGCCGGTGGATTTCGCCTATGCCGTGCATAGCCAGGTCGGCGATTCCTGCGTCGGCGCCAAGGTCAACGGCCAGCTCAAGCCGCTCCGCCACGAGTTGCAGAACGGCGACCAGGTCGAGATCATGACGGCGCGCGGCGGCACGCCCTCGCCGCAATGGTACCGTTTCGTCGTCACCGGCAAGGCGCGCGCGCGCATCCGGCGCTTCATTCACCAGCAGGAGCGCCAGCGCTATCTCGACGAAGGCCGCGCCACGCTCGCCAAGGCGTTCCGCCAGCATGGGCTCGACGGCCAGGAAAAAGTGCTCGAAGGCACGCTCAAGACGCTCAAGCAGCCGGCGCTCGATGCGCTTTATATCGCGGTCGGCAATGGCAGCATCGGCGCGCGGGATGTCGTGCATGCCGCCTATCCCGAGATGCGGCCGGACGCGCGCGCGCCGCGCATGCTGCCCGATCTCTCCGGGCGCAATGTGGCGCGCCCGCGCGCCGCGGACGCCGAGATGCCGATCCGCGGCCTCATCAGCGGCATGGTGGTCCATTATGCAGGATGCTGTCATCCTTTGCCGGGCGACCCGATCGTCGGCATCGTCACCACCGGCAAGGGGGTTACGATTCATACGCGCGACTGCCAGACTCTCGAAACCTTTGCCGCGACCCCGCAGCGTTTCCGCGAGCTCGAATGGGATCCCGAGGTGATCGCGAGGGAGAGGATCAGCTCCGGCCATACCGGGCGGATCAATGTCATCGCCGCCAACGATGCCGGAATGCTGGCGACCCTCACGAATACCATCTCCAAGCATGAAGGGGCCGTGGCCAATCTCAAAATCGTCAATCGGCAGCACGATTTTTCGGAAGTTCTCGTGGATGTGGAGGTGCGCGACCTCGGCCATCTCTCGAACGTCATCGCCGGCCTGCGCAGCGCCCCGGGCGTCTCGGAGGTCAATCGTGCGCGGCGCTAGATCCGTCTTGTGATCCTCGGCATCGGCTCGGACATCTGCGATATTCGCCGCGTCGAGGCGGTGATCGCGCGCTATGGCGAGCGCTTCATCAACCGCGTCTTCACCGAGCCCGAACGGGCCCGCGCCGCCCGCCGCGCCGCCCGTCTCCAGGCACCGACCTACGCCCGCCGCTTCGCGGCCAAGGAGGCGGCGGCGAAAGCGCTCGGCACCGGGTTCCGGCAGGGGGTCTTCATGTCCGATCTCAGCGTCGTCAACCTCCCGAGCGGGCAGCCGACCATCGCGATGAGCGGGGGCGCCGCGGTTCGGCTGGCGGCCATCACGCCCGCCGGGATGCGGGCGGTGATCGCGCTCTCCCTCACCGATGAATATCCTTACGCCTTCGCCCAGGTGGTGATTTCCGCGCTTGCCCTCGCCCCCGCCACGGGCATGGCTTTCGCGGCGGCGAGAGGAGAATGAAACCTTTTCCGGTTCTCTCGCTTGACAGCCGAGGGGTGGCCGGGCTTGATCCGGGCCGATTTCGGATCCGGTAGAGCCGCGGGCAATGGCCTCCACAAAGGCGAAAAGCAGGAGCAAATCCGGGGGTTTGCTCGACAATGTCAAGACGCTCGTCTATGCCGGTCTGATCGCGATCGGCATTCGCACCTTCCTGCTCGAGCCGTTCAATATCCCTTCGGGCAGCATGATCCCGACCCTGCTCGTGGGCGATTACCTCTTCGTCGAAAAATATAGCTACGGCTATTCCCGCTATTCGTTCCCCTTCTCTCCGCCGCTCTTTTCCGGGCGCATCTTCGGCTCGACACCCAGCCGCGGGGATGTCGCGGTGTTCGCGCTCCCGCGCGATCCTTCGATCGATTACATCAAGCGCATCATCGGGCTGCCGGGGGACAGGATCCAGGTGATCCACAGCCGGCTCTTCATCAACGGCCATGAGTGCCCGCGCGTTGCCGACGGCACCTATACAGAGACCGACGAAGGCGCCCCGATCGAGATGCGGCGCTATATCGAGACATTGCCGAACGGGGTCAGCCACTCGATCCTGCAGGCATCGGATGACGGGCCGCTCGACAATACCGGGGTCTATACGGTGCCGCCCGGCTTCGTGTTCGCAATGGGCGACAACCGCGACAACAGCGAGGATAGCCGGGTCCTCAGCGCCGTGGGCTACATTCCGATCGAGAATCTGATCGGCAAGGCGGAGTTCATCTTCTTCTCGATCAATGCCCAATACCCGTGGTGGGAATTCTGGGAATGGCCGATCGAGATTCGCTGGGGACGGCTGTTCCACATCATCCATTGATCATCGGCGGCCGGCTTCGGTGACGGAAGGCTCGCGACCGGCCCGTTCCGAGCGTGAGGCAGCCGCGGAACATCTGCTCGGCCATTCCTTCGCGCGTCCGGAACTGCTCATCGAGGCCTTGACGCACCGCTCCGCCGCCTACGGCAAGGGTTCGGGAAAAGGCTCGAACGAGAGGCTGGAGTTCGTGGGCGACCGCGTGCTCGGCCTCCTGGTTGCGGAATGGCTCGCCGAGCGCTTCCCGAGCGAGCGCGAGGGCGCGCTCGGGCGGCGGCTCGCCGCCCTCGTCTCCCAGCCCGTGCTCGCCGGGATCGCCGAGGCGGTCGCGCTCGCCCAGGTGATCGATGTCGCGCCGAATGAGGCGAAGGCCGGCGTGAAGCGCCGGGCCACGGTGCTTGCCGATGCGCTGGAAGCGGTGATCGGCGCGCTCTTCCTCGATGGCGGCCTCGAACCGGCCCGCGCCTTCGTGCGCAAGGCCTACGAACCGGTCCTCGCCGCCCAGCCATCGCCACCGAAAGACCCGAAGACGGCGCTCCAGGAATGGGCGCAGGCGCGCGGCCTCGACCTGCCGTTCTATATCCTTGCCGAGCGGCACGGACCGCCGCACGCGCCGGCCTTCTCGATCACCGTGACGCTCGCGGGCAAGACCGGCACCGGCAGCGCCGGCACCAAGCGCGAGGCCGAGAGGCTGGCCGCGGCCGATCTTCTCTCGCAGCTTCCCTCATGACCGCACGCTCGGGGCTGGTCGCCTTGATCGGCGCGCCCAATGCCGGCAAATCGACCCTTTTCAATCATCCGCTCGGCACCCGGCTTTCGATCGCCACGCCGAAGGCCCAGACGACGCGCCTTCGCATCCATGGCATCGTCCTCCAGCCGACGGAGGGCGGCGATGCGGCGGAAATCGTCCTAATGGACCTGCCCGGCATCTTCAGGCCACGCCGAAGGCTCGATCGCGCCATGCTCGCTGCCGCCTGGAAAGGCGCGGCCGAATCGGATGTCGCCCTGCTCATCGTGGATGCAAGAACCGGCGGCGCCACGGCCGGGCCGATCGCCCGGCGCCTCGCCGAGACCGCGCGCGAGCCCTGGCTCGTTCTCAACAAGATCGATCTCGTCGCGCGGCCCTCGCTGCTGCCGCTCGCCGCCGCGCTCAACGCGCAGCATCCTTTCCGCCGTACCTTCATGGTGAGCGCCGCCTCGGGTGACGGAACAACGGACCTTCTCACCGCCCTTGCGGCCGCCATGCCGGAGGGCCCGCATCTCTATCCGCCCGATCAGGTGAGCAACCTCTCGGAGCGCTGGCTTGCCGCCGAGCTCGTGCGCGAGCAGGTGTTCCTGCAAAGTCACGAGGAAGTACCCTATGATTCGACGGTCGAGACCGAATCCTGGGACGAGAGGAAGGACGGTTCGGTGCGCATCTCCGCCGTCATCACGGTCGCGCGGGAAGGCCAGAAGGCGATTCTGATCGGCGCCGGCGGAGCGCGCATCCGGGCGATCGGGATGCGGGCGCGCGCGCTCATCGCCGAGGCGCTTGGGCGCTCCGTGCATCTCTCGCTCCGGGTGGAGACGGGCGCCGGATGGGACGAGGATCGCCGCCGACTGACCACGCTCGGACTCGAGGACCCCTGATGGATTGGTCGGCGCCGGTGATCGTGCTCGCGACACGGCCATTCGGCGAGGGGGACGCGCTGGCCACGGTCTTCGGCGCCGAGCGGGGCGTCTGGCGCGGCCTCGCCCGCGGCGGCGGGGGAAGGCGGGGCTCGGCGCTCTGGCAGCAGGGCAACCTGCTCGCGGTGCGCTGGGTCGCCCGTCTCTCCGAACAGCTCGGCGCGCTCAGCGGAGAAATGGTCCACCCTGCCGCGGCCCTGGCGATGGATGACAGCCTCGCCCTTGCGATCCTCAACGCGGCCGCCGCGGTCGCGGAGGGCGCGCTGCCGGAGCGCGAGCCCGAGCCGCAGGTCTTCGCCGGCCTCCTCGACCTGATCACGCACCTCTCCGAAGGGGCGGCCCTGCTCAGCGACCTCGTGCGGTGGGAGAAGGCGCTGCTCGCCGCCGTGGGCTACGGGCTCGATCTCTCCCGCTGCGCGGTCTCCGGCAGCACGAAGGATCTCGCCTTCGTTTCGCCGCGAAGCGGCCGGGCGGTGAGCCGGGCAGAGGCGGCGCCCTGGCAGGGCCGGCTTCTCCCGCTGCCTTCTTTCCTGCTCGGCGAGGCTACGGCCGGACCGGAGGACTGGCGGGACGGGCTCCGCCTCACCGGCCATTTCCTTTCCCACGCCGTGTTCGGGCTCCACCACAGGCCGCTTCCGCAGGCAAGGCTGCTTCTCTATGACCGGGTTGCGGCCATGGCCGCGCGTATGGAGTCGCCGTCGTCATGCCCGACGCAATCACCGAACGCATAGAAGAAGCGCCGTTCGGCGAAGCCCTTTCCGAACGCTATCTCGCCTACGCGCTCTCGACCATCATGGCGCGCAGCCTGCCCGATGTGCGCGATGGGCTGAAGCCGGTCCATCGGCGCCTGCTCTATGCCATGCACGAGCTGCGGCTCGACCCGACGGCCGGCTTCAAGAAGTGCGCGCGCGTCGTCGGCGACGTGATCGGCAAGTTCCATCCGCACGGCGATGTCGCGGTCTATGACGCGCTCGTGCGCCTCGCCCAGGACTTCGCCGCGCGCTATCCGCTGGTCGAGGGCCAGGGCAATTTCGGCAATATCGACGGCGATAACGCCGCCGCGATGCGCTATACCGAGGCGCGCCTGACGACGATCGCCGAGCTTCTCCTGCGCGGAATCGACGAAGACGCGGTCGATTTCCGCGCGACCTACGATGGCGAGGATCGCGAGCCGGTGGTGCTGCCGGCGGCCTTCCCCAATCTTCTCGCCAATGGCGCGGCGGGCATCGCGGTCGGCATGGCGAGCGCCATTCCCCCACACAATGCCGCCGAGATCTGCGCCGCTTCCATCCATCTGATCAAGAATCCCAAGGCCGGCACTTCCGATCTTCTGAAATTCATGCAGGGGCCGGACTTCCCGACCGGCGGCGTGCTCGCAGAGGATCCGGAAAGCATCGCCACCGCCTATGAGACGGGCCGCGGCAGCTTCCGCCTGCGTGCCTTCTGGCAGGTGGAGCGGGGGCGGCACGGCACCTGGCAGATCGTCGTCAGTGAAATTCCCTACCAGGTGCCGAAGGCACGGCTCGTCGAGCAGATCGCCGCCCTCCTCGCCGAACGGAAGCTGCCGCTGCTTGCGGACGTGCGGGACGAGAGCACCGACAAAGTGCGCCTCGTGCTCGAGCCGCGGGTGCGAACGATCGAGCCCGAAATGCTGATGGAGACACTGTTCCGGGCAACCTCGCTCGAAAGCCGGCTCCCGCTCAACATGAACGTGCTCGATCACGGGCGCATGCCGCGCGTGATGAGCCTCAAGGAGGTGCTTCGCGCCTGGCTCGATCATCGCCACGAAGTGCTGGTGCGCCGATCCCGCCACCGGCTCGCGGCGATCGAGCGGCGGCTCGAAATCCTCGCCGGCTATCTCGCCGTTTTTCTCGATATCGATGCCGTGATCCGGATCATCCGTGAGGAAGATGAGCCGGCGCCCAGACTGATGGAACGCTTCTCGCTGACCGCGGTGCAGGCCGAGGCGATCCTGAATATGCGCCTGCGCAGCCTCCGCCGGCTCGAAGAGATCGAGATCCGCCAGGAGCACGGCAAGCTGAGCCGGGAAAAGCGGGAGATCACCGCCCTCCTGAAGGATGAGGAGCGGCGCTGGAGCCGGCTCGCCGCCGAGATCGAGGAGGTGCGCGCGCGCTTCGCCTCCGGCCCGATCGGCGCGCGGCGCACGCGCATCGCGGCCGCGCCGCCCGAGATCGCGGTGACGAGCGAGGCGCTGGTCGAGCGCGAGGCGATCACCGTAATCCTCTCTGAGAAAGGCTGGATCCGCGCGGTCAAAGGAACGGTCGCCGAGCCCGGCGAGCTGCGCTTCAAGGAGGGAGACCGGCTCCGGCTTCTGGTTCCCTGCGAGACAACCGACCGGCTTTCCCTCTTCGCCACCAACGGGCGCGCCTATACGCTGAAAGCCTCCGACATTCCGCGCGGCCGCGGCGATGGCCAGCCGGTGCGGTTGCTGGCCGATCTCGGCAATGCCGATGATGCGGTCGCGCTTTTTCTCGCGCGGGAAGGCGCGCGCTTTCTCCTCGCAGGCCGTGGCGGGCGTGGCTTCGTCGCCCGCGGCGAGGACCTGCTCGCCGAGAAGCGCACCGGGCGGCAGGTGCTCAATCTCAAGCCCGGCGAGGAGGCCACCTGCGCAGCTCCGGTCGAGGGGGATCATGTGGCGGTGCTCGGGGAAAATCGCCGGCTGCTCGTCTTCCCGCTCGCCGAAGTACCCGAACTCGCCCGCGGCAGCGGCGTGATCCTGCAACGCTATCGCGAGGGCGGACTTGCCGCGCTCAAAGTCTTCCCGCTCGCCGATGGGCTCACCTGGCGATCCGGCTCACGCCAACGCACGGAAACCGATCTTTCGCCCTGGTTCGGCAGCCGCGGCCAGACCGGCCGCGCCGCCCCCACCGGCCTCGCCCGCAACGGCACGCTCGAATAGCGAGGAGGGCTCAGTCGGCCGCGTCGGCGAGCGGCTTGCCGGCGGCGAGGTTCTCCATCGCGTGATCGACGTGGCGGCGGAAGACATATTCGGCCGGCCGCTGGTTCGCGAGCGGGATTTCGGGCGCCATCGGGCCCTCTGTGCGCGGGCCGCGCAGCGCCACTTTCAAAGTCTTCAAGGGATGAGCGACGGCATCGACCACCGCGGTCGCCTCATAGCCGGAATGGACCATGCAGTCGGCGCATTTCTCGTAATTGCCGGTGCCGTAGCGGTCCCATTCCGTGGTTTCCATCAGCTCCCGGAAGGTACGGGCATAGCCTTCGCCAAGCAGGTAGCAGGGCCGCTGCCAGCCGAAGACATTGCGCGTGGGCTTGCCCCAGGGTGTGCAGACATAGCTCTGGTTGCCAGCGAGGAAATCGAGGAAGAGGGCGGATTGATTGAATTTCCATCCCTTGCCCCGGCCGCGGCGGAAAATATCGCGGAAGAGCTGCTTCGATTTCTGCCGGTTGAGGAAGTGCTGCTGGTCCGGCGCCCGCTCATAGGCATAGCCCGGCGAGATCATCACCCCATCAAGCCCGATAGCCTTCACATGATCGAGGAAGGAAGCCACGCGCGCAGGATCCGCCCCGTCGAAGAGGGTCGTGTTGATGCAGACGCGGAACCCCTTGGCCTTCGCCGCCTTGATTGCGGCCACCGCGCGGTCGAACACACCCTCCTGGCTCACCGACTGGTCATGCATCTCGCGGTCGCCGTCGAGATGCACGTCGAAGGCGAAGTTCTTGTGCGGGCGGAAGCGGTCGAGCCGCTTCTCGAGCAGGAGCGCGTTGGTGCAGAGATAGATGAATTTGCCGCGGGCGAGGATGCCTTCGACGATCTCCGGCATCTCCTTGTGCAGAAGCGGCTCACCGCCCGCGATCGCCACCACCGGCGCGCCGCACTCCTCCACCGCCTCGAAGCACTGGGCGGGCGTGAGGCGCTGGTTCAGGATCGGCGCCGGATAGTCGATCTTGCCGCAGCCGGCGCAGGCAAGATTGCAGCGAAAAAGCGGCTCGAGCATCAGCACGAGCGGATAGCGCCGCCGCCCCGCCAGGTGCTGGCGGACGACATAGGCGCCGACCCGGACCATCTGATTCAGCGGCACGCCCATCGCGAAATTTTCTCCGTTGTCGTGGCTTGGAGGGTCGGCGAAGTCACGCGACTTCGGCCGGGAAGCGGAAGCGCACATCCTCGGCGACCCCGTGAAGCGTGGTCACCTCGATCTCGTCGAACGCGCGCAACCCGTCGAGCACGCCCTGGACCAGCATCTCAGGGGCCGAGGCCCCCGCGGTGACGCCAACCGAATTCACGCCCTCGAACCAGGCATGGTCGAGGTCGGCGGCATCGTCGATCAGGTAGCTCGGCTTGCCGAGTTCGGCGCCGATCTCGCGCAGCCGGTTCGAGTTCGAGCTGTTGCGCGAGCCGACGACGAGGATCAGATCGACCTGCCGCCCGAGCTCGCGGACGGCTTGCTGGCGGTTCTGGGTCGCGTAGCAGATATCCCGCACCTCCGGCCCGACGATGCCCGGAAAGCGCGCCTCGAGCGCGGCGATGATGCCGCGCGTGTCATCGACCGAAAGGGTCGTCTGGGTGACGTAGGCGAGCTTGTCGGGGTCGGCGACCACGAGCCGGGCCACGTCCGCCACGGTCTGCACGAGATGGACCTTGCCCGGAACCTGGCCGATCGTGCCTTCCACCTCGGCATGCCCGGCATGCCCGATCAGCACCACCTCCCGCCCCTGGGAGGCATAGCGGCGGCCCTGATTGTGGACCTTGGCGACCAGGGGGCAGGTGGCATCGATCACCGGCAACTCGCGCTCCGCAGCTTCCTGCTCGACCTGGCGGGCGACGCCATGGGCGCTGAAGATGGTTCGGGCGCCGGGCGGAACCTCGGCAAGCTCATCGACAAAGATCGCACCACGCTTGCGCAGATCCTCGACCACCGAACGGTTATGGACGATCTCGTGGCGAACATAGATCGGGGGGCCGAACTTGCGCAGCGCCCGCTCGACGATCTCGATCGCCCGCTCCACCCCGGCGCAGAAACCGCGTGGCTGAGCCAGGATCACACGCAGCATCCATACCCTCCTTCGCCGGCCCGGCAGAGGCCACGGCCGGACTCGCCCGCCTAGGCCAATATCCCACAGGCCAATATCCCACAGGCCAGAATCCCAACGGGATACCATCCCAATATGAGGCACGGGACGAAAAACGCCAGTCTTTCCCGGCCCGCCGGAAGACATCTTCAAACTCCATGCTATGGCATGAAATGGCGGGCGGGAGTAGGGTTGCGGGTCGCCGGCGCGGATTCGAATACCGCGCCCGGCCGGATCACAACCGCGATGAGGGCAGGATGGCGGTCGAAACACCGCTTCTGGATCAGGTTAGATTCCCGGCGGATCTCCGCAATTATTCCGCCGAACAGCTCAGGCGCCTGGCGGATGAGCTGCGCGCGGAGACCATCGACGTCGTCTCGACCACGGGCGGGCATCTCGGCGCCTCGCTCGGGGTGGTCGAGCTCACCGTGGCGCTCCACGCAGTCTTCGATACGCCGCACGACCGGCTGATCTGGGACGTCGGCCATCAGGCCTACCCGCACAAGATCCTCACCGGCCGGCGCGACCGCATCCGCACGCTGCGCCAGGGCGGCGGGCTTTCCGGCTTCACCCGCCGGGCCGAGAGCGAGTACGACCCGTTCGGCGCCGCCCATTCCTCGACCTCCATCTCGGCCGGCCTCGGCATGGCGGTGGCGCGCGACCTCAAGGGGGAACGCGATCGCCATGTGGTCGCCGTGATCGGCGACGGGGCGATGAGCGCGGGCATGGCGTACGAGGCCCTCAACAATGCCGGGGCCATGCGCTCGCGCCTGCTCGTCATTCTCAACGACAACGATATGTCGATCGCCCCGCCCGTGGGAGCGATGAGCGCCTATCTCTCGCGGCTGATCTCCTCACGCCCCTTCATGTCGCTCCGTGAGCTCGGGGCCAGGATGGCACGCGCCTTTCCCCGCCAGATCGAGCGCACCGCCAAGCGGGCCGAGGTGTTCGCGCGCAATATCCTGACCGGCGGAACGCTCTTCGAGGAGCTCGGCTTCTATTACGTGGGGCCGATCGACGGGCACAATCTCGACCACCTGCTGCCGGTGCTGCGCAACGTCCGGGAAGCCGAGGAGCGCGGTCCCATCCTTCTTCATGTCGTCACCAAGAAGGGAAAGGGCTATCCGCCGGCGGAGGCTTCGGCGGACAAGTATCATGGCGTCTCGAAGTTCAATGTCATTACCGGAGAGCAGGCGAAAGGCCCGCCCGGACCGCCGAGCTATACCCGCGTCTTCTCCGACGCGCTGATCGCCGAGGCGGAGCACGATCCCGCGATCGTCGCCGTCACCGCCGCGATGCCCTCGGGTACCGGGCTCGACCGCTTCGCCAAGCGCTTCCCGGACCGCTGCTTCGATGTCGGGATCGCCGAGCAGCATGCCGTGACCTTCTGCGCCGGTCTCGCCGCCGAGGGGATGAAGCCTTTCGCGGCCATCTATTCGACCTTCCTGCAGCGCGCTTATGACCAGGTGGTCCATGACGTGGCGATCCAGGGCCTGCCGGTGCGCCTCGCGCTCGACCGGGCCGGGCTGGTCGGGGCCGACGGAGCGACCCACGCGGGCAGTTTCGATCTCTGCTATCTCGGCTGCCTGCCCGGCTTCACGATCATGGCGGCCGCCGACGAGGCGGAGCTCGTCCACATGGTGGCGACCGCCGCGGCCATCGATGATGGGCCCTCGGCCGTGCGCTACCCGCGCGGCGAGGGGCTCGGCGTCTCCTTGCCGGCGCGGGGGGAGGTGCTGCCGATCGGCCGCGGTCGGGTGCTGCGCGAGGGCGGCAAGATCGCCATCCTCTCACTCGGGGCACGGCTTGCCGATGCGCTGCGCGCGGCCGACGAACTTGCCGCCCGGGGCCTGCCGGCGACCGTGGCGGATGCCCGCTTCGCCAAGCCGCTCGATCATGCGCTGATCGAACGGTTGGCGCGCGAGCATGAAGTGCTCATCACGATCGAGGAGGCTGCGGCGGGCGGCTTCGGCGCCGCCGTGCTGCACCACCTGGCCTGGCGCGGCCTTTTGGATCGCGGGCTCAAGGTACGGCCGATGACATTGCCCGACCGGTTCATCGATCACGATTCACCCAAGATGCAGCTTGGCGAAGCCGGGCTTACGGCGCGCGATATCGTGGTGACGGCGATCGACGCGCTCGGGCAGAGCGAAGCCCTAAGCCCTGTTGCGCGGCGCGGACGGCTGCGGCTCTCCCCCAACGATGCGGCCTGAGCGCCGCGCCCTCCTCGCCGCCTGCCTCGGCGCGCCAATTCTTGCGCCATGGCTCGCACGGGCCCAGTCGGCGCCCGATTTCGCTGCGGTGTCCGCACCGGTGGCGGCGCTCAATGCCGGGTTGCTTGCGGTGATGAAGGCCGGCAGCGCCTCCGTGTCGTTCCCGCAGCGATTCGCGATGCTCGCGCCGGTCCTGACGCAGAGCTTCGACCTGCCGCGTATCCTCGAGCTTGCCGTGGGATTCGACTGGGCAAGCCTCACCCCGACCCAGCAGGAACAGCTGCTGCCCATTTTCCGCGAATACACGGTCGCGAGCTATGTCGCGAACTTCAGCAGCTATGGAGGCGAGCAGTTCCGCATCCTGCCGGGCCTGCGCGCGTTCGGCTCCGAGCAGGTGGTGACGACCCAAATCGTAACCCAGGACGGCAAGACACGGCGCATCGATTACGTGATGATCGACGACGGGGCCCGCTGGCAGGTGGTGGATGTGCTGCTCGATGGAACGATCAGTCAGGTCGCCGTCCAGCGCTCCGACTTCCATGCGCTCCTCTCTTCCGGCGGCGCATCGGCCTTGATCAGCGGACTGAGGAGGAAAGTGGCGACACTTTCCGGGAACACGATGAGCTGACGCCGGGCGCACAGCGACACGCTGCCCATGCAGGCTTTTGTGCAGGCTCTTGCCGTCATCCCGGGATTGATCGCGCTGGCGGGATGTGCCGAGACGGTGGCCGGATTGATCCTGGTCCGCCGCTTCGCCCGTCGCTCGCCACCGACACCGCGCCACCGGCCGACGATCTCGGTTCTGAAGCCGTTGGCCGGGGCCGAGCCGCTTCTGGAAGAGGCGCTCGCCTCGCTCTGCCGGCAGGACTATCCCGGATTCCAGATCGTCTGCGGAGCGCAGGAAGAGAGCGATCCGGCGCTCGCCGTTGCGCGCCGGATCGCCGCCCGCTTTCCCGATCGCGACATCGCCTTGGTTCACGGGCCTGGAGTTCACGAGCCTGGGATCCATGAGGCAAGGCCGATCGAAGCGGCGAACCGGAAGGTCGCCAATCTCATCAATATGCTGAAAGCGGCGCACCACGAGACCCTGGTGATCGCGGATGCCGATGTGCACGCCCCGCCCGGATATCTCGACGCCATCGCCGCCGCGCTCGAAACGCCGGGCACCGGTCTCGTGACCACGCTCTATACGGGCCGGCCCGGCGTGGCGGGGTGGGTCGCGAAGCTCGGCGCCAGTGGCATCACCCACGGATTCCTGCCCGCCGCGCTGCTCGCCCGGGCCCTTGGGCGGCAGGACGCGCTGGGGGCGACACTCGCGCTCCGGCGGGAAGTGCTGGCGCAGGCCGGCGGCCTCGAGGCGCTGGCCGACGAGCTCGCCGACGATGCCGTGCTCGGTCGGCGCATTGCCGCGCTCGGACTTGCCGTGCGTCTCGCCGCGACCGTTCCGGCAACGACCGTGCCGGAGCAGCAGCTCGGCGCGCTCTTCCGGCACGAGTTGCGGTGGGGGCGGACCATGCGGTCCCTGGTTCCGTCCGGCTATGCCGCCTCCGCCATCCGATACCCGATTCCCTGGGCCCTCCTGGCCGTCGTGATCAGCGGCGGCGCCCCATGGCCGGTCGCGCTCCTGGCCCTTGCCTGGACCGTCCGGGCGATCGCCATGCGCGGGATCGATCGCTCGCTCGGGCTCGCGCCGGTGCTGCCGATCTGGCTCATTCCCGCGCGGGATGCACTTTCTCTCGCCGTGCTGCTGGTCAGCTACACGGGCAAGCGCGTAGAATGGAGAGGAGCGGTGCTGCGCGCCGGCCGCCCCGGTAGCGGCAACTCATTGCGCGCGACCAGAAAAGGATCTCGCGGCCGATGATGAAGACGCTCTTTCTCCATCCCCCGTCCTTCGACGGTTTCGACGGTGGCGCAGGCTCCCGCTACCAGGCGCGCCGCGAGATCCGTTCCTTCTGGTACCCGACCTGGCTCGCCCAGCCCGCCGCGCTGGTGCCCGGCAGCCGGCTGATCGATGCGCCGCCCGCGCGCACCCGCCTGCCCGAGGTGCTGCGCGCGGCCAAGAGCTACGAGCTCTGCGTCATCCATACCTCGACCCCGTCCTTCGCCGCCGACGTCAAGGTGGCCGAAGCGCTGAAAGACTCGAACCCCGGCCTCAGCATCGGCTTCGTCGGCGCGAAAGTGGCGGTACAGCCGGAAGAGAGCCTGAAGGCGAGTTCCGCGATCGACTTCGTCGCCCGCAACGAGTTCGATTTCACGATCAAGGAGGTGGCGGAGGGGCGCCCGCTCAAGGACATAACCGGCCTCTCCTGGCGCGGCGCGGACGGAGCGATCACCCATAACCCGGAACGCGCGATCCTTGAGGATATGGACCAGCTTCCCTTCGTGACCGAGGTCTATAAGCGCGATCTCACCATCGAGAACTACTTCATCGGCTATCTGCTGCACCCTTATCTCTCGCTCTATACGGGGCGCGGCTGCAAATCGCGCTGTACGTTCTGCCTTTGGCCGCAAACCGTGGGCGGGCACCGTTATCGCGTGCGCAGCCCCGGCCACGTGGCCGAGGAGATCCGGCTGGCGAAGCAATATTTCCCGCAGGTGCGCGAGTTCTTCTTCGACGACGACACTTTCACCGACAATCTGCCGCGCGCCGAAGCGATCGCGCGCGAGCTCGGCCGCATCGGCGTCGCCTGGTCGTGCAACGCCAAGGCGAACGTGCCGCGCGAGACGCTGAAAGTCCTCAAGGACAACGGGCTCAGGCTTCTGCTCGTGGGCTACGAGAGCGGCAATCAGCAGATCCTTCACAACATCAAGAAAGGCATGCGCATCGAGGTCGCGAAACGCTTCACGCGCGATTGTCACGAGCTCGGGATCCGCATCCACGGCACCTTCATTCTCGGCCTGCCGGGCGAAACCAAGGAAACGATCGAAGAGACGATCCGTTTCGCAACCGAGATCAATCCCCACACGCTGCAGGTCTCCCTCGCCGCGCCCTATCCCGGCACTTTCCTGCATCGTCAGGCGGTCGAGAATGGCTGGCTCGACGCGGCCCATGCCGAACTCGTGGACGAGCACGGCATCCAGATCGCGCCTCTTTCTTATTCCCACCTCTCCCACACCGAAATCTTCGAGAGCGTCGAGACTTTCTATAAGCGTTTTTATTTCCGCGCCCCGAAGATCGCGGCCATCGTCGGTGAAATGGTGAGAAGCCCCGAAATGATGGTCCGCCGCCTGCGTGAAGGGGTCGAGTTCTTCCACTTCCTCCGCGAACGCCACAAGGCCGCCTGACCGGCAGAGTGGCTTGGCTTAAAGACCCGGTGGACACTGTTGCCCGGACCGCTCAAGGCTGAGCGCCCTTGGCTTTGGCTCGAGATACCGCTCCGATCAGACGGGTTTTGCTCACGGCCGACGATTTTGGGCTGTCCGAGGGGGTGAACGAAGCGGTCGAGCGCGCCTATCGGGAAGGGGTGCTGGGGGCCGCAAGTTTGATGGTGGCCGGGCCGGCGGCGGCGGACGCTGTACACCGGGCGCGGGCTTTGCCCGGGTTGCGGGTAGGATTGCATCTGGTGGTGATCGAGGGGCCGGCGGTTTTGCCGCGGGAGCGGATTCGTGATCTCGTCGATGCGCGCGGATGGTTTCCGTCAGATCAGGCGGGCCTGGGGGTCAGGTATTTCGCGCGACCCGGGGTGCGCAGGCAGCTCGCGGCGGAGATTCAGGCGCAGTTCGCTGCGTATGCGGAGACGGGGCTTCGCCTCGACCATGCGGACGCGCACAAGCACATGCATCTGCACCCGACCGTCGGGCGGCTGATGATCGGCATCGGCCGGGCCTTCGGGCTGACTTCGGTGCGGGTGCCGTGGGAGCCGCCGACGGTGATGGGGGCGTGCGGCGAACGGGTAGGGCTCGGCGATCGGACGCTCGCGTGGTGGAGCGGCATCCTGCGCCGGCAGGTTCAGCGGGCCGGGCTCAACGCCCCGGACGCGGTGTTCGGACTGCGTTGGACCGGGCAGATGACGGCAGCGCGGATCAAGGCCTTGGCGCCCCATCTGCCGGCCGGGCTTTCCGAGATCTACTGCCACCCGGCTCTTGGCCGAGAGGCCCTTCTCAAGACGCTGATGCCGTCCTACGCGCAGGAGGCTGAGTTCGCCGCGCTGGTCGATCCGGGTGTGCGGCGGGCACTCGAAGCCGTGGCCGAAATCGTCAGAACCTAGAGGGGATGAGACCGCTTGCGCTTACCCATCCCGCTTCCGGTCTTTCTTTCCCGGCATGATTCGGACCTGCGGTGATCCCACCTTCGGTCATCACGCTCTAAACCGGCTCGACACCGAGGCGCTGACTTTCCGGCATGCTTGCATGTGAGAGACTGTGGAGAGGGGGGCTCTCCGCGAGTTCCGTGAGCACATGGCCGAGCTCGGTCTTGCCGAGGCGCCGCGCCTCGGCGCGAAGCTGGTCGGCATCGATGAAGCCCATGCGGAACGCGACTTCCTCAGGGCAGCCGACGAGCATCCCCTGGCGCGCCTGGATGGTTTGCACAAAGGTGGCGGCCTGAAGGAGGGAATCCGGGGTGCCGGCGTCGAGCCAGGCGCAGCCGCGCGACAGACGCTCGACATGCAGGGTACCCGCCTCGAGATAGAGGCGGTTGAGATCGGTAATCTCGAGCTCCCCGCGGTCGGACGGTCTCAGGCTGCGGGCATAATCGCAGACATTGCTGTCATAGAAGTAAAGGCCGGTGACCGCCCAGTTCGAGGCCGGAGCAAGAGGCTTCTCGACGATTTCGAGCGCCTGCCCGCTCTCCGCGAACGAGACGACGCCATAACGCTCAGGGTCCCGCACCTGATAGGCGAAGACGGTCGCGCCCGCCTCGCGCCCGGCGGCGCGGCGCAGAAGCTCGGAGAGATGATCGGCGTGGATCAGGTTATCGCCGAGGGCGAGGGCGGCGGGCTCGCCTTTCAGCCATTCGGCACCGATCCGGAAAGCCTGGGCGATGCCGTCGGGGCGTGGCTGCTCGGCATAGGTGAACCGGATCCCGAAACGCTCGCCCGAGCCGAGCAGGCGGCGGAACTGCGGCAGGTCCTGCGGGGTCGAGATCACCAAGATCTCGCGGATGCCGGCAAGCATCAGGGTCGAGAGCGGATAATAGACCATCGGCTTGTCATAGACGGGCAGAAGCTGCTTCGAGGCCGCGAGGGTCATCGGATGCAGCCGCGTTCCCGATCCGCCGGCGAGCAGGATCCCTTTCATGGTGCTCATCCTTCTCTATCTCGTGCCGCCTCTTCTCACGCCGCGGTGCCAAGCCGGTCGCCGGCGTAGCGCCCGGCGCGGATGGCCTCCCACCAGCCGCGATGGGCAAGGTACCAGGAGAGCGTGCGCCGGAGGCCGAGAGCAAGATCGTGGCGAGGCTGCCAGGCCAGCGCGGCCTCGGCGGCCGTGGGGTCGATCTCGTAACGGAAATCATGGCCGGGCCGGTCCGCAACGAAGCGGATCAGCCGCGCGCGCGGTCCGGCGGGGTCGGGAACCTGCTCATCGAGCAGGGAGCAGATCATCTGCACGATCTCGAGGTTGCTGCGCCCCGCGCGCCCGCCGATGCAATAGGTCCCTCCCGGCTCGCCCCGCTCGAGCACCCGCACCAGGGCCTCGGCATGATCCTCGACATAGAGCCAGTCGCGCCGGTTCTCGCCCCGTCCGTACACCGGCAACGGCTTGCCTTCGAGCGCGTTGATCGCGACCAGGGGGATCAACTTCTCAGGGAATTGCCAGGGGCCGTAATTGTTCGTGGTGTTGGAGACGAAGGCCGGCAGCCCGTAAGTATGGAACCAGGCCCGCACGAGATGATCGGCGGCGGCCTTGGAAGCGGAATAGGGGCTGCGCGGGGAATAGGGCGTGGTCTCGGTGAAAGGCGGATCCTCGGGTTCGAGCGCGCCGAACACCTCGTCCGTCGAGATATGATGGAAACGGAAGCGGGACCTCGCCTCCATGTCGAGGCCCGACCAGTAGGCGCGGGCCGCTTCGAGCAGGACGTAGGTGCCGACGACGTTGGTCTGAACGAAGGTGCCAGGCCCGTCGATCGAGCGATCGACATGGCTTTCGGCGGCGAGATGCATCACGGCATCCGGCCGATATGTGGCGAAGGCCGCCCGCATGGCTTCGCCATCGGCGATGTCGGCGCGGATCAGGACGTGCCGCGGGCTTTCCCGCGCCTCCTCCAGAGCTTCCTCCGAGGCGGCATAGGTCATTTTGTCGATGTTGATGACGTTGTGCCCGGTCGCCCGGACGAGGTGCCGCACGACAGCCGAACCGATGAAGCCGCATCCGCCGGTGAGTAAGATCCGCATCGCTTCCTGCGCCGTTGGTCAGACAAAAGGCCAAGCGCCGCGGCAAGGGGCCGCAGGCTCAGGCTGGGCCGGCCCGGCCGGCTGATCAAGTCTGGATATTGAGCAGGCTCCCATGGGCGACCCCGACAAAGGTGATCCTCGTCCCGTCCGAGAGGCTGAGCACCGTGTTCCCGCCGGCCGACGTCTCCGTGGGCGCGCCGCTGTAGCCGCTCAAGGTCACGACATCGCCGGCATGGTCGTTGAAGACGTCGTAGGTGCTCCCTGCGCTGGTCAAGCCCTTGATGAATTCGAAATTCGCGGTGCCCGAGCCCCCCAGCATGATGTCGCCACCGAGGCCGGCAATCATCACATCCTGCCCGCTGCCGCCATACATCGAATCGAGGCCATGGGAGCCGGCGCTGGTCAGGGTCTCGTTGCCCGAGGCGGCGACCAGCGCATTCCCGAGGCTGCCTCCGGCCGCGAGGGTGTCGCCGGACCCGCCGCCGAAGATGGTGACCCTTCCGCTGCCGCCTGAGATCGAATTCTCGCCCCCCGAGCCACCCTGATAGAGCCCGCCACCGGCGCCGCCCGTGATCGTCTCGCTGCCCGAGCCGCCAACCACCGTCGAGGGGGCAGAGCCGTTGATGAAGGTGAGCCGCCCGGTGCCGCCGAAGATCAGCGCGGCATCCTCGCCGGTCACCGAGACCGTGTCGTCTCCGGTGGCCGCGACGACCGTGTCGGCGGTGCCTGAGAGGGAAACGGTATCGCTTCCGTTCTCGAGCCCGACCAGGTTCGCTCCCCCGCCGGGGCTGATCACGTTGTCGCCCGTGAAGGAAGTGACCGTTTCGTTGCCGGTGCCACCGACGATGAGCTGGTTGCCGCCCCCTGCCGTGGGCGTGCCGATGAGGTTGCTGCCCTGCCCGGCGACGACGGTGCCCGAACCCCCGCCGGTGTTGAAGGCGACGCCGGTTGCGGAGGAGATGAGGACACGCTGGTCCTCGCCGCCATTGCCCTGGACGCTGGCAAAGCCGTCGGAAGTGTCGATGACGGTGAAGCTGAAGTCCGCGGGAACGGCCAGCGGCGCGGTGAACGGGGCCTGGGTTTCGACAATCGCCAGCACGCCGACATTGCCGCCGGGAACGGGAGCAATCGGGATATCGTTCGCACTGACAAGCTGAAATGTCTCCGTCCCGTTTTGGGAGGGAGCGAGAAGCGTATCCGCCAGCTGCTGGGCGAGCGCGGCATCCGAGCCGGAAGGGAACGCGATCTGAAGAAAGCTGCTGCCGGAGGATACCGAAACAGACGGCATGACAACCTCCGCGGCGCCAGGTCATTGAAGAAGGCCAGGCAAAACGTTTCGAAACGAAACGTATATTGAATACACTATTGGAGATATTTGTTAATCTGCTCGTATAGATTGTCCATGACGAGCGCAAGTGTTAATTTACATTTACAGAGCCCTTCAATCTCCTTCGCGTATCGATCGCGCGAGATGTCCACGAAATTGTCACATCTATTCCTTTGTGTGGCTTCATCGGCGCCACGGCCTCGCCTATGTCTGGAACAACATCCATGGCGAACAAATCGCCTGGACCGCGACCCAGGCGCCTTTAGGCAGCAAATTGAGAAGGATTGCTCGGAATGACCCGCAAGCTCTTCGTTCCACTGCTGTTGGCGAGCCTGGCTTTGGGGCTCGCCGGTTGCGGCTATAGCCCGGGGACACGTGCCCTTACGGGCGGGGCGCTTGGCGCCGGTGCCGGTGCCGGCATCGCCGCTGTCACGGGCGGCAAGCCCGCGACCGGCGCGCTGATCGGCGGCGGCGTTGGGGCGGTCGGCGGCGCTCTCACCGCGCCCTAGATCAATACGGTTTCTGGCGAAGAAGCAAATCGCCAAAGCCTTGAAATTGGTCGAGAAAACGGACCCAGAGCGTGATGATTTGAAATCATCACGCTCGGATGGCCCGCTTCGGGTTCAGGGTCCGACGCGGGCCTGAATCCCGCCTCTCGCGCAGGGGAGAATTTCCCTGTGTTCAGGCCGGGGGTGCGGTCGAGGCGCGTGCCGCGATGCTGATGCGCACCTCGGTCGCATGGGGCGGGGTTTCTCCGGCCACCCTTTTCAGGATGTATTCCGCGGCCAGCCGTCCGATCTCCGTTGTCGGAATGCGCACGGAGGAAAGCCCGAGCTGGCCGGAAAGCTCGAGATCGTCAAAACCGATGATCGAGAGCTCAGGTCCCACCGCGATGCCGCTCTCCCTTGCTTCGAACAGCACGCCCTGGCCCAGAATGTCATTGCCGCAGACGATCGCGCTTGGCCGCTCGACATTCGGGTCAGACCCGACCATCAGCGCTCGGAACCCGCGCCGCCCGCCCTCGATCGTGTAAGGCTCCTCGACGATCGGCGTTCGCCATCCGGGCGCACCCTTCGCCTCCAGCGTCTCCCGGAAGCCGGCGATCCGGCCGGCCGCGCGGTCATTGTCCTGCGCGATGCCCGCCACCATCCCGATCCGGCGATGGCCGAGGTCGAGCAGGTGCCGCACGGCGAGCGCGGCCGCCGCGCGATTGTCGAATCCGACCGAGGGATAGGGATCATCCGGGTCGAACACGCCCTGATTGACGAACGGCACGCGGCTCTGTTCCAGCGCCGCATAGACCTCGGGAAGATGGGCCGTCCCCGTGGTGATCATCCCGTCCACGCCGCGGGCGACGAAAGCCTCGATGAGGTGAAGCTCACGCTTCAGGTCATGCCCGCTGGCCCCCACCAGCAAGGTGAAGCCATCCTCCTCGAGGCGGGCCTGAGCCGCTTCGAGGAGGCCCGCGAAGACATCGTTCCTGAGCGTGGGCACGATCGTCGCGACCGTCCAGGAACGCTGGGCGGCAAGCATGCGCGCGGCGAGGTTCGGGCGGTATTGCAGCGCCTCCACCGCCGCGCCGATGCGCGCACGCAGCTCGGCGCTGACCGTCGCCGGCTTGTTGAGCGCGCGCGAGACGGTGGCCGTCGAGACCTCGGCCAGACGCGCGACATCGGCAAGCAAGCTCTTGCCACCCCGCCTGCGCCTCCGCGCCCTGGCCAACCCCTGTTCCGCCACGTCCCGCCGTGCCCCCCGTCGTGTTGTAATGGCTTACAAGGCGGCGCGGCGGCGCGCAATCGATGATCTGCTCTCGTGTCCCGATTCCGAAGCACGTCGCCTTGGAATGGGGACGGAATCTGGGCACTCGTTCTTTATTTTCAGTGGCTTATTTTCAATGGCTGGCTTATCCTCTCCGTTCGTCGCGAAAGGCGACGAACTTCGAGGCCAGGACATTAGGGCGCAGCCTCCAGAGTGACATCGGCCTCGACCGTGGCGGTGACCATGGTCTCGGCCGGCACCGCATTCGGGGCCGAGACACGCCCGGCCATCAGCGCCATCGGCTGGATGGGCAGGGGTGGCACCCGGGGTGTGAGCCAGACTTCGCGGAAGCCGGTGAAATGCAGGCCGAGCACCTTCGCCGCCGCCTCGGCCCGGCCCTTGAGCATCGCCAGCGCGATCGCCTGGGCCCGGTCACTCGCTGCTTTCAGGGTCTCGTCCGCGAGCCGCCAGCCGAGCGACGTCACTGCGAGGCCCTGGGCCTGGAGCTGGCCGATCAGGGAGAGCAGAGCGGGGCCATCACGGGCGCTGAGCACGAGCGATTGCTGCGCGCGCCATTCGGGATGCGGGTCGGTCACGTACCAGACGGAATAGGTTCCGGTGGAGGTGGTGACAGCGGAGACGGCGCGCGTGGTGGCCAGCCCCTTGCCGATCATGGCGTTGACCGCATTCTGAGCCGCTGCCGGCCCGTGGGCACCGGCTTCCGCCGCCAGCTCCGCGTCGAGCTCGTCCGGCATCGCCTTCACGCTGGCCGTGGCGGAGACATGAAGGATGGTGGTGGCCGCCCCTGCCGGCCCGGCCATGGCAAACAGGGCACCGGCAAGGAGGGCTGGGACGAAGAACCGCATCTCAGTGGATCTCAGGTTCCGGCGTGCGCGTCCTCGGATCCGCAGCACCTTCCAGGAAGCCATAATCGCAACCGTCATTCGCCTGGCGTACCTCGCGCGCATGGAGCAGCCCGAAACCCCGGGCATAGCGCGGCGGCGGCGGCGTCCATGCCGCGCGCCTTTGCGCAAGCGCGTCCTCGGGGATGTCGAGGATGAGGCGGCGCGCAGGCACATCGAGCGTGATCGGATCGCCATCCCGAACCAGGGCGAGCGGGCCGCCGACCGCGCTTTCCGGCGCGACATGCAGCACGCAGGTGCCATAGCTCGTTCCGGACATGCGCGCATCCGAGATGCGCAGCATGTCACGCACGCCCTGGCGCAGCAGCTTCTTGGGCAGCGGCAGCATGCCCCATTCCGGCATCCCGGGGCCCCCCACCGGCCCGGCATTCTGCAGCACCAGCACTGAATCCGCACTCACATCGAGGTCCGGATCGTCGATCCGCTTCGCCATATCGTTATAGTCGCGGAAGACGACTGCCGGCCCGGTGTGCCGAAGCAGGCGGGGATCGGCCGCGCTCGTCTTGATCACGGCGCCGTCGGGCGCGAGGTTGCCGCGCAGCACGGCGAGCCCCGCATCCGCCCGGAGCGGGTTGTTGCGCGGCATGATCACGTCGTCGTTGAAGACCTTCGCTCCGGCGATCGCTTCGCCGAGCGTGATGCCGGTGACCGTGCGCTGGGAAAGATCGAGCAGATCGGCAAGCCGCGCCATCAGCCCGCGAAGCCCGCCTGCATAGTAGAAATCCTCCATCAGATATTTGCCCGATGGGCGGAGGTTCGCGAGCAGCGGCGTGGCGCGCGAAAGCGCGTCGAACCGGTCGAGGTCGAAGGGAATGCCGGCGCGGCGCGCCATTGCGATCAGATGGACGACGGCATTGGTCGAGCCACCGAGCGCGAGTGACACCGTCACCGCATTGTCGAAGCTCGCGCTGGTAAGGATGCGAGAGGGGCGTTCGTCGTTCCAGGCCAGCTCGACGATGCGGCGCCCGACAGCAGTCGCCATGCGGGCGTGATTCGCATCCGGGGCGGGGATCGAGGAACTGCCCGAAAGCGAGAGACCGAGCGCCTCGGTGGCACTCATCATCGTGCTTGCCGTTCCCATCGTCATGCAGGTGCCCCAGGAGCGCGCGATCCCGGTCTCGACCCCTTTCCAATCCGCCTCGGTGATCGTGCCGGCCCGAAGCTCGTCCCAGTATTTCCAGGCATCCGAGCCGGAGCCCAGCGTATGCCCGGCCCAGTAGCCGCGCAGCATCGGGCCTGCGGGCAGGAAGATCGACGGCAGATCGACCGCGAGCGCGCCCATGATGAGCGCCGGCGTCGTCTTGTCGCACCCACCCATCAGCACGAGCGCATCGAAAGGCTGGCTGCGCGCGATCTCCTCGACCTCCATCGCGAGAAGATTGCGATAGAGCATCGAGGTCGGCTTCATGTACTGCTCGGAAACGGCAAGGGCCGGGATCTCGAGCGGCAGGCCGCCTGCCTCCCACACACCGCGCTTCACCTCCTCGACACGAATGCGGAAGTGCTGATGGCACTGGTTGAGGTCCGACCAGGTGTTGAGAATGCCGATCACCGGCTTGCCGGCCCAGTCCGCCGCGTCGTACCCCATCTGCATCATCCGGCTGCGATGGCCGAAGCTGCGCAGGTCCGTGGCCCCGAACCAGCGGTGGCTCCGCAGATCCTCGGGCTTGCGTCGCGGCATGTTTCCCTCTTTCTCCAGAGATCCAGAGACTGCTCCGCCCATTTCCGCCGGGCAAGCCGCCGGCCAACGCACGAAGTTCAGCGCAATTCGGCGCGGCCGTCCCCCTCGATCGCGGCGAGGTAGCGCGCCGCCGAAGCCTCGAGCGCCGCCCTCCCGCCGGTCACGATCTCGCGGCTCGCAAAGGCGCCGTAAATCGCATCGAACGGAACTTCCTGGCAGGCGGCCAGGATACGCCGCACGGCGGACGCGGAGAGAGGCCAGTAATTGGGAAAGCTCCGCATGAAGGAGACATGCCGCCGGTCCGGCAGAACTTGCAGGATATCGCCCGAAAGCAGCGCGCCCTTGCCGCCCGCGCCTTCCTCCCAATAGAGCACGGTTCCACCGGCGAAATGGCCACCGCAGCAGATCAGCCTCAGCCCGGAGGCGAGGGAAAGCGACGGGCCGTCCCAGAAGCGGATCGCCGGATCGGGCCGCATCACCCATGACCGGTCCGCGGCATGGAGATGGATGGGACATTGGAAGGAAATCGCCCAATCGACCATTGCGGAATAGTAATGGGGATGGGAGATGGCAATCCCGGAAAGCCCGCCGAGCGCACGCACCAGCGCCTCGGTCGCCGGATCGAGTAGAGAAATACAATCCCAGAGGAAATTTCCTTCGGGTCGGCAAAGAAGAATGGCGCGCTGGCCGATGGCGAAGGAGGGCATGGTTGTGATTGCGAAAAGTCTCGGCGCGAGCAGGCGGAACGCATTGGCATGGCCGCGCGCGAGGGACTCCGGACTCGTCCAGCTCTGCCCGGCGGGATTCACATATTGCCGCGGATCCTCGCAGATCGGGCAGAGAGAGGGCGTTGTGTCGGAAGGCGGATATTGCGTGCCGCAGGCGGTGCAGAGGAAAGCGGGCACCGTCTCACCCCCTGTGATCATCGGCGAACATTGCCGCGATCGCGGAGGGATCGACCTCCTCGATCGTCGCCGGAGTCCAGCGCGGCTTGTGATCTCTGTCCACCAGCATCGCGCGCACCCCCTCGGCGAAATCCGGATGCTGCGTCACGCGCTGCACGAGCCTGAGCTCTTCGGCAAGCGCGGCCGGAAGGCTGCGTTCGGCGCCGCGGCGGAGGATCTCGAAGCTCCAGCAGATCGAGGACGGGGAGAAGCCGCGCAGCGCCGCGAGCGTGTCGCGGCCGAAATCCGTGGGTTCCGCCGCCAGGCGCGCGAGGATCTCCTTGACCGAAGGAGCGCCGAAGCAGCGGTCGATCGCGGCACGCTGGGCAGCGAAGGAAAAAGGCGGCAGAGGGGCTGCGAAAGTTGCGAGCACGCCCGGACCGTCCTCCGCCAGTGAAGCGGAGAGTTCGGCAAGGCGCGCGCGAGGCACGTAATGCGTGGCCAGCCCCGCATGCGCGGCGTCCGCCCCGGCGAGGCGGGTGCCGGTGAGTGCGAGCCAGATGCCGAGCGTACCCGGCAGGCGGGGCAGAACATGGCTTGCGCCGATATCGGGGAAGAGGGCGATGGCGGTCTCCGGCATCGCGAACAGGGCATGCTCGCTCGCGACGCGCGCCGCCCCATGGACCGAGATGCCGATGCCCCCGCCCATGCAGATGCCATCGACCAGGGCAATATAGGGCTTGGGATATTCGGCGATCGCGCGATTGAGCGCGTATTCCTCGGAGAAGAAGGTGAAGACGGCTCCGCGATTTCCCGAGCGCACGAATTCCCGCACCGCCCGTACATCACCCCCGGCGCAGAAGGCACGCGGGTCCGCCGATTCCACGACCACGGCGTGCACCCTCGGCTCGTCCCGCCAGAGATCGAGGGCAGTGTGTAGGGCCCGGACCATGCCGACATCGAGCGCATTAAGGACGGCCGGACGGCTGAGCTGGATCCTGCCGACCCGCCCGTCCCGGCTCGCCGTCACGCTCTTTTCCAGGCCGGATGACTCTTTGTTCACCGCGTGCCGTTCCCCTGCTGTTGCCGTGGATAGGTAAGCGTGGGAGAGGATTGGTCCATGAGGCCCGTCTTCGCTACCCCCGGCCCTTCCGGCCTCCCTTATTCCCTATCGCCCGGCACACCGGGCGGCCGCACGGCGCCGTGCGCGGCAGACCCCTGAGCAGCCATCCCGGAAGCGGATTGCCGTGAAACCTGGCCAAAGCTCGAGAGGGGGATGGAATCGCTCCCGCTCCCCCATCCCGCTGTCGATCGTTGTTTTCGCACGTGATTCAGACCTCCGGTGTTCCCACCTTCGGTCGTCACGCTCTGGCATCTGGGGTCGGAGGTGAAGCTGCGATCCGGCCGTCACAAGGTGGAGACGGCGACGTTTGAGCGCGTCGAGCGTGCGGCGGGCACCGCCCTCGTCTTTTCCGGCCGCCTGGACGCGGACGGCGTCGCGCAGCTTTGGACGCCGACGCTGAAAGCGGCTTCCCGGGCGAAGGGGAAATCCCTGCTCTACGACCTTTCCGCCGTCTCGTTCTGCGACACGGCCGGCGCCACTCTGCTGGTCGCCGCCGAGAATGCGCATGGCGAGCCCGCCCGGCTCGCCGGAGAGGCCGAGAATCTGCATACATTGCTCGATCGCGTGCGCCGGGCCCTGCCCCCGTCCCGGCCAACGCCGAGACGGGCTTGGCGGCCGATATTTCATCCAATCAAGAGCGGGCTCAGCGCGGCCGCCAACGGCGTCGCCTTCCTTGGTGAGACGGTGCTTGCCGTGATCCTGGCCCCGCGGCGGCTCAGGATGCTGCGCCCGGGCGATCTTTTCGCGGCGGCGGACCAGGCCGGCGTTCGCGCGATGCCGCTGATCTTCCTGCTCGGTTTCCTGATCGGGCTGATCCTCGCCTTCCAGTCGGCGGTGCCGATGCAGGCTTTCGGGGCGGTGATCTATGTCGCCAATCTCGTCTCGATCGGCCTTTTGCGCGAGCTTGGGCCGCTTCTCGCCGCCGTCATCCTCTCCGGCCGGACCGCTTCTGCCTTTGCCGCCGAAATCGGCACGATGAAGGTCAATGAGGAAATCGACGCGCTTTCGACCATGGGCCTCGATCCGGTGACCATGCTGGTGCTGCCGCGGCTGATCGCCGCTGTGCTGGTAATGCCGATGCTGACGATCGGGCTCGAGATCGCCGGACTGGCCGGAATGACGGTGGTGCTTGAGATCTTCGGCTTTCCGCTGGTGGCGATCCTGCGCCAGGTGCAGAGTGCCGCGACCCTGACCGACTTCTGGGGCGGACTTTTCAAAGCGATCTGCTTCGCCGCCGTGGTCGCGGCGATCGGCTGCAATCGTGGTCTGACCACCGGCCAGGGACCGCGGGCGGTGGGCGTCTCCACCACGGCCGCAGTGGTCGGCGGTATTGTTGCGACCATCGCGCTCGACGGCATTTTCGCCCTCGTTTTCTACCGGCTCAACCTGTGAGCATGGAGAGAGAGACGGTCATCCGAGCCGAAGCTGTCGCGCAGCGCTTCGGCACCCGCACGATCTTCCGCGACGTCTCCTTCACCGTCGCGGAGAAGGAGGTGTTCGTGATTCTCGGCGGTTCCGGCTGCGGCAAATCGACCCTAATGAAGCAATTGATCGGGCTGCACGAGCCGAGCGCAGGCAGGATCGAGGTGCTGGGCCACGACATGGCGCGCGAGCGCAGCCTGGTGCTGCCGCGGATCGGCGTGATGTTCCAGTCGGGTGCTCTTTTTGGTTCGATGACCCTGCTCGAGAACATCATGCTGCCGATCGAGATCTATACGGATCTGCCGCCGCCGGCGCGCATGGTGGTGGCGCGGACCAAGCTCGGCCTCGTCGGGCTTGCCGACGCGGCGGGCATGCTGCCGGCGGAGATCTCCGGCGGCATGGCGAAGCGGGCCGCCATCGCCCGCGCGCTCGCGCTCGATCCGCCGCTTCTCTTCCTCGACGAGCCGGCCGCCGGCCTCGACCCGATCACTTCGGCCGGCCTCGACAAGCTGATTCTCGAGCTGCGCGACGCACTCGGCCTTACCTTCATCGTTGTGACTCACGAGCTTTCCTCGATCATGGCGATCGCCGACCGCTGCATCATGCTCGACCGTGACGCGCAGGGGCTGATCGCTGAAGGCCCGCCCGCGAAGCTTCGGGCGGAAAGCACGAATCCGGTGGTGCATGCCTTCTTCCATCGCGAGGTACTGTGATGGGCGGACGCGGGATCTTTCTGCGGGTAGGCCTGCTCGTCCTGCTCGGCGGGGGCGCGATCGTCGGACTCGTCCTCTTCCTCAGCGGCAACACTTTCAGCAACGGCGTCGAGCTCGAGACCTATTTCCGCGAGTCGGTGCAGGGTCTCGATGTCGGCGCGCCGGTCAATTACCTCGGCGTCACGCTCGGTCGCGTCAACGAGATCGGGCTCGTCACCGCGGAATACGGACAAGGCATGCCGCTCGAGCTCCGCCGCAGCACCTACCGTCTCGTCTTTGTCCGCTTCGTCGTCAATCCGCGGAAAATCGGCCGGGTACTCACCCCTGACGACATCAAGAGGGCCGTCACGGCCGGCCTGCGTGCCCGCATCGCCTCGCAGGGCATCACCGGCATCAGCTATCTTGCCCTCGATTTCGTCGATCCGGAGCAGTACCCCGCCCAGCAGGTGCCCTGGAACCCGGCCCACCCCTATATTCCCTCGGTGCCGAGCACCTTCGCCCAGGTGCAGAGCGCGGCCGAGGCGCTTGCAAACCAGCTGCAGCAGATCAATTTCAAGACGATCGCGGCCGCGTTGCTCAACCTGACCCAGACTCTCGAGAAGCAATTGACGAATGGCGATGCTCACCAGACGCTCGCAGCCGCGACCGCCCTGCTCCGCAGTCTGCAGAATGCCATCGACAAGACCGATCTCCCCGCGCTCAGCGCCAGCCTGCGGAAGACCAGCGACGCGGCCGACAATATCGTGGCGAGCGGGCAGACCCGCGCGCTGCTGACAAATGCGGACCGTGCCGCAAGCGAACTCGCCGTCGCCGCCCACGCATTGCCGCCGCTCATCGCGGAGCTCTCAACGACCGCCGACCGCACCAGTACGGTCACCGCAGAACTCGAGCGGAGCATGACCGGCATCCTCGCCAATTTGCAAGCCGCAGCCAGCAATCTTCGCGACACCACGGACGAGCTTCGCAGCTACCCGGCCGGCACGATCTTCGGCGGACCGCCGCCACGCTCGCGAGCGGACGGACGATGAGGCGCCGCCTCTGCCTGCTCGGCCTGCCGCTCGCGCTCGCCGGCTGCGCCACGGTCCTCGAGCGGCCATACGTGGCGCGGCAGGACTGGGCGCTCACGGTCCCCGCCGAACCGGAGGCCGACAGTCCCGGCTCAGCGCGGCGAGGACGCAAGGTGCTGCTCGTTCGCAGCACGCTGGCCGCCCCCGGCCTCGGCGATCGGGGACTGCAAACGCTCGGCCCCGGCGGCACGATGACGACCAGCTTCTATAACCGCTGGGCAGTGTCGCCGGCGGATGGCGTGGGGGCGTCGCTCACCCAGTTCCTTGCCCAATCTGGGATGTTCGCCGCGGTGCTCGCGCCCGGCAGCCTCGCCGACGCCGACCTCACGCTCGAGCCCGAGCTGCTGGCGCTCTGGTCCGAGCCGGCCGCCGGCCGCGCCGTCGCATCGCTCTCGATCGTGCTGCTCGCGACCCGCTCGCTCACACCGCGCGTCCTGGTGCAAGCGACCGAGACCGCCTCCTCGCCGCTCGCGGGCCAAGGCCCGGAGCAAGACGATCCGGAGGCGGCGGTCAATGCCCAGCTGGCGGCGCTGGCGGCCGTCTTTCGCAAGATCGAAGCCGCTCTTGCCCCTTTTGCATGAGGCTGGGTGGGTTCCGGTGTTCATCGACAGGTCTTCAGCAGCATGTGCCGCATCAGTACATGTGCTGCCCGCCATTGATCGACAAAGTCGAGCCGGTGATGAAATCTGCTTCGTCGGCGGTGAGGAACACGACGCCGCGCGCGATATCCTCGGCATGCCCGAGTCTGCCGACCGGAATGCGGGCGATGATTTTCTGCAGCACGTCCTCCGGCACCGCCCGCACCATGTCGGTATCGACATAACCTGGCGCGATGGCGTTCACCGTGATCCCGTAGCGGGCGCCTTCCTGCGCCAGGGCCTTGGTGAAGCCGTGGATGCCGGATTTGGCGGCGGCGTAGTTCACCTGTCCGTACTGGCCGGCCTGGCCGTTGATGCTGCCGATATTGACGATGCGTCCGAACTTCCTCTCCCGCATCCGCTCGAAGGTAAGCTTGCAGAGATTGAAGCAGGAGCCGAGGTTGGTATCGATCACCGCGTCCCACATCTCGCGGCTCATCCGCATCAGCGTCGAATCCCGGGTGATCCCGGCATTGTTCACGACGATCTCGATCGGCCCCACCGCGTGCGTGATCCGCGCCAGGGCCTTCTCGCACGCCGCATAATCGGCCGCGTCGAAGCGTTCAACGGCGATGCCGGTCTCGGCGGCAAAGATCTCCGCAGCCTTGTCGTTGGCGGCATAATTGGCCACCACCGTGCGCCCCGCCGCCTTGAGCGCCTGGCTGATCGCCGCCCCGATGCCACGCGTTCCGCCGCTGACCAGTGCAACCCGTGTCATGACACTCCTCCCCTCCTCATTGTTCATTCGGCGGCCGGCCGCGTGCGTTCCGGCCGGGCTTCGCGTTGCAGTGCCTGATAGGCGGCGAGGCAGGCAAGATCGACGATCTGGCTCACCGAGGCATCGAGCGGAACGATCTGCGCGGGGTGCTTGAGGCCGAGCAGCAACGGGCCGAACGCCGAGCCGCCGCCGATCTTGGGCGCGAGCCGGGTTGCGATGTGCGCCGCATGCAGCCCTGGCATCACCAGCACATTCGCGGTGTCGGTCAGCCGGCAAAAGGGATAGAGCGCGCGATAGGCCGGATCGAGCGCGACATCCGGGCTCATCTCGCCGTCCAGCTCGAAATCGACCTTGAGCCGCTGCAGGATGGCAACGGTCTCGCGCAGATTGTCCACGGTCGGGTGGCGCGGATTGCCGAAGGTCGAGTGAGAGAGAAGTGCCACCCGCGGCTCGACGCCGAGATGCCGCGCCGCCGCGGCCGCGCCCTTGGCGATGCCGACAAGCTGCTCCGGCGTGGGTCGCTCATGGACCAACGTATCGGCGACGAAGAGGGTCTGGCCGTGCTCGCCGAGCATCAGCGTGAGGCCGAAGGGGATGAGCCCGGGCGCGGGGTCGATCGCCCGGCCGATATCCTCGAGGCAAACGGACGCCGAGCGCGTCACGCCCGTCACCATCGCGTCGCCATCGCCTTTCGCCACCATGCAGGCGGCGAAGACATTGCGATCCTGGTTCGCCATTCGCTGGCAATCACGCGCAAGAAATCCATGCCTTTGCAGTCTTGCATAGAGATATTCGGCATATTCACGATTGGAGCCGGAGAGCCGCGCATTGTGAATCTCGATGCCGTCCGCCTGGGAAAGCCCGAGGCTTGCCATCGTCGCCTTCACGCGATCCTCCCGCCCGATCAGGATCGGCGTGCCGAAGCCCGCGTTGCGGAAGGCGACCGCGGCGCGCACCACCTTCTCCTCCTCGCCCTCGGCGAAGACCACGCGCTTGGGCTCGCCCCGCACGCGCTCCATGATCGTCTCGAGCGCATTGGCGGTGCGGCTGAGCCGCCCCGAGAGCCCCCGCGCATAGCGCGCAAGATCGGCGCTCGGCCGGGCCGCCACGCCGCTCTCCATCGCCGCGCGGGCGACCGCCGGCGGCACGTGCGAGATCAGGCGCGGATCGAAGGCGTTCGGGATGATGTACTCCGGCCCGAACTTGAGCCGGTTGCCCGCCGCCGCCGTGTTCACCTCGTCCGGCACATCCTCGCGCGCCAGCATCGCCAGCGCCTCGGCCGCCGCGATCTTCATCGTATCGTTGATGGTGCGCGCGCGCACATCGAGCGCGCCGCGAAAAATATAGGGAAAGCCGAGGACATTGTTGACCTGGTTCGGATAGTCGGAGCGGCCGGTGGCGATGATCGCGTCCGGGCGCACGGCGCGCGCCTCCTCCGGCGTGATCTCCGGATCCGGGTTGGCCATGGCGAAGATGATCGGCTTGCCCGCCATCCGGCGCAGCATCTCCTCGGTCAGCGCGCCCTTGACGGATAGCCCGAAAAAGACATCCGCCCCCTCCAGCGCCTGGGCGAGCGTGCGCGCCTCCGTCCGTGCCGCATGGGCGGACTTCCACTGGTTCATGCCCTTCTCGCGGCCCTGATAGATCACGCCCGCGGTATCGCAGAGCAGGACATTCTCGGACCTCACCCCCATCGCCTTGAGCAGCTCCGCGCAGGCGACACCGGCGGCGCCGGCGCCGTTGATCACCAGCCGGATATCGCGGAATTCCCGGCCGGTAAGATGGCAGGCATTGATCAGGCCCGCCGCGGCGACGATCGCCGTGCCGTGCTGGTCGTCGTGGAAGACCGGAATATCCATCAGCTCGCGCAGGCGCTGCTCGATGACGAAGCACTCCGGCGCCTTGATATCCTCGAGATTGATGCCCCCGAAGCTCGCGCCGAGAAAGCGCACGGCGCCCACGAATTCATCGACATCCTCGGTCCCGACCTCGAGATCGATCCCGTCGATATCAGCGAAGCGCTTGAAGAGCGCGACCTTGCCCTCCATCACCGGCTTCGCGGCAAGCGCGCCGAGATTGCCGAGCCCGAGCACGGCCGTGCCGTTGGAGATCACGGCCACCATGTTGCCGCGCGTCGTGTAGTCGTAGGCGAGCGCGGGATCCCGCTGGATTTGCAGGCAGGGCTCGGCAACACCCGGGGAATAGGCAAGCGAGAGATCGCGCGCCGTCGTCAGCGGCTTGCTGATCCGGGTCTCGAGCTTGCCGGGGCGCCCCATGGCGTGCAGCGCCAGCGCCTCCTCGGCGGAGATGCGCGCCGTACGCGTGTCGATGATGCCGTCCGCCATGGCCGGGTCCTCCCCTCTCTCGCCGGCCATCATGGCGATTGCAGATCGGCAAGGCAAAGTGGGTACTTCGCACCCGCGGTAGAGGTGCTTACATCGCAGCCATGGACATGCCGAAGAGTGCGACGCCGACGCTGGCCCAATGGTTCGCCATCAAGGCCCGGCACTTGGACGCGCTTATCTTTTTCAGGATGGGCGATTTCTTCGAGCTCTTCTTCGCCGATGCGGAGACGGCATCCGCCGCGCTCGATATCGCGCTCACCCACCGCGGCGAGCACGAAGGAAAGCCGGTGCCGATGTGCGGCGTGCCGGCCGCTGCGGCGGAACTCTACCTTGCCCGCCTGATCCGTCGCGGCTTTCGCGTGGCGGTGGCCGAACAGCTCGAGAAGGCCTCCGAACGACGCGGGAACGCTCCGATCCGGCGCGATGTCGTCCGCCTCGTCACTCCGGGCACGCTCACCGACGAGGCGCTGCTCGAGCCCGCCCGGCCGAATCTTCTGCTCAGCCTCGCCGGTGGCCCGGGCGTTCTCGGCGCCGCCTGGATCGATATCTCGACCGGCCTTTTCGAAACCGAGTCGCTCGCTCCCGCCGCCCTCCCCGATCTGCTCGGCCGGCTCGACCCGGCGGAGATCCTTGCCCCGGAGACCCTCGCGCTCGGCGAGTTCATGTCCCGCCGGGCGCCGGAAAGCCCGGCCCCGCCGCCGCCCGTGGCGGCACGCCAGGCGCTGGCCAAAGCCTTCAAGGTCGGCAGCCTGGAAGCCTTCGGCAGCTTCACCGACGAGGAGGCCGCCGCCGGCGCGGTTGCTTTGGCCTATGCGTGCGACACCCAGGGCGGCCGCGTGCCCCGGCTCTCCCCTCCCGCTTCCCAGCAGAGCGCCGCGGTGATGGCCATGGACGCGGCGACACGGGCGAGCCTGGACCTGCTCGCCGCCCGCGACGGGAGCACCGGACACACCCTCTTCTCAGCAATCGACCATACCCAGACCGCTGCCGGCGCGCGGGCGCTCGCGCAAGGCCTCGCCGCGCCGCTCACCGATCCTTCTCTCATCGCCGCCCGCCAGGATGCGTGGTGCTGGCTGCGCGATGCCCCCGATCTC
>Ga0335072_10000203_pt1 | contig 129507 bp, 112 predicted proteins | sample Lox_Sample_21_FD_206725 | JGI IMG/M metagenome (GOLD analysis project Ga0335072, IMG submission 206725) | Soil microbial communities from Loxahatchee National Wildlife Refuge, Florida, United States - Lox_Sample_2.1 | ecosystem: Environmental > Terrestrial > Soil > Wetlands | place: USA...
CCCAAGGTCATCGACGAGTATAATCACCATATGAATGGCGTCGACCACGCTAATCAGTTGCGGTCTAATATGACAGTCAATCGACGTCTAGAACATCGAATCTGGTACCTACTTTAGCACTTCCTAATCGACATTGCGGCAGTGAATGCCTTTATCTATTGGAGATGGCAGAGACCTCGTGGTCAACGCAGACACCGCGCCTTCAGACGGGAACTTGTTGAGACTCTTCTGAACTATCCACCGGAGTGTGAGGTCGTTGGTGTGGCCCCAGATAGTGTAGATAGATACCCTGGTCATAGCTGGACCCGATTTAGCAAGAAAGGACGTTGTGAATAGTGTAGAATTTCCCCAAAGACCATATGGTAAAAAGGAGAAAGGTGCTTGGAGATATCACTAATCAGGCGGCTCTGCCGGGGCGCATTCGACCCAGTAGCACCTATGGAGGCTGTGGGGCTTGCAACACCACGCTCTGTGCATCAGGAAGCTGTTTTAGGAAGTATCACGACTATATAACTAAGAAAAAGTAGTGATCTCTGCCTGATGGTGATTCTATTTTCCGTGCCAAGCCACGGCCGCCACCAAAATAACCCACCCACGAGGGTGCACATGCACGCCCACGAGACGTATTCCTGTTAGAGATGCATGCCTGTAAGATGCATGCCTGTGAGGTACATGCCTATGAGGTACACGCCCGTGAGATGCACGTTTATGAGGCGCACGTCCGTGGGATGCATGCCTGTGAGGTACACACCATTGAGATGCACGCCTACGAGGTATACGCCCATGAGTACACGCTCATGAGGTACACGGCCATGAGGTACACACCCATGAAGCACACGACCATGAGATACACGCCCATGTCGTGCACGGCCATGAGGTGCACGGCCATGAGGTACACGGCCATGAGGTACTGTCAGCCAGAACAGGGATAGGACAGCCATGTACCCTTAGGAGTTCTACCTTGGCGTTAGTGTGATTGTCGCCTACACCAACAATGGCCATCTCACAGATGCCTACTGATGCCGGCGGTGATCTCAGTAAGTATATAGGTACCTGCTTCTAGCATGTCATCTGCCTGCTACTACCTAGACAGGTACTGTGTACATAAATCGCCCGCTACGCCCGGGGACAGTAAGACAAGCAAGACAGCATCTTCTAGACCACCCAGATTCTAATCGCAGGGCGGGCCTGCGATTAAAACACGTGACCTAAGGATACACACCCGTGAGATGCACGCCCTGTGAGGTAAGCCTGAGACATACGCCAGGTACACGCCTGTGAGATATACGCCCATGAGGTCACGCCCATGAAATGTATGTCCATGAGACGCATGCCCGTGAGGTACACACTTATGATGGCGCTGCTAGTAGAGAGATAGACGCGTCGGCCGCGTCGTCGAGGTTAGGGTGTGGTGGAGGATTCGACAGCGAGGATCTATAGAACTCATCAGCGCGGTCATTATGAGATAGGTATCATCATCTCACGATGCTTTATTAGGGTGTAGTGGAGGATTCAATAAGCGAGGGTTAATTTTCCAAATCCAAAAAGGTTTTTGGTCAAGCCGGCTTCTCCCTCACCGTAGTTCGGCGTAATTCACAGGTCCCTAAGTTACCAGACCACTCCGTACTCCTGCGACGCCTGCCCTAGAACCTTCCGATCATCAAAGAGTCTGCAAATGCATTAAGGAATACTGCATTGTTAGAACCATCAAATGAAATAACGCTCAGCCAAACGGCATCACCTTGGGAGGGCCCGCATTGCAGCATTCGAATGCCGTTGGCGAGCAAGGCGGAATTGCAGGCTCAGATTGAGGTCGACAGTGGCAAAGTGATGGGACTCTGCCATCTCTGTGCATTGTATCAAGCACTTCATACTATTGTTAAGAAGCCTTCTTTACAAACCTTCCCTATTCGCTGTCCTAAACAATGCCAGAAGGGTTCGCTAGCACGAAGGTTGAATGCACTTCGCGGGCCGTACCGCCAAACTCATGCTCCGTTGCCGGGATCGCCAAGCGCATAAACTCCGACGTGGGGCGGCCAGGCTGCTCCCCGTATTTCCAGCCTTACTCTAGGCGTTTCTTGTCGACGATATCCCGTGAGAGGTTGGTGCCGTGGTCTCTGCTGCCGCCCGTACGATGTTCCTCCCATCTCTAGCCTCACTCACTTGTTTCGCTCTAACCTCAACGTCGATTCCACCGCGTCAAAAAGTCCACGATTTCACTGCGTCAAAGAGTGTCACGGTTTCACCAAGTTCTTAACCATCTCACTGGAGATCTGATCCGGAGAGACCCAGCCTTGCGAGATGTTTCATCTCTCTCGTTATACGACATGGCTTCCAACTACACTCATGAGAACCCATGGCTGCTCGCACGCAGCCGTTACATGGAAGACCTGGATGAAGAGGAGAAGAAGATATTCGCAACCGCTTCGCTGGAGAATATCTTCTACAGTGCCAGTGCAGCACAGAAAGACTACGAGGAGATGAGCAGGTGCCGGGCTATCTCCAGAAAGCTAGAACCCCTTGTCGGCGCAATAGACCAGTATGGCAAGGCGCTCGATGTATACTCTAATACATACTCTCTCGCCATGGCCCCTCTGTGGGGTAGTATCAGAGTACTTTTACATGTTGAGTCGAGCCCCGACCAGCTCTCTATACTGGTCAATATACTGTTTCAACAAGTGAATGCTGATATATACCGAGATCAGATCGCCAAGTCATTCGAAAAGTACTTCAAGAAGCTCATAGACATGTTCGAGAGAATCGGCGATATCCTTCCGGCGTGCGAAGTCTACCAATCTCTGTTCCCTAATCACGGCGGACTGCTGCAAAAAATATCGGTGGTATACTTGGACATCATACACTTCTGCATGGACGCGAAGACAACCTTTCGAAAGCTGAAGAAGTCGACGACTGGTAGGGGGTTATATTTCTACCCGGGATACTTGGACTGACTTGTTGTGATAGTTCCCTTCATTTTGAAGTCGCTATGGAAGGATTTCGGCGCGGAGTTTGAAGAAGTTTTGACCAGATTTCGAAATCATGTAAAGAACGTCAGGGAAGAAGCCATGGTGTCGAATATGATAGAAGACGCACACGCACGAGCCCTGGGACGGGCAGATAGAGAGGGAAAGGAGAGGCAGAGAAAGAGTAAGCCTTTCGATGCAGAGAGATAGACGGACATTGTTGACACTTAACAGTTGAAAAGAGGAACTTTCTGTTGTCGCAGCTATCATCTCTGAGCTATGCCGACAAGCATATAAAAGAGCGCCAACGACGTCATCCCGGAACAGGCGTTTGGCTGACCAAAACCGACGAATTCAAAGAGTGGATGACAGGAGACCGTTCTGCTTGTCTTTGGTGCTATGGAATACGTAAGTAAGCTTGCAATCGCCCTGCTTAACACTCTCTCGGTACAAGACTGACGTTGAAACCCTTCTAGCGGGCTCGGGAAAAACAATCCTCATGTACGTACTTTATTCAGCCTTTCTGAATTACATAGGCGACTAACTGATATTGATCTAGGTCGTGCCTCATAGATATGCTGTCCATGGACATTGGCAGGAAGGACATTACCATCCAGCGCTTCACCAGTGAGGACATTATCGACAAAGATATCACCAGTCAAGATGCCGGAATCGCCTACTACTACTGCGATTTCTCCGATCCCCAATCTCTTGAGACACGGATCATTCTTGGGACAATAATCAGGCAGCTACTGGATGGGATAAACATCTCCAGCGATTTAGAGCAGCAGATGGACCAGTTATACAGATCAGATACCAGGACTGTAGCAGACGATGAATTGGTTGCTCTACTTTTTGCAGTTGTCAAGCACCTCTCCCAAATATACGTCTTCATTGATGGCTTAGACGAATGCAGAAAGGAAGAACAGATTACAATTTTATCGATAGTCAATCAACTGGCTCGGTCTACTCGCCCAGCAGTGAAGACACTAATAGCAAGCCGCGAAGAGGCTATTATCTCAACGTCACTGAGTGGAATTCGTCGTCTCCGAGTTTCAGCGGATAAGAACTCAGCTGATATCGCTTTTTTCGTCGAGGAGACAGTAAAGTCGAATCTAAAATCTGGAGCCTTAACAATTCAGGATCCCTCCCTGCAATCCGATATTACATTGGCGCTTAGAAATGGTGCCAAAGGGATGTAAGTCGCCAGCTCTTACCTCTACTTAACTGAGCTCTGCATAAAAGACTAACTGCGTCAGGTTCCTGTGGGTTTATTTCCAGCTTGCCGACCTTTGCGATGCTGCATCAGATTTTGCCATTAGGGAAACTCTTCGAAACCTTCCAGAGGGTATGGCAGCAACATACGCAAGAGCATTGAAGAAGATAGGACGAAGTCGTATGAATACGACCCTAGCTCAGCGGATTTTCAAGTGGATTGTTTGCGCCAAACGTCCATTGCTCGTAACTGAACTAGCAGATGCCATCGCGTTCGGACCATCAGATAGATCATGGGACCCGACGAAAATTCCAGATCATTCGCGCTTAATTCAAGCTTGCGGAAACCTTGTGGTCCTCGATGATGATGGAACAGTCCGCCTTGCCCATCATACTGTTCAGCAGTTTTTACTTGAGCCACCTACGAAAGATTCGATCCCTGAATTCCATTTCCAGCAGCCGAAAGCTAATGTCGAGGCCGGAGAGATCTGCGTTACTTATCTGTCATTCTCGGACTTCGAAACACAGATCACTATATCAAGACCCAACAATCTTCTGCAAGCTAGCAAAGTACCCAGTCCAGCCGCGATTCTGGATAGTGTGACGTCTCCACTGGGCATCCGTTATGTCACATCCGGTATATTCAAGCTTGGGCAATATATGCGTACGGGTAGAGCCAAACAGCAGCCACTAACTTTGGACCTTGCAAAATTCGCTGAACTGAAGAAGCCGCCGCCCCAAAGCCTGGGAGAGAAATACCGCTTCTTAAACTACGCTATCGAAAATTGGTTAAGCCATACGTCGAACTTCTCAGAAGACAATACCATGTGGGAGTCGTTTAGGTACCTCGCTATGGATAAACCAACGGCATTTGACATCAGGGCCTGGGGCGATAGTAATATGTCGAACGGCTTACCATATATGGGGCTTTTCCGATGGGCTATTGATGCAGGACACGTGCCCCTCTTGAAGCTTCTTTTGCAATTACCGAGAGGTTCCGATCTCCATGCTTACTGCCGTCAAGAGTCCGAGGAAGATCGATCCGTTGTGTTTAATGCATCACGTCGTGGCCATGCGAATGTGATCGAATTTCTAGTGAATCAAGATTGCATTGACGCGAGAGACGGCAGACCTCTTGTCAAAGCGGCGGAGAATGGAAACGATTTTGCAGTACGACTTTTGCAGGAGCATGGACTCTGCCTAGACGCAAAGACTGAGGCGCTGCAGATAGCAGCAGCGTCGGGACACGCGGCCGTGATGCATGTGCTACTGGAGAACGAGCCTCCTCTTGACTTGCAAAATGGATGGGGTAAATTCGCGCTAGATGAGGCCATGAAAAGGGGCTCTGACGGGGTCCTGACGGTGCTACTCGGCAAGGCGGCTAGTTTCGAGGTGGCTGTAATCGATCTAGAAAAGGCATGGGGCGGGACTGCGCTGCATGAAGCCGCGAAGAGAGGTTTCAATGGGTTGATAAAGCTGCTGCTACTGGAGAAGGGCATTGGCCCGGACTCCAAAGATGGATCTGGACAGACGCCGCTATCGTGGGCCGCGGCGAACGGGCACGAGGCCGTGGTGAGGCTGCTGCTGCTGGAGAAGGGCGTCGACCCGGACTCCAAAGATAGGATAAATGGTCAGACGCCGCTGTCGTGGGCCGCAGCGAACGGGCACGAGGCCGTGGTGAGGCTGCTGCTGGAGAAGGGCGTCGAACCGGACTCCAAAGATGGGTCTGGACAGACGCCGCTGTCGTGGGCCGCGGCGAGGGGGCACGAGGCCGTGGTGAGGCTACTGCTGGTGGAGGGCGTCGACCCGGACTCCAAAGATACGCCGCTGTCATGGGCCGCGGCGAACGGGCACGAGGCCGTAGTGAGGTTGCTGCTGCTAGATAAGGGCGTCGACCCGGACTCTAAAGATAAGTATGGTCGGACACCGCTGTCGGCGGCCGTGGAGATGGCCACGAGGCGGTGGTGAAGCTGCTAAAACCAAAAACTCGAAGATAAATCTTCCCACCCCCGCGCTACCCTCCATTATCAGGCTCATCTCTCTTTCTTCTTAACTCCAGAAGATAGCATAACCATGACTTGGTTTTACTATTCTACCCTTATCTATGGCTTTCGACAACCTTCGTCGCGCGGGTGCAGGCTAGTTTTCGATAGATGCGATAAGCCATCGATAAATTATCGTTACTAAGGGCCGAATCGATAATTATTGATAATTATCGATAATAGCTTGGCATTTTCCTTCTAGTTAAACTTTAGGCGGTTATTACCCGGGAATGCACTCTGTCCGGGAACTTGGCACCTAAATTTTAGACGGCTGTTGCCCGGGAAGGCGCCTGAACTAGGAACTTAGCCTCTAAACTTTAGGGGTCGTTACCCGGGAAGGCGCTCTACCTAGGGGCTTAGCCTCTAAACTTTAGGGGTTGTACGAGGTGTCGATGATTAATCGTAGCTTTGCAAAGGTTTACCGTATGTACGGCAAAGATCAGGCTTATCGTCTGCACGCGCGACACCTCGTGCAACCTCTGGGCAATGACCTCTAAAGTTTAGAGGCCAAGCCCCCGTGCAGAGTGCCTTTCCGGGCAGCTACGTCTAATATTTAGGGGCCAAGCCCCCCGGATAGGATGCCTCCCCGGGTAACAACCGCCCAAAGCCCAACCAGAAGGAAAATGCCAAGCTATTATCGATAATTATCGGTAATTGCCGATACCGATTATTATTCGATCTTAGCGATAATAAATTATCGAAATCCAGCCTGTCTGGCAGTCGACCAAACCCGCGAATCGGCGTCAGGGTTTGAAGGTATCAAAGATCTGGCTATATGGGGCGGAACTGCGCGCTCTGGATAGCCCCCACCTCGATAAGTACTGGGTCCTGCGAATGCGAGCGAGCCTTTAGCAGTGCGAAGAAGCTCATTACCCCAGAGAGGAACTCTCTAGGTGACAACATAATCGAGGCATTGGAGTGCTTGAGAGCGTGGCGGAATAATGGTTTGATCAAGAGGCCCTAGATTGAGGGCAAAATGTATGCTACCAGTGTATTCTATAGTCAAATCTACCCATCTCTACTCCCTGGCAGGCAATTTCCTAATTTGGCAAGTGTCTACCACCTGCAGGCCTCAGGCCGGCCGGCCTGTTGGGGGGATTGTATAACATGAAGCCACCTTTATTCTGAGTCATGGCTTTTAGCTTGATTTCCTTGGTGACTGTCGCCCGAGCATGAGCTTTGGGGCTAGGTTAGCCTATGATTTTCAGGCAGACTTTGGTTTTGACCACAATTGCCAACGTCGAGAGACACCTCGCACACACGTACGCCAGATTTGTATGTCGAAAGATTCCACCTCCCCTCACCCTCCCCTCAGGCATCTTCGCCCTCTTCCTCCGATGAACCAATCATTTTCGCCCTTAATCAGCTGTCCTGGTGGGCTTAATTTGTCAACTCTAGACGACGATGCGCGGGTGCCCAGTTTTGGGACCTAATGCGGCCCGAAATGGGAACCCTCCGAGACCACCACACGCACACACGACGGCGAGGTTAGGCCCTTCACTCTCGGAGTATGCTGAAGATGAGGCTTTTCCCCCTTGAGAGGTGCTCCGCCTCCTCGTCACTCGATAGAAAGCCTTCCCTTCTCCCGTTCTCCTTCGCTCTACTCTCCAGATTACCTAGCCTTTATCCCAAACCCAGATCCAGTACTACGGTAAGCTCCCTCTCTTCCATTCCTTTCCTTTCTGTCCGTGTCAATACTTTACTTTTTTGCCACTGCCCATGAGACATACGCCTGTGAGATACATGCCCATGAGGTACACGCCCATGAGGTGCACACCTGTGAGATGCACGTTTGTGATGTACAAGCCTATGAGATAGGCGCCTGTGAGGTACACGCCTATGAGATGCGCGCCCCATAAGACATGCCCATGAGGCGCATGCCTATGAGATGCACGCCTATGAGGAGCATGCCCATGAAGTGTATCCCCATGAGCTGCACGCCCTTGAGATGTACGCCGGAAAGGTTTTGGGGAAATCCAGGTCTCTCACCTTACAAATGGTGGTGTGGTGGTCGATTTGTCGAGATCTGTGTTGCAAAATACGAATTTGGTGCTAAGAGATAAAAGGTCCCTATTAGCCGCCGCACACATGGGATACCTCGGTGGAATTTTATCGAGAAAAAAAAAATCGTCCTCGGGAAGGCTCGAACTTCCAACCTCTCGATATATATATAACTATAGTGTGTTAGCAAAGGGTAGATTTGGGGGGACAACGAGAGAGTTGGGAAGACCAAAGTTGGGACGAGCGGGGAGGGACGAGGGCAGAAGATTGACGAGCAGAAGGAGAGAAGGCATTGAGACGAGCATGAGGGACGGAGAGAACGGACCAGTCGAACTAAATTCTTAGTACATTGTACGAAATGAACGTGGGCATAGTTCATACCGCGCTAACCAATTGCCTACATTCGTTAGTTTTTCCTTAACAAGCTGACTTGTAAACTTACGCCACGAAGACCCAAGATGGGCAGTCATGCCCCGCCTGCACCTAATTTGAATGAAATTGACATTGTACAAAATATTAAGTTGAAAAAATCCCAATAATCCGGGTGTGAACAAGCTCCATTTCGAAGGAGGGATACTACAGTCCTTTACGATATTTAAGCAGTGATTTGATGTTTTGAAAGCTGCAGCGGGCAAGAGCATGTTTTATGATGTACCTACACGCTTGCAAGAGACTTGGAGCAGAAATGATGTTTCGGTAAGTCTCACTTTTCCGCACAAATATCCCTCGCGCTCTTAGCCTCAGATGTAAATTTCTTAAGGGCTCTGATGATTGGCAGCTGTTCGCCGGAAATCTATTGCTCGCAACGCAGGTACATCAATGATGCTTGGCCCCGAACATGGCCTCGTTCTCATGACCAAACCCGATACTAATGCGCTGTCTCCTCCAGATGACATCTACTGCCTCTTACGAGTACCTACTACCTATCCCCTGCCTCTTGACTTCGCGGGCCTCTCAAAGAGGTACCTGAGACACCGTGCCGTAGGCTGCTTTGATTCCTTTGCGGCTGCCACTCTTTACCTTAGCACGACAACCAGCTGCCCAAAAATTGGCAGTGGCGGAGGTTGTACATTTCACATATCCAGTAATAATTTCCTGCAGAGAGCACTCTGCGTTAAAAGTCGGGGGTTTGAGCCTGGAGCACAAGGCAAAGACTGTACTCGAGAATGCGCAATTTGCACTGCGTCAGACGAACATATCTTCCCATGTCTGCAGGGGCAGTATAGCTGAACGAGCTAAAACCTGGAATGACGCTGGGGGTTCAAAATCTCGTTGAGCGCTAAGACATCGCTGATTCATGAGGTTGATCTTCGGGCCTGCTTGAACGCCCGAGCCGCTGGGAGCAGATGAGCAATCACATGGTATCAGGCTGAACTCATTGACTTTGTCCCTCCGATATCGAATGACTGATGCCTAGCAAAAGCTCGCTGCTTGGTGATTCCCCCAAGAGGTGATACTCGGGGATTGGCCGTCAGCGCCGGCCCGAGCATGAGGAAGTTTGTCTGTCTTCACGATGTCATCAACGGCTCCGGTCACTGCTTCATTATCTATCTTCATGCCTATCATTCGATTAGAGTTACAAACATTCGTCGACATACACAACGCGTATCCTATCCGCGCACAATTGAAGCGTGCGCATCACGTCGCCGGCATACCTGACGAGCTATATTCCGACCTTTCTCGCTGATGCTGTTTTAGCCCTAATCCGGAAGTACTTACCGCCTGGGAGTCACAAGTTACGCATTACGATGAACGCATTTACTAATGCGGCTTTCTAGACTTCGATTCCTACCTGACTGAAGGTACAATGCATTAGTGCGAGCAACAGCTTGTTGCTATTAGACACTCTTCACCGCCAAACGCCAGAGTTTCTAGCACTTGGCCAGGAGATATTTCCGACCTGGTACCGCGACCTGGTGTACCCCCCGCGCGCCCACAGTACCAAAGGGCCACGGCCATTGGACCCTTACCAGCAACCACTTGGGTACACACAGTCCAATAACCAGCCTAACTTAATCAGTCCCTGGCCAGGCGAGTTCCGTATTCAAGATGTCATTAATTTCACTCGTTGGCGAGGCGACAAGCAGCAATATAATGCGACATTGCTATTCTACCCCAGCTTGCCCGACAGGGAGATCGACAAACACAGTCACCACAGTTCAAGTGTGGCCTACGGAGATGATAGCATTATCCCTTCAGGTCGCCCTGAGGGCCGTTTCCTTACTGTGACGCCACGTACGCCTTCACCAACGTTCGGATCATTCACTGATGTTGGTGACCTACAACCAGCCGGCAAAGGCAAAGGCAAGACGTTGCATAAACGCCAGATCTCAGAGGCAATCCCTAGCACTGAGAGGGATGAACAGGCAGTGACGAAGGTGGGTACGTCAAAGGAAGGGACCAGCATTGGCTTACGCCCGCGCAAGCCAAAATCATGTAGCTAGCAACACCATGAATATGCTCAGACAGTGAATTTCATAGCTTCATACAAAGAGAAAGAAGGCGATCAGGGAAAGAACAACAAATACAAATGCAAAGATTATAATCCCATGAACAGGTCCAATGGCACGCTGGTCATAGAGGAGATAAAACCAGGACTTGGGCGGTGGACGAGGGTAGGGGCAGGAAGATAAAGGGGGAGGGGGGAACTGCGAAAGAAGGAAAAATAGAGAGACTCGGTGCATAAACCGTCATATTGCAAGACAGATCCATCGTGAGACCAATGGATGAAAGACCCATATTGTGACAATGTCTAACCTCTGAAGGCCGTGGTTGGTAGAGAGGCATTTTTGATCATTCGTATCGCCTGTCAGAAGTGCATTCATGAAAATGCACCTACCAGCCTCACTTCCATTTCATAGAGTGCCATGTCACTGGCTCTAGTGTATATTTGGTCTTCACGCGCTTTCTAGAAAGAGTTCAGCAGCCCTAAAAGTGATCCGCTGAGACGTCTTCAATGGTATCATTGAGGACCTCAACACTACCCAACGCGCTGTGAGCTCTACCCATGAATTAGCAGCAGCTATAACCAAACAGATGCATTGACACATTTGCGCGACATCAGCCATGTCTCCAAGAGTACTCCTTTGCTAGAGATGATTGACATGGCTACTGGTATGCTGGTGACTTCTTCAATGCCTGCGGGCCGCGGTCAGGGCTTCTTGACCTACACCACTATAAGACTCGTAGGAAAGCTGGCCTCTCTCAACGCTTCCAATGGGACACGGCTCTGGTCGCCCACGAAATGGGTAATTTTGGCAAACATTCTCGTCGCTTCAATGAATTATGTAGTCCAGGCGACGTCTCCCGCATTCGGTCTGGAAAATGAAGAAGCTCCGATCCTTGGGCCTGAGACGAAGACTGACATTGGCCGTATGGGCAAGGGCGCTAAATGCGTTTTAGGGTAACCCGTTTGAAGTGCTCGACTTGAAGCAGGAGCATCATATTTTGGCCAACCGGCTTCATGACAACCTTCCTTACCAGTGATATTCGAATTCCCTTACATCAAGGATGAGACACGGCTTCACTTGGGATTCGTTCCTAAGTACGTGTTCAGCATTGCTCTGGCAGTTTAGGTGCCCTTTGATCGCAATGGCTTACGCTTTCCGCAGTACACAACGCTGGCTCACAAGCTTTGTGGGGCTCTATTCGTCCGCGGAGCAAGATCAGGCACAGCATCGTGAATCATACAGCGAGTCAGGTGGATGCTGTCACAACACGTGATGGCCAATCCGGGCATCGTCGATCTATGCGAAATGAAGATCTGCTCCCCTGGGACAAGGCCTAGTAAATAGAGATTGCACTGGGAGGTTACTTCAGTCGACAAACCCACAAAACCACCCCATAGTTCCCTTGCCAATGGCGATTTGGGGAGCTCCAGCTACGTAAGATAGTCTGAAGCGAGATAGATGCGCGTACTGTGTCCACAGTGTCTCACGTCTACATGAAAGAATAGCTGAACACTGACGCCAATGGCTAGAACTGTGTTTCTGATAGCCGCCCTTGGCGTGGAAAACAAGCTTTGTCGGAACAGTATGAAACTGGGTTCCCGAAACAAAAACACAGACGGAGCTGGGGGGCAAGTGTATCGATAACCATCACTATCGATATCGGGCGACCCCGTGCCGTAGTGAGACAAAAAGGATCGAGGGCGTTTCCAAACACCCGGACACGGGCCCCGGAACCTGGTCTTTGATGTCAGCTTCAAGGGGAACTTGTCAGTTCTGTCAAGCCTTTTAGGTGTTGCTAAAAATGAGAAGGCATAAAGAACATGCGATTTAGCTTTCTGACTGATGAATTGTGGCTTCAATACTTGCTTCTAAATTTGTTTGATGAGTGATTTTTCGCATGCAAGAGGCCCAGTGATGATCAAATGATGAAAAGTGGCCTGCACAGCCACAATACAGAGCTGCCAAGTCTCAACCTCGGCTTCGGCTCCTCCGCCACATGGAGGAAAAATAGAGTTGCTCACATCACGGGGCAGCTGCGTAGGAATGACCTCGTTTCTGTCATCTGATCTCACTCTTCGTCTGCAAACATTTTGATGGATACAACTTGGCGCGAATTTGACTACTTCTTGACAAAAGACATCACGAGGTTGTGTCACATGATAAAGATTCTTTACGATTTGCGTGCTTCGAGATGGGTGTTCAAAGCTTTGACCCAATCATTGATCGCGGCAGGGATCTCAGCCATTCCGTGGTACGAAGCTTTTGCCCTAATCCACGAATCCGCATGCAGAAGCAGCCCAAGAGGCAAAACCACCTCAGCTGGGATCCGTCCGCTAACTTGGCTGACTCTTGTGACATTTGCCAACGACTGGCTCTCCTTCACTTCTCATCACAACCATCGTCAAACGTTCCCGGCTTTTACGAAAATCCTCCCAGAGTCTCGACTGGCCTTCGTTCAACGGCTTCTCCTGGAATTGCCCCCCGCCCCCGTATGCACGCGCAGGGAGCACTCATCCTGCTTCCCTCGCTCACCCTTGATTACCATGAGAATGGCTGGCTCAGTCAGCTGGGTCTGGAACTCCACAGGAGAAAAGACGCTTTCGTGTGGCGCCAACCGCGGATATCATCATTGTGTTTCTCGTAGATTTGAAACGTGTACTGGTTGACGTGAAGCAAACACAGCTTGTCCCTTTTTGCGACAATCCAAGACTTTGAATGTTTTGAACATCTTCTCCCGTCAATCTGTTAGTCTAGTATGCTTCAAAGCCCGTCTTGATTGACTTTGGATCTTTTGGTGTGGGCGTCTGGAGGCCCGGGAGGGCAAGTTCAGTCGAAATCATCTGGGCGCTTTGTCCATCTAGGGGCCTTTTGGCCGGTAAGATCAGGAGATTATTCGATGCGCCGCTAGACTTGCACTCGGGTAGTTGAGCTTTCTAGAAGGAAATGAGGCCCGTGAAAGCCTCATCTCAACGGCCTTTTGTGTCAATGCGCAGATCAGAAGCGCCACCATGGCAGCCTTGCAATTTCTGAAGCATCGGAGCAGCGGTGGAAGGGGCGTCATACAATCTCAGCACTCACCTACCACAGGGCGACGCTGTGCTCCCCAGGCACAATATCGTAGTGCGCTTAAGCATAAGGTTGTAATTGACAGAGGAAGCTGAGGCAGACACAGGGCTCCAGTGAGCAGCCGTATGCGTCTTTCTTTTCTTAGACGCAGGACTTTAGCTGCATAATCGCATTCGCCGTGTCTTGCGGTTTGCAGCGGACAAAAACGTTTCTGGTGGGGCTGAGGCTGGGGGGGGGTGGTGGTGTCGGCTAGTCTCGTCTTCTCCGGTCGCGCAAAAGCTGGGAATCTGCAACCCCATCCTCCGATCCACACCTCGCCTCAGCCAGTCGTGGTCGGTCGAGAGCGACGCTTTGCCAAAGGGGCTAGAGAATGCAGTGCACACGTGCAGTAGTCTCGCAAAGCACCCTTCGTACGCCTCTGCGCAAGGACGTAACGCCCGTGGGCTCCTCCCCCGATTCCACCATTTTTTGCCTTTGGCCCAGGCCAGATGGGCCCATCGTACGCTTAATTGTCCACCGCGGCCGCCGCCAGCCTATTACATGCCGTAAGACTCACTTTAGGCCTCTTGCCTCTTCGACTTTGCTATAAGGTACACCCGTCCTTCCACCCCCACTCTTCCCTTTGCCCTTTCTGGTCACCCTTCTTCCGACCTCCACCCCGTCGTTCACCACCATCCTCCTCGTTACCACATCCTCGACCAAGGCGCGCACATTACTTCCCTCGTTGGGACCGCCTCGCACTTTCTCCCCCCCCCCCTCTCTGCTCTTATACTCTCCCGGCAACACTCATTATTCCATTTCGCTTTGTCGACCAAACCGAAAAACATCCCTTAGTCATAATGCCAACGATACTATTACCTGCTTCTGCCGCTGCTTTTGCACAAAGGTCAACATGCAACATCGTGCTAAGTTCCAAAGTCGAGCCTTGGTTGACGGCCACACTCAAGAGAATAAATCGGATAAAGCGACCTCTTAACAGTGTACCGCAACACACGCGGTGTCTGACCGAGACCCTTTCATCTCCGAATGCGATATGGACTCTGTGCTCATTGATGCTCTCCAAGGCCCCAGACTCGGACCTTCGAAAAGACTCGAATCCGTTAATCGAAGCCTTATTCAACTATCAACTCATTCACATCGAGGCATATGTCGTACATGTCGACATGGTCTCACAGAACGAGGTCGCTTTCAAGCTAACGCCTGAGACGATCGAGACGCTTGTGGAGTACCATAAGGAGATCTTCTCCATCGACACTGCTGCCAAGACATGGACCTGGTCTGAGAAGGAGATTCAACTCAAGAAGTTACAGGAGGAATTCGTGCAGGCTGCGAACAAATTCATCTACCGAACGAGTGCAACGGCGCTAGAAGGACTGGAAGAGGACGGTGCAGGCGAACTATTATCCGGCAGAAGTGACGAAGTAAGAACGGCCATCATGAACCTCTTCGTTCCATTACTTCCACCTCCCCCGCGGGTGGTCGACATCGTCCGCCCTACACCACTTCTCCCTAGTTCATCCGGTGCCGAACATTGGTGGCCATCCCAACATTACCAGGTCATGCACCCAGCGCCCGTCGAGTCTTGGAAGGTTGTTCCATCGACTCCAAGCCCGGTCTCATCGTGTGATTCAAGTCACAACATATGGGCCGGTGTAGGAATGAATGAGATTCAACTTCCATCACCCACACCGTCATTCAGCCAGCCTTACTCTTCGGCCGCATACAGCGCACCCCAATACTACAGCAGCGCCCCTACCTATAGCTCTGCCGCGTACGGCTCGCCGCCCTATAGTGCACCAACAACGTCAGCATCACTGATGCAACTTCCTCTACCTAGCATGTTGACGCCGCAGCCGTGCAGCACAGCCGCAAGTATGGGAAGCTTCGGTTGGGATCGTTACCAAGAGTATGCCATGCCGTACGCCGCCGCAATGTGACTCTCTCCACAGACCACCTCCAACTTCGATTCTGCCTAGTGCTTGAATAGAGGCATTTGGCGCCTACGGGCAATTGCACCTTTTTCACGATTTGACATGCGGTTACGACTTGAGCAGACGACACCGCATGCAGGCATTAGCATCCTCGGCATTTACACACGGAGTTTCTTTTTGATCGATTTAGCGACTCGGGGATATACCACTTTGCGAGAATATGGGATATAATCTCTTAGTATTTGCGTCGTCAATCAAGCGTCTGGCTTTTGTTTCCTTTGTTTTGGGCTATTACGCGCATGGACAGCGGCTGGTCGGCTACTTGGAAGACAAAAATCCCTGGGTGGATCGAGTCCCGCATTTTTTCCTAAGATCGGACGCCTCACGGCACCCAGTTGGGTACATTTGTTGGGATTTTCTTTTCTACGTCGTAGTGGGGTTTATTGGGGTTGGACGAAACGGCAAGACCCTTTCGACGACTTTTACAAATCTCACTCGTCCTTCTGTCGAAAAGTGGACACTGGCTATTCACTATCTTCATGGTTGGACAACGACAAAGGGTGGTCTAGCGACATCTGTGATGTCGCCGAGGCTACCTTACTGCAGCGCAAGGGACGAAGAGAGCAAGAAGAAGAAGAAGCTGCTTTTGCTTTCGAAATCACGCCTGTGGCGGGGTATAGAGGGAAAGATCTGTGATCTTTTGTCTTGCAAAACGGCGGACTCTTCTAGCAACTCTACGCGAGATGCGATGTGGTCTATAGGGTCATCTCCTATACTTCAGACTGGCGCTGAAGACGCTCTCCACTGTGTGGTAGAGAAAAGATGCTGGACATGAAGCTGTGCTTCAAGAAGAAATACATACCAAAGTAATAAACAATTGAACATCTCCAAGCTGTCGGCAAAATCTTCCGTCTTCCCTCGCACAGCAGGTCCGTAAGATTGAGTGAAGCCCAATCTATTTCACACCTTTTACTAGCCTTGAATAAAGTCCTCTCAACAGCTACTTTGATCCCGTTTCTTCTACATTTGCGTTTCGCCGCTCTCGGACGGCAGGTTCCTCTCAATCCGATCGCCGAGCCGTTTTGCGCCCCAAGGAGGTGCCCCTAGGGTAGTTACTATGTTACAGTAGTCCAAAACGGCTTAATAAGAGCCTGCTTGCCCGCAAATGGGGCATGATGACGTGCCATTCACCGCTCAAGCGGCCGTAAAATAAGTAAACGTCGACTGCGGCGTGCACCAGGCTCTGGGATGTCAGCAATCCTTACAAGTAGTAATCATCCAATTGCTAGGATCAAACGGAAGTCTTTGGCAGTGAATTGTTAGGAAGGCCTCGCAAAATCATGCTTCCACGAAGTTAAGCTTAGTGCAGTTCTTTCAACTCCCAACGATCCAATCCCGCACTGCAACTACAAACTAAAGAGTGCTCTGCGCTCTGCAAACTGCTTCCGAAATGGCAGCCTTGCACTCTGCTCTGCAGGCCCTGTCATCGCTGAACTTCTCCGATGTCCCCACTAGCCCCGACGAGCTCGACGCCTACCTCTCGGACCTGTTCACCAAGAGCGAGCTGATATTAGAGTCTGTACCCATACCACCTCCAGAAGATGTCTCCACACGGCCACGGTCAGCGGCTGTCACATCTGTCGCATCCACCTCTTCCGAGATGTCCTCGTCCTCGGTAAGATCCTTACCACCCTCTCCGGAGCATGCCGCATTACAAAAAGAGTGGGGCAAACCTATAAAGATCTCTGGCAAAGATAACCCACTGAATATCTCGGTGTACAAGTGTAACGGTAAAGATGGACGAGGGGCTTGGTTCGCAAGGAGAAGTGTCCACGAAGGCCTGGGTTTTACACGCTTCAAACGAGGACTAGAGCGGGAATTTCCCGAGAGCATGAAAGTGCAGGGTGCACCGGGCGAAGGCAACATCAGAGGCATTGGCGGCGAGAGGAGGGTGGAGGATATTACCGTGGATGGGAAAGGGCGGATCGAGGTTTACCATCTCTCAGCACAGTTCCCGGGACCTACCGCTCCAAGAGATTTTGTCACATTCCTTGTTACATCTTCGAAAGCCGTGAAGGACTCGCACAGATCAGCAATACCGGAGCTGGCTCCGAGACACTATATGATCATTTCGAAACCATGCAATCACCCGGAATGTCCACCGAGAGACGGCATGGTGCGAGGACAGTACGAGTCAGTCGAGTTTATCCGCGAAGTCCCACGGCCTGTGAAGAAGACGTTATCTTCACATGACATGCAGCACTTCAAGAAGGATCGCAGTGGTAGACATTCTCCGAGTCTCGAACAAGAAGCATTGATGCGGCGTGTTGAGAAAAGGCTGGACACTGCTCCATATCTTCACGAGAATAAAAGTGCGGACGATCTACCACCCCGTGGAACCTTGAATGGTGGTACTGTTCGCCACGTGTCTCGCTCTCCGTCTGGTCGAGCACGAGGTGCCACCGTTGGTGTCCCTGAAGGCCATTCAGACGGTAGACACCATTCGATCTATGATGACTATGACCCAGAAACTAATCCTGTAGAATGGATTATGATCACAAGAAGTGACCCGGGCGGCGGCATCCCAAGATTCATGGTTGAAAGAGGTACTCCTGGAAGCATCGTAGCCGATGCTTACAAGTTCCTCAACTGGGCGACTCAGCAGGATGTGCCAGTAGCACCAGAAACGAGCCAGCAGCCAGACTTCCCTACTAACTCTCGCGCAAGCTTCGAAAGCTGGCGGGCTAACGGTACCTTAGCTGGGATACGTGAACAAGAACCGGCAGATGATAGAGAGGTGTCTCCTCCGGAGGGCACCGAGAGGAATGTGCAAGAAGCCGAACCACCCGCTCAGAATAGCTTATTTGCGAATGCCACAGGAGCCCTATCTTCTGCTATAAACACATATGCCCCTCAAGCCGTCCTCGATCGTCTGAATGGCGCCTCTACCCCAAAGCCAGCCACCAGTCCCTTCCCACCCACTTCCGCAGACGCTATGTATGAAGACAAGGACGACGCAAGTTCGACCATATCCTCAACATCCTTTGCAAGTGCGGACTCGCATCTTGGCGATACCGACGAGTCACCATCCATCTCATCTGGTCTCACGTCGCCAAGTAAGGAGAGAAACGACAAGTCTCCACTTTCGCCCCACGACAAAGAGCTCTTGAAGCTGGCTGAGCGACGAGCTGCCTTGGACAAAAAACTCGCTTCCTCACGCGAGAAGCTGATCAAGGACAACGAAAACCAGAGCGCCAAGGAGAGGGAAGCGCTGAAGAGGGCCGAAGAGAAGCATGAGAAGGAACTCAAGAAGCAGGAGGAGAAGTACAAGAAGGAAGTCGCACGGCTGGAAGCGAAAAAGGAAAAGGAGGCGAAGAAGATTGAAGAGCGAAAGAAACGGCTGGCGGATAAGGACGAGAGGGTACGGCTTACGAGGGAACGCGACGAGGCGAGGGAGGAGCTGGAAATGTTGAAGAAGGAGCGGGAGATCTGGCAGAAGCAAGTTGGAGACCTGCAGAAAGAGAACACGAGGTTGGTGGCTACGGTGGGGAAATTGGAGGGAATAAGCCCGAATCCTGTGAAGGGCATCATCGACGATGAGAAGGCAGGTAGGAGCAGGAGTGTGACTGCAAATAGTTTGCAATGGGGAAGGAGTCGGAGTGCCAGTCTTAGGAAAGTGACTCCACCATTGAGTCCATAACTTAATTGGACCCGATTGTACAGTTCTCGTGGATGACAGGAATGATATGTCAAATGTCTTGGGCAGTTGGAGAGATGAAATAGCGTTCATTGTCACATAAATGGCCGTGTTAGGCATGGAATGTACAAATCTATCATTGTGGATGACAAACCTATGCAGCCAAATCCCAACATAAGATTTTCTAACTCCCCTTTGTGACCAGCAATTTGGACGACCAGCCTGTCCTTAGTGTTATACTCGACCATGGAAGCTGGCGGAAAATCTCCCGACCTAACCCTAAAAATGTTCCACTCACTTCCGTCCCTCCCTCTCTCACAACCCACTACTGTTTGGCGTTTCTCCGTTTCCCATGTTGCACCTTACATCATATTCTTAGGCCTCGAGTGCAGTTTCGCCTACGTCAGAGTCTGAAATGGAAAGAGCGGCCCGCTGTGTTCTCAGGTAGCAGGAAACACTGGTCCAATTGAGGACCAGTAAGTAGAAACGATGCAGGCCTTTGGTAAGGAATGATTTTCCGTGCTTCCACCCCCGCCACAAATACAACGTGAATATCATTTGATAGCAAAATGCTGTACCGGCAAGCACTGACGCAGTCGATGTGGGATTGGACAGTCCCGAAGAGTAGGAAGGTATGAACTCATTGCGCTACGGTGACTTGGAGATGGAGGAGGCTGATTTTATGTGTTTGATTTCGGGCAGCCGAAGTTCGACCTCACACTCAAGGTTTGTGGATTGTCATTCGTTTTCTCACTCGACCTTGAATTTTACAATGCTCCTTTTGTGATTTTGCGGCTATGTGATTCCGACTTTCAACTTACGGCTGACCTAGATTGTCGACCTCAACAACGTCCCCTTAGTCGTCGGCACCAGCCACGTCAAATGGCACCTCCCGTCCTCCAACTCCGCCGAGCACCGCGGCCGTACGGATAAGGTGCTTATTCGAGACCACAAAGCCACCTACGATTACAAAAAGGAGCTGCCTGTCCGGTTAACCGTGGATAAGTCAGGTATGCTCGAGGAGTGTCACGTGCATTTTGAGATTGTGCAAGATTACGCCGAAGGCCAAAAGGGCGGGAGGGTGGTATTGGGTAATGTGAAGTTGAATCTGAGCGAGTATGTGGAGTGTGAAGGAGAGTTGCGGCGGAATCCTGATAGAGAGGACTTTGTGGAAGAAGAAGGAGAGGGCATCACAAGGAGGTATCTTATGCAGGATAGTAAGATCAACAGCACCTTGAAAGTAGGGATATTGATGAAGCAGGTCGAGGGCGAGAAGGATTTCATTGTGCCGCCGTTGAAGACTGCGACGGTGTTTGGTGGCATTGCGGGCATCGTCGCGACTGAAACGGGCGATCCGAAGGCGGTTGGAGATCGCGGCGTTCCAGGCGGGGATATTCCGCCGTTAACAAAGAAGACGAGGGAGTTGACCGAGGCCCAGGATATGTATCGGAGGACGCTGGCGGCGACATGGGCGTGCCAGAGCGGAGAGTTGCCGCCGGATAAGCTAGTGGAAGATCTGTTTGCGGGCGGAGATGGTGGGAGTATGAGGCCGCCAGAGAAGATGCATGGCTGGAAGAGGGGCAAAAACGCGGGCGGGGATGACGCGAGCAGCACGAGCGATGCGGAATCGAGGAGGACAGTGACGCCCACGTTTCTGTCACCGAGCACGACGGATGAAGGATTTAGGAACGGGCACAACCATAGGAATGCAAACCGGAATGGGAAACAGGAGCAGCAAGGGCATCGCAGACATGGTACCAGAAGTGGTAACGGGAATGGGTCCTCGAACGGTGGATCGGGAGACAGCGCAATTAGTGTGCGCGGCAGCATCGAACAACAGATGCCCGAGTCGATGAGAGGACATGGACCCCGGCACAGGGATCAGAAGGAATACAAGGAGGTGACGGAATTCGACATCAGAGAAGACCTGAGGAGTTGGATCGTCATGGATCGAGGGGTTGGTGGTGGACTGGGAGGACCGAGGACGAAACATGGTTCTGCGCATGTAGACCAAGCCTTGCTAGATTTGGAGGGCATGTAGAGGAGATGCATGGTTAAAACAAGAGTCAGTGAGTGACTTGAGGAGTACTGTTTTGACTCCCCTTTCGGTACCCGAACTCCGTTTGATACTCGTGGCATGCTTCTCTCTGGACATTTCATTCTCAGCATCAAAGTCAGCTTTCTGCTGCGACAGCTCTCCTTTATTTGGGGGCGAAGCCACCTCCTGGGGTACCGATTTTAGGATAATGCCTCAGGCATAGAAGTGTCTTCGTCTTGAGTAACTCAAAAGGAAGAAATCAACCCATTCGTCTGCAATATTTGTAATCCTTCGCATTGTACACTACAAGTTGCAAGTCCCCAGGCTGCAGTAAGTCGGTGATGTACTGTAGACGCAGCCCCCAACCCCCGCAACCTTGCGCGAATGTAGGACGTAGTTTTTAATGGCTTGTTAGAATTACTGGGCGCAGAGACCAAATCGCTCGATGGATGGTATTCTCAGGGCTCTCACAGGTCTCCGGACGCCCTGTACAGAATTTACGTGTCCTGGTGCACCGCCTCTAGAGATGTCAAGGTTTTACCTCGAAGCGCGCGACCCGGGGTGACGAGGCTGCGCCTCACAATGCCCACCAAGTGACAGGCTCCGTCTCCCCTACTCACCGTTGATGTACAGGCGAAGAGCTATTTGCTATTTACCCTCTGATTACACGTTGGACTGCCGACCTTTTACGGAATCAACATGCCTCCCAAAATACCCCAAATCCGCTCCAACTTCAACACTTCAACCTCTCCAGCTGAATTCCGCTCCCAATTTGCCCACCCAGGCGACGTCTTCTCTATCCTGCTCCTCCTCGGCCCGGACGTCATTGCGCAAGCCATTGCCCAACTCGCCGGCGGCCTACTCTGTCCCGTGACGTTCAGCTTCGGTTGGGTCGCCTATGGCGTTGCGGCGCTTGTGTCTGCAGTCGGCGAGAATAAGCTCATGCCGGATGTCACACGTGGATCAAGCAGCATTGTTATCAATGGAAACAACGGTTACGTGAGGAATAACAACAGTTGGGTCATTGAGAGGCTGATTCGGGATTATGAGAAGTGGATGCACCCGGATACGGAGGAGGCCGTGGAACTGAATAAGGATGAGAAGTTGGAGGCCTTGCGCCTGAAGGCGCAGGAAAAGGGTAGGGATAAAAGCTTGCTCAAGAGGCCGCCGCAGGCTGGGTTGTGTATCGCGGTCTACAAACCCTCGGAGACTCGAATTGCTGGGCAGTTCGACAAAGACATGTTGTATTACAGTGGACTTGTGATCGCAGCATTCCAACTCGGGATCGCAGCTATACCATACGGTTTATTTGGTGACGAAGGCATATTTATAATCACGATAGCTGGAATTATTTTGTCGTTCCTATCTGGCAGTTTACCCCAGTGGAAAAAGGAGAAGTGGGCATGCCGCCGAGATACGAATAAGCATGTGATCCTCACCAGAGGGAATGGAAGTCAGCACGCCATCATCGTCCTTGGGAATGGACGCGGGCTCGATTTGGAGGATTTGGCAAACGGCCCTGCTAACAACGACGCATCTGCGAGCGTTCAGACGAGAGTTGCGAGTATCGGATTGGCAATCGCTTGGGTTCTACTTCTCATCGCTGCCGCCGGCCTGAAGGAGAATAGCTGGTTTCTCCTGGCCGTTGGCAGTGTCGGTATGCTGCAAAACGTCGCTGTGGCGGGCTGTGCAAGACATCCGTCAGCGCTTGGTGTTCATTTGGACTTTGTGCAGGTGCTTCGCCATCACAAGGTCATGGATGCGTTGTATGAAGTAGAGAGAAAGCATCCTGGTCTTGGGGCTAATATGCGGGCAACATTTTTCCCTGGAGACCTCAATACGGAAGAGAAGAAAACTTGGGAAGCTTTTGCAGCCAAGCGTAAAAGGGGATGCTGACCTAGATGTCTAGCTTCAACGGTCGGCTTGGTGATAATTACATGTCAACGTTATATTCGATCCATGAGTCTCCAGAATTTGCAGCCTTGTGCATGGCAACACCGTGCGTAATGTAGAAGCCGACTCAAAATGTCGAGAATCTGCTATGACTGCGAATTGCGAATCATCTACGTTCAGATCAAAGCGCCATGACCTTTCTAAACGATCGGCATCCAGTCATCAGGCGCAGCCTCAGCCCACATTCTGTTCAGGTGGGTCGGAAAGCAGAGATATCTGAAACAGCAGACACCATATCGCACCTCGACAGTACTTTCCCCTGCATCAAGTCAGCATCCTGCAAACCTTGTGGAGGAGTAACCCAGTTAGCTCGTCTTGCACCTTTGTTAAAGGAATCGTTCTCACATTATCATAAGCGATGGTGGTAGTTCTCCACAAAAAATGCAACAAGTAACGGTGTACTAGCTTGGACACGAGTTCCCGTTTCTTGAAAGTCCGAAGTTGGGACGAGACTATTATCGCTGGACTCCAAACCCCAGCGTGTTCCTAGACACCTGTGAACGTAAAGGGGAAGGTGTCGTATCTGAAGAGTCGGCACACAATACTTCAGTGGTGTGTTGTATTCAAGTAGCCGAACTCGCCATCATCCACGTAGGACCCACAGTCAATGAATCGATAGGTACATGGTGAGACATTACTTAAATTGAGAGCTTTTCCTGGATATAGACTCGTTGTGGCCGCTTTGATCCGGTACTCAAAGGAAGCTCCCGAGGTCATCTCACAGCGTTGGAAGCATGCTGTTGATATGCTATTCAAAACGCTCGCAGGAAGCGGATGAGTGTCAAGGCGTGGCCCATAGCCTCGGCCAAAAGACCAAAAGACTAGAATGATGCGATTCATTGCATCATGGGCCACAACCGTATGATATGCCTTGGCTGGCATGACAATGAGCTGCTGCGATAGTTCCAGCGGCCCCTATTAAAATCTACTCTAGACAGAACAATGTTATATACCGTATTCCTGCTCTTCTCTAAAACTAATGTCAACCATGCAACCTTCTGTAGATGAAACCACAAGAGTCATGGTCTGCTTCTCCACCCCCGTGAGCTCGACCTTTTGGCCCGCTGGTAACCGTATGGCGGGGAACTGCTGAAGGAGTCGGACCACTGTATATGCGGCTTCAGTAAGTGCGAAATCCACTGGAAAAGGACTTCAGTCAGTATATTTTGCCACGATTCTTTAGGTTGAGCTGCAACTTACGTCCAAGGCAGATCCTGGGGCCTCCATTGAAAGGGAGGTAGCCCCATGCTGCGTTGGTCTTATCACGGTGCATTGGCATGTCTTCGTCCCATCTCTCCGGGCGGAAGAGCTCAGCGTCCATGCCATATAGGTCCGGTCTCCTGTGCATGGCGTATACGGAGTACGCCACCGTTGAGCCCTTCGGAATGAGCACCGGAGCTGTCCGGTCTGGGCCCCCGCCTGTTGGAAGTACGGTAGTCTTGTTGGCTGTACGAGTATTTATAGGAACAGATGGGTACAGTCGTAAAGTCTCTTTGAGGACGTTCTGAAGGTAGCCCATCTTTCGAAGGTCTGTCCTTGTAAGGCTCGCTGGATCAGAGCAATTACGATTTATTTCTTCTCGCAGCTTCTCCAGAACCTTTGGATGACGAACGAGCAGGAAGAAAGTCCACGTAAGCAAGCAGGCTGTGGTGTCTCGACCCGCTACCAGAAGGTTGATAATTTGACCTCTTAAGGCATCACGATCTGCTGTGCTCTCAGCTACAACGTCCAAAAAGACGCGGCTTTTCTCGGAGCTGCGCGACAAGTTGCGATCGATGATCTGATCTGCAAAATAGTGCACATCGTTACAGGCCTTTCTGAACTTGGACCCTCCTATCATCCAGTAGAAGTCGGGAAGCCGGAAGCGCTTGGTCACGAACTCCTGAGCTGTATTGAATGCTTCGCCAAAGGTTTGCTCTCCAGCGGACTTGGGTGCTTTGAGACTCTTCACTGACTCGCCAAAGAGGAATTCTGTTGTGACATCGAGCGTTAAGCGGAAGAAGAGAGGCTGTAGATCAACCACACCAGACTGGCTGGACAGGATGTCGATTAGGTCATCCACACTTTGCTTGAAGACGCCTAAATTCTCGTAGTGTTTGTGCTGAAGCGGTGATCGTAGCAACTCTCGAGAATGCTTCCATGCCGCACCTTCTTGAGTGAAGATGCCATCACCAAACATGGGAAACGTGATGTCTCGACGTCGACCCATATCGAAGTCTGTTCGACGTTAGGTGACTCAAGGAACAGGGGTACAATTGGGTAGTTGTCGTTGAGATCCTAGTACCTTTGAATTTCGTCGAGAGCAAGGCTTCGAGATTGGCGGGTTCAATTGTGTCGAAGGCTGTTGTGCCAATAAAGACTTGTTCGATAGTACTTCCTGTTTGCCTGAAATGGAACATAAAGAGCTCCATCAAGCGCGACTCTCTATCGCCACGGAAGATCTGCTCGAGTCGATCCACGCCCCAGGGTCTCTGGTTCTGAATTCGAGGCGGTGGTAGACATCCATGCTGCTCCGCGAATAGCTTATGAGCCTGCTGTTCGTATGAGCCTGCATTCCGTTCGAGCACAGGCGGAGACGTACCTGGCGAACCTGGTAGTTGCGGATAAGTCTCCGACAATAGAATATGATAAGGATGACGAAAGCAAGGAGGGAATAATACGACTGGGCCATGCTTGAAGGGAAGGTTGTAAATTGCAAACCAAGCTCGCTGCTAGGAACCAGACCTAAAGACGCGGAATAGCAAGCCTAAGCCGCTTGCTTTTAAGTTGTTGCTCGTGCCAGAAAGACGAGTCCCGTCCCGAAGGGGGGGGGAGCCCGAAAAGCCGGGGGAGGTCGGCTAGGGCGGAACTTGATTTGCTACCGAGACTACTAGTAGCGCTGGTGGCTCGTGCTACCCGCCGAGCAGAGAGGCTAGTGTCTCACATTGGGATGGCTCGTTGCCTCGAGAGGGTGTTGGACTGAAAGTTGTGAGACTCGAGTGTGACAAAGGCTGCGACGATACTATCGAGGACATGGCTTGCAATCCACATTTGGTCCATCAAACCTGTCCATCTTCCTTAAAGCCACTATACCTCCATCCCGCCAGCCATGCCCCAGCGAATGCACTGCCGTCGCCGTGACGAGCGTTGCTCTTAGCTACCGCTCTGGGCATCATGGTTCTCCCCCGCGGGGTCTTAGCAAGATAAGGAATGGCCATCTCAGAGCTCACTGCGCCCACCACTTTCGAGTCTTCGTCGAGTGCTGCGACAAAAGCTCCCGTTGCTGAGTGAGTTCCCATCCAAGCTTCATCTTGTCACTTTCTCCGACTTATCCATACTTGTAGCATTGTTGCCGTTCATGGCATCTTCGAGAGCGGACTCGAGGCATGGACGGACACTAAGTCAGGCATCCTGTGGCTCCGAGACCTTTTCCCACACCAGCGATACAACGTCCGAGTTCTGGTCTACCACTACAATGCCGAAGCCTTCTCGTCTCCTGGCGAGGGGTCCGCTGATCGAATATTGCCATTCGCGAATAGTCTCGTGGCCGAGCTTTGCGCGGATCGCCATCTCGCAGATGCATTCAAGCGGCCTATCATTTTCGTGTGCCATGGTTTCGGAGGCTTACTTGTGAAGCGAGCACTCGTATTCTCCTCCACGAGACGTGCGCAGGCCGTGGAGCACCTTCGCTCAGTGTTCGTATCTACACACGCAATCGTATTCCTGGGAACCCCACACAATGGCGTACGGAAGGAGAGCTTGCTTTTACGGCATCAGCATCCGCCACTCGACAGCCCGGGCCCAAGCCAATTCATGTTAAACCTTCTGAGAGGATCAGAGATGCTGCAGGAGATCACCGATCAATTTACACCGCTCATGAAACGGTTCGCTGTCTATAACCTGTGGGAGCAAAGGAAGACCAAAGTGGGCGACGTGAGCACGTATGTTGTTGAAGAGGACTCTGCAGCGCCTACGTGGGACAATGCTGAAAGATGCGGTATATTTGCAACTCATGATGATATGATCAAGTTCTCGGACGTCCACGATCATGGCTACCGAGTCGTTCTTGAGGCACTGGCGCGATATATCGCGGCTGCGCCTGCTTTGATACATTATAGATGGGACAAGGATATGGAAGCGCTGGAACACGAACGGCAAGTCGAAGCAAAAGATTTGTTAAAGCCACCGCTCCCATACTTTATGTCCGATGATGGAGGCAAGCCCAATCGCAACGAATGGTTTATCGTCCCACGCTGCTCCAGTATCTACTTTACCGGTAGACGTCATCACGCAAAGGTCGTGCGGGAGAAGCTAGGTCCAGTCAGCCACTTGGACGAAGCCAATCGACACAGAATTTGTGTTATATATGGACTCGGCGGTGCCGGCAAGACCCAGTTTTGCTTGAGATATGCAGAAGACAACAAGTCAAGGTACTGGGGCGTGTTCTGGATTGATGCGAGCAGCGAGGAGAATGCAGAAACTTCCTTTGCCTCCCTCGGCCAGCGAATGGGGAAAGGAGCGACCTTCACAGGTGGGATGCATTGGCTCTCCCAATGTACGAAGCCATGGTTACTCGTGATCGATAATGCTGACGATCCTGAAATGGATGTCTCGAAGTACTTTCCTGTTGGAGGCAGCGGCCACATCCTGATCACGACTCGCAATCCAGGAGCTGAGATTTATGCCACAGTTGGCCACCTCCGCTTTAGCGGCTTGGAGCCGGAAGATGCCGTCAACCTCCTCCTCAAAACCGCATTTCCCAAGGATGAATCGCCTTCTCCAAAGTCAGAAAGCCGACAGACTGCACAAAAGATTGCATCTGAGCTCGGCTACTTAGCCCTTGCACTAGCCCACGCAGGCACGAGTATTCGTCGCAATATTTATACATTGGAGATGTACCTGAGGCACTACCTAGGGCATCGGAAAGAAATGATCACATCGAAGAGCATTAGCACCGCTGACCAAGCTAATATAATCACGACTTGGGAGATCCCGTTTCAGAGAATTGAAAGTCGCAAATCTCTGGAGTATAGGGACGCTGTGGACTTGATCCATATATCCGCATTCATGCACTTCGATTCCATACCTGAGGCCGTTTTTCAAAGACCCTGGGACGGCATTGAAACTGGGAAGCGGCTCCAAGACTCCCCAGGTCCGGCCCAAATTAGATCGGAATGGGATGAAGGGTCTCAATTTCGGCTACGAACAGCGCTGAGTATTCTTTACAACTACTCCATTATCGATCACGACACAAAGAAGGGCGTCGTGTCGCTGCATCCGGTAATTCAGCGATGGGCAAGGGACAGACTCTCCGAGGCAGATCAAAAACGCTGGCTAAGTGCTGCCGTCGCTGTACTTGCGCAATGCATATCTCCACTCATGGAGGCATCAGGCCAGAGATTTCGGAGGTCATTGTTGCCTCACATCGAGGCTTGCTTGCGAGCGCTGAAAGCACTGTTTGGTAAGGTCGGTCCGGATACCGTGGAAAGGGCGGTAGAGATCGAGAGGTTTGCCTGGGTGTTTGCAGAGAATGGGCTTTGGAAGCGGGCACGCACATATCAGTTTGACATCCTCAAGTTCAGGACCAAGAAGCTTGGCAGATTCCACGCGGACACAATTCAAGCACAGCGCAGTCTCGCGCAGTCCAACTTCAATCTCTTCGATATCATCCCATGCATTTCGGCCCAACGCCACATCCTCGATACCCACTGGTATGCGCGCCCCTCATTCGCAGACTGGATGACGTGGCCACCTTGGAAACCAGAACATGTTCCCTATTGCGTTACTCTCTCCGACCTAACACTCTCCCTCTGGTTCGCCGGGAAACTAGATTGGTCCAAGCGAGCCGGCGAACGTGCCGTCAAGGGCCTAATGAAGCGTCTGGGCCCCGACGACCCCTTGACCCTGACCGCCATGTTCAACCTGGCCCGCACATACCACCACCTCTGCAACCAGCGCGCCAGCCGCGCCTTGCTCGTCGAAGTCCTTCGGAAACGCAAGCGACTCTTTGGCCCCGACCACCCTGACACCCTCATGGCGCGTAGCGAGCTCGGCATGAGCTTCTGCGTCGCTCGAGAGCGCCTTCCGGCCGCCGAGCGGCTCGTATCGAACGTGCTGGCGGCCCGAAAGAAACTCCTAGGCGAGGAGCACGCGTACACTTTGTGGTCGATGAACGACTTGGCCAGAGTGCTCACCGCACGGCAGCGCCCTCACGAGGCCATTGCGATCCTCGAGAAGGTTGCTCCCATCCTTCGCCGCACACTGGGCGACGCGCACCCCGGCATGTCAATGACGAAGGCGAATTTAACGCAGGCATATGTGCGTGCGGAGCGATGGGGCGAGGCAGAGACACTGCTCAAGGAGTTGCTGCAAGTTGTCTCAAAGGACCATCCAGACTCGATCGTTGCCATGTTAGGGTATATATACGTGCGGACGGCAACGGGACGTATGGAAGAGGCGGAGACGGATTGCCTGAAGGTCTTGGACGTCATTGCGAGGGAGAAGGTTTTGTCGGCAGATAGTCCGCGGACGCTAGCGATCGTGGAACAGCTCTCGCTGATATACATGAAGCAGGAGCGGTGGAACGAGCTTGAGGCGCTGAAGGCCAAATACCCATCTATCAACCAGTCGGGCAAGCAGCCGTTCAACATATGGTTGGTTTAAAGGACTCGGACGAGGTGGACTAGGCCGATGGATTGTGCGGCATGGACACGGACTAGCATAGTAAGTAGTATCTGTAATATAGTAGCGTTTATACCCAAAGGTCGAACAAGAAATCAAGCTTCAAAAGACACCCTATGGAACCAAACAATCGCCCAAAGTCTGGCAAAAATGCTTGTGCGGAACATCGGAGCATGCTGAAGAGGGTTGGTCTATGTGCCCGATTTCCAAGCACCAGCCTCAACCCATCATGTTTCCCATTCCAAAAAAGTGTGCCTGGTTCCAGGTCCCAGGATCTTGTGTGCCAAGACGTCAACTTTGTGCCCCAATTTAAAGTTTGCGGGCTCGTCGATCATTTTATACGGACATCTATGGCATTCCTTGGGGGGCGTTGACGATCAACACTGCGAAAAAAGGTAATTCTATATGTTCGATAGGGCCATTCAGAGCGCCTTCATCTGCCTGAGATGTCAATCACGCCTCCTCAACCAGCAAACAGCACGCCCCTCCTCGATCCGCCTTCGACAACCGAAGTCCGCTGCGCGATGGCAAAGTACTGTAGTCGCGAGAGTAGAAGAGGAAGACGATGACAATGATGATCATAAAAAGGAGGATGAGGATGCAGAAACCAGACACAATCGCTCCGACATCCCGCATCCCACGCCCGAGCCCACGTCTAAATGGAAGAAACCAAGTCTAGACCAACACAAGGGAGCGTACAGAAAATTCCACCCTGACTATGTGGCTGAGCTAGGGCTTTCTTCTCTTGGAAAACCAGCGGAAGTCTTGGTCCTGCAACCTCGAGATCGTCGCATACCGAGGGTGCCTATTGAAGATGATCGAGAGAGTGAACCACATTTGTTGGAATCATTGCAAGCCGAAACTGCCCCCCTCGACCCCGAGCAAGTCAAGCAAAACATAGAGCAGATTAAGAAGCATTTTGGTGATGGTGGTCAAACGCTCGATGAAGCTCGATGGAAGGAGCTCAGACATAACCTTGTGAAAGGATTCACGCATGTTCAACTTCTCGATTACATACGCCATATGGAGGAGAGAATGCAACAACCCTCGAAGCAAGCAGGCGAATCTGCTGATACATCTTCATTGACCCCACTTTCATCCCAACTCTCGCGCATCATCATTGAAAAGCAGGAATTGAAGAGATCGGGGAGGAATAAGATCAAAAGACGGGCAGCCATTTCAATCATGAAAGACATCTGGGGTTTCTCACTCCCGGCTGGCGAGGAAGAAGCTGAGGATATGCAAAAGGTCACTGTGTCCATGTCACGGCATCATATTGGCGCTCTCAAGGCTCATGCTTCACAACCATTCAAGAAGATTGCAGAATCGCTCAAAGTGAAGATTGACATCTTCCAGGACAAAAGCCAGCTTGGTGTTTATGGAAGCACAATTGCTGTAGAAGAAGCAAGAAAGGCGTTAATATGCATGAGGAGTCAGATAACGAGCATGATCATCGACTCGGGGAAAGCGAAGCATCTCCTACCTATCCTGCGGGACGGAAAGTACGAACAAAGGCTTTTGGTAGAAGTCAGACGCAATAGGCCGGTCTACGTCGAAAAGAAGAATCACAGCAAAGGATTTCCTCAATTACGCATTTTCTATCATCAAAGTGAGCGAAGGGAGGCTGAAACAGCTCGCAGGGACATACTTCTCGCTGGCCGGAGACTCGGACCGAAGCCTTCCATTTCCGCCTGGCCGCCACTCAAGGAGAAATCGACATGGCTAGTCCCGTACACCCCTTGGCAGGCCCTTCCGTGGTGGGAAAGACTGAGTAGCTGGGGACGCTGGGGTTTGCTGCAGGAAGCAGATGTGAAGGCTGCAAAAGAACTGCCTGCCAAAGTAACGCTAACGTCTGCATTGCCCAAAGAAGTGTACACGTTAATGTCTGCATCCAGTTCCAAGTTCGATTCATCGAAAAAGAAGGGACGCATCGTCCAAACGTATGCGGCGCTTTTTGGCCAAGCTTTGTTCCGAAGGGATATCAAGTACCCGTTGCCGACGGTCCTGGGACGGCAAACCAAAGAACAGCCCAGTATCCAGCACTCTGATCTCAAGCTGCCCGGCGCAGCCCCAAGCATGGTGACCGATATTCCCTTGCTTGCTCACTTCCTCGCTGCATGCAAGCCCTGGTCAGCCAATTCAAGCTCTATTGATGGCAGAATGCAGTCGACGCCGAAAGAAGAATTCTTACATCGCCTACATTTTCTTCCTGCGGCTGCCGAATCAGGGTCGCCCCCTCTACAGGTCCATCTACAAGGTGATGACCTACAGCTTGGACTGCAACAGCCGCTTCGTATTCACAGTATCTCCGCTGTTTTGGAGGAACGCTCTCATTTCATGTTGCTTCCGGACTTTCCTTGCGACATAAATTTCCAGAAGCAGGTTTTGTATTATTTCTATCGCACTGGTCTGAACCAGAAGGATCCGAAGTATACTCAGTTTAACGATCAGTTCCTGCGCTACTTGAACCAGACGCAAGGACAGAAAGTTCCCCGTTTTGCTCCCTTTGTCAAGTTGAACCTTCCGATCGACTTTGTGAAGCGTTTCACGAAGTTGACCTCTATATCGCCTTCGGTGCTGGAGAAGAGCAAGCCGCCAACAGATAATTCAGACAATGCATCACCAGCAGCAACAGATCTGGCCGAACCGACTCCGAAGTCTGGCTCTATAGAGTACATGCTAGCTGCTTCCGAGACAGTCGAAGTAGCATCTTTTTCTCATACTGTCGCCAGTGGTCTATGTCTGGATCACGTTCACTTTTCCGCGCTGGATGGGGCGCAGAGCCGACAGGAGCTCCGGCTGGCTGAACGCCCGTTTCCGGATATACAGGCCAGCGCGATACAATTTCCAAAGCTTTTCGACAGTGCATATGGCTTGGCGTCTTGGTTGGGGGACCCAAAGCTTTTGAAGCACCAGGCTTGAGGTGATGGCTTCGTTGGAACCTTATCTGGTGTTTATATTCTGCGTTGTGCCATGGAACGTGGACGTTGTAGGGGGGGATGAACATTATTTGGTGACAGTGGGCTGAGAACATATGTGCACAGTAGAGAATTCTCAATTGAATAATGCTATGTGACCAACTACTTTTTAGATTCTATCTTCTGCAAGTCATCACCACCACATACCATGCCCCACCACTCCATCTGGCCTGACAAGCTCCAAAGTGAGACTGTCCGTCCTTACGCGGCACCGCTTATGCTCCTTGCCACCTTCGTCTTCATAGAACCTGTGTTTCCACTACCCATCATGCAGCAAAAGGTCCATCATCAAGTGGTTGCACGTATGTAGCACAAACAGATCAACCACCTTGCCGTCATTCTGATCCGGTCACGTCATGGCGTCCTCGTAGTCCCACTCTTTCGACGCCTCCCATTCTAGCAGCCTGCAGTACCGGCACAGCACGCCCGAGCTTTGAAGACAGCTTCTCATAGAGCTCCATGAATTCCCTGTCCCATTTTTACGAGGCGAGAAGATCCTCCCCTGGCAGGGGGAAGATGACGAGGTGGAACGGGCCGTTTGACGGCATGTCGTCTAGGATGTTAACTATCCAGCCGTCAATGTGCCGTATCAGTTGCATCAGTAGAAGTCTCTCTCCCGGCGTTAGTGGCGCGTCGGACTTTGTCTTCAACGGCCGTTCTGGTGTACTGTGAGGCCGCCCGCAATAGCCGCCGCTTCTTCTCGACCAAGGGCAACCGGGTTGGACTTGGCTCTCTTGACACGCGACCAGGCCACCAGGCGTGCATTCTCTACGGGCCAAGCACGCCGTTCATCCTCCGCCAAGGCTCTGCAAAGGCTCTTCGTCGATCGGTTAGCGAGTCATACGTTCATGGCCTGATGTACGGGGAAGCGATGTCTTTGCGAGGCAAGCAGGGACCGCCAGACGAGATGTTTACTATCGAGTGATTAAGATTACATATGCAATGTAATGTAAGAAAGGTGTCTGGAAAAGTGAACCATACTTGATCCGCGTGGGTTGAGGTAGGCATGAATAGAAGATAAAGGATAGAAAGACCTAGACTTGAGCTAGGGAGAGATCATAAGAAGAGACAAGGTCGGCTCTAAGGTTTATGATGGGGCTTGTAACAAGCAAGGCGAGGTTTGGATACATTCTTCATTGATTGGTTAAGTGTACACTTGCTTCCCTTCACAATCTATGATCAGTTGAACACCGCCTACAATATCTTCTTTCCCATGATATTGATGTCGAGAAAAGACCGAGACTTCCGAACAGTCTGGCTAGCTGGCGGGGGAGCGAAAACGGGCGCTTGCCCGTATGATATGTTCGACCCGTACGGTGGATTGGGATATGGTGATGAGGTAGCTGTACTCGTTGGTAGTATGTACGGCGAGGGAGGTTGGGCGGGCGGAGGAGCCGAGTCTTGAGAGGGATAGAGGTAGGGAGAATGTGGAGAATGGAAGGAAGGATTTTGCCAGCCAAACTGGGGTTGTTGTTCAGGTTGTAGTTGGTTGTACACTGGACCAGAGCTGTGAGGGTATGGAGCGCTTGTTTGAAAGGGGGGCGGCTGTTGGTAGCCGTTGATCGAACTAGAGTCTTGCACGTGGGGCGAGCTTTGTTGTTGGAGGTTGGCTCTAGGAGGAAGCGGCGGTGGTGACTGTCCATATGAAGCCATGGAATTATATGATGAGCTTGAGTAGCCTTGTAAAGACGCCGGAGATTGTGGAATAGGAGGGTACGATGATGGAGTGTAAGAAGGATTTGGAGATATAGCGGGAGACGAGGCATATGTTGGAAGGTAATTGGAGGGTGGGCTTTGCGTAAGGGGAGGCGGCGATGCGTGCATGATCGGAAGATGGTCAACAGGAGCTGTGGCATTGATCAAGGTTGCCGATGCCTGCGAATTGGGTGGAGGACAGTATGAGTTGATCTGAGCATTAGGAACTTGTTGAGCAGGATTTCCAGAAAATTGAGGCGGTGGCGGATATGTTGCAGCGGGGTTATGTGCATGTAAACCTGAGTTCTGGTATGAAGCGGCATACTCTGGAGGAGGACTAACCCGAATGGGAGAGAATTGTGTAGTCTGGGATTGAATAGGAGATGGGGCATCTTGTACGTTCAGTCTGTTGAGAGGAGCTGAAAGGTCGCTGGGACTGGTCGCGTTCAAGTCAGGTGCTGACGATACAAAAGGCGGTGGTGCTGGCATAGGCATCATGCCAGGATTGTACGCCGAAGGAGGGCTCCAATGACTCTGCGGAGCTGGTCTGACAACAACTTCTTTGGAAGAATAATCGTCGATGGAAGCCCGGATCTGGAAGTTTTCTGTTACGCTAGAATGTCTGCTGGTAGTGTCGCTAGGATTGCTATTAGGTGATGTGGTAAGGGGTCCGGTCGAGTTAGGACCACTCGTCTCAGCAAGCTCTATTCTTACCTGTGACGAAGAGACATGTGAGAGGGACTCTTGTCGCATAGGTCCTGCCTCGTTGATGGCAGTAGGGTTGCTCGACAAATTCTTCCGTTGCTCGACTATTGTCGATGAAGTCGAGGACTGGAGCGAAGAGGGATCAACCTCTTTTTCCTCTTCGTCACTCGTAGGCGCAAATTTCGGTAAAGTGTGAGTCTGCAACAAGGTGGCAATTTTCTTGCGACCTCTATTTGTGGCTAGCACTAGAGGAGTTTCGCCATCTTTATTGGCAGCGTTCCTGTCAGCACCATGATCAAGTAGGCATTTGACCACATTCTCTTTATCTGTCCATACAGCTAAGTGTAAAGGAGTTGCACCGACGATAGTCTTTGATGCAGTGTCGGCGTGGTGGTCCAGAAGAAGCTCAACAACGGCGATATTGCCTTCGTACGACGCCACGTGCAAGGCTGTCTTCTCCTTTGTCGATTTGGCCTCTATCGGAGCACCCATCTCAAGCAGAACTCTCACAGACTCAGTTTGACCCTCATGGGCAGCACAATGCAGAGGAGTCCACTTGTCTTTACACTCTGCTCCAATGTCTGCACCATGAGCTAGAAGTGCTCGGATGGTTGAACTCTTGCCGTACCAGCTTGCATTATGCAGTGGTGTCCAGCCTCCAGTTGTTTGCACATTGACGTTGGCACCCCGTCTAATAAGCGCCACGACTGTCAAATCATGTCCAAATGAAGCCGCTATATGAAGAGCCGTTTCATTGTCCCCATAATCACGCATGCCTCTTCTCCAATCGCTTTTATGGTAATTTTCTGAGAAAAAATTGACCATTGCAGGCAGGTGTGTAAACACGACCCCGGCATCGCCAGCATGAAAATCAGCATTTGAAACCTTGTCAACAGACTCACCGCGATCCAGAAGCAGCGAAACAATTCTGTCGTCACCCGACCTCGCTGCGCTGTGAATGATAGGTTCATCATAACTATCCAGTTTGTCTTTAGGAACATTCAAGGCCCCCCGATCAAGCATGAAGACGGCCATGGAAAAATTGCATTTCATCACAGAGTACTCGATAGGGCGTATGCCGTGACTATCACGTTCTGCCAAGAGCTTTTGCAGAAGACCGCTGTTCTCCAGGTAGACTGCTATTGATAAGACTCCGAAGTAAGCTGCAAGATGCAACAGGGAGAAAGAAGTCGGGGTAGTCCAACGCCAAGCCCTTTTAGATCTTGTGGAAATCCAGTATGATTCCCACCATGTCCGCCGAATAGCTGACTTTGGCGCGAAGAAAGGCGAGGCAAAATTCAGACCGTTCAAAGAAGCGTGGGACGCATGCTCCGCCCAATTGATGACGGCATAGGTAAGAAGGGGAAATTTCGCGAGGTACTTCTGGTCCGAGTCGGCCAGTGTTGATCCTTTGGTGGCCAGGACTTGAACCGCGCCTTTTGCTAGAGAGCCACGCTCGAGATAAGTTATACACGCTTGCGCTATTTCTGAATGTGTGGCCTCTTCGCTCATGTGGAATTGGCGTAGCCTAGCATCTTGTCGAAGTGACGAACTGGGACTAAGCAAGAAGTCCTTCGTCGATTGATGTACCAAGGACACCTCTCCATCACGAATAGCCACAAGGTTCCCACACAGGTCGATTGTTTGCTTGAGAGAGTTACGGTTGACAACAACTTGTGCACTTAGTTCAACGGCAATTTCCAGCTCTTCGAGCTTCAAAGGGCGCACCGCAACAACTATCCAGCGTAGTATGGTAGCAACGAGGTATTTCGAGCTGTCAGGGATCGAAAGAAGCGTCTGGTAGTACATGTCCTCGACTCTAGGGGGAAGATGGCCGAGGTCTTTGGACAGATCATCGGATGTTGAACTCTTCAGTCTCTCTGCAGCAAGCGCTACCCATAGGAAGTTTCCTTCTCCTCTCTCTTGCAAAGCGGTTGAGATTGAGGCCATTGACGCTGTTGAGCTTCCAGTAGCCATTGATACTTCTTGGGCCTTGATGTCGATGAAACTCTTCAAGTCTGAATGGAAGTCGTTGCTAGCCTCTGAAGATAGCTGTATATGTGGGAACCCGCTAAGTTCTCTAGAGAGGGAATTCGGTCCATCTCGACTGGCAATCAACATCCTTAGATCCGAGCCTTGAAGATTACTTGAGGCCACACCATCTTGTACAGAATCATCCGCGCCCTTGTCTGCAATCCGAGAGGTCAACCGAGATGTCGCATTTGGTATGGGTTGTGCACTTTCGAAATATATCCTTATCTTTTTCAAAAGGTGCTCAAGAGTGTCACTCTTGCATTCGTCCAGGCCGTCCAAGATGCAATAGATTCTCTTGGTACTAGTTTCTCGGAACATGCTTTCAAACACCCTCCATAGCGATTCCAAGGAGGAGTCTTTGAACATATTCTCTTTCTGGACCCGATATTCTTGGAGCAAGATTTTGATCAGGCTTTGTTGTTGCTGAATGAGCTGAAAAATCAGCCCTCGAAGGAGGCAGATGGCTGTGTTTCGTTTCTCATCCCGCCCGTCACAGAAATAGTATAGGAGGAGCACATTTTCGGATCCACGCAACCTTTGCTCGAGTTCCTGGGTGAGGAAGATGGAAAGCATAGTCTTTCCCATTCCAGGCCCACCTGAAAGCCACAAGAGGCGAGGGTATCTGTTCGCTCCACCATCCCACGTGATGTAGGTCTCGTTCTTGGAGATCCATGTACAAATGCCAGGTATTACTCTGCCCTTGAAACTGATATGCTTGGCCCGATCGTCGATAGGGTTGGTAAGGAAAAGTGCAGCAACGCATTCTTCGGCCTTTGCATCGGAATTCGAGCCCGCATCTGGAGGACAATTAGCACATTACATAAGTTTGGATGTTAGACTTACTGAGGATTAGATTGCCCCCAACGCTGAAGTTATTGCCTGCGACTGCGGAGCCAACGTTGCTGATGTTTCCGGAAACTGTGTTTCCATCCTGCCTGAGGCCTGCCATGCGGGCGCGCGAGGCTCTGAACGGAATCAAAGCAGCCGCGACAGTAAATCGTCCAGTCGAATCACCGGAGCGTCTTCGGCCTTCTCAGGTGTATAATTTCATTGTCATCACCAAGCTGGACTCGTGGTGGCATGATTGTATACCCTCAGCGCTTTGGTACTTTCTCCACATCTTCGCAGTTGCACCTGCATGAGGCCGTAAGGCTGTCCACTAAGAAGGCGGTGTTTTATTTGGGGGGTTGGGGGCCAGATCTCCTCTAGTGTCCCACCCCTGGTTGGAGCTGAATCCCGGCGGAGGGGCTGAATTGGCATCCAAACGGATTGTGCGAGGGATTCTCGACCTCAAAAGATATTTGGAAAATGATAGGACATTTGCACAAGAAAGATGCGTTGGCGTTGGACGAGGACGCAACTCGGAACAGGTGAGGTTAATTTTTGTCCGCGCCCTCTCTCGAGATGCATGCTCTGACACTGCACAGCTTCTCTACCAAGGGCTCGTACGGTCTGAAGAAGTGCAATGATCCGGGGCTAAATGTTGCCTCGATCGAGTGAGCCTTTCTGAGCGGAAAATTTGGAAATGGTTCTCGAATTAACTGCTGGCTCGCAGCGTTGTCTTCGTACACGGCCTGACCGGAAATCGCGAGACGACCTGGACAGACAGGGCCACGGGGATTTTCTGGCCGCAAAACCTCTTGCCTGAAGACCTTCCAACGGCAAGGATCTTAACGTACGGCTATGATGCCGACATCTTCCACTTCTGGGCCCTGGCTTCCCAAAGCCGCATTGGCAATCATGCCCAAACACTTCTGAATGCTCTCGCGCAACTGCGTGAGCGGACGGAGACAGTAAGTAGATGCTGCGATAGGTACAAGATAGAACTGACCGTTGGGTCGCGTCGCAGGATGAGCGCCCGATACTCTTTGTTGCGCACAGTCTGGGAGGACTTGTTGTTGAAGATGTGTGGCTGACCCTTCCGAGAAAAGCTGTGCCATGATGCTGACAGGGCTTCGAGATGCTCCTCGCATCCAAAAACAGCGCCGAACCTCACATGATGAAGATTCTCGAGTGCACCAAAGCGATCGCGTTCTTGGGGACCCCCCATTGCGGTTCGAACCTCGCAAGCTGGGCGAGCACCTTCAGCAACTTTGCCAATTTAATGAAGAAGTCGAACACGCCCCTTGTAGACGTTCTCCAGACGGATTCTGAAGTTCTAGCCCGCATCCAACAAGAATTCCATACCATGTTGAGGGCTCGCGCGGATGTCGGCAAACCAGCCGTGAAAATCTCTTGCTTTTTCGAAGACCTTCCTGTCCGTGGAGTTGGCGAGGTAGGTCAAGTCAAACCGTTGTGCTCTGAAGCTCACTTGCTAAATCCCTGATCTCCAGGTTGTACCAAAACATTCCGCCATTCTACCCGCTTATACCTCGATAGCCATTCGCGCCAACCATATGGACATGACCAAGTTTTCATCCAGTGAAGATCCCGGCTATCTCGCCGTCTCAACCGAGTTATGGCGATGGGCACGAGACCTGAAGTCTTCTGTTACGCCTATGCAACCAGCAACCTCCAACTACCCCGCAACAGCGAGTGCCCAGGCTCGTCCGGCTGGAGTCGAGCAGCATCCTCAAGGGCGGGCTCTCCTAACAGAATCTGAAGACAGAGTCTATCAGGGCGGAAATCTGATTCAAGGGCAGAATATTACGGGCACGGGAAAGGTATTCCAGGGTAACAATCTGAGATCTGATAGCGGGGATATGACTTTCAATTTCTGAATGCATTTTATCTCTAATCTTTCCTATCCCTGCCGTCTCTCAGCCGCTCGCTCATGCTCACATCATTCATGTAAGTGCTGTCTTCGTAAAGAACCCCGTTACTCGCTTTAAGTAGCCGAGAGAGCTGTTGCTTTTTCGAGCTGGTTGAGTGGGTATGCATTTTTGCGATGCGTGTCAAAAAGTGACAAGGTATGTGATAAACGTTGTTAGGGTTCAAGCTCGAGCTACGTTCTGCATATAACAGCCAAATATAGACGGTCCCAGGGACGAGGATATGGCAGAAAGGGAGCGGAAATGGACAACATGGATATGACTCGCCTTACGGAGAGGAGATCCTTGGACCTGGTCTCAAGATCGTCGTCGCGACAGAGTGTATGGCGAAGTATGCAGGGTTCCTAATAGACCAAATGTCTCGGCATCATTAGTCCTGCGTAGATCTAGCAGACCAGACGAGAGCTCATAAGATGAAGACGACAGCCTGTCCTCTCAACTCCTCCCTCCTTCTCGTCCTCTTTCCTCCTCACCCTCCCCGATCATCACCCGTCTTGTCCTATTCCTTTTCCCTCTTTCTCGCTCTTCCCACGGCCGCGTTCTCCTCCCTTATAGCCAAGCAAAAAATCACGGCTGAGGAGCTGCTCGGTTAGGCCGGATTAAACGGGTACAATAGAGCTGGAGCCAGTAACGGAACAAAACCCGCGGATCATAGAGTTCACACCCCCTTAGCCAGAGGCTCCCAACTAAGCGAGCCTAGTAAGGCCCGTAACAGGTCTGCGCGGTCAGATCGAGCGAAGCAGTCAAATTGACTAGCACTCGCAGGCGGAGATGCCGCAATAGCTTGCTACGAAATGCCAGCATTGATGGATAAACTTTGCAGCGCCGATTTGCGGAGAGGAGCGTATCAAGCGCAGCAAAAATGCCTTCACTTTTCTTCCAGTTAAGCCTCCAGGAAAGACGCGCAGGGATTGGGGAGTTGAACCATAAATTCCCAGGCGTCGTGTAACGTAACTGACCCTCCAACGGAATACAAACTTTTGTGCTGAGACATCGGGAGACTGTCCCTGCTCGGCCCCGATGTCCCGACGTGCCCGTCTCCGAGATGACGTAAGCGAGTCGACTACGCCCTTTATCGCGAACTCCTCAGGACCTCTCTTCGCAAAGAAAGGCTAGCTTCCCACTGTCCTTGCGGGCCCATGGTCCCTCAGAACCATAGCGTGGAGGCATCCAAAAGCTATGTGCATGTCCGCCATGAGTAGGTGAAAGATGCACTCGGGCAGCTGTCAGTCTTGGCCCGAAACCAATCATAGCCAAGATTAGATTGAGGCGCACTGTCGGCGTTCGGACGAGCCCATGCCCGTTATGAGAATCGTTTTTTTGAATACATATACTTGCCCGACCCATCGCCTCAGTAGTCTTATTCACGTTCTCTACAGTGTGTATCTGACCTTCCGCTTCGAACCTGAACTCCTCGCCTTTTGGTTGTTTCTTCGGTGGAAGGCGCGTTCTTCAAGAATCCTTCTACTTAGCCAAATTTACCTGCCGTTAACGCTCTCCACCCATCCAGACCGAAGACTTTACCATTGCCTTCTCAATAAGTCCGCGTCAGGATCTTAAAATGTTCGCCCGTCAGGGCCTGAGGGCCTCCTCTCTTCTCGGCGCTACCGCGGTGAGCGCAGGGGTAGCTTTGGCAGGGATCTCCTTCTACAATACCTCACCATCCATAATACGTTCAGCACACGCCGACACTCCTCCCGGCCCCAAAAAGGTCTTTCCCGCGCCCGGATTCGTCGAATTGCAACTGCATAGCTCGGAAATGGTCAATCACAACGTCAAAAAGCTAAAGTTCAAACTACCCGAAGACGACGCCGTGACAGGACTAGAGCCTATCTGTAAGCAAACAATCACTTCTTGATTTGGCAGCGCTCTGACTGACGGCACGTAGCCTCCCTACTCACCAGACACACTCCGGAAGGCGCCTGGATACCAGTCTTTAGACCATACACCCCGATCATTGACGGTATTTCGTCCCTGAGACTTAGCATGGAAGGTCCTATTCTGATATCTTGTAGATGAGCCCGGATACGTCACGTTCATGGTTAAGAAATATCCAAATGGCAAAGGATCCGGCAAGATGCACTCCATGGTCCCTGGCGAATCACTTTCCTTTAAGGTCCTTTCCGAGTTCCCCTACAAAGCCAACCAGTTCACGCATATGAGTCTCATTGCCGGTGGCTCCGGCATAACACCAATCTACCAGCTAATTAGAACCGTTCTTCGAAATCCTACAGACAAGACAAAGCTGACGCTGGTCTACGCCAACAACACAGAACGAGATATCCTGCTAAAGTCCGAATTCGATGATCTAGAAAAGAAGTACCCCGATCGGTTCAAGGCGGTTTACGCCGTCAGTAACCCGTCTGGCGATGGTGATTTCCACACAGGCTACGTCAACAAGCAGATACTTGAGCGTGTCATGGCGGATGCCAAAGAAGGTGACAAGGTCAAGGTTCTCGTATCTGGCCCGCCGCCCATGACGAATGCTATCGCTGGTGCGAAAGGAGGCTTCGGTTGGACGCAAGGGTCCGTCGGCGGCATTCTGAAAGAGCTTGGATACTCGGATAACCAAGTCTTCAAATTCTGAAGTGCATAACGAAAGCCCGAGAAGCTTGCTGTACATCGCTTGCGGGTTTGCATGTGTTCCGTCTTGTACAATATCGTCTTTCAAACCACATGTAGTTTGCGCAGGAGCCATAGATTTTTAGACGGGTTTGCAATAGATTCTTGGTCGGTGGAGAGCTTTGCTCCACTCTACATGCCGATTTTGCACAACGGCGAGAGTCTTTGGTGGATCTCCTTCGCCGTATTCAAGACTGGTCTCTTCAAGTTGGAAGAACATGCTGCCCGCCGTCCAGTCATCAGCGCCCTCTAATGCTATTCATACCATGCCGCATTGACGCTATTCCCAAAACAGTTCACAAAGATTCGCGCTACTCACTGGGTAAAGGTCAGAGCCGCATAGCAAGGCTGGGGATCGTACGCCCCGTTTGTGGGGTTGGACGAAGAGCAGTGCCTGGCCTGGCAAACCAAGGCTTTGTGAAGAGAATAGCTCGGCATAATGCATTCTCTGTGATGCCACCGTCCAAACCGATCACATTTATTGCGACTTCCGTCATGGCTCGTAATCCAACTTGGTAATCACACGAACTTCAAGTAGCATCCGCTGATAACGTCACACGCTTCTACCTTTCCGTCCGATTTACCCAAAGCCCAAAGACGATCGTGCCTGTAGTCATCTTACAGACCTACGTATTCCAAGTGTCTCTTTCCCGCCTACAAGTACTCCGTAATCCTTCTAGCCTTGTTGACATCTCTTGGGATGTGTTAGAAAACAATCTGATAACTTATCCGAATGAGGCTATGTTTCTATGATACCGATGCAACTCCCATGCCTGTCCTATTACAGTTCAAAAATAGAAAGAGTTGACCTCAATCCCAGTCCTGCACCAGTCCTCACTTCGTAGCCTCATTCGCATCACTCGCCGGCATTGCCTTCCCATGATCTTCCTTGTTAATTGACCCGGCAGAGACCGCCGCGTCAGCTGGTTGGCTATTTGGATCCTCCTTCACACCCTTGGTATCTGGATTCTGACCTTCAATGTCGGGGTGATTTGGGGCTACGCCATCACTGCCGGGGATCTCGTTTCCGTTCGCATCCACCAACCTTGTTCTCGTCTCATACTTGGTTTTGAAAGAGACTCTGCCCTCGGACTCGAGCGCCGAGACCTGGCTTTCGTCCAACAGATTGCCGTTCTGGTCGCGGTATTCAATTCGCTCTTCGCGGCCAATTACTCGCTGCTCACCTGCAGGCTGCGGTGTCACAATGGTGTCGTCTTGCCCTTTGTTGGAGGGGGAGGGAGTAGAAGCGGTCGGGGTGACGTCACCAACTTTGGGGACCTCATTCGCATATTGCGAGTACTGCCCAAGTCAGCGACATCAGACAGCTTATGACTAGGATGACTTACATCGGTGTAGAACGTGTTGCAATCGAAGTCCCAAGTATCGAACAGCTTGACCTGCTTACACGACTCCTGAGTCCATGGATTGCCGTATGTCAACGGCGCATACATCGTGAACGTCGCGATGCAGAAACCCAGGAACAAAACAATCAAAGCTCTGCTAATCTCAGGTCTGGTTTTCAGTCCAAAGGCTGCGATGCGGTTCGCCCCGAAGTCGTAGATCTGGCAAAGAGCCATAATGGCGAAGTATAGCGCTGGGAAGTAATGGTGCAGGAAAAGCTGGCGAGCCATGAGGTAGAAGGGGAAGTAGTGGAAGGCCCATCCAAGCACAGTGGTACCAATCTCGTAATCGAAGCGCTTGAAGGTGACGTTCTCGTAGTCCTTACACCCACGTTGCCAGCGAAGTATAGCAAGCCCTTTGAAGACAATGTATAGCGCAATTGCCATTGTGGATGGCCACCAAATGGCTGGGTTGCCAAGGAGGTAGATTTGACGATGGTCCTTGCCCCAGAAATTGATGCCGCGTCGCAGAACCGGCCATGACGGAGGCCTTGAGTCCCAGGCATGAGATTCCACAAGACCGGCATTTGTTGTCCACATCACGCGCTGAAGCTCCCAGAACTTGCCAAGGAATCCAGGATTGCGGTAGTTGACTTTCTCAGCTTCCTCGCCAAGCATTGGGTGAACATTCTGCTCTATATACCAAACACTGTTAGGAAGTGTTCCGCCCTTGGCGCATGTGACTTCTTGTTGCTCGAAACCCCATTCGGGGAGTTTGACCTTGTGAGAGAATAAGACACAGCCAGTCATGATGTGAACGAGCTTGAACTTCGTCTGGATAGTTCGAAGACGAGTCTTGGCCTCAGCGCCATCAGACATTGACTTCACAATCTCAACGCGGAAGAGATCATTTGCATCACCCTCAAAGCCTTGATAGCCATAAGCGGAAACCTCATTCTGCCACTCTGCCTCAGTAACTGGCGGTCTAACGTCGTGGGAGTGTAGCCGGCGATCGGTGGTAACATGGTATAGCCTGATTAGGTCACCATCCTTGACGAATGTCGTCGTAAGATTGTTCCAGGCTGTTGGTCCGGTAATAGTAACGTTATCCGCAGTAATGGGTTGTGTCTGGTTCTCCACAATCCACACATTGTTCTCATCTTTGTGAGGATACAGAGTGATCTGCTGCTGCTTACTACCGCCTGGATACATGTGCGAATGGGAATGAAGATAGCCTCCTTGCGTATTGTGGTGTCGAATGCTGACCTGGCTGCCAAAAGCCACATCGGCTGGGACGTCTTGCATAGCTTTCGAGTTAAGGGTGGCTTGAAACTCCGAGGACATGAACCCATCTCCGTCACCGGGATTGACCAGGCAGAGGAAATGGATTGCAAACATGCCAACATAGAATGCGATAGGAATGATGATCAAGCAAAACACTCGCGCAAAGAAATGCTTGAACCACTTTCGGGGAGTGACCGTGGTGGTGTCGCCGAGAAGGACCCAAAGTTGGACGATCGTCAAGCTGCCTACCCACGCAATTGTGAACAGGCCGACCCATTTGACACTGACAGTTGCTCCTAAGCCAAGACCTGTAGCTACAAGCCATAGCCACCAGCTTGCATCAAACGCTCGCTCAGGACCAAGTTCGTGTTGATTCGTGAAGCAAGTCCATGCCAGGGCAGTGAAAGCCGTACAGATTATGAGAGGGGAGTCAAGCAGGATCAGCCGTGACTGCGTGACAAGGCCATTCTCAAAGATCAGAAGCCCAGCGCCCATAGCAGCTGTCATTGTTCTGCAACCGGCAGCCTTGAGCGTCAGAAACATGGTAGGTATAGTGAGTATTCCCATGATGGCTGGTAGAAGTCGCATTGCTACGTATGGGACCCCTGGTTCGAGATAGTCTTTTCCAATGTCTTTGAAGTCGAAGTTTCCATCGAAGCCGGCCACCCATCCTGCGAGTGTGATCAGGAGTTTGGCGAGAGGAGGATGAACGTCCATAAAGAAGCGTCCTTTGATGTATTTCGAAGCGAACCCGCCGAAGCTGGTCTTGCTGTTAGCTTAAACCCAATGCTTGCGGGTAAAAGATAACTCACTGGACTTCATCGAAGACCACGCTTGATGGCTGGTAAATTCTGAACAATCGTACAACTGCAGCAACAACGGTCAAGACACCCAGCAATTGGAAATCGGACCCGGGAAGTAGGAAGATGTCATTGTCCTGAACTCCCTCCGATCTATAGTCCTTTCTCTTTGCAGCGGGTGCTGAGGATTTTGCTTCCGGCATAGGTGATCTACTTGACCGCACAGACCCCGTAGGAGGGCTTTTGCGTTGTTGAACATCCGCCATGACTGCTCAAACGAAAATTCCCTGAGAGAAAGAACTGGGTCTGGTGGACGTCCAAGTGCAGCTGCACTGCAACGGTTGGCTCAATTCTCTAGGTTGACCAGAAGCCAAGGAAGGGGGTGAAAGGTATTGAAAGAGAGACAAGAAGTACACCAAGCCGTCGACAGATCTCCGGTTCTGTCAATCCAACATCGCCATCAAGGTTGGCATTCAAGGTGAGAGTCAGGGGAAAAGACAAGTTTAAGCCAGCTGTCTTGTTATGCGGCTGCGCGCTGCAAGGGTCCAGCTGCTCCTTTTTACATTTAGAGTTTGGATCGAACTTTCTTGGAGCTAAAAACTTCGCCGTCACGTTGCACCTGCATATGCGCAGGTAGCATACTGTACTTCTCGAATTGTGAATAACAAGCAACTAGAGAAAACTTCAGAAGGTAACACTCAAGCTTGCTGAGCATCTTTGAATCTTTTCTCTGGGCACTTAACCAGTATCAACATCGACCTCTCTCACTGCGAAGTCTCGGAACAAGTCGACGAAAGAGCAGCAGGTCGCATGAGCAACCACAAAAGTTAGGGTTCAATTCTTCTCGAGTCGCCTCATCATGGCGCAGAATGGTGGGACGCCAGAGCTCCCGGAAGTGGTCTCGAAGCCACCCGAGGGCGTAGTTCTTCCTCCAAAGGATATCAGAGGTGGGTTATCCAGTCTGGTCATCCGTTCCCAGACAACCACAGCTAACTCATTAGCAGCTATTGTCGAGAAGACCGCTGGCTACGTTGCCCGCAATGGCCCTGTATTCGAAGATCGCATCCGCGACAAAGAACAGCATAACCCCAAGTTCTCATTCCTCTCACCCAACGATGCCTACGCTCCATTTTACCAGTGGCGGTTGTCAGAAATCCGCGCAGGTCGTGGCACAGCCGTATCCGCCGGACGTGCTGATGCACCAGCGCCCGTCGATGAGAAACCAAAAGGTCCTGCACCTCCACCAGATTTTCACTTCAGCGCACGAATGCCCAACATAAGTGCCTTGGACCTCGAAGTTGTCAAATTGACGGCATTGCATGTTGCTAGGAAAGGCAAGAGCTGGATGACAGCGCTATCACAGCGCGAAGCTCGGAATTACCAATTCGATTTCCTTCGACCACAACATTCTCTGTACAATTTCTTCTCGCATCTTGTCGACCAATACACCCTCCTATTGCAAACGGGTCCGGAAGGGCAAATGGCGGAACAAGCTCGTATCCAGACTTTGCAGGCCAACATACAAAACAAATTCCGCGTGCTTGAATTAGCAAAGCAACGAGCCGAATTCGTGAAATGGCAGGAGACACAGAAGCAAAAAAAGGAGGAGGAGGAGGAGGCAGAGAAGATGGCGTATGCACAGATAGATTGGCACGACTTTGTTGTCGTGGAGACAGTCCTTTTTACAGATGCAGATGAGCAAGCAGATCTTCCTCCCCCAACTAGCCTCAACGATTTACAAAGCGCAAGTCTGGAACAAAAGGCTATGATGAGTCTGGCAAGACCAGATATGAGAATTGAAGAAGCAATGCCGACAGACGACATGATGAACTATTCCCAAAGCTACGAAGACGGCTACGCACAACAAAATGGATATTCACAGCAACCGCAACAACCTTTGCAAATGGACTACACCCCAACTGCACCCACACCTCAAATGCCCTACCCGACATACTCTCCAGCTCCTTCAACTCCACAACCTCAACCACTCGTTGCAGCATCTTCCGCAAACGCCACAGCCCTTCCCCAACGCCCCGACACAGCCTCACCACACCCTCAAAACCTTAACAATGCGCCGATCAAAGTGCGGTCCGACTATGTCCCACGGGCGCAACAACGCCAACGGGCAGCCCAAACCGCCATCTGCCCAAATTGTGGCGAACAGATCCTCCTGACGGAACTCGATCAACATATGCGGATTGAGCTCCTCGATCCACGCTGGAAAGAACAGCGCGCTAAAGCCGACAGCCGCTTCGCTTCGACGAATCTTGGTGGAACCGATGTTGCGGCTAACCTCAAACGGCTGCGCGCTAGGACGGGAGGCGACGTCAGTGATCCCGTCGCCGAGTCTGCTGCACGGGTACTCGATCAGCAAGAGGAAGAAGAGAGGAGGAAGAGGCAGAAGATGGACGAGCAAGTGGCAGCACCAGGATTTGCAGGTGCTCCGCCGACAGTGCCGCCACAAGGAAAGGATATGAGTCTGCAAGAGCAGATCAACCGGATACACCAGAAGTTTAAAACGTAACAATCTGGATGTTTAGGGAACTAGTTATTGCTCTGAGGTACGGTCGAGCGTGGAAGCACCCACGATTTAATTGTTGTAACACCGCGCAAATTCCGAGATACTGAAATAGGTTCTCAGCAGTATTGCGCAAACAGCGTTCGACAAAGACTTCTTGTCTCCCATCCTCTTTACACCTAGTTGTCCTGTCCCCACGCTTCTACATTCTGAAATGGTTGAGCATTTGCATTTGCATGCCTCCATCCTTCACATTGCCTCGCCCTGCCTTGCGTATTACGTTTGATTCTAACCGCTTGGTATCAAAGCTCCACGTCCGGCCCCACTTGATCGGAGACGACTTACGTGTTTATCACGCTCCCCGGACCTTGCAGAGCAGTGGAGTCCAGATCATAGCAATGCTATCCTGTCCGTGCACTTCATGACCCCATCTCATCCGCTCACTCGAGGCAGTGTAGACACGAGATATAGGTCAGTGACAGTGTACGTTTATCAAGCTTGATCTATGTCCAGTAGTGCCTGATTATTGTTATTTTGTGCGGCTTCGAATGCTACCCAGGAAGCGCTCGCCAAGCGCAGGAAGCAACAAAAAAGAGCAACTTCGAGTGGGTACTGAACGGTCCCAAGCTCAAGCTCACCAAAACTCCAGATATCCCACCTTGCAGACCCAAGACCGCAAGAACTATTTCCTTGACCATTTGGTTCCCAGTCGCCAAGTAAAAGGTCGTCAATCGTTTGCAAAAGAAGAGCATACAATCGGGTGTTTGCTTTTGTCAAATGACAACCAGCAAAAGGGAAGCGAAATACCTACCAGCGAACCCCTCGCCAGTCGCCGCAATATCCCTTTCTTTACTCCATGCACCGACCTCAATAATCCTTCTATACATCGGTGCCCGGATATCTCCCTCCATGCGCACTAAAGTTCGACATCGGCGCCGGCATCCTACTTATCCCGCCCCCACCCATTCCAACATTTCCGCCCCTCCCTCTCATTGGCCTCGGGATCGGTAGCTCGAAATCCGGATTATTGCCTAGCAGTACATCTCTCCTCTGTTGCACTTGCGCTTGCATCGGTTTACGCGTAGCATGCGGCGGGAACTGACCAGCTGCATCTCCGGGCCCTCCTGGCTTCCAATTTGGATTGACTCCCCTCTGGCTGACAGACGTGAAATTGCTCGTATCGCTCTCTGCTGGCGACCGAGCACCAGGTAGATCTTCATACGATCCTGTGCGTGCAAGAGGCACGTCATGCATACCATGTGCGGCGCCAGGAGCAAGTGACGCAGGCACCGGAGCACGGCTTTGTTGGGCTGGTGGTATCGGATCGGTCTCGGTAGCGAACCGTGGATCAACGTCCTCATAATATGCATCGCTTCCACCCGACTTTACACGAGGGCGGCTTGGGTTGCTATATGAACCAACAGCGCTGTTTGCCGTGGGAAGCTCGACCGGTTCAACAGTAGCTTGATCGTGAGCAAGGTGATCAGGAGGTGCGTCGGGAAGTGCACCACTACCGCGAGTCCAGTTGCGGCGCGGTGGAACGTACCTGTTAGACATTAGTGGCTGTATCGTATTGTAGGTATCGTTGGAAAGCATACTCATCCGGACTGTACGCGCTAGTAGAGCCTTCGAGGTCCCGCCCGTTCGACGCAAATGCTGCTCGGTTCTGCTGCAAGCCAACCATCCCCTGGACATCAGGATCCTGGCTTTGAAGATGATTGGATGCTGGACCATATCCACCCTCGATTGGTCTGGCTGTCGAACCATCCATTTCCGCCGCAAGTGTAGCTGAAGGAAGTGCGCCAGCACCAAGTGGCAGAGGGGGTGGAGATTCAGCATTTCCGAATCCGCTTGGCGGTGGCTGTCTCAAACTGTGTGGCGACTGATTCCTCAGACCTGCGCCAGGAGACGGCTGATATGGCACAGACTGGCTGCGAGGTCCCCCGGTTGGAGACTGCTGCCTAGCATTGTACGCTTTATACGGAGTACGTTGGAAATCCGCATTTTGGGCATCAAATTGGTCTTGCTGTAAGTTGCCATCTTGCGGAGGATATGTTGGTGGTGGTCCTCTTTCTGGCCTCCTCATTGCTGCACCCGCCGCCATTCCCACTGCGCCTGCAGCCGCTACGCCACCCATGCCGAAGGCGCCTCGACCACGAGGACCGTACCCCCCGCGTCCTTCACCGTAGTATCCTCCTCGTCCAAAGCCGCCTCGTTGGGGAGGACCCCTTGGCCCGCCATAGCCTCCCCTTGGGCCATAACCTCCACGGGGCGGATAGCCTCCCCTGCCTCGTGCTGGTCCGTAGCTACCTCTGCTTGATGGGGGCATACGATCTGCTTGATTATTTAAGAGGTTCGGCATGCCGTCCGCTGCCAATAGTGGTCCAAACGCTTGGGAAGGTGGTAGTGGGTTGCCAAACTCGTCTCGTGGACCATCATACCGACCATGACTCTTCGACCTTGGAGGGCCGTACCGGTCGCTCCCATTATCGCGCGAGTCGACCATTGTACTACCAGAAGCGGTGTTCATACCGTTTAGGGGGTTGAGTGGCCGCCTGTCATCGTCGCTGTGCCTCACGGCGTTGTCGAAGGTAGCGAAGCTTGGCAGTTTGTCTGCGGCCGGCGCTCCGTTTACCATAGGGGCCTCTTGCCCTACATTAGGCAGGGGAGGCTCAGGGTATTTTGGCCCAGTATTTTGTCTGCTGTAATAGTTCTCGCCGCTCATTTCGGCGTTTTCTGCGATCCTCTTCTTTCGAGCTTTGCGCGTGACAAGAGTCCTTCTCATTGCGCAGGTGATGATTCCCGAAGCAGTAATTAAAATTGTTGATGCTAGGACAATCCATCCTCCCCATTGCAAATGTGGCACGAAAAGAAGTATATCTACCAAGAAGGCGAGTAATGTGACAAGAAGTGTGGGAAGCAGGAGGATCAGAAGGCCAAGGAGGTAGCGCTGTGAATGGGACGGCGAATGGAGGTGCGTGGCCGCCGCGAGAGCAAGGCACACTAGATTCAGGAAAGCTGCGACAGGATGTATGACGAGTAGGGACGAGAGTGTGTGTCGTGAGTTAGAGGGAAGATCAAAGGCCTCGGTGTCGGTGCTTGTCGAGAAGAGGCCATCTGCAATGGATCAGCAAGAAATTATTGGGATGTACAGGGTGCTCGCCGAACCTGTGTCATAACCAATCTTGATGCCGGAGCATTGTGAGCCCTTGCAGTATCCGAAGACACCAAAGTTGACACCTTCAAACGTAGCGATTGGGATGCCCTTGACGACCGGAGTTGAAATTACCGAAATCACAAGTAGAACAAAGGAAGCAAAGAGCAGTATTGTCAAAGGTGTAGCTGGTTTCAGCATAACGGCGACGTCCTCAAGCTGCGTGTCTACGGCTTCTTACAGCCTGGTCGACGAAGAAGGAGGTAGGATCGCGGAAGAGCGACCCTGAAGTCGACAGGGCTTGTAGGCCAGAAGGGAATCATGGAGACCAGACGCTGGCGAACATTGACAAAAGAGAGAGCCTGCGAACGATGGTAGCGAGGGCAAAGAGTGGTTTTTGCAGGAATAGCGAGAGGTTCAAGGTTCTCAGCAAAAGGTACCCAGTCAACCAAGTTCCTTGCTCCTGTAGCCCCAGCCGGATTGCGTTGACTTTTGTCGACGGTGGGGGGACCGCTTGTCGATCAAACCCGGGTCTCATCACCCAATAGGCGATTACTGTTCGGAATTAGCCCCAAACTGTAGTTACACCGTGCAGGCGTCCTGCCCCCGCAAGTCTAAAATACCAGCTCGAAAAGGTAGCGTCCACCAATAAGAGCACACCTCGTGTCTCGCCTCCCCGGCGCACATGGATCCTCTTCCAACCTTCCCTATTCCGACAGGATGCCAATCCTCGTAGGTACGAACCTCTGCAAATAGCTGGCCTACCACAAAAATGCGATTATCTTCGACTTATTATGAGGGAGATCAACACCTATTCAGTCCTGTCTAGTACTCTCTATGAGGATAACGTGCAAGAGTTGGTGTCAAGGATCCTGCAACAGTCGCAAAACCACGTATGTGTCATCATTTGCTGCTTGTCGTAGTTTGTAGAGTTACTCCTCTCTCGTCACCGTCGTTCGTCTTTCTGGCTCATCGTCGACTCCAGAGTTCTTTGTCCCCCGCTCCCTTTCCAACCGCTGAGTGTATCCAAAAAGCTCTCCATCTCGAATATTGGTATCCTCGCTGCCCACCGTTCCAGCATCCATGTCCTTTAAAAATCCCTCTGCATTCTTTATCTGACTTTCCGCTCCCAAAGGCTTCGCTAGGCTCAGGCCCTCCTCCAACAACCTTCTCCCCTCTTTTTCATCTTTGTCAATGAAGAGCGACATCCCTGCAAGCAGGTTTAGGATCGCGACGCAATTAGCATCGCAGAGAAGCTGCTCATCTGGCCCTGAAGGCCCCATGAGCCGATGGTTTCCGCTGTCGCCAGACGCCTTTATGGCCGCTGCAATTTCAAGCGCCTGCTCAGCCCACTGCCTCGCCTCTGAATAGAACTGAATTACTCTGGCCGTACGATTCCCTTCACGAAGCTCGAGATCCGTACCAGCTCCGGATAGGTTGATGGCCAACCACCTCATTGCGTCGACCACTGCACATGTCTTCCGTTCATTTTCAGTTGACTGCATTAGCGCCAGGACCCGTTGAGAAAAAGGTAGTGCCCGGTCGATGCCACGCCACATTAGAACCCCGCGCAGCAGTTCGAGGATAGAGAAGATCTCTACTTTACTCAACGCGCCGTTTGGATCTGGAAAGTCCGGCGCCCTTGAGTAGTCATGCCCCATTTCTTGCTCGATCGCGACAACCACCGATATCACAACCCCAATGCTATGCTCTTCGTTGCCTCCTGCGGACAAGATTTGAGCTCTCATCATCTCAGACTCCACCAGCAGTTTGAACCAAGACATCCTCCCCCATTTGTAGGCTTCATATTCCTCCAAGGTCATGTCGGGCGCGATCTTGCCGCTTCGGTCGAGGTAATTCTGATGCACCTCATCCGCATCGATTCCCTTTTCATCCAAGTCGCGCAGGGCTACTTTACACACGTCTGGAATATGCTGGAGCGTGTCTAGCGCCTCTTCGTGCATTCCTTGCTTGAACAACGCCCCAGCGCTGTCCAGGTAGATTCGCAATACAAATGGCTCGTCGATACGTAGGCCTAGTCTATCACACTCCTCAAGAGCAAGTTGCATTGCTTCGTAGACCTCCGCATAATCTCCTTTGTCTGCGTAGAAAGTCGCGCGGCGCAGCAGGTGGTTGACTCGGGACCATTGATCTTGGCCTCTATAATCGGGGCTATCAAAACGCGTTCTGGTTGGTGATGAAGGCCGAGATAGAGTCCACAAGAGCACAGCGCTGGCCGACGCTATTAGGATGACTAGCCTGTTCCGAGACGTTGTGTATGCTTGATGAACAGAGTTGGCGATGGACGCTCTACACTGTTTCTTGCCAGACAAGGTGCTTGTGTGGCAGATATTCTGGTAATTTCGTCGTAAAAGGGGCTTTTGTTGAAAACATCTTTGTGTACACGCCCTCGTGCAATGAGCGGGCCCTCGCTTCAAGGGCACAGTAGTATATTGCCGAATCAGAAGAATGGATCTTGCGGCCATACGTCCATCTAACATGCTCGTCGCTTTGATGAACAAGTGATGAAGGGCCAGACTACCAAAGGTGTATTGAGAAACGCAGTGTTAACTGAGCGGTCTGATGGAGACGCCTAGAAAGAATGAGCTGGTCATGAGGGAAAGTTGAATGATAGGGGAGGAGATGCAAGCAGCGACTAGGTAAGGCTCGGGGCAGGCAATTTCAGCCTCACTTGCAAATCCCAGATATTCGCTTACCGCGGCCAATAAAACATCATCCACATTATGCACACTTTTACTTGATGTGCGGTATTGGGTTTCGTGGCTAGAAGCGTCTCGTCGTTGGGCACCAGTTAATGCAGATTTCGACGCGTGGAAAAGCCGGAAGCGCGATGTTCTGCAGCTTTCCTGTTCTACGGAAGATTGCGTATCCGCGCAAATTTGGGAGCAGGATCGTCGACTTTTCTCGGTCGCTGGCGTTTAACTACTCCACATTCCCAGCAACAACTTTTCTGGGTGCCGCTTAAGGCACCTATGCCTTATGTTATTCTACACACGATAACATGAGCCGAGACCGTCAAAATTAGTGCTCAAGTGATCGACAGAGCTTAGTGATGTTGCCCACATACGTACTGTATCTCAAAGATGACCAAAGCGCAGACGAGAATTTTCATCCGCCACCGACACGGCCATGTCATGCCGTCCATCAACCTATCATTCACCCATTAAGCAGGCCCCTTGACTTTGTCCCGCGTTTTCAAATACGCTATGGATCTCAGAAAGGCCCCCAGCCATTCAAGCTCCTGTTGATGATATGGTAGAACGCTCAAATCCTCTTGGGGCTTCACCGTCTTCCGTCGAGGCCTCCTTTGACTGCCCTCCGTCGTCATATCTTTAACACGTCGCGAAAGCTTTGATCGTTCGGGCACCCAAAAGGAAGGTTGGTCCTGCTCTATGATCTGTTTCCGCTGCTCAGAAGACATAGAGTACAGTTCTCTGATATTGAGTATACGATCTGAGGCTGATATTCTGGCGATCGGGATCCCGTCTATCGTGTGACCTGGCCTTGCGTACCTATGCATCAGACCCTTGAAGACAGTACCTACATGATCGTCAACGTCATAGTTCTAACATGCCTGGCCTGCGAGTACAGCGATGAGCAGACGCCGGGAACGACGTTATATGCAGATGGAAGTGGGAGATAAAGCCATGATACACGTTAGGGAGCACGCTCGACCCAAACGCGACTGATGGACAAGAATGTGAACAGACAACCTTGCGGACGCTTTTACGGAAGAAAATAGTGTCAGGGTTCTGAAAACTTACGCAGATCATTCGCTACATGCGATGGGAACTCATTTTTCGTCGCAGTAGCCTCCGTTGGATGTCCTTCCCGGCCCTTGGGATTCTCCGGCGCTTCATGATTCTGCTTGCTTGGCCCAGCAAGCGACGTGTACTGCTGCATGTCGGTTGTTTCTGCGGTTGTTGTTCGCTGACTTGTGTTGAAGTCTTCCACCCTCGACGCCGCTGCAGAATGCACAGCATCTCTTAAGTCCACCTCTAGTGCCTGTCCTTGCCGAGCTCTCCGCCGTAGCGCCGACGGCACAGCATCCTTCGCTTTCTCCTTTCGTCTCCACGTCCGCGGCACCGTCTCATTGACCGTGAACGGCTCAGCTTCCTCCCAGTTCACGACATCGACTGGTAGTTCCGACTGAAGGAGTAGTTGGAGGCACGAGTTCCGAGGCGTAATAGGGAGGATGCCATTCCGGAAGACGTGTTTGCAGTGCACAGGTTTACGCTCACGTATGTATTGTGTGTTGAAGACCTTCCTAGCGCATGCTCGCAATCGTGCGATATTGTGTTTTGTTGGCGTTGTCGATGCATCGCCCCTCGGATCGTAAGCCCAACGCAACATATCTGGGTAGGTCTCTAAGAAGTCCGCCAGTAATTTCAGTTGATGCGACTCGAGCTCTTTGATCGTCTCTTGGGCTTTCCAAAACTCTTGCAGGTACTGTCTCAGACGTCTCTCTGTCTTCTGCCGGCCAGCCAAGACAGGTTCTGGCATGAACTGTGACAGAAGCTGAGCGTACTTGGCGCCACGTTGATAGCCGTCTCTAATGTCTTCCATCATATTACCCATGATCTCGTTGTAGGTCATGCGACCAAAGAGGGACGACCTTGGGTTTAGAGGGAATGAATGCCTGTCATTTCTCCAACCACAGGCTACTTTGACCTGACACCATACGGTGAAGCGAGATACAGCTGTGTCGAGATGTGCAGCATCGAGGAAGAGCCTGCCATAGTGACGATGTTCGAGAATATAAGATGAAATGACCGGATCTGACCATGTTGCCAATTGCAATATCTTGAACAGTGTAAGATCATCGAATATATTGTCCACGATCTCACGAGGGAGAGTGCTCAGTTGTTGCGCCAGATATGATCCACTGCGACTGCCGAATCCTGACATTCTCGATACCACGAAGAGAAGCGGTTCGAAATGATAGATCGGACGCCGAAAGAGGTCTGGGACTCAAGGGTTCAAGTTTTTGTATGGAGATAATTCCGGCGTGTATATCGTAGACCTCCCAGTTTTGGAATTGTGAACATATGCAATATATCCTAATCGACTTCGCGCCTTGATTTTGTTGCCCGCTTAACTCTGTGGACTTTGATGCTCCCGACTGGAAGGGCTCCGTGAACCGAAGATTTTCAAGATTGATTGCCCAGCAACATTTCTGATTGCAAATAGTAGACGCTGATGATGAGCTGAGGTGCGCTGGGTTGTGGAGGACACCGTGTTGCGCTTGTGTGACAATGAGTCTTCGTGTCAGCGGAGGCAGCGAACTGAGTGAGTCATTCAGGCACACCGCTCTCTCCACTCTCAACCATGGTTCAAGTAGAAATGACGGCCGATCAGGCAAAACGCAGCAGTCAAAATTTCGGTGTTAGCCTGGCTATGCAAGTTGCACTCGCAATGAAGCATCGGACAGATGTCGGCCATTCCCATGACTGCCAGCAACTTCCAACGATTTATCGACGATCACGACACTCTAGCTCTGGCTCAGATTCTACGACATGATCAACATATTTGTTCTGCTGGTGGTGCCCCGAGCCTCCTGGCAGTTAAGTTGAATGGCATTTCGCAGACATTAGCGGACGGGATTGCAAGCCATTTGCTTCAAGGCCAGGAAGCACCGAAGGTCCCGCTCTCAATATTGCGATTACAATACAACGAGGTGCTTGTTGGCATCAATGCTCACGCCCAAAGAATCAACCATTCCGGAGCCGCCGCGCACGCAGATATTAGCACCAAACCGACGCTGGCATCTTCGGAGTTGAAAGCAGCATTGAAAGTGCTTCAAGTCCTCATCGACTCCACGGATCTCGACCTACATGGACCTGTTTCTGACGCGATCACCACGATCCAGTCACATTTAGATGAGCACGACGAGCCTTGGACAAATGAAGCGCAGGATGGCGTGCTCTCCATATTCTCACCATATAGGCCCTGCTACATCTGTAAAATACGGATCTCCAGAGCCGCCTCATATCCAGGATATCCATCTCTCTGCTCGTCTTGCGGGTCCTTTAACATCTCCTCGTCAGAGTTGTCGCTGCCAGCTAACCTCCAACTTCACAAGAAGAGTGCTCTGGTAACTGGCGGGCGCGTTAACCTCGGATTCCACACCGCACTGAGACTTCTGAGGTGCGGAGCTTTCGTCATCGTAACCACACGCTACCCACAGGATGCAGAGAATCGTTATCAGCAACAACCAGACTTCCACGAATGGCAGTCACGGCTCAGGATAATAGGTGCAGACTTCAGGACGTCAAGAGATGTCTTTCGCTTGGCCAGCACAGCCCACAAAGTCCTCATGGATTGGTCAGCTGGCGCAGCCCAGCTCGACATATTGATCAACAATGCCGCGCAAACTCTTACCGACTCCACCGCGGCAGAAAGCAAAGCCATTGCTCAAGAGGAGGAGCTTCGAGCGCGCAGTGGCTCAAGCCAGCTTCTTGTTGACCCTGACAGGGACTATATTCCAAGTGTTCGTGGTGGCGTCCAATCACTTACCTTGGGAATGGCCGACCCAGGCAACATGCAGCAATCGCTTGGGCCAAGTGCCCACCTAACCGGAATAGCTGTATCTGACTCTAGAAGTTTATCAAGAAGCTCGACTCGGCCGCCATCATCTTGGACACAAACCTTGTCAGAAATCCCGTACGAAGACGTCATCTCAGCGCATAGCGTCAACACTTTCGTTCCCCTAATCTTGATCCGCGAATTGCTGCCTCTGATGGGCATAGCGAGCTTCACAAAACCTACGTCCTTAGACCCAGCCGCATACATAATCAACGTATCCTCACGTGAAGGAATCTTCGACTCTCTTCAATTCTCCAATTCCTTTGGTTCGGTGCATATCAGGAAGACGCAACATCATGTGCACACAAACATGTCCAAAGCCGCGCTAAACATGATCACTGAAACCGAGGCCGCAGCTTGTTGGCACGACAAGCGAGTGTGTATGAATAGTGTTGACCCAGGCTACATGAGTGCGGCACCGGGTTTTGGAAAGGATATTCCATTGGGTTGGGAGGACGGTGCTGGGCGAGTGTTGTGGCCTGTTGCCGTTGGGTGGGGAAGAGAAGAAGTGGTGAGGAACGATGCAGGTGGCAGAGCTGTCTGGGGAAAATTCTTGAAGCACTATCGTCCTTCGCGGTGGGGTGGAGAAGCATTTTGAGATCATACTCAAACCTTGAGGGCAGCTTTTGCTCGTAAACTAACTCAAGCTGAGTTACGCTTTGGCTGACAACTACTAGTTTTATCCAATATCAACATATTCTACCAATGTTAATTCCTTTCACCAACACCAGCCTTCTCGCGGCGAAGCCTTCACCTGGCCTAATTCTGGGGCAGGTCCGCATAATGAAGGCCTCTTCCCTTGCCCACCCTTACGCGTCTTAGCTCTTTCATGAATCTGTTTTACCGCCTATGTACACAGTAGCTTGGACGAGGAAATAGTACTTCCGTCAACCTCCATGTCCTAGTCCGCGCAGCTGCAGGAACCCTCACCACATCAGGCCATTGGCGTTTCCCAATCCATGGATGTCAGCGGCCGATTTCATCAAGGGTAGGAAAGGAAAGTAAAGGGAGGGGGTTCGTAGAGGGTCACCGAAGCTTTTTGTGGTCTCCGAGGCACTAACGGTCTATCATGAGTCTTACTCATGCGTGAATCACATAGGACGGTACTACTCTCATTAGCCACAAGCTAGAACGTTTTGAAGTGTGCAATAACTATTGAGCATGCTTGCTCGCTGCACAGTTGTCCTCTCTCCTGCTTCGCTCAAACGCTTGGCACAGGAAAGGAGTATGTATAGTAATCTACGGAAAATGGAAAATGCCAATCAGATGACCTGGAAGCTTTTTCCTCTGCATCCTGAAGTGCCACAAAAAACTCCCGATATCCCTTATTAACACAGATCTTTAGCGCCTTTTTCATTCTCTACGTCCGGCTGGCGCTCTTGAACTAGGAAAGCCCCCCATAATATCTCCGCCGCCTGCTCTTGGCTCACCCGCTCCTCCACTAATATAACTCGCCCGACCTGAGTCGCTCCTTTCTTCCAGGATGTCACTCAACCGAGTACCATGTGAATGCGTACCGTACCCTTCACCCCAGCCACGACCCGAGTAGTCAACTGGCGAGACTCCCTCAGACTGTGATGGCCCTGCAGGCGGTGCTGAGTATGCCGAGGGACCCAGTTGTTGCTGCTGTTGTGTGAATGTTTGTGGGGACGGCACTGGTGGTGGAACTGAGCCTGGAGGGATTCTTGTGGACGTGGCGGATTGGGTATCCAGACCTGACGGGCCGAGATTGCGGTAGCGTTCTCGATACTGCCGTTCTCGCTCAAGTTCAGATTCAACATCATATTCGTCGCTGCCGTCGTCAGATTGGAATCGGCCACTGGCGGAGCCGGCCTCGTAGGGAATGCGTCTGCCTTGCGCGTCGCGTCTATAGGAGCCATCTGGGTTGATTTCGAACTCTTGTTCCCCGAACTCACTCTCGTTGCCTGATACGGTGCTGGGGATGTAGGAACGTTGGTCGGATGGGTCTGTTATATGAGAGGATGTGGTGCCAGGTCGGGTTGGTTGGGCTATCCTTGGCGAGGGTCCATTTGTAGTGGTGGGATTGGGCAAGGTCGTGTCTGTACTTGCTTGCTGGTAAAAGTGTGCTCCAGACCCGTTGCCGGTGGAAGAGGTTGGTTGGGCGTAGGTGCGGGAAGGAGAGGGAGCGGGTGAGGTAGTGGACCGCTGCGTAGCTGGCGCTTGTGCTGCACGTGCTGCAGCTATTGCGGCTGCAGACGATGATGGTTGGGTTGGCTGCGGCTGGGATGAGTAATACTCGAGATCGAGGTCTTGGGATTGCACTTGCCGAGAGCCTTGAGCTGTTTCAGTAAATGGATCCGTCGCTGTTGGAGACGAAGCTTGAGGTTCGTAGGAGAATTGTCGCTGCTCAGCGGACGGAGAACCTGCAGTGGTGGCAGTAGTGCTGCGAGTAGCCTGCTGCCCACCCATGGCCGCAGGACCTGGTCCACCAGCGTAGGGACCATCTCTTGTTGTTGGTCGATTTGCACTACTCGTTTGGCGACTGGGTACGCCTTGTGTCATTGGCACGACTTGCACGCCACCGACCAGTGTTGGCTCGCCGCTCCGTAAAGAGATTGTACGTTCCCGCTCTTCTTGCTCTCTTCTCCCCAGCTCCTCCCACGCCCTTCGCGCTTCTTCCTTGCAGATTTGGAGCTCTCGTCTCATTTCTTTGACAAGGTCTTCCGCTTTCACTCTGTCTGCTTGTGCGTCGGCAATAGAAGCAAGAGCATTGTCTCGATCGTCCCTCGCTGCTCTTAAAAGTCTTTCGAGCTCGGTTTGCACTGCCTGTGCACGTTCTTGCTCTTGTCTCGTCTCGAAGAACCAACGCTGGAACTTTCTCTCCGAGGACGCCCGAAGCCGCTGCAACTCAACCACAGCATGAAACAGATTTGCACCTGCTGCAGACAAATCAGTGATTTGACGCGCCATCTGCTGATTGAGGGGTTTGTCATTCAGCTCGTTGCTGTTCTCTTGCAAGCGGCGCACCCAGTACCCGGTCAGGCCCTCCCAGTGCGACGACAAGTTCTCCCACCTTTCAAATGCATGAGGGAATGCTGAACGTCCGGATGGCTGCGTTGCATTTGGTGGAGGTAGCTGTGAAGCGGTCGCTTGCGTTGGCTGATCAGCTGCTTGGCTGGTGGGAAAGGTGGTCTGGTCTAGTGGATCGTTCCTGGTTCGCCGAGAAGGACCACTTGGGCCTCTGCCTGGGTCTAAGCCTGGCTGTTGTGTGACTGGTCTCGGTTGTCCTTGGTCAAGGGTGTTGGCTCGGGGTCGAGCAGGCCCTGGGGCAGTGGGTGGAATTACGTTCCCAGGCCTTCTTCCACTTGACGTGGGAGCTTGGCCATCGCTTGTTCTCTGAGGTACTTGCTGCTCGCTAGTAGATGTTCTCGACCTCCTTTGTGAGGATGACTCCTCAGCGATTTCCGGAGCATACTCCTCCTGTTTTCGCTGCGCCTGCTCTTCAGCTTCTCGGATTCTCGCATCCTGTTCTGCTCTCCTCCTAGCTTCTCGATCTCGACGAGCTCTCATTACATCCGTAGGGGTCCGTACTCTGTGGGTGTCGGCAGATACGGCCAGCGGAGCACGGGCTGCTCGTGCTGAACCATTTTGGGATCCACCAGTCGCTTGTGTCTCACTCGGCAGGTCTGACATCCGCGCGTTTTCTTCGATTGTGTCTGCAGTCAACGGCTTGAAGTCAATGCCTCTACCTGTGCGAATTGCTTCAAGTGCAAAAAGAATTGCCTCGTGAGTTCGACGCGAAATATGTGTTGTTCTTTGCGGCCAAAAGGACTCTTGGCTCGCAATTCGCCGAAAACTTTGTGGAGTTGTTGAACCACTGTTGTCAAGTGGAGCGTCAGATGATCTGGGAACTCGTTCTCGGGGTTGCTGGGGCGGCTGTTGTGGGGAGGTAGGAAGAGGAGGAGGAGGAGAAGGAGGAGGACGAGTTGGTCTGGTTGCTGCGCTACTTCCAGCAAACACTGGCCGACGGCCTGAAGTATTGCGTTCCTCTAGTCTGGGAGTTCTTCGCAGGGACTTGGTGCTCCCAGACGAGCTCGAGGGCGGACGTCGTTGCGATAGCGGAGTCGACTGCTGCTGTCGAGCCTGCAATTGTGACTCTGCGTTAGGATCGTAATATTCGTAAAGGTCGTCAAAGCTAAGCAGAGGTGGTTGAGACAATGCTGCTGCGACGGCGGTCGGTCGGATGAATTGGGACGACAATTTGCCTGTAATGCGCAATGTGCGCGTGCAGCGTCGCAGCTAGAGGGGAGCTGGAGCAGAGGTGGAGTCGGTGGTTGAATATGCTGATGAGCACGTTCAGGTAGGCCTGTAGCAGAATCCTGTAAAGCGATTGATCATAGAATACAGACTGACTGGCCACAGTAGAAGAGGTTGGATTGCGTGGCTGGTCCAATCGTGCTGACGAAGGAGGCTGGGAGACAGAATTAATTAATCCTCACCGATGCCCTGTTGCAAGCCGGAAAGTAGACTTGAAGCTCTCCGTTATTGATAGTATCATCTCGAGGCTTGATTCCGAATATCCACAACTTCTAGATGCGAATTTGTTGTATTGCGCCGAATTTGCTTTTTGCTCAAGATCTTGGGCAGGGCTGCAAAGAGAGGACTTGAGCAGCTTGCGCTGAAGCTGCGCATCAAGAGGATAATTGGTAGTGCGAGATTGGCTTTGCCGAGAGAGCGATTCTTATCGGATCAAGCTCGAAAGGATAGTTTCGTGGCATCTGCGCGGTCGTGGTGGGTGTTCACGAAAATGTTGAAGCCCCCCGGAGTTTGACAGCTTGCGGCGGTGTGATCAGCCACCAAATGAAGGGCACCGGCAAGACAGTAGACAGCGTTGCAGCTTGCTGTCACAACCACATCGAAGACAGCAGTGTCAGTTAAAGGCAAATATCCGTATGCCGTGTTCCTTCGAGTCTCTGTTGACTGTTTAAGGTGAGTAAATTTTCCATTTCAAACATGCCGGAGCCCGGGGCCGTGGTTGTGGGCTCCAGCCTCCCCCCCAAATTTCCATCGATGAGCTGGCACCCGCGTCCAGCGCCCTCAATCCCTGCAAGCCGAGCATCATTCAACAAAGACTGTTGGAGCTGTTTGTTGGGTAGTTTTCGCTGTTTGCCATCGGCCACGGCATCTCGCTTTGCAGGAAGTGATATCGATTCACGCTCAGAGGAGAACCATCGTCGCTTGACCCCACCACAAGCGCATGACCCGTCAGCAGCTGAATCTCGGTACCTGGAATTCCTTGGGAGAGCTTTCTGCAAGCAGATTGGCCCGATCTCAACCCACCACACCCCTCAATGAACCCATGTCTGTGCAACATAACTGGCTGTGCGTGTCCAATCGAGTGTACCCCAGGCAAATCCTTTGATTTGCGACTACACCTCATATCTGATCTGCGGCAGCTTGCAGCTCGCATGCATCATCCCCCCAATCTAAACCATCCCCCCCGGCTTGTTGCGACTTTTGATAGTTGGCCCTTCCTCTTGAGCGCGAGAGGTTAGAAATGGACAAAGCGTTTGCTGGGTTTCCTACTTGCCCACCATGTTTGCTAATGCAAGCATTTGTCTCCAATCCCGCTTTTGTCCTCTGCGCTATGAATGACAGAAACAAAAGTTTGACATCGACTGATACAGGTGCTTGGGCTTGCAGTCCCTCCAGTCCACATTATCCCGAATGTTGCCGGAGCTACCTCGCAGGAATGCGGTGGCGCCAGTATTCTACTTTTGGTGATATGAAATGTGCAGCAACGGATGCTGCAGCACCTCCGCGCGCTGATGCACTGAACAAACTGTGGGGTGCATCGTATGGCGCACATCCGCTGGTACTTGCTTGATGAGCCAAAAGAGTTGTTTCGGCCAGATCGCTATTTGAAGCAGACAGGTGCGAGTATGAGCACATGTGGAAATCGCTCGATAATCCCACACGTTTGCCCGTCATTTGCAACAGGTCAAATTCTACTATCAGATGGTCATGCTTTCACGTTTACATATTGTTTGCTTGCCGGTTGTGTCAAAAGACATACTATTCCTTCTTTGATGTCTAGACATGGCCCCAGGGTCTTGACTGCGTGAGGTGGTCAGTGCAGATAGGCTCTAGCTTGGACCTTGCAATGGAGGTACGTCGAATAGATACAGTTGGTGCGTGTGCTCAGACGCTTTGTGTCCTTCGATCTTTCTAGCTAGCCCCGCATAGTCATGGTCTGGCCTGTTGCAGAGCTGGTATCGTCAGCCACCATCTACGGCTGAGCTGCCCACCCCTTGCTTGCCGGCCAATTGGCGACGACCAAAGAGTTAGAGGCTTGCCAACAACCCTCCAAGACCCTGTTAGGGGTGGCCTTCAGGAATACCGTGCCAGATCTGTTCGCCTATATATACTCATCTTTGCCGGTCTGCAGTATGATTCATTTCCACAATATCGATTTACCCACAGATTCTGTCAATGCCGCAGCCTCTTTCGCGCTACCTATAACTTTCTCGCTTGTTAGATTATGCTGATGCCTTCGCAACACAAGTTTATCCGAAAATGTCTCAGTCAACGACGTTGTCTTGTCGAAATCCAAAGCTCGGGCAGGCGTTGAGCCATGATTCGGACTATGCTCTGCATGTTGTAGCGAAAGCCTTGGATCAGATCTCCACTGGGAGAAGAGGACATCCGCCAGCCTCAATCTCTAACATCTCTCTGATCGACTTGGACATAGACACTTCAGACTTCATGAACATGAAGTCGACTTTCCCTTGGGACGAAAATCAACCTGATTGTCGCCATAACGATTCGTTTCATCCGCTTCGACATTCCTTTGAGAGCTCTTCGAGCACTATACAAGGCAGCTACTGGCCCACGAAGACTCCACTCCTCCCCGACACCAACGAGGCAATCGCCGAGGCAGAGCAGTCAAGACAAAGCATCCTCATACCAGATTATCCTCACGATCTTGCTTCTCATCATATCGACACTTGCGAGTCTCGACCGGCCGACCTACGCACATCTTCAACAGATTCTGCAATACCGACAAAGATAACTACACGAAGCCGTCCTTCGTACAAGAGGAGCGTCACCCCGTCGCAGCTCGACTCCTTCGCCGGAGCTCTCGGTATTAAATCTACCAGGGGGACTCACGCCCCACAATCGTCTTTTGCGAACAATTACCCCCAGGACCCGCTAACCACGCCCTCGCTCGCTCTCTCCTCAACCACTGCCAGTTCACCCGCATCATCGATCACGTACTCACGCTCCGTCTCAGGAGACACGCTATACAATAGCATGACAAACACGGCTTGCGTGAGTGTGCCAAGAGCAGAGAACTCCGAAAACGGATCAGATGCACGACCTTCCGATCAAGGGCCAATGAGATCATGGCCCAAGCAGGTGCAACGCAGGACCAGCGGTCCGCTCCCCAATGCGGATTTCCCATTCACAATACACCCGACTATCTCATCAAACCCCCAGGATATTCACAGTGCAGAAGAAGCTTTCCAGCCCCGCCGCAAGACACCCAACTCTCCGCCCTCCATACCACTACCATCCAAGCCTAGAAATCCAGCCACGCTAGCTGAGCCTGCCAGCTGGTGGGACCTTGATGATGACATCGGTGCAAAGCTATCCAAGCGCCTTAACTTGCCAACGAAGCTCAGTATCCCTCATCTTCGGCTCCGGGTCGAGTCTTCAACCAAGAAGACAATACCAATGCCAGTGCCTACCATCAAGCGCCGAAGTGAAGATAGTATCACCATCGCTACTAATATTGTAGAGACGCCATTCCAGAGCGGAGTATCATATGACCCAGTTCAAGCGACTGCAGGACCTGCTGCACAAATCTCATGGCCGTCACCCATCCCAAACGTTGTGCAGAACAAGTCACCACCCGCGACTCTGAAGAAGAAACATCCAAATCGGTCTGACCTTCTTGCGTCAGCCAGTGGCTGTACTATGAAGACATCGAAGACGAGGAAAGGTAAGACGTTCAAGGTTGGATCATCGAGCCAGCCAATGAAGAGGTTTCCTGGGCGGAGGTTACGGGCTTGTTTTCAAAGGGTCTTCGGCTGAACCAGGACTCGCAGCGGCCGTGACGCTGACTGTTCACATTACCACGATTCCGGCTTCATTTTTCACGTCATCCAAAAGCATTTCTAGAGAACAAGAACTCCCCAATCAAGGGTTATGAAAATTGTGGATGCGGGAATGTTTTTAAGGCGATGTGACAGGTTGGATCAATGGTGGACAAAAAACAGTACTTGTCGTTTGATGTTCATTGATCTTACAATTATGACTATATGTGCTTTACGATAGATGACCAATGACGGATGATGTCGGGACGATGATAGGGTTGGCACCTTTCGGATCGCTTTTACATCGATTTCTTTGGAAGGTACTTCAATTGGATAGTTGAAACCTACTTTGTGCGCTCCAGTAACTCATACATCCGTATTTAAGCAAGGTGCTTGATTCCTCCCTCAGTATCCTGGGACAGGATGCAAGGAATTGACGGGTAAGGATGTATCAAGATAACAAATGCATACTTTGAAATTGGAAGACCGGACCATACATAGCAGATACCACGTCCAAGTCGCCAATTACGCACCCAGTAATCTACAATTCTACATATATTATGGAGGTAGATTGGTGGTTGGACTACTGCATGCTTGACGGCGGAAATGCCTTCCTGTCAATGTAGACAAACTTGACCCTTCTCGACCGAGCTTCTGAAACAAGAATCTACTGTTATAAGGTTGCGATGCGCCGAGGGGAATATATCTCAGTGAGTTAAGGGTTAGTGGCGACGAAAGAACATGCCAAGTAGAATTTTGCTGCACTCCTTTCCTTCCATCGGTCAACAACTTGAGTAGACACTGGATATCCAGACATACCTTTATCACGTCTCTCTTCGTACCGACCTTGCCTTCTTAGTTACTTCCATAATCGCATCTATCACTCCACAGGCAAAATGAATGGCGCCAAGTCCAGCCACGAAGTAATGTCGACCAGCGGGCGAGGTTATGTAGGCCGCACGATTTATTCCCAAGAAGTGATTGCACGCACTCGTACCAGTTGATCACGGTTTCCGATGTGCACTGTTCTCGCCTCAAATGGTGGCGAGCTTGAGGAAGTCTAAGATGGATTCATTACATGCGATCGATCATAATAACCGGCTGAAAATTACAGCTCGCTATTCGAACAGAGGGAAATGATCTGCGTGAGGTGCTTTCGTCAACCAGTGGTAATGATATTTGTACACTTGTTGAACACCGATGATCGATTTGAAAGCTGACAATGTTCACAGCCGCCACAGCAATGGCTTACAACCACGCTTCATTACCCTGGACTTATTGCTCCTCGACCACTATCACCTTCCAGAGATCGGTTCCGCACCCCAGATACCGGTTTTTGGTGTTGCTAGCGCCTACTCCTCGCAATGGACACTTGGTGGTCTGCAAGGGACTGGAAGCCCACCGTCGATGCTGAATCCATAGAATATGACAGACCAAACTTGCTCGTCTGTACATGACTTCGCCCCGCATTCGTGTTGAGAGACTGACCAACGTCCAGGAAATTCGATCATTCAGGAAGCATCTTCAAAGCCTTACGAAGCGTCTCCATGATTCTCCATACGATCCCTCCGTCTGGATTCGACGATCGGACGTACTCCTGTCCATGGGGTATCCAGAACTAGCTACTGGCGATGCCTATAAAGCCCTTATTCTGATTAGAAAGAGTCGAAATCCTCGATCTGGCCTTGCAGCCCGCGTCAATCACCACCTTGCTATCTACCAGCCGAGCACAGCAATAAGGAATGAGCCGCAGCGCTGCATCGCAGAGGAAAATGCTATGCTTGCCCTGGCACAAGCCCTACTTCAGGCAAATTGTTTGCAGGAGAGTTTGGACTATGCTCTGTTAGCCGTCACAACGTATCCCAAAAACAGAAAACTACGCTCGGTCCTCGCTATAGTTCAAAGTGCTTACGACCATGACCAGATCGAGAGCGAAATGGACGAGAATCTCGGGGTTATGAATGCCTTGGAAGAATGCGAGTACAGACGATCAGGTCATGTCCTCTCACAATCTTACCCGTGGATGAAACCGGATCTGTTCTCACGAGGAGCTGATCTCAACACCTCTCTCCAACGACAAATTCTCCGTGCCTCTTGGAGCCAGTGCAGACTTGAACAAAGCACCATCCGTGAAGGAATGCCGTTGGAGGATCGATCTGAGGGGCTTTCCGAGGTTTTCGGAGTTATGGCCATTGAGGACATAGCTCGAAAGGAAATGCTTCTAATCGATCATACCGCGGCCTGTGCTGTTGATGATCCTATGGATCGTTGCTCATGCTGCTGTGGTCTATTGGCTGCGAGCTCCGTACATGCCAAATGCTGCTCGGCTCGATACTGTTCCAGGTTCTGCGCCGATCACGCTCTTGCAACTTATCATCTAGCAGTGTGCGGGAAAGATCTGTCGCAGTTCGAGAAAGCATATAGAAAGAACCTGGCGACTCCGGAAAAGGCAGCGGATGAATTGCTTTTTCTTCGGGTGCTGGCTGGTGCTGTTCAGCAATCTGCCGCACATCCACTATGCACGCCATTTGTGAAGCAACTGACAGCAATGTATGACGGCAATAAGCATCAGCCTTTCGACTGTAAGACAAACATTATCGGAACCTTTAAAATGCTCACCTGCCTTGGCGTCGATATTTTCGCCAATCACAACTTTGATACTTGGGTCCTGCAGACATTGCGAGCTCGAATAGGGAACAACGCCCGCGAGTACTCCATTGACGGACATGCGCATATTGCCATCAACCCTCTCTACTCCTTCTTCAACCACAGCTGCGAACCAAACGTCAAATGGGAGGACGACAAATCCATGCATAGCAGTTCGATACGTATGCACACATTGCGCAGCGTCACTAAAGGCGAGGAGCTGTTCATCAACTACCAGGAGGAACTGTCTAAGAAGCCGTATCTTGAGCGGAGAAAGATACTGAGGCAATGGCTTGGCTCTGACTGTCAATGCAGAAGATGTGTGGATGAGGAGGTTGCTGATCGGTTGGGGCAGGAGATAAAATTTCCGAGCGTGCTCTCCCAATACTGAGGGACGTGAACAGCGGAGATATTAGGTCAACTACCCTGCGCTTGGCAGGTCAGCTGGTGAATGATGGCTGAGCTGCTGTAGCTTTTCGTTCCCTAAGCCCAATAGCCATCATAGAAGCATGTTTGTCAATTTCTGGGTTGACCGACTTTTGAAGAATACAATGATTCAGGATAACAAGTCGTGCAAGTTGCAGATATTCTGGCGTGAGAGCCTGCGTTATGACAAGCCTAGTGGGACTCCGCAAAGGCATTGTTTATGGAACAATGCAAGCTTACGCGAGAGGCTGTCAGCTTTGTCCTTGGAAATTGGGAATGGCAGGAGGTAAATTGTTTCGTATGTGACTGTCTAATTCAGCCTGTACTGATCCTATTGATTCTGTGAATGCATCCGAATTCCGTACCTCCAGGCTAGCCCACTCAGGAAGATCAAGCGCATATCCCATTGGATTCTCTCGCACCTCATTTTGTTGAGCAGGAGGCAAAAGAGCAAGTTGTTATCAGTACTCAAGAAGATGTTGGGCCCGAGCAAACCAGTTGTCCCAGACAGAAGAGCATACAAGGATGCAACACTAGTCCTCAGACCCTAGTGACACCTTCCGGAAGCCCTATCTGTCCAAGAGGGTGGGTAATCAACGGCCTGCCAAAATGGATTGGTTAAGAGCCACTCTAGTAGAAGTCCAGCTCGAGAATGCACGTCTCCGGCACGGCCGTATGGAATTCAGATGAGGTCTAAGACACCGCCAAAGTCGAAGCGGGTCGAAGCTTCGAAACGGGTTTCTTTGTGTCAAAATTGACAACACTGGGATTTCCGACTGTTCAAATGCCGCCTGAACAAAATGGCAAGTACTGTGCGCCGCTGAACTCAATAGCCCATGGTGTCTTTGGAGAAAGGTATGATTGGGGAACTTGAGAGGTCCTTGCAGCCGGCGGGCGGTGAGGCATCTCAGAACCTTCCAATGTTGACAATTTCCAATTGGGACACCTCCAGGGTCTTATGAAGCTGCACACATCTCTAATGTTCGAGGATGCGGGCTATGAGCTTTTGGGCTGAGTATAAGAGCGATACGCGTGATGTTGTCTTTTACCATTGCCCGATAGTAATACTTGGACCCTTGGCCTGATGCATCTCAGGGGTATCTGAGATTCCTGGATTGGTCGGCCATTCGTCGGAATATTCAAAGGACTTAGTGAAATCAAAATTGAACTTGATCGATTTGTGCTGGTGGTGGGTTTTTTTGATCATTTCCCATGCAAAAAAAGTCCCGTTTGGAGCCAAATTTTGCACCAGAGCATTTTCCTACGAAATCCAAACCGAAACCATGTCGGAGTATATGTATACTCGTAGATTTTGCTTTCACTCGCAATACTAACAGACAGCAAAAGCCGACGTTTCCGGCAGCGTCCAGTCTTTGCCATTTCATAGGGTCGGGCCTTTGACTCTTGATGAAATTGAGCGAAGACGACGTTTCCCACAACATCATCCTCTGGCCATATCAGAGGCCGAAAGATCGAAGCTGAGGCGTCAGGAGACGACGTTCCCAGCATCTTAATTTCCGTCAGATGCAGAAAAGCGGGAAAAGTGTTGAGATCGTAATGCCATCAACATGTCACGTGTCGGCTACAAGTTCAGCCGACCACGCTAAACGTTCGGCACACAAACTCAAAATTTCCGGCCACCAAATCCTGCCTCATCCACCAATCCCACTTGCAGCAGACCTTCCCCTCCATTCCTGCACATAGCCTGCACCACCCCCCGCCAACCATGAATCCCTTCGGCCTCGAATTGCCTCCGATTGGGGCCAGCTATGATGCGCCTTTTTCCGCTTCATCTCGATTCCCCTCATCATCTTACGACTTTCGTTCCTATGCACGCCCCCAAACAACGAGAAACGATATCGGAAAGAGCATGCGGCCCAAACCAACTAGGAAGGATATCCGAGAGAGTATACAGTCCAAGCCAACTACGAACGATACTCGAAAGATCACGCCCTCGGAAGATGTTGAAAGAGAAAACGAAAACCCAGTCCAACCTCGTGAGGATTCGTACGCCAAGGCTCATGACTTCATTACGAGTTTCAACAGCCGGCGTTCGCTAAATTCAGATCTCTATGACAAGAAGTTCACGACTTCGATGACAATGAAAGAATGGATAAAACTCAGCAACGAACTCAATCTTTCTGAAAGTAATGACTGGTCAGTTTCTCCTTTACAGAATTCATTCCTATTCTACTAAACGATTCAATTAGGTACCCCAGATACACCTTCAACTCAGTTGCCTCGACTCTCATCATCCAATGCATGCCCACTCCCGTTCATGAGACTGTACAATTTAGTTTCACGAGTGCTATTGCCGAAAGTCAAACTGATCTGCCACTTCCTGCACGATTGTTTTGCGTAACAGGCCAAGCGATGCGTGGATTTCGAGGTCAATATCTAGGATCAACCAAAATTGCTGATCTAGCAGTACAGATCACAAACGCTAAGGGCCAATACGAAACCAAAATGGTCGTTGAAATAGGTTTCTCGGAAGAATATGAAGCCTTGATCAATGATGCTAGATTATGGTTAGAAGGGATGAGTTCAGTTTCTCTGTGCGTGCTAGTAAGTTTTGAGGAAGAGCCTCGTTACCGGTGTCCAGTCGACAACAATATGGATGAGGAAGAGTTTGAGAAGTTGGGATTTCCTGATCCGTCGGAATTGAAACCTGAACATTTCCATCTCAAAGGACCCTTCGGTCCAGCGATTTACAAAGGACTTGACGATGAAGAACTTGGCGACGAAGAATCTGATGATGAAGAACTTGTGTGGGTAGGGAACATTTCTACTGCGTTCCTAGAGCGGTGGAAGCGAGACAAAGCCGGGAAGGCCAAAAAATATGGACAACGTGTTGTTAGTTATATGTTATTGATGAGGATTTCTCTTACTAACTGGTATAGGATCTTCTTACCGCTCGCAGCATCAAGTTCAAACGGAGCAACTTTATGGACATCACGCGAGACGGTGACGATGACTGTACTATACCGATTGACTGTGAGAGTTTCCGCGAGTCCCTCGCGAAGAAGATGAGAGAGCTGGCCGTAGAACGATGTCAAGGCATGCTGGTTGACCGGATTATGGGACAGGAGGACCTTCGAGACCAAGGCTATACGGTAAGTTGATTTGCGTTTCCTAAGATGAACATGAATATAAACTGATGTCTGCCTAAGCCTCCTTAAGGACCGGAAAGGACTTCAGAGAATGACACGCAGTGGTTGTTATGGTGCAAGGATCGAGGGCTGAGCAGATACCGTTATCGAGCAGGACTTTCCCAGAGGGCAAGTATGATAATGGGTTCCTAGATTGGCAGCATGGGTGAGAAGGGGGATTAGACAAAAGTCATGGGAGTATGATACAGCATTGAGCACTACAAATATAGCACACGGGAGAGATATTCCTACCATGGCCGCCGAGCTAATGAATGCCTTAAGAACTGGGGTGTAACACCATGAAATGGCCGGGATAGGGCACTTTGGTGGGTAGTGTTCTAGCTGGTGGCTATGCTGATAGACTGTAGTCTACTGGTGCACCTAATGAAAGGTGTGGCGGAAGCTAGGAACGCTGGTCTGGGGCGCAGTCGGAGCGGCCGAAAAAGGAGAGACAAATCGGCATGGTAAAAGTCAACAGTAGCCTGCGAGGTGAGGTGCATTAGCAACGTTGGCGAGGACGGGGAAGATATAGACGTGGAAGAACGCCGAATTCTGGGAAATAAAAGCGGCAGGCGGTCGGCGGTCAGCGCTTGACTGGGTCTGGTTCGGCGTTCATTTCACTCGCTTTGAGACTACGGTGAAGGCATGATGGCTCAGTCAGCCCAGCCTTTACTAGGGTAGGGACTGGAAGAGGAGCGCAGTTATATGTGTAAACATGGGATTTTGCAGGCTAAAATGGGGCTGCGGGATTACGACGAGCAATGTTTGGCTGTGACACGGGCTGGCCGAGTGGGCCTGATAGGGGATAAGGCTCACCCCGTTCACCTGTTGACCAAGGGGTGGGCCGGGCTCCCGCGGCTCAGGGCGGCGTCAACCTAGGGCCCGGAGCAGGGTGAGGTCGAGGCGGATTTCAGTCATCTTGGCACCCCGCTTCCCTGTCAAGCCCTATGCAACCACGTTGACCGACATGCGATAAACCATGTTGTCCTTGGATACTGCAAGGACTTGCGCATTGCTCTAACCGAATCACACCACCTCACATCACCGCTGGAGACCATGATGATGTGTCATAACGTCTATGGAGCTGGACCAGGGAGGTGGCTGGGGTGTCTCATTGGTGCCGGATAGACGACCAGCCTCCACCTTCCAGCCTCATTAATTGATGCCGACCACACTTCATATCTAGTCGAGCTATGCTTGTCATGGGTACATTGACATTCCTGCACCTTAAACGCCTCAAACAAATTCTCCGACCGTGATGAACCTTGCGAGTGCCGAATTGAAAGCCGTGAATTGTAAGTCGGTCGCATCATATTCCCAAACCTCTCTCTGACATACCGCAGCCAGCAAACCTCAGCTTAAACACACCCCATCGAAACGCTCAGCCTCAGTCTCTGAAGATTTCTGTTCCGACTATGTATCGGACGCCTCGAGCAACAAAAGCTCACCTGCACAATATGACACGCCGCCATCCCGAGCATCAACGCCTGTCAAACCTCACAATCTGATAGATTCAGAAATGACTTTACCAGCCAGACCGTCAGCGGCAGGGCGCGCACCCCTGGACTCTAGGCCATTCTCTATCGCAAGGAAGCCTCTGCCAGCAAGCGCTCTTGAAAATGGAGGAGATATCAGTCCCGGCATCGATGACTCGCCGTACATCCGATTTGCCATTGAGCAGCTCACCCGAGATGAGGAATTGCTTGGAAGTGGCCGTCAAGGTTCCATCACCAGTACCGACTATCCTGTCAATCGCATCATTGGAGACGAAGGATTGGATTATTACGGAGATCCTGCTCCTCCCACAGAGCCTCCAATACAGCCTGAACGCCTTCCTTCGCGTCCTAGGACCGCCGAGCGACACGTCTCAACATCCGAACAAGTACTTCTACCAGTTGCTCCTCCGGGGGGTAGACAACGGCCTGCCCTTGGATTCGTCCCTATCGTCCTACGCCCTCTTCCCTTACTCCTCCTCATATTTGCATGTCTTCTAATGATCGCGGGTTTAATATTTTCTAATGTGTACTCTTTGAAGAATAACGGGTTGTACGATTATGACGGTACTGGCACACCCAGATATTTTGTTTTCCAGTTTCTGCCACAGTTTTTGGGCATTGCCATAATTGTGTGGCTGTTTGTTCTTCAGGCTGCTATCTGTCGCATTCTACCATTCCTAATCATGGCGTCTGAGCGGCCTTTCGACCATGTATTGCAAGATGTACCCATTCTGCCTGCAAATTTTCTGTTCCCCCATCTTGTACATTTCCGGGTCGGCGAACCTTTGGTGGGAACAATCTTGTTCATATTTTGGATCACAAATTTTACTGTACCGCTTTTAAGCTGTGCTTTTCAGACACAGCTGTTCGAGGGTTGGCGCTGGACAAGCGTGCAAGGTGTTTCTTGGACTTTGGTTGCACTGTACTCGGCTTTGATCCTGGCGTTGGTTTTGTGTGTGTTCCGTTTTCGATCGCGGAACTCGGCTTTGATGTGGGATCCTGTCTCGTTAGCAGATCTCATACCACTCTTCCAGAGATCCAACGTGCTACATCTCTTTGAGCAATCCGAGATCTCGCGTTCCACGCGCGCACACATCCCACCACGGCCATTTCGACTTGGGTATTGGACTACATCGACTGCGCCGGATATTTTCCATGGAGTTGGCGAGGAGAATGCGCCTATCCGAACATCTGCCGAAAGCGTACACATAACGGAAAAGATTGCAATGCAAAGGGACTCGGACAGCATCGACGTGGAGCGGCTGCGCTACTCCGACGCCGAATCATTCACGCGAAGCATACACTCACCATTTACACGGTATCGATGGGCGCCATGGTTCCTTCGAGACTCAGCGGTCCTGTCATGGGTCATCTTCGCAGCTGTTCTGACCATCACCTTCATCGTCGTCAGCTTTGTCCACAGTGCAGTGCAGTATGGATTTAATCCAATGCTTCTCAGCGGCACCAACTCCGCAGGATTCTCACCATCCAACTTTCTGTACAGCTTCCTCCCAGCCTCACTCGGCATGTTCCTATTCCTCGTCTGGCAGCCCATTGACACTTACTTCCGCGCCGTCCAGCCTTTTGTCAACCTCTCCCACCCTGCTGGAGCAACTGCGGAGCACAGCATGCTCCTTGCATACCCGAGCTGCTTCCCCGTCGAAACGACGGTCCTCGCTCTGCACAATCGAGACTTCAAAATGGCTTGGATATCCTTTGTCAGCTTGATGTCGATCGCCATTCCGGTCCTCGCAGGTGGCGTCTTTACCGCACAATACTTCAGGAAAGAAAACAATATTCGAGTCGCAGCCACGATGCCCGCCTACTACGCACTAGTCGTCTTCGTGGCTGTCTACGCAGCGTCATTCCTCCTCGTCTGGCCAACGCGAAAACGGTACCTCCCGCACAAGATCCACACGCTGGCAGATCTGCTCAGCTTCATGTACCAGAGCCCGCTGCTGACGGATCCTGCGCTCCAGGACCCAAAGACCAAAGCGGATCTGGTCGGGAGATTGGTCGTTCCTACTATGGGTGAAGAGACAGGTAGAGGAAGGTTGGCGAGGTATGCCTTTGGAATATATATAGGGAGAGACGGCAGAGAACATCTGGGTATTGATCGGTTGCAGAGGCCGGGGAGTGGTGAGATGCTGATTACAACCGGGATGATGAGATGAGACGAAAGTCATAGCATGTAGGATGTGGGATGATCATAATGATCCCTCTTTCATGCCCGCATAATATATACTTCTTGGGGGCCACCCTTTGAATATCAAATCCCTCAATAATTCAGCGTCTTTCACTCTCGCCACTCGCAGTACCCGTGCCTTCGCCTCTTACCTCATCTCGGTTTCAGCGTCTTTCATGAAACCGCATTCCTCTAAAAAGGCAATAGTACGACGTTCGTAATTCTCCAATTTCACTTGCAGATAATCGTTCGTATTAGCCAGCAACAATCGTTAGATAATTCCACAGATATAGTCTATACCTTAAGCATTTGAAACGTAGGTTCTAAGTAGTACGCTTCATTCTTTCTCTCAAGACATTTCGCGAGATGTGAAACTGGGCATAGCCTCTGCGGGATCTGTGGAATTGATGAGGGCGTTGACGAACAAAGCTTCCTATCCAGATCGGATGACGCCTCCTGCAACTATCACTATCCCGCATTGAGTTATTGCTGGAGCGGTGAACAGTCCTGTCGTCTTCTGGAGTCGAATATGAAGGATGTCGAGTGCAAAATATCTTGGTTGTCGCTTCCAAGCCTCTATGGAGGTCCCGGGCTTCAATAAATGGGACGGCCTGGTATAACTCTCCAATTACTGAATCCGCTGTGCATGGAACACTGTACCCAAAAGGTGATGAGTCCGCCGTCATGATTCCAGAAGCGAAGTGTAGTTTGAGGGGGTGTTCGATCCTTTTGATGAGTTAGCTGGTGGAGCTATGCATCGTTCACACTCTGTGTCTGTCTGTCCCTAGGACCGAGTACGGACTTGCAATGCAGTCGTTTGTTCTTGCATGCTCGCCCAAAGATACTGAGACGTATGAACGGATTGGCGACGCGACCTTGTATTTCGATGGAGAGGGGAAGAGTCATGGCTCAACGCTGCGGAGGTGAAGGCGCTGGAGATGGTTTGCACCTCACGAATAGTAGAGGACTATTGTCGTGGGGTGCGGCGTGAGCTAAGTTAGGCCTGATGCACACAGGGATGATGGAACAGGGACAGACAGCTTTTCATCAATTCTAATTCATGGGTCCTCCAGCCATGCGGCCGAGTCCCATAGGCCATTCCTCGTCTCCCTAGTGTACAGCATCCTTCCGCCCAGCCGTCTGCCCATGACATAGGTTCTCGACGCGCGCCCTGGCCACGCTCACACTCGACTCCCCTCAACACGATCCAGCGCAGCCTAATCATTTCCCAATCCAAAATCAGCTGGAAGACACTTGATATACCTTCGCAAACTTCAGCGATCCCATTCTTGGCTTGTCTATCTCCGTCATGATGTCCCCCTGGTCCAGCAACGTCACAATCTCCCAAATAGCGCCCTTAATCGGGTTCCAGAGGTAGTACTTGCTGCCAGACCGAAACATGTATTGGCAGTCGCCGGACTCTGAGCTGCTACACATGATCGGTTGGGGCAGTTCCAGGCCGTGCCTTTTGACCACGGCATTGCCCCAGTGAAAGAACTCCCTGTCAAGCTTCTCTTTGTCTGTCATCCAGCCCTCTGGTGGAATTATCTTGGATCATTGCTAGCAGAATAAACCCGGCATCTAGTCACGGAGAGCACGCACGGTGGTGTTGCGAGGTAGAGAGCGAGGTGCAGGGTCCATGGAATTTGTCTGAAGTCGGACTTATTTGTAGCAGCGCAGAAGAGGAAGAGAGAGGATGCGGGAAATTTCGAAAATTGAGAATGGCGGCAGTCTGTCAAAGTGTGTGGTATTACCATTTCCGTTCGTGCTTGGCTTGTGCCTGATAAAATTCGTGAATCGAGCGGTTACTGACAAATCGATGGGAACGTTACGTGGACTCTCGGAGGATTTTCGTCAAAAGGAGTATCAGCCAAGAAGGTCATACGGTACCATTGTTGCAGATCTCACATTACCTACGCTCAGCTCTTCGGAAGTTGCGTCACCACAGAGATGGGGCGCCGCCTGGATGTTCTCTGTAGCCACGATTCGAGGTGACGGGTGACCTCGCGAGGGCTCACTTTACGTAGAAAAGCAAAGTGCCCACTACGATCAGAGCATGTAAGGAACTGCGTCAGATTCTTTAGATGTATCAAAATCCTTGCGGAACCTCCGGGATAAGAAGATAGAACAATATGGACGCTTCGTCGGTTGCGATGAGGATGACCAAAATGGGTACGTAGAGTGCCCGCTTCGGAGGAATCTTTTAACGCCGAGCTCGATCTCCGACTCGTCCATCACTCTTTAAATCCTCCTCTTGGGATCTCGGCCCCGAAAATGTCTCTTCCTCAAGAATAGCGAGATTCGTGAGGATGCTTACCAACACTCCACCACTTCGGAGGTCTCACTCGCCCGACGACTTTCACCCGAGTGAACGGAAACGCAGGAGGAAGGCGCTCTCTTGCTATGACTGCCGACGCCGTAAGCTGAGATGCGACCGCGAGTACCCCTCTTGTAGTCGATGCCAGAAAGCCGGTCAAGCAGATTCTTGCACTTATGAATCGGGCCCTCTAGAGCCCAAAGAGCATGGCGATGGGGAGAAGCCCGAAGTGGGAGCCACTGTGGCGGCCTTCGAGACTGGGCCAAGAGGACGAATAATTCCTGCGGCGCCAAATACACAACCATCAGTAGAACCCAGCAGTACGCCAGACAAGCATTTCACGGATGTGCCTTCGTCAAAGCTAGTATTGCAAGCGAGAAGGATTGCGCAACTAGAAAGCAGACTTGCCAGCTTGGAAGCAAGTCGGCCCTCTGCTACTTGGCAAAGCTTTGGGGAGGTGACAACTGTTGCGAAGCCTAGCGACACGCGCAACATTACAGAGCCGAGTAATTTTTTGACGTCTTCGAGAGGACCAACTCAACCTGAAACGATTCTTTTCAGGGGTAAGAACTACAAGACACACTACTATGGTGGAACTAACCCAACAAGTCTGATCGCTCATGTATGAACCCCATGCCTTTCTAGAGTTAGCCAATTAACCTCTATAGTTTCCGGAACTTCGGTCGTTCATGAAGGAAGCCATTACGCATCATGCCTCGCTTTCGCGCGTCCAACGGGATTTGAAAGCTTTACAGGTAACATGGAAGAGTGAAAAGGCCAACGCTCTACCTCCGAACGACCTGAATCTCCTTGACCTGCTCCCCGGAAGAGAGAATGTAGATCATCTCGTTCATCTCTACTTCGATACCTTTGAGACTGTCTACCGCATCTTACACGCTCCCACGTTCTGGAGCGAGTACCACAGCATGTGGGAAGACCTGCAAGCAGTCAGGCCCGCCTTTCTTGTTACCATCCTACTCGCGATGGCTGCAGTAAACTGCATTTCCCCGAAAGAGGAATCAACCTACATTGGTGATAGTGCTACCAGTCGCGAAATGGCAATACTCTGGATTGAATCGTGCGAATTGTGGCTCCAACGCCAGAGCCAGAAACATATTTACCTTGCTATTTGGCAAATTCGCGTCTTGTTGCTCTTGTCGAAGATAACAAACACCGTGAAAAAGAAGCGGACTTGGACACTAGCGGGCAGCCTGATGAGACAGGCGATGTCTGCGGGATTCCACCGAGATCCGACTCTACTGGGTGCGAAAGTATCCATATTTGACCAGGAAATGAGACGGCGTCTGTGGGCAACAATAGTTGAGTTGGAACTACAAACTTCCATCGACAGAGGGATGCCCTCCGCATCCGCGGGCATTTCTTTTGATTGTGCACCTGTTCTTAACGTCAATGATGAAGATTTTGAGGAAGGGTCTCAAAAGTCGCCTACTCCAAAACCACGGGGGATGTATACGGCGGCCTCCTTCCTCCATATCTCCCAAAAGAGTTTTTCGTTGAGAGTCTCATTGAACTCACTACTGAACGAATTGAGCTCTCATGCGCAATACGAAGAGGTCTTGTGTTACGATGAGAAGGTCATGCAGCAGTTGCAAGATATTCCCTCCAAGACCGACTCTCAGGGCATTCAGGAAGTCCATAAATTCCCTGATCTACTTCACACGCTTCTAGACATCCAACTTCGCCAATTTTTGGTCCTACTGCATAGCCCATTCGCGCGACAAGCTGAATCAAACTCGCGCTACTCTTTGTCCAAAATGGTTTGCTTCGATGCAGCAGGCAGCATCCTCGATCAACATTCCAAGCTCACCGCATCCGGCAATCATACGTTGTTGCTTTTCAGAAATGACGTGTTTCGGGCAGCGCTATCCATTTGCCACAATATTCACGTGTCAAGTGCTATTCGGAGTAGGTGTTTGAATATGTTTTGTTCGTACGGGGAGGTTGGCTGACACAAAAATAGACGAGCTTGTGCTCCACAGCCTGAGTAACAGCTTCTTCCACTGTATTCAAGACGCTCTCATACTGCTCGAAGAGAAAATAACGCGGCTCGGCACTGGATATACCCATTACTGGTACATCTCCGCAGCATATGGGCTGATCCAATTAGACAAAACTCCGGGAAATCCGACAGCGCAGAAGCAACAAGCAATCGACAGAGTTGCAAGACAGTATTTCAAAGTCCGCGCTTCTCAGGAAGATTTATCAAAAGCCAAAGAGAAGTTGCTTCTCGGTCGATTAGGCAAGGTATGAGAAACATACCTGAAGCTGTCTGACTGCTGCTAATTCGGTGTAGCCTAGCGGCGCGCACACGGAAATGCCAATACAGGGGGGCGCAACGAGTCCGTCCGGGTTGCAATTTCCTGCATTGGATGTGCACCAGGTAAGATTCCGGACTGGAGCACGTCGTCTGTAGAGTTACACATTGTTGACAAGCATAAGATGGCAATTCAGGAACCTGACCCTCAATTTGAGGAATATTATTTTGGAGACCCATCTGCGTGGACTTTTGACAACCTCTGGACGTTTAATCCGCTCGATTTACCAGATATTGAAGTCTGATTTGCGTCTGTCCCACGAATGCCGTGGAACTCGGCTGTCCAGACGAACCACCGCGCTTTTCCCTTGAAAGGTGAATAGTCCCTTCCAGCTATTCTGGTGCAAGCAGCCATCCCAAAGTCCAGAGCAACCTCTAGCAGTGGGTTCCCACTACTTCACTGTTCCCAGTGATTGCACACTTCCGAATAGCGTTGATCGGGATGTTCTTACACAGTCGGTTCGTCATGTCACGCAAAATTTGGATGATGAGCTGCCTCAGCTAATGTGACTGGCCGAAGTGCGGATCGCGCGGAGACCGCGAAGGGATCTGAAAGGGGTCGTAAGTACGGGCTGCCCACCACGTTACTGCAATTCAAGAGTCCCTGGGGAAACTAAACAGGGTTACCCTATCACACAATCTTGCCCTTGTGCTCAAGAATACTATGCCTAGCTCCCACTTTTCGATCCGGGGCTTCCACTTCGTTTATGCTCTTCTCGGCGACGTCTTTGTTCTTGGCCTCGCCTGCCTTGTCGCTGAATGCTATGTCGATGGCTTGATTGAAGGTGCCTCGAATGGCTTTACCTGCGCCGTGGATGCCTTTCACGGCGCCCTTAATATTGTTGCCGATGTTGCTGCCTGTGTTGGACATTATTAATGGTGTTGGTGGCGGGATTTGGTTGGAATGATTGAGCGTATTTGGGAGACTCTTCAGGAGGCGAGCAAGGGTTAAAGGCTCAATGGTGAAGCAATGCTTACAGGTCGAGCCCTCGCAATCATAATAGGTTTTATCCTTGCAGGGTGCATTGGTCATCGTCATTCTGATTGCGGGAACGAAGGGGATGACATAGCATGTTCGACAAGCACTGGAAATGACGACGAGCTTCCATCCCAGTAACATCGAGATCCTCCTGCCAGACATACCCTGCCTCTGGGTCTTGTGACTGAACTAGTTTTCATCTTGGAAGGCTCTTTCACCACTGAGCCCCAATGCACCTCATGTGTCGTTCCTGTCGGGTAAGCTATAGGCTTACACGAAATGCATCAATTGCCCTGAGTCACTACAAGTGAAGCGTTTCGTCGGGTTGCCTGGAGACTCATCGCCAATTCCTACCTGAAAAGTTGCAGGCAAGAACTCGCACCGCGGTTGAAAAGTTGACAACTGGATTGTTTCGGAAATCTGACAAGGGCGACCAGTTTCTTGTTGCCCATTTTTGCAGTATGCACCGGTATCTACTATCAGGGCTCAGGTTCTCGCCAGGATCAACTACACCACCAGAGGTAGGGAATGAAATAGGATGGTGAGAGAAGAGTGGAATTTAGCAAATCAGTAACGGAGCCATACAAGCAGGTCAGCGACATCAACAGCGTGCACAACACATGATCAGAAAAGCTCTTACGTCGCGCGACCGGAACAAAATATGTCCTCTAGAGTAGTGCAATGGAGCACAGTGGAGCACAGTCTGGAAGGGTGAGATTCTAGACCAAGAGCGAATGAAAGTATACTGGACCGTGGTTATGCGCAAACTCCGGGATACAGTCCCTACTAAACATGTATGCAGTATAAGAATCAACTATGATGCTTCACAAAGCGATGGTGAGTAAGGAATCGCCGTAGAGGCAGTGGTACCGAGTCTTTTGCAGCGTAGTCATCAGACTTATGTCACCACACCGCTTTTACTCTCCACCTGTCCCACGTCCTCACTCCTCTGCGGTAGTTCAGTGCTGTCGTGCTCCCAAAACCGATTCTTCGCATCTGTCCCTTTCACCAGTCCCACAACATCAAATGGATCAAACAACGTAAGCAAAAAGGGTCTTTTATCCGCCGCTCCTGGTCCCTCCAGCTCCGTCTTCCCGTCCATCGCGAGGTAGATCTTGTGATTCGCCGGCAGGTACTTACCTGGCGGGTACACGTTCATCAAATACGAATTTACCACCATGGGTACCGCTTCAAAGACCCAGAAGCACCATTCAGAGGTATTGGCGTAGGCTGTGGTAGGGTAGAAGAATGTCGCGGTGCGAAAGGTGTTGCGCAGCAAGATGAGAACACTGGAGATGTAGAGCGTGTAGATGATGACTTTGACGTTGTGAGTGAAAACGGCACCTCGGATACAGCGAATGTGAAAGATTACCACGAGAGCGACGAAGGCGAGAAAGAGGGCTATCTGCAGCAATAACGAGGCCTTGATGAGTGCCAAACCGGTCTTGGCTTGAGAAGGACTGTGGACAGAGTTTGCGACTTTGGAGGCGCCGTTGGCGGCGAGAACCTCGACGATGGAGTCGAGGCCAATGAAGGTAGTCCAGACGCGGCCTGGATGGAGCGGGGAAAGGTAGGGGATGTAGTAGAGAATGCGGCCGAAGATGAAGTAGTTGGCGCCGGCGTAGACAGGTGGCGCGCAGAAGAGCAGGACAGTGCTGGCGATGTAGATGTTGAGGTTGGTACTGGATTGGGAGGTGGAGATGAAGAGGTAGTGGTGGTCCCACGCGCCGTATTCACGCAGGGCGAAGCCGGCAACGAAGAGAGCGGCGGCCCACGGGAGGAGGAAGCCGATGCGGTAGGAGCGGTGCTTTAGGTTGTTTTGCCAGAGGTGGAGAATGCCGGAGATGAGGAAGAGGACTGCGAAGAGGATGGAAAGCCCTTTGATGGGGGCGTAGACCCAGAGGGAACCGGGGACTGTGGGGTTGTGTTAGGTGGTTTTGTTGTACGGGCGGGAAACCAATAGCACACACCGATGTGTCCCATGTTGTTTGATTGCAACTGTATGTAAGGGCTGCCTGCTGTAGAGAGGACAATTGTTGATTCTGTTTGCTTGGGACCTGGAATGGATGGAGGAAATTATATGAAGAGAATTCGGATAGAGACCAGATGCATGCTTGACTGCAAATGCTTAAAAAAGGCTACACTAATACCTCACTACTCTACGGGCACCTAGACCTGGGACTCACAAAAAGGGTGCAACTGCCAGGCAGCTCGAGGCGACAAGTGTTGCCATATTCGTGCACGTATCGAAGGGGCAATAAATACGAAGGGCGCACGATCGCAACGGTTTGGCACTTGGGTCGCAAAAGGGGAAATCTTGCGGCATTAATCTGAGTCTACCTGACCTTAGCCGGGAGAAGGATTTAGTCACATTCGTGCATGAGGCTACTCCGAAGATGAAGCGACGCACAAGGGTATTCTGTCCTTTCTAGAATCGCACCTCATTGTCTGCATCGGCCATGGAGGTGGGTCACTGGGTTCTGCATCTCAAAATAGAAACAGGCCCTGGTTGGTCGGTGGCAAAGGGCAAAGTGAGCTTTTGCTCGACGTTTCTTGGCTTTGGAGAAAACACGAGATCAAATCAGCCTCGTGAGTCAGCTTTCTGTTTGGCGGACATGTCCAAGCAACTCATGCCTCAGGACTCGTTCGGCTGTCTAATCCATTGAATATGTGAGGCTCCGCCATGGAGAAATTTTTACTCGGAATTAGAGTCGGGACAAGGGAGACAGCAACGTGCAGCTTTGGTGGCGCACAAGAGATTCAATTTCGCGCATTGGTAGCCGGGTTACCAGGTGCGAGATGCGGCAGAGAAAGCAACCATCCGGCTTTGCTTACTCTGAGCAAAGGCGAAGCTATTTTCGGACAGAGGATAGGAACAGTATACCTAATGCCATTTCCATTTCAACCTCAAATTCTTTTCCGAATATCGGCGCAAGTCATGTCTATGGTCACGGGTCGTTGAACAGGCACTGCTTGCTATATATATCACCCGCGTCAATAAACGGTGCAGCCGAGGGTAATCATCGCATGTTGGCACCAAGCACTCCCTTCGTAGCCTGCTGGTGTCCGTCGAGAAAAGCTCATTCGGCCAACCTCTGCCCTGTCCCACCTTATTTGAACTCGCCGCGCAGTCGGCGTGCCCACTTTATTCCCAGCTTGCAGATTCAGCACTTCTTCTACCGGACTCAGCGTCCCATCACTCATCTACCCTTGTCTGGACCTTGATTGCACCTCTGCACAGTTCATGTGGCACACAGTCATTCCCTGCAGATACGTCGCGCCCGCTAGTAAATGCGCAAACTTGTCCTTCTGCGTCTCGGCATAATTGTGGTGATGTTCGATGGTTTGCCACCCAACGGCTGTCGCCCACGCTTTGGCCTTTGTGGAGGGGTCATGGGGGAGGGGCAGCTCTTCGACGATCCAACCGCCGGCGGAGCCGATATAGCCTTCGCCGTACTTCTCGATAATCTTGACGAGTTCTTTGGCGTCACGTTCGAGTCGCTCCTGGTCGGAGCTGTCAGTCGCGGATGTATAGAGGGTGAGCCATTCCGTCACGGGAGAGGAGGTGGTGGCGGCAGAGGGAGGGTGCGGTGTCATTATGGCGTGATGGACGGATGCAGCGCCGTCCATGATCTTTCCCATATGCTCGTAGAAAGCTTTATATGCTCTGTGAGCGAGTCAGCATATACCCGCCATGTAATGCAGCTAATTTACACGTCGGTGTAAGCTTAGCAAGGTCATACTCTGATTCCATAAACTTCTTGTGATGGTCAATTGACTCCCAATCCACGAAGAGACGAAGCGTTGACGGCTTTTCTACCTCTAGGCCCCAATAGGCCCGCTGGGCGCCGGGCTGATTGAGGATCGTACTCAGGGTGTCTTGCCATATTGACCCAGAGGAGCTGTTGGCATCAGCAGGAGTGGCGCCAGTCTTGAGTGGTAGGTGAGCGATTTCTGTCACGGGAGCCATATTGGTTACAAGGCTTCAATGTCCCAAAATAGTCAGAGACAAGCACGAACTAGATGTTTGTGAGTTGAGTGTATCTGGAGCACCTTTCACCTTCAAACTCGATTCATATTCAGGTTAAGCGGCTTCAGATCCAGGGCGAATGACGTGGCATACAATGATGCCATCCAATCGGCATCGTACCATGTAATGTTCGGATTCTTAACGTAACTGGAAGCGACACAGAATTCATGACCTCCAAAAACACAGCAGCTCAACTTAATGCATGATTTCCAATCATTCATGTTAAACTCATCCCCGTCACTCGCAGGTAGTTACACAACCGCTTTCGAAGCTGGGCTTGGACTTTTCTTCCTTTGGTTTGCCCAGACGGTTTGCTTCGGAGCGGGGCGGATCGGACCGTACCGCGCCGCAATAACACACCTGTCCTGGCGTCGGCGCAAGGACCTATCAAGCATGCCCAACGGGGCGAGAATCAACAATGAGGGCTTCACACAACTCAGGGCCTCGGCATCCTCGACGTGGTCACCATCAATGCCTGGCGCTATGTAGTTTGCGGTGTCGCAATCACTGGCGCAGATATCGGTTTGAATGACCGAGCGGGAAACTGCAACAAGCAGAAAATCTCTGAAAGAGGGGGGAGTTTTTCAAATCCTGTCTCCTCAAATAAGACAATCCTGGTGATCAGTTGAACCAGAATCAGACAGGTTGAACCCCAGACTGTCAAGGACAGACCGAGGTCAAAGTTGGGACCTCCCTCACAGGACTCGAGAGCAAGAAGAGGCTCCTCTCCCAGAGTTTTGGCCTTCTTAAACTTCCAGTTTGCGACGCAAAGGCCGACTTCACCGCGAGGAGGACCAGAAGTTCAATTTTATGGAGAACCAGTATATCAGTGGTATCTTTTGCACACTGCAATGACTGGCTACGAGCCATAGTAGGCCCGGGCGTCTTACCGAATCGCTGCATGAATTCACTTTGATACCTTCCGGAGCGCGACCCTAGGTTTCTTCTTGGGACCAGTACGAAGTGATGGCCACATATACTATCCGCCAATGTGGCGAGTCATGAGCAGAGGGCTCAGAGGGCTCGAAGGGCGCAAGACGAACGTCAATGTGAGGTGGAAGCCGGCACATGCCAGCCTACTCACCTAGCAAGAGAAGGCTCCCAATTCGGTGCAATACAATCAGTAGAAGAGATGTACCTAGATGTCGGTTTCGGCCAACGCACTGTCGCAACGGGACAAAGAGCGCATGCTCTTCTCTCTCCTTGTAGGTTGCAGGATCGCGGAGCCAGCGCTCCAGGTCCAAGGCAAAGACCTCCGGGAATGCTTCGGAAGCTGTGAGGATGTTGAGCTAGGAGCTGGGTTATGCCCTGAAAGGAGCACGTAAGATGCATTATGCTAAGACTCAAAGATTCTCAATCACGCAGAGACTTCATCCAAGAGGTTAGTCTGGCCAAAAGCAAACACTGCTCATGCATTGCTTCTAGGATTATGCCTGCAAATCACAGATGACATGTTGCATTCTAAAGGAAATGTAGTAGTAAAGAACACGCTGGTATCGAGATGCGCAAACAAAAGACATACACATTACGGGGTATCTCACAGTGGGCAGGAAGGCTCTAGCAACAAAGTATCGTAGCAAAATGTAGTCAGCACCAAGGCAACTCCCTCATGAGCTTACAGGCCAGCTCCTCCCTTCCTTTAAATTGCGTAACCACCTGCGTAACCACTTCCCACCAAAACATCTGGCAAATCTGCATATCTCAAACCAGTGATTCGCTCGATTTTCATTCTTTCTATCCCGGATTGTAGCCTCCACCTTGCCTCGAGTCTTCTCCTTTTCTCATTAAATTCATCGTTCGTACTCTCTTCTTCCTGCGCTTGCGCCTCCTCGGTTGCCTTGATAGCTTTGGCATGCTCCGACTTCAAAAGCAGCATTTCGCGGTCCTTTTTTGCCGCGAACGTCTCTAGTGCTTTGTTCTGCTTTCCTCTTAGGACTTCAATCTTTGATCTGTGTAGCGTCTCCATCGCATCGCGCTCGCGGTACTGTTGCGCTAGGTAGTGATAATCCCTGTCTGTGACTTTGCGCTCTGGTAAGTTCAGCTCATCTGAGTGGGGTGCCGAAATGGTAGTTTGAGAGGTTGGCGGTGGACTCGGATGTTGCACGTAGGCTTCCATGTGGCGGAGGCGAACCAGTATGGCGCGTTTGGCAAGCTCGAACTCGCCTACGAGCTTCATTTCTGCCTCAAGGTGGCGCGATTCGAGATCTTCGATTGATTTCTCATTCTAGCTGGAGTCTTAGCACGGATTGCTTGGTAGTAATGGCTGAACATGAGTTCTTACCTTATCCAGGGCTTCCGCAACCAGTTGGCGCTGCAGGTCGACCAGCTGCTGCTTCTCTGTTTGATGCTGCAGCCTCAAATGGGCAATAGCTCTTTTATGAAACTCGGCGAATCTTAATCTCTCTTCGACTTGCCTATTGTGAAGGCTAACCAGCTCTTTGCATTCCCGTGTCCGCTTGATTGCATCTTTATCTTCAGGTGGTAGTGGGTCTTCATAATGTGTTCGGGTAGTGGATGGTGAGTTCGACCACGAGCTCTTGCTCGACTTGATGGAGGCGGGGCTCTTCAGGCCGCTTTGAATAGACATATGATCGCCATTGCACAGGACAAGTGTGTTGCTATTAGTACTCTCGAGTGCAGATGGAGTGGATGCAATCGATCGCCTCCGTTTGAAACCCGTCATTCGCCTAATACCATCTCTGAACCCAAGGCCTTTTCTCTTTTCGTTTTCGGAAATCATGGATGGGGTGATTGACTGTGTAGGCGACATCTGAGACTTGTATGTCACGGGGGATTGGGTGGAAGGTCGGTGGTATGAGGAAGCGCATGACGTAGGTCCGGTGGACTGGGACAGGCCTGAGCTCTGATTGTTCACGTCGGAGCTGATGGTGGTGGCTGATAACGAGGACGCAAGACACTCTATGGCTGCCGAAGGTGGTGGTGGCACAAGCCCAAGGTCTTGTGCTTCTGTATTGAGGTTCTGGTCAAGGTCGTCCTCTGATACACCTGCGGGCAATTGCAGTACCGTCGCGCGATAGGCTTGTTCGTCGAAGGCCTTGGACGGCGACTTTGAGTATTGCATGTCGGATAAACTCCGTTTCCTTGATGCCATTTTATGCTAAGCTCGGCGGCAAAGGATGGCTCTGACTGGTAATGGAAGGCGGTTCAGGGCGGTGAAAGTCTGTGGAGGCACGGCATGGCATCGGGATCGAGTTAAGGTGAGGGCTCAACTGCGAAGGAGACACGCTATCATGTGTGCAATAAAATGATCAGGATCGGTGACTTGGGCGCATGGATAGGCAGAGAGCGTCTATAGATGGGGGGCTCGAGTCGTCAAAAACAATTGATGGGCAGGCAGGTTGTCCCAATCAAAGAACGGCAACCGTTGATCTTTACTTGGCGGGTTTTACCCTAGACCAGCAGCGACGAGCCGGTGACAGCTCGGCCGTGCAACGTCGGTGGGGAAAGACTGATAGACAAAATGACTCGCACAACAGGAAGTGGGCGCCTGGAGGGATGTCAGAAAGGATGCAGATCATCGGGAGCGTTGGGAGCCTGAGAGTCCGTGATGACGACTGTTAATTGTCCAGTTTCCTGTCCTGGGCTACCGGCAGGTCGGTTGGCTTGAATAGGCCGTGACTTTCGCTAAGACTATCTCTTCTAGGCCCTGGCGACTGCCGCCAGCTGGCGCACTGTACCGATTTCGGGCGAGCGCCACAATCTCCGATCACGGTCCAAGTGGGGTGACAAGATTGGTTACGCAGACCTGGAGTTGACACTTTAGCCCCGGGGAGGACTACAAGGACAGGGACTTTACGGCGATACGCATTAGCTGCCGGCAACCCTTTCGCGTCCAAGACAATTGAACTCTGAAGCTTACGGACATTCTCATGGAGTACGGCCTACCTATGAGACGCGAATGCTCGCTGGCAAGTTGAGGGTGATGGCCGCCTCCTTGGTCAATCTCTCCGGCAAGGCTGTCGGAGAGCGGCCAGACTCTCCTCCTTCCACGTCCAATACTTCCATCCGCTAACTTCGGCGCGCAGTGGAGCTTATGCACGGACTCATGGGCTAGGAGATCCAAAAGCGTTGGAAGATGACACAACAAAACATTGTTCGCAGTGTTCTTGCTTTGAATGCGTGTCTTGACAGACGCTAAAGAAGGTCATCATCACTCTCCGTCAACCCTGTGGTTCGTGATCCTCGCAGTATGCTCGGCTATCAACTCCGGAATGATCAAGCTCTCAATCTCCATGCCTTCAGTGACAGTTCCTCCATGCAAGTCCACCGGTGTCTCATCTTTCTTTCTGCCCTCGGCTTTGCCGACCAAATCCTCAATCCCAGAAATGCTCTTCGACCTCCTCGCCCTTGGCACTCTGATCCATCTTTTACCCTCGCCTTTGACGATGAATACGACCTCCCATTTCCTTGTGGTCAACAAATTCCCAATGACCAGGTCATGCCCATATCTCTCAAGAGCCTGTTCGGCCTTAGAAACCAGTAGACTTGGATCTGTCTCCAGCTTGAAGCTAACGATCATGCTCTTTCGCGGCGCCCATGATGAAACAAGCTTTGACAGAAATTTGGGCACCGGATCTAGGTTAATGACCAGTTGCTTTTCTGTCCCTGGATTTTCAGAGAACGACTGGATCTTGTGCTCCTCCATCCTCTCGCGCGGGATGAAGAAGTCCGAGACTGCAGCAGCAAGATAGAACAGCGCCCGACTACCGAGTGGCTGCATCAGGGTGGCCAAGCTCCGGAGCTCAAACAGATAGTCCGTGACGGTAGTGAAAGGTAAGAGCAATAGCATGCGATTCTTCTTGGCCAACTGGTATTGGTGGAGCACACGCCGCATCTTCTCCTGGTATTCTGGTCGGACGATGACCTCGCCGTCGGCATCATCCATGAAGTCGAGGAAGCAATTTGTACTGTGACTGTAATGTCTGCTGTACGGGAGGAGACTGAATTGTCTATGGAGAAAGATGACTGCGTAATCTTCTTGGAGAAAGTATTCTGCTGAAGTAGCACCTCTGGTGCCAGCAGAGAAGTTGTCAATGAACCTGACGGTTTGATTCTCCAACGGCACGGTGGTTCCTCCGGATGTAACCAGGACAATACGTCGGTTTGAAGAGGCGTCAAGGTGAAAGTCGATGAACTCCCGTACTAGTGTCTCATGCTGTCTTAACGATTTCGGAGCCGGGTTGGACTCGAACCATCGAGCGGCAGGGTCGATAGGTTCACCGTTAGACTTGCCATTGGCAGCCATGATCATCAGATATTAGCTTTTCCTAAACGGCAGTATGTATTCTGTGGCTGTGCGCAGGTGAGCCTCGAGAGACCTTGTGGGGGTCTGTATAGCCGGTGTAAGGCTCTCGAATCAGAGACCTGGGGAGTCCGATGTCACTCGTTGCTCGCTCCCTCTATCGACTGAACCTCGGGATTGACGGCCGAGAACGCAGGAGTGAATGCCAAGGTGTCCGTGAGGTACTCACTGGGATTAGATGAGGGAGCTCTACCAATAGTCGGTATTAGTCTATTCGCTGGGATCTCAGCTCGGTCATCTAACGACTTTCGTTGACCCTACTGCAACTTGGGCAAGCTCGTGTCATAATTTCGTCCTCTTCTCCGAAAGTAGCGTCAATCAAGGATGAAAATTGCGGCGAATACTCCATCACCATTACTTTTTCGAAGGCTTCCGCCAATAACTCCCCCACCCGTCATCTAAATCAACCGAAGCTCCAAAACGATCAGCGGTACTCTATATTTTGCCATTCCCATGATAATTCGACAGTGGATTTGCTCGCAAGACTGACGATCACAGAAGATACAAGTTTGGGTTTAGTCAGCCTCCCACTTTTTGGGCTTCGAAACCTTCATTCCCCAACTCCACCATCTACTGCAATTGACACGGCATAAGAACAATGTGCATACGTGGGACTTGTGCGAATTGCAGCAAGGCCTCATGGTGGGGATGTTCTAAGCATGTGCCAGCTGTCATGGATCCGATTCCGCCGGAGGAACGGTATGTCCTGCTTCTAGAGACTTCCGTCTTCCCCTAGCATCTTTTGTTTTTCTTGCGGATCCCTGTCCTCAACGGAGTTTCCATTTTACTTCGACTCCGGCTCACAACTTCCCTATTCTACTATCTGAACTTCTTGACTTCATTTTCCGTACGCCAGATTTCAGCCAAGTCGTCTCTGACCAGCGCTAACTCTTCCAACGCTAACTGATGCTAATGCCTGTCTCAACCTCTTTTTAGATGTACGTGCAAACCCACAATACAACGCGATGGCAAGGATTATCCTCCGATGGCTGGAAAAGCTCAATACCTGCCAGGCTGGGCGACGGGCATAGCAAGGCGCCTGGGGCTGTTGTGGGAAAGGGACCCACCAGCATCAGATAAATAAGAAAGGGAGCAATCTATTCCAGCGCTATAAAGAATTTTTGCAAAGCCTGTGCTTCCTATTGTTAGCGCAATGGTTTCTCCCCAATCTTACAGACATTGCTTTGTTCGTGTCGTTGTCTCTCGGTCCAACATGCGAACAAAGACAAAACAAAACCTATCTGAACCGGCCTATTTTCCGGCCCTAGCAGACAAAGAGTTCTCTCTCAGCCTTAGAGATAGCACAATGTGGCTCCAAGTCTCTTTAAAGCTTTCTGCCAGCATCAAGACCCAGGTCTTCAATTTTCTCCATGCAAAACAACTTCACATCCCATTCAAACTAGCATGTCAGACTCAACCGGAAGCCAAATCCTAGAGGTGAATGGACATCAAGTGCCTGCAATTGCTTACAAGCGAATAGTTGAACTCTGGAGACGCGGCTGGACAGAATCCGAAATCACCCAGAAGATCAAGGCAGTGTGCAACAAAAATTCTGGAGCAATCAGCGAGGTAGTATTGGGTGCCATCAACGACCAGAAATTCGCGTTCACATTCCCAAACGAAACCTCTCACAAAGAATACCTTGATATGCCGCTGAGTTCACCAGCCGCCATTCGAGAGGCTGAATTAGCCGTACAAAAGATACGTACAGCATTAAGTCGCGCAGAGTCCACCGAAAATCAGAACGCAATCGAGGCCCTGAGATTAATGGAGACCCGACCGGCTTTCATTGATGAGGCAAGGACTTACTCAGAGCGCATGGAAAGAACGATGCAAGCTGACCAAATGATAAGAAAAGCTCTGCAAAAGCGTCAGCAAGCTGAAGAGGACATATTACATCTACAGGAGGTGGAGAAGATCCGCCAGCGTCTTCTTGCGTTGTCGTTGTGCTAAAGCTGTTTATGTAAGTCTGCCAGCCGCGACACACAGCGACCTTCTCCTTGTCTTCATTCCTTAGAATGGCATTGATAGCTACTCTTAAAGGTAGGTGCAGGAATTTCTTCGATTGCTACAGTGACTCCTATCCACATCCTTCTGGGCCCTTTTCCCGTAGAGGTTCCCTTGGTTAAAATCCAAAGCCTTGTACGAGTCCGCTTTCACAAATCGGACGCAGATGAACTGTGGATCACAAGCATAGATGGAAACCCAATACCACATCCTTTGGTAACATGCTGTCATTAGCGAAGCCCTATAGCATTGGGTCTCTTCCAACAACGCCGCCTGCCCCAATAAACCGAGATCATACCACTGAACCTCTTGCCCCAACCTCCTATCTTCCCCCGGCCAGAAGGGCAACCCCGACTAGGCGTCGCCTCCATAGCCCTCTTTGAGCAGCGAACATCACTACAACCAGCGTATCCAATACCAACATCCTACGTTGAACAAGCTTCGACCCTCCTTGCGCCGAACATCAGGATAATTCCAACTAGACCATGGTCGCCTCACAAGAACTCCTAGCACACTTTGAATACGCCGTCCAACCACTCTCCATTCACGCCCCTCCGGCACCAGTCCGCCATGGTCGCGGAGAGTCGGGCTGTAAATATGCAATCGGCGGGGCCCTCCCACATCAATTCCAGCATCCTTATGTCTAATAGACGCATGGCTCACCCAATTCCACAACGACAAACTAAACAGCGGAATTCTACAAGGTGATCTCTACACATCGTCGCGTCGCCTCATGACATGGAGGTAAATGCAATCCAGTTGCCCTCCTTGGACTTCGAGGAGCAAACAGAAATCATTCCGTATTGGCCCCTCCTTCGAAGGTGACCCAGACAGCCCCAATTATTTTGGGGATGGGGGAAGCCTTCTACCTACGGACCTCGCGCTTCGAAGAGGACTTCAACATCGACTTCTCACCTCACTCTAACGCGCTCGCAACGTCGACGTCGTTAGACTAGTCCATATTCCCAAGTGGCTACATCTCCACCTCCCACGAATCTGAGTCTAGTTCATTGTTGTCTATCTCTCATCGATATATATGACAGCATAAACGACGAGCAGACGTGGATCCATGTCTTTGCCAGACGATTTCGCGAATTATCAGCCACGGCAGCAGGAAACGAGGCGGAGGCGGAACTGGAATGAAGAGGAGCCGGAGGAAAGCTTGGGGACGAAGGAGTTGTCGGATCTACGTTACGACTTTCTCAACATATGATTACGTTTCGTCAAGTACGGCGGGTGCTGTTGGGCCGGGTCGCTAAGTCATTGCTCAAAGTCATCCTGGTAGGGTTCGTTTCCCCTTCCCCCCTTACAAGGTGCAGAGCCGTAGAGGTAAGTGATAGTATGTTCTCCAATTAATTCCATAGAAGTCATTAATCATTCACCTTCATATCTTTTCCATGTCCTCGTACCTGCACTGATACCCCTGTTTATCATACTATTGCTACTCTCACTTCTTGAGACGATCCATCGCTCGTCAAAGAGTGGAGAGAATTGAGCTAGAACTGAAATATGAGGCAAGTCCTAAAATGAAGAGATAGCGGATAATGAGTCCATGTAGGAGTTATCAATCTAGCACCGCTTCAGCCGTTCAGCGAGCTCCTCAATTCTGACTGAGCCATCGCCGACCAGCACATTCTCCGCAGCCTTGATCCTCCGATCCTCGCCGGAGACCTCACCAAAAACAACGGCACGCTCCACGAGTCCTTTGTCTGAGATCTTCACGCGCGCGAGACGTCCATTGGCCCACACTACTCGTATGAAGCGTGCTTCGACTGCGGTTGCTGCTACCGACTTGAAAGTAGAGTCGTCGGGTGCGTCTACGGGAGCGACGGAGCTGACGTATTCGTCACCCTCGTCAGTGTCTGAGTATTTTGTGATTTCTGGGACAAGGCCCAGCTTCTCAGCCAGAACTTCGATGGCCTCTCGTCTCAAGGTCCAGGATACAAGGGCTTTGCGGACTTTTCGAACGAGCATATGTAAATCTTGCCTATTGCTATTCGCACTTTCACTCGATGCTTCAGAACCATAGCCCTCATCTCGCCGTGGTAGGTATTGAGCTTCGTAGTCTCGTAGTGGTATATGTGAAGGAATCGTATGTCGATAGACACTTAGCTCGTCCAGCTCATTTGGCGAGTGGCTGGGCTGCGTCCGCTTCAAATGGATATAGTATGGGGCGTCGAACTTGCCAGTGCGGCTGCAGATGTCGATGCGAATACCGAGTAAGGGGACATCCACGGTTTCGGGAGATGGATCAGTGAATGGAAAAGATGTTACCGAGAACGCAAGGCGATGGACGTTTTCTTGAGTGTCAAATTGGGATTCGGTGATTATTGGGGCAGTGCTTGGGTCAATTTTGTTGCCGTTTGAAGCTGTGTTGATTTGTTTTTGGATCTTGCTTGCGCCGAGGAGGGTTGAGGAGATGAGGCGCCGACGTTGGGTCAATTTTTGGACTTAGTGCTCGTCAGTGATTTTGCCATAAAGTTCGTAAGGGGCATCTTTACTCTGCGCTCGAATGTTTGAGATCTCGTCGTCCAGATCCTCCTGCATTTGGTCGTAATCAAAATTGACTGCAGGCAGCGGTGCGGGTGGCGGAGAGGCAGCAAGCGACATTCTGGGGCGATCAAGTATTACTCACACGTACTCCAGAAATAGCGAAATGCAGACACTGGACTTGGTTGAAGAGCAATGTAGAACAATCAAGTCTTCATGCCAGCAGAAGACGCGCGTGGGCATTAGTGGCATATCTCATGTCGCGTGGTCACATGTAGTACAGGGGCAGGATAAAGGATTCAAATTTCCGACCAGGATCATTTCTGCAAGTCGACGGGAGGGCTTCGCGTTAACAACTTATTTCTTGCATGTTGGCTTCGGGCTGCAGTGGAGGTGCGCAAAAGGTCTGCATATGAATTGCATATGAATTGAGGGTACCTAGGGTCCGGAAAGCTCCCTGACAATCTTTGAATTCACGCATATGTCCCTGCCAAGCGGAATGTCTCCCTAGCCGTTTCTGAAAGGACAGCGAGTCCTTACACCAGAAACGCCCAACCGCCACATGGATGCCTGACACACTCGGGGAACCTCTTTCCCACCCCATCCTACACGATCGTCACTCGAGCCGACCACATGTCCTACCTGTTCACGTTGCCCAGCATAGCCAGGATACAGAACGAGAAAGACGAAGATCCCAGGCCGAGGAATCCATAGAGTTAAAAGAGATCCACACAGAAAACTCGAGAGACGAGATTGGAGAGAAAGACACAGAACAGTTGAAAGAAAGTGACGACGACTCAGATTCAGTTCTCAACGAAAGGCCTGAAGAAGAACCCTTGGTCGCGGCTGGTGCTACCTCTCTACCGCAGATGAAACGCAACGCGCGCAAAACCAAGGACAAGAACTCAACATCACCTCTCAACCTCAAGATTGAGACAGGTCAAAATGGTCACGTGAATGGGCACGCAAACGGCAGTATGAATTCACATACTGAGCTGAGGCGCAAGCATGTCTCGGTGGATGTGGACTCTCCGACAGCGAGAGCGCAATTGATGAGCAGATCAGACTTCTCACTGGACAACGATGTTCCTCAACCGCCGACTCCACGTACACCTGGCATGGCCAACACGAGCTTCTCTAATTTGCCACCAACGGATAAGAGGAACTTCCTGCTGTTATGTCTGCTCTATTTTCTACAGGGCATACCAATGGGTCTGGCGGCCGGGTCTGTACCATTTCTGCTCAAGAAGCATTTCTCATATGGGCAAATTGGAATATTTTCTTTGGCGATGTATCCATACTCCCTGAAGTTGCTTTGGAGCCCCATCGTGGACGCGGTGTGGAGCAGAAGATTTGGGCGAAGGAAGAGCTGGATCGTGCCTATCCAGGCAGTCTCAGGACTCTCTATGATATATCTGGGCCGGAAAATTGATGAGATGATGGTTGCCGCCGGAGCTGATGGAGGTGCCGGTGCATGGGCCTTCACTGGTTGGTGGTTCCTCCTGGTTTTCCTCTGCGCAACTCAGGATATTGCGGTAGACGGCTGGGCAATTTCACTTCTATCGATCCAGAACATTTCATACGCTTCGACGGCGCAGACAGTTGGCCTGACGGCGGGATCGTTTTTATCGCATACCGTCTTCCTCGCCTTCAATGCTCCGGACTTTGCCAACCGATGGTTCAGGACGAATCGCCAAGATTATGGCCTGATTTCGCTGGGCGGCTACATGGGGTTTGCGGGTTGGGCATATTTCATTGTGACGATCGGCCTGGCTGTCTTGAAGCGCGAAGAGAAGAACAGGGACAGAGACGGCATCATCGAGGTGTATCGCAGCATGTGGGGCATCTTGAAATTGAAAAATATCCTGACAATCATAATCATTCATCTCATTGCCAAGCTTGGGTTTGTCACCAATGAGGCCGTTACAAACCTCAAACTCCTCGACAAGGGCTTCGGACAGGCAAACATGGCTCTTGTGGTCTTAATTGACTTTCCCTTCGAAATCAGTCTTGGCTACTATGCTGGAAAATGGTCAACAGAGTATACGCCTTTGCGGCTCTGGTGCTGGGCATTCGTTGCAAGGCTTGCTGCTGCAGTCTTTGCCCAGATCACCGTCATGATCTATCCTTCCAATCCAGTGCCAGCGTGGTACATGTTGGTGGTGATTGCTGAGCACATTTACTCCACATTCATGAGTACGGTCATGTTCGTTGCAATTTCGGCCTTCCATGCTAGGATCGCGGATCCAGCCATTGGAGGGACCTACATGACCTTGCTCGCAACGTAAGTTTCTAAAATTCCATATATCATGGCATGTTGCTGATACCACTGACAGAGTCTCCAACCTCGGTGGCACTTTCCCCAAGTTCTTCATTCTCAAGCTCGTCGACCTTTTCACCGAGGCTACTTGCAATCCTCCAACAGACATCTCATCTTTCAAGTCCGCTCATCCAGATATCACACCTATAACTTCTCCATTCAGCTGCGTGCTAGAAGCAGAAAAACGTCGCTGCGTGGACGGTGGCGGAACCTGTACCATACATAGGGATGGATTCTACATCACGAATACGATATTTGTGATTATTGGTGCCATTTTATTTTGGGGATATATCCAGAGAAAAGCGTTGGCACTGCAGGCTTTACCGTTGCGGGCTTGGAGACTGCACGGCGATGCCAACCATGCCTACTCGCGTGTAAGCGGGTGATGGCAGCGTTGCGTTTAGATTAGATCATGAGATTTCACGCTGAAAAATGGAAATTTACTTCTAGATTTTGCCCTTCTCGAGATTGCAAACTTTCTCTGTAGGCCTCACGAAGGATTTCGAAGTTTTTGCTTCCAATGAATGCCAAGACCGGATTTTCCAAAGGAATGTCGTAGCCTTCCTCCTTCTACCGTACTTATCTCCCAGAACCTCGAGCCAATTTCTCTGACTGGCCGTCATGATGGAAGCAGATGACGTCAAATCACCCCCTACATCCGAGCCGTCTTCACAATCAGAGTCTACATCCTCTACATCTGTCTCAGCAGAGATGATTTTGAATGACGAGGATGACATTTTCGGGATCACCGACAAACACAATCACATTACAGAGGACATTCACAATCCAGCGGCAAGAGAAGAAATGCTCTCTGACCTCCCCGCCGTGCAAAGACAACACATGACCGCGGGCTACCGAGAAGGACTATCTGATTCAAAAGCAAAGTCCATGCAAGGAGGTTTCGATCAGGGCTACCCAATCGGCTTTGTGCTTGGTATCAGAGTTGGTAGAATTCTTGGTGTGCTTGAAGGGTTTCTAGCCGCGTTCGCGAAGGACCCTGCAGGGACCCCCGAAGAACTTTTACGACTTTATAGGAGTGCTAAGAAAGAGCTAGCGATTGGCCAACTGCTACATGGGCTGGAAGATGAGGTGCTTGCAAGCCTTGAGTTTGAGGTCAACGATCTACCGTTAGAGAGTAGAGAGGCATTGCAGAAGTGGGAGCAATTGGTGACACAGATGATAAAGGGGTAGACAATCGTGGACATTGTGATGCGCCATTGGGATTTCAGAGGCATTGACAAGATTATCCCAGGAAAGGTCCTGCAGAACAACTAACAGCTGATTCAACGGACCACCCTGGAGTAGGTGCGGACGTATTTACGGGAGCCAGAACTATCATGCGGTCACAACAAAGCGATGCACCTGTCGGATTGGCAACTCAGCCATGAACTTCCACAACCTCCTAGGCTTGCTGACAAAGCACCTTGCTTGTTTCGGAGAGTTCGCTATCTCGATTCGCTCTCAGTCTGTGGTAAAGATAAGGCTTCTCGAAGGCTACTGTCAGCAACAAGGTGTCGTTTACTAAATCATCAACCTCATTCCTCGACCTTCTTCGGGAGATTCGAGATAAGATCTATCATCTCCTCCTTGTGGCCAAGGAAGCAATTTCTTCATTTGCATCGACTGTCTTTGGGTCCGGCCTCGGCCTCCTCGAACGCTATTTACAACTTGTACCACAGAGTCTTTATGTCTGCTGAACGATCACAACCGAGGCATTGCCAATGCTATGGCCAGCATTGTTCACCTTTGCTGCTCAATGCAGGATTGGAGTCAACCTGTACGACCGATTCATACAGAGAAGTACAGCCCTGTGGAGAACAACCACCTCCCTGTGAAGAAGGCCCTCTGGTTCTCTATCAAGTGAGCTGGCCCCTGCACAAGCTGGCAATGCAATAAGTGCTGACTAATTGACGTGCTGTAGGTCAGGATACGTCCACTTGCACAGTTGCCTGACGGATGCCCATATGGAGATTGGCACAACGAGCGCGGACCCAAGTTATCGATAATAGCACTGTTGAGGGAAATAATGACTTTTAAGGGCGTGGACTGGGAGATCGTACAAGACCTTGAGCATAATGATAGGCATTGCTGAGTCGCTCAGGCTGTGCGAAAGGTCAGGCGGACCCTCCGCATAGTACAATCTGCAACGAATAACAGATCCATAACTTCGTATCAGGGCCGTTTCGGGGAGCTCCTTTTCAGACGCGTGGTTAGTAATCCTTAGTGGAGGTGCGACAATCGAATGTAGCAGGGGAGAGTTGGGATTTTGTGACACCATAATATCGCGCGTTCGGAGGAGACGGTTCACCTGGAAAGCTCTTAAACACGATTCTAGATACGGTTGGACTTGAGACTCATTCTTTGGCTAAGTATCACTGAGTTGACAGTGTTGATATGCATTCTCTCCACATACCCAGGCGTGCTGGCCGAGAACTGCGTGCAACTAGCTATCAGAGTTATGATGACTGTCATAGCTACATAGCTTAGGTAGGCGCATGGTTGGCGAGATTCGCCCCTGGTTTAGAATCACGTTGAAAATAGTTTCAAGAGACCTAGCTAAGTTGATGCAAGTGGTGATTGGCATTGAGCTGCCAAATGCATGGTACTACCGTTCTTACTTTACGCAGAGCTCTGTGATCTCTGGTTGGGGTCTTAAAAGATTCTTGAAGTTTGTATTACTCTGTTGCATGGTATCACTGTTGCATTTCGAAGGCTTAGTGGCGGCAACATGTTCTTGTCTTGACATCGGTCGGAAGACGCGGGGCTTGAATAGTAGCCCCAGCAAAGTAATTTCACGCGCTACCAAGCATGCTCCAGGCTTGTATTTCCCGGCTGATAGCTTTGATGCAATAGTAAGCATCAAGCCCGGGCGGACTTCCAGGCTGCCCCTAGAGGCGGGCCATAGTGCCTGGACGTCAAGGTCACGGCTCTCCCCTCTAATCACCCACCGGCAGTTTGTGATGCTCCTTATCTTCCCAAACAAGGTTGCTGATACGCTCTTGCTTGGAGCGTTGCCACGTTTGCCCGGAGTGGCCTTAACAAGCGTATAAGTACCAGGTCGAGCCGTTCTCCATGCCCGTCCTTCTCCTCCTTCTTCTCACACTCTATGATCTGCTCCTCTACAGATTCACGTCCTCGTTAACGATAACGTTTTCCGCCAGCTTTCCATCAAACGAAACCCTCGGTCCAGCTCGGCGACGCAAAGATGCCCAAGTCCAAGAAGACTTTCCTGTCCGTCCAACTTCAGTCCTACCTCGACGAGCCACGAGCTGATGGCTCGACGCCTGCGGTTACGATTCAAGGCTCTGATGCAGCTTCGGCAAAGGAAGCCTCCATGAAAGAGTATTTGGTGGCTTGGGAGAAGAATTGGAAGCTTATTGACACTGACAGGTAGGCTCAATAATCACTATGCTGTTCCAACGTTACTGGGCCTAATCATGGCCAACCTGGATTTTGGTGTTCTTCTGACCCCGCAGTAGGAAGACTTGAGGTTCTGCGCCCGCACTCGAGCCTTTCGAGGTTGTTGTCGTTGCTTCTCATCACCATAAGTGTGGAACGGCGCGTGGCCAGTCATTTCTGCTTCGCCATTGAGTTTCGCAGCATGGATTTGGCATTATTTGATTTTTGGTCTCATGTAGAAGCAAGTCGCGAAGTGGTTGTTGTGTAAGGTGACTATTTACGAAATCTGAATGATAATGTTGTGATGTCCTCGGCTGGTCTGGTCTGAAGTCGACATCGTTTCTTGCTTGCTCCCTTAGCGGCCTTCCTTGCCAGGGGGAATCACCGGACGGCGGCTCTTGGGTCGATTTGCCACTCTGCCAAGAGGATCTTGCGTGCATGCTGCTATACCTTAGCGTGAAATTTAAGAGAAAATGCACTTACAATGCCTAGGCCCCTCCGATCATTAGCTGCATAAAAAAAAATACACGTATTAGAGATTACGATACTGAAACCAGGATGTCGAGTATCGAGCAGTCCTGGACAGCTCTGAGCCTCCCTCGCGTCGATTGGCGAATTAACCCCAGCCAGCGCTGCCCACCAACAGCGAAGTCTTCAGCTGATTGGACAAGTGTACAAGGATCACAATCAAGCAAAGGGCTTAGGCTCCTGCAGCTGGCAGCCTTTTTGCAGACCCTGGCCACCTATACTTTCACGGATGGGCTACTACTGCACGTAAGTTTGACTGTCCCTCGCGCCAAGCTTTGAGGTTTCAGCCTCAGGTCTCACGCGCTTTTCTTCTCTACTCCCTCCACTTCGCAAGATGACCGTTTTGCCTAAAAAGCCGAAATAAGTGATGATCCTAACTCTATGAAGAGAATTATATAGACAGAAGTGGCGAGGTGACCCACTTCGTTAATTACGACCACATCTCTAGCCAAGTAGTAACCCAGCACTTCCACGCGGCGGTTTCTTTGTTAGTCCTTGACCGTTACTTTCCAGCAAGGCGCTGCTCACGCGACATCCTTAATCATATAGTGTAAGTCATCCTGCCGATGACAGTAATCGAGCTAGGCCAGCCGACCTAAACCCTTCATATCACTATTCTTACACCGCACTTTGACCCGTCGTCAACTATGTACCCCGTCCCCTCCTGCACCGAGAGATCAAAGAACAGCTACACAATGGGAAACATGACGCAGCCGACACCCACATACTCGCGGTCCAGGGTCTGGGTGGATCGGGCAAGTCGCAGCTGGTGCTCAACTATGTGCGGGAGTATCGAGAAGCTACTCAATCATCTACGGTACAGAAAGAGTGTATTGAGCGGGGACTATCTTCAGATCTACCGACTGCTCTTCAACCCTACATTGGTAGCGAGATCAGACACGGTAAGCGTGGCAGACGCTGTAATAGCAGTGAAGAGGTGGTTTCACGGTCAGGCGGAGCGGTCGTTGGTGGTATTGGATAGTACGGACGCCATCGACAACAGCGGCGGCGATGACCAATCATACCTTAATCTCGGATTTTTCCTATCAGATGCGCGGTCCGTGGACGTCATTATCACAACTCGACACACAGGAGTGGGGGAGATGATGACGCTGGCGGCGGTCGAGGTGGGCGAGATGGAGACCACAGAGGCGGCGGTACAGCCTCCCGATGTAAACACGGAAGTACTCCAGATCGTGTCAGAACTAGGCAAAGCTCGCGCTAGCAATCACGTTAGTCGGATCCTATATCGCAGCAACGCCATGGTTGAGATCAGACATCCGCTTGTATCTACCGGAGTATCGCGAACGACGGAAACATTTACTGAGCACGAAGGCGAATAAACTGATTCACCGATACGGTGAGAGCATCCTCGGCATGTGGGAGGCCTCGTTCGCCGCGGCGGAGCGGCACTCTGTGGTGGCTGCGCGTCTACTCAGCCTGCTGGCTTTCTGAATAAAAGGCTGCTCGTCGGCGTGGGTTCGTAAATGGGATCATAGAGCAGCAGAGCAAAGAGCGGTAGAACTTGACACAATCTGATGTTGCGACGGTGAGGTCGTGAAAGGTGACTCCTACGGCAACGCGCTGCAGGCGGCTGCATTTGATGGCGACGAAAAGGTCGTCGTGCTACTGGTCAGGAAGGTTGCCGACGTCAACGCACATGATGGGAAGTAACGGGCAGCGAGCTGCAGGCGGCATCGGCAAAGCACTGCTGCATCCTTTTATCCCATAGCCATTAGCGCAAGTTCGGATCTCGATAGCATTTAAACCCGAGCCTTTGACGTTGCTTGCTGGCAAGTTGAATAACCATCAGAGTTTTGTGCGGTGACCATGCCTTTGTACATTCATCAGGCTCTTGTGTATTCATCCTGCCTTTTATGCGGTCACACGCCGTAGAAGCAGTCCGAGGCAAGGCGTCTCAGGTCTTTCTCTAAGCAGGCGCAACGAGGGACTGGAGTTTGGCGGCAGGCAGTCGTGGGAGGGAGCAGGTAGTCTTGGGAGGAAGCAGGTAGTCTGGGAGGCAGCAGGTAGTCGTGGGGAGGTACAAAAGTGAAGCTTTCTTCCGGCCCGAGTACATCAGTGTAGCCACTCGCCAGCATGGCAGGGGTGGTAAACCCTTGAAACGTCAGCATTCCTAAGTCAATCAGAAATATCACCTAGAGGCGCCCTCTCAGTTTCCTGTAGTGCCCCAAACGTGTCGCCTCTATTAGTTGAGATTTTTCTATCCGTCAGAGTCGAGCTTGGCGGGAAAAAAGGAACAGAAATCTGCATCGAGCTCACTTTCTACTTACCCCCTCTGACGCCGCTTTTACCAGCACCCGCCCTGAGCGCGGGTAGAGTGCAAGGTTAGCGGAGGTAAGTTGAAGGTGAGTCGACGGATGGGCCTGCCTCGCAATCCACGCGCTCCTCGCTTCAAGCCTAAACTGGACTTCCCCGATTGTCAAACTGGGCTCTCTTTATTTTTGGTGGCCTTCTAGAGACTCCTGTTATGGAGTCACCGGTTCTCTACCTAGAGTCCCACTGTCCCTATCACTGCCTACAAGATGGCTCTCGTATTTGGCATTATGGCAACGCACTGCAGGTGGCATCAGTCGGAGGTCACGACAAGGTGGTGCGGATATTGATAGACGCGGGAGCCGATGTGAATGCTCAAGGTGGAGAATATGGCAAACGCACTGCAGGCGGCGTGTGTCAAATCCATCCGTGCCAGAGGTGATATTTTCACCACCACAACACTTTCCTTACGAGTTTCTAGTATTCAGAATCTTGCGTACAGAATTCGAAAAAGATATGCTGTAAGCCGTGCGGCAAGTACGCGGTAAGTTTTGCTTCCCTACCGGCGCTGGCGAGTTATCTGTAACAGCAATTTGGCCCCAGGGGCAAGCAGCCGCAAGGGTACCTGGCAAGCCCCTATGTACGTTGCCCCGTCTAGAACCAAGCCTTCCTCGCCTTCGTCTCGAATGTCGTAAGAGCAGAATTGCATCGCTGTTCACCGAGGAGGGGTCGCCGTCGCCTTGTCTAGACCAAGCCTTCCTCATATCCGTCTCGAATGTCGCAAGACCCAGACCCCAACATAAACACCTTCTGGCCGAAGCCAAGGTCAGCCTTCTCCGTCAAATTCTCCTGCGATAGCTGTGACGATGTGGCTTTACGCTCTTGGTCTTCTGCAGTTCGTGTCCTCATGTCTGGCGCAAGCACCGGCAAGTCCTACCGACTTCTGTCGACGCTATGGCCACCAGACAGCAGTCATTGACAGGAAGCTCTACATCGATGGCGGTTGGTGGTACGGAGACCCGATCTATCAATACCCTACGCCAACTATCAGTAAGGCTGCATCCAGATAGGTGAACTCGCTCTAATCAATTTCTAGATCAATACTTGTCCTATGACGAGCTTGATGTGGTCAATAGTTATCATTTCCCACCGCAGTATGCGAACTTGACCAAGAACAGCTCCGTTCCAGCTGTCTCTGGAGGGGTTCTGTGGCAGGATGAAGTCAACAAAGTCTTTTGGCTGTACGGAGGTGAATTTGCATCAGCTCCGTCGACATTCGAACTGTGGGGATACGATGTCATTTTGAATCAGTGGTATGATGTTTCTGTGCCTTCGTTGATATGCCGTGCATCTTTGGGGTTCTAGGCGGCCCCCATTCACTGATGGGAGAATTATCGCTAATCCTACGCGGTCTCACAGGAACACTTCTGCCACTCAAGATTCCACCGCGAACATACAGAGAGTCTCTTATGGAGCGGGCGTGGCGAGCAGCGAGGCTGGACTAGGATTCTATTATGGTGGATATCTCAACAATTTGACGAACCCTGAATGGACGGGACCTCCGATGGCAACGAGCAACCTACTTATCTTCGACATGGATACTGGCTCGATCAGCAACAATACCGGCTACAATAATACGGGGATCGCCGAGGGAACAATGGTGTACATTCCAGCGTCAAGTGCGGGCCTGCTCATCTATTTTGGAGGAGTGACATATCCGTATGGGAACGGGACGGCAGTTGGGGTAGGTCATAAGCACCAATCCGTGGGATGTACTGACATCGCTAGGCACCGTTGGACACGATTTTCATCTACGACATTGGAGATGGTAAGGTTTCGGGTTGGTAGCCATCGACCCTGTGCTAATCTGAGCAGCAAACTGGCATACTCAGACAGCCACGGGAAGCATTCCAGACATGCGACGGCATTTCTGCGGTGGTGCTGCATGGCCCCAGGATCAGTCTTCATATAATATGTGAGTGGACTGGTCTCGTCGGAGAAAGTAACTGATCATATAGCTACATCTATGGCGGCTTTGGCTTTGGAAATGAAACAGAGGTAGGCAAGACATCAGTTAGAGGGCTATACTCTAATCTCGTCAGGGATTCGACGATGTTTATATCCTCACCATGCCTGCTTTCGAATGGATTAAATGGTACTCCAACGATCCACCTGCCAATGGAACTCCTCATGGCTTGCTTAGTTGCAATGTCATCGACAACGCCCAAATGATCGTCATGGGTGGCAATTTCACTTACAGCAACACTATATGCGATGTTCCTATGATCCAAGGTCAGCATAACCTCAACCTGGGCCAGCTTGATACCATGGGCGCGAAGTGGTACAAGTATTTACCCAACATCACCACTTACCAGGTTCCGCCTGCGATCGTCGACGTCACTGGTGGGAAGTAAGTACATCAGAGCTTGCACAGGTGATTCCAGCTGACTGTTGCAGTACCAACGGTGGAGCGACACAGATTCAGCCAGCAGGTGGATGGAATGATGCAAGAGTATCTGTCTACTTTGGGGAACAAGCTTCCTTCACCTCACGTACACCGACAAGGTTCATTCCTACGCCTACTGTATCGCCAACTCCGCCTCCGCCACCTCCACCCACACCCGCACCATCTCATACTGGAGCTATCGTTGGCGGTGTCATTGGAGGTGTAGCTTTTCTATTTTTTGTGTTTTTGCTGATCTGGTACTGCATGAGAAGACGCCGGACTCAAGCGAACCAAGTACCAGCAGCCCAATCAGAGAAGTATTCAGTCTCCACACCAGGTCCTCCAAGTACAGTGGGCTCACCAAGCCTTCCGGGACAGCAAGAATACTTCCGTCAGTTGCTACCCGTCGAGATGCCACCCCCACAGACCGGATATCCCTATTATCATCCAGGATATGGGCCGCCGCCAATGGGGTATTATCCTAGCTACCAATTCCATCCGCAACCAGCCTATCCTCCCGTGGACAACCGTCCGCCTGACGTGGCAAGGGTGACCAGCCACGAGATGCCGACGGTGAAGAGTCCTGACGTTCCAGACATCATCAAGCCGATGCCGGTGAGATCGGAGGGAGAGGTTAGTCAAGAATGATGCATGGATCGAAGCGTCGTAAGTGCGCAGCGATGATCTTGACATGCGAAAGGTGTTGGAACATTCTCTGTAGGCGAAAGCGCCTAGTAATCTTCAATAGTATCGTGGGCGATCTCGTTCACTTTGTTCCAGTTAAATAGCTTTCCGCGACGGCACTGCTGGCGCATCGTACAAAGTGCCGCTAGATCGCTGACGACCTAAATTCGTCGAATAAGAGTCTTTTCCCTCGTCAGTTAACTCGACGTCAGGGCCGAAAAAAATATCCGCGATGCCGGCCAGGGAGGCAGATTTCTGCCTCTGATGCAAACAGGATAACTTTATGACAGTTATTTTACTTGGGAAGGAACAAAAATAGCTTCCATCATGGCCCTGGGGAGTCAGAGTCCCGGGAACAATTTCCTAGGAACAACTTCCCTGACGGTGTTATCTCGGGACCCAGAGACCAGTAGCGAGCCGTCCACTAAATGAATGTGTCCCTTTAGCGTCTGTACTTCTTGACCTATGCTTAGGTTCCAGAGCTTAACGGTCTTATCTCTAGACCCAGAAGCTAGTAGCGAGCCGTTCTGCGAGAAGGCTGCCGTGGTCACTAAATCAGTGTGTTCACTAAGCGTCTGTACTTCTTGACCCCGTGCTCGGTTCCAGAGCCTAATGCTGAACGGAATGATCATTGCAGAAACAGGGGCCATCGGCAATACCCCCTCCGCGGTAAATACAGAGAGTAGGAGCACGACATTCTCCTCAGGGTCCTAAGATGGCTAGATCGATCCTGATGTGAGTGTCAAGTTCTCTTGGTTGGGCTTAGAGCCCAAGCAAGCCTCTGTTGTATCGATTCTCAGAAGGACAGGCTATTCTGTACCGATCGGACTACACGGGAGACGAAGCTTCACTCTTCAGCGGCAGACGGCGTTCCACCTTCCACAGGTCAAGCGCGGCGTTGTAGAGCTCTTGGAGAAAGATTTCTCGGTTCGTAAATGGATTAAGCAAATATGTCGCGCCTGAGTCCCAGTCCAAGGTCATGGAATTCCCTCAACAGCGGAATGATGCTGGTTGACCATTGCCCGAAGATTTTTTTTCTTACGCGGATCGACTTTGGCGCTGAACTATTTCCCTCAGTTTTCGTCCTTAGGCCTCCCCGCCCCTAGATACCTTTCCCAGCCTAACTTGCCTGGGAAGCTTCCGTCCTAGGCCTCCCCGCCCGTAGAAGAGCGGACTGCCTCTCACGACGCGCCTCTCCACGGGGCACGTATCTCATAGTCGTGCATATCGTCGGCGTGCATCTAGGCGTGTATCTCCATCTCATAAGCGTGCATGTCAGGGGCGACTGCTACGTTCCGGGGGGGACTACTGCGTTCTGGGGTGCCGGCTATTATCCTCCGTCCTCCTCTGTTCAGCTTATCCGCAGTAAGTCCAACAGCCTCTGACGCACTAGTGTCCATATCAAGTAGGAATTATTCCAGACTTACCTTTCGTCGGTCAATTCGCTCGGTACAAACAACAGAATTCCATAGTCGAAACGCCTGATAATTTCTGACCACGGCTTGCCACCCCTTCGCCAATCTTCGACTATTTGATTGGCTGCCTTTCTCACTTCTTCCTTATTGACTGTGCCTTCGGCATTCTTGAAAGCGGGCGACTCAGAATAAAATATCGACAAATCGGTGTTTCACTATCGAAGATTTGCGACCTGTCCTTGTTACGACACACCCTCCGAATATTTCCTTAGCCGAATGTTGTAGAAATGCGTTAGGTTGTTTTGCGCCACCATATAAGCATTGTGAAAGTCTGCAAGATCGATTCTATTTTGTATTCGATACATCTTTTCGCTGATGAAATTGCGTTCAAGTCGTATCGTCAACAATGGTAAGCCTCGAAGGAACTGGCCCGGGTCCATTTTGAAAGTCCTGCTTGAGAAGTAGTGACGTTGCAGCATCTATGTGTGTGAAAAGACGTGCATAGATCTGCTGTACCTGCGCCATGTCTATAACCTGGTCACTGCAGTTACCGAGATGGGTCGATGGGCATAGGCAGACTATTTCAATGCCTTCTAGCCAATTTTTGTCAGGCTGCGACGGCAGACACATCTGGAAGGAATGCGCGAGGACGAGCCGCATTCCGATTGCGTTAAGTGTATAAGAAAAGGCCGCGTCTAGAAGGGATGTGCATCAATTACAATGAGCATGAAAACCATATGGTGGCCGTTCCATCTCCTATTGCTACTATCAGCAATCTGGCATCGGTGCTTCAATATCAAGGCAAGGACGAGGGGCGGAGGAGATGGATCGACGTGCATTGGCAATGAGAGAAAAGGTGCTGGGTGGGGAGCATCCCGACACGTTGACCAGCGTTAGTAATCTGGTGTTAGTGCTGCGAGATCAGGGCAAATACAAGGTGGCGGAGGAGACGAGTCGACGAGCTCTGGCAGGGTGCGAGAAAGTACTGGGTATGGACCATCTCGACATTTTGACAAGCGTCAGCAATCTGGCCTGTCAGCGGGCTCTCCGCCCTTCTTCTGGCGAAGCCTGAATGCGCACATGAGACGAGTGAACGCGCTTGCTTAACAAAAGCAAAGCTGAGGTGGTCGTCGTCGAGACTAACTGCATTTGATGGCAACGACGGCAGCGCGCTGCATGCGGCTGCATCTTTTTTATCCCATAGCCATTAACGCTAGTTGGGATCTCAATAGCACTTAAACCCGAGCCTTTAACGTTGCTTGCTGGCAAGTTGAATAATTGATTAACGCGATGAGTATACAAGCTACAGTGCAATTAGGAAGGCATGAATCTTGCCTATCATAGCGTGCTATGAGCGCGACTAACCTATGCACTGTTTCGCTGAGAAAATGAGGCTTCCTCAGGTTTGGTCGTCTGGGCGAGAGGACAAAAAGGGATTACGAGTTGTGAAGACTGCGAAGCCCCATCTATGCTAGAAATTATTCTCCTCCAAATCGCCTTACCACACGAGCAATGGAAGAGGGCCATCAATCCACTCTCTCACTCACCTCCGCCCTAATCACCGCGCTCCCACCCTTTTGTCACTACATTCCGAACTTCCTTACCCCCGCCGAAGAAGCCTACATCCTGAACCAGATCCACGCCACACCCTCTAGCCGCTGGACGAATTTATCGCACCGTCGCCTGCTCTCCCTCCCTTCCACCCTCACCGGCCCAGCCCGCGATACGCTCATCGCTAGCCCCTTGCCTGCCTACCTCTCCAGCCCCATCCTACCGCGCTTCTCCAATCTTGACATCTTCAAGAATGCTCCACACGGCGCGCCGAATCATGTCCTGATAAACGAATACCTGCCTGGCCAGGGGATCATGCCACATGAAGATGGACCGGCGTATTATCCATGTACAGCTACGATCAGTCTTGGTGCGGCGATTGTGCTTGATGTCTACGAGAAGAACGACAAGGGCGAGCGAGAGGCAAAGCCAAAGTGGCGCATACTACAGGAGCCAAGGAGCTTGCTCGTTACAAGCGGGACTATGTATACGGATACGCTGCATGGGATCGATGAGGTGATGGTGGATGAGGAGTTGGGAGAGGGCACGATTGCGAATTGGGACCTGTTGGGCGAGAAGGAGAAATATGAGGTGAAGGAAGGGGCAAAATGTGAGAGGGAGAATAGACTGAGCTTGACATACAGGGATGTGTTGAAGGTAGCGAAGGTTGGTGGCGCGATGAAGTTCTTGGGGAAGAGATGAAGGAGATGAATGGGGGACGCCGAACATGCCTCCATACAAATGCCTCATCTTTCCCCAGGTACGGACGTCACTGGTGTGTCATTTCTGTTCGAAAAGGTACTTAATGCCAAAGTCTGATTTCTACCAAAGGCCAGGTAACATTCTCCATTTCCCATCAATCTTTTCTTTACCAAACTTTTCGCTGGCCCAGGTTTTGCTGATGTCTGCGGTAACGGCTAGGTTTACGACGACAAAGATTGTCACGCATAGCATAGTCCCATTCACTAGATGACCTTGTGGCGCGGCCAGGAATGTCAAAGCCAGATACAAGACACTTTCGGCAGTGTAGTGCGGACAGACGATCTTGTTGAAAGCTGGGTGAGAAGGTAGGCTGTACTTCTTTAGAGACGCAAGATGGACATGAGTTTGGTACTGTAGGATTGAGGCCAGGAGGAAAATTGGCAGAAAGACAGCCATGCGAAGTGACGGTGCTGAAAGAATATCATTGAATTTCCAGTCGGTCGACTCCAGCGCTGGTATTCCCTCAATCCATAGGGACACCCCTGTGGCAATATAGAAGAGAACGCCGGCTAGCCAATGGAATACCCACATGGTAGACTGGCTTGGCCTTGTCAATATCAGACACTCCCACAATCGACGTGTGCCTTGCAATGCCATCAGAGACCAGCAAAGAATAATCTGGCCGTGAGACATAGAGGCAGTTTGTGGTTGTGTCCAATGTGCAACCTCTTGATACAGGGGTCCCAGTGTGAGTAATTGGTATCCCCACAGCATTGATGAGGCCACTGAGATACAATAAAACGTTATGAACCAGCTGTGGGGCACCTGCAGAGTAGCTAGGAAGTCGAAAAGGGTAATCAGCGGACGTGAACGATAAGCGGAAAGCAAACTTGTAAATTTTTCATTAGACTTCAAGTCTTTTGATACGGCAAGATGTCCTGCTTGATGTTCAACACTTCTCGCTCCATAGGCAAGAAATCGGTCCTTCAGCGGAAGAATCCAATAGGCGAAGAGGATCGCTGTAGCGGTTGCAAGATAGAATGTCTTCAGAGCAAGGCTGATATCTATGTCAACGAGGCGACTTTGGAAACATTCTTTCATCCAGGGCGTCATAATGTGCTTTGTATCTATGCGTGCAATTGCGGCATCTAGCTCGATGGATTGAGGAAATCTGGGCCTCAGGAGAACAAGCAGTAGCGAGGTCGGCTGGTCGACAGTGGCAGTCGATTCGAGAAAGCGTTGACATCAGTTGGAGCGACGACTGCGCATCGTCTCATCAAGGGCAGTGGAGCAGCAGACAGATGCAGAAAGGGTTCGTGTTTACACCGTCACGGTCAGCGCGGACAAAAGATGAGGAAGGCGAAAGAGGATGAAAAGCGAAAAGGAAATGAAGGCTTGCCGGAGAGCGGCGGACCAGGAGATTGATCTGCAACTCAAAGGAGAAAGGCGTGAGCCAATTGCAGCAAAGAAGCCGAGAGTTGCCCCAAGCTTGGCCCCAATTCCTACCCGCACTTCTTGCGACCGCAGACAATCCACCCATCCCATCACAAGGCAGCAACAACAGGCAAACAACAAGAAAGCAACGTACTCAGGGGTTTTCTGGACCTCTCCGAAAGCCAAGCAAAGGACGCGCTCTATCACGCGACGCATTGCGCTTGAAAGAACCTCGATTGCAGCTAGATTTTTCTTCGAGGCTGGCCTTCGAAAGGACCAACAAACACGGCAGGCCAAGATGATCCTCAGATTTTGCCTGAAACCAAGGCGGGAGTTATGAGCGATGCGGCAGAGTCAGTTGTGCTGGCTGCGACTTCTGTCGAGCGTGAGCAAGATGCGCCTACCAAACCTCAGCAGTCAGCGGCCGTTGTCCAGGCAGCACTACCGGAGCCAATATTGGAAGATGCAGCACAGAAGAGCCCCCGGCAAGACAACCAGGTGCTCACGAATACCGAAGAGGACTCTGAGGCGGAAACATTAATAGAGTCGCCCGAAAAGCGGAAAAATGTCGTTGATGGCACACCAAGGCCGGAGCGCTCAAGGCAGGAGTCTACAAGGAGAAGCGACTCCCACATCAGCGTTGAAACGTCGCCTAGCGACGGTAAGACTCGGAAAAGAAAGCGCGATGATATCGATGCTGCGGACGTTGTGCGCGTGAACGATCAAGGCTCGAGCCATCGAAGCTCACCTCTGTCATCGCCTATTCCAGATGCCAGGCAAGATGAGAGTGACTCTGGCGTTTCATCTTGGCACGGTGGTTCCCGCAAGAAAAATGGTCTGGACCGGAATCAATTAGGAAAGTCAGAAGAGAAGCGCGCTATTACGAGCACAAGCGGCCAGCCCAAGACTCGGAAACGCAGGCCAAGTGATATTCCCACACAAGACACACAACACCGGTCAGCTCGTCAGAAACAGGGTTTGGAGGCACGCTCCAATCAAGATCGGAGAGAGACTCGTTCAGCCACATACCCTCGACAGTCATCCAATGATCGATCTCTCTCACCAGAGCCAATTTCACGCAGGGAACACAGACGAGTTGCGTCAACCCAGGTCGGCTCCTCAATTGCTCTCAAGAAGAAACTCCGCGCTCCTGCGCCGTTGATCACACCGTTATCTAAACACAACCGCTCAAGCGACAGACATTCCGATTCTGAGGCATCCGCATCCGAAGGGCCGTCGCGTCCACACCTGCATAAGTTCACACCGGCTGACAACGATGCAATGTCTCCCGCCAAAGGCCCCACGGGACCACGAAAATTCTATAGCAAAGACGGGCGGTCGTTGCTTGCTCGTGCGTGTTCCAACAATGACTTAGAGGGCGCTAGAGCCCGCCTCGAAGAACGACCACAAGATTTGAATCATGCGGACAATGCGGGCAATACCCCCTTACATTTTGCTTCGCTCCCGGGCTACATCAAAATTGTCGAATTTCTCCTAGAGCAGAAGTGCGATGTCGACCCTAAAAATACAGATGGGGAGACGCCACTGATTGATGCAGTTGAGAACGGCCATGTAGATGTTGTCAAACTATTGCTCGATCACGGCGCCAATCCCCGACAACGAAATAGGAAAGGCGACGAACCTTCCGAGCTCGCGCTTCACGAGGATGATATTGCCTTCCAGACTATTGGCAAGCTCATCGCAGACGCTAAGCTGAAAGATACACGGCGCCGCAGGTCTGACGACCAAGAACCGCAGAGGGACGGCTCCTCTCGAGCTGCCTCGGCCGCGAGCCCTCGTGACTCTCCGCCTTTGCCAGGCCCAAGGAGCCCTCCAGCTCTAGTGTCCCGCCGCCGGACAGCAAGAAGCGACTACACTAGAAATGACCTGTTATGGCAAGCCAACACTCAAGAAAATCTGACGAAGCTAGCTGGGAGTGGCGATGTCCAAGGTGTTGCCAGCATTCTGAACATCTTGCAGAAAGCCGAGACGGAGTCGCTCATAGCAGCGGCCAAAGGTGGACACGACGAGGTGCTAGGTTACTTGCTTGCTATGGGTAATCCAGACCCTGATCCCGATCCGATTCGCTCCGAGAACGTCAAACCAGGCTACAACACACCGATGCTAGCAGCAATAGGTAGGGGCAATATAGCAGTGATCAAATTGCTATTGGAGCAGTCCGGATTTGACCCCACTCGAGAGTTCAAGGGTCGGACTTACCCAGAAATCTCGCGAGACAGGAGGGGTGCGGAGTGGCAGGAAGAATCCAGGACGTTGCAAGACGCATATGACAACCACAGAGGGGTGAAGTCTCGCAAAAATGGATCTCCTCGCAAGACTAGAGACGTGGATAAGGAAGCACGCCGCCAGGGACGAATATCATCATCTCCGCTGCCGTCTCAGCGGAAGTCCTTGAGAAGCCCAGAGCAGAGCCACAAAGATCTGCCAGGCAAGTCCCCGGGCCTGAAACGTGAGGTCAAGCGTGAGCCGTCTGGATCATCGCGACTTTCTGATGAACATAGAAAGAAAGGTCGGGACTCTAATAGTGGCGACCACAACGTTGCCGTGTCCTCCGATTTTGACGCAAGTGGCAGCCAGGTGAAAAAGACACACAAAACTCGGCGTAGCCAAAGTGACATGCATACGGTGGACTCCGAGAACGCACAAAAGCGGAGGCGACTGATCACGGGCAAAGAGCACAGACGGCGAGCGAGCCTGGTGGAAGCCGAATCTACATCCGACGAAGACAACGCCACAAAGAACAAGCACGGCAGGAGGATGAAACATGCGCTGAAACGACCGCGAGAGAGCCTGAGCCCTGAGAGGCCGCGGTCGGGAGAGTCGGATTCGATTAGGTTGAATGTGAAAAAGCGCCGGACAGTCGATAGCAGTCCCGAGGAATCCAGGGCCACCCTAGCGAAAACATCAAATCCTAGTTCCGAGAAATCTACACTAAACGATCTAGACAACTCTGAAGACACTGCAAGAGTGTCGACTGAAGTTGATGAAGTCTTCAAACGAAGCCAGCAGAAGAGACCAGAGCGTCCTCCAGCTTATCAGAGACGTCCGTCCGTACAAATGAGAGAAGATGTGGAAAACTCGGTGAAAGCATCAGATGAGGAGCGCAGAGGAGCCGAGCAGCGTGCAAGAGCGGAGGCGGAACGGGAAAAAGCCATAGAAGCTGAACGACTCGCGAAAGAAGAGGAAAAGGCGAGGTTACAGGCAGAGAAGGACGCCATTGACCTAGCAGCTCGTCAAGCGGAAGAAGAGAGGCTTGCAGCAGAACGGAAGAAGGCTGAAGAAGCAGCTGCTAAAATCAAGGCCGAGGAGGATGCCATTGCTCGGAAGAAGGAAGAGGAGGAGCGTGCCGAGAAGATGAAAAGAGAAGCAGAAGAACGGCAGCGTCGGCAAGAAGAGCGCAGGCTTCGCGAATCCTTGGAGATCGAAAGGCGCAGACAGGAGGCCCTACCAAGTCGGCTTCGCAAGGCTGCTATCTTGCTGGACAGAGACGATCCGGAAGTCAGGAGCCACGCTTGGCTGTCTAAATTTCTGCCGCTCTTGACTGTCAGGTCGAGTCAGATCATCCCGGGTATGGAGCACCTAATAAGGGGGCCATTCGAAGGAGTCCATCCAGATGATGAGAAATGGATTCCCAACTATCAGGTCGCGTATTTATTGGCAACAAAAGATCTCAACCTGCGATCTTACACCTCTCTTGAACGCAGAGAGGTTACAGAGCAGGAGAAGGAAGGTTTGTGGAGGACCTCCAGAATTATGCTGTCCTTCGACTTCCCTTCCAATGCTTTCAACACCCCAATCGACTTGGCCATGCAGTTGGAGCGAGAGGAAAGACCAAAATTCATGGCTATGCAGGAGGTATTTTGGGTGAAAGTAAGTTTCTTTTAACCGGCGACGATACAATGCCTTCGGGGGATGCCGCTAACCCTTTGCAGTTGTCCGACTTCCAGGATCAGGTCGATCGCCACGTACATCTAAGAGGCCTGAAGATGAAACAACTTCCAATCGGCTTCTATCATCATCTTCCCACGACGAATCCAATTCGCCAGTCCATCGAGAAGAACGCTATGATAGCAACGAACGGACTGTCACCAGCCAGCTCGTTCGACGGCCTCCCGAATGGCTTGTTGGGCCCAAATGTTATTAGCCGTGCATAAAGCTTGTATGGAGCAACTGCAATGTAGATATGCAGAGGTTAACGCCAGTGCTTGAGGGCTAAAATGCCCACCCCTTTTATTTTCTTGTCACTTTGTACATAAATAATCTGAGCGGTGAAGGACGCGCACGTGACCGAGCTAGGGCCCCAGCGGGCGCACAGCCAGAAATTGGCCGGCGAAATTGCTTGCAACTTTTCCCTTCATGAACCCGCTAAACAATCCACTCCTTTTCTCCCCAGGACCAGTGCACTCTTTGAGGATCATCCGACACTTGTAATATCTTGCTCCAGCTGCTGTTCGACAAAGTAGCAAATTGTCAAGATGGTAAGTTTGTCCTCTGTCAAATTGCGGCGGTTTTGGGAAGGCCGAGTGTGCGCAGGCTGGAATTCTGAGTTTAACCTCGCCTCACGCGACCAAGCACCTTTCTGTGTCAATTACGATTACTTGAGATGAAGGCTGACATGAATCTCACTTCTAGTCGGACGGAGAAGAGCCCACTTCCCCCGTCGCTGCGGCCGAGGAGGTCGAAGTCCCAGCTGATGCCGCGGCTTCCTCTGGTTCAATGTCCGTCCTGGATGCTCTGAAAGGTACAACCTGATTCATACCTCTTTGGAAATGAAAGCAAAAGCCACCCATGGCTAGTCAACCACATGTCACTTCTCACTCTTTCAACCGCTTTCCGTGCACATTTTACACTTTACAGTCCGCTGACTGTCAATTCTCTCATAGGTGTTCTCAAACTTGCCCTTATCCACGATGGCCTCGCCCGTGGCCTGCGGGAAGCCAGCAAGGCCCTTGACCGCCGCCAGGCACACATGTGTGTTTTGAACGAAGGCTGTGAAGAAGAAGCATACAAGAAACTCGTCGTCGCCCTTTGCTCTGAACACAAGATTCCGCTCATCAAGGTGCCTGACGGAAAGATGCTGGGCGAGTGGGCTGGGCTGTGCGTGCTTGATCGTGAGGGCAATGCTAGAAAAGTTGTCAATTGCAGTTGCGTGGTTGTGCGGGACTGGGGCGAAGAGAGCCAGGAGAGAAACGTGCTGTTGAACTATTTCCAGACCGAGCAATGATTTCCACGAGCGAGGTGGATGGTGGATGAGGCCGTGAAGACTGGTGGAGAATGGTGGATATGGAAGAGTCGAGAGACACAGTGTCATGTGAGATGCTATGAGGAAAATCCAATGGCAAAGCGATACCCTTCGAGATCTCATGCATCAGCGCGTTCGATTCTCTTCGCATACATGAATCGGTGGATATCCAAAAATGGGATCGGAGATTCAGCAATTTGTACTCTACTGCTACGAGGGTCTATTCCAATTACATGGAACTTCCAGCAAATGGTGACAGCTCAGCACCTTTTTTTCTGCTGCCCATTCCCAAGTGCTCCCGTCCCCGTCCTGCTTTTCATGTTTCTCCTCTCTTGTCATCTGAGGTCAATTCACGTCGCAGTTGGCTTACTGGCCAAGGCAAGCTCTTAAGCGTTGTGCGGCAGTAAACTTAACGTTTCTCATTCAAGATATCGCGTTACTAAGACACTAGCTTCTTCCAGAGCATCACTTCTGACAGTCAGTCCATTCGTGGTAGGCTATGTATGGATTAGAATGCAGGGATAACAAACTCGGTTGGTGACGATTCAGGATCTGGTTCTTCGGTTAGACAAAGCCTAGAAACACGTCAAGGAGGATGGGGCTGTACGCGTGATGACATACGTCGATGACTGTCTGATTCTGACGCCGTTGGCTTTCTCTCAAAAGACAACCATCTGCCTCATCGGTGATCGAGTTGATCGACAGTTTTGGCATCCGCTACTCGGTCTTCCATGGCGAAATGGCTTAAGGATATGGTGCACGCTATAAGTCGCGGACTTGTCTATTTTGGAAAAGCCCTTTGAAGGCGATAGAGAGTTCCTATGCGATAAGTACCGTCTCCTCTTTCGGGATATAATCTACACCTACGTCATGATTGAACAGAACTAGGTGGTTGAGATGGCCGGCCGGCAGTGTTGAGTAGGGCCGCTGGAGATGGCTTAACTTTTGTCGTGTTGAGTTCACATACCTCCATAGGATTCCATTCCATCCTAGGGGTATTCGAGAATTATACGTCCAGAGAGGGTCGTCTTATAGGAAGTTTGTCGAAAACCAGCCATTGCCTGAGTCCGGAACCCAAAAAACGGCTACTAAGGGGAAACAGCAATTGCTCTAGCTCCCCATAAAGCTGTAGGTACTGCATTAAGCAGAGCCTAGCATCATACAATAAATCTGCCAGAAGAGCTCAAAAATGTGCTGGCTTGGGCGACTGAGACAGTGTACCTTCATTGCTCTTAATATTCATCGCTCTTCATGCTCTACGCCCGCAGTCCAGGCAAGTGAACCAGTGGCCAGAGTGATATCCCGCAGGATCAAGTGTCTGCTCTCAAGCGTAGTTACAGGACATCAATTGAATTCCTAATGCTCATTATGGACAACGCCCTGGACATCGAGCATCCCAATGAGCCTGTTGCCAAGAGGAATGTGCTCGAAATTATTGGGCAACTGAGCACCAGCTCTACCTAGCGTTAGCATTCTGATATCAAGGACAGTGGAGAGAAACACATACTTGAGGAAGCTTATCTTCATATTCCGCGCCTTGTCCTTCAGGCTGACTTGATCCCTCTGTTGAAGCACCGCCCCTTTAGGATGCTCACCATCCATCATGAGCAGATAGGCCCAGCTCACACCATAGTCTTCTATCAATTCCACAAGCCGTTCAACCTCTACTTCTGTCCATCTAGACCGCTGTTGAGGTTGCCGCTTCTTGATCAGACGCTTTACCGTATTTTGTCGTGCCTCTCGATTGACGAGCGATACCTGTGTACCGACAGGTGGTACGGCGGAAGATACACGAACTGGAGCTGAGGAAGAGGGAGGAACGTTATGACGTTCGTGTAGGGGCAATCTTTGAGTGGGTGGAATACTTAAACTACCGCGACGCCGGTTCCTGTTGACTTCTTCCCGTCGTGGCCGGCCACCAGCTGCCACGTCATCCTCCCCCTCCCCCTCCTCCTCCTCCTCCTCCTCTTCTTCTTCTTCTTCAACGTAGTACTCTTCATCGGTGATGACATTTCTGTGAGTACGTTCCATTTGTGCTTTCTTGTGCAGCAGGCCGCTAGATGTATGTTCCTTTGAGGCTGCCTTCGACCTTCTCGAGCTTCCTCTAGTATGCGAGGCTTGATTCGACTTTTGCCTCGCATGAATGGGTTGTGCAGTGCGTGTATCCATTTCAAAATCATCTTCCTCATCATCGCTATCGATTTCCAGCGCCTTTCGCTTCGCAGAAGTCTTGCCAGGGACGGTTGGTGCTTCATCTTGGCTGTCGAAGGTAATCCTTTCAGCGCCACTTTGCCTGTCAATGAAAGCCATCTTGCCTGCCCGCGAGTTGTCAATGTTCTCTTTGTTGCTCTGCTCAGCATGTGTCTTCAACGTTGCCAGAACAGTTAGACCTTGTTGAGAGAGCGCAGGCGCGTCTTGTGTTCTAGGTGGAGATGTCAAGATTGGCTCGTCATGTCCGCCAGTGTGTATGTCGTAAGTGTGAGCCTCCATAACCGGAGGTAACATTCCCGGGGCATTATCAGCAGCTTCTGCCGCTTTGCGAGCTTTGATCGCGGCCAGCATCTCGTGGGACTTCTGCTGCTGCTTTGTTCTCCACTCCAGCGACTTTTTCGGCTCGGGCTTCCCCCTTGTAGACTTGGGACTTTTCACCTTGCTCAGAGTCTTTGGTACGGGTAGGTCAGGTAGTCTTAAATGGTTTCTGGAACTTGCCAGCTCTTCCTGTTCCAAATTGTGTGGAATGCTTTGTTGACTTGTAGCTGGCGACCTCTCTCTCTGTGGGGACTGCCGTCTTGCGTCTTCATCCTGCAGCCCTGACTGAATTTGGCCGATGCCACCGTACTCTGCTATCACACCATTATGATGTTTCGTCATCAATTGAGTCCATTTTGCTAAACAGATCAAGAAGCGAGTATAGGGAAACTCCTGACGCAGCCCACTAAAATCGACCCGATTTCTGACGTCATTCGAGAAGTGTCGGCGTATCGCTGTAATCCGCTTGGTGAACTTGACTTCGAAGTCAGGAGGCAAGGTCGAAAAGTCGTCCATGTAGTCAACGCCGCGGAGACGGTCATGATCGACGTAGAAGATAGCTCTCAACATCTCATCAGGATCAAAGGCCGGATGGCTGTATCTGTTGGAGAGTTCGTGAAACAGATACTGGGTCCGAATTTCTAGAACAAGGGCAAGTGTGTCATGGACGGGCAAGTCGGACGAGAAATGCTCCGGGGCATTCGTATCAGCATCAGACACTGAGACAAATGGTGATGGGAAGGAATTGAACATCGAATTGAGTGTCATTCTTGCCTCCTCGCTATTCTCGTTCGAAGCATAGATAGTTGAGATATACCGAGCGAGGTTGGCCATATACAGAACTGCACTCGGCCGCCAAGCGCTCTTTGGAATTTCATCTTCCCGGCGCAGGCCTGCCAGGGCACGGACTGCAACATCGAGGTCGATGGGCATGTCATCACCGTAGTGCTTCCTATTAAGCATAAAGCCTTCGAGCAAGGCGTTCAAGCGCTTAGATGCTCTTGAAGTTGGCTGTTGCAGATCGCGATGGAGTTGCAGGAGATCAGATGCATCTTCAGATGAGAACAGGTTGAGCAGTGAATTTGAGTACTGGTACAAGAACTGAAGAGCATTGACCATCAAATCTTGGTCGAGTCTGGAAAGCTCATACTGGGTGTCGGAAGTAATGCCGCTATGGGCGCTAGAAGAGGATTCAAACCCGTCGTCATCGAGGTTAATAGCCGCATCAGACGCGTCACTTGGACTAAGTTCGGGATACTCGACTTCTGTATTTTCAGGCACCGTGTCGAGTGCTGGTTCAGAGGTTAGAAAGGATAGCTTGGAACGCGCGGTTGATTGTCTCCCGGACGAAGGCAAAGGTGCAAAGGTCCTTACCAGTTTCGGGCACTCTTAACCCTTTACTCTCGTTCAATTTGCGACTGGCGAGATTCGAGTGTTCGTTGCTGATGTGGCGACTCTGACTTCGTGTGGATCTCCGGCCTGCTGTTTGTTCTGTCGACGCGACTGCGCCCGCATTTTTGGGCGGCGAGAGGGGAGTATTGCGCCTGTTCGTCGAACGCGCTGCCCTTGGGGGACCCATAGTCGGCGTCTTTGTGAGCGCAAGCTCTCTCAAATTGAAGTCATGATGATGAAGGCCAAGTCGCACTGTGCCACTTTGGGTCTTTACTTGGAAGCCGATGGTTGCCCCAGGTTGCGGTAGGCGGTGAGAACTAGCGTCCGGCAACCACTTCTGCACGGCGCGCAATAGGGACCACCCCACAACTAGATAGCGCAAAAACTCGTTTTTTTGCAAACTCGGATCTCGACAAATCGACCACCATTTGTAAAGTGGAAGATCTGGAGGTCGTGAGGTGCACGCCCATTGGGTACACGCCCATGAGGTACACACTTATGGGATGCACGCCTGTGAGATGCACGTTTATAAGGTATATATCCATGAAGTACACGCCCATCAGGTGTACGCCCATGATGTGCACGCTTATGAGGTACACGCCTGTGAGATGCATGCTTGTGAGATGCACGTTTATGAGGTACACACCCATGAGGTGCACGCCTGTGAGATGCACATTTATGATATACATGCCTATGAAATGCACGCCAACGCCTATGAGATGTACGCCCCATGAGATGCACACCCATGGGATGCACGCCCATTAGGTGCACGCCCACGAGATGCACGCCTATGAGGTACACGCCTATGAGATACACGCATAAGGTACACACCCATGAGACATATACCCGTGAAATGCACGCCTATGAGATGCATGCCCATGAAGTGTATCACCGTGAGATGCATGCCTATGAGGTGCACGCCCATGAAGTGTATCCCATGAGATGCACGCCCATGAGGTGCACCTCCGTAAGATGCACCCCCGTGAGGTACACGCCTATGAGACACCCGTACCATTGCTTTGGCGGCGCTTTGGCCCCAAACAGTGGTCGATTTGTTGAGATCTGAGTTGCGCTAGTTGTTGGGTGGTCCCTATTGCGCGCCGTAACTTCTGGCCCACGCCTCCGTACTTTAGGGATAAAGAATGCAGGAGTAGCCGCTACAAGCCAGGCCGATCCTTGCTTAGGCCAAGAACCTTTGCCACACCCATCCAGGGACCGCCTGGTCCAGCCCATTTACAACTCTTACCGCCGAATAAAACCTACAACCACGACTTCGTTGCGACCTTCAACTCAATTCGCGACCCGTGACATGACTGATACTTGAAGTGCAGTCGCGTCGCCGAGTTGAAGTCCGCGCTAGACCCTTTCACTTTCCTGGCCTATTAGCCTCCTTTTGACGCCACCTGCGCCAATATCTGAACCATGAGACTTCGACGACGACCTGCGCCTCTCTTCCTGCTACTTTTACCTTTCCTACTTCCGACGCTCTCCGCCAGATCTATAAAAGCCCCTACATCCGGTTCCTCTTTAGTTAAGCGTGAAGCAGCGCCTGCCAATGCGCCTGTTGAAGCGGCGGTCGTGCCTGGAAAGGCAAACCCTGTGGGAACTAAAGATGCGCCTGTAGACGGCAAAGATGGTCTGCCACACCAAGGCCCGTTTGTCGAGACTAGCGCAGAACGGGATCGCAAGAAGACGAAAGAGAGTGACGACCAGGAACTAGCGGTTACCCCCTTTCGAGAGTCCGACGTGGAACACGCTGTTGACCCTGGCACGCCCATCTCGAATGATGGTGTTATGGACGACCCAAACCGATTAGGGCCAAAAGAAGGGACGCGAGGCACTGAGGGGGGCGTTTCCGAGAAGTCAAAAGACAGCAAGTCCGGAGACAAAGTACCTGATCCTCCAAAGAAGGAGCCTCCGCTGCCACAAAGCGAGGTGGAAAAAATTGGAGCTGAGAAGGGGCCCAAATTTATAGCAGAGGAAGAGAAGAAGCTGCTTGAGGTAACGAATTCCATCTCCCATGCGACTTGGGCCGGCCGAATGCTAACCTGATACTTCAGAAACCCGCAGACCTGCCTGAGAAGCCTCATGATCTCCCTCCCCCCGACGATCCTGTACCGCACAAAGACACCTCAATCCAACCCGACAATGGCGTGCCAAGCTATCGAAACCCCAAGTCCCCCCTTCCAACAACCGAAGAAGAACCAAGCGCTGTTATCCAGCCGATGCACTCCCTCCTCCTCTCATTCACCATGATCCTCTTCTCCGAAGTAGGCGACAAGACTTTCCTCGTCGCAGCCTTGATGGCAATGCGCCACGACAGAATGGTCGTCTTCACAGCTGCCTTCTCTGCACTCGTCACCATGACCGTCCTCTCCGCCCTACTGGGCCACGCCGTTCCTACCCTGATCCCGAAATCTGTTACCAACTTTCTCGCCGCAAGCCTCTTCCTCATCTTCGGTGCGAAAATGCTCCTCGAGGCACGCAAGATATCTCCAGACGAGGGTGTCAGCGAGGAAATGAAGGAAGTGGAGATGGAACTTGAAGAGAAAGAACATCAACAACGAAGGAGGGATAGGAGACGCTCATCGGCGGTCACGCCGTACGTGCTGGAGGCCGGCCGCGGCGGAGTGCGAAAAGCGAGGTCGTCAACGGCAAGACTGCCATCGCCGCCGGAGAGCCTTTCGCCTTCTTCATCGAGAGACGGCTCTCCGTCACGGAGCTCCCTCTTCGCTAACACCCTTGCCGGGATAAACAATTTGTTCTCGCTCTTACTGAGTCCGGCGTGGGTGCAGACATTTGTCATGACGTTCCTGGGGGAATGGGGTGACCGGAGTCAGATCGCTACAATTGCTATGGCAGCTGGGCAGGATTATTGGTGGGTCACGGCCGGAGCACTCTGCGGACACGCGATATGCACAGCTGCGGCGGTCATTGGAGGACGGGCGATTGCTGGGCGTGTGAGTTTGAAAGTTGGTGAGTTGTTTTATTACTATCGGTGGTCCTAGGTCTTGCTAACATTCTCATTCAGTCACAATGGGCGGCGCAATTGCGTTCCTCATCTTTGGTGTCATCTACTTGTTCGAGGCAGTTTATTAGCCTTTTACTTTGCAGTGCTTTTGATTTTGGCTAACTAGTCTCGTTGTGGTACGAGTCGGTATGTACATGATAGCGAGTTCAGTAATTCTCTACCGAATTGGAAGACAGCGATTGCATTGTACGGGCGCATGGGGATGACTTGGAAGTTGCCAGGTCATGGGATGTTCAAAGAGAAAATCTATGGAAGGTCCGAAGCTCACGCGAGAACGGTTGGCAAAAAGCATGGGGTACGCTGGTAACTAATACTATGGGAAAGCTGTCCCGAAAGCCATGTTTTAGACTTAAATCATCGATGCGCTGGTGCTCGAGCCATGATCTTGACCGGAGACGGGTGTATATTGAAGCGCATTCATGGGGTTGAATTCGCATTTGTCCCAACCCCGAAATCGTAATTCTCTCCTCCCAGCGCAACATCTGGCTCTTGACCTTTTAGTCCAGCACCAACTGCAGGATCTGCTCCGATCTTTCGTCCGGAAGCCGATTTCAATAGACTTATCCGCAAGGGTGTGCCTGTGGTAATTGCCATTGGGCTACAAATTAAAGCTCTAGTCTTATATAGCACTCTAGGCAAGATCGTTTTCCCAAGCCCGCAAAACAGCACGGTCCTTGATGCCCATCTGCTCCCTCTCCAACATTTCAATCGACCTCGTAAGGCGATCCATCTCGAACCGGATCTCTGCCATTTGCACTTTCTGCCACTTACCATGGCGCTGACACCGGTTCTTAATGCATATGCCCTCCTTTGTGGCCGAATGAGCAACCATCTCATCATCCTCATCACTGCTATTGTCCTCATCCTTCAGTGGTTCCCTAGGAGGACCCAAATTTTCTGTATCAAACGCAGAAACACCTTCGGGACTATTGCGCCAATCCAAAAAGACCTCATCTGGCCAGGACAGTCGTGGGTCGAAGCCACAGATGTCTTTGTGCTTCGGGTTCTCTTTGCGTGCCTTTTCGGTGATCAACGCAGAGCGCTTTTTGACTAGTCCGAGGAATTTCTCCCGAGCAGTCAAGTCCATCGTTTGCTTTCTCAAATCCGCGATCTTGGTGACGACCGAGGCCATTTGCTTTTGCTCAAACTCATTAAACACAAGCCTGGAAGCTCCTTCGTTGTCAACGGGTGCTTCGGTCGGTCTTTCGCCCATCTCACGCCATCGCTCGATGCTGTTATATTTGGCGGCCAATGCCGTAATTTCTCCTGCTCGCAGGGCTCCTCCACGACTAGGCAGTGGTTCCTGGTCTGAAGATGTGTCTGTCTCATATTCGACCTTCGAGACGTCTTCGTCACTCGTCGCTTCATTTGCTAAGGAATATGAGCGCCTGGTGTTGCCATTTGGCGCATCAGCCCCAGGGGGGCTGGGATACGGTGAATCTTCCTGCCTCTGGTCCAAGTCCATATACTCTTTGTCTTCTATAGCGTGCGCACCATGACGCCTCTTTTTCTTGCGGTATTTCTTCTGTCTCACAGGTTCGACAATGTGCTGGCCCGTCGGTGATGTAACGGCATCTGGATCACTTCTCTGTACCATTTCCGCGAAGAATAGTTTCCCACAGGCATGAGAGCAGTACTTGCTTGGTGGATCATCTGTTACCCGCGCAGGCTTTCGACACGCTTTCCTTCTGCACATGCGCTTCCAAGTTGTCTGAAAACCTTCCCTCGTACAGCTTGGGCAGATATACTTGTCAATCAGGTCACCGTCCCGCTCCTCGATCCCTACACATTTCCCGTGATACCAGTCTTCACACTGGCCGTCACACGCAATCATCCATGTGTGGTTATCGCCCTTACGGCAGATGCAGAAGACCTCGCCGTCATCATTGGTATTCGGTGTATCAACGTCTTCATGATCGTCTGGAGCATCGACTGACAGCCTTGATTCAGATGGTGCAGGAGAGCTAGCAACGCTTGCAGAGGACTGCTTCTTTGGTTTGGGAGCGGGTGTCTTGCTGACCCTTGACGAAGCAGGTGTGCCGCTAGGCGAGCGAAAGGCTGGTGTACTAGTGATACTTTCAGACTCGCTTATCTTTATCTTCTTCTTAGCCGGTGTTGTAGTATGTTTCACTTTGCTCGCAGTTCCCTTCTTCATGACTGTAGTAGACGCTGGAGTAGAGTTCGAAGGCGCTGGCCGCTTCTGTCCGATGACTTGCGCCGGCGCAGAAAAAGGATCCGCCGATGTTGCGCGAGAGCCCGTCACAGAGGCCTCAGTCTTCAGGGTCGTGGAATCGTTGCGCTTAGCCGCAGGCGCAGGGATTGGAGGTGGAGGAGAGACTCCAGGAGGCAGCTCCGGAATGACTGAGGGGTCGACAGGGAGACCAGTCGCAGGGTCTACTATGACTTCAATGCTTTTTTCGGCATCGAAAGTATGCCCCGGGTGGATTTTGTTGATATGATCTTTCACAGATCGGCGACGGGTAAAGAGCTTGTTACAAACGTGACAAAGGTAGCGTTTGTCGCTGTCGAGGCCTTCAGTTTTGGGCCTTGAGGAGTTACTGGTTTGTTTTCGTGACACAGTCTTTGGAGGCAGTGTTTCTGTGGCCGCCGAATCTGGCTCGGGTTTGATCTCCATCGAATCCTCTGCATCTTGTGCGTTCGTTGTGAGCTCCGTTGCACTAGTCGCCACACCACCAACATTCTCCTTGTTCGCATCTCCACCATTACCTCCGTTGTCTTCTAACGTGAAAGCATCATCGCGTTTGAGCTGAGTTTCATTTCCATTTGTCAGAAGATGTGACGGTGCAGCGACTCCCTCGGCCTTCTGACTGATCAGGTCTTCAGCGAGATCTTCGGTCAGCCCGTTTGCAGAGACCGTTTGATGCTGCTCGAATGTGGGTGAAATTGCTGTGTGCTGCTCGGAGGCGGTCTGGGCATCTGAGGAGGAATGCGATTGCTCAGAAGCGCCGACAAAGGCAGGATGAGCGTGCCGTGAGGCCTGCTGTTGTGGGCTACAGCGAATTCCAGTCAGTCATCTTGCGCGATGATTTTCAAGTGGATCAACGGACGTACGGAGTCTGAACGTCCAATTCTCCACGCGCATATCCGCCGTTTGAGTCGTCAGAGGGTTTATGAACTTTGGGAGATGACGGCCCTGAGCTTGGTGCAGGGTTGAGCAGCTCTGACAACGCGAGTGACATCTTGGCCTTTGTGAAGTCGCGTCAGGAAAGTAGAGTAGCGATCGGTACGACAGTTTACTACGCTTGTTCCATGGGGTTATGCATGGCGACCTCAGCGAGATCTATAAATGCAGCACAGCCCAAGTGAGATGAGAGCCATTTTCCAAGTGTGGTGACCCAGCAAGGAGCAAAAAAAAGTCGCGCGCTGGGTTTTGAGCACGCGGGGGCGAAAGCTTGTTCCCAAGCCATATGGGCACAGGGCGGGCCAAGATCTACGTCTATCTTTTTCTGCCTTACGAAAGTTGACCAAACCTTGACAAAAGAACGGCTGCAACGGCTGCAACGGCTACAGTGGTCAAGTTACTACACTATAAAGACCGACATATTCTACTCCAAAAGAAGACGATGCTATTACAGAGAGCCCAAAAGTATACTATTGGCTATACCATCTTCACGGAAGGGGTGATAAGTAATGGAATCCAGCTCGCAGCAGCACTTTCCATCAGGCGTAGTCCTTTTCTTCCTACCATACGCAATGCAGATAATCATTGTGGAGAGCCGGATAATCTTTTACTGACTGCGTCAATGGCCTAGCAAGATAAAACTCCCACCCCATCATGGAATGTGTACGCTGATCAGCATGGCGCCTTCCTTTTCCCAGCTGCTTCGCTGAAAATTGTGAATGGAAAGCTTGTCATTGGCACATGGCTGACTACCACCTGATGCAATGCTGAATTCAGCAGTGGAAAATACTGGGCGCCGTGCCAGTGACAATAGTGACCAAGTCATTAACTGTGTACATATCTTAGCCGTTGCATCGTTCCGCATCGGTCTCTTTATGCTACAGTGTCCCACTCCTCGCAAAAGCAAACGTGCTACCAGACTCGCGTACCAGGGAGGCACGCTCACCATCTTGTCATGTAATTCCTATTTCATAGCGGTATACTACAGCGTTCCTAGGACGCCGGCAAGGTAATATTATCGTCTACCACATTTAGCAAATCATGGTTGCACCCATCTACCATTATTACAGCCGATATCTACTCAGTCCCTACTAGAGCAACCATCTCACCCAAACACACACACAAGCATTTCCAGTTCGTTGGCAACAATGACGTCTTCTCCGGGCCTTGTAGCTCCACACAGGTTCGGAGTCATGTGATGGGAGAGCATATGAGATAAAAGCGTTGTCAAGAGCGAGAGAGCTTGCATTCCAGCTCCCAAGGACATTCTAATGTCATGGCTCAACCCACCAATTCAGAGACTTAAACTGGAAAGTTCATCTGCGCATGTCAGGGGATCTTCAAGGCCGGCTTTGTCGATAGAGATGCAACACTCGAGGAAACAGAAAGAGGAGGAGGAGGAGAAGGAGGAGGAGGAGGAGGAGGAGGAAG